>WNFP01000001.1_pt1 | contig 438316 bp, 390 predicted proteins | sample 5400201 | NCBI WGS metagenome assembly WNFP01 (sample SAMN13153355, study PRJNA577476) | soil metagenome | isolation source: 115 cm saprolite under Madrone tree | place: USA:California | collected 2016-06-14
GTGGCGCTGCCTGCTAGAACCGAACGGCACAACCCGCATTCCATCGCGACCGTGCGCCGCCAGATCGCAACCCACCTGGCCCGCTCTCTACCCAGATGTCCGTGCTGCCTACGCAAATTCTTATAACACAGTAGTACTAACCGGAAACGCCAGAACTGAATGTGACCCGGGATCGGCCCCTACAGTATGTGCCTGATGAGGCGTTACGATACCTCGAACGAGGTAGAGTGAACAGTTAGCACTGAGATACTCTGCTAGTCCGGCGAAGGATCCCCGGGGGGCATGGAGAGGGACAAGGATTTGTCGCACGAAAGAGGCAGCCTCAAGGCAATCCGGCCAGCATAAAAAGCAGGAAGTTAGGTGCGCCGCATGCACCCAGGTTTGTTAGAATCCCTGACGAGGGGGTTACATGGCTAACTTAGCAAATGCAGTCAATGTATTGGTTGCAGAACAAAGAAGTCTTCAAAGTAAGTTGAGTCGAGTGGAGGCAGCGATCACCGCCCTGCGGCAAGTGGGGAATGAGCGGGGCGGAGCAGCGCGACCGAAGCGGGTTTTGTCGGTGGCGGCGCGGCGCCGGATCGCTGCGGCACAGCGGGCGCGCTGGGCCAAGTACAAAGCACAGAAGAAGGCTGCTTAACTCGATCGGTCCTTCGGCATTGCGCAACCGTCGGTGGGTGATTTTTTTCCCCTAAGAGGAAAATCACTAACCGGCGGTTTCGTGTTGGTGGGACGCAAAGCTCGCCGCAGCCTTCGGGAAGCGCAAGCGCCTTGAACGCGTCGGCAAGATAGGCGGAAGGCTGCGGTTATGTTCAGAGCCGGTCCTGCTGCAGCCGCTCGGTAGATTTTTGTGGGCACGATATAGCACAATCGCGGTCTCATGTGGCGATTCCTTTCCCTGTTCTTCGGTCTCTCTGTTTGTGTGAATGCGCTTGGCTTCGGGCTTGAAGCCCGGGTGCGGCGCCAAGACTTCCTGGTCCCGGAAGACGCAGAGATCAGGATTGCCGTGCGAGAGCTAAGGGGTCGATCTGCGGGAGAATGGGCCGCCCCTGTTGTTGATTCATGGGGCACGCGTGCCCGGGATTGCGTCTTTCGACCTGGACGTACCAGGCGGCTCGCTGGCCGGGGATCTCGCAGCCCAAGGATTCGCGGTCTATGTGATGGACGTGCGGGGCTGCGGGGCGTCGACCCGGCCGAAGGGAATGCAGGAACCCCCCGATGGTCGGGCCGCGCTGGTCCGCTCGAATGAGGCGGCCCGGGATATAGGCGCGGTCGTGGCTTGGATCTGCGCGCGCCGGCGCGTCAGCCGGGTGGCTTTGCTCGGATGGGCCACGGGAGGGCAGTGGGCAGGTTACTACACGAGTATCTTCCCGGAAAAAGTGTCAGCCTTGATCCTGTTGAATAGCTTGTATGGGGGAACTTCCGGGCATCCTCTCATGGGGCATGGATCGGACATGGAAGATGCGCAACATTCCGGTGAATTCAAACGGGGGGCCTGCGGCGCGTATCGACACAACGACGAGAAATCCTTGTTTGGAGTTTGGGATCGCAGCATTCCGGACGACAACAAGGAGGGCTGGCGGGATCCGGCGGTGGCCCGTGCATATGCGGCGGCTGCGATCGCCAGTGACCCCACCAGCAATGCGCCTACACCGCCCAGCTTCCGGTCGCCCTGCGGAGCCCTGGAGGATAGTTTCTACCTCGCCACAGGACAGGACGGCAGCTGTGGGATGCGTCGCTGATCACAGCGGCGACCTTGGTGCTAGCCTGGGAAGGGGATTTCTGGTCCCGGGTTGAAGATCGAGAGTTGTTGCAGAAGCACTTGGTGCACGCGGCTCGTGTGAAGGTCGTCGTGCTGAAGGGGGCAACGCATTTTGTGCGCCTGGATCGACCGGAGCGGGGGGACGCATCTGCTCGAGGCGGTCACAGAGTTCCTGAAGGGTCAGTGATCCGGCGACCAAAGCCCTGACGGGCTCATGCGGATAACATCCCAAAGGCGACAACCGTCGTCTTTCCATCGAAACCAAGTCAGGCGTAACATGCTGGTCTATGCCAAGGGCGAGTCGCGGTAAGTGGGGCTGTTTCTTCGTGGGGTGCGGCCTTTTCGTTTTCGTGATCCCGTGTGTCTGGGCGAAACCGAAACCGGGAGACGCGCTGCAGATTTACTTCGTCGATGTGGAGGGCGGGCAGGCGACGTTGTTTGTGAGCCCGTCGGGACAGTCGATGCTCGTGGATACCGGCTGGCCCGGGTTCGAGCGGCGCGATGCGAAGCGGATTGCGGCGGCAGCAAAAGCCGCAGGGCTGAAGAAAGTCGACTACGTCGTGATCACGCACTATCACACCGATCATGTGGGTGGCGTGCCGCAACTGGCCCAGCTGATCAAGATCGGCACCTTTGTCGATCACGGACCTCTTCTGGAGGATTCCGAGGTCACGCGAAAGGACTTTGCCGCTTACCAGAAGGTGGTGGCGCATGCCAAGCGCCTCATCGTGAAACCTGGCGACACCATTCCGGTCGAGGGCATACGGGTGGATGTTTTGGCTGCGGGGGGAGAACACATTACAGCGCCGGTGGGCGCGGGCGGAAGCGAGAATCCGTTGTGCTCTTCGGAGCCGGCAGCCGCAGACGACGCCACTGAGAATGCTCGCTCGGTGGGGGTGCTCGTGACCTACGGCGCGTTCCGCGCGCTGGATCTGGGGGACCTGACCAAGAAGAAAGAACTGGACCTGGTGTGTCCGAAGAATCTGATTGGCGATGTGGACCTGCTGGTCGTGAGTCATCACGGCTGGTCGCAGTCGAGTACGCGGGCGCTGGTGCATGCCGTGCATCCTCGGGTGGCAGTGATGGACAATGGAGCGCGGAAAGGTGGGAGTCCGGAGGCATGGCAAACGGTTCATGACTCGCCGGGACTGGAGGATCTGTGGCAGCTGCACTATTCCATGGAAGGCGGCCAGCAACACAACGTCGCCGATTCCTTGATTGCGAATACCGAGGAGGGCTCGAGTGACAGGGGTCACTGGATCAAGGTGGTGGCAGTGTGGGATGGGACGCTGACGGTCGAAAATGCACGCAATGGGCATCAGAAGATTTATCGGAAGTAGCGGCCGGACAGGAGCGGGAGTTGATCGTTGTGGTGATGGGTGTGACCGGGTCAGGCAAAACCACCGTGGGCACCCTGCTGGCCGCGCACCTGGGTTGGGGATTTGCAGATGCGGACCGATTTCATCCACCGGCGAATGTCGCGAAAATGGCGCAGGGTGAGGCGTTGACCGATGGGGACCGCGAGCCCTGGCTGGCGGCGCTGAGCGCGGCTGTCGCCAGCTGGCAGGCGGCAGGCAAAGACATGGTGCTGGCGTGCTCGGCATTGAAGCAGTCCTACCGCGAGAAGCTGGGGGTTGGCGATGGGGTGCGACTGGTCTACCTGAAGGGGAGCTATGAGCTGATCGCGTCGCGCTTAAGAGCGCGTCTGGGTCATTTTGCAACCGAAGCGATCCTGGCGGACCAGTATCGAGCGCTCGAGGAACCGCCGGACGCCGTCACTGTGGATGTGAAGGCGTCGCCCGAGGAAGTCGTCCGGGAGGTCGAGAACCGGCTGAGACTGCCATAGGCCTTGACGGGACCCAGTTTGAGCTTCAAGTTGTGGGATCGAAGACTTGTCCGACATCTCGTATCGCGATTCTGAGAGTTCTGTCCTCCGCAAGCTAACCTGGCGGCTCGTACCATTTCTCTTCCTGCTGTACGTCGTGGCCTATCTCGATCGAATCAATGTGGGGTTCGCAGCGTTGCAGATGCAACGCCAGTTGCATTTTACCGATGCGGTGTACGGGCTGGGGGCTGGAATGTTTTTCGTGGGGTATTTGTGCTTCCAAGTTCCGAGTAACCTGGTGCTGCAACGGATCGGAGCTCGGCGCTGGATCGCGGTGCTGATGCTGACCTGGGGAGTGATCTCGTCGGCGATGATCTTTGTGAATTCACCCCGGAGTTTCTACGCATTTCGATTTTTGCTGGGATCGGCGGAGGCTGGATTCTTCCCGGGCGTGATCCTGTATTTGAGGAATTGGTTTCCGGCATTGGCGCGGGCACGCACGGTCGCGCGGTTCATGACGGCGGCACCAATAGCCGGATTGATCGGTGGTCCGATCTCAGGAGCGTTGCTGAACCTTCACCCGCGGTGGGGACTGGGCGGGTGGCAGTGGCTGTTTCTGGTGGAGGGAGTGCCGGCGATCCTGCTGGGGTGCATAGCCTGGCGCTATCTGACGGATCGTCCGGATGAAGCGTTCTGGCTGCCGGTGGCAGAGCGGAATTGGTTGCTGGATGCACTGCGACGGGAAAAGACGGGTGCGACCGAGTCCGGGTCGAATGCGCGGCCCGTGTTATGGAATGGCAAGATCTGGATGCTGGCAGTCGGGTATTTCGGAGTGACGACGGCGATGTACGGCGTGAGCATGTGGCTGCCGAACGTGCTCCACAGTGTTTCGGGCGTGAACAACTTCACGATCGGGCTGCTGTCGGCGATTCCGTACCTGGCGGCTTCGGTGGCCATGGTGGGGGTCGGGTTGCATTCCGATCAGTCGGGCGAGCGTAGGTGGCATGCGGCCTTGCCAGCGTTTGTCGCTTCCGTGGCCCTGGTAGGAGCGGCATACTCGGGGTCAGTTTACCCGTCGATTTTCACCATCAGCGTCGCCACCCTGGCAACCTTTTCGATGATGGGCCCGTTTTGGGCGATTCCAACCAGCTTGCTCAGCGGAGCCGAGGCAGCGGTCGGCATTGCTTTGATCAATTCGGTGGGCAACCTGGGGGGATTGTTTGGACCCTACGTGATTGGTTGGGTGCGGGGTGCAACCAGCTCGTTTCGGGGCGGCTTGTTGGCAGTGGGAGCGGCCGTGGCGATGAGTGGAGTCGTGGTGTTGCTGGTCCGGGAAAGCCCGCCGCAGAGCTGAGGTGGATGGCCCCGCTACGGTTCTCAGGATCGAGCCGGGTGGGAAGAGAAAGACGGGGAGCCAAGATGCTCTTCGTCCTTTCGTCATCATTGTTTACAATAGTGATCTTTGCTTTCCGTGCTGGGGGTCTCTTAGGATCTCGAGTTCAGGCGTACGACGAATTTGGACTCATTGAACAACAATTCAAAGCTTTCGGGCCACTCTCGCAAGGTGTACTGGCGCGTCGAGGGCAGCCTCCTCGATCTCACGACCGTGCAGCCGGTCGCGTTTTTTACCTGGAACGCGCAGACCTTTGGAGCGCGCATGGGGCGCAGGGGACTGGTGTTCCTGATGGCAGCGTTGCGTCCCTTTCTGTATGCCGCTCACCGGACCTTTGCCACACGGGTGGTGCATAGCGTATTGCGCGGGGTCAGCCGCGACCGCCTCGATCTTCTGGGCGACGAATACTTCCAGTACAAATTGAAACCCTACCTGAAACCTGATGGGGTAGCACGGCTCAAGCAGCTTCAGGCTTCCGGGGTGGAGCTTGTGCTGGTGAGCCAAGCCCTGGATCACATCATGCGCCCGCTGGCGCAGTATTTGCGCGTAGGGTGGGTGGTGGCGAACCGTTTAGAGTTTCGCGACCGGGTGGCGACGGGTCGACTGATAGCGCCCGTGATCCGGCCACGGGGACTGTTCGCGCGGATCACCGGAGCCGGTGCGGACGGGAGGCGTGAGCCGGAGCGACTGGTGCGAGAGCTGGACTTGAACAGTGTGGAAGCGCTCGACTCGGCGGTCACCCCCTCGGGACGGCAGGCGGCACCGGCTGAGCGTCCCGTCGTCTACTTCGGCAATCACCGCCAGACGAAGCCGCTTTCGGTGCGGTCGGCGTTCACTGGAAAGCACGTCATGTTGATCGGCGTGACAGGGTTCATTGGCAAGGTATGGCTGGCCAACACGCTCATGGACCTGCCTGAGATTGGAAGAATCTATCTGCTGATCCGGCGGCAAAAGTCCAATCCAGCGATCAAGCGTTTTGAAAAGATGGTGGAGGAGTCGCCGGTCTTCGACCCCCTTTATAAGCGATACGGGGTAGACCTGGCTCGATTCATCGGGGACAAGGTCGAGGTGGTCGAAGGCGACGTCACGCAGCCTGGCTTGGGTTTTGCGCCCGAGGCCGGCGATCGGCTGCGGAGCGATCTGGACTTGATCGTCAATAGCTCCGGGCTGACCGATTTCAATCCCGACTTGCGGGATGCGCTGGCGACGAACGTGGACGCAGCGATCCATGTCCTAGAGTTCGTGCGTAAAGCGAAACAGTGCGGGCTTGTGCATTTGTCGACGTGTTACGTGGCGGGTGCCCGGGATGGGCGAGTAAGCGAGAAACTGCGTCCCAACTACGCCCCGGCCGGGATCGCCGACTACGATGCAGAGCGCGAGTGGCAATCGCTGCATGCGTTCGTGACCCAGGCGGAGGCCAGGGCGGAGAGCGACGAGGTTACCGCGGACCTGCAGCGGCAGGCCCTCGATAAAGAGCACGCGGCGAAGGATCTGCAGGGAGCGGCGCTCGAAAACCAGATTCGAAAGAACCGGATCCGGTGGTTGCGGAACTATCTGACCGAAGCGGGCACCAAGCGGGCGCTGGAGCTGGGCTGGGCCAACACCTACACGCTGACGAAGAGCATCGCAGAGTCGCTGATTGGGAAGCGGGCCGCCGGATTGCCCGTGGCAATTGTGCGTCCGGCGATCGTGGAGACGTCGGTGGCGAAACCGTTTGTGGGGTGGAATGAGGGGATCAACACGTCCGCTTCCCTGTCGTATTTGCTAGGAACGAGCTTCCGTCAGTTGCCATCGAACGAGCGCAAGCGACTGGATATCATTCCGGTGGATTCGGTCTGCCAGGGCCTGACGCTGATTGCGGCGGCGGTGATCGAGCGCCGGAATGATGCCGTCTACCAGCTGGCTACCTCGGTGACGAATCCGTGCGACATGGGGCGGTCGATCGAGCTGACATCCCTGGCGCATCGCAAGCACTACCGGGCACAAGAAGGCCTCGAGTCGTGGCTGCGGCTGCGAATGGATGCGATTCCGGTCTCGAAGACGCGGTACGTGCGCATGTCGGCACCGGCACAGAAAGCGATCGTGAAGTCCATACAGCGGATCATGGCGCCACTGCCGTTGAAGAAAACCCCGCTCGCGCGCACCGAGCGCAACCTGGAAAGGGTGGAAAAGCTGGTCGAACTCTTCGAGCCCTTCATCCTGCATAACGAACATGATTTTGTGGCGGATAATGTGGAAAAGCTGTCGTACTCACTGACGCCGGAGGAGCGGCAGCAGTTCGGCTACGACACGCGATCGCTGGACTGGTGGGAGTATTGGATCGATATTCACATTCCCGCGCTGCGCCGGTGGACCTATCCGCTGATTGAAGGGCGTCCGCTGGAGGTACGGCCGCCGAGGACGTTCTCGGTAGCGAGCGAGGAACCGGTGAATGGCGAGACTGTAAAAACGGGGACCAACGGAGCAACGTGGCGATATTCCTGACGGGGTCGACGGGCTACATTGGGGCGCACGTGGCTGCGAATCTTCTGGATACGCACAGCGCCGCCCTGAACCTTCTGGTGCGGGCTAAGGATCCGCAGGACGGGGCTCTCCGGCTGTGGAATGCACTGCAACTGCACATGGATTTCCCGCGCTTCTACGAGCATCTGCAGACGCGAATCCGCATTTTTTCGGGTGATATTACCAATCCGCAATTCGGTCTGAATCGTGATGACTATGACCGCCTGATTCACACGACTGACTCTGTCATCCACTGCGCCGCTTCCCTCAACCGGAAGTCGGAAAAGAACTGCATGAATGTAAACCTGCGCGGGACGCTCGAAGTCATCCAGTTGGCGCGCCGGTCGCATTACTACCACGGGCTTCGGCGGTTCAGTAACATCAGCACCGTGGCGGTGGCAGGGAAACGCCAGAACGAGGTGGTGACCGAAGATCGGTCGATCGACTGGGACCGGTCGGATTACGATCCGTATGCCCGCACGAAGAAGTTCTGTGAGCATATGGTGCGCGACCTACTGCCCGAAGTGCCGCTCACGATCTTCCGGCCGAGCATCGTATTGGGCGACAGTCGATATGCGGATACCACGCAGTTCGACATGGTAAAGGCCTTCGTGTTCCTGGCAGGATTGAAGGCGCTGCCGTTCCGTCCCACCGACAAGGTAGACATCGTGAACGTAGACTTCGTGGCCGAGGCGATCGCTACGCTTCACCAGAAGGCAGAGCCGAAATACGATGTCTATCACCTTTCCTCGGGTACGGCTTCGGAGACCTTTCGAGACTTGACGACGGCCCTGTCCAGGGCCCAGCAGCAGCGCGCCCCGATGTTTTTGCCCTTTCTGGAGAGACCTTTCGCGACCACGGTGAGCACGCTCGCTAACCGCAGGGGGTCAGTGGGTTATGGAGCCTCGTTGATGAAAGTGTTTATGCCGTATCTGTTCTGGAACACGGTGTTTGACAACACCCGCGTGACCCAGGAGCTGGGGAACAGTCCCGTGCCATTTTCGAAGTACAGCCCTTCTTTACTGAAGTTCAGCCGCGAACACAACTTCACCTATCCCTACAGGCCGTGGCCGGCGGCCAGGGCGGGAGGGTCTGCAGCATGATGGACTTCATTCTGGAGGCCTGGGTGAGCAGCATCATCGAGAGTAAAAAGCTCGGATGGATGCTGGGCAAGGGGAACGCATGGCGGCCGGGCGAGAAGCTGAAGTTGCTGTTTGCCGGATATAACGGGACTCGCAACACGGGGTCGGATGTGCGTGTGGAGGAGATGCTGCGGCAGATCCGGCACATCTTGGGTGCGGGGAACGTTGAGTTCTCGGTGATGTCGCAGAACTTCGATTTCTCGCGGGGCTATTTCGACGCGACCGCGCAGGTGCATCTGCCGGACATCTTTCCGCCGTTCCTGGCTCGTGAAGTGCCTGAGCACCACGGGGTGGTGGCCTGCGAGGGGTCGGCGTTCAAGAGCAAGTTCGCAAATGCGCTGACCACGATGATGATCGGGTCCCTGGGGATTGCCGCGGCACAGAACAAACTGTCGGTAGGCTACGGGTCGGAAGCGGGGCACATGGATCCGCTGGTGGCCAAGATGTGTGGGCGCTACTGCAAAGATTCGTTGATTATCACGAGGAACGTCGAGTCGCGTACCGTACTGCGCGAGTTGGGTGTGCCGACGGAGCTGGGAACCGATACGGCGTGGACATTCGATCCGTTGCCTACCGAGTACGGGCGGGGAGTGCTGCGCGCGACCGGCTGGGACGGGAAGCTGCCGGTGCTGGTGGTGTGTCCGATTAACCCGTTCTGGTGGCCGGTGACGGCGTCGCTGGCAAGGTACGCGCTGCATGCCACGACCGGCGCTTATGACGAAAGCTACTACCGGACGGTGTACTTTCACAAATCGGGTCCGGATGTGGACCGGGCGTTCGAACGGTACTTGACAGCGATCGGGAATGCGGTGGACGGGTTCCGCAAGCGGCGCAATGTGTTTGTGGTGATGGTGGCGACGGAGCGGTTGGACGCGCGGGCGGGGCTTCGCATCGCCGAAAAGCTGGGCGGCGTTCCGGTGCTCACATCCGACGACTACGACATGTACCAGCTGGTGAGCGTTCTGCGCGCCTGCCACCTGATGGTGTCGTCCAGGTATCACGGGATCGTGACGTCGATGCCGGGGCTGGTGCCCTCGGCGGGAGTGACCATGGATGAGCGGATCCGGAACCTGATGCGGGAACGCGGACATCAGGATCTCCTGATGAACGTGGATGACATCGATTTGGAACAGCGCCTGCTGGTCGCGATGGAGAAGCTGTACAGCGAAGGGGACGCAGTAGCGGACGGAATCGGGCGGACGGTGGTGAAGAATCTGAAGGTGATGGCTCGGATGGGGGTGTACTTCGAGGAAGAAGTGCAGCGCCGGTATCCGCAGTTCCCGACGCGGAAGGGTGTGTGGAACTGGGAGGACTACCTGCCGGCGATGAACCAGGACCTGCGCCAGTTGGTGGAGCGATATGAGGCGCTGGCCGTGACACGGGTTTCGGCAGCCAGTTGAGGGCATTCGCAATGCCAGATAGAGCTGTTGACAGCGAACTGTCGAGTAGAAGTGCCTCGAAGGGCGATCAATCAAGCGTGAATTTTCTGGAAAATATTTTCGTGAGTCTGGAGGAGGCCGGGGGCACCGCTGTCCTCGAGGAGATTCGCGATGGGCGGATCACCTCGGTCAGTGGTCTCGAGTTGCTCGACTTGGTGGCGCGAGCGCGGGTGTTTCTCGCCGACAGGAAATTGAGCAAGGGTGATCGCTGCGCGCTCTACGCGAACAACAGCGTGCGGTGGGTTGCGCTGGATTTGGCGGCGATGGCAGAAGGGCTGATCGTTGTACCTTTATACGCGCGACAGGCTCCGGCGGAATTGCTAGCGATGATGAAAGATTGTTCGCCGGTGCTGATCTGTTGCGAAGATCGAAGCTTGCGGGCGGGCCTGGCGCAGGAGTGGGTTGCGGGGCCTCCGCAGGTATTGTTGGATGACATTTTCACGACCGCGGCCGCTACCTTGGCGCGGCCCGAGTTGAGCGATCATGATCCGGTGACCATCATCTACACGTCGGGCACGTCGGGCGAAGCCAAGGGCGTTGTGCTGAACGCGGGCAACATCGCGCATATGCTGGCATGCATTAACGGACGGCTGGATTTGTTGATGGCAGGAAAAGACGAGCCCGATCGCGTCTTCCACTATTTGCCGTTCGTGTTTGCGGGCTCGTGGATGTTGCTGATGACGTCGCTGTTGCGCGGAAGCCTGCTCGCCATGAACACCGACTTGAGCAAGATCGCGCAAGATATGCGGACGGTGGCACCCGACTACTTCCTGAATGTGCCCGCGTTGCTTGAAAGGATGCGGCGCGCGGTGGATGAGCAGCTTTGGCAGGCGGGCGGGTTTGTGCAAGCGATCTACGGCCGCGCGAAGGCGGCGTGGACCAGACGGCATGATGGAAGTTCGGGGCCCCTCGATCGGGTATGGCTGTCGCTGGCAAATCTGGCGATTTTCCCGACCATCCGGAAGAAGATGATAGGACAAAACTTGCGGGCGTTGATTTGCGGGTCGGCGCCCCTGAGCCTGGAAACGCAGCTGTTCTTCGTGATGCTTGGGATCCCGGTGCTGCAAAGCTATGGACTGACCGAGACGACGGCTATTTGTACTCTGGATGACCCACAGAACTACGAGGCGGGCCGCGTGGGTTCGGCCATCGCGGGCATTGAGATGAAACTGGCAGAGAATGAAGAGATCGTTGTTCGTGGGCCGAATATTTTCCCCGGGTACTGGAATCGTCCGGAGGAGACCGCCCGGGCACTGCGCGATGGATGGTTTCACACGGGCGATCAGGGCGAGGTGGGCGCTTCGGGCAATTGGCGGATCGTCGGGCGGATCAAGAACCTGATTATTCTGGGGTCGGGACACAACATTGCGCCCGAGCCAATTGAGGAAAAAGTGCTGGCGCAGATCTCGGGTGCGACGCAAGTGGTACTGGTGGGGAATGGCAGGGGGTATTTATCGGCCATCATCACCGGCCAGGTGACGGCGGAGCAGGCGCAAGCGGCGATTGATGCGGTCAACCTGTTGTTCCCGCACTACAAGCAGATTCGGGCGTTTCATCTGCGGTCGGAGCCGTTCACAATTGAAAACGGGCTGTTGACGGCGAACGGGAAGCTGAAGCGGGATTCGATTGCGAGCGAGATGGGCGCCGAGATTGAGGAGATGTACTCGGTCAAGGTCGCGGTGTAGCAAGGCTACGGGTGCTTAGCGCGATGAATTCGTTTCAGGGCAGGTATCTTTCGTGGACTTTGGCCGAGGGCGCCATCGAGCTGGCGCTGCACCGGGATCCCTGCAATGAGATCGGCTTGCTGGCGCTCGAGGAACTGGAGAAGTTTGCGTCCGCGCTTGACGATCTGGCTCGAGATGCACACGCCCTGATCCTGCACAGCACTCTGAAGGCGGGATTTTGCGCGGGCGCGGATTTGCGCGAGCTCTATTTCCGGTCGCAACCGATGGAGAAGGCCCGGGCGGTGGAAGGAGTGCGAACCTTCCTGGAACGGATTCACAGGGTTCTGAACACAATCGATGCGGCGCCGCTCACCACCATTGCCGCGGTGCATGGAGTGACCTTTGGCGGGGGATTCGAACTGGCCCTGGTCTGCGACCTGATTGTGGCCGACAAGATGGCGAGGTTCTGTTTCCCGGAGTTGCGGTTGGGACTGATTCCCGGGTTTGGAGGAATTCCGCGGCTGAAGCGGGACTTGGGAAATGCGGTGGTCCGCGACCTGCTGCTCACGGGACGCAGCTTCAATGCAACCAAAGCACAGTCGGTGGGCCTGGTCAGCCAGGTGGTCGCCGAGGGCGAAGCGCTGCGAGTAGCCCGAGCGACGGCGGCGCAACTGGGGAAATTTGACCGGCGGACGGCGCTGGCGGCCAAGAAGTTTATCAAACCGATTCCGTATCACGAACTGAAACAGGAGATTGATCTGTTCTGCCAACTGTTTGCCGAGCCGGCGGTGGAGCGCGGGCTTCAGAAGTTTGTCGAGAGCACGGACGCTCAGCCGTATCTGCCCTGAATCACTTGGTCGAAGATCATCATCTGAAAGCGAAGACTATGCCTACACAAGAGAAAACCCTGGACGAGATCCTGGAGCTGGCGGCGAAGCATTTTAAAGTGGCGCGCGCGACGCTTACTCCGGACGACGACTTCTTCAAGACCCTGGGCATCGATAGCCTTCAGGCTCTCGATTTGTTGACGCGACTGGAGAACCATTTCCATGTGGAGCTGCCCGACTACGAGCTGCAGGGTGTCTCCGACTTCCGGACGCTGGCGGAGCGGATTCAGGCCCGCCTGTGAGTGCATTCGGCGCGCAGGTCGCCTGCGCGGGGACGAGGCAGATACGAAATAGTGCAGCTCAGGTTTCGATCGCACGCCCCCTGTTTTCCATGCACCCAGTCATTGATTGGTTAACAGTGTTGCTCCGCGTGGTTCCGCGTGTCCGTGGTGAAATAGACCTCTCATGCTGGATTTGCGCCAATATCCGTCCTTAGGGGCTGCCCTGCGCGACGCGCTGGACCACTGGCCCAATGAAACCTGTTTGATCGAAGCCGACCGCGATCGCGAGAAGACTCGCCTGACCTATTCGGACTTCAAGGAACTGGCACGTCCCTTGATCCGGGCTTTGCAGGACGCCGATTTCCGCGAAGGAGACCGGTCGGCGATCATCATGACGAACCAGTCGAAGTGGCTGGTATCGGCGTACGCGATCTTCTATTGCGGCGGCGTGCTGGTACCCCTGGACTACAAACTTACCGGCGAAGAGCACCTCCACCTGCTGGCGCACTCGAAGGCGAAATTTCTGATCGTCGAATACCACTTGTGGCGGGCGATCATGCAGTCACCGGAGTTCAACAATCATCGGGTAAGAACAGTGCTGGTGACCGAGGCGCCGCTCCGGGCGGACCTGGGTGGGGCCTACCGCTGGGAGGATTTCCACCGGAAAGGCGAGCCGATCTTTATCGATCGGCAACGGGAGGATGTAGCCTGCATTGTGTACTCGTCGGGTACGGGTGGAAGTCCGAAGGGATGCGTGCTCACGCACGAGAATTACCTGGAGCAGTGCTCTTCGCTGACCGAATGGTATCCCTTTTGGCCCGGGGTACGGTATTTGAGCATCCTGCCGACCAATCACGCGATTGATTTCATGGTGGGATTCATCGGCCCGTTCGTCTGCGGTGCGTGTGTGGTGCATTTGCGGACGCTGCGTCCAGAGTATGTGCGGGACGCATTCATCCGCTACCGCATCACCTACATGAGCCTGGTACCGATGGTGCTGAAGAACCTGGAGAAGGGATTGCGTGCGAAGTTCGACGAGTTGCCCCGGGCGAGGCGGCTTGTCCTGGATAAGCTGATTGCGCTGAACAAGAGACTCACGGCGCGGCGCCCGAATATCAAGCTCAGCCGCAGGCTGCTCGGGCAGGTGCACAAAGCGTTCGGTGGGCAGTTGCTGGCGTTCTTTACGGGGGGAGCATTCGTGGAGCCTCCGACGCTGCAGTTTTTCTACGACCTGGGGATCCCGGTGGCGAACGGTTACGGTCTCACGGAGGCGGGGACAGCGCTTACTCTGAACGACTTTAAGCCCTTCCGCGCCGATACGGTGGGGCGGCCGCTGCCGGGAGTGCAGTTGCGGGTGCTGAATCCGGACGCCGACGGTATCGGGGAAGTGGCCGTGCACAGCAAGACGGTCATGTCCCATTACCTCGACGATCCGGAGTCGACGGCGGAAACGATTGTGGATGGCTGGCTGCTCACCGGAGACCTCGGACGGTTTGATTACACCGGGCACCTGCAGCTGTTCGGTCGAAAGAAGAACATGATCGTGACCGAGGGTGGCAAGAACATCTTTCCGGAAGATATTGAAAAGGTGTTCGACGACCTCCCGGTAAGGGAATATTGCGTGTTCGCGGCCAACTATGTTTGGGCCGTGAAGCAACTGGGAAACGAGACGCTGTTTATCGCTCTACGGCTGGAGCAAAACCACCAATTTGACGCGGCGCTGCTCGAGGATCTGATCGCGCGGAACCGAAAGTTGCCGGACTTTAAGCGGGTGGCGGGATATTTGATCTGGGAGAAGGACTTTCCGAGGACGGCATCTTTGAAGATCAAACGCACCGTCCTGGCCGATGAGATAAGCAAAACTCACGATCGGGCGGCGATCGTCAAACTGTGAGCGAGACTTTCCTAGTGGTAGTGAACCCGGCCGCCGGGGGCGGGCGCTGCGGAAGACTTGTCGGGCCGGCACTGGAGCGGCTCCGCTTGGGCGGGTTGAAGCTCGATGTGGCGGAGACATCGGCCGCTGGCGAAGCTACCCGCATCGCTCGCGATGCCTACGCCCGCGGGTATCGGCGATTCCTGGCGGTGGGCGGCGACGGGACCTCCTACGAGATTGTGAATGGGTTGTTTCCGGAAGCAGCAGCAGGGCAGCCCCCGACGTTGGGCCTGCTTCCGCTCGGGACCGGGAACTCGTTTCTGCGGGATTTCACCGATCAAGGAGTTGAAGGCGCAATGCAGGCGCTAGTGAGGCAACGAACGCACCCCTGTGACGTGTTTCGTATGGCTCATCGGGATGGGATGATTTACTACATCAATCTCTTGAGCGTTGGATTCGCAGCCGATGTCAACGCGACGCGATCACGAAGCTTTGCGGGCTGGGGCGAACTGGGATATTTCCTGTCGATTTTCCTGCGCTTGGCCCGGCTGGACCGCCGTCCCTTTCCACTCCGGGTAGAGGGAGTCAACGACATTGATCGACGGCGATGCCTGTTTCTTACGTTCAACAATAGCAAGTTCACCGGCGGCACCATGATGATTGCACCGGATGCCAGGGTGGACGACGGGTTGATCGAGTATGTGCGCTGGGGGCCGATTGGGCGCATCGGGCTGATCCGAAATCTGTCCACCCTGTATGACGGCACCCATGTCAAGCACCCCCTGGCGGAGCGGCAGGGAACGCGGTCCATCGATTTCGAACTCGCGGGCCCGGTCGATGTGATGGTGGATGGGGAGGCTCTAACTTTGCACCTCGAGCGACTGGACGTGCTGCCGGCGGCCCTGAAGATCGTGGTATAAGAACTCCATGTCGAAACGTAAAGAGCGAGAACAGGAAGCTGAACCAGTGCCGGCCAAGGACCCGGCCTTCCTGCGCAAGGTCATCCTCGCAGTCGTTATCGTGCTTGCATTTGGAGCTGTCTACTATTTTGGATACCGGCAGAGGATGCACAAGTATGACGCGTTGGCGCGCTGCCTGACGCAAAAGGGCGTGAAGATGTACGGGGCCTGGTGGTGCCCGCACTGCGCCGATCAAAAGAAGTTGTTTGAAGCCTCGTTCAAGTACGTGCCCTATGTGGAGTGTGGCGTTCCGGGAACGACGGCCAAGGCGCAACCAGAGTGCACCGACGCGGGAATCAAACATTTTCCGACGTGGCAGTTTCCACCGGTGGGTGAGCGGGTTGAAGGGGAGATGCCCCTCGAGGACCTGAGTTTTCGCACGGGATGTCCCCTGCAATGAGCACCTCCGCCCGCGGCCTGTTCTTGGCGATCGCGGTTCTTGCCGTGGCGGGGATCGGCGTGTCGTCGATCTCGCTCGATCATCACTTCCGGAAATCGAAGACATCGTTTTGCGACTTTGGACAATCGTTTAATTGTGACCTGGTGAATCGCAGTGAGTACTCCACGGTTGCCGGCGTGCCGGTGGCCTTGATCGGGATTCTGGGCTACGGGGCACTGCTGGCGTTTGCGACCTTTTACCGGAGCAAAGCCGAGACGCCGGGCATTCTGGTGGTGGGATCTCTGGGCGGCTTGGGGTTCGCACTCTACCTGACCTATGTTGAAAAGTATGTGCTATTCGCATGGTGCATCCTCTGTCTGAGTTCACTGGCGGTGGTTTTGTCGATTACGGTCCTGTCGGTGCTGTTACTGCTGCGTTCGGTGCCCAGGGGCCGGGTGTAGCACCCGGAGGAGAACTGGGCACGTTCGAATCCGTTCGGGAAGGCCCGACTGCTGCGCTTGCTGGATCGATCGAAGCGTGGCACGACTCCATGGAAGAATCATCTCCCGAAGCACAAGACATCGATTCGGCCGGCGGCGAGCTTCGGCTGCACGAGCTCGCCAGCCGCATGTTTCGGAACAAGCGAATGCTACGCGTGTGGGTGCCGGCGGGCTACCACCTGCCCGAGAACTCGGGGCGTCGGTATCCGGTCTTTTATTTGAATGACGGCCAGAATTTATTCGAAAGCGCGACCTCGTTTACCGGGGTCGAATGGCAGGTGGGGGCGACCGCAGGGCGAATGATCCGGGAAGGGCTGATCCCACCCATGATCTTTGTCGGCATCGACAACGCGCGGGTGGAGAGGAGCAAGGAATATTTGCCCTACCGGTCCCTGAACCCACCAGTCCTGCGCCCGCGCGGCAGGAGATATCCCGAGTTCCTGCTGAAGGAAGTGATGCCATTCGTGGGGGGGCGTTACCGAGTATTGAAAGGCCCGGAGCATACGGGTCTGGGTGGTTCGTCCCTGGGTGGACTGATAACCCTGTACGTGACCCTTGTGCTGCCGGGAGTGTTCGGGTACGTGCTACTGGAGAGCCCTTCGCTGTGGGTGGCGAACCGGCAGATCTTGAGAGATTGCCGGGGAGTTCACGAGTGGCCGAAGAAGGTTTTTGTCGGCGTGGGTACGCGCGAAGTGGGACGCGACGACAAGGATCTGGAAACCGTTGAGAACGTCCGAGAGCTGGAGCGGCTTCTTCGCCGCCGAGGTCTGGACGAACGTCGGCTGCGGGTGGAGATCGCAGACGGAGCGACCCATAGCGAAGGAGCGTGGGCGGCCCGGTTCCCGGATGCTCTAGGTTTTTTCTTCACGAACCCTAGCGAGCCGGAATCTGCAGTGCGTGGTCGAGACGAACTTCCATGATGGTGCCCTTTTCGAGACGCAGGTTGTGGTCGGAAAGAAGTCCTGCCATCGCGCCCAGGCCTGCACCAGCGCCTGCGCCGATCCCCGCACCTTTGCCGCCCCCAGCGGCAGCCCCAGCCGCAGCACCGATCCCTGCGCCCACTGCGACCGCTTCAATCTCGTGTTCTTTGCTCATGCCCTTGCGCTGAATTTCGCCTTCCTCGCCGGGTTCCTTGACGGCATGATCGCCGGGTACGCCCGTTACGGTCGCGATGAGCGGCATGGACCCGTGGCCGGTATCGATTTCGTCGAAGCTAAGAAGGATACGGGTATGGAGTCCTTGCTCGACTGAGCTGACATGGCCTCTGATTGTTTTGCCGCGGGCAATGACGGCGCCGTTGCCGGCGACCAGGTCCTCGGACAGCTTGGCTTTGAAGTGTTTGCCCGCCTGGAGACTACGAGTGTCGAGCCTGTCGTTGAGACGGATCAGAAAACGCGTGCCCTCGGGGATCGCGTTAGGCGGAGCCTGAGGTGCAATTGCGGGATCCTGGGCCAACAGGGAAGCCGCGGAAAACGCGGCCAAGACACATCCCAACACGCGCAAACGGATCTGGAACATAGCGGACCTCGGAGCGAGAAGCGTTCAAGCTGCTGGAACGTTGGATGTAGGCCGACCCGAAAGGGCTGCCTCGGTGACCATGACTTGCAGTTTGCGGTAAACGCGGGAGTTAGGTCGAACCCTTGGCGCCGTCGGCTCGGGCAGGATAGCGAGAACTCTGGATGTTGATTTGTTTCCGCAGGTCGTCCCAGAGCGAGTCTGGCATGGAGAGGAAGACTTCGACAATTTCCGGATCAAATTGGCGTCCTGACCACACTTTGATTTCGTCTTTGGCGGCGGCCAGCGGTTTTCGGGCGCGATAGGGACGGTCCGAGGTAATCGCGTCGAGGGTGTCGCCGATTGAAAAGATTCTTGCTCCCAGCGGAATCTGCTCGTCCTTGAGGCCACGCGGATAGCCGGTGCCATCGTAGCGCTCTTGGTGAGCGTAAACGATCTCCGCGGCTTCCTGGAGGAAGGGAATCTTCTTGAGCATTTTGTAGCCGAGATAGCAGTGCTCCCGCATGATGGTGACCTGGTCGGGTGTAAGAGGTCCTTTTTTGAGCAGGATATCGTCGGGGATGGCCATCTTGCCAATGTCGTGCAGAAAGGCCCCGCGAGCGATGACGTCCATTTGCTCCTTCGGAACCCCCATGGCGCGGGCGACGGCGATGGTGAAGGCGGTGACGCGTTTGGAGTGGCCTTCGGTCTCCGCGTCTTTCAGATCGAGTGCGTCTCCCAGTGCCTCGAGCGTGATGTCATAGGACCGTTCCAGATCGGTCAGTGCGCCGCGGAGTTGCTGGGTACGCTGCGCGACGAGCGCTTCGAGGTTGGTCTGGTAGGCTCGATTTTCCATTTTGAGGCGGCGATTTTCGAGCGCCCGGCGAACCGTGGCCAGTAATTGCTCGCGCTCAAAGGGCTTCAACAAGTAGTCGTAGGCACCATTGCGGATGGCGGTAAGTGCGACGGAAATATCGTGCACCGCGGTAACCATCACCACTGGCATGTCGGGGTAGCGCTCTTTGGTCCGCTCGAGGAGTCCTATCCCGTCGAGGTCGGCCATCATGAGGTCAGAAAGCATGAGCTCAAATTGCTCGCCCGAATCGAGCAAAGCCAGTGCCTCGAGGCCGGAAGCGGCCTGACGGCATTGGTAGTTAGCGAAGGCGAGCATGGAAGAAACAATCTCGCGGATTGGTTCTTCATCATCGACGACTAGGATCCGATCTGGGGCCATGAGTCCGTGTGAAGTCTACCGCATAATACCCCGAAAGGGAGGTTCCGAAAGTAACCAAAAGGTGGTGGAAAACCCATTGGTAACGGTTGTTGGCGTGGTATTTAAGAGCGAGCGCTTACGCAGCGAAATTGCAATGAACCTTCCTCTTTGGTGCGCCTGGTATCTGGTCGGCGACCTCGCCGTGCCCAAGCTGACAGCTTCGGAGTCGGCCGCTCTGATCATGCTGGCGGCAACCATCCTGGTATTCCGCACATTCCGCGAGCGCTTTCTGCTGGTGTGGAGTCTGGGTTGGCTAGCCTATGGGGTGTCTCAGTGGTTCGCGGGCGATGCGACGGGATTCAGTTCGTCAGCAGAGTTGCAAGGCATCTCGCAGGCAGCGTTTGTATCGGCGGTGTGCCTGTTTGCGGTTTCCATTCTGCTTTATACCCATTCGGAAAAATATATTCTGCCGCTGTTGGTTGCCACCGGAAGCGTGATGGCATTTGCGGTCGCGCGAGTCTTGTACTGGCCGGACGAAGTGGTGGTGCGAGTGTTGTTTGAGTTGGCCATTCGCGGGATCACGATTGCAACGGCTGTGCAGTTGATTCGATATCGCTGGGGACGCCTGGAGATTGGCCCCTGGCTGGTGAGCGCGGGCTTGTTAATCCTGCATTTGGACGGGCCGGGGTTCAGCGCGGTTGTTCCGAAGGGCGTCTTCTTGATGGCCGACGTGCTGCTCGGGCTGGGCATGCTGTTCCTGGTGTTTGATGATTCCCGGGCGCGGACGAGCCGGCTGGGCGTCCTCAACTCCCTGACCACGGCGATCGGAAAAACGCAGCAGCACGGACCCATGATGCAGGCAGCTCTGGAAGAGCTGAAGAAATTGATGCGCGCCAAGGCGGCATGGTTCGGGTCACAGGACGGCGAGCGGGTGACGATCAGCCATCATCTGGGCGTCTCGCCCGAGTTCCTGAAGGGTGCAAATCTCATCCACCTGGATGAATCGGTCCAGAAGGCCCTGGGGGAGTCAAAGCCCGCGGTGGTACGGGCGAGCGAGACCATGTCGGCTGTGCGGGCCTATCTGGAAGACGAGAAGTTGCACCACCTGGTGTTGGTCCCGGTGCAGGGCAAGAAAGCGCCGATCGGAACCCTGGCGCTGGCGAGAGCGCATGCCTATACCTACTCTCCGGAAGACCTTGATTTTCTGCACACCAGCGCGAGCCAGTTGGGAATCGCGGTCGAGAATTTGCGGCTGGGAGAGCAGGTGTTGCGCTCGCAGCGGCAGTGGATGAACACGTTTGATTCGATTCAGGACGCAATCCTGGCGCACGATGCGGAGTTTGTCATCACCAAGGCGAACGAAGCGCTCCTGCAGCATCTGGAGCAGGCTCCCGCCGACGTGGTGGGCAATCTCTGCGAAGACGTCCTGCCCAGACTGTTTTCGAAGTGGACCAATTGTCCCTATTGCGCGCGGGGCGACGTGGATTTTGTCGAGGGCGCGGATCCTTGCTTCGGGGGGTACTCGATGGTGTCGACCTCCTCGTACTCGGAGCAGGGCGGCAAGCAAAAGGGAACCATTCACGTGATTCGGGACACGACGGACCGGCGAAGTGCGGAAGAACGGTATCGGCTGCTGTTCGAACAGGTCCAGCAGGGAGTGTTCGTCGCAACCCCGGAAGGGAAATTGCTGGATTGCAACCACGCGTTTGTGCAAATGCTGGGCTATGAAACGCGCGAGGAATTGATGGCGCTGAACATCAACGAGACGGTTTACGCGTCGCCCGAGCAGAGAGCCGCATTTCGTGCTGAAATCGACCTGCACAATCATGTGCGCAATTTTGAAGTCACGTTGCAGCGGAAAGATGGCGCGCTCCTGACCGCCGCCGAGAGCAGCTTCGCTACGCGCGACGGATCCGGGAAAGTCGAACGCTACCAGGGCTTTCTGCTGGACATGACCGAGAAGAAGCGCGTCGACGACGAGATGCGCCGGCGCAATCGCGAATTGAATGCCCTGAATGCGATGGCCGTGATCGCAACCCAGTCGTTCGATCTGGACGAAATCCTGAATCTCACACTTCGCCAGGTGATTTCGCTGTTTGGTGCCGAGACCGGATCGACGTACCTGGTGGATCCGGACGAAACGACCTTCCGCCGGCGGGCGGGATGGGGGCAAAGGACCGAGCAGCGCGCGAAGTTCAACGCAGTGGAATTTCCAGACGGGTTTGGTGACCTGGTCATGCGGTCGCGAACCGAGGTGCTCACCACGGAGTTCCTGCCGCACCTGCCACCGCTGGTGACCGAATTCGTGAAGGCAGACGGACCGGGCTCGTGGTTGTGGGTGTTGTTGTGGAGCAAGGACAATCCGATCGGGATCATGGGAATCAGCACCCGCGAAGCGCGTGAGTACAGCAGCAACGACGAGAACATGATGGTTGCGGTCGGGCGGCAGCTGGCGACCACGATTGAGAAAGTGCGCCTGTACGAAGAGACTTGCCGGGCGTATGAAGATCTGCGGCGCACGCAGGAACAGTTATTGCAGAGCGAAAAAATGTCGGCGGTGGGGCAATTGATCGCCGGCGTGGCCCACGAACTCAACAACCCGTTGACGGCGATCCTCGGCTATGCGCAGCTGCTTGAGAGCGAGGGTCTGAACGACCGGGCATCGGATTTCGTGCGCAAGCTGTTCAAGCAGGCTCAGCGCACGCACCGGGTGGTGCAGAATCTTCTTTCCTTCGCCCGTCAGCGAACACCGCAGAAGCAGGAAGTCGATCTGCGGAAGATCGTGGATGAGACGCTCGCCCTCCGCGATTACGACTTGAAGGTCAATAACATCCTGCTGGAGCGGGAGACATCGAGCGAAGCACCCGCCGTGACTGCGGATCCGCATCAACTCGAGCAGGTGTTCCTGAACATCATCAACAATGCCGTGGATGCGATTCTGGAGGGCGGCAAGGGCGGCCGGCTCAAAGTGCGCATCCACTCGTCGGACGGGCAAGTGCGGATCGAGTTCCTGGATTCCGGAGTCGGGATCAAAGATCCCAACCGGATTTTTGATCCGTTCTACACCACCAAGACGGTGGGCAAGGGGACCGGGCTGGGGCTGAGTATCTGTTACGGGATCATCAAGGAGCACGGCGGCGACATTACGGCTCACAACCGGCCGGAGGGGGGCGCGGTGGTGGAGGTTCGCCTGCCCGCTTCGGGGCGCGTGGTGGAGCCCGAACCGGCGGGCACAGGCTCCCGGCGCGAGCAGGTCATCGAGGGGCGCGTGCTGTTGGTGGAGGATGAAGAGGCCGTTCTCGAGTTTGAGCGGGACGTGCTGGCTGGCGCCGGGGCGCAGGTGGTCGCTCTGATGAACCTGGAAGAAGTCAAGACGCGGCTTCGTGCCGAGACTTTCGATGCGGTCATCATGAACGGCAGAATGCCGGGAGGGTGGTCAGCGCAGGACGCGCACCGCTGGATTGGTGCTGCCTGCCCGGGACTGGAGAAAAAGCTGCTGTTTACGTTCTCGAGCATTGCGGAGTCGGAAATCCGGAACTACCTGCAGGCAAATGGGATCACGTCGTTGGTGAAACCGTTTGAGGTGGTGGATTTGATCGCCCAGGCACGGCGCTTGCTGCAGAAGACGCAGGCCGCGACAGCCAACTAGACCCGGTCTCCAAGTGAACCACCAGCCCGCGGCCCTTGGCCGTGGTTTTGTGTTTTAGAGCGTCTGCCGGAGGGTCTTGGCGAACGCGCGTATGGCAACTTCGTTGCGCTGGTACCAGCGCCACTGGCCTTGTTTTTGGGTCTCAACCAAGCCGGCTTTCTGCAGGATCGCCATGTGATGGGAGATGGTGGGCTGGGAAACATGGACACGCTCCTCGATGTCACAGGCGCAAAGGCCGGTTTCTTTCCCGAGCGAGCAGGCGCCCTTGGCTTTGAGGGCTTGCAGAATCTTCCGGCGAGTCGGATCGCCGATGGCACGGAGCAGGCGGGCGAACGATTGATCCTGAGCTGTCATTGTCTGATAGGAATAGACCGAAAATCGACGGCTGTCAATGTTTGACGCGGAGTTGCATCCCGGATGGCGATCGGGCAGTCTTGTTGGTCGGGTTCAGGAGACCGCGGAATGCTATTTGAGGGCAACGAACGCAAGGAGCTGGAACAGAAGATGAAGCAGGCGGGGCGTCTACCGCCCGGCCAGTCGCGCACGCTGAAATGGCCGGTACTGCACCACGGGTCGGTGCCTCGCTTTGATCCGGAGCGTTGGGATTTTCGGGTGCACGGACTTGTCGAGCCTGCGGTTCGATGGACGTGGAAGGAGTTCAACGAGCTTCCAAAGATTAAATACACCAGCGATTTTCACTGCGTCACACGTTGGAGCCGGTTCGACAACAGGTGGGAGGGAGTCGCATTTCGGGAGATCCTCAAGCCGGTGAAGTTGAAGCCGGCGGCGACCCATGCGCTGGTGCATGCGGAGCAGGGCTTCACGGCGAATGTGCCGCTGGCGGACCTGGACCGGGACGAGGTCTTGTTCGCGACCCATCACGACGGGGAACCGCTTAGCGGAGATCACGGATATCCATTGCGCTTGATCGTGCCACATCTGTATGCGTGGAAGTCGGTCAAGTGGGTACGCGGGATCGAATTTCTGGATCACGATGCAGCGGGCTTTTGGGAGCAGAATGGGTATCACATGCATGGGGATCCGTGGAAGGAACAAAGGTTCGATACGGATTGAAGGTGCTGATTGAATCCCAGACTTCAGACCGGGAATGTCTTCGCGTGTGGCCTTGCCGGGTTTAGCCAAAGAGTCGTGAGCGGGCTTTTTCGCCGTGCAGTCCAGGAAAACTACTTTTTCAGAATCGGGTTGTAGCCGTCGCTGATCAGTTTGGCCCTGGTTGCCTCAGCGTCTTTGACATCGCTAAACGGCCCGACCTGCACGTGAAAGAACTTGTCCGTGGGGGAGCTGTTGGTGGTAAATGCGACGTACTGCTTCTTCTTGAGAGCGTCGACCAGGGCCTGCGCGTCGTCCGGCTTGCTGACGGCCGCGACCTGTACGAAGTAACTGCCGGAATTGAGGACGGTCGAGGGGTCAGGAGCGGCGTCTGGCGGCTTCGCCTCAGCCACCGGCGCTGCGCTATCTTTGGCTGCACTCGGTGGGGCGGTGGCAGCCAGTTGCGCGTTGGGGTCCTTCTGCTCCAACGCTTTGTAAAACGTGAGATTGTCGCCGCTCTGGGGGGTTGCAGGGCCGCCTGACTTCATCGCAGAAGGGCGTAGGGCAGCGCCGGACGTGGTCTGCTGCTGATCGGCCCCGATGAAGGCGGGCCGAGAGCCTGTCCGGCCCAAGGAATAGCCCAAGCCGAAAAAGGCACCGTTCAGGGCGACGAGTCCAAAAAAGAGAGCCACCATCTTGCCGGTGCCGAGCGTGATTTCCGTGTCTTGAGAGCCCATCGTTTGCTCCAAAAGGTGCGTTCCGGTGGCCGCCTTCACCGGATCGGTTCTATCCAGTCTTAGCCTGACCACGGTCGTCGTTTCCCAGCAACTTCTGGATACCCGCGAAGAAATCGACCGGGACCGGGAAGATCACAGTGGTGTTTTTCTCCACTCCGATCTCGGTAAGCGTCTGCAGGTAGCGCAACTGCACGCTGACCGGCTCGGTAGCCAGCAGTTTGGCGGCGTCGACCAGACGCTGGGCGGCCGAGAATTCGCCTTCTGCATGGATGATTTTGGACCGCTTCTCGCGTTCGGCTTCTGCCTGCTTGGCCATGGCGCGCAGCATGGACTCGGGCATGTCCACCTGCTTGACCTCGACGTTGGTTACTTTCACGCCCCAGGGCGCGGTGTGGGTGTCGAGGATGCTCTGCAGGCGGAGGTTAATCTTCTCCCGATGCGACAGGAGTTCATCCAGTTCCTGCTCGCCCAGCACGGAGCGCAGCGTGGTCTGGGCGAATTGCGAAGTCTGGTAAAGATAGTTAGAGACCTCAACCACGGCCTTATTGGGATCAATCACGCGCAGGAAAATGACAGCGTTGACTTTCAGGGTCACGTTGTCGCGCGTGATGATGTCCTGGGGAGGAACCTCTAAAGCTTCCTGGCGGAGAGAAACGCGTACGATTCGGTCAACCGGTGCGAACACCAGGATGACACCCGGACCCTTGGCTTGCGTCAGGAGGTGGCCCAGCCTGAAGATGACGCCGCGTTCGTACTCGGCCAGAATCTTGATCGAACTCAATATGTAGAGGATGATGATAACTGCGCCAACGCCCACAAACGTCATGGAAGGATCCATTGCCCGCGCCTCCAGCGGGTTTGGCGAACAAACGCCGCTGTGGCGGATTGTACCGTAAATCACTGAGAAATCGCGTGTTTCCCTGTGACAGGTCTTGTTGCCTTGGGAGATGCGCGCACCGTTATGAGACGGGCGCGGGAGTCCGGTCCGCCTCGGCAGCGGCCACCGGGGCCACCTCGAGCTGGAGGCCATCGACCTTTCGAACCACGACCTTCGACCCGGCCACGACCGGGGTTGAGGAGATGGCATTCCAGATTTCGCCGTGGACGAATACTTTGCCCACAGGAGCGAGAACACCCTGTGCCGTACCCACCTCGCCGATCAAACCCTGTGCGCCAGTGACCACCTTGTTGCGTCGTGCTTTCAACGCAATCGTCATCAGAAAAGCGGTGATCACGCCGAGGGGAGCGCTCACCGCGAGAGCCGTAAGCAGATGGACACGCATTTCCGGGATCGGCGCGTCGATTAAAAGCAGACCGCCCAGGGTGAGCAGCACGATGCCTCCGGTCGTCAGCACGCCATGGGTGACGAACTTGGCCTCGAGTGCAAATAGCGCAAAGGAGCCGGCGATGAGCGCCAGTGCGGCAAAGCGTACCGGCAGCAGGTTCAGCGCGAAGGCAGCGAGCAGGATGAAAACCATCCCCACGGTGCCGGGCACGACCGCGCCGGGGTGGTTAAATTCGACATAGAGCGCGAGCAGGCCGATCGCCAGGAGGATAAAGGCGACGTCAGGATCCATCAGGTAGCCCAGGATGCGCTCCTTGAGCGTCATGTCGTAGCCCTGGATCGATTGGCCGGCGAGGTTGAGCGTGACGCTCTGGCCGTTGAAGCGCTGGATCGGCTTCCCCTGCATCTGGCGGAAAAGGTCTTCGGCGCTGGTGGCAACGTAATCGATAAGTTTCTGCGCCAGGGCTTCCTGCTCGGTAAACGCTTTTGATTCGCGCACTGCGCCTTCGGCGGCTTCGACGTTGCGATTCCGCTTCGAGGCGACCGAACGGATGAGCGCCGCAGAATCGTTCTCGATTTTCTTTTTCATGTCGTCATCGGTCTTGACCGTCACGGGTCCGATGAGCAGGACGGGGTGGGCCGCGCCGGCATTGGTGCCGGGTGCCATGGCGGCAACATCGGCAGACTCAAGGATGAAGATGCCCGCGGATCCGGCACGGCTGCCGGTGGGTGCGACGTAGACGATGACGGGGACCGGCGAGGTGGTGATCTTCTCGATAATATTGCGCGTCGAGCTGACCAGGCCTCCGGGCGTATTCAGTTCGATCAGGAGCGCCTCGGCATTTCGAGCATGGGCTTCGGCGATGGCGCGCCCGATGTATTCCTCGGTTACCGGTTGAATCGTGTCATGGATGACAATTTTCAAAACTTCCGCAGAAGCAGACGCTGACAGAGCCAGCAAGATGAGGAGGAGTGCAGCCCGAGGCGCGAGGCGCGTCACAAAGGATGGTTTCATTCGTTGGGCAGTGGCTGCGCTTTCTCCGCGAGCTTGGCTGCTACAGCGCGCCTGAGCGTCAGGGCGGTGGCGTTCCCCGGATCAAGCTGGAGGGCCCGGTCAACGCTCTCGGCGGCTGCGTCAGCTTTATTGTCTCGCAAATCGAGGCGGGCGAGTACGAGAAGAGGGTCGATGAAGATTTGAATGCTGAGAGCAGCCTCGGCTTCGGCGCGCGCTCCGGTGAGGTCATCGTTGGCTTCAAGCGCATGTGCCAGGCCGGCGTGAGCCTCAGCATTCAGGGGAACCAGTGCGAGGGCCTGCCGGAACGCTTTGTCCGCTTCGAAAATAAATCCCTTGGCCAGAAATTCTTGACCCCGACTGAGGTAGAACTGGGCGTGAGTCGCAGGATCTGTATGGGCGAGTCTCTCTTCGGCAGCGGTCTCGATAGCGACGATGAGTTGGCGGAAAGAGTTCTCGTCATAGTTCCGCTTGATGCGCTCGAGAGGAGTCTTTGGCTGGTTTGTGGGCCGGGCTTTGCCGGAGATAGCGTCGAGCAGGGACGCGGCCTCGGCATCGTCGGGATGAAGCGCAAGACATGCCTTCAACGGTCGGGCCGCACGGGCCGAATCGCCCGAGGCATACAGTGCCACACCCAGGTTGAAGCGGTAATCTCCATCGTTCGGGTCCTGTTGGACGGCTTTCTCAAACCGGGTAGCGGCGCCCGTCCGGTCCCCCAGTCGAGCCATGACAACTCCGAGGTTGTTGTCGACTTCGGTGAGCGGCAGGCGCGCGGAGACGAAGGCGAATGCGGATCGGGCCCTCGAAAAATCTCCCAGGGAGTAAGCGCTGAGCCCAAGATAGAAGTTGCCTTCGCGGGCGGCTGGATCGCTCTGAGCAATTTGGGCAAACGCGGAAACCGCCTGGTCGTACTGGCGGTCCTCGAAGTAGGTCTTGCCGAGCTCGAGCCAAGCGTCGTTGTAGCTGGGGTTCAGGCGCGTCGCTTCGCGAAAGTGGTGGATCTTCTCGGTGCTGGTCCCCGCGATGATGCCGCGGACGTAGTTCTCGAAAGCGTCCAGGCGAACGGGCGGAGCGCTGGTGGCGTAGGCCTGCTTGCTGGAGGTGAGATCAGGGCGGAGAGTGTGCACCAGATCCCAGGCGAGGGCAGTCTGGATGTTGATGAGCTCGACGAGCGGACCGGATTCCTTGCTCTCGGGCAGCAACTTTTTATGCTGCATATCGAGAAGCTGGGCGGTAGCGGTGAACGTGCGGCCATCGAAGGTGTAGCGGCCGAAGACAACGTAGTCCACATCCATTTGCTCCACCAGGCGATACGTCGTGGCGCGCGTCGGATGAACGTCCACGGGCATTCCGGCGCGGTCATAGGCGCGCAGGCGGTCGTCGCGCCTGAGGACAAAGATGCCCGGCGACGACAGTCGCTGCGTTAGAAGCTCGGCAAAAGCCTCGCTGATCCATTCGAGACCTGGAGCGCGGGAGGCGTTCTCAAACGGCATCACCAGGGCCGTGTCGCTCGAGGTCGCCGGGCTTTGTGCCCGGGTCAAACCAGTGCCAAGAACCAGAAGCCCAAACTGCAAAATGATCGGGTTGAGAGTCCGCAAGACATCTTGATTATAGCGAGGACCGGGTGCAAGGCCTACCGGGCAGCCGTTGTGGGCGTCTGATCTTCGACCCGTTCCGGAACTGGTTGTTCGCTGGGATACATTCCGGACCAACCGGGGAGCGTGGCATTGCCGGTGATCAGGCGCGCTCCGCGTTCGTAAGTGACGTAGGACCAGGCCCATTGTATGAACACGAGGATCCGGTTGCGAAATCCGATCAGGAAGAAGATGTGGACGAACAGCCAGGCGAGCCAGGCGACAAAACCGGAGATGTGAATCGTGCCGAACTGAGCGACGGCCGCCGCGCGGCCGATGGTGGCCAGACTGCCCTTATCCCAGTACTTAAAGTTCTCGCGCGGTCCTCCGTCCAGGTCACGGCGAATGGTTTTGGCCACAAAGTCGCCTTCCTGTATGGCGACCGGGGCGACGCCGGGAAGGGGCTTGCCGGTGTCATCCTGGAGGGTAGCGAGATCCCCGATGACGAAGACTTCCGGGTGCCCTGGAATGCTGAGATCGGGCAACACTTCGACGCGGCCAGCGCGGTCACAAGGCGTACCCAGTTTCGTGCCCAGGGGTGATGCGGCCACGCCGGCCGCCCAAAGGATGACGGGTGCAATGATGCGAGTGTCGCCGATCCGAACGGCTCCGGGCTCGATCCCGGTGACCAGTGTGCTGGTGCGAACGTCAACCCCCAGGTGGCGGAGTTGCTCCTCGGCGCTGCGGGAAAGATCTTCGGCGTAGGCCGGAAGTACCCGCGGACCTCCCTCCAGCAGCAGAATGTGGGCCCGGCTGGGATCGATCGAGCGGAATTCGTGAGCCAGCACGTGCCGACTGATTTCAGCCAAAGTTCCCGCAAGTTCCACGCCGGTTGGTCCTGCGCCGACCACCACGAAATTGAGCGGTCCGGTCGAAACTCCCGACACGGCCTGGCGTTCCGCCAGCTCGAAGGCGAGAAGCACCCGCCTGCGGATCTCGAGGGCGTCTTCAATGGTCTTGAGGCCGGGCGCGTACGGCTCCCATTCATCGTGGCCAAAGTAGGCGTGGGTGGCGCCGGCAGCGACGATCAAGTAATCGTAGGGCAGATCTTGTTCGCCGGTCTTGACCAAACGGCGATCCAGGTCAAAGCCCTCAACTTCCTCGAGCAGGCAGAACGCGTTGGAGTGGCCACGAAAGATGGAACGAATCGGGGCGGCAATTTCACCCGGGGAGAGCCCCGCGGTGGCGACCTGGTAAAGCAAGGGCTGAAAGGTGTGGTGGTTCTTGCGGTCCACGATCGTGACGTGAACGCCCTCGCGGACCAGCGGACGGGCGGCATTGAGGCCGCCAAAGCCGCCCCCGACAATGACAACACGGGTCGCGCTCTTGCTGGACATAGCGTCTACTTATAAGATTGCTGGGATGGCCCTGGGGTCGAAAACTTTTCCGCAGGAGGATTCAGGAAGCGCACTCCCCGCGCCCATACGCATTTCCTCGGGGGCTTTTGCCGTGGGCAGCACGGGGCCCGTCTGGCTCGAAATTTTGCTTGTCTACGGGTTGCTGGAAGCGGTTCTTTGGACTCCACGAAGCTTTTGGCACAGCGTTCTCATCGTCTTGGAGGTTGGAAGCGTGGCGTGGTTCAGCCTCCAACGGTATCGGCTGGAAGAGTTAGGGCTGGTCTGGCCGTCGCGCGCGGGAACGGCGCGAATCCTGGCGCTCGGAGCGCTGGTGGCGATGGCGATTCTGGCGGTTGCGATTCTCACGGGCCATCCCGTACCGGCCAACCCGAATTGGCCGAAGTTTCAGAACCTGTGGCCATACGTAATCTGGGCGGTTGCGCAGCAGTTCCTTCTGCAGTCGTTCTTTTTTTTGAGGGCGGAATCGCAAATTGGATCGCGCGGGGCGGTATGGGCAAGTACGTTGCTGTTCACCATCGCCCACCTTCCCAATATGGTCTTGACCGGCCTGACCTTACTTGGGGCCCTGTTCTTTACCGAGGCGTTTCGGCGCTATCGCAGCATTTATCCGCTGGGGATCGTACACGCTCTGCTCGGAATGGCCATCGCATACAGCTTCCCGGACAGCGTCATGCACCATATGCGGGTGGGGCTGTCGTACTGGCAATTCCGGTAAAGGGCGGGTTCTGTTCTCCACTCGCCAGTTCCGAATTAACATGACCGGGTTCACAGGAAACCCTCTTGCCAAGCGCGAGCGATCCGAGCGCGGTGCGTGACCTCGGGCCTTCCCATCCGGAATCGGGCGCGGTCGCGCTGCGACTCGCCCCGCCGGCTCCCCGGTTGGGCCTGCTCATCCCTTCGGCTGGCGACTTGATCTTCTTACTGCTGCTGGTTTCCTTAGCGGCTGGGCCACTTGCTCAGAAAATGCTGGGGGACGCGGGCATCGGATGGCATATCCGCGCCGGGGAGCTGATTCTGCGCACCCGGTCGGTTCCGCGGGTGGACCCGTTCTCGTTGACCATGAACGGAAAGCCTTGGTTCGCCTGGGAGTGGTTGTACGACCTGGTCGTCGGGGGGCTCGACCGGGCGGCGGGGCTCAACGGGGTGGTGTTGTTTAGCGCGTTGGTGATTGCGCTCACATTTGCGCTGGTGTTTCGAAAGATGCTGGCGCGGGGCAGCGGTTTCGGGGTGGCAGTGACGATGCTGCTGCTGGCAGTGTCGGCGTCGTCGATCCATTTTCTTGCAAGACCGCACGTTGTGAGTTGGCTGTTCACGGTGATCTTCTTCGGGGTGTTGGCGGCGTTTGAGGACGACGGTAACCCGCGACGTCTCCTATGGATTCCTGTCATCATGCTGGTGTGGGTGAATCTGCACGGTGGATTCCTGGTGGGTCTTGTCCTGGTGGGAATTTGGTTTCTGGCGGAGTCGGCGAAGAGCCTGGGGTGGGTCGGAAGCGGAGAGCGGATCGCGTCGGCCCGGAAAGCCAAACTGTTAGCCGTGGTGGGCGCGCTCTCCGCCGCGGCGACCCTAGCCAATCCGTATGGCTATCACCTGCATGAGCACATCTACCGATACCTCGGCGACCGTTTCTTGATGGACCACATCGACGAGTTTCTGTCCCCGAATTTCCACGGGCTGGCGCAGAAATGCTTTGCAGCGATCTTGCTCTTCACCATTGCAGCAGCGGCCACGGCCCCGAGCCGCCTTCGAGCGAGCGAGTTGATGGTGGTTGTCTTCGCGGTGTACTCGGGACTGTACGCCACTCGCGACATTCCGGTTTCGTCGATGTTGTTGGTGCTGGTCATGGCGCCCAGTCTTTCCGGCAGCCTCGGCGAGTGGGCGCGAAGTTCGACCTTCGGGCGAAAGCAGCGCGTGCGAATCAAGCGGCTGCAGGATTTCTCGGGCCGGATTGGCGCAATGGAGTCGAGTCTTCAGGGACATTGGTGGCCAATTCTGGTGGTGCTGTTGGGAATCTATGCGGGTTTGCAGCATGGACGGTTAGGCTCGGCGCAAGTGATGGACGCGCACTTTGACTCGAAACGGTTTCCCGTTCGAGCGGTGGACTGGTCAGCCGACCACGGTGTCGGTGAAGCGATGTTCTGTCCCGACTCCTGGGGCGGGTACCTGATCTATCGGCGCTATCCAGAGATGCTGGTCGTGGTCGACGACCGGCACGATTTCTATGGTGCGGAATACTTAAAGAACTACTTGAAGGCGATCCGGCTCGAACCGGGTTGGGAGCAGGCCCTGGAAGGGATGCACGCGAATTGGATACTGGTGCCTGAGGCTTCACCGCTAGCCGCACGATTGGCCGGGATGCCCACCTGGAAGGCCGTCTACCGCGACCAGACAGCAGTTCTGTTCATGCCCGTGAAGGCATGATCAGGCCGAGCAAAGAAGCCAAGTCTCAGTCTTTCCCCTGGCCCTTGCCGCCAAAATGCCGGCCCCCGAAATGCCGGCTGATGATCAGCTTGAGCATCTGCTCGCTGGCGCCATCGGTGAGTCCAATTCCGTAGCCGAAGTTCACTTCCCATTTACCGGGTAGCTCGAGATCAAGGGTTGGAAACAGTTGGTGTTGTTGCCGGGTGAGAGGGTCGAAGTCTCCCAGTGGACCGTACCCGCTGTAATACTCGATGCCGGCGCGGGCCAATCGACAAATCGATCGGTTGACCTTGAAGTTGGGGGAAAACTCAAATCCGTTGCCGGAATTGAGGCCGTGCAAGGAACGGTCGAACGTTGGATTGAAGGCCAGGTACCAGGGACCGACATGCCGGTCGACAATCGGTGCAAGCTCCAGAGTCCAGGAGTCGGGAGCGAACCGTGGACGCTGGTAGCCGACCTCAAGGGCGAGACTGATGCCAACCGGCCAGTGCCAACGCTCGGGGACCCGTACCCGCGGACGAATGTGGTTCCCGACGTATTGGAAGCCATAGGCGGACTTTGAAGAAGTCAGCGTGTAGAGTCCGGTTTCGAACCAGTCCGTGAATCCGTGTGTCAGTTCCACGGTCTCGTGCAAGGAGTGCTCGGAACGGTCAGCTTGTTCGGAAGGGTAGCCTACACCGTCGAAGGTGTAGTTGCTGTGGAGGGCCACCGCATTCTCGCTCCTGGACAGGGTCTCGGCCCCGTAGACCTCGATTGCGTAGTTCTCCTGACCGAAGCCAGACACTGCGAGCAGACAAATTCCCGCCAAAAAAACGAGGGAATAGCGCGCCCTTTGCCGGGGGCAGAGCCTGGTCGCCTCGTGCATGCCTTTCACCGATTCGGACATTCCAGCAGATGGTGAACTCTGCACTTTAAATTAGCAGAGAGAACCTCGGCTGCGACAGCCGGAGTATAAACCTAGGTAACATGGGTCTTCCCAACCTGTATCGATTGGTCCGCGACGCGAGGTCGGAGGTGATTGGGGCTTCAGCGCGTGCCCACATTGAAGCCCAGAATCGCGTTGACCTCGACGGGGTCGGCTCCACGAAATGCGGGGGTGAACTTCCAGTTGGAGAGAGCGACCAGGATCTTCGCGGTGGGCGCCTCGGGATCAGCCGCAATCACCCGTAAATTGCGCAACGTGCCCGATCGGTCGAGCACGCACGCAATGACGACCCGGTTACGATTAACGCCGTGCGGCAAATCAAAGCGCATCGGCAGCGGGCTGGTCAGGTCAGCGCCGCGTGTTTCGAGCGCAGAGGAGGGGTCGGAGAACTCGAAGGCTACCGGGCTTCCGTCCTCAGTGGGAATGAACTTGGTGTAGACCTTGTCCCCCTTCAGCCGACCATAAAAATTGAACGCGCCGCCGGAGCGAGAGGTGCCTTCGACCGTGACGTCCAATTCCGAGCGGGTGCTGCCCGCCGACGAGCGGCCAGGGAGGCTAGGCGCCCTTTCGTTGGACCCGTAGCTTGGCAGGACAATTGTGTTTCCGCCCTGGACCGAAACACCCGGGACGGCAGGCTGCCCGTTGGCTCCGCTCCCGGCACCCCCGAGCCCGGGGTAGGGCGAAATACCCCCTCGGGCATTGGGGTCCGAGCCGCGACCGCTGCCGGTCCTGGCGGCTCCGGCGCCTTCGCCCGCGAGCCCGCTGCCTGGGCCATTTCCGTGCCCGATCCCTGCGCCCCCGCCGGAACCGCCGGGGCCATTTTTGGATCCGCCCGCAGGGGACATTGCGATCGCCCCGGCGGTCGCATTGCCCGGGACGCCTACGGCCGAACCCGGCTGGGTGGAGACGACGATCCCCTTTGCTCCGCCACTTCCCCCCGCAGACGTGGGTGGCGCGAGAACTGTGCCGGTGTCGAGAGCGCCTCCGATCCCGCCGCCCTTGCTGCCGGTCCCGCGGCCAGAACCAGGGCCGCCTACGCCGCTGACGTTGGGCGGCGGTGGCACCACCGCAGGGCTGCCCAAGCCCGCTGTGTCACGACCCGACAAAGAGCCACCAGGACTGCCCAGACTCGGAGGTGGCGGCACAACCGCGGTCGCGCCCAGGGTGCCGCCCAGGCTCCCGTGGGGATCGCTGGCCTCTCGCCTGCCTTGGGAGGCGTCGGAGGCGATTGCAGGCGGAGGAGGAACCACTCCGGCATTGATCGAGCTGCCCAATCCGCCCGCCCTCTCATTGTGGCCGCTCCCGGCGCCCGCTATGACTGTGCCGGCCGTGAGGCTGGGAGGAGGGGGAACGATCTGATTCGCGCCCACCGGCCCGACGATCGCTTGCCGATCGCGCGAACGACCTCCTAATTGGACCGGAGGCGGGACGACTTTTGGATCCGCGAGGCTCGCGCCCGTTACCGAGCGTTGATCGCGCGTGACCTGAGACGGAGGCGGAGCGATCACGGCTGGAGGCGGAAGCGTAAGCTTTGCCGCCTGCGTGCTGTCGCGCAAAGGAGCGGAAACGGGAGGTGGTACGACGGTTGCGGTCGAAGGCGAGGGCCCCCGCAGCGGGGGCGGATCGCGCCGGATGTCGGTGGGAGCCGGCTCAACGATCGGGCTTGTCATGGCGACCAGGGAGCGGGATGGGTCGCGGGGGACATCTTGGGGTGCTGGCGCAATGACCGCCGTGGAGAGGCCCATGGTCGCGCGCGCTGAATTGCGTTCGATGTTCGCGGGGGGAGGGGCTAGCACGGCTGTTCCGAGCCGGGGTAGGGCGCGGTCTAAATCGCGAAATACCTCGGGTGGAGGTGCGACGATCGCATTCTTTGAGAGCGTGGGCGCAGCCACGGAACGCTTCAGGCCTTCGGCGGGCGGTGGTCCCGGAACAGGCTTGAACGCCAGCAGGTTGGCAACCGGCGCACTCGACACCGGGAGTTTCAAGTCGGGCGCATCCACCACTCTCTCGACGGCGGAGTTCCCGCGAGCCACGCGGATCGTTTGCGTGCGGTGATAGGCTTCCTTGCCGCCCGTCCGGCCTGTCTTGCCGGCCGGCGCACCACCCCGGTCAGCGGTCTGCGGGAGTTCGTCCCCGGAGAAGTAGATCACGTCGTATTTCGGGGCTGCGGGCGGCACATACGGCCGCATACCGGCGAGCCTGGCCGGTATCCAGATCAGAGCCGCGAGAAAGATGGCCTGGAGTCCCCAGGAGAGGAGAATGCCCCGAAGCGGAAACAAGCCGGTTTGAGCTTCTCCGGCAAGCCGCGCGGGCGAGCGTCCCAACGCCGGACCGAGGGAGCTGACGAACTCCTGCCAGGGCGAGGACCACTCTACCAGCAGTTTGGGGGCATCAGTCATGCGGGCGGGGCGTCTCCTGGCGTGCGCGCTTCGATCTCGAGCTCATCCCCGATTGTAGTGCCGGTGGCGCGCAGCGTGTTCGCCGGTAGTTCTAGCACTGAAGTTGCCTGCAGGCGGACGGGGGCAAACCGCCAAGGTGCAAGACTGTGCTCCAGATGCAAGACGACGTGGTCGCCGGTCAGATAAGCCACGTCGATCGAGAACCCCATCAGCCAGGTGTGGACGCCGCGGCAGGGGGAAATCCACAGGCCATCTCCCTCCCGAAACTCGCCGGCACGCTTGCCGATCAAACCCCGCAGGCGGGTCCAATGTCGATCCGCCACGGCGAGACGAGTGGCGAGGTACACCCGACGCGTGCGGTTCAAGGCGTAGCCGCTGGGAACAGACTCGGTCTTGGACACTCCTGACTCCATCGCAATTCAAGGACCGCTGCCCGATCAGGAGACGAGCGTGCGGTACAAACTGATGATCGCTGGCCCCAACGTCACGACGATGATGGATGGCAGGACGAACACCACCAGGGGAGGAACCATCTTGATAGTGGTCTTGGCAGCCTGTTCTTCGGCGCGCTGGCGACGTTCGGTGCGCAGCGAGTCGGAGTGTACCCGCAGAGCTTGTGCAACGCTGGTGCCGAAACGATCCGTCTGGACCAGGGTGCCGACCAGCGATTTTATGTCGTCGACCCCGGTGCGGCCCACCAGATTCCGGAGAGCTTCCGCGCGCGGTTTGCCGGCGCGCATCTCGAAGTTGAACAACGCGAACTCATTACTCAGATCGGGATGGGCGTGCTTCAAGTCTTCACCGACGCGCATCATGGCTTGATCGAGGCCCAGTCCGGCCTCGACGCAGATCACAGTCAGATCGAGCGCATCCGGAAGTCCGAGGCGGATCCGCATCTGGCGGTCCCGCATCTTGCGCTTGAGGGCAAAACGCGGCACGAAGAAACCGAAGGCTGTGACGCCCAGCAGCAGCATGGGATTCTCGACGCCGCTGATCAGCAGAACCGTCGCGAAACCGACGAAGGCGCAGAGAACCCGGATCCCGAGATAAATCGTCAGATGACGGGATTCGCGGTAGCCCGCCTGGATCAGCCATCCCCGCGTGCGATCGGTGTCGCTCGGAGACAGCGGGAGTGCCTTGCTCAAGGGATCCAGCGCCTGCTCGAAGCGCTGCTTCATGGCGGTTTTTTCCGGCGCTGGCGCGCGCTGGAATGCGAGCGATCGCAGGCGAGCGCCGAGAACCGAGGACGGAGCGTAGGCCGCCGCGCCGAAGGCAAAGGCTGCCAGGGCGATCGTGACGAAAATCAGAATGGCAAGAACGAGAGCCATAGGTTTACACCTGGATTCGGATGATCTTGCGAATGACGAAATAACCAACCGTCTGCAACGTGATCCCCGCGACGATCAGCACGTGGCCGATCGGGTCAGAGAACAGAGGCTGGATGAAGGTTGGATTCATGGACAGCATGAGCAGCACGATCAGGGGGGGCATCCCCATGAGGAGCATCATGGTGAGCCGCCCCTGCGCGGTGTAAACCCGCACTTGGCGAAGAATCTTGAATCGTTCACGAATCACGTAGGACAGATTGTCGAGGATTTCTGCCAGGTTGCCGCCCGTCTCGCGCTGCAGCATGACCGCGGTGACGAAGAACTTCACGTCCACCAGGGGAACACGATCGATCAGGTTGGTGAGCGCGTCGCGGACCGGCAAGCCGAATTTTTGCTCCTCGAACAGTTTGCGGAACTCGCCGCCGACCGGTTCGGTGACCTCGTCAGAAATCATTTCGAGTGCAGTCGTGAATGCGTGGCCGGCGCGGACGGCACGCGCCAGGGTATCGATCGCTTCGGGGAAGTGTTCTTCGAAGGCGTCAAAACGTTTGGTGCGCTGGAAGGACGCGTAAGAGTAGGGGAGAAAGAATCCGATGATCAGGCCGACCCAGGCAAAAATGGGGTCGTGCTTTACGACCATGAAGACCACGACGGCCAGGACAATGCCACTGGCGGCGCACAGCAGGAGAAAATTGCCGGCGCGAACCTTAATATCGGCTTGGGAGAGAAGTTTCTGGAGAGCCGAGACGCGTTCGGAGCGCCGCAGAAGATTGTCGAACGCCGGAATCTCGCTGAGCACTTCGTCCCGCAGCAGTGCCAGTTGCTCTACCGGCTGGCGCTCGGCCGTCTGCTGGGTCGAGGAAAGCCGATCGCGCAGTACGCGGGCCCGCGACTTGCGCTCGTCAAAAAGCGAGAAGACGACGAACCCCCCAAGGGAAACGGCGACAAAGACGAGGATGGCAATCATTGCAGACATGGGCACCGGGTTCCTGGGTCGCTCTCTCAGACCTCCATGCGGGATTCGAACAGAGCCGGACGAAGCTTACATCCAGCGGTTGCCAGCCGTTCCGCAAATTTCGGACGGATGCCACTTGCCCGGAACAGGCCGCGCACCTTGCCGCTTTCGTCGATACCATGGCGCTCGAAAACGAAGATATCCTGCATGGTGATGATGTCGCTTTCCATGCCGGTGATCTCGGAGATGCTGATGACCTTGCGGCTGCCGTCGGAAAGCCGGGCGACCTGCACGACCCCGTGCACAGCGGAGGAAATCTGGTGGCGAATGGCGCGCTCAGGAATGTTCAGGTTGGCCATGGAAACCATATTTTCGATTCGGGACAAGGCATCGCGGTGAGAATTGGCATGGACGGTCGTCAGAGAGCCGTCGTGGCCCGTGTTCATGGCCTGCAACATGTCGAACGCCTCTTCGCCACGCACCTCGCCCACCACGATGCGGTCAGGTCGCATACGCAGACTGTTGATGACGAGTTGCCGCTGGCGTACCGCCCCCTTGCCCTCGATGTTGGGCGGCCGCGTTTCCAGGCGCACAATGTGTTCCTGCTTCATCTGGAGTTCGGCCGCGTCTTCAATGGTCACGATCCGTTCGCTGTTGGGAATGTAGCCCGAGAGCACATTCAGCACGGTCGTTTTGCCGGCGCCGGTGCCGCCGGAAATCAGCAGGTTGAGCCGCCCCTTCACCATGGCGGAGAGCAACTCGAGCATGGGCTCGGTCAGGCTCTTGTTCTCGATCATTTGGCGGGCGGTGATGGGCTCACGCCCGAACCGGCGAATCGACAGGCATGCACCATCAATGGCCAAGGGCGGAATGATGGCATTGACGCGCGAGCCGTCTGCCAGCCGCGCGTCCACCATGGGAGAGGATTCATCGACGCGCCGTCCCACCCGCGAGACGATGCGGTCGATGATCTGCATCAGGTGCTGGTTGTCCTTGAACGACAGGCCGGTGAGTTCCAGCTTGCCGGCACGCTCGATGTAAACCCGGTCGAAACGATTGACCAGGATGTCGGAGATGCCTGGATCTTTCAGCAGAGGCTCGAGGGGCCCGAGGCCGAAGATTTCGTCGAGAATTTCGCGGGACAGGCGTTCTCGTTCGGCGAAGCTGAGGGGAACCGCTTCACTGTTGACCGAACTGCGAATGAGGATCAGCACTTCGTCACGGGCGGTCTCGCTATTGGTGCGCCCGAGTTTTTCCAGGTCGAGTCGATCGAGGATCTTCCGGTGGAGGTCGGCCTTGACCTGTTGATACTCGCTGCGCTCGAAGGTCTGCAGATTTGCCATGATCTTCCTACTAGACTGTCTTGAACAATGACCAGGTGGAACGTTTCACGTCGTCGTCGTTCTGCGTCAGGGTTGCCGCTAACCCGTTGAAAGCTCGCGCCAGCTCGGTGTTTTGTTGCATGAGCGACACCCCGCGATCAATGGCGCTCGATACGGCGAAATACTGGTTCGGGATACGCCATAGCAGACTGGCGCCGGAAGCCGTCTCGGCGTCGGTCTCGTGGAAACCGGGAATCTTGCGAAAGCGATTGAGCACCAGCTTGACCCGGTCCCGACCGTTGGTCTCGCCCAGGAATTGAACGATGCGCGCCGCACTCCACAAGGATGCCACGTCGGCGTGGGCGACGAGAAGAACTGTTTCAGAGAGATTGCCGACCAGCCGGGTGGCGTTGTCCACGCGTGAGGAAGCGTCCACCACGACGTAGCGGAAGTGCGTCACCAGCAAGTCGAACAAACGGGCGTACTCGGCGGTCGAGGGTTCGGTCGACGCCGGACTATTGGCTCCCGCCAGTAACTGCAGCCCGCCGGAGTCGCGCATCATGAAGCTCTCCAGCAGGGAACTGTCCATGCGATGCAAGTTACGAATCGCGTCCGTGACCGTGAACGGGGGCTTCAAGTTCAAGTGCAGCGCCGCGTGGCCAAGGGGAGCGATATCGACCAGGGCACTGTTCCCGTGAGCGGACTGCAGCGCCAGCGCCAGGTTGACGGCCACCGTGGTCGCGCCGCTTCCGCCCTTGGCGTTCACCACCGTAAACACCTTGCCGCGCGGACCGTCGCGCTTGACCTTGCGTTGCGTGGTCGAGAGCCGCACAAAGGCCTCAAGCAGCTCGGTGGTCGTGGTCGGGCGCTCGATGAATTCGCGGGCTCCCGAGCGCATGGCGCTCACGATGAGTTGCGGTTGGGACATGCTGCCCACCGCGAATACCGCGGTGTCTGAGATCTCCTGGTGAAGCAGTTCGATGGCGTTCAGCGCGGGTGCGGAGGCCTCGGAAGGGATGTCCACCAGGATCACGTCAGGAGCCATGGCCTGCACGCGGGGAATCAGGGGATCGGTCGCCGCGGCTGGATAGTTGGGAGCCGAGTGCACGGTGCGCGCCACGCTGGTGCCATCTACCAGCACTTGCAGCACCGCCCGCTGCTCGCTATCCGTCGCAATGATGACTACCGAAAGCTCTGCCATGCCCTGAAAACTACTTTCCCGTCGCGGGCTTCTTTCCGTCGAAACTGTCTTGCTTCAGAAAGGGCTGCGGATTCTTGGGGCCACTCGGAGTCTGCGTGCCCGGAGACACCTTGCGCACCGTACACAGCACCATGAGTTCCGCATTGGTCTTTTGTGCGCTCTTGCTCTTGAAGAAATTGCCCAGGACGGGAAGGTCACCCAGCCCGGGGAATTTGTTCACAATATTGGTGACGCGATTGTCCATGAGGCCAGCGATCACGAAGCTCTGACCGTCTTGCAATTCAAACTCGGTGTCGGCGCGGCGCGTGCTCAACGCGGGGATGGTGAAACCGGAGATCGTGAGTGCGTTGGCGAAATCCAGGGTGCTCACTTCCGGCGTCACGTTGAGATGGATGTTTCCGTTCGGCATGATGACGGGCCTGAACTTCAGTTTCACGCCGAATTCCTTGAACTGAATGGTCACCGCCGTGAAGCCTTGCCCCGGCTGGACGATCGGGAAAGGGAATTCGCCGCCCGCCAGGAAACTGGCTTCTTTTCCGTTCACGGCGATCAGGTTGGGCTCGGCCAGAATCTGCAGAAGGTTCTGCTGCTGCAGGGCCTTGATCACAGTGCCCAGGTGAATGTCGGGACGAAAGAGAAACAGATTCAGCACATCGCTGATCGTCTCCTTTGTCGGAAAGGGCCCGGTCGGGGCGCCCGTCGCGTCGGTGATGGCGGGCGCGCCAAAGCCCCCAAACTGGCCGGTCGATATCGTTCCGATGGTGTTGCCCGCGCCCGTTGAAAAGACATTGAAGCCAATTTGCGTCAGCGCCGTACGGTCCACCTCGGCGAACTTCACCTGCAGGAGAACTTCCTGCGCCCCGGTGGGGCCGAAGGTGAGGACGTTGACCACGTTCTTCGAATAGGCTCCTGCAATGGCTTCGGCACGCTTGGCAACCGTTTCGTCGGAGACATGACCAGAAAGCACGATGGCCGAGCGCGAGGGCGTCACGTTGATCTGTTCGTCGGGAAACACGCTCTTCTCCTCTTCTGCGGCGGCCGTGACGTCGACATCGACGCGCAGATCGAAACTGCGGGAGCGTTCCAGTTCATCCCAGATCAGAAGCGACACTTCGCCCGCCGAACGACCATGCACCAGGATCTGGGTGGGCGTTACGACGTCGATGTCAGCCACGGCCGGATCGGTGACCGACACCCGTTTCAAACGCTCGCTGGTGTTGATGAGCAGCGATTTACCCACCATAACCCGCAGCGGCGCGGCACCGCTGGCTTCGGCCTGCGAAGGCAGGGAGGTGGAGGCCGGATGTTCCACGGTCGGAGGCAGCGCTTGCTGAGCTGCGGGCGGCACAGGAGGAGGTGTCTCTTGCCGGAGCCCTTCGGCGAATTCACCGGTGGATAACAGCTGCGCGCTGGCCAGTGCAACCAGAGCATGCCTGAACAGAGCCTGAAGGCGAGGGTTGCGGCGTGGCTGCGACGGATGTCGGTGGGTCTTTGAAAAAGACATTCTCAGTGAGCGCCTGTCTGATCTGGAAACTTGGTCTCGTCCACCTTATTTCCCCGGATGATCACAACTTTGTAAGGGTCAGGGGGGGCCACGGGCGCTTGTACGGGTTTTTTGACCCCACTGGGCCGCGGAGCCACCGGCGCTGGGGCCCCGCCGCGATAGAGGCCGTTGGCTCGGGTGGCGATCAAGTCCATCTGCTTGGTGTCGACCGGGTTGCGCAGCGCCAGCTGGATATGTCCTTGCGAACTGGCAAGGGTCAGTCTCTGCGCGTCGTCCGGGGACACGAGCAGGGTAATCACAGGAGTCGATTGTGGGTCACCGGCAGCGTTGCGCTCCAGCTTCTGGCCGGCTGCGATGACGGCTACGTTCTCGAGCACCGTGGTGGTTTGCGGCTCGTTGCCGCCCACCGGGTTGCCAGTCAGCAAAACGTCGACGCGCGTGCCGGGTACGACGAAGCCGGCCACGGCGACTACCTCATTGACGCGCACCGACACCGCCCGCATGCCCGAGGGAATCAGCGAGGGCAGTCCTGAACCGGCATTTTCCGCCGCCAGTTTCGACGGCAGGATAAATTCGCCTTTTTGAATCGGGAGGACGACGCCGCGACCGATGAGCTTGGACGCCGAATGGAAGGCGTTGGGCGGTGCCACCGAGCCCGGGATGCGGGCGATGCGAACGTCGCGGTCTAGGAGCCTTGACCCAACCTGGAGATCGCCGGTGGCCAGAACCACATCGACTCCGGGTTCGTTATTCGCACCCGTCCTGCTTTGCAGGTTCTTGTAGACCACAAAGGCGACGAAAGCACCGAGCGCGAGCGCAAGGAAACCAATGAACAGGAGCCTTGTGCGATTCATGCGTACTCCTCAAAAGCCAGCCAAAAAACTGCAACCGTGCGACAAGGTGCCGCACGTCGTGCCAACAGGAATTCCGCTTCGTCTACCACTCGACCGATCCGAACAGCGCGAGCCCAGCTGCCACGCGACCGTTACTGCACGGCACTCGCGACCTGTGAAAAGACGGTGTTCGCATTCGATCCGATCAGCCGAATCGTCCCTACGACGATCACCAGGATGACCGCCAACATCACGGCGTACTCGGCGATATCCTGACCTTTTTCGTCGTGAACGAGTCTGTTGAGAATCTGGTTCATAGTTTGCTTTCCTCCTGCGGTTCTGACCCAAAATAGCGTGTTATCCACGAGCCAGCATAGAATCGTGCTGTCAGGCGCCCGATACCGAGCCTTCCCGCGTTTCTTTTTCCAATAAAATCAATGATTTGTGAGTGTAGCCGCGCGCATGACGCACGATGGCCAATATCATACCTCGACTGTGGCCGGGGAAGAGCGAATTTCTTTGGGGCTAAAAGCAGGTATTGACGCTCTGGGCGCGCCCCCTGTCTTCCAAGCAATCCGGCGGGCAGCAGGACCATGGCGAGCGGGCGCGGTACTCCCGAATGGTTGGGGGAGACGCGTCGGCTGAAACGACCCAAATCTTACGGTTTTTGAAATAGGCAAGCAGTGGCCCGAGGTCTTGGCTGGGGATTTCCCGCGCCCAAACGATGCGGGAACCATCGATGTCGGCGGCGTTGTAAACCCATTCGTGGTGCACATTGTGGTTCAAGGCATATTCAACCAGGACCAGGTGTTCGCCGGGCGTGGACTGCAACTGCTCGGTGATCTGGGCGCGGGCTGCAGTCCACGGCGTGCTGGGATGCCCAACCGCTTGGCCAGCCAGAACGACGACCCAGTCGATGGCAAGAAGCAGCACCAGACGGGTCAGGTAAATGCCGACGGGCCTCTCCCTGCACTCGAACTGGCGCAAGTGCCGCATCGCCTGAACCAGGAGGACAAACAGCGTGGCCACCAGGGGAGCGGCGTAATGAGGCTGAAACCACACGACCGACCATAGCCCAGCCGCGCCGACAGCAAACTGCAGCACGGGAAGACCCATTTTTCGGTCCCTGATGATTCTCGGCAGGGCCAGGAAAGGAATCGTAAGTGGCAGGCCTAGATACACATACCACCAGTGCCGGCAAGCCCTAATGGCACGCCTGGCCCAGGCGCTCCACGACAGTCTGAACTCGGTTCGATGCCAGACATTAAAAAAGGTCTCGAATTGCGGGTTGGCATAGTGGAGTGGGGCCCGCGGGCCCTGCCAGGCAAAGAACGGATAGTTGAAGTACTCACGATGATAGAGAACGTAGGGGGAAAGCAACGGGTGGTTCGTCAGTCTCCAGTTGTAGTAGCCCAAAAAGACCAGGCCCAAACTGAGAACCACGATCGTCGGCCACAGGCAGCGCAGGCCGTCGGGGAGGGCCGGTTTTCGCCGGCTCAGCCGCCCGAACCCCAGCGCGATCGCGATGGGTAGGCAGAAAACGAAGCCTTCGAGTGGACGGCTCGAGGCCAGAAGCACAGCTCCGACACCCAGGAGCACCGCGTCCCGGCCGCGGCCGGAATGAACGATCCGCGGATAAGATCCCAGAACAACTGCGCTCCCGAGTGCCGCGACCGAAGCGCCGAAATAGCCATCGAACCAGTAATTGAAAAAGCACATCCGCAGGACAGCGAGGCTTGCTCCCAGCAAGGCCCACGGGGCAGGAAACCAGCCTTGGAGCATCCAGGTAATCGCCATGCACATCGCAGCCAGGCCGAGCAAAGTGCCGATCCAGGGATGCCCGAGCACCTGTCCAATCGCCAGCTCGGCTCCCGCCGCGGGAGGGTACTTGGACGCGTAGGTTGGATGCTGGAGGACATGGAAGGTATCGAAGAAGACCGACATGGGATGCGGAGGGTTCGTAAGTCTGCCGTGTGCGAATGTGTCGGCAGCCAGCAGATTGCTGAACTCGTCGTGGATGACCGGCAAGGGAACCGGCTGCAGGGGAACCAGCGCCAGCCGCGCAAAAACCGCGGCCAGGCCGACGGCGACCACGGCCAAGCGCCGCTTCCTTGCGACCCGCGAAGCCCGGTCTTCAAGCGCGCGCAACCAGCGATCGCCGATGTCTGGCTTGAACCAGCCCACAACGATCAGCACCGCGACCGCCAGCCCCGCCGGGTAGGGCACGAACCCTCCACTTGTTGATAGACTCTGCGACGCTGTCAGGCGAGCGAGGCGAACTCTGTTGTAGCAGAAGCGGGACCATTGCAGGAGCGGTTTGACCCATGGCGGCTTCGAAGCTGCTCCGGGCTGCGTGCCATGGAGATGACCGATCGAGGTGCCGGTACGCAGACCCAGAAGAGCGACCAGTTTCTCCGGTGGGCGGCGCTGGCGGGTTGCGCCGCCTTTTTTTGTCAGCTGATCGCCTACAATTTCGTCGACATCGATATCTGGCACCAGATGGCCCTGATTCGTGAGAGCCTGTCGGCCGGGCATTTGCTCAAGACGGATCCGTACGCCTACACTCCCACCGTTCGTCCCTGGATCGACCACGAATGGGGAGCGGGTGCGATCGCCTATTTCTCGACCCTATGGTTCGGGAGCCGGGCGATCCTGGTGTGGAAGTTTCTCCTGGCGGCAGGGACCGGATTTCTGGGGGTGCGTTGTTGTCAAAGCAGGCGCGTCGATTTTCGGTTAACGAGTGCGTGTGCACCGCCCGCCATTTTCCTGGCATACCTGGGGTTTTTTGCGACCATTCGAGCGCAAGCCTATTCATTCTTTCTCACCGCCCTCCTGCTGTTTCTGCTGGAACTTGATCGCCGCGGGTCACGATGGTGGATGGTTGGGTGGCTGGCTGTCTTTCCCCTGTGGGTGAATCTCCATGCCGGCTTTGTGGTGGCGATCGGCGTGATCTGTGCGCATGCCATCGAGCAGGTGCTTCGCCGCGCGCCGGCGCGCCACCTGATGGTGCTCCTGGCGGGAATGTTGACAGAAATTCTTTTGAATCCCTATGGCGTCGAATATCTCCGCTACCTGAGACGCGCACTCTTCATGGCGCGTCCCTATGCTCCGGAATGGGGCAGTGTTTGGGGCCTGGGAGCCGCCTGGACAGCGGCGTGGCTGGTTGCCGTGTTGGTGGCTGCCTTTTCGATCGGGTCGGTTGGATGGCGGAGCGCGCCCGGCATCGCGGTGCTTTGGACGACCGTGGTCGAGGCCGTTCTGCATCGCAAGCTGTTGCCGTTCTTTGCCCTGCTTTGGTTTTGCTATGTGCCCAGCTATTTGCAGCAAACAGGTCCGGGAAAGTGGTGGATCGAGTTCGCAAAACGCCGAAGCCTGTTTCTTGCCGTAACCTGGATCGTGTTCGCGGGCGTCTGCATGACGGCGGCTGTTCGGCAGAAGCCCTGGAACCTGGTCATCCCTCAGCCGCCGTACCCAGTGGGCCCGGTTCAGTATCTGGCCCAGGAGAAATTCACCGGCAACCTCATGGTACCGTTCCGGCTGGGTGCCTATGTCTCTTGGAAGCTGTATCCCGCAGTCAAGGTTTCGCTCGATAGCCGGTACGAAGTTGCCTATCCCGATCGCGTCGTGCAGCAAGTCTTCGAATTCTATGACGCGCATCCGAATTGGCAGGCGACGCTCGCGGCCTTCCCCACAGATGCGGTACTGGTCCCAAGAGAGGCTCCGATCGCCCACCGCATGTCTGGAACCGGGTGGCGTTGCGTTTACACCGACGAACAGTTCCAGGTGTATGCCCGACCATGGTTGCCCTTGACGGAGCAGGATTGGACCTCGAGGTCATTCCGCGGAACCTTCCCCTGATCGAGATCGTCCCGCAAGTTGTAACATAGCGGTCCCGATACCAGGCGGGGTCCCGAACACCTTGCTCAGAAACTCCAAAACCGGCGTTGCACTGGCGTTCTTGTTTGCGGGAAGCATGTGGTTCTACTTCCAACGCGTACTGGTGCCCCATCAGAAGTCGGAGGCCGCCGTTCGCCAGGCGCCACGAGGGAATCTGTCCGATCTCTACCCGCGCTGGCTGGGCGCGCGCGAGCTGCTGTTGCACCATCGCGATCCCTACAGCGCCGAAGTCACGCGCGAAATCCAGACCGGTTACTACGGTCGGCAGCTAGACCCGTCGCGACGGGGAGATCCAAAGGACGAACAAGCCTTTGCGTATCCGGTGTACGTGGTGTTGCTGCTGGCGCCCACGGTGGAACTTCCTTTCCGGCGGGTGAGGGTTGGGTTCGAGTGGCTGCTCATCGCCATGACGGCCGCGGGCGTGTGGCTCTGGGTACGGGCGTTCCGGTGGCAACCGCCGGCGGGCGTCGGAGTCGTGGCAACGGTGCTGGTATTGGGGAGTTTTGCGGCTGTTCAGGGCGTCAAACTCGACCAATTGAGCCTGCTGGTCGCCGGAATGATCGCCCTGTGCGCGGCGCTTTTAACCAGCGGGCATTTGCTCACCGCCGGAATCGTGCTGGCGATTGCAACCATCAAGCCCCAGCTGGTGGCGCCGCTGGTGGTTTGCCTGCTCTTTTGGGCCGCGACCAACTGGGCGAAGCGGCAACGTTTCGTATGGGGATTCGGCCTCGCGGTGATCGCGCTCCTGGGAGGCGGAGAGCTCATTCTGTCCGGCTGGATGAGGAAGTTTTGGGCGGCCATGGGTGAATATCTGCGTTACACCGGCGGCATCTCACTGCTTGACATCATGCTCTCCCCTCTTTGGGGACGCCTTGCCTCGCTGGCACTCATGATGGCCTTGGCCTGGACGGTCTGGCGATTCCGGCGGGCGGATCCTCAATCGCAGCAATTCTCGTGCCTGTTAGCGGCGGTGCTGGCAGCAACTCTGATCGTGGTTCCGATGGTCGCGCCCTACAACCAGATCCTGCTTGTGCCCGCGATGTTGCTGGTCGTGCGCGAGTGGCGGGCGCTCTGGATCACAAACGCACTGGCCAAAGCGTTGTGCATGGCGACGGTCCTGGTGGTTGGATGGCAGTGGGCAGGCGCTCTGGCTTTGGTGGTCGCGTCGTTTTGGCTGCCCCCGGAAACCGTCCAAAAAGGTTGGACGCTGCCCTTGCATACGATTCTGGTGATCCCGTTCGTGCTGCTGTTCCAGACGGCCGTGCTGGTCGGCCGCGCCTGGACGCCGGCGGTGAACGTGCCGGAACGTGCCGTCGCTAGCTTGCAATGACTGAGGGCACGCGTTAGGCTTCTCAGGCGATTAGCACGAATTGAAAGCTGGAGGACCGGAGATGACCCTCAAGATGGACACGCGGGTCCTGGACGGCGTCACGGTGGTTTCGTGCTCAGGCAGGATCATTTTTGGCGACGAGGCCAACGCGCTCCGAGATTCTGTGAAAAAACTGCTTTCCAGCACAAAACAATTGGTTTTGAATTTGAGCGGGGTAAGCTACATCGACAGTGGCGGCCTGGGAACGATGGTGGGAGTGTATTCCTCGGCGCGTGCCAGCGGAGCCGATATCAAGCTCACCGGACTTGGCCAGCGCCTGCGCGACGTCCTCGCGATCACGAAACTGGCCACCGTCTTCGAAGTGTACGATACCGAACAGCAGGCGATTGCTGCGTTCAAGCCGAACCACGCTTGAGGGCAGATTCGGTCCCTCTGGATTGGCGTTGAGGCGCGTTTCCCGGAGGTTGCCAGCGGTTCACAGGCAGGTGCCGCCCCTTTCCCCAGGGCCTCGTTCCTGTCATGGTTCAGTTTTCCAAGAAAAGCAACCGGCCACGCTCCTATGGCGTTTCCTCCTATTTCCGGCATAAGTTCTGATCCAGGCTCGAACGTCTTTCCGTCGCTGATTTACGTGCAGGGGAACGAGCAGCGCTCCATCGTCATGAACCGGACACCATTTTCGGTCGGGCGCAAGGTGGACAAGGATCTGGTGATCCCGGACCCGCGCGTGTCCCGCGATCACGCACTGATCGTGGCCGAGAACGGGGATTTCTTCGTTGTCGACCAGGGCAGCAAACATGGGACCTATGTCAACGGGGAGCGCGTCCAGCGCCAGAGACTGCAGCGCAATGACCGGGTGGAGTTCGGGGTGCGCGATGTCGCCTATGTCATCTTCAGTCCGCAACATGCGACCTCGAACACGGCGCGCGAATTCCTGAGCCAGATTTCGGGGATACAGATTTCCACCGACACGACCGACCTCGAGAAGCTGACGCTGTTTCTCGAGGCCGCTCGCAAACTGAATACGGTGGGCGTGCTGGACGAGATCCTGGTGACTCTGGTGGATACCACCCTCAAGTTAATTCGTGCCGAGCGGGGCTACGTCTTCCTGATTGACGAAGAAGGGACGTTGCGTCTGGCGGCGGGCAGGAACGCCAAGGGAGAAGCCCTCCTCGACGACAAGACGATTTCGCACTCGATTCTCGATGAGGCGCTGAAGTCCAATTCCGAGTTCCTGTTCACCGACACCAGCCAGTCGCTGGACCTGGCGGTTCGGCAGAGCATCGTGGCCTACGATCTGCGCACGGTGATTTGCCTCCCGTTGCGCAAGCCGCAGGTCCAGACCACCCGGGACATGAATACGCCGGTGACGGCGCCGGCGCCCGGCGAGGTGGTGGGAGCGCTCTATCTGGATTCGAGGTTTGCCTCGCGGGATATTTCCAGCGTAAGCCATGACATTTTGCACGTGATCGCCACCGAGGCCGCGTCGCTGATTGAGAACGCGCGACTGGTACAGGCCGAAGAAGCCGCCCGACGATATCAGCAGGAGCTATCCATCGCGGCGTCGATTCAGCAGCGCCTGATGGCGGTGACGATTCCCGATGTGCCCTTCGCGAAGATGCGCGGGCGCAACCTGTCCTGCAAGGAGATCGGTGGCGACTTCTTCGATGTGGTCAACACCGAGGACGGCTTGGCGGTCGTGCTGGCCGACGTTAGCGGGAAGGGCGTGTCGGCAGCCCTGCTCGCCTCAACGCTCCAGGGCATGGTTTATTCCCACTTGAGTGCACGCATGCCCCTGCCCAATATCATGGCCGCGGTGAACCGCTTCTTCACCCAGAAGCATCTGGGCGAAAAATACGCGACCGTCATCATCGTGCGCATCACCAAAACTGGGGAACTCGAATATGTGAACTGTGGTCATGTGCCGCCGCTGCTGGTTTCCGGCAAGAGCGTCAGCCGCCCGGAGCACGGGAATCTCCCCGTGGGCTTGCTGGCGGATGCGGTTTACGAAGGGGCGCGCGTTCAGTTGAAACCGGGCGATCGGTTCATCCTGGTAACCGATGGCGTGACCGAAGCCGAGAATGCCGAGGGAGAGTTCTTCGACAACGAGCGACTGGAAGCGGTGGCGGCCAGGAGCCCGACCCTGGAAGATATTTTTGCTGCGGTCAATGACTTTTGTTGCGGAGCTCCACTCGGCGATGACTGCACCGTTGTAGAGCTGATGTATACCGGCTAGCGCCGCGGGGCCTGCTCGCATGCTGCTGCCAGTTCCTCGCCCGTCTATTCGACCACGACGGTGTAGTCCACGCCCTCCCAGGAGTTGTTCTGCGTCCAGCGAAACGTGAAAGCGATGGGCTGCCCCACCGGCAGTTGCCCGGTCGGCAGGTCGGCAAAGTGAACTCCCAGGTTGGTGTCCTGGGTATGGGTATCGTGCGAGGTCTTCCAGTTGTCGGAGCTCCAATAAACCATGGCGGGCGCGAGCAGGGCGAGTCGTAGCGTCTTGCCACAAGTCATCGTGCGGGCTTTGTTGTTGAAACGCCAAGGGAAGAATTCACAGGGATGCTTCTCCACGATGTAGCGCTGGACCGTTTGTGGAGGCTGGTCGAAGATTTTGCCGTCACGGAGAGAGCGCCGAAGCTTGATGTATTCCGCGTGTGCCCAGACCAACGGGCAGGCAGAACCTGTGGGCTTGCCCGTGAACAGTTCGAGGTCCGGGATATCTGCCGCATCCCAGACTTGCTCGGGAATGAGCCGGCTGGCGCCCGCGGTCGAATCTTCCATCACGCGCAGCAGGGCCTCGGCGATCTTGGGGCGTCCGGCGGCCAGCTCGTAGTGGGCGCGCTCTCCAGCTAACAGAGGCCAAGGCCGACCGATGCCGGTGCCGTCGAACGCGCTGCCGTCCTCATGTTCGCCGTAACCGTCACCGTTGTAGCGGTACCAGCATGGGCCCTGTGGAAGGGTTGCGCGAAGCAGCGTGTCGATCACTTTGACGGTGTTCAGGATGCGGGGATCGTCCGCTGCCCGCAGCCCGAACCGAACCAAGGCCAGCGTGTCCGGGCTGATCATTTGCGTGGCGCGCGCCAGACTCTGATCCGGGGGGCGGTTCTTGATGGGCACGAAGCCCTGCAGGGGAGACGAAGCGCCGTCGGTTTCGGGTGGGGCGATGCGTACGTAGTAGCCTTCTACGCCAATTTCGCGAGCCAGCTCCCCATCGATGGTGTAGACCCAGCGCTCGATATTGTCGTTCCAGGTATCGGCGGTTTCACGCAGATAGGTCGCGGTCCGGGGCTCGTTGACGGCATCGGCGATATCGGCGGCCGCCAGAAGGGCGGCGATTTCGGCAGCCAGAGTAAAAGGCGAGTAGCCACCATCCTCCTCCCAGCGGTCCTGCTGGGTCACCGGTCCGTTGCGAACGATGAAGCCTGCCGCTTTCCGCACCAGCGGCCACCAGCGACCGAGGCCTTCGATGGTCTCGGCCGCTTCGCGGCGCAGCAGATCGAGCAACAGGATTGGGAAGGCAGTCTCGTCCATCTGGAGGCCGCTCCAGTAGGGGCGTCCATCGAGCCACAGGTTCTGTGCCCAATGTCCATCGCTTTCCTGAGTGGCTTCAAGATAGCGAAGAACGCGCAGGGAATCGACCACCGCGCCGGCGGCGACCAGCGCCCCGGCATTCTCCACCAGATCCCGCGGCCACACCAGGTGATAGCCCCCGAGGTCTTCGTCCCCTTTGTTGAAGCCCCACGGAATGGAGAGGCTGGCGATGATGCCGCCCAGAAAGTCCTTGGACTCGTGCGAGCGCAGCACCGCCACGCTGGAGCGGTAAAGGTCGGTCTCTCCCGGGGGACGATCCAGCTTATGCAGACCGTCGTGCCAGGTTCTCCAGTGGCGGACGAAGTGCTCCCGGACCTGGTCACAGTCCTCCAGCAGGCTCGACAGAACTTGCTGTCCCGCCTCCCAGCAGTTGCGCCCGAATCCCAGGGCCAAAACAAATTGGCCGGCGCAGGCCTGGAGATCGATCTCTCCGGTCAGGGCGATGTTTCCATTTTCCGCGCGGGTGTAATCCCAGGTCAGACGGAAATTCTCGGCCAGGTCCTGCCACCCGTCGGAGTATCCGGCGAAGCCGACCGAACGCGCCCGCCAGGGGGTCGAGCACGCAAACGCGAGGGCCACCTGGTCGCGCTGGGCGAACAGCATCGGGTGGCCCTTGTAATCCCCGGTCCATCCGGTGTTTCCGTTTCCCCAGTTCGCCAGGTGGGGCGCGAGCAACGCGTAGCAGCGGTAGTCTTGCAGTTTGCCCTCGAGAGGCGAGAATTGGATTCTCTGCAGTACTACGTTGCGATACGGGTCACTGAAGATTTCCTTGCGGATTTCATAGCGCCCGTCGAGACTGGTATTGGTCAGCTCATAGACCGGGATACCGTTTTCCACGGCCTCGTTCTCAAAACGGCAGTGCCGCTTTTCCTCGGAAAAATAACTCCGGCCGTCGGTGATGAGCAAGCCCAGGTCGCGGGTGCAGGCCTGATCGACTCTGGGAAAATAGACTTCGTTCAGGATTCCGTGGCTCAGGGTGTACCACACTCGGCTGTGGGGATTGAGCGCCGTGCCGACGCCGGATTTGGCACTGGAGGTCCAGCGGGAAGGAATGCCCGGCCAGCCCGGAGCAAAGCGGTCGTCGGAGTCGCTCACAGTCTCGTCATTCCTCGTGAACATTCTGCCAGATTCACTGCCAGCACAAGTTTGTGCCGGGGTGTTTCATCAGAAATTCACTGTTTTGTAACCGTACTGTAACACTGGCCGGATAGAACCAAGGGGAATCCAATATAGACGATGGAGGAATCCCAGAGTGACGCGTCGCACTGTGCTTTTCCTGCTCTGCCTGACCCTTGCGCTGCCAGTTGTGGCTCAAACCACATTGAACGGAGCCGGCGCCACGTTTCCTTATCCGATGTACTCGAAGTGGTTCAACGAGTACCACAACGCTCATCCTGATATTCAGATCAACTACCAGTCGATCGGCAGTGGCGGGGGGATCCGCCAGGTGCTGGCTGGGACCGTCGATTTCGGCGCCAGCGACGGGCCCATGACCGATGAGCAACTCTCGCAATCGAAGGTGAAGATCCTGCACGTCCCAACCGTTCTGGGCGCGGTTGTGCCCGCCTACAACGTACCCGGCGTGGCAACCGAGTTGCAGTTTACTCCGGACGCGTTGGCGGGCATCTTTTTGGGCAAGATCACCAACTGGAACGACAAGGCGATTGCATCCGCCAACCCGGGCGTAAAGCTTCCCGACCAGCCCATCATCGTTGTGCATCGCTCCGACGGCAGCGGCACAACCTACATTTTCACCGACTACCTCTCGAAGGTGAGTGCGGAGTGGGCCAATACCGTGGGTAAGGGCACGTCGGTGAAGTGGCCCGTCGGTTTGGGGGGGAAGGGCAACGAAGGCGTCGCCGGCGTGGTTCGGCAGATGCAAGGTGCGATCGGCTACGTGGAATTGATCTACGCCGTGCAGAACAAGATTCCCTACGGCAGCGTCAAGAATGCCGCCGGTGAATTTGTAAAGGCTTCACTCGAGAGCGTTACCGCCGCGGCCGCTTCGGTCAAAACCATGCCGCCCGATTTCCGGGTCTCGATCACAAATGCTCCCGGCAAGGATGCCTACCCGATCTCCAGTTTTACCTGGCTCCTCATTCCAAGCCAGTCCAAGGACGCTGCCAAAGGCAAGATCATCTCCGATTTTCTGAATTGGATGGTGGACGACGGTCAGAAAATGACTGCCGCGTTGACCTACGCCCCTCTGCCGGACAACGTCGCCCAGAAGGTCAAGGACGAGATCAAGCAAGTTCGCTAACCTGGCCCCGCCAGCAAGCCGCCGCGAACTGATGCGCAGCCCGAGCCGCAGGACCCGTGAAAGGGGCGGGTCCTGGCGGCTTTTAGGCTGCAAAAGTCTGCGCATCGCGGGCGGCCGACCACCTCCCGAGGTCACAAACCCCCTGAGAACAAAGGGCTGTTCAGGGCCACCGCCGTGGCCCGGGGATTGCAAATAATCACAACTTAGTCTACTAATTAAATAGAGTTAATGCTTTTCAAGAGAGAGTCACCCAACCAGCGAGAGGCGGACAACCAAAAGATGAAATCCCTATTGCGATGGACGGTGGTTCCATTCCTAGGCGTGGCTGTTTTCGCACAGACAGGTCGCCCCCACAAAGCGAAGAAGGTGCCCCCAAGGGCGGCGGAACCCGGGGTGACGGCGGCCGACGTGCAAGCGTTGAAAGACGCGCTGGCGGCGCAACAGCAACAGATTCAGCAGCTGCAGCAAGCGTTGTTGCAGCGGGACCAAACCGTACAGACAGCACAACAGCAGGCCCAGCAAGCGCAGGCGACCGCAACCGAGGCCGAGCAGAAGGCGGCGGCTGCGGCCAGTGCCAGCGCCGACAAAGATTCGGTGGCGAAACTGAACTCGGATCTGACCGAGGTCAAGACCGAGGTCCAGAGCCAGCTGGTCAGCACGCAGGACGACCAGAAACGGGTGTCAGCGCTCGAGAGCGCGCTGGGGCGCTTTCGCTGGACGGGAGACATTCGGGTTCGGGGCGAGAGTTTCCTTCAGCAGACGCTTCCGGACCGGAACCGCGCCCGGATCCGAGTGCGGTTCGGATTCGACGGAAGGCTGAACCAGGACTTCTTCGGTGGGCTAGCCCTGGCGACGGGTACGCTGGGCGATCCCGCTACGACCAACGAAACACTGACGAACAATTTCGATCGCAAGACCATCGGATTGGACCGCGGATACATCACCTACAATCCCGTGGCGCGTCGCTGGCTGTCGCTGACCGGGGGCAAGTTCGCGACTCCTTGGCAGAAAACGTCCATCACGTTCGATCCCGACATTACTCCAGAGGGCTTTGATGAAAAATTATCGTTCGATGTTCATCGGGTTCCGGGGGTCGAAAACCTCACCCTGCAGAGCATGCAGCTTCTGTACAGCGAAGTTTCCGGCGCCGGCGGGCTGTTTCATGGCCACGATTCGTTCGCGGTGGGCGGGCAGGCGTCTGCCAGGCTGAATTTCGGCATCTGGACCGCGACGCCGTCGTTGACCATCCTCAACTGGCGCTATGCTGACGCCATCCTGAATTCAAGCGCGTTCGCGGTGGGTGCGACGAACGCGGGACTGCTGGGCAACCCTGTCACAGGAACCTCGAACACCGGTCCGATCCCGGTGCCGGGTGGAGGCCAGGGCTGCAACAATCCCGGCAGCGGTGGGGTTTCGCTGAACGTTCCGACTTCCAATGGCTGCGTCTTTGCACCGAACGGGATGACCAACTCCACCTGGGTGGACTTCTCTAACCCAACCCGGCCCGTGTGGCACTTCGAATCGCAGTTCCTGTATGCCGATTTCATGATCAACAATCAGTTCAAGACTGGAATCGAGCGCCTACCGATCAACCTGCTGGCGGAGTACGAAGACAACCTAAACGCTGCCGCACATCCGTTCGATTTCAAGGCGAAAAGCGGCTGCAGTTCCGCGGGCACCCCGCCCGTTGTCAGCTGCACCACCACTGCGCCGGCTGCGAACAGCAGCCTGAGCAGCCAATCGCATGCCTACCTGGTCGACTTGAGCCTAGGCCAACAAAAGAACAAAAGCGACCTGCAGTTGGGCTACTCATGGCAAAGGGTCGAGCAGGATGCGGTGATTGCGTCGTTCGCGGAAAGCGATCAGCGGGCACCCACGAACATCCTCCAGCATCGCATCTACGCCTTGTGGAAGCTCCAGGCCAACACCGTTGCCGCCTTCACGTGGTGGCATGGACGGGCCCTCAACACAAACCTTCTGAACGCGGGCAACGGGCCCACAGGGCTGGCCAGCGGTGTCAAACCGGGGCAGACCGAACCCTGGCTTAACCGGCTTCAGTTTGATCTGATTTACACCTTCTAGCCTTCCGTTTTCGACTGCGGGCGCCGACTCTTCACGAGCCGGCGCCCTTTTTTTGGGTCGTCGGTCGGGCTTAAGCTTCCCGGGGGGCCAACCCTGTGTCTGCCAAAGGCCGGTACCATGCGCGAAATTCGGGGCTGTTCTATACTGGCAATTCGTTATGAAGCGGCGGGTTCTGCTCCTCGGGACGGTGTTATTGACAGCGATGACGGGGATCGACGCGATCCAGCGCGACCATGTCATCGGGAAGATTGTAGACGTCCAGGAACGCACCCGGGACCGCGGGTTGCTCTACCAGGTCAATACTCCCATCATGACCGAGGATTCCTACGTCACAATTTCGGTGGACGTAAACGGGATTGTCTACGAGGGCGAGCTTTTGCCCCGCAATCACCAGGAGGTTTTCTCCGACATTTGGAAGGCTAGGGAAACCGTCCAGCTGCGGCTCGACAAGCACTTCATGTACCTCAGGCGCGAGGACGGTTCAGAAGCCAAGTTCCTTGTCACCGGTAAGGCCCGCCCTCAGTCGGCGCGAGAGTCCCACTGAGCCATGGTGCGTCCTTCGCTTGAGAGCCCCACCCACTTCATCAACCGCGAACTGTCGTGGCTGGCGTTCAACCATCGGGTTCTCGAAGAGGCCCGGGACCCGAACAATCCGCTGCTGGAGCGGTTGAAGTTTCTGTCGATCTCGGCCAGCAATCTGGACGAATTCTTTGAGGTGCGGGTCGCTGGCCTGGTGCAACAAATCGAAGACGGTTACAACGAAGGCGGTCCCGATGGCCTTACCCTGGCGGAAGAGCGCGACCAGATCAACCAGGAAACCCACGACTTCGTCGGCGAGCAGTACGACTGCTGGAACGGCCATCTGCGGCCGCGTTTGGCGGAACACGGAATTCGCGTGCTCGGACTCCACGAGCTGGATTCGACCGCCAAATCGTTCGTAGAAGAGTACTGCGAAAGGGAACTGGACCCGCTCCTGACGCCGGTGACGGTGGATCCGGCGCACCCGTTTCCACGGGTCATCAACAAGGCGCTCTGTGTGGCGTTCCTGTTGAGACGGCGACGGAGGTCGGCCCTCACCTACACCGGCGTGGTCACGGTGCCGCGAGCCCTGCCGCGCCTGATCCGGCTCCCCTCCGAAACCACCGACGACTTCATTTTTTTGGCCGACCTCGTCGCCTTTCATGCCGCGCGGATGTATCACGGTTACGACATCGTTTCATCCGCTGCTTTTCGTGTGACCAGGAACAGCAATCTGTACCTGGCCGAGGAAGAGGCGCGCAGCTTGCTCGAGTCAGTACGCGCGGAATTGCATAACCGCCGTAAGGGGGATGCGGTGCGACTGGAAATCGAAGCCGACGCCGATCCGGAGATCATCGAGCGGCTGCGCGGGGTCTTCGAACTGGACCCCTGGCAGGTGTTCTCGGTCAACGGGCCGGTCAATCTCTCGCGTTTGTTCAACGTGTACGAGCAAACCGCGCATCCCGAACTCAAGTTCCGGACCTTCGTGCCGCGGGAACTGCGTCTGACGGCCAAGTCGCACGACCTGTTCGAGGAGTTGCGACGACACGATGTGCTGCTGCACCATCCCTTTGATTCCTACGATGCCGTCATCTCCTTCATCGAGTCGGCGGCAGAAGACGACCGGGTGTTGTCGATCAAGCAAACGCTGTATCGAACCAACGAGCACTCACTGATTGTGCCTGCCTTGATCGAGGCTGCCGCCAAGAAGGAAGTCACCGCCGTGGTCGAATTAAAGGCGCGTTTCGACGAAGCCTCGAACATCAAGTGGGCCCGTGATCTGGAAGATGCCGGCGTGCAGGTCTTCCACGGACTGGTGGGTCTCAAGACGCACTGCAAGTTGTCCCTGTTAGCGCGGCGGGATCCGGACGGCGTCACGCGCCGCTACGCGCACTTGGGCACGGGCAACTACAACGCAACCACGGCGCGCATCTACACGGACCTGAGCCTGTTGACCGCCGATCCAGAAATCACCGGCTCGGTGCATGATGTTTTCAGCTTCCTGACCGCCTACGCCGAAAATCCGAGCTACCATCCCCTGCTGGTGGCGCCGCTCGACCTCGCCGAGAAAACCCTGCAGTTGATTGCGCGGGAAGCCGAGCACGCCCGCCGTGGAGACCCGGCTCGCATCATCGCCAAAATGAACGCGCTCGTCGACCAGAAAGTCATCAGCGCGCTGTATCAGGCGTCGCAGGCCGGGGTCGACATCGACCTGCTGGTTCGCGGGATTTGTTCCCTGCGGCCAGGCGTGAGAGGAATCAGCGACCGCATTCAGGTGCGAAGCATCGTCGGACGGTTCCTGGAACACAGTCGTATCTACTATTTTGCCAACGGGGGCGAGGAAGAGGTCTACATCGGCAGCGCCGACTGGATGCCGCGCAATCTCTACGAGCGCGTCGAGGTTCTTGCCCCGCTCAAAGACCCCATGCTGCGCGAGCGAGTGCGGCAAGAGATTCTGGAGTGTTACCTGGCGGACAACTTGAAAACCCGAATCCTCAGCCGGGAAGGTACCTACCGGCGTGCCTGGCAGGCTCCCGGCTCACGCAGGGCAGGCAAGCCTCCCACCGGGCCGGGGGCGTTCAATGCGCAGGATTTCCTTATCGCGCTCGCCGAAGGCAAGCAGACTCTGCAGGCGATTCCGTCTCCAGCTCCGCGCGCGCGCCGTCGAGGCCTGGTAGGAAAGGAACGATAACTCTCCATGATTGTGTATTTCCTGCGCCACGCCAACGCGGGCACTCACCTGGCAACTCCGAAAAAGGATGAAAAGCGAGCCCTCGATAAAGAAGGCATCGAGCAGTGCGGCTATGTCGGCCGTGCTCTGGCTGCGCTCGACGTTCAAGTGGACACCATCATCTCGAGTCCCCTGAAGCGCTCAACCCAAACTGCGGCCCTGGTCGGCAACGAGATGGGTCACGAAGGAAAATTGCAAATTGATCCGGCCCTGCGCCCGCAGGCGACGTTTGCAGACTTCCGCAAATTACTCGACAAGTATGCGCAGCAGGAATCGGTCATGGTGGTCGGGCACAATCCCAATCTGAGCGAGTTTTTGGGCCGGATCATCAGCCCCAGCGAATGTGAAGCAGCCCTGGACTTGCGCAAGGGAGCGGTTGCCAAGGTGGAGGTGCGGCGTTCTTCGGGATCGCTGCACTGGATTCTGACGCCGAAAATCCTTCGTGCCCTTTACGCGGCGGCCGCCGAGAGCTCGCGCCCAAAGACTTCCCGGAAGTAGTCGCGGTCCCGCTCGATCGCCCACAACTCCAGATCGACTCCCACCCGCCGGCGCGATACCAGGGTCAATTTCACTCCTCCGTCGCGCAGGGTAACGCGCACCCGTTGAACCGTGTGACTGCGGCCCAGATTCATCGCACGCGCCAGACGCAGAAGCACGGATGCCTTCGCAATGGCCTGCTGGTCGGCTGGCTGCAGGCCCTTGAGAGGACCGTCTCCCGGTGTGGGCCGCGACTTGCCCAGGTAGCGCGCAATCGCTGAAATGATCCTGCGCTGTTCGGGCGTGTACCCGAGAATCTCCGAGTTCGAGATGATGTATTGCGTATGGCGATGCCGGCCGTTGCGGTTCACGAAATCGCCCACTTCATACAGCATGGCCGCGGCCGAGAGCCACTCCCGGTACTCGAGCGGCAGACGATGCAGAGATTTCAGGGCCGAGAACAGCTCCATGGCCGAGTCACGCACATCCAGGGCATGAGGCATGTCGACTCGATAGTGCTTCACGGCCTGGGTAATCGAGTCCCAGCGTTCCGACTCAATCTGGCGGCCTGAACGTGTGCTGCGGTCGTATTCTGCGGCCATCTGCGCCAGCAGTCCATCGCGCAAACCCAGAGGCGAATAGCGGAACGTGCGCAACTGGCAGCGCTCGACGAGTTCGCCGAAAACGATCGCCCCCGCCACGATGATTTCGGCCCGCCGAGGACCAATGCCGGTGATTTTTTTTCGCCCCTCGAGGGGGAGCCGGCTGATGAGCTTGGCAATCTGTCTCATCTCCGCGCGCGAGACCGTCGGCGGGCGACGTGTATGAGGTCCGCGAATCAGGTGACTGGCGGCGGCGGCCAAAGCGGCGGCGGTCCCGGAAGTAGCGATCGCCACCTTAACCCGCGAGCCGACGATCTGTCCCGAGACCCTGCCAACTTCGCGCGCGATGAAGCCTCGCATGCGCTGCAGCTCGCCCTTGCGCGGCGGGTCGTGGCCGAGGAACTCGTTGGTGAGTCGGACGGCTCCCAGCGGAAGGCTCACCGTTTCACGGATGTGTCCGCGGCGGGAGACGGTGAGTTCGCAACTGCCGCCGCCCAGGTCGATCATCAGGACGGTCGAAGCGCTCAGACGAAGATTCGAAACCAGGCCGAGGTGGATCAGGCGCGCTTCTTCCAGACCGGAGATGATATCGACCGTCCACCCGGTTGTCGACCGAACCCATTCGAGGAAAGCCTGCGAATTCCGTGCGTCGCGCAGCGCAGAAGTCGCCACCACGCGCACAGAATCGGTTCCGAGTCGCTGCGCCGTTCTGTGAAACCGGCGCAAGACTTTGACGGTTTCCGCCATGGACTCAGGCGACAGGAAATTGCTGCGGAAGACGCCTTCTCCAAGCCGGGTGACCTCCCGGTCCTCGTGAATGGCATGGAGTTTACGACCGCGCAGCCGCGCGATCTTCAGACGGACCGAGTTGGAGCCGATATCGACGGCAGCAAAGACAGGCATGAGCCGTGAGAAATGAGGTGCGAATCCGTTTTAGCTGTGAAGAACCACTCATCTCACAAACCAAAGTTGGAACGCAACGGAAAAAGCAGCCCAGCCCCGCGGACTGGCTGGAGTGCTCCTCGGTCCGACGAAGCTCTGCACACCGCGTCTTCCCCCCAGGTTTCCGAATCGGAGGCTCTGGCCAAGCCGACTTGTCAAGGTTTTAACACGTCTGTAACACGATTCTGATACCTTGCGAGCGATGGCCAATCAAGCGCTACCACGCCCGCGCCTGACCGGACCGCAACCTGTTGCTGGACAGGAGGTTAAGAAACGTCTGAACCCTCTCGTGCAGTCCTCTGACGGCGTTCTGGCCGACCGCGTGTTTGGCTGGCTGATCCGGGGTTGCGCCTGGGTTGTTCTGGCTATTCTCGCGCTGATTGTCTGGCAACTGGTGAGCCGCTCCCAGCCCTCTTGGCACGCGTTTGGATGGAAGTTCTTCGGAACCCAGGACTGGGATCCGGTCAACGACCACTACGGCGCTCTTCCGTTCGTCTACGGTACGCTGGTCTCCTCGCTTCTGTCACTGCTCATCGCGGTACCGTTAGCGGTGGGCGTGGCGGTGTTCACGACGGAAATGTGTCCCAAATGGCTGCGCGGACCAGTGTCGTTTACGACCGAGTTGCTCGCGGCCATCCCGAGCGTCATCTACGGGCTGTGGGCGATCTTCATCCTCGTGCCCATCCTTCGAAATTCGATCCAGCCCTTTCTTGCGAGGACGCTCGGGTGGACGCGCCTGTTCGAGGGACCTCCGTACGGCATCGGAATGCTGGCCGCCGGGATGATCCTGGCGATCATGATCGTCCCCATCATTTCCTCCATCTCCCGAGAGGTCTTGTCGGTCGTTCCCCAGCAGCAACGCGAGGCTGCGCTGGCTCTGGGGGCAACTCGCTGGGAGATGATTCGGATCGCGGTTTTGCGCAATGCGCGTGCTGGAATTGTCGGCGGCATCATCCTCGGACTGGGTCGTGCCCTGGGCGAGACCATGGCCGTCACCATGGTCATCGGCAACCGTCCCGAGATTGCCAAGTCTCTGTTCGCGCCCGGATACACCATGGCCAGCGTGCTGGCAAATGAGTTCAGCGAGGCAGCGGGAGATCTCTACCTGTCGGCTCTGATCGAAATCGGATTGGCATTGTTTCTGGTCACCATCATCGTGAACGCGTTGGCGCGCTTCATGGTATGGAGCGTCACGCGCGGCCAGCCTGCGAGGGCCCGTGCCTGATCCCGCGGTTGCAAAGATTCCGGGCGTTCTCGAGATCAGCCTGTGGCGCAGGGTGAAAGATCACCTGGCGACGGCTTTTGCGGTCTTGACGGTCGTCCTGGTGCTGGCGCCGCTGATCGCGATCTTCGGGTATCTGGTCTACAAAGGCATCGGCTCCCTAAACCTGTCGTTTCTTACCCAGACTCCAAAGCCGCCGGGCGAACTGGGCGGTGGTATGGCAAATGCCATTGCCGGTTCGGTCCTGATCCTGGCCATCGCCAGCTTGCTGGGTGTTCCGGTCGGAATCGGCGCGGGGATCTACCTGGCGGAGTATGGGCGGAACCGGTTCGGAGATACCATCCGCTTCGTCTCCGATGTCCTGAATGGAGTCCCGTCCATCGTCATAGGAATTGTGGCCTACGCCATCGTGGTGCTCAGACAGAAGCATTTCTCCGCGCTGGCTGGCGGCGTAGCCCTGGCCATCATGATGGTTCCCACCATTACCCGGACCACCGAAGAAATGCTGCTGCTGGTGCCGAACGCCCTGCGCGAGGCGGCCTTCGCACTGGGCGTGCCGCAGTGGCGAACCACCCTGTCGATTGTGCTGAGAACCGCGACTTCGGGGATTATCACGGGCGTGATGCTGGCGTTTGCGCGCGTGGCAGGTGAAACGGCGCCGTTGTTGTTCACCGCCTTCGGGAACCAGTTCTGGAATTGGAGGCTCGACCAGCCAACCGCAGCCTTGCCATTGCAGATCTTCACCTATGCCATTTCACCCTACGATGACTGGCACCGCCAGGCCTGGGCGGGTGCGCTGGTATTGATCATCCTGATCGTGAGCGCGGTAGCAGCCGTGCGTATTGCCGTGCGACGCGGGACGCTGGGAGGGGTGGCCTAGCCTATGGGCGTCGGAATCCAGGTGGAAAACGTAAATGCCTGGTACGGCAAGAGCCAGGCTCTGCACGATATCAACCTCAAGGTTGAGGCCAATCACGCGACCGCCCTGATCGGACCTTCCGGCTGCGGCAAGTCGACTTTTATCCGGTGCCTGAACCGCATGCACGAGACCACCCCGGAAGCGCGGGTCGAAGGCAAGGTCAAGATTGGGGAGCTCGACGCCTATGACGGCACATCCCCTACCCAGCTTCGCCGCCGGATCGGCATGGTGTTCCAGAAGCCGAATCCGTTTCCCACGATGTCGATCTACGACAATGTCGCAGCCGGTCTGAAACTGAACGGATATCGCGACAAGAAGCATCTCGACGAGATCGTGGAGCGTTCCCTGAAGTCATCGGCTTTGTGGGAGGAAGTAAAGGATTCGGTGCACAAGAAGTCCGGCGCCAGCCTGTCCGGTGGCCAGCAGCAGCGCCTTTGTATTGCGCGTGCCTTGGCGGTTGAGCCGGAAGTCCTGTTGATGGATGAACCGTGTTCCGCGCTGGATCCGATTTCTACCGGCAAAATCGAGGAGCTGATCTTCGAGTTGAAGGCGCAATATACGATCGTGATTGTGACCCACAACATGCAGCAGGCCGCTCGGGTTGCGGAGTACACTGGATTCTTCCTTCTGGGACGCTTGATCGAATACGACAAGACGGAAAAGATCTTCACCAACCCGTCGGACAAGCGAACGGAAGACTACATCACAGGCAGGTTCGGATAATGCGCACGCGCTTTCAACAGGGGCTCGACGAACTGCGTCAGAAGCTGCTCCGCATGGGCGGGCTGGCCGAGCAGGCGGTGGATCGCGCCTGTCAGGCATATCTCGACCGGGACTTGAGCCGGTGCCAGATGGTGCTGGAAGGCGAGACCCAGATCAACATATCGGAACGCGAGATCGACGAGCTGGCTTTCGACATGCTCGCCATGCAACAACCCATGGCGGTCGACCTGCGTTTTATCCTGGCGGTCACCAAGATCAACGCCGACCTGGAGCGCGTCGGGGATCAGGCCGTCAACATCGCCGAACGCGTGATGGATATGGTGAGTCTGCCAGCAGTCGATTTGCCCGTCGATATTGCCCGCATGTCGGCCGCGGTGAGCGCGATGGTGCGTCGCTCTCTCGAGTCCTTCATCGAAGCCAAAGCCGAACTGGCGCAGGCCGTACTCGAAATGGACAACGTGGTGGATCGGATGCGGGACGAAGCTTTCATCATGCTGGTCAAGGCCATGAACGAGCGACCCGAAGTCACGCGGCAGGCGCTGGACGCGCTGCTGGTTGCCCGGAACCTCGAGCGGGTGGCCGATCACGCCACCAACATCGCCGAGGATGTGATCTTCTGGGTGCGTGGGGCCGATGTCCGCCACAATGCGCCCCAGGAACCCAATGGCCAACAACAACCATCACCGCAGGCGGCCAGCGAAACACGCTAGGGCAGGTGAGTTGCTTGGAGCGGACGGGCCGGTCAGAATTGCTGACCGGCCGTTTCTATGTGGGAGGAAACGGTTGAGGAACGCTGCGGCACTGATTTTATTCATCGCCGGCGCGACCATGGGACAAGCTCAGGAGGCCAACCGGGTGGGCAAGGTTGCGCTGCCGACCGGCAAGACGGTCGATACCGCATTCGAAAGAGTCGGTCAACTCAACAGCTTCCCGGTGACGATCGCACTGAGTCCGGACGGTCGGTTCGCCGCCCTGCTTCATGCCGGATTCGGGACCCAGCAAAGCCGAGGTTGCCAGTCGATTTCGGTCCTGAACTTCGCTACCCAAAAGCTCTCCGATTTCCCCGACGACCGCCTGTGTGAAGGCGCGCGCCAGAGCTATTTTGTGGGGCTGGCATTCAGCGCAGACGGCAAGCACTTGTATGCCTCGTTAGGTTCGATCACCGACCCAACCGGAGAGAAGCCGGGAGACACCGGAAATGCGATTGCGGTCTTTGGGTTTCGCGAAGGCACAGTAACCCCCGAACGGCTGATCAAGATCGCGCCCACCAAGCTGGCCGCAGGTAAATGGGTCGCGAAGGGGCTTTTCAAGACCCCCAAGGGAACCGCGATTCCCTATCCCGCAGGCATCGCTGTGGTGCCCGGCGGCAAGACCGAGAGACTTCTGGTCGCAAACAACTTCTCCGACACTGTGATCCTGATTGACTCGGCAAGCGGCGAGGTTATCGAGCAGTACGATCTGAGCACGAATACGCTGGTTCCTTCCGACTATCCATACACGGTAGCTGTCTCCCGCAACGGCCGACGGGCCTGGTGTAGCCTGTGGAACGCGTCGCGAGTGGTCGAACTCGATCTCGACAGTGGCAAGCCAGTGCGCTCGATTTCACTATTGCAGCCTGACTCTGCGGTTGCTCCCGGATCGCATCCCACCGCCCTTCTGTTGAGCCAGGATGAGAAAGTGCTGTACGTGGCGCTTTCCAACGCCGATACGATCGCCGCCATTGCGACCGACACAGGACAATCCCTCAAATCGCTTTCGACGAGGCTTCCCGGCCAGAAGTACCGGGGCACATCTCCGATGGCACTGGCTCAGTCGACGGATGGAAAGTGGTTGTTCGTCGCGGATGCAAGCCTGGATGCAGTGGCTGTGTTCAACGCCGAGCACCCTCGAGGTCATGAACTTGAACAGTGGACCGCCGAGGGATTCATTCCCACCGAATGGTACCCGAGCGCGCTGGCGGTGCATGGCGACCAGTTGCTGCTCGCAACGGCGAAGGCAACAGGCACCGGTCCCAACAATGGCGCGAACCGGATTGTCGGTGGGCACCGGCACCGCGAGCACCCTTATATTCCCACGCTGGTTTACGGGTCCCTGTTGCAGATCAACTACCAACAGGCGACCAAAAAGTTAGCCGACCTGACGCGTCAGGTTGAGGAGAACAACCAGCTCAACACCGAACTCGGAGCTCCCTGGTTGCGAAACGGCGCCCATCCAATCAAACATGTCATTTACATTATTAAGGAGAATCGGACCTACGACCAGGTATTCGGCGACCTGAAGGTTGGCAATGGCGATCCCGCGCTGGTCATGTACGGGGAAGACATCACGCCGAACGAGCACAAGCTGGCGCTGCAATTCGGGGTGCTGGACAATTTCTACGACAGTGGCGAGGTTTCCGGCGACGGCCACGTGTGGTCGACCGCTGCCATCACGAGTGATTACAACGAGAAGAACTGGCCCATCGCGTATCGAGGTCACGAGCGCACCTACGACTTCGAGGGGATGGTCGCCGACGAGTATCCGCTCGAGCGCGGCATTCCCGACGTCGACTCTCCGCAAACCGGATACCTCTGGGCCAATGCCGCCAGCCATGGGCTGACGTACCGCGACTATGGCGAGTTCGTCGCCACCGAATTCTGCGTGGCAGGGCGCTCACCGGGACAACCCGCGCCCACTGCGACCCCGCCGTCGCCGAGTGAAACCGCTCCGGCGGGCGTTTGCCCCCGCGTGACGGTGAAACCAGGAGAACCGTTGCCCGCGACCGGCGCAGAAACCGGCACCGTCGCCAGCCCGTATCCCTGGGAGATTCCCATGATGATGCGAAGTGTTCCCACCATGGCCGAACTGAAAGGGCACTCCGACTTGCAGTTCGCCTCGTTCAATGTGGATTACCCGGATCAGTTGCGTGTGGACGAATTCTTGCGCGAATTCGACGGATTCGTGGGGGCGCGCAAGCAAGGGAAGGGCGAGGAGCTGCCCAACTTCGTGATCATGCACCTGCCCAACGATCACACGGGCGGTACCAGGCCCGGCAAGGCAGCGCCAGCAGCCTCGGTAGCGGACAACGACTTAGCGCTGGGCCGGATCGTGGAATCAGTGTCCCACAGCCCGTACTGGGACGATACTGCCATCATCGTCCTGGAGGACGACGCCCAGGATGGCGTCGATCACGTGGATGCCCATCGCTCGCTCGCGCTCCTCATCAGCAAGTTCGCACCGGGTTCGGTCGACCATCCGTTTGTCGATCACGGTTTCTACACAACGGTCAGCATGGTTCACACTGTGGAGTCTCTGCTCGCCCTCCCCCCCATGAACGTGAACGACGGCTATGCACCGCTGATGGGGAAGGAATTTTCTGGTTCGGGCCTGCAAGCTCCGTTCGTTGCCGACGTCCGCAACCGTCAGAATGGACTCATTTATCGGGCAAACCCAGCCGGGGCGGCGGGGGGCAAGCAGTCCTTGCATCTGGATTTCTCACACCCCGATGCCGTCGACGCGCACGTGCTCAACGCAATTCTCTGGCATGACCGCAAGGGCAGGACGCCGGTTCCGGCATCCAGGCATCGCGTGCTTCCCGCCCGTTCTGTCCGCGCTGACGACTAGTTCTCGCCGCCAGTATGCCAGGCGCCGAGTCTTGTGAGCCTCGGTCCGGTTTTTGACCGGATTGTTCCGAGGTTTGCACTGCCTGAGCAGGCTTTTGAGCGGAGACGCCCGGATGCTTCCCTGCGCGCAATGGCTCCGGTTTCGAAAATTGAACGAAATCCCGGATGATCAACAGCTTTCTGGATAACCCCGATGTGCTTTTTGACGTCCAAGTCATCAGAATCATTAGGAGTTCCCGCTCCAAGCGGGCGTATAATTTTGGCATTGTGGGCCCGGTTCAGGGCAGGAGTCGGTTATGAAGTTTCGCCTCGTGTTCGGCACAGTTGCTTTGTCCGCGTGCTTGCTCGTTCCCTCCGTTTTTGCCCAACCGCAAGATCAGCAGCCAGGTTCGACTCCTGATGCAACTGCCAAGGACAAGTCGTCGACCAATCCGACCGCGCAACAGACCAAAGACCCTTCTGCCACGCCGACCATACCCGCCGATCCTGGTGCGAAGAAAGAGGATGCCTCCTCTGCAGGCGACAAAGCCAAAGACGTGCCTCCGCCGGTCGTGCAACAACCCGACGACAGCAAGGTCAAACATGATGGAAGCAAGAAGGACGTCAACGCGATCGGCAATCGCAAGGTTGGCGGACGCGGTTTGGGCGATTGGTACTCGCTGGAAGGCGAGATCCGCATGGGCAAACAGTACGCCCAGGAAGTGGAAGCGACCTCGAAACTCATTCGCGATCCGGTGGTCACCGAGTACGTAAATCGCATCGGCCAGAACCTGGTGCGGAATTCCGACGCGCAGGTGCCATTTACGATCAAAGTTATCGATTCCGACGAGGTGAACGCCTTTGCACTGCCAGGCGGGTTTTTCTACGTGAATTCCGGATTGATCCTGGCTGCGGACGAAGAGTCAGAACTCGCTGGAGTGATGGCTCACGAGATCGCTCATGTGGCGGCGCGCCATGCAACCCGGCAGATGACCCGCGCGCAATGGGCAAACATTGGCACGATCCCGCTGATCTTTGTTGGTGGCGGAATCGGGTATGCGGTGCGCTCGGCGGCCGGACTCGGATTGCCGCTGACGTTCCTCAGCTTCTCGCGCAGTTTCGAATCCGAGGCGGATTACCTGGGGCTGCAGTACATGTACAAAGCCGGGTACGACCCGAACGCATTCGTGCAATTCTTCGAGAAATTGCAGGCCCGCGAGAAGAAAAAGCCCGGCACGCTCGCCAAGGCATTCGCGACCCATCCCCAGACGCCCGACAGGATTACCAGGTCGCAGGATGAGATCGCCAGCATCCTGCCCGCCAAGGCGCAATACATCGTAACCACGTCAGAGTTTGCCGACGTTAAATCGCGACTGGCAAGTTTGGAGAATCGCCGCAAACTGGTGGACGAAAAAGGCGGCAACAAGCCGAGCCTGCGCCGGACAGCTTCTTCGGACAAGGACAAGGACAAAAACGGAGATAGCGGGAATACCGACGACCGTCCCACCCTTCACCGAAGAGACGACTGAGCTGACTGAAAACCCGACACAAATAAAACCGGCAGCGAAAGCGCTGCCGGTTTTGCTCGCTCAAATCTTGTTTCTTAGAACGACTTCATTTCGCTATGACTGCCTACGCGGCGCTTGAGTCCAGGTCTTGACTCACCTTGAGCAAGTGGCGATTCAGGCGGCTTCTTTGGTAGCCAATGACCGCACGCCCGCGGGACCACCTTCAGCGTCGGTCACGATTCGCATCTCCTGCCAATCGTAAGCGAGCTCTTTGCCGCAATTGAGGCATACCACGTAGGTGCCGGTTAACGAGGCTGCGCGGCTCCGGCGCGAGCCCGGACGCATCGTGAGCGGAAAGCTGTAATGGGTGTGCCAGCAACCAAAAAGGGCGTCAAACAACTTTGCCACCATGCTTCAACCTCCCCAGAACCACACCGTACGTCGCTTTGATAAGTGCAATACTGCGGCCAGTTTCGACTTCACAGGTTTAGATTCCGATCGAACGGAAAAGGTTCGACTTAGCCGAACCTGATCGGTCAGTCCGCAACCGTGGAAGTGGAAAACAATTGCATATGCTGGGCTTAATTATTGCGGGAGGGAACCAATTCGCGGACTAAAGCTTCTCCTGGGTTTTCTTGTACTGCTGGCATTTCGACATGATGGCTGAACGAAGTCGGCCGCGCAGATCGTCCGGCAATTCGTAGAGCTCGGAGTCCCGATAGATCTCGATGGTCTTTTTGGTCGTGTCGCAGACCACGTAGCAGTTATGGCACCAGGCCAGGTGGTCTTCGAGTTCTGCCTTGGTGCGATCATCCAAGGCACCATCCAGATAGTTTGTCAGCTCTTGCAGGAATTCAGAGCATTTCACTTTTTGCCATCTCCGCTCTCACGTTTCTGGAAGAACCGGCTGAGTCTCTCGCGTAATTGCAGGCGAGCTCTCAACAGCCTCGATTTCACCGCAGGAATACTGAGGCCCAGGGCCTCGGCTGTTTCCTCGGTCGAAAGACCTTCCACATCCCTCAGGACAAACACTGTCCTAAAACTTGGGGGCAGCCCCTGGATCGTCTTCGACAGAATTTCCTTCAACTCCGCCTGCTTGTAGAGTTGCTCGGGATTCGGGCTCCAATCCGCGATCTCGCGAGGCACCGAATCTTCTTCTGTCTTAACATCCTCGTCGAGCGACACCATGCGTTCCGGTCGGCGGCGGCGCAACTTCATGAGCGCCTCATTCACCGCAATGCGCACCAGCCAGGTATAAAACTTCGACTGTCCCTGGAACTGTTGCAGATTGCCGTACGCCTTCAGGAACGCATCCTGCACCACGTCCTCCGCGTCCTCGCGGTTTTGCGTGATGTGCTGCGCGATGCGAAAGACGTTGCGATCGTACCGCTTAACCAGTTCCTCGAACGCCGAAACGTCGCCGCCCTTAGCCGCCTGAACCAGCGCGAGCTCGTCGCTAACGGGCTCGCCTACATTGGGTTGGATGGCGCTCATTGTTTGTCCGATGCAGTATTTTGAGAATTTGAGAGCGGTCGCAAGCTGTTATTTTACTTGGTAACCGGCGATTCTGACGAGTCGATTTGGCATATCCCGCCATCTGGGTTTGCGATAGATTCGAGAGGTCGGGCGCGAGCACCGGGGAACACGTCCTAACGTACTCGGCCAATCATGCGCAAGTACCGTATAATCAAGAGTTAGCTGGGGAGTCGTGCGAACCGTTCTCCGAGGTTAGCCACAACCGATGGCAGACAGGAACCAAGTCGAGCAGATCGTCGAGCGTGTTGTGTCGCAGTTGTTGCAAGGACACTTCACGCAACTGCGCGAGGAATTAGTGCGCCGCGTTCTCGACGAATTGCCGCAAGAGTCAAGGGCGAGCGCCTCGCAGGAGAGCGCTGGTGCCGCCCCCGCGGATTTGCTGCGCGCCGTTTGCGCGATCCACGCAGGTACGACCCAGAAAGAAATTCTGCGCGCCCTGCTGGACGGACTCTCGCACTATTGCGGGCGCACTGCCTTGTTCGTGATCAAGGGGGGAGCATCGACCGGCTGGCAGGGGCGTGGTTTTGAGGACAACGACGCGGTCAAGGAATTTGTTCTGAATACGTCGCGGGGCTTGCCGGAACGCGTGCTGCAGGAAAAGGCAGCTTTCAGCGGGCAGGTCATGGACATGGACCCGCGCTTCGTGGATCAATTTGGCAGTCCTGCCGACGACCACATCATCATGTTGCCGCTCCTTTTGAAGGACAAAGCGGCAGCGCTGGTTTACGCCGACAGCGGTTCGGACGCCGGGCCGCGGCTGGATTCAGCTTCCATTGAATTGCTCGTGGTCGCAGCCAGTGCCTGGCTCGAGTTGACGTCTGCGCGCAAGCAAGCGCCGCGCGATGGCGGGGCCTACGCTGACAATGTCCCCGCGGCGGCTCCGGTGCAGACGGTCTCCACATTTAACGATCCCTTTGCCGCGCATTCGCCCAAACACAGGGCCGCGACCGCGGCCGCTCCCGCATACCAACCTCAGGCAGCTCCCGAAGCGGCGCAGGCCGAAGTGGTATCAGCGGCTGCCGCCTACGCCCAAGGCGCTGCGGGCGGAGCCGGCGCGGCGCTCAGCGAAGAAGATGCGGAGACCCATCGCAAGGCACAGCGTTTCGCCCGGCTCCTGGTGGACGAGATCAAGCTCTACAACCAGGCCAAGGTCGCCGAGGGCCGCAAACACAAGGACCTCTACGATCGCCTGAAAGAAGACATCGACAAGAGCCGGTCCACCTACAAGAAGCGGTACGGAAATACCGCCGCGGCCGGTACGGACTATTTTCAGACTGAGCTCGTACGCAGCCTGGCCGAGGACGATATTTCGATCATGGGCGCCAACTTCCGGCGATAGATTGCGAGTGGTTTTGTTCTTCCGATTCCTGGTTCTGTTCGTTGCGTTAGAGATTTCTGCGGGACCCTCGGCCGCGGCACCACCGTTGCGCGGCCGGCAATCGACCAATAGCAGCCCGGCCTCCGCCCCGGCGACCTCCTCGGCTCCCAGAACCAAGCCCAAAACTTCACGATCCAAAACAACCCGTCACGTCACGCCGGCAAAACGCAAACGGCGGCCGCGATCGCCACGTGTACAACGAATGCACCAGGCGTTCGTTGCGTCGGCCAGTCTGAAACCCATGGCGCAGCAACTACTCCAGGAGCGCACCCCTGCCGCCTACGCAGGGGTGGAAGCCTACGCGCGGCGGCATACCAAGGAAGACGCGGGAGCGCTCGCGGGGCTGGTCGTCGGTTACGCGCATGTCCTCGACCACGACTACGCAAAAGCCATCGAGCCTCTTAGCCGTGCCAAGCCGCACGCGGGCGATCTGGGAGACTACGTCGCTTACTACTTGGGAAGTTCGTACCTGCAGAGCGGCAGGGTTTCAGAAGCTGTCGCTACGCTTGCCGATTTCAGCGCCACCTATTCGGACTCGCTCCTCACCAGGGATGCGCACGTTGCCTACGCGGGTGCTCTGATCGCAGACGGTCGCGCACCGGAAGCGGCTACGGTACTCGAGAAAGATCGAGAACCTGCACGGGCGGACGTCGAACTCGGGCTAGGGCGCGCCTATGCCGCCACCGGGCAGACCGGCAAGGCCGTAGGCGCGCTGCGGAACGTGTACTACAACATGCCGGCCAGTCCGGAAGCGGATACGGCGAACTTGGAATTGAAGAAGCTGGCGGGAGCCGCCTCGGTGGCGTCGGTGCCCCTTGCGGATCGCAAGACGCGGGCGGACCTGCTCGCCAGAGCGAAGCGGTATAGCGACGCGGCGGCGGAATATCGAGATTTGCTGGATGAAGTGACCCCGGAGGATCGGCCGGCGGTGGAGCTTTCGCTGGCGACCGCCCTGCAGAAGAGCGGGCGCAACAAAGATGCCCAGCAAATTCTGAGTTCTCTTCCGGAAAGCAACCCGGATGCTGCAGCCCAGCGCCTGTACCTTCTGGGAGAGGTTGCACGCAACACCGACGATCAGGAGGGATTCATCCGCTTGCAGGCCCAACTGCGGCAGACGGCTGCCGACAGCCCGTGGATGGAGCAATCCTTGCTCGCGGCCGGGAACATGTACCTGCTCAAGCCCGACTACGAACATGCCATTGACGCCTACCGGGAACTGCAGCAGCGCTTTCCGAATGGGAATCGAGCCTCGTACGCGCACTGGAAGGTAGCATGGCTGAGTCTCCGCCAGGGCCGCAACCAGGAAGCAGCGCAGGAGTTTGAACAACAGATCGCTTCGTACCCGGCATCGGCCGAGGTTCCGGCAGCTCTCTACTGGCGGGCACGCCTGGCGGAAGAAGACAACGAGCCGGCGAAGGCGCAGGCCTACTATGTCAAGCTGTCCGATCGTTTCCGAAATTTCTACTATGCGGAACTGGCCCGTCGGCGGCTGAAAGCTCTGAAGCCGCCCAGTAATCCGGTTCCCTATGCGTTGCTCGACCGCGTGCCGCCATTGAGCAGTGCGAAAAAGATTGCTCCCGGGGAGCCCCCCGCCGACGATCTCCACGCGCAGAAAGCAGAGTTGCTGGCCAATGGCGGCCTGGTGGATTTTGCGGTGCGTGAGATCCAGGCGGTTTCGGACGCGCAGAATAGCGACTGGGCGGCCAGCGAGATCGCGCGCTTCTACCAGGAGAGTGGTCGCTACGACCGGGCCATCCAGGTGATGAAGCGCACCGTCCCGAACTACTTTGCGGTCGATGTTCCCGAGTTGCCGCGCACCTATTGGGAAGCGCTCTTCCCCAAGCCCTACTGGGGCGACCTGAAGCGGTTTTCGGCGGCCAACGATCTGGACCCGTATCTGGTGGCGTCGCTCATCCGGCAGGAGTCGGAGTTCAACCCCAACGCGATCTCCCATGCGAACGCCGTCGGCTTGATGCAATTGCTCCCGGTGACCGGAAAGAAGGTCGCCAAAGACGTGAAGCTGCGCCACTTCAACGCCAGCCAGCTCTACACGCCTGCGGTCAATCTCCAGCTGGGTACCCGGTACTTCAAGAGCATGGTCGACAAGTTTGGTTCGTTTGAATATGCGCTGGCCGCCTACAACGCGGGGTCGGATCGAGTACAGGATTGGCTTTCGGCCGGAAACTACCGGGACCCGCAAGAGTTTGTCGAGTCGATTCCGTTCACCGAGACGCGCGAATACGTGCAGGCGATTCTGCGCAACGCAAACGTATACAAGCAGATCTACGGCAGTCCGTAAAAGCGGGTGCCCGCCGTCAGGTCTGGAGGCGTTGGGAATCAGGGGCATCCTCGGTCGCCAGCTCGGAAACGCCTGAGACCCGGATCCTGAGACCGCAAGACCTATCCCACCTTTTCCCCCGCCGGCGTTTTCGTAAAGAGGATTTCGAACACCAGCAGTCCCGCGCCGATCACGATCGCGCTGTCGGCCACGTTGAACGCTGGCCACTGGTAGTGGCCTACGTAGAAGAGCAGGAAGTCGGTGACATGGCCGGCTGCAAGGCGATCCCACAGGTTGCCAATCGCTCCGCCCAAAATCAATGACAACCCCACACCCGTTGACGACATTGCGTGGCTGTTCTTCCAGAGCAGCGCTGAGACCACGACCAGTGCCACCACCGAGAACAGCACAAGCACCGCCACTTTCCATTCCGAAGGTGAGTCGGCGAACAGTCCGAAGGCTGCGCCCCGGTTCTCCAGATGGGTGAGGCGGAAGAAGCCAGGGATGATGGGGATGTCGTCGTGAAGCGGAATCTTCCGCTCCACGGCAAGCTTCGCCAGTCGGTCAAGAATGACCACGCCCAGCGCGATCAGAAAGTGGTATTTGCGCATGCCGCGCTGATGGGTCATCCAGGTCCTATTCGCTAGCGTGCTCGAGGTCCTTCAGCACGACGCTGCAGCGCTCGCAGACCGAAGGGTAATTGCTGTCCTCCCCGACGTGAACGGAGTAATTCCAGCAGCGGTCGCACTTTTTCCCCTCGGCCTTGCCGACTTCTACAGAGACTGCCCCCGTTCCGTTGCCCGAGGCTTTCAGCTCGAGCGTCACGGCCGACACGATGAACAGGTACCGCAATTCATCCCGGTAGCGAGCAAGCACAGAGAACACCGGATCGGTCGCCGAGACCTTGATCTGTGCTTCCACGGATTTCCCGATCTGCTTGGCATTCCGTGCTTCTTCGAGCGACTTCAACACCTGCTCCCGAACGCCGAGCAGCGTCGTCCAGTCTTCCAGCTGCCTTGCATCCTCAGGAACGTTCGCACTGCCCAGGATCTGCTCACGAGTGGGGGACAGGGCCATGTGAACGCTGGGTGGACGTCCTGCCACGGTTGGCAGGTAGCCCCAGACCTCTTCCGAGGTGAAGCTCATGATGGGCGCCAGCAACCGGACGAGTGCTTCGAGGATTCGCCAGGTCGCGGTCTGAGCCGCGCGGCGCCCGGGTGACCAAGGCGTGGAGGTGTAGAAACGGTCCTTGAGCACGTCGAAATACACCGCACTCAGGTCCACGGCACAGAAATTCAGCACGCGCTGGTAGATCTTGTGGAAGGCGAACTCCTGGTACCAGCGCTCAACGTCTGCCGCCAGGGCAGCGGTTTGCCTCAGGACATACTGGTCCATGGCTGGGAGTTTCTCGAACGGCAGCGCGTCCTGGGCGGGGTCGAAATCAAACAGGTTGCCCAGACCATATTTGAAAAGGCTGTTGCGGATGGTGCGATAGTTCTCCGCGACGCTCTGCATCAGTCGTTCCGAGCCCACGACGTCTTCTCGAAAATCCACCGAAGCAACCCACAAGCGAACGATTTCCCCTCCCATACGGTTCGCGATGTCGACCGGATCGACGTCGTTGCCGCGCGATTTCGACATCGCTTGGCCGTTCTCATCGAGCGTCCACCCGACGGTTGCCACGTGCCGATAGGGCGCGATGCCCTGCACGCCAACCGAGCACAGCAGGGAAGAGTGGAACCAACCGCGATGCTGGTCTCCACCTTCGAGGTACAAATCAGACGAAGGCCCATATTCAGGTTCAGCCGCGCGCAGCGCAAGATAGCTCGATCCCGACTCAAACCAGACGTCCAGGATGTCCATCTCCTTCCCGAATTTGGTTCCCTGGCAGTGAGCGCACTTGGCCCCCGCAGGGACAAGCGCGTCCGCCTCCGGCCCGTACCAAGCATCGGCCCCCGATTTTCGAAACAACCCTTCCACCTGCCGATTCACGGCCGGATCCAACAGCGGCTTGCCGCAGTTCTCGCACAGGAATACGGCGATCGGCACACCCCAGATGCGCTGACGCGACACGCACCAGTCCGGACGAGTGGCGATCATGTTCGAGATGCGGCCTTCTCCCCACGCCGGATCCCATTTCACTTTTCCGATCTCCTCCAGCGCGCGCGTCCGCAGCGTGCCGCCCGGCATGGGTGTCTCCATGGAGATGAACCATTGCTCGGTCGCGCGGAAGATGATCGGGTTGTGGCAACGCCAGCAATGCGGGTAAGAGTGGGTGAGCTTCTCGCTATGCAACAGCACGCCCCGAGCCTTAAGCAGTTCGACGATGGGCGCATTCGCCTCGAATACTCTCTTGCCGTCGTACTCTGGCAGCCCCTCGCGAATGAAGCCGGCTTCGTCAACTCGGGTGGTTGCGTCGAGGTTGTATTTCAGGCCCGTGAGGAAGTCTTCAGCCCCGTGCGACGGGGCGGTGTGCACCACGCCCGTCCCGGAATCCATGGTGACGTAGTCGGCGAGCACGCCCAGCACATTTCGAGCGAGGAACGGATGGCGGAACATCAACCGGTCAAGCGTGCGTCCGGGGAAGTGGGCAAGCTCCCGGGCATCTGCGAGCTTGCACTTTTCGATGACGGCGTTCACGAGCTTCGCGGCAACGATGTAGACCTCGCCGCCGGATTCCAGCGCGACGTAGTCTTGGTCCGGGTGGAACGCCACCGCCATCGACGCCGGCAAGGTCCAAGGAGTCGTGGTCCAGATGATCGTGAAGACATTCTTCCCCTTGAGTGCGGCGTCGATCCTGGCCGGATCATCCGACAGCGCGTACTTAACCCAGACCGTAGTGCTGGTGTGATCCTCGTACTCCACCTCTGCCTCGGCGAGTGCAGTCTGGTCGTGGATGCACCAGTAGACCGAGCGCAGTCCTTTGTAGACGAATCCCTTTTCAAGAAATGCGTAGAACGTCCCGATCACCACCGACTCGTATTCCGGGGTCATCGTGGAGTAGGGCCGGTCCCAGCGGCCGAACACCCCCATCCGCTTGAACTGCAAGCGCTGCAGGTCGAGGAACTTGTCGGCATACTTGCGGCACTCCAGGCGGACGTCAGCCGGATTCATCTGGAGCTTTCTCTTGCCCAGTTGCTGGTCGACTTTGATCTCGATCGGCAGGCCGTGACAGTCCCAGCCCGGCACGTACGGCGCATCGAAGCCGGCCATATTCTTCGATTTGACGATGAAGTCCTTGAGGCACTTGTTCAGGGCGTGCCCCAGGTGCAGGGCCCCGTTTGCGTAGGGCGGCCCATCGTGCAGCACATACCGGCTGGAGGCGCTTTTGCGAGCCTCGCGCACGCGCTCGTAGATGCCCATTTCTTCCCAGCGAGCCAGCGTTTTCGGCTCGTTCTGAGGCAGGTTGGCCTTCATCGGAAAGTCGGTCTTGGGCAGATTTAGGGTGGATTTCAGTTCAAGCGGCACGCTGTTTAGCTCTCCTAAGCGGTTGATTTTCATTATAGGGAGCGCGCCAAAACTCGTCCATCAAGGCCGTTCTCAGACACGGAAGTTCCGCAACCGAGGGCACTTGGAAATGCACTGTCGAAAAGGAAGGAAAAAAGTGTACAATTTTTGTCGACAGTGACGATTGCGGCATCTAACCGTCTGAAACTGCGAGGCGGCGCTGTTCTGGCGACGACGCGAAACAGATTATCCTTGCAAGTGGGGTGGCACGGGCAACTTGGAGCAGGGCACACTCATCAGGTAGAAGACATACGATTATTCATAGTTCAGCGTAAGGGAAGAAGCTAGAGCTGATTTCAGTTATGCTACCTTCAGAATTCAATCAGAATCCGGAATCCCGCGAGCCTCAGCTGGACTTGCTTCTTCCCAAGGGCACGCTGGATGTACCGCTTTGGAAATCGCTGTTCGCAAGCATCGACGCGGCCCTTTTCCCCAAGAAACTCCCTCCTCTCGTGCTGACGTCAAAACCCGTCGTTGCAGGTGAACTCTGGGGCGAGCACCTGACGCGGCCCTGGTGGCGCTCGGTTTTCGAGAATCTGTCCGATGTGTTTTTCCCCAAGAAGCTGCCGCCCCTGCAATTGACTTCAAAGCCGGTGGAAGGGCAGAACGAGCTGGACGACGACCTGGCGATGCCGCTGTATCTTTCGCTCTGGACCAACGTCAAGGATGCGTTGTTCCCGCAGAAGCTTCCACCTCTGCAACTGACCTCCAGGCCGGCAGCGGTCAAGGACATTTGGGGTTTTTACAATTACAAGAAAGACGGTGCTCTCGCCTCCACCGGGGTGCACGTGGTTCTGGTGGCTCTGTTGATCGGCGGAACGATGTTTGCGCGGCGACAGGTCACCCCCACCGTGAAGCCCGGTCCGGTCATGCCGCTGATTGCCGATAGCGAGATCCCGGCCTTACCCCCGTCGAAGACGCAGGTAGGTGGCGGGGGTGGCGGCGGTGATCGCGACAAACTGGCCGCGTCGAAGGGTCGTTTGCCGAAGTCTTCCATGGAGCAGTTCACTCCGCCGATGGTCGTAGTTCGCAACGAGAATCCGAAACTCCCCATGGAGCCAACCGTAGTCGTCCCTCCGCAAATCAAGCTGGCCATGAACAACCTGCCCAACTTGGGAGATCCGCAGGCTGCGATCCCCAATGGTCCTTTGTCCAATGGCACCGGCTCGGGAGGCGGAATCGGTTCTGGGTCAGGCGGGGGCGTTGGATCGGGCGAAGGACCCGGAGTTGGTCCGGGTCGCGGAGGCGGGATCGGTGGTGGCGTGTTCCATGTGGGCGGCGGAGTCTCCGCGCCCAGGGCGATTTTTCAGCCCGACCCTGAGTACTCCGAGGAGGCTCGCAAGGCGAAGTTTCAGGGAACTTGCGTCCTTGGTTTGGTCGTCGGTCCCGACGGGCGTCCCCGGGACATTAAAGTTCAGCGCAGCCTGGGCCTCGGTTTGGACGAAAAGGCGATGGAGGCGGTGAAGAACTGGCGCTTTGATCCGGCTCTGAAGGACGGAAAACCGGTTGCGGTCCAGATCAGCGTGGAAGTGGATTTTCGCCTGTACTGATGGGGCTGGTTGGAGACTATTCCTTCAGGTCCACGTGCTCCACTGACTCCACGGGATGACCTAGGAATCTCGGCCCCAGTCTCCGGAATTTCTCGACCGAATCGGTGGCAAAGAACTGAAGTCCTGTGGGCTGAGTGTTCGACTCCCTCTTGCCTTTTAGCGCCCTGATTCGCTCTGACACAACCTTTGCCGTCGAGTGCGCCGAGTCCACAATAGTGACGTGAGGCGGCGCCACCCGGCGCAAGAGCGGCTTGATCAGCGGATAGTGTGTGCACCCCAGAACGAGCACGTCGGCATCGTGAAAGCCGTCTGCAAAAGCCTCTCTCAAATAGATTTCCGCCACCTGCTCGGTGACGGGATGTTCCACCCACCCTTCCTCGACCAGCGGCACCAGCAGTGGGCAAGCCTTCTCGCGTGCTTGCACCCCACGACTTTCGAGCGCCTTGCGGTAGGCGTGGCTTGATACCGTCGCTTCCGTGCCCACCACTACCACCCGACGGTTCTTGCTGGTCGCCGAGGCTTGCTCGGCTCCGGGTTCCACAACGCCCACCACCGGTACCTGCGACCCGCCCGTGATCCGATCCAGCGCGAGCGCAGTCGCCGTATTACAGGCAATCACCAGCAGCTCGGCTCCTTGTCCCTCGAGGAAGTGGGCCGCTTCCACGGCATACCGGGCGACGGTCTCGACCGATTTTGAGCCATAGGGAAGACGGGCGGTATCGCCGAAGTAGAGGTAATCGGCGTCGGGGTTTTGCGCCACCAGCTCCTTAAGTACGGTCAGGCCGCCGAAGCCGGAATCGAACACGCCGATGGAAGGTCTATCGAGGAAAGTCATCGTCCGGATTCATGATAAAGGAAATGAATCGGTGGACAGCGCGGGGGCAATAGGAAGCATGGTTCATCGGCTCTCCGGAGGCGTTGAGGCTTACGCGCGGGAGCGCTCGCGGTCTAACCCTCCTTCGACCAGTGCGACCCTGTTGTGGCAGCACGGACCTGGCGGGATCGGCGCCCCGTGCGGGCAGTTGCGCGGGTGGCCCAGGAACGAGCAAATCTTATCCGTGGCACCGGGCGACAGGATGTGCTCGAACCTGCAGGCCTGCTGCTCGATTTCCGACTCGCTGTCCATGGCGAGGCTGTCGGTAAACAGACGCTCGGCCAGCCGGTGACGACGGATAATGCTGCCGGCGCGGGTGCGGCCGCGAGGTGTCAGGTTCGCAACCGCGCTGCCATCGCCGGAGAACATGCCGTCCGGACGCAACGCCTCATGGCAAGGATTCACGAAGGGCTTGTGCTCATGAGACTCAGGCGGGTGCGGAGTCGTGGTCACCAGCCCCAGATCGACCATCTTCTCGACCGCAATACTGACTGGCAAGGCGCCGTGAACGTCCATGCGTCCCAACTCCGCCCGTTCGCCGTGCTCTTCGAGAACCCAGAGTTCTTCGAGAATCTCGTCGAACTGCTCCTCGTCTGCCATAGCAAAGACTTCCTGAGCAGCGATCTTGCCGTGATGCAGTTCGATACGGCGGTCGGCCAGACGCGCGACCACCGGGTCGTGTGTGACCATCACGATGGTGCGCCCCTGGTGGTGGAAGTCCCGCAGCAGCTGCAGGACAATCTCTTCGTTTTTTGCGTCGAGGTTGCCGGTCGGTTCGTCGGCCAGGATGATCTTCGGATCGTTGATCAGGGCGCGCGCAATGCAAACGCGCTGCTGCTCGCCTCCGGAGAGCTGGGACGGGAGGTGGTGGGGCCGGTCTTTCAGACCGACGCGTTCCAGCGCCTCCAGAGCTTCCTTTTCATCGGTCATGCTGTGGAAGTACTGCGCGAGCATCACATTCTCGACCGCGGTCAGGTAGGGGATCAGGTGAAACTGCTGGAACACGAAGCCAATCTTTTCGGCGCGAACCCGATTCAGTTCGACTGCCGAGATGCGGGCAACATCCTGCCCGTCGAGCCAGATTTCCCCCGTCGTCGGCCGGTCCAGGCAGCCGATGAGGTTCACCAGGGTCGACTTACCCGATCCCGAAGGGCCCATGATTGAAACCCACTCGCCCGCATCGACCGAGAGGGAGAACTCGTCGAGCGCGTGAATGCTGCCGCCGGGTGCCTCCGCGCGTGCCCGGTACAGCCGGCTGATGTTGTTGAGCTTGATCACCCCTACTCTCCCTTCAAGATGATAGCGGGCTGAACGCGCCGCAACAACGACATCGGCACGATGGCCGACAGCAAAGCGACCGCCATACTGCCTGCGACCACAAACGGCAACACGCTGAGCCGTGGGAGGACCGAAGCGTTAAAGTTCACCCGGCCAATCCAGGCGGCAATCCCGATTCCAATCACAAAACCTAGCAGAGCGCCGACCGCGCCCAGTGCCGCTGCTTCCGCCGCGAAGAAACTGCCCACCAGGCGCTCGGAGGCCCCCAGGGCCTTCATGATGGCGAAATCACGCCGGCGATCAAACACCCAACCCGTAAGCGTTGCCAACACGCACAGGGCGGCTGTAAGGATGATGAGCACTGCGGTCGCATAGAGCGTGGCCTGCGTCTTGCCCAGCACCCGGGCTTCGCCTTCGACGATCTGCCGCACGGGGTGCACATCGGCGGTGGGTAGTGCGTCCGCGAGTTGGCCAATGATGGCATTGATCTGTTCCGGAGACCCATTGACGGCGATTTCGACGGTGGACGGCTGGACGCGGCTCCATGCCACGAAATCGGACATCGGCAGGTAGACCCGGCTGTCTTCGGCCGCGCCAGTCTGCAGCGTGCCGGTGGGCGCAAGGTGGATAGCGCGGCCCTGGAAGAGGAGGTCGAAGGGCTTGCCTCCCTCAGATACCACCGGCAGGGCGCGCCTTCCCACCAGGGCTTGGCCTGTGCCGCCGGGCCATGCGCTCACCGACCACCAGCGGTCAAGCTTCTGCACCCGTTCGAAGTCAGTTCCAGCGACGACCACCGACTGCCCGTTCGCGGTCCGGGCCACAAGGTAAGCAAAAGGCACGGCCAGGCCCCGGCCGCCCACCAGTGCCTCGATCTTGCTGACCGCATCGGCGGGAAGGGAAGTGCCGTCGTTGCCGACAACTACGACGTTTGCGCCGTAGCTGCGAAACTCCTTGCGCAGCTTTGCCTGCGCGTCGACGTAGAGATTCAGCATGGCAGTCGTGACCGCTGCTGCCACCATCATCGCCAGCAGCGCGGATGCGGCCCGCCCCCGGCGCAGCACCGCCGCGCGCACCAGCATCCGCAGAAACATCGAGGTATGATGGGATCCCTCACGGCGGGCAGCGACGGTCTGGGCCGGGCGCGGATCGCTCATGCGTCACCCCGCAGCGCGAACACCGGGTCAAATTCGACAGCCCGTCGAATGGCAGCCGCACTTCCCGCGAACGTGACGATGACTGCAATCGCGAGAATCACCGGGAACAGTACCGGCTGAATCGTGATCTGCGAGGCGAAGATCGAGCGGCCAATACGGTGCGCCAGGATCGATCCCGCGATAAATCCTGTCGTCCCGCCGAATATTGCAAGCAGCGCGCTCTCTGCAAAAAACAGGGCAGCCACCGCCAGATTGCCGCCTCCCAACGCCTTCATCAGCCCCACTTCGCGGCGTCGTTCAAAGATTGCCGTTGCCATCGCCGCCGACACCGCCAGCGCCGACGCAAAAAGCGCCGCCAACGTTACGAGCAACATCAATCCCTTGATGCGTGACAACACTGTGCCTTCGTTTTGCGCAACCTGACGAATCTGCTCCGCATGCGAATGCGGGATCGCTTCCTGGAGTTGGTAGGCGATCGACTGCACGTACGGAGAGCAGTACCAGCGATCGAACAACTCCGGGTTCATGCTCTTGGGATCGCGCCGGGCCAGCGCATCCTCAGGCTTGGTCAAGGCGCTAACAAAGATTCGTCGCACCGCTCCTGGTCGGCCCATGATCTGCTGGGCGACCGACAGCGGGGCCACAATCTGGTCGTCTTCGGCTCCCCCGGTCGAAACAATTCCCGCGACCCGATGGGATTCTCCACCCACCAAGACGGCCCCCCCAGGCTGCTCGCCCAGTTTGGCGGCGAGATGCTCGCCCACGAGAACCTCGGCTGAATCATCGGCCGGCCATGCGCCCCGCACCTTCCACCAGAGATGCGTTGTGCGCACGCCGGTGGTGAATTCGTCCTTGCCAAAGGCGACTCTCTTGGCGAAGTAAGTACCGACGAGAGTCGCGCTCCGCGCCCCCGACCCCTCGCCGAGGCTCACGGTGACTGGCAACATCGGCGAGAACCCGAGGATGTTGTGCCGCCAGAAGGTGCCTTTGATTTTGGGGAGATCCGACTCGCTGAGAAAACTGCCGTCACTGGGCGGCTTCAGGTTGACGCCACCGATTTCAACGTCCAGCGTGTCTTCCTGCGGGGTCACCAGCAGATTCGCACCGTAGGTACGCAGTTCCCGGTTGATCTTGTCGCCGATGTCGGTGGCGACAGCGATCATGGCAGTGGCGACCGCGACGCCCAAGGTGATGGCGACGCCTGCCAGCAGTTTGCGCCGCTTCTGCCGTCGGAACGATTCGTAGAGGAGGCGCGCGAACATGGCCTATTTGTGGAAAACGCGGCTCCCAGCCGCCACATCGGCTTCCTTGATGATTACAGCGTCGGAAGTCGTCTCCGCCCTGAGCGGGATCGGATTGCAGCCGCCCGGCATGCCGACGGACTGGGGATTGATTGGGGCCGCGCAGTTCTTGCACACCACGCCCGTCGTACCCTTGTAGAAGCCCACCGAGCCACAGATCTCGCAGGCATCGAGAACCGTGGCAATCTTGCCGTCCGGCTTCTGGTAAAGCCAGAAACGAACGTCCACGCCGTTTTCCTTCGTTTGGTAGAAGTGGATGTCGCCGTCCTGGACCTGGTTGAGCGGGATCGACACTTGACCGTTCACAAACGTAACTTCGGCGGCCCGCTGCGGCACACTCATACTCTTGGCATAGATGAATTCGGCGGTGACCAGCATGATGAACAGGAACGAACTGACGTAAACCGAGGCCATCCAGAGCCGCTCCCGGCGCGCACTCCAGAGTGCCTTGCGCCGCTCGGCGGCCGTGGTGGGATCGGAAAGCGGCTGCCGCGATTTCACCTCGAACAGCACCATGAGGGCGGCCAGCGCGAAAATGGTCACGAAAAAGAACACGTCATTGCGGACAATGGGACCAATCAGCGCCATTTCCTGCTTGGAGGAGGGAAGAACTCCGTTCTCGGACAGCTCGTGCAGGCCGGAAATTACCAGTTGCGCTGCCACGAACCATAGAATTACGGTCGTTACGCGGAAGAATTTCTGCAGGTTGATGCGAACGCTGCCCTTCACAAACATCACGCCGAAAGCGATGGCGGCCAGCACGCCCAGCAGCGTTCCCAGGAAGCTCATGAGTTCGGTGGAATTGAGAGTGACCAGGGACAGGAACAGCACCGTTTCCACGCCCTCACGCAGAATCATCAGGAAAACAAACACGAACACGCCGATCTGAGATCCTGTGCTGGCCAGGGCGCTGAGCTTGCCCTCGATTTCCCCCTTCATCTTCTTGCCGGTGCGCATCATGAAGATGATCATGGTGATGACGAAAAACGCGCCCACCAGCATGACCCAGCCTTCCACGATGTCCTGGTTCAGATTGAAGCGCGAGACCAGAATGGCGACCCCGACGCTCCCCACAAACGCAGCGCCCAGGGCTGCAAACACCGACCGGCGAAGATCGGTGCGGCCGATCTTGCTCAGGTAGGCCAAGGTAATTCCCACGATCAGCGCGGCCTCGACGCCCTCCCGCAACGTGACAATAAAGGCTTCCAGCATCTAAGAGTGCATCCTTCTGATTTTGAAAATGAATTTCAATTTCAACTTTATAAGGATAGCCTCCCGCGCCCGGCGCAGTCAAACGCAGGAGATCACTTCGGGGACCTGATCTCAGTCACACGAAAGGCCTTAACCAGGAGCGCGCGGAGACAATTTACAGTCGCCGCAAGAACTTCCGGGCGGACTCCAGCTGCGGAAACAGCCTCTCGTCGGCCCGAAATTCGGCCGAGTGCACGCAGCGGCGGCTCCCGTAGACCCTGACCGGATGCCGCAGGTGCAGCATTTCGTGGTACACGATGTAGTCGACCGCGTAGCGGGGAACCGCCGATTGGTCGAAAATCCGGCTGACCACGATGGCATTGTGGGCAGGATCGTAATGGCCCAGCAAGTTTCGCGCGCGCCCCTGGCTCCAGCTCATCCGCGGCCGTGCCATCATGCCGCCGAAGAAACGGAGATTGAGGTCCTCAAAAACGGCATCCAGATCGAACACGTGGCCCTTGGCCGACGCGATGCGCTTCCGCCCCCGAGCCTGGCGAACCAGGTGTGCCTTGCTTCGTATCTCCTGGCTCAGGACGTAGTTCCGATAGCGCGTGGTCTGTGCCCGCTCAATGGGCTTCCGGTACATCTTGGCGAGCAGGATATGGGCGATCGCGCGCAGCACCGGTTCCGGCGCCCCCTCCAGCAGGTCCGAGAGCCGCACCAATAGCTTTCCTTCCCGTGATCGAATGGTGTTATTCAGGCTCGCGAAGGCGAAGAATTCAACCGAGACGGGTGGTGGCGGTGCTCCGGGGTGAAGTTCATTGAAGCTTTCCCGGAAGATTGTGAGGATACCGTCTCTCACCTTGATGCTAGGGTAGCACGCCAAAGGTTGGACACATGGCAGCGGGAGTCGCCGTCGAATGGCCGCCGTTGCCGCACTACGATTTGCCCTTTTTCTTGTGCTTCCAGAGCTCTTCCTGTTCGGCCACCAGTTTCCGGTGATCTTCGGCATTGCTGTCGACGGTCTCGATCGCGTCCGAGAGCACAAATTGGTATTCGGCGGCTTCTTCCTTGGACGCCCGCACATCGTCCTTCAACGCGCGGAGTTTCGCCTGAAACTCTGTGTCTCCTTCGATCACCGCCTTCAGTGCCTTGCGCAGGTCGTCCCTGCGGCTTTCGAAGTTGTCGAGGTTGTCGTTCAGTTCGACGTACACCGCGAGGAAATCTTCCAGCATGTGGTGCGTCTGATGGGGTCGGTCGGTGACCTTCGGGTCCGACCGCATCTGTTCGAGCGACACCAGGCGCGCCCGCGCGAATTGCACGTAGAGCTTCATGCGCAGTTCGGGCTCGACCGCCGTATCACGCAGCTGGTCGATTTCCGGCTGGGTGAGGGGGTCTTGACGCCTCTGACCGACGGCGAGACCTGTGACCGCCATCAAAAAGATTCCGAGGATGGTTTGCGTCGTCCTCATTTCGCGTTCTTGCCAAACATCTTGTTGAGCAGGTCGGTACGAATTTTCTCGAGGGAATCGATGGCGGTTTGCAGAGTCTCGTGGTTCTCGTACGGCACGCTGCGCTTTACGTCGTTGAGCCGGTGCGCCATCTTTCGCATGGCAATCTCGGTGCTCTTGATCCGGTGTCCGGTCTGCGCGGTAGCATCGCCGGCTTGTCCTGCATAGGCGACCACGTCCTTGATCGCAGTCTCGGCCTCATCGACTTTGCCTTCCTTGTACAGTTTGTCGGCAGCCCCAACCTGCCGTTCTGCAATCTCGAGGGAAATTCCGGCGCGCTCGTCCAGTCGGGCATTCTGGAGACGCGCTTTGAGATCTTCGAGGGAGGCTTGGCTCGAGAAAGCTGGACAGGAGGCGATGGCCAGCGCGATCAAGAGAATTGTGCTCCGAATACGCATGCGTTCTTATTTCTTTGGTTCGATGGTAATCAGGCGGTGACGCGCCTGCCACTCCTGATCAGGATACTTCCCATTTGCGACCTGCAGGAAGAGGTGGTAGTTGGCTGCGGCCTGGTGGTAGTCCCGCAGGTGATCGTAAGCTGTGGCCCGCAGGAAGTAGCCCACTGGAATTTCGGGCAGATACTTGGCGCGCATATCCAGTGCTTTGATCGCCAACGGGTAGTCATGATTCTCGTTAGCGGCCACCGCCAGATCGCCATAGGCGGCGCCCCAATCCGGCTTGAGTTTGACCGCCGCCAAGAACTCCTGCTCCGCCTCCCCAAACTTCTTCAGCTTCATGAGAGTTTGGCCAAGTTGGCTGTGCACCTCCGGGTCTTTGGGCTGGGCCGAGACCAGAGAACGGTAGAGTGCCTCGGCCTCGGAATGCTTTCCCGCATTCGCGTAAACCTCGGCCAGGTCGCGACGCCCCGCCAGGTCCTCAGGGGCCATCTTCAGGCCGGCTTGCAGTTCAGAAATGGCGGCGTCGTATTGCTGATCGGCAGCCAGCACGCGTCCCAGCTGCAGATGTGCGGTCGCATCATTGGGTCGATCCGCAAGCACCTTGCGAAGGTATTGTTCGGCCTCGGGAAGGCGTTGGCCGCGCATGTAGATGTTCGCCAACCCAACCACCGCATCCGAGGACGAAGGATCGAGCGCGAGAGCCTGTTTGTACTGCTGTTCGGCCTCAGCGAATTTGTTCTGGGCTTCGAGCAACTGTCCGGCGGACAGATGGGGCTCGGAATCCTTGGGTTGATGGGCGGATGCCTGCCGGTACGCCTCGATGGCTTCGTTCGGATCGTTCGCTTCGAGCACGTGAGCCAGAGCCAGCCAGGCGGTTGCGTGTCCCTGCTCGACGTGGCTGGTGGGTTTCAGCCGGGTGGCTGCCCGCAGATATTCCGCTGCTCCCGGCTGCTTGTTCTTCACCAGCATGAGACCCAGATTCAAATTGGATTCGAATACGTCGGGTTTGGCTTTGACCGATTTCCGATACGCCGTGATCGAGTCCTCGGGCTTGCCGAGCGCGTTGTACACAAAGCCCAAATCAAACCATGCCTGGTAGCTCGTGGGCTGAGAGGCCACGACTTTCCGGAGGAGGAGTTCCGCAGCTGCGTAGTCCTTCCTCTCGATTGCCGCTTCTGCATTGATCAGTTCGGGAGGCTGGGACTGATCTTCGACCTGCACCTGGTGATGACGTACGGTCCTGCCGGTCGACACCGTGGAGGTTTGCGCAGGGAGCCCCACTGCCCACAGCAGCGGGGCACAAAGCGCGCAGTGTCGAAGATAGTTACTCGTGCCCATTCGAGCTGGAAGCTCCGTTGCGATTCAACAACGCTGCCAGGTAGTGGCCGGTGTAGGAGTTGGGGAGCTTCGCAATGGCCTCGGGAGTTCCAGTACCCACCACGTAGCCACCTCGTTCGCCGCCCTCCGGGCCGAGGTCGATCACCCAGTCCGCGGTCTTGATCACCTCGAGGTTGTGCTCGATCACGACAATCGAGCCCCCTGCATCGATGAGACGGCGGAAGGCAGAGAGGAGTTTGCTGACGTCGTCAAAATGGAGACCCGTGGTGGGCTCATCGAAGATATATAGCACTCGTCGTTTCCGGCGGGCTCCCTCGCCCGAATTGGAAGGCCTGCCGATCTCGCGAGCCGTTGGCTGAAGGTGGGCCGCCAATTTCATGCGCTGCGCCTCTCCACCCGACAGCGTGGTGGCGGACTGTCCCAGGCGCAGATAGCCCAACCCAACCTCTTCGAGGACGCGCAGCTTCTCCGTGATCTTGGGCACTTCCGCGAAGAACTTGAGAGCCTCTTTGACGGTCAGGTTCAGCACTTCGTGAATGTTCTTGCTCCGGTAGCGCACGTCCAAAACCTGTGGCTTGTAACGCGTGCCCTTGCATTCCTCGCAAATCAACTCCACATCCGCCAGGAATTGCATTTCGACCGTCACGGTGCCGTCGCCCTGGCAAGTCTCGCAACGTCCGCCGGGGATGTTGAACGAGAAATGCCCCGCCGAGAATCCCTTTTTCTGCGCCTCGGGAAGGGAAGCGAACAGATCCCGAATTGCGTCGAACGCCTTGATATAGGTGACCGGATTCGAACGCGGTGTGCGCCCGATGGGGGATTGGTCGACGAGCACAACTTCGTCCAGATAGTCCGCCCCTTCCACGCTTCCCCAGGCGGGCGACGTGGGTGGCTCGGAGCCGTTGGTCTGCTTCTTTGCGAGCGCCACGGACTGGTACAGTACGTCGTGCAGCAGAGTTGACTTGCCGGATCCAGAGACGCCCGTGATTGCAACCAGCATCCCGAGCGGGATGTTGAGGTCGATGTCTTTCAGATTGTGTGCCCGTGCACCCCGGATCTTGATCTGTTGCGATCCTGGCTTGCGCCGCGTCGTCGGCAACTGAATGCGCAGATCATGCGACAGATATCGGCCGGTGAGAGACGCGGGTGCCTTCTCAATCTCTGCAAACGTTCCTTCCGCGATCACCTTGCCGCCATTCTCGCCCGCTCCCGGACCGAGGTCGAGGATTTGGTCGGAAGCTTTCATGATGTCAGGATCATGCTCGACCACCAGGATGGTGTTGCCGAGGTCGCGCAGATCGTGAAGGATCTTGATCAGACGATGCGTGTCGCGGCTATGCAATCCAATCGAAGGCTCGTCCAGAACGTAAAGCGTTCCTACCAGCCGTGAGCCGAGCGACGTGGCTAACTGGATTCGTTGTGCCTCGCCGCCGGAGAGCGTCGACGCCAGCCGATCCAGCGTCAGGTACTCCAGGCCCACATCATTCAAAAACCGCAGCCGCTCCCGGATTTCAATCAGTAGTTTGTCCGCAATCGCCGATTCCTGGGCCGTCAACTGAATGGTACGCAAGAACTCCGACGCTTCTTCGACCGTCATGCTGCAGACTTGGCAGATATTCTTGCCGTTGATCCTGACCTGCTGCGCTTCTGGTCGCAGCCGGGCGCCCCCGCAGGTGGTGCAGACCGAGTAGCCGCGATAGCGGCTCAGGAACACCCGCACATGCAGCTTGTATTTCTTCCGCTCGAGATGATTGAAGAATCCTCGAATCCCGGGAAACTTGCCCTCGCCGTCGACGACCACTTTTTGGTGTTCCGGATCCAGTTCCGACCAGGGAACATCGAGGGGCATTTTTACCAGCTTGGCAAAGCGCTTCAATTCCGCGAACAGAGGCCGATACTTGGGTTTGGTCCAGGGCTCGATCGCCCCTTCGTTCAGCGACTTCGACTTGTCCGGGATGACGAGGTCGAGATCGAAGTCAATCGTATTGCCGAACCCCTGACACCGCGGGCACGCGCCGTAGGGGTTGTTGAACGAAAACAGACTCGGCTCCGGCTCCTCGTAACGAATGTGATCGCGCTTGCACTCGAAGCGCTGGCTGAAACGAAGTCGCTGGGGCGTCTGTCCCTCGCCGGGGGCAGTCTCGAAAATGACCTCACCGGATTCGCGATACGCGCTTTCGATAGCGTCCACGATGCGAGGTCGCGCATCCGCCGAAACCACCAGTCGGTCCACGAGCAGGAAAACCGCTGCGCTGAAGTCGATGTCGAGCAAGGACTCCGGGGTCGAGAATTCAAAGATCTGCCCGTTCTGGTAAAGCCTGTTGAAGCCTCGTGTGCGCAAATCAAGCAGACGGCTCTTTAGCAGATCAGACGGCACGCTCGCAGCGCTCGCTTCGCTCTTCTTGCGGCCCCGCCCCTTCTTTTGCTGGCCTTCCTCGGGGCGTGCTGTCGTGACGTGCAACGGAAACAGAACCTGGAGTCGCGTCTCTTCTGGCAGGGCCAGGATGGCATCGGCCACCTCGTCGACGGAGTCCTTCCTGACCTCCTGGCCGCACTTCAGACAATAGGTGTGCCCAACCCGTGCGAACAGAAGACGCAGGTAGTCGTAGATCTCGGTCGCTGTTGCGACCGTCGAACGCGGGTTGCGGGTGCTGTTCTTCTGACGGATGGCCACCGCTGGCGCGATCCCGTCGATCACGTCCGCGTCGGGCTTCTCGATGCGCTCCAGAAATTGGCGGGCATAGGCGGACAGCGATTCCACGTAGCGGCGCTGCCCCTCAGCATAGATGGTGTCAAATGCCAGGGAAGACTTGCCGGACCCGGACACACCTGTGACCACCGTCAGGGAGTTGTGGCGGATCGTAAAATCAATGTTCTTTAGGTTGTGGACGCGTGCGCCGCGGACAACAATGCTCTCGGTGGACATCTGCAAAAGGACCGCCGCAATCTCTCCGGTCGTGCCGACAACCTGGTCGCTGGTCAGCAGAAGGGCCCGGAGGGCTCACGGAATCCTTCTATTATACGGCACCCGCAGATCGTGCCTCGCGTTCGCGGTCCCGGCGCCGCAATTCCGAAGCGCTCACCGGACCGTATTCTGCCCGAGGCGCCAGTACCAGGGCGAGCACCGCGCCTAGCCCTATTCCGGCCAACAGGAACGTAACCGCCGTCGAAGGATCATACCGAGTTTGCATCGCACCTCCTCGCGAAGCTGGCAAGCCGGCTCACCCGGCAAGCATACACCTGCGTCGGTCGACGATTCTCCCCGCAGATTCGCCTTTGAAGCGAGCGCGTCAGGAAACCAGCTCGATGCTATCGACGTGAATCACGTTGGCGGAAGGATCGAGCGTGCCGGTGATCTTCACCTGCTTGCCGACGTAGTCCTTCACCTTGTTGTCATCGTCGACCTTGTAGCTGACCTTGGAATTGGGATCTTGCAGCACGAACCGGTTGCCGTCTTTCACGATCACGCCCGTGAACGCCTTCGCTTCCGGCTGCTGCATATTGTCCTGCTCGTTCGATTGAGTCTGCTGGTGGCCAGTTTTCGAGGTCTGTACGTTCTGCGAATAAAGCGAACCCATGCCGGCCACACCCAAGGTCAGAGCGAGTACGGAACCACGGATGAAATAGGGCTTCATGGTCTGCCTCCGTCGGAAGATTACTTTCGTCTTCGCCGGATGGAGCAGTGCAAACACCGTGCCAAAACGCGTTACGGTCGCATGTCACGCCTAAAGGCAGCAGTTCGAACACGAAATCTGATCGTGGTTGTGAACTTTTCGCGCTCAGCGGGAACTTTCTTCACGGCAATCCCGTGTCTGCTCGGCTGGCCCGATACCCCGTCATCGCCCGCGGATATACAGCGATCCCCCGATGTGTATCGCTCTGGAACTCATGGTGCAATACATTTCCGGTTCCATTCATCGTTTGGTGCCGCTATGTTCACGATCGAATCTGAGAGCACGAGTGCAGGGAGAAGCGTATTGATCGCTCCGCAGACTAAGACCGCCGCCTACGCAATGTTCCCGGCGGACGCGCAAGTGGAAGAAGTCGTTCGCTCCCTCAACCTCGCTGGTTTTGGGGACGAGAACATCTGTGTCTTTTTGAGCCCCGCCCATCCAATCGCGGAAGCGGTTCAAAATATGAAGGTCAACTCTTCGAGCCATCGATCAGTCGCATCCGCACGGGCCGGCGTCGTGAGCTGGCTCTCACGCTTTGGAGCGATCGTCATTCCAGGAGTGGGATTCTTCATCGGATCGCGGGAGTTCCTGAGCGCTCTCGCTCCGCACCATCGTCAGTCCTCGGTCGAGCGTCGAGGCGAGTTGCTCGCTGGACTCGGCATTCCGCAGCCCGACGCCGCCCGCTACGAAGCCCGCGTCCGCCGCGACGCAACCCTGATCTTTGTGAGTTGCCAGGGTGCGGCCCGATCGCAGTGGGCAAGGGAGATTCTTTGGCGAATGCGCGCGGAAGAAGTGCGCTTGCTGGGCGAGTACGATGAAGTTCGGGACAAGCGAGATGTAGGACCAATCAGCAGTCTGGCAAGTTAGGACCGGAGCAGGACCCGAAACTACCAGCGCTCTTGGTCCCGCTTGCGGCCGTAGCGGAAAGCCAAGCCAACGCCCACGCTCATGAATCCCAGCGGAGGCAGGAGCAGCACCAGGACCCCCCTGCCAATGGCCCGCTGGCCGTCCTTGGTGGCCGCGGCCGCGTTCGAGTAGCACATTGCGCAGCCTTGGGCAAAGGCCGGAGCCGCCCACAAGCCAAGCACTGCGATCGCCATCAGCAGACTGCGCCTCACTTCACCCCCAAGTGTACGATGCGCCACGCGTCCGGAAAGAAGAAGAGCCACATCAACACGAAGCAAGCCGTCACGGATATGGTGAGCAACCAGCGCATCGCTCGCACTTCAGAGTTCAGATGCATGAAATACAGCGTGATCAAGGCAGCCTTGATCACCGAAAGCACCAGCAGCACTTCCAGCATGTGTACCGGTTCCAGCACCCGCTTGTAGGCGAGGACGACCTCTACGCCCGTGAGAAAGATCAGCCCCGCCCAGACCCAGAAGTAGATCCCCTTGCGTTCGGCATGTGTCGCGGTGACATCGTGCATCGTCGAATCGTCTCCCTGTTCGGTCGTTACACCTTGGTGGACATCAGGTACACCAGCGGAAAAATGAACATCCAGACCAGATCGACGAAGTGCCAATACAGGCCGGCAACTTCGACGTCGTGCGCATCGTAGTCTTTCGGCTTCAGGAACAAGACGATCGCTGACACAATCGCCCCGATCAGCAGAACATGAATGCCGAGATGAAAAACGTTGTCGGCCGGGGTTGCCAGCCAGCCAACCAACCACAATACAAACAGGATCGGCAGGAACTTTTTCCGCAGAGCGATCACACCCAGATAGATGATGCCGATGGTCACATGCAGCATGTGCATGCCGGTCAGCGTGAAGAAGGTTCCGCCAAATTGCGGCACCGAGGACCACGCATTCCCGGAGGGCGTCATCTTGTCGGCGATCAAGCGGGTCCATTCCATGGCGTGCAGCACCGTGAATGCAGCGCCGAAAAACATGGTCGCCAGCAGCCAGTTGCGCGTCCACGGTTTGTCGCCCCGATTCGCCGCCAGAACCCCGAGGACCATGGTCAGTGAACTGGACAGCAGGCAAGCCGTCATCACCGTTGCGTTGGCGATGCTCTGTTTTCCGAAGGGCGTAGGCCAGGCCGGGTTCGCGATGCGGTTGTAACTGTAGGCGAATAGCAAGGCTCCGAAGGTCAGGGAATCGGAGGCCAGAAACAGCCACATCCCGATCTTGTTCGAGTAGGTGCCAAACAGGGACGGCTCGTAGGCATCCTGCTGTACCGCGTGTTGCACCGTAGCCATCGTCAGGCATCTCCTGGGTGAGCTAGCGAGCGATCAGCAAAATTGCAAGAATGTAGATCCACAGAAAAGCCATGAAGTGCCAGTACCATGCCGCCACATCGATCACGATTCCGCGCGCTTCGACGGGCTTGCGCAGCAGGGAAGTCGAGGCTGCGTAGACCAGCGCAATCACTCCTCCCGCCAGGTGCACGGCGTGGGTTGCCAGCAATAAATATGCGAACGAGCTGCTCGGGCCCGTATTCACAAAAAAGCGGTGTTCCTGCAGCGCCCGCCACACCAGGAACTGGCCCACCAGAAATCCCAGTCCGAGCACCACGGTGCTCCCGAGCCATGGAAATCCCTTGTCATCGCCCAGTGACACGCCTGGGATGGATCGCACCGGAGCCAGAATCCGCTGGCGCGCAATATCGCGACGCGCCAATTCCATGGTCCCGCTGCTCGCCAGGAGCACGACCGTGTTCACCACCAGCAAGGCCCAGGGCAGATTGATGGGCACCCAGTCGCGAGAATAGGTGTTGGTCTGCTGGTCGAGTGTGGGCAGCCCCTTGCGCACCAGCAGGGCACTTGTGAATCCCACGAACAGCATCACCACCGCAGTCAGCCCTACCACCAGTCCAAGCCGTGCGCGTCTCAGCCGCTCGCCGTAATCCGATGCACCGTTGCTCCCGTGATCGCTTCCATTCCCTCCGCCACCGTAGGAAGGGGGATCTCCCCCGCCGGTGTCGCGGGTCCGAGGGGCCTTTACTGCAAGATTCGGGGTCAAGGTCGCCATACCTTTTTGTAGCTAGTGTGCCGGGCTCGTGCTCACCGCTGGATCGGTCTGCATGACGTAGTCCCGCGCTGCGCCCGGAACACCGTACTCGTAAGGCCCGTTATGCACGACCGGTGTGTGTCCACCAAAGTTGTCGTGCGGCGGGGGCGTGGTCGTATTCCATTCCAGGGTGGTCGCTTCCCAGGGATTATCCGAAGCCCTGGGACCCTTGAACATGCTCCAGAACAGATTGATGACGAACACCACCTGCGCGCTGACCGTGATGATCGCAGCGTAAGTGATGAACCTGTTCAGCGGAATCAGGTGCTGGAGATAAGCGACTTCGGTGAACTGCGAGTAACGCCGCGGTTGACCTGCCATGCCGAGATAATGCATCGGCATGAATATGGTATAGGTCCCGACGAAGGTGAACCAGAAGTGAATCTTGCCCAGCGTCTCGTTCATCATGCGGCCGAACATCTTGGGCACCCAGTAATAAGTCGCCGCAAAGATACCGAAGATGGCGGCAACTCCCATGATCAGATGGAAGTGTCCGACGACGAAGGCCGTATCGTGCAGCGGGATGTCGAGCGTCGGCTGTGCCAGGAACGGCCCACTCAGGCCGCCCGAGACAAACAGCGAAACAAAGCCCACGGCAAACAGCATGGGTGTGTAGAAGCGCACCTTGCCATGCCAGATCGTTCCCAGCCAGTTAAACGTCTTGATCGCCGACGGCACTCCAATACACATGGTCAGGATCGAGAAGGCGAACGCCGACCACGGGTTCATCCCGCTCATGAACATGTGGTGGCCCCACACCGTGAACCCCAGGAAGCCGATGGAGAGCATGGCATACACCATGGCCTTGTATCCGAAGATCGGCTTGCGTGAGAACGTCGACAGCAGCTGCGAGGTCACGCCCATTCCCGGCACGATCGCGATGTAAACCTCGGGGTGTCCGAAGAACCAGAACAGGTGCTGCCACAGCAGCGGGGACCCGCCCTTGTGTCCCATGATCTGCCCATTCACCACCACCAGCGGGACATAAAAGCTCGTTCCCAGGTTGCGGTCCATCAGCAACAGGATGCCTGCGGAGAGCAACACGCCGAACGCCAGCAACCCGAGGATCGCAGTGATGAACCAGGACCACACGGTCAGCGGCATGCGCATCATCGACATGCCCTTGGCACGAAGATCCAACGTGGTCGTGATAAAGTTCAGCGCGCCCATCAGCGACGCCGCGCAGAAAATCGCGATGCTGGTGATCCAGAGATCGGCGCCCAATCCTTCACCCGGCCCAGTGGATTGCATTGCACTCAGGGGCGGATACCCGGTCCATCCATGCAGGGGAGCGCCGCCGGTCACGAAGAAAGCGGCCAGCATGATCATGAAGGCCACAAACGTCGTCCAGAACGAAAGCATGTTCAGAACCGGGAATGCCATGTCAGGCGCGCCAATCTGAATCGGCAGAAAATAGTTCCCGAAACCGCCCTGGGGCGCGGTGGTCAGCACGAAGAACACCATAATGGTGCCGTGCATCGTGAGAATGCTGAGATAGGTTTCCGGCTGAATATGCCCGAAGATCGGCAGGTTGGCTTGCGGCCAGATCATGTGAATGCGCATGAGGAGCGAGAGAACCATGCCCACCCAGACCGCACTCAGCGCGAGGAGAAAATATTGGATGCCGATCACTTTGTGATCGAGGCTGAAGATGTATTTCCGAATGAACCCTTGCGGAGCGGCGTGTGCGTGGACGATTTCCGAGGTAGCCATTATTGTTTCTCCGCCTCCCTTGCAGTCAGCCACTTCTGAAAATCTTCCTGGCTGACAACCTTCACGACGCCGTGCATCTTGTAGTGCCCCAGCCCGCAGAGTTCCGCGCAGGCAATTTCGTAATCGCCGATCTGGTTGGGCGTGAAGTGCATGTGAATGGCGAGCCCCGGGACCGCGTCCTGCTTGAAGCGAAAGTTGGGAACAAAAAAGCTGTGGATCACGTCCACAGCCCGCAGGGTCAGATCAACCTGCCGGTTCACAGGCAAGACCATCGTGCCGGTGACCACGTCATCCTTGGCAGCCGGGTCCGAGGTATCCAGACCGATCGCAGCCTCGCTGCCCGAGGAAGGATCCATCAGCGTCGGACTGGTCAGGCCGAACTTGCCGTCCGGTCCGGTGTAGCGGAAATACCACGCGAATTGCATGCCCGTCACTTCCACCGGCAGGGCGCCCTCTTCAGCTGGCTGAAAACGTTCCGCGGCCCAGATCGGGCTACCCATCAAGTTCAGTCCGACAAAGAGGATCGCGGTGAGCACCGTCCACACGATCTCGAGATTGGTGTTTCCGTGCGAATACACTGCCTTGCTCGCATCGCCCCGATCGCGGTATTTCCACACGACATATCCCAGGGAGCACTGGGCCAGCACAAACACGATGCCCATGACCAGGTAGGTGAAGGCGAATTGGTGATCAATTCGGGCCGCCGCGGCAGCCACGCCGGTCGGCAACCACCAGGTCTGTGCAATGAAAAAATAGGCGCTGACGAACGTGATCAGCCAGATGACCGCGAGAAGAGCGAGGCCCATTTACCACGACCTCCAGAATACCGGAGTTTGCCCACACCGCAGCACAATCGACACGGAAAAACTGCGGATGGCCGGGAAGTCTATCACAGCCATGTGTGACAAACGCAAGCGAGTTCTGCGCGCGGAATCCCTGCCAGCATCGCTTGCCGTTCGCAACCGCTTCGCCGATCGCGCTACTATCTTCCCCGTATGCCGACCCAGCCTCGCGGACACGGTCACGACACGCGCTACGTACGCATGCAGAAGAATTACTGCTTCGCCTGCGGCAGGAACAACCCCGACGGAATGCGCCTGAAGTTCAGCTACGACGAAGAGCGCAACTGTTTCGTCTCCCGCTTTCGCCTGGGCAAGCGCTTCGCTGGACCGCCCGGTCACTGCCACGGAGGCATCATCGCGACGATTCTCGATGAGGCCATGGGCAAAGTGAACAAGTTGCGCCACGTCATTGCGCTCACCTCCGAGATCACCGTCAGCTACCTCAAGCCTGTGCCCTTGAACAAGCCGTTGCGGGTGGAGTCGCGCGAGGTGCGCGTGCGCGGACGGAAACACATCAACAGGGCCGAAATCTTGAATCAGAAAGGCGAGGTACTGGCGCGCAGCAAGGGCTTGTTCATCGCGATCGATCCCCGCCGCATGTTCGCGAAATTTGTGGACAAGTAATCCATCTTGCGCGGGATAGCTCGGAGCGCCACCGGTCGACCATGAGCACGACCAGGCCGCCTGCGCTTTAGCTCGCCGACTCCCGTCCGCACAAAAAACGATGGCCACTACGGCACACCTCCCGCCAGCACTCCTGCCAATTCCTCCACGCCCCTTCGCAACTCCCGTGGATCGACCGCCGCGAACCCAAGAATCAATCCCTCCCGCCGTGAACGTCCCGACGCGTATCGCCGTAGGGGAACAACTTCGACATCCCGCTTCGCAGCCAGTTCCGCCACCCTCTCCGCCCGCAGCCCGCCCTTGAGCCAGCCCACGGTTTGCAGCCCGGCCTCTACTGTAGAAATTTCCAGCAGCTCGCCCAGTTTTGCCCGCGCCCCGTCCAACAGCACAGAGAGTCGCTCAGCGTACAACTCGCGCATGCGCCGGATGTGGCGCGCAAAATGCCCTTCGGTAATGAAGTCGCACAAAACCGCCTGCTCGAGCAGCGGTGGATGGTGCGTGCTCACCGATTCGGCCGCGGCAAATACATCGACCATTTCCGGCGGCACCACCAGATATCCAAGTCTGAGGGCAGGGAAGAGCACCGCGCTGAAACTCCCCGCAAAGATCACCACCCCCGAGCGGTCCAACCCCTGCAATGCCGGAATCGGACGCCCCGAGTAGCGATACTCGCTGTCGTAGTCGTCCTCAAAAATAAGAGTCCCCGACCGCCGAGCCCATTCGAGCAACGCGAGCCGCCGCCGCAAGCTCATTGTCACACCGAGAGGAAACTGATGCGCCGGCGTGACGTAGGCCAGCCGCGCACGCTTCCATCTCTGCAATCCCCGGTCCAGGTCCATGCCCTCCGCGTCGACCGGAACCGGACAGATCCGCGCGCCCACCGCCCGAAACACAACCGCCGCCCCCGGATACCCGGGTTCCTCCATCCAAACCGATTCTCCCGGGTTGAGCAGAATGCGCGCCGTGCGATCCAGCGCCTCCTGCGCGCCCGAAAGAACAAGCACCTGGTCGGCCGTGCACTTCACCCCGCGCGAACTGTTCAGATAGTCCGCAACCGCCTGCCGCAAGGGCCGATAGCCCAGAGCCTCTCCACCGGCAAGCAGGTTCGCCGACACCCGGCGCAATCGCCGGGCCGCCACCTGTGCCCACAATGTCGTAGGAAAAAGATCCAGCGCCGGCTGGTTCGCGCGAAACGCCCGAATCGGCCGGGGCGCAGTTCCACGGAACGGTTGCAACCGGCGCGCATACTCTGAAAGCGAAACCCGCCGGTGAGGCAGCCGCTCCTCGGCGTGCGGCCCCCGCACGTCCAGCAATTGCTCGGGAAGCACCTGGCTAACGTAGGTCCCCGAACCCGGTCTCCCCTCGACATAACCTTCAGATTTCAACTGGTCGAACGCGGTCACGATCGTCGCTCTCGCAAGACCATAGGCGGCCGCGAGATCACGGCTCGCCGGCAACCGTGCCCCGGGCCGCAGCCGCCCATCGAGAATCGCCGAGCGCAGTTCCTCGTAAAGCCAGCGGTACAAACTTCCTGCAGACGGCGGAGCCGGCAAACTAAGCGGAAAGGCTGTGGCTTCTCGGGCCATAAAAAAGTGGTATGGCAAGAATACATTAAATGGACCGTGTGACAATACCAATCCGCGAGTACAGTCGTAACTGAGATTTGTCCGAATGGAGGAGCGGAAGGGTCGCTCCCGTGCGGGCCCTTACAAGTCGTCAAAAAACGACGAGGCTCGAATCAGGGCAGGACGGGAGCCGTGCCGCAAGATCGACCCCAAGAACGCGCCGTTAGGCGCTGCGCCCTGCAGGATAAGTTCGAACTCAACCGATCGCGCCCAACGCGCGCGACTTCCGGATTCAGAAAGGTGACCTCATGGCAGACAACAACGGGTCGAGAAACGGAGACTTCACCAGCCTGCGCCTGAAGACCGGCTTGGCCGAAATGCTCAAGGGCGGCGTCATCATGGACGTCACCGATTCCAAGCAGGCTGAAATTGCCGAGCGTGCCGGCGCCGTCGCTGTCATGGCGCTCGAGCGAGTGCCCGCCCAGATCCGCGCCGAGGGGGGCGTCGCCCGTATGGCATCGCCGAAAAAGATTCGCGAGATCATGGCCGCCGTCTCCATCCCTGTGATGGCCAAGTGCCGGATCGGCCACTTCGCCGAGGCGCAGATTCTCGAGGAACTGGGGGTCGACTACGTCGACGAATCCGAAGTCCTCACCCCCGCCGACGAAGCCCATCACGTTGACAAGCACGCCTTCAAGGTCCCGTTCGTGTGCGGCGCGCGCAACCTGGGCGAGGCCCTCCGCCGGATCGCTGAAGGTGCGGCCATGATCCGCACCAAGGGCGAAGCCGGTACCGGAGACGTCGTCCACGCTGTGAAGCATATTCGGCAGATCGTCCAGGAAATGAAGATCCTGACTGTGCTCGGGGAAGGAGAGCTGTACGCAAAGGCCAAGGAACACGGCGCGCCGTACGAACTGATCCGCATGGTCGCCAAGGAAGGAAAGCTGCCCGTCCCGAACTTCTCCGCAGGCGGCATCGCGACCCCGGCCGACGCGTCCCTCGTCATGCAGCTGGGCGCCCAGGCGATCTTCGTAGGCTCCGGCATCTTCATGAAGAATTCCACCGAGTTCGCCGATCCCGTCGAAGCCGAGAAGCGGGCCAAGGCCATCGTCCGCGCGGCCACCCACTATCAAGACCCTAAAGTCTTACTTGAAGTCAGCGAAGACCTGGCAGGCGCGATGAAAGGCCTGGCTGTTTCGAGCCTCGACGAGGCCCACATGCTGCAGACCAGAGGATGGTAGGAGCAGCTGTTTAGCTTGTTGCCCTTGGCCGTTAGCGAAACTGCCCTTCACCGCGGTGCCGTTTCCGGGGGGAATGTTTTGCCAACGACCAACGGCTAACGACCAAACGACCATGAAGATTGGTGTCCTAGCCATCCAGGGCGATTTCGACGCCCACAAGAAGCGCCTCGAGCAACTCGGCGCGGATGTCGTCCTGGTCCGCACGCCCGAGCAACTCGACGAAATCGCCGGCCTGGTCATCCCGGGTGGCGAGTCCGGCGCCTTTCTGAAGATTCTCGGCCCACAAGGATTCGCAAAGCTCAAAGAGTTCGTCCGACTGAAGCCCACATTCGGCACCTGCGCCGGCGCCATCATGCTTGCGAAGGAAGTCACCAATCCGGACCAGCCCGGCCTCGGAGCGCTCGACGTCCGCATCCGCCGCAACGCCTACGGCCGCCAGCTTGACAGCTCGATCCGCGAAGGCGTCTTCGCCGGATCGCCCCTCGAAATGGTATTCATTCGCGCCCCCAAGATCGAGCGGCTCGGCCCGGACGTGGAGGTGATCGCGACGGAAGGCAAGGACCCGGTCGCCGTTCGGCAGGGAAGAGCCATGGCCGCAACCTTCCACCCTGAGCTTAGCGACGACACCCGCATGCACCAGGCGTTTCTTGCTCTCGTAACAGACTAACCACGCTCGAACTTAGCCCCCCGACTTTCCAGCCCGCCTGCTGAGTGCTTGAGACTTTGAAACCTTCCCCCAAAAGTCCCCCCCATTTTTCTCTTGACATCCCCATTATGTAACCGTAGAGTTACGCATCATGCGAAACCAATCGGTTACATATTCGGACGAGGCCACCTTCAACGCGCTGGCCGACCCCACCCGGCGTGCCGTGCTTGATCTGCTGCGCAAAGGCCGCCAGCCCGCCGGACAAATTGCCCAGGCGTTTCCCGTCTCCAGACCAGCCATCTCGAAGCACCTGCGCCTGCTGCGCCGGGCGCATCTGGTGAATGAGCACCGGGAAGGGCGCCATCGTTTCTACCACCTGAATCCCGAGCCACTCAGGGCCGTCGATTCCTGGCTGGACCAGTACCGTACTTTCTGGAGCAGCAGTTTGGCCAACCTGAAGGCCTTCGTCGAAGCCGAGTACGCCAAAGAAACCGCCGCCCCGGACTTCACGTCCGTGTCGTCGACCAAGCCATCCAACCGCAACCGGAAAAAAGGAAAACCCTGACCCGTTGAAAAGAACGCTAACGGAGTCTGCCGCTCCGCTCACGAACATCTGACTACGAAAAAGGAGAGATCGCTCATGAAATCGCTGCGCTTCGCATTCTCGCTAGTATTGGTCCTCGCCACCGCCGCGTTCGCCCAATCCGACGCCCACAAGACCTTCGACCAGCTGAAGACGCTGAAGGGCAACTGGGAAGGGAAGGCCACCAACGGAAAAGACTTGAAGGTGACCTTCCGCTCTACCGCTGCGGGCTCCGCCCTCATGAGCGAGATCCTGGGCGAAGAAAACATGGTCACCATGTTCCACGTGGATAACGACCGCCTGCTGGCCACCCACTACTGCGCTGTCGGTAACCAGCCTCGCATGCAGGCCAGCGCGTCGCCCGACGGCAAAACCATTACCTTCAACTTCGTGGATGCAACCAATCTCGCCACTCCCAAGGCCGGCCACATGGACCATCTGATCATCACCATTCCCGACGCCGACCATCACAGCGAAGACTGGACCTTCGTTCAGGACGGCAAGGAAATGAAGGAACACTTCGACCTGACCCGCAGCAAGGCGGCGCTGTAGCAGGGAAGGCCGACCCTTCTCACACCGCCGTGCCCGATCGAACCCGAGGGACCCAGCGATGACCAGGACGCAAATCACGCCCGACCGGGATGCGGTGGTCTCGGAAACCGAGATCGCCGCTCCTCCCGACCGCGTATTCCAGGCTCTGATCAACCGTGACCAGGCCCTGACTTGGGGCGCAAGCGACGCCTTCACGATCAAGGTGTGGGAGATGGATGCCCGCCCCGGCGGACGTTGGAGCTTCATCTCCGTCGAGAAGGCATCCGGCCGCGACTTCGAGCATCACGGTGAGGTCGTCGAGATCGATCCGCCTCGCGTGCTGGCGTACAGCTGGTTCGCCAACTGGCACACGAAGCCCTCGCATCCCACGATGGTGCGTTGGGAACTCGCGCCGACTTCGAAGGGAACGCTGGTGAAAGTCACGCACAGCGGTCTCGGTCAGCTGCCGGAAGCCTGCACTGCGTATAGCCAGGGTTGGCCGGGCCTGGTGGACGCCCTCAAGAAGTTCGTCGAGAAATAACGCAGGAGCATTTCCATGGCTTCCATTACCGTTACCCCGGACCAGGACGCTCTGGTCAGCGAAGTTCACATCGCCGCTCCGCCTGAGAGGGTCTTCCAGGCGCTGGTCGATCGCAACCAAGTCATGCAGTGGTGGGATTCTCCCGAGTGCCCCATCGAAGCGTTCTCCATGGATCCCAAGCCCGGTGGACGCTGGCGCTACGACACCAGGAAGAGCCAAATGACCATCAACGGTATTTCGAAGTTTCATTGCGAAGGCGAAGTGCTCGAATGGAATCCGCCACGGGTGCTGGCCTATACCTGGATCGCGAATTGGCACGAACGCCCCGCGCAGCGCACGGTCGTCCGGTGGGAACTTGCCGCCTGCGAGGGCGGCACGCTGCTCCGAGTCACACACAGCGGCCTCGCGGATCTGCCGGTCTCCCGCAAGGACTACTCCGGTGGCTGGCCCGGTGTGGTGGAGGCAATCAAGAAGCTCGTCGAAGGCGCCCAGACAACATAACTCAGAGAGGATCAGTCTCATGGCAACCGTCGCGGTTACTCCCGACCAGGACACGATCGAAGCCGAAATCTTTGTCGCCGCCCCGCCTGAGCGCGTTTTCCAGGCGCTGACCGATCCCGAACAGATGCCGCGCTGGTGGGGTCAGCAAGGTGTCTATCGCATCACCGAGTGGAAAGCCGATCTTCGTCCGGGCGGCAAATGGTCCAGCGTCGGCGTCGGCGCCGACGGTATTTCGTTCCGCATCGACGGCGAGTATCTGGAAGTGGATCCGCCCCGCCGGCTGGTTCATACCTGGATCCCGAGCTACGTTGGCCCACTGAAGACCGTGGTGCACTGGGACCTGGAAGCACGCGAGGTCCACGGTCTGCAACCGCGCGGACCTCGCAAAATGGGAACCGGCACCCTGGTCAAACTGCGGCACCAGGGATTCGCCGGAAATCCCACGGCGTGCGCCGGCCACCGCCAGGGATGGGTGCGAGTCCTCGGCTGGATGCAGGCGTTCCTGGAGAACGACGAAACCGCCGATACGCGTCCGGCGTTTGTCCCTCCGGCTGCCGGCAAAGCGAGCTAAAACCCCGATCCGGCGTCCGCTGATGGCGGATCCCGCACACCGGCGCGGGAGTCGCCGCTCCGGCTGCCGGCGTGCCCCTGGTCCGCGCGGAATGGCTTCATGGCTACGGTATACTGGGGCAAGAATGTCCGACCGCGCAGACAAGAAGTTCTACCTTGAAACCTTCGGCTGCCAGATGAATGTGCATGACTCCGAGAAGGTCATCGGCACGCTCATTTCCGAGGGCTACCGCCAGGTCCCGACCGTCGAGGAAGCCGATCTGGTCCTCTACAACACCTGCTCCATCCGCGATAAGGCGGAGCAGAAGGTCTTCCATCGCCTCGCCGACTACAAGAAGTTCCAGAAACAAGGCAAAATCTTCGGCGTGCTCGGCTGCGTCGCCCAGCAGGAAGGCGAAAAGATTTTCGAGCGCGCTCCGCACGTCTCCATGGTCTGCGGTTCCGCCTCGTACCGAAACCTGCCGCAAATGCTGGTGCAGATCGAGGCAGGGAACCGCCACGTAACTGGACTCGACGACCGCCAGACCGACGAGTGCTTCGAGACCGAGTTTACCTCTCGCACCAACCCGCATCGTGGCTACATCACCATCATCGAAGGCTGCGACAAGTTTTGCGCTTACTGCGTGGTGCCCTTTACCCGCGGCAAGGAGCGCAGCCGGACCTCGAACTCGGTGCTCGCAGAGGCGCGCCAGATGGCCGATCTCGGCTACACCGAAATCCAGTTGCTCGGCCAGAACGTAAATTCGTACAAGGACCCCGCCGGCAAAACGTCGTTCGCCGAACTACTGGCCGCTGTCGCCCAGGTTCCCGCGATCAAGCGTGTGCGCTTCACCACTTCGCATCCCCGTGATTTCGGCAAGGACATTGTCGACGCCATCGACGCCGTGCCCAGCCTCTGTGATCACGTCCACCTGCCTGTGCAGAGCGGTTCCACTCGTGTGCTCGACGCCATGCAGCGCCTCTACACCCGCGAGCAGTACCTCGAGCGCATCGCTTGGGTGAAGGCGGCCCGTCGCGAGATCAGCCTCACCACCGATGTCATCGTCGGATTCCCTGGCGAAACCGAGACCGAGTTTGAAGAGACGCTTACTTTGCTCGACACGGTCGAGTACGACGGCGTGTTCTCCTTCAAATATTCTCCGCGTCCTAACACGCCTTCGCTGAGCCTCGACGACGTCGTTCCCGACTCTGAGAAAGCTCGCCGTCTGACGGTCCTCATGGAGCATCAGCGCGACATTCAAAAGCGTCGCAATCAGAGGCATATCGGCCATTTTATTGAAGCAATGGTTGAGGGAAAGAATGAGGCCCGCGCGCAATGGTGCGGCCGCACCTCGCAAAACAAGGTTCTGAACTTCGTCGTGCCCGCAGGCACGGTTCCCACGATTGGCCAGTACGCCACCGTGGAGATTACGGGCAGCTTTCCCAACAGTTTGCTGGGTCAAATGGTGATATAAGGGGGAGAAATCTGATGATTTTCGGTGACGGCCAGCGTCCTGCGAGCATCAGACGGATACTCAAGGGGTCCCGATGGAAGTAGAAATGAAAATTCGCGGGCTCATGATGGACCCGGTGACAAACATGCCCATCGTGATTCTCAAGGACACCGGCAGTGACACCGTTTTGCCCATCTGGGTCGGCGTATACGAGGCCAACGCGATCGCGCTCGAGATCGAGAAAGTCACTACGCCGCGCCCCATGACCCACGACCTCATCAAGAATGTCTTGGTGGGCCTTGAATCGCAGGTACACAAGGTAGTAGTCACCGAACTGCGCGACGATACCTTCTACGCCGTCATCTGGGTGGAACGCGACGGCCGCATCATCAGCATCGATTCCCGCCCGTCAGACGCGCTGGCGCTCGCTCTGCGCGTCGATTGTCCCATCTTCGTCGAGGACGAAGTCCTCAAGTCTTCCAAGCTGGCCGCCAACGTCTCCGACCGCGTAACGTCGGAAGAACTGCGCAAGTGGCTGGAAGGCCTGAACGATGAAGACATGGGCCGCTACAAAATGTAGGAAAGCGGCGCGACCCACACTAGGACCAGAAGCCAATTGGATCCCGCCGAACAACTGCAGCGCATCTATCTTGCCGGTTTCGAACTGCAGACCTTCGATCGCTTTCCCAAATGCATCGGGGTAGCCCGCGACGGCTGCATCGCGTTGTTGGTGCCTGGCGTCGGCGGCCTCCAGATGCTGGGCGCGCCAGGATGGAAGATGGGGGAGGCGATTGGCGTCCTGGTCGAAAAAGACGGCCGCCAGCTTTTCCAGCACAAGCAAGAAATCGTGGAGGCCACTCCCGAGAGACTGGACCTTCTGGGCCGCTTCAAAGCCGACTTGAAGATCTTGCTATCCGCCGGCTAAAGGCAGCGTTGGTTATTTGTTTACATAATACCTATTATCGGACATTACATATCCGGCGCGGCTCTGTCCCGGCGTTTCCGTTCTTTCCTGGAACTCCAACCGCATTCAGAAGCAGAAAGCGAGGGGTGTTCCCCGCCCGAAACTTGACCAGGTTTTGGTCCGGATCACTTCAGAAGCAGGAAGTACAAACTCGCTCCCATGATGCCCAGCACGTAGGCTATGGAGATCAACACAGAAACCGGTGGCGGGTCTATCGCGCGCCGTGGAGGCACTGCGGGTCGTGGAAGATCGGACGGGTCCCGGTACAATCGGCGACCAATTACGGGAAAAGTAAACCTCGTGCCGGTTTGGTCGGAAGTTTGTTGTTGAGGAGAGAACCCGACAAGGTCTGGATCCGGCACGGGGTTAGGCACTCGCAATGCGCTTCTTGAAGCGCCCACATCCTACGTTCGTCCAGGAAGCCTCTTCAATACAGTGAAATCCGTAGCCACGATTCTCTGATCATCGGCCAGGAGCTGACAGCCGGCGCTTTTGCTCCCGAATGGTCCATTCATGGCTCCGACCGGGCGGTCTATTTTCCGGCCTTCGTCTTGGGTGTTCGATGTGCATTTTTATCCTGACTTCTGGTTCGGTCAATCCCGCGAAGTGTTTCGGCAGCCAGGGCTCGCGTCTGGCGCATGTGTTCTTGCAGGGCGGCGCGCAACTCCGCGCAGATGGTCTCCAACTGCTCCGGCTTTCTAGAGGTCACCGCTTGCGAGCAGAGATCCCGGATCTCTTGTTCAAGTTCACTAAATGCCATGAGGGGCAAGGGTAATTACTTCTTGGACCTTGCTGGATACAGCAAACCGTGTACTTTTTCGCAGGCGCCGCCGTAGTTTTAGAGTTGTAAATCCGGGCTGATGCCTTGCGGTCCAGACACGCAACGAAGTCGAAAGCAACCACGCCGGTAGGGGCTCCGCAGGTGCGTTCCTGGCGGTACCGGCGCGGTGGCAGTGTGTGTTCTACAGGTTGATAAAAACCTACACTCCCGGGCCGCACCATTCAATCGGGCCGAGCCTGTAAAGCCGACCCTCGACAAACAAAAAGGGAAAGTCAAGCGCCCCCCCAATGCTGGTACCCTTCATGGTATAGTCCCGCCCTGCGAACAGGAGGTGACAGCATGAGCTACTGCGGTGTGGTCGAAGTCAGGAGCCTCGAGGATGCCCTCGGCGCTACCTGTGGGTACCAGGCAAAGGGTCGGTGTTCCGACTGCGGTGTTGCCGTTTGCTCAACCCACGCCGAGCGGTGCGAAGTGTGCCGCGACACCTTTTGCCCGTCCTGCCTGTCATTTCACTTTCCGCACACCAAACGTTCTCCAGCTGGACACTCCGGAAGCGGTCAACGTAAGACCGCGTGATTTCACGAAGTTGGCGGAGTTGGGCTCGGATTGCGTATTTCAGCTGCTATCCGGTTGGCCGTGCACCTCGAATTGGTAGCCAATTGTTCAAAAATCGAGTGCCATAATGCAGTACGGACAGCGTACTTCTGACTTCAATTTCATGATCCCCATGGTTGACCGGGGGGCGGGGGTGCGACCGTAAACCGCGTCACCAGGGTGTGCGATCTGCGTCACACTGCGGATCCTTCCCCTCTGACTTCTGCGCCCCCCGGTCTGACGCCCGCGAGGTCGGATATACTTTCGGCGTTCTCTCAATCCAGCCTTGTGCTGGAGCCAGGAGCCGCATGAAGCTTCTCCGACTTCCCGCTTGCCTGTTGATCGGTCTGCTTGGTGTTTCTGCCGTCGCTCAGAACTCTTCTGCTCCTGTTCGTCCGAAAATTCTCGGGGTCGCCCACATCGGCCTGCGCACCGACGATCTCGCTGCTGCTCGCAAGTTTTACGGCGACGTCCTTGGCTACCAGGAGCCCTTCACCTACGACCGGCCCGCGTCCGAAGGTGGCGGCCTGCTGCTTACCTATTTCAAAGTGAACGACCACCAGTACATCGAGGTCTTTCCCGAGCTCAAGGACCCCAAGCAGGACCGCCTCTCGCACGTCTCCTTCGAGACTTCGGACGCGGAGCAACTTCGCGTCTACCTCGCCAGCCAGGGCGTGAAGGTTCCCGAGAAACTCGATCCCATGGGCGACGGCAACCGCGGGTTTGAAGTCCTCGATCCGGATGGCCACACCGTCGAGTTCATCCAGTACATGCCCGGCTCGCTCCACAGCCGCAACTTCGGCAAGTTTCTGCCCGACACCCGCGTCTCCGACCACATCATTCACGTGGGTGTCGTCGTGAGCGACCGCGCCGCGGCCGACCATTTCTACCGGGACATTCTTGGCTTCAAGGACATCTGGCACGGCGGCATGACCAACGACAAAACCGACTGGGTCGACATGCGTGTCCCAGATGGCACCGACTGGCTGGAGTACATGCTCAACGTACACAACCCCGATCCGAAACAGCTCGGTGTCATGCACCACTTTGCATTGGGCGTAGTCAGTGTGAAGGCGGGGGACGAAACGGTCCTCAAACGTGGCCTGAAGCCCGAGCAACCGCGGATCGGGCGCGACGGAAAGTGGCAGCTGAATCTCTATGACCCGAACTACACCCGCGTCGAGCTCATGGAGCCGAAACCGGTTCAAAAGCCCTGTTGCTCGCCGATCTTGCAATAGAGTTCGGCGGCCCGGAGACGTGTGCACCTACGGGGCCCGGGCAGCCTGCCTGGAGCGAAGTCGAAGGATCCGGGCCGGTCGCCGCGACGCGGCTTTTCAAGACCACTACCCCTCGCTGCGCGCGGCCACGGGCGTGGCCGCGGCCAGCACGATCTTCGGATGGAACAGAGTGCCGGCAACCCGGGTGGCGATCGCAATCAATTCGCCCTGCCCGTAGAAAACCTTCACTTGCTTCGCGCGTGAGAACTCCGGCAGGTTTACCGCGCGGCCACTGCGCACCTGCGCCGCGACGTCCTCAGCGGCCGTCACCGATGGCATCGCCGGGAGCAGCTTCCGGGCGTGCACGAAGATCTCAGCGAGTTGCCTCGCCTGCGCAGCCGCTTCCACCTGCTCGATCGTGTGCGCGTCGGCGATGTCGAACTCCGCAACGCTTGTGCGTCGCAGGGAAGCCAGGTGCGCCCCACAGCCCAGTTCCCTTCCCATGTCGTGTGCCACGGATCGCACGTAGGTCCCTGATGAAACCCGCGCCCGAAACCCCGCCCGGTCCCCTTCGCAGAACGTGATCACAAACTCCCTGATCTCGACGCTCACGGGCTCGAGCGTCACTTCTTTCTTCTTGCGCGCCAGTTTGTAAGCCGGCACACCGTGAATCTTTTTCGCGGAAAACGGCGGCGGCACCTGCTGCAAAGATCCACGGAAGCGCGCAGCCAACTGCTCTAATTGTGCCAGCGTAAGATTGACCTGCTGTACTGGCCCCGCTACCTCGCCCTCGGCGTCGTAGGTATCGGTCGCGAATCCGAATCGAATCGTGCCCTCGTAACTCTTCTCCGACGCCACGTAAAACTGGGCCAGGCGCGTGAGGTTCCCAACCACTAGCGGCAGAACTCCGGTGGCCATGGGGTCGAGCGTGCCCAGATGTCCCACCGAGCGCTGCCCAAGGATCCGGCGCACGCGGTTGACCACATCGTGCGAGGTCAACCCCGGCGGCTTGTCGATGATGAAAATGGCATTCATGAGAAAATCGAGGATCGTGGGCAGACCGGGTGCACGTTCGAAAGCGACCCGTACAGATTACTAAATTACGTAGTTCCCTGATCCCTTATGTTTCCTCTTCGCGACGATCAGCCCACCTTCAGCACGCCCTTCATCACCTATTTTCTGATCGCGCTGAATCTTCTGGTTTATTTTCTTGAGTGGCAGTTGAGCCTGCAGAATCCCAGAGCGGCCAACTTGACAGTGTTCCAGTTCGCCGTGGTGCCGGCCAGGGAGGTCGGTCTGTTGACGGGCGTACCGGCGTTCAGCCCCTTGCTGGCAGTGCTCCCGATGTTTACGTCGATGTTCCTGCACGCAAGCTGGTGGCACGTCATCACCAACATGTGGATGCTCTGGATTTTCGGAGACAACATCGAGGACTACCTCGGACATTTCCAGTACCTGGTCTTCTACCTCCTTTGCGGACTGGCGGCCGGGTTCACGCACATCCTGTTCAACGCCGCTTCCCGGGCGCCCACGGTCGGAGCTAGCGGCGCGATCGCGGGCGTGATGGGCGCCTATCTGGTGCTGTATCCGCGGGCTCGCGTGCTTACCTGGTTCTTCTTCATCATCATCCTTCCGTTTCCCGCCTGGCTCTGGCTCATCATTTGGGCCCTACAGCAGTTCCTGAGCGGCGCGGCCGCCTCGCTCGTACCCGCCACGCAGGCGGGCGGCATCGCCTTCTGGGCTCACGTGGGTGGCTTCGTGGTCGGCATCCTCCTGATCAAACTGTTTCCGCAGCGACGCAACCGCCGTCGTTACGGTACCTGGTAGAGCTCTCCAAAATATTTCCTCATGTTCCACGCAGAGTATTGTTTGCATGTTATTGAATAAACAGTTGTTACATGTCTGCAAATTTTCGAAAACGAAAGCGGCGGCGGAAGATTCCCTTAAAGGGTGCCGGCAGAGGGCAGAATTTTGAGCTCCTCAACGGTGCTGTTGGCCGGAAGTGTGAGGGTACTGACAAGAGCCCGTGCCACTGTTTCTGCGGACATCATCTTTTTTCGAGGAGCGTCGGGCCACAAGCTATTCCAGATTTCGGTGTCGGTCGCGCCCGGCAGCAATGCGACGACTCGTATCCCTTGCGGCCGCAGTTCTTCGCGCAGGGTATTGGTCAGACCGAGGGCGCCGTGCTTGGATGCGTTGTAGGCAGACGATCCGGCGAATACGCGCGTGGCAGCGATCGACAGGTTGTTGACGATCGTCCCTCCGCGTCCCATGAGCGGCAGCACTGCCTGGGTCACCAGAAAGGTGCCCGTGAGATTGGTGTCGATGACAGCCTTCCAGTCTGGGTGGGGAAGCTTTTCGACCGGAAGGCTAGCGTGGGCGATCCCGGCGTTGTTGATGAGAATGTGGATGCGGCGGAAGCGTTTTTTCGCTCGGGCCGCCAGGGTGCGGACGCATGCTGGATCGCGCACATCGCAGGCCTCGGCAAGCACCCGAATGCCTTTCTGAGCCAGTTCCCTGCTGGCCTTTTCAAGGGGCGGCAACGTGCGTCCTGTAAGGATCAGGTGGCAACCCTCCGCTGCCAGCGCTCGCGCCATGGCCAATCCGATACCGCGGCCGGCACCGGTAATGAGCGCGACTTTGCCGGACAGAGCGAGCCGTGTTTGGCGGGTTGCAGATGACTTGGGCACTTCGTTTCAGTCAGCGCAGAAACACAGGGATTCGTGGGTAGCGTCGGCTGCAAAGGGGGGCGTTCGACTGCGTTCGGCCGCGCCTCACACCCCCCAGGATGACAGGTCTCATGATTCGGGGTACGCCAAGCCTAGACCCCGTTCGCCCGGTTGCGGATCAGCGACAGGAATTCGCTGCGGGTCTCCTCTTCCTGGCGGAAGCAGCCGAGCATCGACGACGTTACGGCCGCCGAGTGCTGCTTTTCCACCCCGCGCATCATCATGCACAGATGGCGCGCTTCGATGACGACGCCCACACCCTGCGGTTCGATCACTTTCTGGATGGTCTCGGCGATCTGCGTCGTTAGTCGCTCCTGAATCTGCAGTCGTCGGGAGAACAACTCGATGAGCCTGGGAATTTTGCTCAGCCCGATGACCTTGCCGTTGGGAATGTAGGCGACGTGTACTTTGCCAAAGAACGGCAGCATGTGGTGTTCGCAGAGGCTGAACATTTCGATGTCTTTGACGATGACCATTTCGTCGTAGGTCACGGTGAACAGGGCGCCCTTCAGCAGGGCCTCGGGATCCTCGCGGTAGCCCCTGGTCAGGAACTCGTAGGCTTTGTGCACCCGTTCGGGCGTGCGCACCAGGCCCTCGCGCCCCGGATCTTCGCCCAGGCGGACGAGCATTTCGCGCACGAGTTCTTCGAAGCTGGCACTGGTCACGGTGGGCGATTCTGCAGTCTGCTTCATGGTTTTTCGATGTTCTCCGGCTAATCGCGCAACTCGGCGCCTCCCGCATAGGCAAAAGAGTTCATCATGGTCTCTTCCATGCGGACCTTCTCCAGATGAGCCTGGCGAAAGCCGCGCCACAAAATATCGTAGATGGCGATGCACAGATTCTCGGTCGTCGGCACCTGGCTGGCGAACTCGGGCAGCGTGTTCAGATTCTGGTGACCAAATCGCCCCAGAATTTCACGGCTGACGAACCCGTCCAGATCCACCAGGTTGCACACCATCCCGGTCTCCGGGTCGACCGGCCCGCTGACGGTTACTTCCAGGTGGTAGTTGTGCCCATGGCCATGCGGGTTGTTGCATTTGCCGTAGGTCACCCGATTCCAGTCCGCGGGCTTCTGGTTGGAGTGTAGCCGGTGGGAGGCCGAGAACAGGTAGCGCCGCGTCAAATGGGCCTTCATGGCTCCCCGTAGAAGTCGACAAACAAGTCGGGCGTTTCGTAAACGCGCACTCGGTGCAACTGCGCGGCTTTCAACTTGGGAACCAGCCGCTGCCAGATGGCAATGGCCAGGTTTTCGGTCGTCGGAATCTGGGTGAAGAACTCGGGAACTTCCTTGTTGAGGAAGCGATGGTCCATCGCGTCGAGCACCTCGCGGTTCATGACCTCTTTGAGTTCCTTCAGGTCGACCACGAATCCCGACGTCGGATCGACACTTCCCTTCACCGTGACTTCCAGTGTGTAGTTATGCCCGTGGCCGTTGGGGTTGTTGCACTTTCCAAAAAGTGCGCGGTTCTGCTCCGGAGTGAATTCCGGATTGTGATAGTAGTGCGATGCGGCAAATTCGGCTTTGCGCGTCAAATAAACCATTTTCCTACGTTCTCCTCACTTCGGCTTGCGGCCTCAAATTCAGCGCGCAGCCCGTGCTTCTCGCCGTGGGGAGCGTCGTGTCGTCCGGTCGCCACTCAAAGACATCCGGCTCAAAGACATAAGGGGAGACCTCCGACGGAAGGATCTGGCGGAAAGCGTCCGCGATGTTCCGAAGCTGGCTGGGTGCATTCTGGTCAAGCACCACGAACAGCACCTGCGCCGGAGGATCAATCGTTCCCTGGATGTAAACCATCGGCAGATGCGCGTCACCCAATCCAGCGAGCTTGCCCAGGGCCGCGCCGATCGCTTGTGAGCGCTCTGCAGCCATTGGCTTGGCGGGTGGACCGTTCGAGACCTTCGTGCCGGCCGGGAGTTGAGTCATGAGCGTCCTGTTACTGCGCCGCGTTGAGAAACGCTTCCCGTTGCATAATCCCGAGCGCTATAGGCCCGTCCCTTCCAGTTTACCGTTCCGTTCGTATGAGAAAGTTTCGAACGCAGGAGCAGATAGGAGAAGAGGGGAAGCCCCAGGACCGCCAGAACATTTGCGCTCCAGACAAAATGCGCCCGCGTAATTCTCCTCAGAGTCACAACCGGAGCCAGCAGACAGGGCACGGCATAGCGGGAGTGTCCTGTGCTGATCGAGAAGATGAATACTGCCAACGAGGCAGTCAGGACAGCGAACTCGAGAAACCGCCGGAGGGCCAGCCACGCGGGCGAAGGAAACAGAATCGCGAGGTTCTTGGTCCAGCCCTCGCGAAGCTGACCGAAATTGCGGTACATACGCGTGCGCACGGCGTCGGAGCCATAGCGAAACACCAGCTTGCGCCCGGACTGTTTTACGAGCCGGGCCAGAGCGACGTCCTCCAGCAGATCGCCCGCCACGGCGACGTGTCCCCCAACGGCGTCGTAGGCTTGGCGGGTAATCAGCAGATACTGTCCATTGGCGGCCGCCGTGGATGACCCGGGATCGCTGACCTCAGAAGGCGGGTAGGTGGTCGCCAGTTCCGCGAAGATCACCGGCATGATCGCTCTCTCCCAAAATCCGTGAACTTCCTGCTCGGGCGAATAGGAAAGAAGATCGGCGTGGTTCGCGTTGGCTTCGGTCACGGCCCGCGCCAAGGAACCCGGACGGTGCACGGTGTCGGCGTCGGTAAACAGCAGCCACTCGCCCCGCGCTTTGATGGCCCCGGCGGTGACCGCGTTATTCTTGCCGCTCCAGCCCGTCGGCAAGGGCGCTGGTTCGACGACGGTCACGACCGGGAATGACTGGGCGATCGCGCGGGTGGCATCGGTCGAGCCATCGTCGACCACAATGACCTCGAACCCGATCCCGACCTGCGAAACCAGCGATTCCAGGCACGCCCCCAGGCTGGCTTGTTCGTTTCGGGCGGGCACGATGACCGACACGGTAGGCCGCTCCGAAGCTGATACTGGCGTCCCCATAGGGTGAATCTATTATTATAGCCAGGTGCGACGTTTCGTTTTCCCGATTGCCCTGATCCTGCTGGTGGTGCTCGCGGGCTGCTACTCGGGCGGCCGACCGCCCCGGATTGGCAGCAACGCCCCCGATTTCACCGTTCAGGACGCCGACCGCACGATCACCCTCAGCCAGTATCGGGGCCAGGTGGTGGTGCTCAACTTCTGGGCGACCTGGTGTCCGCCGTGCGTGGAAGAAACCCCCTCCCTGGTGCAGATGCAGCAGCGGCTGAAGGATAAGGGAGTCGTCGTTCTCGCGGTGAGTACGGACGCTGACGATTCCGCCTATCACCGCTTCTTGAAGGTCCACAATGTGGATCTGCTGACGGTCCGCGACCCGAAACAGGCGAGCAACGCTCTTTACGGAACCGTGATGTTTCCCGAGACCTGGATCATTGACCGCAAAGGTGTGGTGCGGCGCAAGTTCGTCGGCGCCGTCGACTGGAACACACCCGAGGTCATCGAGTTTCTCACCCGGCTGTAGAAGACATCCGCCAGGAGCTTTTCTCGAATGAACATCCTGCCACGAAGTTCCATTCTGCTGGTATGCGTTAGCCTCATCGCGATTGCCGCGGCGTGGTCTCAGAACGCCGCATCCGGGAAAGGGTCCGCCATGAATCCGAAAGTGGTCGACGAAGCCGGTTTCACTGTGATTGGCATCGCGGAACGCACCACCAACGCGAAGGAAATGAGCGGTGACGGCCTGATCGGGAAACAGTGGGAGCGTTTCATGCAACACAACCTGGTGGCGCAGATCCCCAACAAGGCCGATTCGTCGCTCGTCGCGGTCATCACCGACTACGCCAGCGACAAAGACGGTGAGTACACCCACTTGATCGGAGCCAGGGTGACTTCGGTGGCCGAAGTTCCGCCTGGAATGGCGGTCAGGAAGGTCCCGGCGGGACGATATGCGATCTTCACGTCCGATAAGGGCCCGGTAGCGAAGGTGGTGGTCGGAATCTGGCAACGGATCTGGGCGGTTCCCAAGTCGGCGCCGGGCGGGGATCGGGCGTACAACGCCGACTACGAAGTCTACGATGCGCGCGCGGCGGACCCGGAAAACGCGCAGATGGACGTGCACGTGGGCATCCGGTGACGGGGTCGCCCGGATCTGCGATGACCCCCAAGCAACAACTCGACAGCTTTCTTGCGAAGTACGATGCGGAAATCGCCGGCTGCGCCCGCCGCGCGCTGGTCAGGATGCGCAAGCGTCTTCCGGGCGCGGTTGAAATTGTGTACGACAACTACAACGCCCTGGCGATCGGCTTTGGTCCGAACGAGAAGGCTTCGCTGGCAATTTTCTCAATCGTCCTGTTTCCGCGCTGGGTGAACCTGTTTTTCCTGCAGGGGCTGAGCTACCGGATCCTGGAGGCCGGCTGAAAGGCGCGGGAAACGTCGTGCGCAGCATCCGGCTCGAGGACAACACCTGGAACGATCCGGAGATTCAACAGCTGATGGAAGTCGCTCTGCAGCGGGCGAAGGTGGGCATCGATCCGGGGCGTCGTCGTCAACTCATCATCAAGTCAATTTCCGCCAGGCAGCGGCCCCGGCGGCCAGGGGTGAAGAAGCGATGAACTGCACGATTTGAAGTCGCGCCCTTCGCCAGGACCCTCCGCATCGGAGTTTTTGCGCGCCCCGCTCGACAGTCCTTGCCAGGCGGCTAGAGCTTCACCCTTCGCAGCCGCAGAGAATTCGTGATCACCGAGACGGAACTGAAGCTCATCGCCGCCGCCGCCAGAATCGGGCTCAACAGCAATCCGAAGAACGGATAGAGCACGCCCGCCGCGATCGGCACGCCCAGTGAGTTGTAGATAAAAGCAAAGAAGAGGTTCTGGCGGATGTTGCGCATGGTCGCCTTGCTCAGGTTACGGGCGCGGACGATTCCCGAGAGATCCCCCTTCACCAGGGTCACGCCGCCGCTTTCCATGGCGATGTCACTGCCAGTGCCCATGGCGATGCCCACGTCAGCCTGGGCGAGCGCGGGCGCGTCGTTGATGCCGTCCCCGGCCATCGCGACCACTCTTCCCTGCTGCTGCAGCTTGTGCACGATTTCCGACTTTTGTGCGGGCAGAACTTCCGCCTCGAATTCCTGGATCGCGAGCTTGCTGGCAACATTTTCCGCGGTGGCGCGGTTGTCTCCGGTCAGCATGACTACGCGGATACCCTGCAATTTGAGCTCGCGGATCGCGCGAAGACTGGACTCCTTGATGGGATCGGCCACGACGATCCACCCGGCAAATCTTCCGTCCAGGGCCACGTAGATTTCGGCTTCGCCCGCTCCCAGAAAGTGATCGGGCACGTCCGCTATGGTCACCTGGAGTTGTTCCATGAATCGCCGGTTGCCGGCGGCCACATGCCGGTCCTCCACGATGCCCTCGGCGCCCTGGCCCACCCGGGTTTGGAAGTTGCGCACGCCGGCCAGAGCGATTCCTTTTGCGTCGGCTTCGGCCAGGACAGCGGCAGCGACGGGGTGCTCGCTGCCTTTTTCCAAACTGGCCGCAAAGCGCAGCAGTTCGTTTCTTTCCAGGCCGACGGTGACTACCGAAGTCACGCTGGGTTTCCCGGTGGTCAGCGTGCCGGTCTTGTCGACCACCAGCGTGTCGACTTTCTCCAACGTTTCGAGCGCTTCGGCGTTCCTGATGAGCACTCCCGCCGTTGCCCCCCGACCCGTGCCCACCATGATCGCCATCGGCGTGGCTAGCCCCAGCGCGCACGGACACGCAATGATCAGCACAGCAACCGCGTTCACCAGCGCATGCGCCAGCCTGGGCTGTGGACCGACGAACGCCCAAACCAGGAACGTCAACGCGGCTGCCGCAATCACTGCCGGCACGAACCATCCGGCAACTTTGTCGGCGAGGCGCTGAATCGGGGCGCGGCTGCGTTGCGCCTGGCTGACGAGCTGGACGATTTGCGCCAGCATGGTCTCGCTGCCCACGCGCTCGGCGCGCATCACAAGCGATCCGGTCTGATTCACGGTTGCGCCGATCACCTTGCTGCCCGTGGTCTTCTCGACCGCCACGGACTCGCCGGTGATCATCGACTCGTCGACGGCACTGTTGCCTTCGAGTATTTCGCCGTCGACGGGAATCTTTTCTCCGGGACGGACCCGCAGGCGGTCACCCGGTTTCACAAGTTCCAGGGGGACGTCTTTTTCTCTATTTTCCTCGTCCAGTTGCCGGGCGGTCTTCGGGCTCAGGTCGAGCAAGGCACGCAGGGCCGCGCTCGTTCGGCTGCGAGCGCGCAATTCAAGCACCTGCCCGAGCAGCACCAGCGTCGTGATGGCTGCCGCTGCCTCGAAATACACGTCGGGACGGCCATCGATTCCGCGAAACGATTCCGGAAAGATTTGCGGGTAGGCGCTCGCGATCAGACTGTAGACGTAGGCGACGCCGGTCCCCATCGCGATCAGCGTGAACATGTTGGTAGAGCGGTTGACGATCGATGCCCATCCGCGCTGGAAGAATGGCCATCCGCCCCACAGAACGACGGGCGTAGCCAGGGCTAGTTCGATCCAGGGCAACCGGCCCGCCGGCAACGCATGTTGCACGGGCATTCCGGGCAGCATGTCGACCATCGCGATGATCAGGAGCGGCGCCGTGAGGGCCAGGCTGATCCAGAAACGGCGGCTCATCTCGCGCAATTCGGGGTTCTCGTCTTCGGCGGTCACGGTGCGCAGTTCGAGCGCCATGCCGCAGATCGGGCAACTGCCCGGTTGCGAGCGAATGATCTCCGGATGCATCGGACAGGTGTATTCGATCCTGCTCGTGGGCCGTACGCTCTCGGACTCGAGTGCCATGCCGCAGCTGGGACATGGTCCCGGCCCCAGTTGCCGCACCTCGGGACACATCGGGCAGATGTAGTAACGGTCGTCGCTTTTCTGCGGGGGGGCGATCTCCGGTTTTGGCGCGGGAGTGTCTTTTGGCGGGGTCGCTGCGATGTGTGCAGGCACGATCCGTGTGAACGATGATGCCGGTCCTGCGCCCGCCGCGGCGATCGCGCTCTTGGCGAGGAATTTGTCGGGATCGGCGCGGAACTTCTCCAGGCATCCGCCGCAACAGAAGTAGTAGATCTGTCCCGCGTGCTCGAGGCGGTGCTTCGCGACGGCGGGATTGACTGACATTCCGCAGACTGGATCGATTGCCGCTTGTTCTTTTTGCAGGACGTCCGCCACGAACTCTCCTTCTCTCGGGACTAGCTGGCCGGCCGGCTTTCGGGCGTACAGAGAGTCTGCTCAACTCAGCGAAGATTAGAAAACCTCACCCGCTCGAGCGCCCGACACAGAAGCCGATTGGCCCGTAGCCATTAGATTGCCCAACGGCACGGTCCGATTGTTGTAATCTTGAAACACGGAGGACTAAAGTCCGCATGACTTATCTGGATGTCGCCTATCGGTACGGCGCGATTCCCGGCGAACGGGAAATGCGCGCCATCGATGGAGTAAGAGAAGTGTATGGGGTGCGAGGAATTGAGTTCAACGAGAAAGAACGGACGGTGCGGGTGGGCTTCGATGCGTCCCGCCTGAAAGAAGATGAAATCGCGAAATTGCTGCGGCAGGCAGGGATCGATCTGCGCGAAAAGCTGGCCCTGGCTTAAGCTGGGGGGAGGGCTGGGCGGGCTGCTCAATGCGTATTTCGTGAGATGCGGTCAGGAAATGCATATGCAAAGGGGCGCTCAAGAAAACCTCTGGCCGAAGTTATTCTCTAGAGCGCCCCGTTGCGCGCCACTTCGTCTGTCCCTTGTCATAGCAGCTTGCGTACCATTTGTAAGTGACTGAAAACTAGGCAGCCGGGCTGGAATCAACCGGGTAGGAATTTCTTCCGCCAAGCAAGATTTACGTCCGAGGCCGAGCAAGTTTTGCGCAGCGGTTCGGGATCCTGCAGAACACGCGCCCGCTCTGGTTTCTGCTCGACGCGAATGAGAATTTCGCTGGATCGCGAACGAATCCTGAATTCTGCGTCACAATTTTTCAGGATTCGCTGTTTCCGTTATAATTCCTGGGTCGTTACCCGCCATTTTTTCCGCGCCCTTAGCTCAGTTGGATAGAGCGTCTGGCTACGAACCAGAAGGTCGGGAGTTCGAATCTCTCAGGGCGCACCATTTTCCCCACAAAATAGTACTTTTTTGAACAGGGCGGCACCGCCGCGGCCCATTTTGCTTCGCCAGCGTTTTCCCGTTCGGCGGCTGTTGGAAAGACCCGTTCTTGCGGGGAGGATCGTTGTTGACAGCCCTCGGACTCGGGAAATCGCCCAGCTCATCGCCCCGGAACACAGCCCATTCTGTGGTGGCCCTGACATGATCCGATCCCCTCTTCGGGTAAACGTCTTAGAGGTGCCCGGCGGCAAGCCACATCTTTTTGCAGGGCCAGGCGGCGATCCGGTGCCACCCCATCGGGTCCGAGGTCTGTTGTCGCGTCGAACAGGCGACCAAGTCTGTTCTCGGTCAGTCCAGATTTTTTTTGTGTGTTCGGGCAGATGAGATTGGCAAGGAAAGCCCCTGCGCGCGAGGGCGTGGACGACAGCGCAGGATTCCCGTACCGAAAAAGATATCGGTTCCTTAAAGCCGCCGGACCAACGACGGGTTGTCTAGCGTTTAACCATGCGCTTTGTCTACGAGTTAGGCGCGTACCATAAGCCCTCACATCACATGCGGAAAAGCAAGGGTGCCGCGATGCCCACCCTCTGATATTGAAGCAAAGGATTAACTTCCGAGGCTCTCGTAGTGAGGTCGAGATTTACGGCGTGCAGGGACGAAGCCGCGATGCCGGGGCCTCGTCCGGAGGGAACGCGCTTCCCGGTCTATTGCAAGCGCGGCCGCTTCCTTGTCCTGGACATCTGGCGCAACTTGAGGAGAGCCATCTCCAGACCGGACCGGGCTATATCGGAAAGATCCAGGTCAAACTCTTTGGCTAGGCATCGAAACTCTCTGTCCATACTAATGGGGATACGAAATGTGTAGGGCAGCCCGCGTTCCTTTTCGGCCGCAGTCAGGAGCTTGGTCAAGGGATCAGCGTCAAGACCAGCCGTGCTTTCGGGAGCAACCGCTTCCCTGCTTTCGGTGTGGTTAACCGGTTGCGGCTCCTCTACCGGGAGGGCCACCTTAATCGGCGTTGGTAGATCGAGATCGGCGCCTTTCAGAATTGGACGTTCGCGGAGTTCGCTGAAGTCTGCTCCGAAATCAATACCGCCGCTGCCCTCTCGCTTGTTGCTGCTAGCCATTTCAGAATCTCCTCTCTCAGAGATACGTACTCGATTGCCCCTTTGCTTTCCCGCGCAATCTCAAAGACCGTCAGCCCTGCATCGCCTGTGCGACGGATGTCCTCACGGTGCACAATCTCGCTCTCCAAAACCCGGATCGGCAGTCCGGCCAGGTTCAGCACCAGTTGCGCCCTAGCTCCCTTGGCTGAGTTGGTTCGGACATCGCGATTGTTGATGAACGCGAGAAGGTCGAGATCCGGTTTTGTGCTCTCGCGAATGGCCAAGAGCCACTGTAAGAACCCGACAAGTGCTCGCAAGTCGTGTCCGGAAGGCATCACAGGTATCAGAACAGCGTTCGCAACCAAGATCGCGTTGCGAAGCACTTCTCCATCCTTTTCCCCTGGATCTCGCGGCGGGCAATCAATGAGGACGACATCGTAAGGATCCACTGCCAATGCGGCTTTCAAAAAAGTCCTTACGTTCGTAGACTGCAAGCCCAGGACTTCGTAGGAACAGCCTGCAGATTCCCCGGTTCTTCGCCAAGAGAAAGCGCTCGCCTGGCTGCCATCAGCATCCACGATCAACGTACGATACCCTCTAGCCACGAACGCACCCGCTAGATTCGTGGTGGTAGTGGTCTTCCCGCTGCCACCCTTCTTGTTTGCAATCGCTATGATCGTCGCCATACGTCGCAGCCTACGCCTTGCCAGTACCCGAGTGGAGTAACTATTATGGTTCTGAAGAATGAGCCAACGTAATCATCGATGGCAGACAGGACAGCAGGCTGCTGCAAAGTCCTGATGCGACAGGGACAATACGTATGACACACTGTCTGACAGACTGTCCGACAGACACCCAGACAGATACTCGGACAGACAGACACTGGTGCACGACCGCCGCCGGAGTCGGCAATGGGCCCACCCCTGTAAGCAGCCTAGAAGGCGCAAGCCACCAAGCACGAAAGCAACGCGTAGAAACCAAGGACAGTGACGACCGCTACGCCCCCGCTAGCCAGACCCGATACTCGCCCATCTGTTCTTCGTAAGAACGGACCTGCACGGTGTAGGTCAGACGGCTCCTCCTGTTCCGTATCGAATCCTCGGAACTGGGTCCGATTCGCAATATTCGACCGCGCGCGCGCTGTTCAGAAAGGCCTACCGAACCTCGAGCTAGCACGTAAACAGGAGGCAGTGCCTCACCTTTGGTTTCGAGCACGGCCAGGGCTGGCATCCCGCCCCCTTCAAGTAACGCTTGAGCTATTCGCCAGCTGCGATCGTCAGCTTTTCGAGCGGCGGACCAAGAACGCCAGACGACTGCCACCGAAAGGCCGGTCGCGTTTGCTTTTCAGCTGCCATACCAGCTCTTAAAGTAAGAGAGGGACCACGGGAATGGGGATGGCGATTGATGTAAGTGATGTTGTTACTTGTACATAGATCCGGATCCTTAAAGACTCAACCAGAGCCCAATCCTACATATTGTGTTTACCGATGAGTTACTAGTCGACGGGTGTTGTCTCAGTGGTTAACAGCCCGGAAAGGAGCCTGTCCATATATTGTGGTTTCCAGGAACCACTACATGTTGGGGCGGGTGTAGTTGCAAGGTCGAAGGTTCAAGCGTCACTTGAAGCAAGCAGGGGAAGGATCGAGAGGTAAAGTGTTGGTTGAGGGAAAGCAGGACTTAAACCATTACTTAAACAGTAGAGGAGCGGAAGTAAGCAAGGTTGTTACTCCTATTCCCTCAGCGCCTCCTCAGCACGGTTTGGGGGTTCGAGAAGCGCGTTCGTCTTCTGCGGAGGCTACGGCTTGCTGAAATCAGGCAATGCGCTCCCCTAGGAGCGGGCCGAAGGATCGCGCATACACCTTGAAGGGGCCATGTCCTCGAAGCTTCCGGAGCGTTTCATCCTGCTCGCCGATTTAGCGGGCGAATCGAACGGGCCCGTAAGGCCGCTCAAGAGAGTCCGACAGCCGGCTGCACAGCTTGCAGAGTGAGCAGGCAATCGGGTTCCGTTGCGCTGCGCGCGCCGCAAGCGATCTTTGCTGTTTTTTGACCTTCATGGTTTAAGACGCTGTTAGTCCGAACGCGACTCCACGATGCCAGCTTCGCACTGCTGCGCTGACTGCGCAGGCGGTTCTCCGACTTGCAAAGCACAATTCGCTCACGGTAGTGTGTTGCCGTTCCCGGATTCGGGCATCCCCTGAGCGGGCCTTAACAAGGAAGGCGTGGCCACACCCGCACACGAAACCAAAACAGCCCTCGGCGCGCCCGCCGAAGCGTCGCCGGCGGGCAGCATGGGGGGGCGAGTGCGGTTATGGTTTGAGAGCCGCAGTCGGGCCAGTTCCCTCGTCTTCTCGCTTCTGCTGTATCTCTTCCTCGCCCTGGTTACCGTATCGACCTTCCTTGCGGATACGACCAGCTACGCCGACTCGATCGCGGCGCGGTTGCAGGGCAGGTACTACGAGTTCTGGGAGTTTGGCCACCTCCTGTGGAGGCCTTTGGGATGGGCGATCACGCGCGGCATCGGAGTCCTGGACCCGGACTGGCTCAAGGGAACCGAGGTGGCACACTATCACGCGGTTCTCGTCCTGATGGCGGTCTCGTGGTTGGCCGGGTTCGCAGTCCTGTACCTGTTCCATCGGCTGGCCTGCTTCGTGACCAACAACTTCTGGTACGCGTCGCTGGCCACCCTGGGGTTTGCGACCGCGCATGCGTTCCTGAACTACTCTCAAGCCGGGACGGCCTACATCGCAGGTCTCGCCATGCTGGTGCTGGCGATTTACATTCTCGTCATCGGTTACGATCCGGCGCATGTCGACCGCATCAGCGCTTTGGGCGGAATCGCTCTGGCGGGGGCGCTCCTGTTCTGGTTTCCGTACGTGCTGGTGGTTCCTGCCGTGGTTCTCATCCCGCTGGTGCGGCGTCGTGGGTTGCGCGGCAGTGTGGTGGCCGGCGTTGCGTTTGGCGGCGCGTTAGGAGTGATCTACCTTGCCGTGATCATGGGCCTGGGACTGCATAGTCGGGCTGAAATCCTGGCGTGGGTCCGGGCGGCGTCCCACGGGATCGAGATCGGCGGGGTGGTGCGGGCGGTCTTCGGCTTCGCCCGATCGTTTATCAACATGGGCAAGGACGGCATGTTGTTCAAACGGTACTTGCTGCACGACCCGTTCAGCCCGGTGTCGCTGGGCGATCTGCTGCGCGCTGTACTCGTGAAGCTGGCACTGTTCTACGCGCTGCTCGCCACGGTGGCGGCGACCCTGGTGATGGCCAAGCGCTGGCAGGCCCTGGCGCTGCTCACGATCGGCTGCGGGCCGGTTCTTCTGTTCGCGGCTCGCTGGCAGGGCGGCGACCTGGAGCGTTACCTGCCCCTGTTTCCCTTTCTGTTCCTGGCGATCGCGATCTGCTTCGCGCAGCGTCCACCGCGCTTTCAGCGGGTGGTGATCGTCTTGTTCATCGCAACGTTAGCCCTGGTGGACACCTTCGCCCTCTCGCGCCACACCAACAGGTTGCAGCAGGACGAAATCGCCCGGCGCGCCAGCGATATTCCGCCCTCCCTGTTCAACGACGCGAGCGTCATGTATGTCACGCACAATGGCGACGAGTTCTTCAACTTCGCGCGCAGCTTTCCATTTGCTCCCCTGAACCGCCGCGGTTCGCTGCACGTGCACGCCGTCATCGAAGCCGGTCATCGCGACTTGCCCCTGTGGAGAGCCACGTTTGGCCGGATCGCCCTGGCGGCATGGGAGAAGCACGGCAATGTCTGGGTGTCCCGGCGCGTCCTCAGTCCCCTGCCGAAGGCGGAATGGAACTGGGTGGAACACGATGATCCGCGAGTTTCCTGGACCGACCTCAGCCCATTCTTTTCGCGCTTGCAGTATGAACAATGTGTGGGCGGAAACGATGGTTTTTGCCTGCTCGCGCCTTCCCCCGCAAATCGCGAGGTGCTGGCTCGAGTGCCTCCGACCGAGTAACGTCAGGCCCGCCCCGGTCTGCTGATCTAGCCCGCTGGTAACTTGACCCCCTTTTCCCCTCGTCTAGACTCAAAAGGCTCTCCTCCCCGGGAAACGAGTCAGGGATGTCGAAGTTCGCAAAAGGGCTTCTGGGAACCACCCTGCTCGGGCTCGCCCTGCAGGTGTTGGTTCTCGTTCGCGGGGACGAGCGTCTGGATATCCGTCTGGCCTCGAATGTCCTGGCCATCTGCCTGGCCCTGCTGGCCACGGCCGCGGCGGCCACGGCGGCCCGCGTATCGAATACCTACGCCCGGCGCTTCTGGCGTCTCACCGCAAGTAGTTTTTTTCTGATGACCGCGGCGCAGGTACTGGGCGCGTACTACGACAACGTCCTGCATGCCCCCTTGGACTCGGTCTGGCCCAGTGATCTTCTCTATTTTCTTTTTGTGGCGCCGATGGCCATGACGCTGTTCCTGCGGGGAAAGGGCCGCAACACGGGCGTCGATTGGGCGCAAGCCCTCGACTTCCTTCAGGTCGCGATTCTGATTGCGGCCGTCTATCTCTACTACTTTTACATGCCATCGCACTGGCGCGGCGCCGGTCCCGCGATGGTGCGCCTGCAGTGGAAATTCGAGGTGGCGCGCGACGTTTTCCTGCTGGCCGCTTTCGCCATTCGCTGCACCTCTGTCCGTTCCCGGCTGGAATGGTCACTGTTGTCGCGCCTGGCAGCTTTCCTGCTTGTGTTCACCGTGGGGAATATCGGCTACCTCTACCGGCAAAACACCTACGGGCTGGATGCCGGAACTCTGTGGGACCTCTGTTACACCGTGCCGCTCGTCCTCGCGGCGGTGAGCGCCTGCCGGTGGCGCTTGCCGGAGGTGTCGTTCGCGGACGGAGAGCCACTGCCGGTCCGAAGCGAATCCTGGGGCTCGCTCTGGATGTCGGTCCTGCTGCCCTTATTGGTTCTGGGAGTGGCGACCCGCATGATTCATGAGAGACCGCTGGTTGCGACCGTGGTCGCAGTGATCACGCTGGCGTCGGCGGGCTTGCGCATCGTCCTGACGCAACATCAGCAGCAGCGGTCAGCTCAGGCCGTGGCGGAAGCGGAGCAAAAATTCCGCGCCTTGTTTCACAACACCCCTCAGCCAACCTGTCTCTACGACCCGGCAAGTGGATGCTTCCTGGAGGTTAACCAGGCCGCCACCGACAAATACGGTTACACGCGCGAAGAGTTTCTGGCCATGACCATTTTCGACGTGTGTCTCGACATCCAGCCGGAGCGCCTCGCGGCCGCACGCCGCGGTCTGGAGTTCCGCGACGAGATCTGGCGGCAGCGCAAGAAAGATGGCTCCGTCATTGATGTGCAGCAGTTCGCCCGCACCATCGAGTTCGATGGAAGCAGCGCCCGGCTGGTCGTTACCCAGGACATCACGGATCGTCGCCGCTCGGAAAGGTTGCAGTCGGCCCTGTACCGCATCGCCGAGGTTTCCACCACCTCGCATGACTTGGCCGGCCTGTACCCTGCCATCCATGCGATTGTGGCCGATCTTCTCGATGCCAAGAACTTCTACATTGCTCTTTACGACGAGTCGACCGAGTGGGTGACGTTCCCGTATTTCGTGGATGAATTTGATAACGCCCCTACCCCGCGTTCGCCGAAACGCGGCCTTACCGAATACGTCCTGCGCACAGGTGAGCCGCTGCTCGCCACCGGCCGCAGGCTCAACGAACTTGCCGCCGCAGGCGAGGTTGAACGTGCCGGGTCTCCCGCCGACGACTGGCTCGGCGTTCCCCTCCAGCAGGCCGGAAAGACTTTCGGAGTACTCGCCGTGCGACACTATGCCGCCCGCACCCACTTCGGAGAAAGGGAGAAGGAAGTGCTGACGTTCGTGTCGCACCAGGTCGCCAGCGCCATCGAGCGCAAACGCAACGAAGAAGCTTTGTTGCGCTCCGAGACCCGCTACCGGTCACTGGTGCAGAGCGCCGTGGTTGGCATTTACCGCGCCAAACTCAACGGACGCTTCCTCGACGTAAACCCCGCGCTGGTCGCAATGTTGGGCTACCAGTCGGCGGCGGAACTGCTCGCTCTCAGCTTGCCGCGCGATGTGTTTGTTGATGACCAGGCCAAAGCGGCCGTGCACCAGAGTTTCCTGCGCGCAGGGCGATTCGAAGGAGTGGAAGCCCGCTGGAAACGCAAGGATGGCGCCGTCATCACGGTTCGCCTGAGCGGTCGTGGTGTTCGCGACGAGCGCGAAGGCGCAGAAGTCTTCGAAGTGATCGCCGAGGACGTCACTGAGCGCAAGGCCCTCGAGGAACAACTCCGCCAAGCGCAAAAGATGGAAGCGGTGGGCACGCTCGCGGGTGGAATCGCGCACGATTTCAACAACCTGCTGACCGTTGTCAGTGGCTACTGCCAGATCCTCATGGAGCAGCACGGCGAAGACTCGCAGTCGGTCCGCTCCATCGAACAGATCCTCCGCGCCTCCGAGCGCGCGACCTCGCTCACCCGTCAGTTGCTGGCCTTCAGCCGCAGGCAGATGCTGCAGCCTCGAGTCGTGAACCTGAATACCCTGGTCGGCAGCGTTGAAAACATGCTGCAGCCCCTGCTCGGAGAACGGATTCAGATCGTGCTGGATACCGCCGCCGAGGTCTCTACCGTAAAGGCCGATGCGGGGCAGCTCGAACACATCCTGATGAACCTTGCAGTCAATGCACGCGACGCGATGCCGCGCGGCGGCACCATCTCCATCCAAACCGCAAACGCTGATCTGGCGGGAGATTTCGCGCGAACGCACCCGGGGGCTGCACCCGGCCGGTACGTGATCCTCACGGTCACCGACACTGGATCAGGCATGAACGGGGAGACGCTGGCCCACGTCTTCGAACCCTTCTTCACCACCAAAGAGCCCGGCAAAGGCACGGGGCTCGGACTCTCCATGGTGTACGGGATCGTCAAGCAGAGCGGAGGCTACATCACGGTTGACAGCAAAGTGGGGCGAGGTACCAGTTTTCGCGTGTATCTGCCGCGGGTCGAAGAGGCGGAGGAAGCACAAGCAGCAGCCCCGGTTCCGGTGGCACGCTCGTTTGGCTCCGGCACGATCCTTCTGGTGGAAGATGAGGATGCGGTTCGAGAACTGGTGCAGGCAATCCTAGCCTCCCACGGATATAAGGTGCTCAGCGCGGACACCGCCGCGCACGCGGCTGCCGTTTGTCGCGGGTACGGCCAGCCGATCGACGTGCTTTTGACCGACGTCGTCATGCCCGGCGTTGCCGGCCCAGAACTAGCGCGGGAACTGCTCGCTTTGCGGCCCAGTCTGAAAATCATTTACATGTCGGGTTATCCCGGAGAGTCGCTCGCTGAAGAAGGTTTGAGCGCCGAGGGTCTCACGCTTCTGCAGAAGCCCTTCACCGCCGGGGTCCTGGAAGAAACCATCCGTCAGGTCTTGCGCCAGCCCGTCACCTAGGTCCGCCGATTACGCGGATTTCGTCTCTCCACCTTTCGCACGCCTTTTGTACCCCTTCCTGTTCAGACCCTTCCTGTTCGGACCCTTCCTTGACGCTCCCCGGACAGTCTGTTACGTTGCCTCCCGCTTGCGGGGAGGGAGACCGGCATGCGTCCTTTGGGCGTGACGGCGATCGCGATTCTCACCTGGATCCGGGGAGCGCTTTACGCTCTGGCAGGCCTTGCGATCCTGGGCATCGGACACTTGAGCGCCCGGACGATGGCCGCCGTTACGAGCGAAACCTCTCTCCAAAGTGTGGTGGCGGGACTGGGAAAAGTCCTGGGGATCGGTGCCCTGCTGGTGGCCGTGGCTTATGTCCTCGTCGGAGTCGGCCTGTGGGGGCTCAATAACTGGGCCAGAGTGTTGACCCTATTTTTTGTCGGCTTGGCATTGCTCTTGGGAATGATCGGCTTGGTGCGTCATCCGAACGCTTGGCACTTGGCCGCACGCTCGTCGAGGTCGCGATCCTTGTTTACCTGATGCTCCCCGATGTTAAACGCTTGTTGCGGGCGGCGTGATTGACTCGCGGCAGGGTTGTTCGCAAAAAAGGCCACAAAAAATTAAGAGCGCCCCGGACTCTCGCGAGTCGCTGGACGCCCGAACAGCCCTCCCCCAGAACTGCTCGATCCAGAAATTAAACGCCTCCCAATGGCTTGTAAATAACACTTCCGTGCCACGCTTCTGGCACCAATCGGCCATTCTCAGGATACAGAAATCGCCGTATGATAGGGTTTTGTGTTGTGTGTGCAGATATTTGCAGATGTTTACCTTTGCCCGTCGCAAGCCTCTTCTAAACCCTAGAAAAGCAAGCGTTAGATAAGTTGGCTACTTTGGCACCACAGGTGCACCTATTTACTGCACTGATGTTCTTGTGCAGTTTTTATGGTCTTTATCCCGTGGACCATGGTGGATGTGGGGTCGATTCTTGATGGGTTCAGGGAGGTTTTGATATGAGGCGAGTAATTCTCCTAGTGCTGCTGGCTCTGGCGCTGCCATTGGCCGCCGCGGCGAGCAGTATCGACATCTCTAGTCTAGGGGGCACGATCACAGACAGCTCCACTACCGGCCTGTCCTTGAGCGGCGCCACAATGAATGTTTACGCAGGAATCTCGGGCAACCTCGGAACAGTTGCGTTCACGACGGGTCCATTTGCAACCGGCGGCGTGGGCGGGGGAACCTTCGGAGTGGGCGGAACGTTCACCATCACTGGAAACGGCTCAGTGACGGGTGTGCCTAACGGGGTGATCTTCAGCGGAACATTTACCTCTGGTTCATGGACGTTTCACCCGGACACGGGTGCCTATGTGTTCGTGGGCGACGTGAAGAGCACGAGCGGCCGTTCCTTCGGCACAATCTCAGAGGTTACGGTGTCGGGTACGCTTACAGCCAACGGCAGCATTGCCGCTGGAAGCGGCGATATCGTCATCTCCACCACCACCACCGCTGTTCCGGAACCGGGCACGCTTGGCCTGCTCGGAACCGGGCTGGTGGGCATCGGGGGACTGGTGCGCCGCAAAATCCTGCTGCGTTAGTCCGATCCGCAAACTTCACTCTAAGGCTCCACCTCGAGGCGGGGCCTTTTCTTCATCGGCTCGCAATTCCCTTTGCAATCGCTCTTTGCTGTCGTGGGTAACCTTCCGAAGGTTCGCGCCACCGCATCTGCTCTCGCGCACTCTGCTCTCCGCTTACCCCGTTGATTCTCAAGTCCCTTCCGCCCTCAAGCAAGTGCGCTCGGGGCGCAGGTTGCGGTTACTGCGGTAACCCGATCCGGGCCGTTTCGTATTGACCATACCCGCCCTCAAACTTACAGTCGCGCATAGGGGGTTGCATGAAGGACATCCATGAGGTCTTGCGGCGTAAGCAGGCAAAGTACGCACAGCTAGCCAAACAGATTGAGGCCCTCCAGCAGGCTGCCGAGAAGCTGCGTGAGGTTGCGCCTCTGCTGGCGGAAAACGAAGAAGATGACAACGGCGTCCTCGCCGAAATGGACGAGGAAACCTCTCAGCCCAGCGCCATGGCAGCCAAAGCATCGGCTTCCCAGGGATCGGCCGCTCCCGCAAAGTCGGGCCGTCCGGTTGCTCCCCGTTGGCCCTAACCCGTTCGCTCGTTTGGTGAGAGTAAACGCAGCATGACCCTTCAGGCACTGCTCGTATCCAAAGACGACTACTCGGCGGAAGTGCTCAGCCGCGCTCTGGCCAACTTTGCCATTGCCGTGGAACGTTTCAGCGAGCCCGAAATTGCCCTCCATCGTCTGGGCGAGCAGCGTTTCGATTGCCTGATCGTTGACTTTGATGAACCGGAACTCGCTCTTCAGCTGCTGCGCACCGCGACTCAATCTAAATCGGCAGCCCTCATCACGATCGCGCTCCTGAGCGAGGAAACCCGCGTCCGGGAAGTTCTCAAGACCGGAGCCAAGTTCATCCTTCACAAACCTGCCAGTTCCGAGCAGGCCGCAGCTACCCTGCGTCCGGTCACGGCCCTGCTGCGTCGGGAACGCCGCCGCTCTTTCCGGGTGCCTGTGCAGGCGCCTGTTCAAATCGTGCTCTCCGGAGGCGACCAGATCGAAGGCATCATGCTCGACCTGAGCCAGACCGGCATGGACGTATTGGCGGCCCAACCCCTTCATGCCGCTGCGCTCATTGGCTTGCGATTCACCTTGCCCGACGACAGTCTCGAGATCGACAGCCATGGCGAAATCGCCTGGGCGAATCCGAATGGCCAATCCGGCGTCCGCTTTCTCGATCTTCCTGAATCCCAGACGGAGAAGCTCAAAGCGTGGCTCCTGGCCAACGCGACCGAGATCCCGCCCGAGGAACCCGACCCGGTTTCACTGTGCAAACTGACCGACCTCAGCCTGGGAGGTTGCTACGTAGACACCGAGTCCCCGTTTCCGGAGCGTGCCCTGGTGGACCTCTGCTTGAAAGCCGCCGACATGGAATTTCACGCCGACGGCATGGTGCGGGTGATGCACCCAGGAATGGGAATGGGCCTCGAGTTCCCTTCCCGTACCACCGAACAACGGGAAACGGTTGCCTACTTTATCGAGTTTCTCACCAGTCGCCCGGGCACCATGCCGGAGTTACTGATCTCCGCGAAGTCGCTCGTGGCCGACGAGTCCCAGTTCCAACCGTTCCAGGCCCCGGCTGAAGAGCATCTCGAAGATCCGCTGCTGGAACTGTTGCGTAGCGGGCAGTCGCTCACGCGCGACGAATTTGTGGCCGAGTTGCAGCGGCAGCGCAGCCCCGAAGCGGTCGCATCCCGGTAAACCACATCCTTCCCACCCGCACGACCCATTCCGAGGGGGAACTCGCCTACGTCGGCGAGGTTATTGCTCGGTTTGTTCAGGAAATTTCACAAGCAGGCGGGACCAGCACTGGGAACAATTTTCGGGGGAACCGGAACCCCAACCCCGTCTCTGGTAAGGGCCCCGACTCCCCCATGGTCTGTTCCACCTCGATGGGAATAAGGTAGACCAGTTGTATTACAGGACGATTTCAGGATTGTGAATTCTGTGTGAACAGGATGCGCCTTTTCCACACGCTGGGCACACAGCCGGTTGTGAATGCGATCACCGCCGCCTCCGGCAACGTGGCTGGGGAGAAGCAAGCGAGCCGGACCCTGCTCCATGTGAGCGGAATGCAGCTTCAGCTCTTCTGCGGCTTCCATTGATTCAAGAACGCCAGCAAGTCTTCCGGCCCAAGCGCTCGCGCCTTTTCGAACTCGCCGTTCTTCTGGCTGACGAGCAGTTCCCCATCCCAGTCGAGCACCGCCAGTGCGGGAATCCCGCGGTCCATCGGGACTTCATACTCTTTCATCAGGTCCTGGTTCTTGTCGCCCTGCCCTACGTCCACATGGACGACCTCGAAATTTGTTTCCAGAACGGGAGCTATGTCGGGCCGTTCAAAAGCCAGGTCCAGGACGTGACAGTCGTAGCACCAATTTGCGCCGAAGACCAGGAGAACGCGTTTGTGGTGCTTGCTCCCCTTCTCCAACGCTTCCTTGATCTCCTTGTGCGCATCCGCTTTGCTCGGATAGAGGTTCTTCTTGTTCGACGCTGGCTGTTCGAGGCGGCTGGCGTCGGTTCGCTTCGCGACTACCAGGCGCCATTGCTGATTCTGTTGCTGCCAGAGTTGACCCTCGGTGATGTAGAACGTTTGCTCCTTCGCTCCGGCGGCCGATCGAATTTCTGCTCTGAAAAGAACCTGGTAGGCGCCGGGCTTTGCCTGCGGTTCCCCGCTCTGCAGCACGTCGACCTTCATGTCTTTCACCTTCGCCCCAGTCCAGAACCGGATGTCGCCACTGGCATCCATCTCGCTGCCACCCACGGTGATTTGGGCGACCGGATTGGCGCTGTACAAGCCCTTCAATGCTTCCCCGTCGCCTTTCAGGATCAGCGCCTTCCACTGCTCGAAGGGCGCGAAGGGCTTGTCCGTGGCAGGCGTCGCTTCGCTGGTCTGCCCAGAACGAACTGCTTGTGCTGTCAGCAGCACCAGCGCGCACGTCACCAGCGCGAGTTGTGAACGGCAGAGCTTCATCATGTAGATCTCCTGCATCCACCCGATCGCACGAGTATAGCCGAGCGTCTCGGGGCGCACCCTGGGCTTTCCCGCAACGCCCCCGGGCATGTTCCCTGATAGATTACTAAGTTCGAGTCCGAATGCGAATCATCGGAGCCCCGTCGCCCCTGGACAAGCCAGCTCAAACGCTTTCCTCCTCGCCCGCTCCCGAGGCGCTCACGCTGCGGGGGCTATTCCCGATCCCGGCGATCGTTTCGGCCGCCACCGCCTTCGCCACGCTCGTCCCGTTCCTGTTTCTGGGAAACCCCTCCGGTCACGACTTCGAATTCCATGTTTTCTCCTGGATGGAAGTCGTGCACCAGTGGAAGCAAGGAATCGCGTTCCCGCGCTGGGCATCTCTGGCGCATTGGACCTTCGGGGAAGCTCGATTCCTCTTCTATCCCCCGGCATCATGGAATCTGGGCGCACTCCTGGGGGCGATCTTGCCCTGGAAGATCGCCCCCGGTGCCTACATTTGGGTGGCGATCACGGCTTCCGGATGTTCGATGTTCCTGCTGGCGCGTCGCTGGCTGACCCGCAACGATGCCCTGTTCGCCGCCGCCCTCTATGCCGCCAACCCGTATCACCTGGTCATCGTTTACTGGCGCAGCGCGCTGGCTGAATTACTGGCTGCCTGCCTGCTCCCGTTGCTGCTGCTCTTTGTCCTGCGTTCGGACGACGAAGGCCCCGGCATGATCCTCCCTATGAGTTTGGTGGTTGCGGCCGCGTGGCTGACCAACGCCCCGTCCGCGGTGATGGTGAACTATTCGCTCGCCTTGCTGGTGGTCGTGGTGGCCGTCGTCCGCCGCAGCCCGAAGATTTTGTGTTACGGTGCGGCCGCCGTTGTGTTGGGCGCGGCCATGGCCGCCTTCTACCTCGTGCCCGCCGCCTACGAAGAGAAGTGGATCAACCTCGGAGAGGTCCTGGCACCGGGCGTGCGCCCGCTGGACAATTTCCTGTTCACAGCCATCAATGATCCTGACCACAACCGCTTCAACCTGCTGGTGTCGATCGTCGCCAGCGCAGAAATCGTTGCCCTGGCTGCCGCCATCTATCTCACGCGCAAATTGCGTGAGCGAGAGCCGATCGCATTTTGGACGCTCACCTGCTGGGCGGCAGCCGCGAGCCTGCTCATGTGCTCGTTCACCTACATCTTCTGGGAACACCTCCCCAAGCTTCGCTTCGTGCAACTTCCCTGGCGCTGGCTGCTCTGTCTGAACGTCGCCTTCGCGATTCTGGTGGCCATGGCCATTCGCCCCTGGCTTAAGCGTTTTCTGTTCTGTGCCGCGCTGCTCCTCTTGCTAGGGATTGTCTGGCACCGCGTTCAGCAACCCTGGTGGGACAGCGCCGCCGATATCCAGGAAATGCAGGATGCCATTGAAGATGGCGCTGGCTACGAAGGCACCGACGAATACGTCCCCGCCGGAGTCGACCCTTACGAACTCAACAAGAACGCTCCGCAGGTGGCAGTCGCCAGTGGACGCCCTGCCCACATCCGCATCCTTGCGTGGCAAACACAATCAAAGCGGTTCACCGCCGAAGTCACCCGTCCCGAGAAACTGCGCCTGCGCCTGTTCAACTATCCCGCTTGGCGAGTAGAGGTCAACGGGGCTCCCATCAAAGCAAAGTCACAGCCCGTCACCGGTGAGATCGTCGTCCCCCTGGAAACGGGAATCAGCGAAGTGCGCGTGAAATTCATTCAAACGAGCGACCGTTTTTGGGGAGGAGTCATTTCCCTGCTGGCGTGGCTGTTCGCGGCCCTCTGGGTACGACGCCAAAGAATGCGCTCCGCGCTCATCGTATGAGCGCTGCAGATCTTGCCTGTTGCGTTAGGGTCCTTTGTGATTCGTTTGTAGTTGGGTGGTCAAGGGGTACTCGATCCATGAAAACCGTCTTCATCGCCACCTCGAACCCGGGCAAGCTGCGCGACTTCGCCGGAGCCGCCGCTCCCCATGGCATCGAGATCGCAACCGTCCCAGACTTTGCATCCCTAACCCCGGTGGTCGAAGACGGCCAGACCTTCGAAGAGAACGCCCGCAAGAAAGCCGAGCAATACAGCCGGTGGTTGCCTGGAGAGATCGTCCTAGCCGACGACTCCGGCCTCGAGGTCGACGCTCTGGGCGGCGCCCCCGGCGTGCACTCCGCGCGCTACGCCGCCGCCGAACCCCACAAGGCCGGCGGGAACACCGGCGATGAGGCCAACAATGCTCGGGTCCTCAGCGAGCTGGCGGGCGTACCGCTGGAAAAACGCACGGCTCGTTTTGTCTGTGTGATTGTTGCGGCTCGGGATGGCAAAGCCCTCGCCACCTTCCGGGGGGTTGCGGAAGGCCGAATCCTGGACCGCCTGCAAGGAAGCGGTGGCTTCGGCTACGACCCGATGTTCTATTTCCCGCCGATCCAGAAGACCTTCGCCGAACTCTCTCCGGAAGAAAAAGCCGGCTACAGTCACCGCGGCGCAGCCTTCCGCAAATTCCTGGATTGGATTGCGTCAGCCGGCCGACCGTAAATCCCCTACCGCTTCGCCCACCGCCCCGGCGCGGAATATGTTTCGTGAACGGCTTCGCCAGAAACCCGGGAATGTGCTTCTCCATTGAGAATGTAGACGCGTGAACCGATGATCTGTTCTTGACTTCCAAGAACACGCCCCAAGATAATAAAAGGTTCGCTTCTCACATCCGAAGCTGCAAGGAGCGGTTATCGTGGCGACAACAGCCAGTCCTGCGACTCCGATCACGATCAAGCGCGGAGTGGCTCCGCTACGCGCCGGTCAGGGGACTTCTTTTCTGCTCCGGCGTCTGCATTCGTTGAGCGGCGTCGTTCCGGTCGGCGCTTTCCTGGTCGAACACTTCATCTCCAACGCCTTCGCCACCAAAGGCCCCGCCGCCTACACAAAACAAGTCGAACTGCTGACCAGCTTCCCGTTTGTGGTCGGCCTCGAGTTGTTCGGTATCTGGCTACCGATCCTGTTCCATGCGGGCTACGGCTTCTACATCTGGTATCGCGGCGAGTCGAACCTGGGCGAGTACCCTTGGACCGGCAACTGGCTGTACACCTCGCAGCGCTGGACCGGCGCCATCGCTTTCATCTACATGGCGTATCACACCTATCACCTGCGCTTCACCGGCATCCACTTGCTGTCGCATCCGGCCGCGTCGTTCAGCAAGGTCCAGGGCGAATTTCAGAATCCCTGGATGGTCGCGTTCTACGTCGTCGGGATCGTCGCCGCTTCGTGGCACTTCGCCTACGGCTTGTGGCTCTTCGCCGCCAAGTGGGGGATCACGGTCGGCGAGAATGCGCGTCGCCGTTTCGGCTATGTCTGCCTCGCCATCGCGGCCCTGTTCATCGTAGTGGGCTTGGCCTCCGCCTATTCCTTTCTCTACTACCCGAGGCAGGACACAGGTTCGACCAGCGACTCGATCGTGATGGTGCGCTAGGAATTCAGCGCGCCCGCGAGCACGCGCACAGGGATCGTGTAGTAGTTCCGGGCTCCGGCCTGGACAGATTGGACTTCGAAACACATGGCTGCAAATCCGAAGATCATCGTCGTGGGCGGCGGGCTCGCAGGTCTCGCGGCCGTCATCAAGATCGCCGAGATGGGCGGTCACGTCGACCTGTTCTCGATCGTGCCGGTGAAGCGCTCGCACTCGGTCTGCGCGCAGGGTGGCATCAACGCGGCCAAGAACCTCAAGGGCGAAGGCGACTCCACCTGGCAGCACTTTGACGATACCATCTACGGCGGCGACTTCCTTGCCAATCAGCCCCCGGTGAAGGCCATGTGCGACGCGGCCCCCGGCATCATCGACCTGCTCGACCGCATGGGTGTCCCCTTTAACCGCACCCCCGAAGGCTTGCTCGACTTCCGCCGCTTCGGCGGCACCCTCTACAACCGCACCGCCTTTGCCGGCGCGACCACTGGCCAGCAACTGCTGTACGCGCTCGACGAGCAAGTACGCCGTTACGAATCCGAAGGCAAGGTGATCAAGTACGAGCACTGGGAGTTCCTCTCCGCCGTGCTCGACCCGAACCGTGTCTGTCGCGGGGTCTGTGCGATGGACCTCCGCACCATGGAGATCCGCACTTTCCCTGCCGACGCGCTCATCGTCGCGACCGGCGGCATTGGCGCCATCTTCGGCAAGTCCACCAACTCGGTGGTCTGCACCGGTTCGGCCCAGTCGGCGCTCTACCAACAAGGCTGCTACTACGCCAACGGTGAATTCATCCAGGTGCACCCCACCTCGATTCCCGGCGAAGACAAGCTGCGTCTGATGTCGGAATCGGCTCGCGGTGAAGGCGGACGCGTGTGGGTGCCCAAAAAGCCGGGCGACCATCGCGATCCCAAGAGCATTCCGGAAAGCGAACGCTGGTACTTCCTCGAAGAGTGGTACCCGAAATACGGCAACCTGGTTCCGCGCGACGTCGCGACCCGCGCGATCTTCAAGGTGGTTTACGAACACAACCTCGGCATCGAAGGCAAGCCGATGGTCTACCTCGACCTCACCCATATCGATCGCAAGATCCTCGACAAGAAGCTCGAAGGCATCCTGGAGATTTACGAGAAGTTCGTCGGCGACGATCCCCGCGACACGCCCATGAGGATTTTCCCGGGCATGCACTACACCATGGGGGGCCTTTGGGTGGACTACAAGCAGGCCACCAACATCCCGGGCATTTTCGCGGCGGGCGAAGCCGAGTACCAGTACCACGGGGCTAACCGCCTGGGCGCAAATTCACTGGTTTCGTGCATTTTTGGCGGCTTCATCTCCGGACCCAATGCCGTGCAATACGCCCGCGGCCTGCAGAAGTCCGGGGGCAACGGATACCTCGAAGCCGAGCGCAAACGCCAGCAGGAGATCAATGACGGCCTGATGAAGTCTGACGGAACTGAGAATCCCTTCCTGCTCTGGCGCGAACTGGGCGATTTGATGACCGAGAACTGCACGGTCATCCGCTACAACCGGAAGATTCAGGCCGCCGATGGCAAGCTGGTCGATCTGCTGAATCGCTTCCAGAAGATCAACCTGAGCGACCGCTCGCTGTGGGCCAACACCACGGTCGCGTTCGCGCGTCAGCTCTACAACATGCTGCAGTTGTCGCGCGTGATCGCGCAGGGGGCGGCCATGCGCGACGAGTCGCGCGGCTCGCATTACAAGCCCGACTTCCCCGAGCGCGACGACAAGAACTGGATGAAGACGACCAAGGCAACGTTTGCGCCCGATGCCGATGAGCCAAGATTTGAGTTTGAGCCAGTGGACGCGTCGCTGATTGCGCCGCGGCCGAGGAAGTACTGATGAGAACGCTACCCACCTGGATGCGCGGGTTGCTGCAGATCGGAGCGCAGCACGCGACCGGCAGCGAAAGAGCTAGGCTCTAAAGGCTGGAGGCGAATGGCTAAAAACAACAAATCCGTAATCATCAAGATCAAGCGTCAGGACACTCCCGACCAGAAGTCGCGCTGGGAGGAGTTTGAGCTCCCCTACAAGCCGAACATGAACGTCATCTCGGCCCTGATGGACATCGCCGCCAACCCCGTCACCCGCCAAGGCAAGGCGACCACGCCCATCACCTACGACTCGAACTGCCTGGAAGAAGTCTGCGGCTCCTGCGCCATGGTCATCAACGGCCGCGCCCGCATGGCATGCTCTGCCCTGCTCGATAACCTCGAGCAGCCCATCCGCCTCGAGCCGTTTTCAAAGTTTCCCGTGGTACGCGATCTCGCCACCGATCGCAGCGTCATTTTCGAAAATCTCAAGGCCACGAAGTCCTGGGTTCCGGTCGACGGCAGCTACGATCTCGGTCCCGGTCCGCGCGTCTCTCCCGAAGACCAGGAGCAGATGTACCCGCTCTCGCGTTGCATCTCGTGTTGCTGCTGCATGGAAGCCTGTCCGCAATTCAACGAAGACACCGGCTTTGTAGGCGCCGCCGCCATCTCGCAGGTGCGCTTGTTCAACGCGCACCCCACCGGCAAAGCCCTCAAGCGCGAACGCCTCAGCGCATTGATGGGCGACGGCGGCATCCAGGAGTGCGGCTACGCGCAGAACTGCGTTGAAGTCTGCCCCAAAGACATCCCGCTCACCACCTCCATCGCAGAGGTAGGCGGCGATGTCATGAAACAGGCCATCGGAGACCTGTTCCGAAAGTAATCGTGTGGGGCTGACGCTCCTGTCGGCGTGCGTAACCCGTTACCCGTTTCAAGGAAGAACAACAACATAGCCGTGGGTCAGCGCGCGGTACTGGTTACCGGATGCATCCCTTGGTAATCGTAGGAGGGCAGGTTTTTCTTGGATTTCTTGACAGCTAGGTTAGAATACGCTCCTGCTCTGGGCCACCAGAGCCTCTCCCCAGTTCGAGGCCACTTCGTGAGTATTGGACGTTGTTTTAGACTCTGGGGCGCATTGCTGACTCTGGCCGCGGGCAGCCAGGCCTTTGCCCTGCACAGCTACACCGCGCCCAAGCGCCCCAACGCACGCAAAAACACCAAGCATCATCGCCGCTTCATTCGCTGGAACCCGATGTTCCGCCCGTCCCATGATTCCCTGCTGCGCCAGAATGAAGAAATCGATCGCCTCGAGTTGCCCCGTATTCAAGATGACGACGAACTTGAAGCGTTGAAGACCAGCCAGGCGTTGCTGCCCATCCGGACCGGAGCGACGCTGCGCATCGATCCGCGGCTAGATCCCAATCGCCGCTACTGCCGGCCGTGGACGCGGGACTTCGTTGAGGATCTCAGCCAGGCCTACTACCACCAGTTCCACGATCAGATCCAGCTGAACTCCGCGGTGCGCACGGTGAAAGGCCAGAAAAAACTTCGCCGCCACAATCGCAACGCCGCCCCCGCTGAGGGCGATACCGCCTCCTCGCACTTGGCCGGACTCACGGTCGATCTGCAACGCCGCGGCATGACGAAAGAGGAAATCCACTTCGTCGAGCGCTACCTGTTCTACCTGCGGGCCCTGGGCCTCGTTGAACCCGAAGAAGAGCGCCGCCAGTGGGTCTTCCACGTAATGGTCTCCGAGCGTTACGCCAGCTGGCGTCAGACCCAGGACGTCACCAACTGGGACAGCATCCCCTTCGGCGAGGAACTCAGCCAGAAATAGCCTCGCGCGACGCGGGCAGCCGTAGTGTCCCAAACCCGGTTGTCCTGAGCGAAGTGCGGCGCAAGCAGAACGCAGTTCGAAGGACCCCGTGTTCCCCACCCGCCAGCGGCCTCACAAGCCCTTTTCTGTATGCTGTGTGAGAGAAAGCCACCCCGCAATGCATCGTTTGAGCGTCATCACGTGGAAGGCCACCGCATGATCGTCCTGCTGGCCGGCCTTCCGGGCACCGGCAAATCCACGCTAGCGCAGGCCATCGCCAATCATCTCGACGCAGCCATCCTCGACAAGGACCGAATCCGCCACGCGATCTTTGCCCCGCCCGATGTCGAATACAGCACCGCCCAGGATGACTTCATCCTGCACGTCATGCTCGAAGCCGCCGCCCGGCTTCTCCGAAAAAGAACTCACCGGATCATTTTCCTTGACGGCAGAACCTTCTCCCGGCGCTACCAGATCGACCAAGCCATCCACGCTGCGAAGAAGCTCAACCAGTCCTGGCGCATCCTGGAATGCGTTTGCTCGGACGACACAGCCCGCTCTCGCATCGAGGCGCAGATCGCCACCGGCGAGCATCCCGCCGGCAACCGCACCTACCACCTCTATCTCGACGTCAAAGCTCACTTCGAGCCGATCACCCTGTCGAAGACCGTCATCGACACCGATCAGCCTCTGGAAGACTGTGTGAAGCAGGCTCTGCAGGCGCTCGCCTGAACGAAGGCTCCCGCTCCAGCTTCGCACCGTATACAATCCTTGCCTTGCACTCCATCGTCGCACAGAAATTCCAACTGCTATGATTCGACCGGTCTGCCTGCTCACCCTCTTCTTGCTGCCTTCAGCCACACTGATACCCCAAACCGCCTCCACAACGTCCGCCGTCAGCGCCAAGGCTCTCCAGATTCAGAACTCCGCTATCGTCGTCGACACCCACGCAGACACACCCCAACGCTTCCTCGACGAAAACTTCGATATCGGCAATGCCGATCCCAAAGATAACGGACACATCAGCCTCGACAAGGCGCGCGCCGGCAACCTGGGTGCCGAATTTTTCTCCATCTGGGTCGAACCCTCCTATAAGGGACAATTCGCTCACCGGGCCGTCGACCTGATCGACTCCGTCTATGAACAGGCGGCCCGTCATCCCGACCGCATGATGATGGCCTTTTCGGTCGACGACATCGAGCGAGCCCACAAGCAAAACAAACTCGCCGCCCTGATGGGTATCGAAGGCGGCCACGCCATCGAGAACGACATCCGCCTGCTGCGCGAGTTCTATCGCCTCGGCGTCCGCTATATGACGCTCACCTGGTCGAACACCAACGAGTGGGGCGACTCCTCCGGTGACATCGACGATCCCAAGGTCGAGCACCACAATGGTCTCACCGACTTTGGCAAGCAGGTCGTCATCGAAATGAACCGTTTGGGCATGATGGTCGACATCTCCCACGTCGCCGACAAGACCTTCTACGACGCCGTAGCCAGCTCGAGAGCCCCCGTGATCGCGTCGCATTCGTGCGCGCGCGCCCTGACCAACGCGCCCCGCAACATGACCGACGACATGCTTCGTGCCCTCGCCAAAAATGACGGAGTCGCGCAGGTGAACTTCTTCTCCGGTTTTGTCGACGAAGACTACCGCAAGGCCACGGCGGCTCTTGCGAAAGATCGTGACGCCGCGGTCGAGGCCTTCGTGGCGCAGCACAAGGCAGAAGGAAAGACGGTCACCTACGTCGAATACGACCGCATCGAGCGAGAGTGGGCCGCCAGGGTTCCCCGACCGCCCTTCAAGTCCCTGATTGATCAAATCGATCACATTGCCAAAGTGGCAGGAGTCGACCATGTCGGGCTGGGTTCGGATTTCGACGGAGTCAGCGGGGCCACACCTGCGGGCATTGACTCCGCGGCCGATCTACCGAAGATCACGCAGGGCTTGCTCGACCGCGGCTACGGTCCGGAAGACATCCGGAAAATCCTCGGCGGCAACCTGTTGCGCGTGTTTGGAGACGTGGAACGGACAAGCCGCGAAATGCAATCTGCCGACACTGCGGCCGCGAAGTGAAGCTTGCAACCATAACCGGGGCAGGCGACACGCTCGCAGGCCATCGTCTGTCGTACAATTCTTGTTCGCTAATAAACGCCCTTCCGGGCAATCCATCGAAACTCACGAGGAGTCCGCATGCAGAAACGAATCGGGCTTGCAGCCATCATCGTTGTGTTCTCGCTCTGTACCTGGTCCCAAACGAAACCCGCCACCACTCCGCCCAAGCGCGCCCCCGCCGCCGCTGCGCCCACAGCTGATCCCACCGCCATCATCGAAACAACTGTCGGCAAAATGACCTGTACGCTATTCCCCAAAATAGCCCCGATCGGCGTCGCCAACTTCATCGGCTTGTCCAACGGCACCAAGGACTGGACCAGTCCCGTCACCCACGCCCAGAAACACGGCGTCCCTCTCTATGACGGCACAATCTTCCACCGGGTCATCCCCGAATTCATGATCCAGGGCGGCGACCCGGCCGGCAGCGGCATGGGTGATCCGGGCTACAAGTTCAAGAACGAGACCTCGCCGGACCTGACCTTCGACCGTCCGGGCCGGCTCGCCTACGCGAATGCTGGTCCCGACACCAACGGGTCGCAGTTTTTCATCACCGAGGTCCCCTATCCCGGCCTGAACGGCGGCTATACCATCTTCGGACAATGCGACGACGCCTCGGTCGCACTGGTCAAGCAAATTGCCCGCATGGCGAGCGACCCAGGCAACAACCGCCCCCTCCGTCCGGTGAAGATCGTTCACATCACGATTGCCAGGGCCGGAGCCGCCGCAACCGCGCCCAAACCGGCCACGGCCGCCAGAAAGCCAGCCGGAGCAACCCCGAAGGCTTCCGCGCCAAACACAGCAGCGCCCCAGTAACGGACCACCTCCGGAATGGCGGGCAGCTCGCCGGGAGCGTATCGAGGGCGCGCGCAGTCCGCTGTATCCACGAGCCGGGCGGAATCCGCCCGCAGCGATCAACACGTACACGAAAGGATTCTCATGACTCGGCAACCCGGCACCTACGCCACCTTCCAGACCACCGAAGGAAGCATCGTCGTCCGCCTCTTTGAAAAGGATGCTCCCAAAACCGTTGCCAACTTCATCGAGCTCGCCGAAGGCAAACGCGACTGGACTCATCCCGTCAGCGGCAAGAGGAGCAAAGACCGCCTTTACGATGGCACCATTTTCCACCGCGTCATTCCCGACTTCATGATCCAGGGTGGCGACCCCGCCGGCACCGGCATGGGCGGCCCCGGCTACCAGTTCGAGGACGAGACTCGCGGGTCCGCCCACAAGTTCGACAAGAAGGGCAAACTCGCCATGGCCAACGCCGGACCGAACACCAACGGCTCGCAGTTCTTTATCACGGTCGCGTCCACGACGTGGCTGACCGGCAAGCACACCATATTCGGCGAGGTCATCGAAGGCGAGGACATCGTCGACAAGATCGCCAACGCTCCCCGTGGACGCCAGGATCGCCCGGTGAAGGACATCGTCCTGCAGTCGGTCACGATCGAGCGCGGGTAGACGCAAGCTGACTTGCCAGGCCGCGAGGAAAACAGAAATCCGGCTGTTCGCGGCCTGTCCATGGTTGCCTCCCGGTGCATTTCCAGGCCGCGTCCCGGCAAACAAAAATCCCGCTCACGCGAGCGGGCTGCTCCTGACACCCTAGGCCTGCCTGCTATATCCCGATGACTGCCACCAGTTCCTTCACCGCCGACGCACTGCGGTCCAGCTCGGTCTTTTCCTGCGCCGTCAGTTTGATCTCGATGATCTGCTCGATTCCCCTGGAACCCAGCTTCACCGGCACTCCAACATAAAGTCCCTTGATCCCATACTCCCCGTCGAGATAGGCCGCGCACGGCAGAATCTTCTTCTTGTCCTTCAGGATTGCCTCCACCATCTCCGTAACCGCGGCCGAGGGGGCGTAGTACGCCGAGCCGGTCTTCAGATATTTCACAATTTCTGCGCCGCCGTCGCGGGTGCGCTGCACCAGCCTTTCGAGCGTGGCAGAGTCCAACAGTTCGGTGATCGGAATTCCTGCCACGGTTGAATACCGCGCCAGGGGCACCATTGTGTCGCCGTGGCCTCCCAGCACGAACGCCGTCACGTTCTCCACGCTGACCTTGAGTTCCTCGGCAATAAACGTCCGGAAGCGGGCCGAATCGAGCACTCCGGCCATCCCGATCACGCGTTCTCGTGGAAACCCGCTCAGCTTGTATGCCGCCTGCGCCATCGCATCCAGGGGGTTCGACACAATGATCAGGATGCAGTTGGGCGAATACTTCACCGCTTCGCCCACCACTGCCTTCATGATGTTGTGGTTGATGTTCAGCAGGTCGTCGCGGCTCATGCCCGGCTTCCGCGGCACGCCCGCCGTGATGACCACAATGTCGGAATTCGCCGTATCTTTGTAGTCTTGCGTCCCCAGGATGTGCGAGTCCCGCTTCTCGATCGGCATCGCTTCCATAAGATCGAGTCCCTTGCCCTGCGGAATGCCTTCGACGATATCAATCAGCACAATGTCGGCCAGTTCCTTCGAAGCGATCCAGTGGGCCGCCGTGGCGCCCACGTTGCCCGAACCCACAATCGTCACTTTTTTACGCACGAATAAGTCCTTTCTATGACCTCGACCGAAGGCAATCCATCGCCTGCATTTCTTCCCGTCCTCCCTGCCGCCTTGGCGTCCGCCATCTGCCTCGAGCGAAGTTCACCTGGGAAAATCTGCGGGTCCGTAGGTTTTCTCTCGGCACTCGCTCGGCCCTGATCACACTCCCGCGAGCACTGCTGCATCCATATTCCGAATGATGTGGTCCCCGAATTCGCTTGTCTTCACCTTGGTCGCGCCTTCCATCAAGCGCTCGAAGTCGTAGGTTACCTTCTTCTGCTCGATGGTCTGCTCCATTCCGTGCTCGATGAGGTCGGCGGCCTCGTTCCAGCCCAGAAACCGGAACATCATCACCCCGGATAAAATCACCGATCCAGGATTGATCACATCCTTGTCCGCATACTTGGGCGCGGTTCCGTGGGTCGCCTCAAAGATTGCATACCCGTCGCCGATATTGGCTCCCGGCGCAATCCCAAGCCCACCCACCTGGGCCGCGCATGCATCGGAAATGTAGTCTCCATTCAGATTAGGAGTAGCCAGCACGGTGTACTCATCCGCGCGGGTTACCACCTGCTGGAAGATCGAGTCCGCGATCCGGTCGTTGATCATCAACTTCTTCTTCCACGCACCCTTTCCGTGCGTGGGATAGATCGCGTCCAGCACACTGTTCACTTCCTTCTCCACCGACTGCCGGAACTCCGGCGGGGCAAACTCCAACCCGGGCTCGATCAGGTCGGCATTCTCTTTCACCGACAAATTCGAATTCTTGTCCTTGTTGTCGAGAATCCAGCTTTCGCGTTCCGTCACCACCTGGGCGCGAAACTCTGCGGTCGCCAGTTCGTATCCCCACTTGCGGAAAGCGCCCTCGGTAAATTTCTGGATGTTCCCCTTGTGGACCAGCGTCACGCTCTTCCGGCCATTCTCCAGCGCATACCGGATGGCACTCCGCACGAGGCGTTTGGTCCCGGTCACCGAAATGGGCTTGATCCCGACGCCTGAGTCCAACCGTACCTGTTTCTTGCCGCCCTTGAGCATGTCCTTGTTGAGGAACTCGATCAGTTTCGCGGCCTCGGCCGTTCCCTGCTCCCACTCGATGCCGGCATACACGTCTTCAGTGTTCTCGCGGAAGATCACCAGGTCCATCCGTTCCGGATGTTTCACCGGCGAAGGGACGCCCCGGTAGTACTTCACTGGACGGACGCACGCGTACAGATCCAGAATCTGTCGCAGTGCGACGTTCAGCGACCGGATTCCCCCGCCGACCGGAGTGGTCAGTGGCCCCTTGATGGCCACGCGGAATTCCTTGACAGCGCTCACTGTGTCGTCCGGCAGCCAGTTGTCGAACTTGGCCTTGGCCTTCTCACCGGCGAACACCTCGTACCAGGCCACGCGCCGCTTGCCCTTGTAGGCTTTCTCGACGGCCGCATCAAATACACGCACCGATGCCTTCCAGATATCCCGCCCCGTCCCGTCCCCCTCGATGAAAGGAACAATCGGGTGGTCCGGAATCCGGTACTTTCCGTCCGCGTACGTGATCCGCTGGCCGCCGCCGGGCACAGCCACACCGTTGAAGGAATCCGCCATAGAACACCTCAACCCCTTAATTGAAAACTTACAATTATAGAGAACCGACGCGGTTCCCGAGAAGTGATTTAAGGATTTAAGGCGCTCGCCTTGACAAGCCCCCGTTCGGGCCCCAGAATCTCACTGACCGGCAGTTTGCTTGTTCCTCGCCCGCACGAGAGGATTGTAGCCAGCGTATGAAATCGACCTTCTTCTTCCCGCTCCTGACCCTGCTCGTTCTGGTCGTCGTCCCCTTTGCGTCTGCCAAGAACAATCCTGACATCACCCAGTTCGGCCACGCCATTCGCATTGCGCCCGACCAGAAAATGGGCGACCTGACCTGCATCGGCTGTTCGATCTATGTTCGGGGGGAAGTCGCCGGGGACGTGACCGCGCTGGGCGGAAGCGTGATTCTTGAGGGAGGCGCTTCGATCGCAGGTGACGTCACGACTGTCGGTGGCAACGTGCGCGCCGACAACGGAAGCAGAATTGCCGGCGACCTTTCCGCGATCGGGGGCAGAGTCGATCGCAGGCCCGACGCCGCCGTTGCGGGCGATGTCACTTCTCTTGGCGGACAAGGCTGGCTGTTGCTGATTTTTGGCTTACCGCTTCTGGTCTTGGCCGGCATCGTCGCCTTCATCGTCTGGCTGGTCCAGCGCCCCCGGCGCGCCGCCCAGCCCTTGGTTCGCGCTGCCTGAGTCTAGCTGAGACGCAGCGTCAGGAAGTAACGGCCTCGACCAGCACCCGATCGTAGATCAACCGGACTTCCTCGCACGTCTGCCTGAGTTCGGCTTCCAAACCAAGCGGAGCGGATCTCGGCAGCACTCGCGCCACGAATTCAGATGTCTTCTGCCGCGCATGCTCGGTCGCCGGCAGCCATTTCCAGGCCCGCCCCACCACCAGCCGGACGACGTGTTCGGTGGTCCTCAACAGCTCGGCCGCATGATCGAGTCGGGCCGCGTCCCGCTTCTCAAGCAGCCCCGCTGCCGCACAGCGCCACAATCGCTCCCGCAACGTCCCGTTCTTCTCCCGCACCCCATGCTTCACGAGCAGGTAGCCGGTGAGGAAATCGATGTCATAGGTCCCACCGGGTGCGGTCTTGAAGTTCTGCTCTGCCTGCGTCCCCTCCAGTTTGGTTCGCATCTCTCGTGCGGCCTGCAGCACTCCCGGTTCGCGCGCAAATCGGGCGAACAAGGCCTTTGTAGCCGTCGCGGCTCGCTGCCCCAGCCGTGGATCGCCTCCCAGAAAGCGAAGCTTGGTATAGAGCAGCGCCTCCCAGGCCTGCGCCTCGCGTGCAAAGTAGGCCTCAAGCTGCGGGACCGTCACCACCAGTTCACCTTCCCCGCCCCGCGGACGTAATCGCGTGTCCACCGCGAAGACGGTGCCGTCCTGCGTATACGCCGACAATGTTTGCACGATCCGCTCGACCGTCCGCCCTGCCTCCGCCAGATCCGCGCCTTCCTCGCACACAAACAGCAGGTCCGCGTCCGAACAGATATCAAACTCCCTGGTGCCCAGTCGGCCGAACGCCAAAACTGCCAAGCCAGCCGAGCACTCGGCCACTCCCAACGCACACGCAATCGCATCCTCGGCCACCGCGGTCGTTGCCCCCAGCGAGCTGTACACGTCCCTCGAATCCGTGATGTCCCGCGCCCCCTCGGCGAACGTGCGGTGCCGGCAATGCCGACGCAGCAGGGCCAACTTCTCGGCATACGACTGTGGGGACGCCGTCAGGTAGGCAAACACCGGGTCTGCGGCGCTTCGCCCATCGCCGAGCACACTTTCGAACAGATAGTCGCTCCCCGAGCGGGAGGCGACCATCTCCAGCTGCGCCAGCGTCGCGATCTCCTCCGGATACCGCACCAGGACTTCGGTCAGATATTCGCTGGCCTCGAAGATGGCGAGCGCCCGCTCTACTGCCTTGGGCTGCCGGATGGCCGCCGCATATCGTTCTGAACTGGTCAGCGCCGCACTCAGGAAGCGGAACAGATTCCTGCGGGCCACCGCATCAAGCTCGCGCCGGCTGGCGATTTCGTGGAGTCGCGGGGCGTCGCTCGCCAGCCGGACGAGGATCTGCTGCTCCGACGCGTCCGGACCGGGGGCCTCCACTTCACCACGGAGTGCGAACTGAGGAACCTCTTCCTGCTCCTTGGCCTGCTCATGCAGGATGACCCGTTTGTAGATATCTGACACGGCCGCCATCCGCCGCTGCACCGCGCCGACCAATTCTTCCGCCGGTGCGAACCTGCTTCCGCAGCTCTGCATGGCCTGCCGCACAACCTGCAATTCTTGATCAGCGGCCGGCAGCACATGCGTCTGCTGCCCCTGGCGCAATTGCAGACGGTGTTCCACATGCCGCAGAAACTCGTAAGAGCTGCTCAGTTCGTGAAACTCCGCATCCCGCAGGTGCCCCTTGTCGTGTAACTTGTGGAGCGCGAAAAGCGTCCCGCCCGAGCGCAGCCAGGGTTCGCGGCCGCCGTAGACCCGCTGCAAGCATTGCACCAGGAACTCGATGTCGCGAATTCCTCCGGGATCAATCTTGACGTCGATTTGCGCCTCCTGCGTGGAGTTCGACCGCCGCCGGCCTTTGTGCATCTTTTCGCGCGCCACCAGCGCGGTCTTGATCGCCGGAAAATTGATCTGCTCGGTGTACACCTGGGCTTCGACACCCCTCACAAACGCTTCGGTTAAACGTCGGTCCCCCGCCGAATGCCGCACCTTGATCAGCGCCTGCCGCTCCCAGTCTTCTGCCGTTTGGGTGTAATAGAGCAGGGCCTGCTCGACCCGGATGGCCAACTCGCCCTCTCTGCCGCGTGGCCTCAACCGCAGATCGATCCGAAACACCGGTCCTTCGCGCGTGGCGCGGGAGAGCACATCGGTTACGCCCTGCGCGAGCCGGATGAAATGTTCCTGCGCAGCCATTCCTCCCGGACCCTCTGGATCGCCCCCGAACAGGTACATCAAATCAACGTCCGAGCTGTAATTCAGTTCGTTGCCCCCCAGTTTCCCCAGGGACAGCACGGCAAATTGCCCGCCATCGGCCTCGATTCCTAAACCGCCAGACTCCGCCAATCGGTGCTTGCTGCGCAGAGAACTTTCCGCGTCGCGCAGCGCCTCCGCGATCAACACATCCGACAGTGCCGAAATCTCGGCGGTGGTCTCGGCCAGCGTCGCAATCCTGAGGATGTCTCGCAGCAGGATCCGCACATACTCCCGCCTCTTGAAGCGTGCCAGCAGCGTCGCAATATCGATCTCGTCCGCGCTCAAACGAAACTGCATGAGCCTTGCCTGGAATTCCTCGCGCGCGTAGCTGCGGTTGAGCGTCTTGTGGGTCAGGAAGAGTTCCAACAGATCGGAGTTCCGCAGGAGAGTCTCTCCCAGGAACCGGCTGTGCCCAAAAACCAGCACTGCATAGTGCGCCAACACGGGTTGTCGATTGAGCAACTCCGGAAGCGCATCCCCCGACTCGGTAACCAGGCGCTCCAGCATGACCCTCGCGCCCCCCGCATCCGGAGACTCCTTCAGCAATTGCGGCAGCGACTTGGCGAGTTCGTGCGAGACTCGACTGGCCATGACGGACTGGTGCTTTCGAGCGTCAACATGCATGCCGGACGCTTCGAACTCCTCCATGAACGGGCTCCCCGCACGCTCGCGTCGAATCACTCGGCCTCGTGATGCCCGAAATATTTCCGCACTCCGATCACGGCGTACCGTCCCCACGGGCCATTCGGTCCGAGATCGGCGGCCCCAAGGTTCTGATCGCGCGCTCCGAACCGCTGGAAAAGAAAATGTTGCGTCACCCGCATCTCAAATCCGTGTCCGATCGTAACCCCCGCTCCCCACGACCTCTCCCAGCCGATCGCGGCCGGCGACCAGGTGTAGAGCGTCTGGGGAATATTCTTGCCGAACACGAACGTCGGCGTCCCAAAGAAAAATAACCGGCGCAACTGCGTGCGGCCGAACGGGCGCACCTCCACGTAGCCCGATAGCAGATAGCGCCCAAACGCGTTGCAGGGCGCATCCTTGCCGCCGAATTGACCCGCGTTGGCCCCGCAGATATTTGGGTCGGGCTCGTTGTGCGGGGGGGCTACGTCAAATTGTCCATATCCCCAGAGGAAATTCTTTGGAAACAACAGCCGTCCACCCCCCACTGCCGGCGGCGGATTCTTTTGCGCGCCCGCCGCACAAGCCATGGCCAGCAACAGGACAATCGTCGATACAAGTTTCATGATCACTCCGTGAGGACCTTCTACGTTTCTCGCTTTTCTTGGGAAACAGGCCTGGCGCAGGACCATCCCGACTCCGCGCACGCTGCGAAGTCCCAGACCCAGCCCGATCGGAAGAGAGCGCGCCATTCTATCTTGAAGTTTCGCTGCGCCTCTACTGCTAATTCGTGCACCGGAGCCAGCTCCGACGTACGAATCTCAGAACGGGATCACATGACTCGAGGGTCTCCTTAAAAGCAAGAGCCCGGCATTTCTGCCAGGCCTCGCGAACGACCGACGACCAACGACTGTTTTCTTCAGATGTCGTAGTACAGCGCGAACTCATAGGGATGCGGCCGCAGCCGGACCGCGTCCACTTCCTTCTCCCGCTTGTACTCGATATAGGTCCGCAACATCTCCTCGGTGAACACGTCGCCCTTCAGCAGAAACCCTGGGTTCCTTTCCAGCGCGTCGAGCGCGTCCTCGAGTGAGCCGGGCATCGACGGCACCTTCGCCAGTTCCTCAGGTCCCAAATCGTAGATGTCCTTGTCCAACGGCGGTCCCGGATCGATCTTGTTCTCAATCCCATCCAACCCCGCCATCATCATCGCGGCAAAGGCTAAGTACGGATTACAGCTCGGATCCGGAGGCCGAAACTCCACCCGCTTCGCCTTCGGAGAAGCTGAGTACATCGGGATCCGGCACGCGGCTGACCGGTTCCGCCGCGAATACGCCAGGTTCACCGGCGCCTCAAATCCCGGCACCAGCCGCTTGTAGGAGTTGGTCGTCGGCGCGATCAGCGCCGACAATGCGGGCCCATGCTTGATCAGTCCCCCGATGTACCACAACGCGATCTGCGACATGCCGGCATAGCCATCGCCCGAAAACAGCGGCTTCCCGCCTTTCCACAGCGACTGGTGAGTGTGCATTCCGCTGCCGTTGTCGCCATAGATCGGTTTCGGCATGAAGGTCACAGTCTTGCCGTACTGGTTGGCGACGTTCTTCACAATGTACTTGTAGAGCAGCATGCCATCGGCCGACTTCACCAGAGAATCGTATTGCAGATCGATTTCGGTCTGTCCGCCGGTGGCGACCTCGTGGTGATGGCACTCCACCGTGAGCCCCGCGCTCTGCATGGTCACGACCATCTCGCTGCGCAGGTCCTGGTAGTGGTCGGTCGGCGCCACCGGGAAATACCCTTCCTTGTAACGCGGGCGGTATCCCAGGTTGTTCTGTTCGCGTCCCGAGTTCCACCGCCCCTCTTCCGCGTCGATGAAGTAGAACCCGTGCTGTTCGCGCTGGTCGAAGCGCACGTTGTCAAAGATGAAGAATTCCGCCTCCGCTCCGAAGTATGCCGTGTCGGCAATTCCCGTCGAGCTCAGATACAGCTCCGCCTTGCGCGCGATGTAGCGTGGATCGCGGTCGTACCGCTGCTTGGTCACCGGATCGATCACGTCCGCCACCATCACCAGGGTGGACACTTCCGTGAACGGATCGAGCAGATAGAAGTTCGGATCGGGAATCAGCAACATGTCGCTCTCATGAATCGCGGCCCACCCGCGAATCGACGACCCGTCCATCCCGAACCCCTCTTCGAACGAAGCTTCGCTCATTTGCTCGATCGGATAGGAAATGTGGTGCCAGAGTCCCGGCAGATCGGTAAACCGCAGATCGAGAATCCGCACATCATTCTTTTTCGCAAACTCCAGCACTGTCTTCGGATCAGCCACAATCGCCTCCCGCGCACAGCTAACCGATCGGTCAGCCACCAGATCCTAGTGAGGAAACTCAGAGAGTCGCACGAGGCTGCCGCCAGCCGAACAAATCCCGGCTCCCGCCTGAAACTGCTTCGGAGTCCGCTGGAGAGATCGAGGCTAGAGGTGCGCTTCGCCAGTCATCGAGTACGGCACAGTGTAGAGGGCCCCGGCCAGCGCACTCGAATTGATTGTTTTTATCAGGTCGATAAGCTTCGCTTATGGTTGGTAATCGCTGTTGTATGAGGTACTTGCAGTTCCACTCCGGATCGCCCACCACAGAAAAGCAGGGCCCTAACCACAGGCCCTGCTGCTCACGGTGTTGTTCCAATGCCCCGCATCCTACCTGTCACACCCGCCGATCGGAAAATTGATTCTTTCAATCCTTCTGATTCGAACCGTTTATGATGGTGACCGGCAACGCAGAGAGAAGTTTGCCGTTTCTGGTGTGTGAGGAACCACAAGTCCATCTCACAAACGGTTTCGGGAAGGGGCGCGGCTCGACAGGCTGCGGAAAACTCGCGAATGCAGGCTAGGCAGTGGAAGAGCGGCGGTTCAGCGCCGCCCAAAACGCGCACCATCGATGCGGGCTCTAGCCCCCGAGCTTTTCGCCCCCGACTTGGTGGAACCATTGATGGGACGAACTCTGGTCCGCTACGACTCCGCGCGGCGGAGCTCACAACCGCACCCACATGGACTTCGATCAACTAGAAACATTCCTGGAAGTTGCGCGGCTCTGTTCGTTCTCGCGCGCCGCCGAGAAGCGTTTTCGCACCCAACCCGCCGTCTCCTCCCAGATCCGCGCACTGGAGGAAGAAGTCGGTGCCCGCTTGCTTGACCGCTCCGGCGGCAGAGTCTCTCTCACCCAGTCCGGCAAGCTCTTCCTCAAGTACGCCGAGGAAACCGTCGAAGCACGCAAAGCTGTCTGCATCGCCATCGCCGAAACCGAGCGCATCCCCCGCGGGGAACTGGTCGTCGGCGCCAACGAAGGCACCTGCCTGCACATCCTTCCCGAGGTCTTCTCAGACTTCAAGAGGACCTACCCCGAAGTGGCTGTAGGGATCAAACGCGCCGACTATGCCAAGACGCTCGAATCCGTCATCGACAACTCCGTGGACTTCGGCGTGGTCTCTCTCCCCGTAACCGACACCCGGCTCACGGTCGTGCCCATCCATCGCGACGAGTTGGTCATCATTGCGCCTCCGCAGCATCCCCTGTCTCACATGAGATCGGCCACCGTGGCCGAGGTCGCCAGCTTCCCGCTGCTTGTCCCCAAAAGCGGCCACACGCGCGACGCTCTCGAGAGTCTCTTCCACGAACGCCGCCTGAAACCTCAGATCTCCATGGAACTCGATTCAAGCGAACTGCTCAAGCGTTTCGTAGCCGCCGACGTCGGGGTGGGTTTCATCGCCCGTTCCAACGTCGCCGAAGATGTCCGCGCCAACACCCTTTCGGTAATCACCCTGTCCGACGCTCAGGTGCGCCGCGATCTCGCGCTGATCTTCCGCAGGGACAAAGCCCTCAGTCGCGCCGCCCTTGCCTTCATCGACACCGCCGTCAAACTGAAAGCCGCCGACTCCGCCCTGGAGCCGGTGAAACGCCCCTGAGCGCCGGAGCCTCGAAACCCCATCGACCCCTGTTGCTCCGATCCGCTAAAATTCCCTCGCGTGGCCAATCGCCCAGTTCTTACCGCCCTGTTTCTCTGTGCTCTCGGACTTCCAGTCTTCGCTCAGACCGCTCGCAAGCCGGCACCGAAAGAGTCCGGCAGCGATCATAAGTTGATTTCCATTCGTGTCACCGGTAGTCAGAGATTCACTCCTGAGGAAATCATCGCCGCTTCTGGCCTCAAGATCGGCGACTCCGCCACCGAAGGTGATTTCAAGAAGGCTACCGACGATCTGGGCGAGACTGGCCTGTTTACCGACATCTCCTACAGCTACGTGTACTCCGGTACCGGCACCAAAGTCGACCTGCAACTTGCCGACACCGACAAAGTCGTCCCCGCCCGCTTCGAGAACTTCGTCTGGTTCTCGGACGCTGACCTGATCGCCAAGATCCACCAGCGGGAGCCCCTCTTCAAAGGCGTTGTCCCGGTCGGTGGCAACCTCTCCGACCGGGTCTCCGACGCTCTCCAGTCCTTGCTCCTCCAGCGCAGCCTCTCCGCGCATGCCAACTACGTTCGCGAAGGCCAGGGCGGCAACGGCCCGATCGATGCGGTCAACTTCCGCGCCGACGACATGAACATCCGCATCCACAGCGTATCCTTTCCCGGCGCCCCTGCCGCCGAGCAGACGGCCCTCAGCGCCGCAGCGAGAAAACTCGAGCGCAGGGACTATCTCCGCTCTGATGTGAATGCCTATGCAAAGGCCGCGCTCCTGCCCGTCTATCTCGAACGAGGCTTCCTGAAAGCCAGCTTCTCGGAGCCCCAAGCGAGGGTCGCGGAGCAAAATTCCGACGAGACCCAAGTGGACGTTGCTCTGCCCTCCACCCCCGGCCGGCAGTACGAGGTCTCGAGCTTCACCTGGTCGGCGAATACGGCGTTCCCAGCCGACAAACTTCAATCGATGATTCGTGGGCAGCCCGGTCAGTCCGCCAATGCCGTCCAACTCAAAGCCGACCTCGAAACAGTCCAGGCGCTTTATGGAACACGCGGGTACATGACCGCCTCCGTCAAGCCGGAGCCCGACTTTGACGACGCCAACAGTTCCGTCGCCTATAACCTGGAGGTGCACGAGGGCGAGGTCTTCCACTTGGGCGACCTGGAAATTTCCGGAGCCGACCAAAAAACCGTGGACCGCTTGCGCAACGCCTGGACGCTGACCCCGACCGACCCCTACGACAGTTCCTATCCCAAACGCTTCCTCAAAGAATCCTGGAAGCTGCTGCCCACTACCACGGACTGGACTGTCAGCTTCCACGAGGGGGTCAACGAGAAGGACAAAACCGTCGACGTCAGTATCCGCTACAGCAAGAAGGTCAACTGAACCCGCAATCGCGGACACTCGAAAGGCCCCTGCAGAGCCTAAATCTTTCCGATCTCTGGTAACCTATCGACATCAAACCCTTCCATGACCCTGTACCGACGGCCGGAAGGGCATTCATCCTGATAGGAGAACGTAGCATGATGTCTCGTTTAGAGAAGCTTACGGTTGTTCTGGCCGTTTTGATCTTCGGAACTGGATTGCTGGCGCTCGCCGCCGACAAGCCTCAGACCTTCACCGGCAAGGTTAGCGACGCCATGTGTGGCGCGCATCACATGATGTCCGGTCCGGAGGCCGATTGCGCCCGCGCCTGCGTCGGCAAGGGCTCCAAGTATTCGCTGGTCGTCGGCGACAAGGTGTATACCCTCGACACCGACGATAAATCCGCGCTCGGCAATCTCGACAAGCTGGCCGGCGCCAACGCCAAGGTCACCGGCACTCTGAACGGCGACACCATTGCGGTCAGCTCCGTCGCCGCCAAGTAGAGTTTCCGTAGCTGCTGCCCTCCCCCAAGACAGCACACGGAACGCGGGAGCCGCTCTCACCGGCTCCCGCTTTTTTCTGGGTTCCCGACCGCGATTTTCATCCAACGTTTACAAATCGCTGTGTTAGATTTGCGTTTTCTATCACTCTTTCGCACCTCTGGAGGCAAATGAATTGAGCAAGGACATGGTCCCCAAGCGGATCTTCTTCACCAAGGGAGTCGGTAAACATCGCGAACGCCTGACTTCCTTCGAGCTCGCCCTGCGGGACGCCGGAATTGCCGCCCAAAATCTCGTACGCGTTTCTTCCATCTTTCCGCCCAATTGCAAGCTCGTCCCCCGCTCCACGGGCCTCAAATACCTTCACCCCGGCGAAGTCGTCTTTTCGGTCGTCGCCGAAAACAGCACTCGCGAACCGCACCGCTTGCTGGCCTCCAGCATCGGTGTCGCCATTCCTTCCGATCGCAATACCTACGGCTACCTGAGCGAACACCACTCCTTCGGCGAATCCGAAGACGCCGCCGGCGACTACGCCGAGGAACTCGCAGCCGAAATGCTAGCCACCACCCTGAACGTCGAATTCGACCCCGACCGTTCCTGGGACGAGAAAAAACAGATTTACCGTCTCTCGAACAAGATCGTCCGCACCGCCAACGTCACCCAATCCGCAGTAGGCGACAAGCGCGGTCTGTGGACGACCGTGATCGCCTCCGCGGTGTTGATCTTCGACTAGCCGCAAACCTTTCCGCATCCAAAGAAATCAGGGACGGCGGTTACGTCGTCCCCTTTTCCATTCTCAGGCTCTTTGTGTTCCGGCACGGTCGGAGCCTTCATGGGCTGAAGGGGTGAAGTTGTTCCCCGAAGCCTCTCTTAAGCTCTTCGCGCTCTTTGCGCAGCCTTGGTGACCTTTGCTGTCAAAAGCTTTTTCCTTCCTTTCCGGACCCTGCCCTGAACGCAGTCGAGGGGCGGTTAAAGGCTTTCTTTCGTGTACCTTCGTGTCCTTTGGTTAAACGCCTCTTGCGAGCAGTTCCATCGACTCCAAAAACGAAACGGCCCGTCCACCAAGGGGAACGAGCCGCACGATCTTGAAGAGACGAACCCCTATTTTGCCGCCATTTTCTTCTTCGCTTTCCCCTTCAGCGTTCTGTCCTTATCCAGCCGTTCGAACACGGCCGCCACGATCACCGGCAACCCGACCGTGGCATCCACAAACACTTCCCCGAACTTTCCACCTTCCGACGGCGGCACGAACTTGCCCCAGGAAATCGCCTCGCTGTAGGGGCTCCCTGACAACCCGCCCCAATACATCGGCTCCGGACAAATTCGAACCCCGTAGTGATACCGCTTCAGGGGCACATTTTCCCCCAGCCGCCGGTGCCGGAGCTCGATGAATGGACCAAACTGCTGCGACCAGTTCCGCGGCACGCCTCCGCCAATGGTCAAGATCCCCAGCCTCGTCTGCCGCAGCAGCGTCGCCGCAAAATGTTCAAGGTCCACGAACGGATCAAACCGGATCTTGTGCCGCCCCGTGGACTCCCGCAACCGGTTGTTCAGCGCTACGTCCAGTCCCAGTTCCGAATCCGTAAATGCCGGCACGAATACCGGCACGCCCTGCTCGTACGCCGACTTCAGGATCCCGCGCTGATCCTTGGCCGTCCTGGCCAGGTGCGCGCCAATCGTGTGATTGAGCTTGAACGAGCACATCACCTCGTTGTGGTCCCAGCCTTCCAGAATCTCCGACATCACGTCTTCCACGTCATCCAGGTTCTGCTCCGGCTCCAGCGTGTCGTAGACCCGGTTATATCCTTGCTCGTACAGTTCTTCGTCCGACACTTCCGGATTCACCCGGAAATGCGCCCGCCCGGTCGCCTCGACCAGCCCATGCGCCATCAGCGCGCCCGTCGAGACAATCGCATTCACGATGCCGCGATCGATCAGCTCTGAAACGATCAGCCCTTGCTTGGCGACGGTCATCGCTCCGGCAAGCGTCATGACCACAAAACACTCTTCGTCGCGCGCCATAGCCTCGAGAACATCCGCGGCCTCGCCCAGTTGGCGCCCCGTGAACGCTGTCCGCGACATGGCCCGCACCAGATCATCGATGGACCGCACTTTGCTCAGATCCAGCGGCTCCAGCGGAATCAGCTTGTCTTCAATCGGATTGTGCAGGTGCCGATCAATGCCGGATCCATCTTTGTGGGTTCCGTTCCCTCGCTCATGATTGCCATGCTTTTCGTGATTTCCCTTCACAAACACCTCCAGCAAATCCCTTATTTATGTGTAGCACTACTCTACTAGAAGCCAGCGAGATGCCGCCAACCCGCAAGGGCGAATTCTCCGTTCATCCAGCAGCCCGTAACCGTGTGTTCACAATTCCATTGCTCTTCGCGGATCGGCGTACATTTGCGGCCCATTGCTTTCTATCGGTACTCCACTCACAACTGGGTACTCCCCTGCTATGCTACGAGTTCACCTCGGGGAGGCTTTTTCTCGTGCCGCCAGAAAGATTCACCGTCGGACTCGTGCAGATGTCCTGCGGTCCCGTCCCCGACGAGAACCTGCAGAAGGCCCTAACCCGCGTAGCCGACGCAGCCGTCAAAGGCGCTCAAGTCGTCTGCCTGCCTGAGCTTTTCCAGACGCAGTATTTCTGCCAACGCGAAGACCACGCCCTGTTCGACCTCGCCGAACCCATTCCCGGTCCGACCACAGAAAAACTCTCCGCTGCCGCCAAGAAACACGGCCTAGTGCTGATCGCATCGCTGTTTGAGAAGCGCGCGCCCGGCGTCTACCACAACACCGCCGCCATCTTCGACACCGACGGCACGCTCCGCGGCATCTACCGCAAGATGCACATCCCCGACGACCCGCTGTACTACGAAAAGTTCTATTTCACGCCCGGAGATCTGGGCTTCCGCGCCTTCGACACCAACGCCGGCAAGATCGGAACGCTGGTCTGCTGGGACCAGTGGTATCCCGAAGGTGCCCGCCTCACAGCGTTGCAAGGCGCTACGATTCTGTTCTATCCCACGGCCATCGGCTGGCATCCGGCCGAGAAAGCTGAATTCGGCGAGTCTCAATACGACGCCTGGCGCACCATCCAGCGCGCTCACGCCATCGCCAACGGAGTCTATGTGGGCGTAGTGAACCGCGTGGGCTTTGAGACGGGCAACATCGGTGGCAACGAAGCAACGGGCGCTGGCCTGGAATTCTGGGGGGGCTCGTTCATCGCGGACCCCTTCGGGCGCGTCCTAGCCCAAGGCTCGCACGATAAAGAAGAAATCCTGACCGCCGAAGTCGACCTGCGCAAACTGGAAGACATCCGCCGCAACTGGCCCTTTCTGCGCGACCGCCGCATCGACTTCTACGCCCCCATCAGCAGCCGCCTGATCGACTGATGACTACACGCCGAAAGGCCCATCCCGCCCGTTCCCGTCGCACAGCGTCTGCCCAAACCAATACTTCAAGTATCACCTTAAGTCCTGCCCCCGGCTCCCGGATGCCCGCCGAATGGGCACCGCACGAATCCACCTGGCTCGCCTGGCCGCACTTCCGCGGCGACTGGCCCGGAAAGTTCGACCCCATCCCCTGGGTCTACGCCGAAATCGTCCGCCACCTGACCCGCCACGAACGGGTCGACCTGATCGTCAGCAGCGCGGACGCAGAAAAACGCGCCCGCAAGACCCTCAAGCTAGCCAACGCCCTGAACAACAATGTCGCCTTCCACCGCTGGCCCACCAACCGGGTCTGGACCCGTGACAGCGGCTGCAGTTTCGTATCTGACGCGGGCGCTCCTGCCGGCGAAAATGCAAGCAGCCCAACCAACCACGCGGGGAGGGTCCCGGCCGAGCAAAGCTCGGCGTCTTGGCAAGCCATCAAATGGCGCTTCACCGCCTGGGCCAAGTACCCCAACTATCGCCACGACGAGAAAATCGGCTCGCTCATGGCCAAAGCGGCCCAAGCCGAAGAAATCCGCGCCCACCACCGTGACACCCAGGTCGTATTAGAAGGCGGTTCGATCGACGTCAACGGAGAGGGTGCCCTGCTCACCACCGAAGAGTGCCTGCTGAGCAAAGTCCAGCAACGCAACCCCGGCTTCCGACGCGAGGACTACGAGCAGATCTTCGCAACCTATCTGGGCATCAGGAAAGTGATCTGGCTAGGCCAAGGAATAAAGGGCGACGACACCCACGGCCATGTCGACGACATTACGCGTTTCGTCACCCCCGACACCATCGTCACCGTCATCGAGTCCAACTCGAAAGACAAGAACTATGTCCCACTGCAGGAAAATCTCCGCCGCCTGAAGTCCGCCACCGACCAGGATGGCAACCCCTTCCACATCGTCGAACTCCCCATGCCCGCGCCAGTCATTTTCGAAGGCCGCCGCCTTCCGGCAAGCTATGGGAATTTCTACATCGCCAACGGCGCCGTCCTCGTCCCGGTCTTCAACGACCCCAAAGACCGCATCGCCCTCAACATCCTGGCCGACCTCTTCCCCGATCGCCAAATCGTCCCCATCTATTCCGGCGACCTGATCTGGGGCTTCGGCGCTCTGCACTGCATGACCCAGCAACAACCGGCAATCGGCTAACGGGCAGTCGGTCGCTTGCACCCTTGACCGCTGGTCATTCTGACGCCAGGCGAAGCGCAGGCAGGGGGCACAATTCGCTGCAGGTGATTGCTTGACTGGAGAGGATTTCTACTTCTTATACACCGTGGGCCGCGGCCCCTTCTCGAGCGTCTCGCGATCCCAGATCATGTCCTCGCGCGAGTAGTTGGCCAGCTCAAAATCCTGCGTCAACTCGAGCGCGTCCGTCGGACACGCATCCTCGCACAGCCCGCAGAACATGCAACGGCTCAAGTCGTAGGTAAAGTTGGTGAGTTCCTTGCGGCGGGTTTTTTCGTTGCGCTCACTGGAGACCACGATCAAATGTTCCGGGCACGCCAGCGCGCACAGGTCGCAGGCAATGCACATGGTCTCGTTCGTGTCGGGGTTCACGTTCAGCCGCGGCGCCCCGCGGTACCGCTCAGCCACCTGCGGCCGTTCCAGCGGATACTGCTCGGTGTAATTCTCCTTCGGATCCTGGTACCGGAACGTAACTCTCATCCCCTGTAACAGGTCCAGCAGCAACACCTTCCGAAGCAGGTTCGGCATCCCCATACCGCAAAGCATACCACGCCACGCGTAGGCCTGAGGCCTCCCGGTCCCGCCGACCCCGCGCAAAGGAGATGTCCTTTGTGGGGCCTAGCCTGAACCTCGATAGTGGTAGATGCCCTGATCCCACCGGCCTAGGGGCAGACGCCCTCGTCGCCCGGCGTGATTTTCGGATCGGGGGTTCGGATCAGGGCATCGGTTCAGCGACGCCCTAAACCGCCGCGACAGGTGGCCCTGAGGCGATACGGTCCGGACGGCCACCCTTTCCCCGCACCTCAAAGCCGCACCGAGACTTATCGCCATCAGGCACGCGACACCCTCCCCGGGAACTTTTCCGCCCCCTTTCCCGTACATATTCTCAGGACGCAGCCATGAAGGCCCTCCTGACATCCCGATCCGAAATTCGTTGGGCCGCCATAGCCGTTCCATCCGCTTACGTGGCTCACTGGATGCTCACCGCCGCCTGTCCGCACCTGATGTCTCTGGTCCCTGACAGCGTCCGCACCATCCTCCACCTTCTGTAAGTCGCGGGGCTCACAAATGGAGCGGCGCGCCCTTTAGCCGCGCTCGCCTGTGGGACGCACGCCCTCGTCGGCACTCGCTCTTCTACAATGGAGTCGACCCGATCCAGGGAGCCGTCTTGACCGACGACCAACGACCATCGACGAACGACTGTTCTGCCCCGACCAACGACGCTCCCGATGAACTCTTCATGGAAACCGCTCTTCGCGCCGCCCAGCGTGCCCTCGAAGCCGGGGAAGTCCCGGTGGGCGCGGTGGTTGTTTCCGCCGGCAAAATCATCGCCGAGGGCTGGAACCGCAACCTCGCCGGCAGCGATCCCACGGCCCACGCCGAGATCGTTGCCCTCCGCGAAGCTGGTGTACTCGTTGGTAACCACCGCCTGAAGGACTGTGAGCTGTTTGCTACAATTGAACCGTGCGCCATGTGTGCCGGTGCCTTGGTCCATGCGCGGATCAAGCGTCTGGTCTATGGTGCCGACGACCCCAAGGCCGGTGCGATCCACTCAGTCCTGCAGGTCCTGAATCACCCGCAACTGAACCACCGGATCGAAGTCAAGGGAGGCGTGCTGGCCGGTCGTTGCGCGGAGATCGTGCAAGCCTTCTTCCGCCAGCGCCGAAGCGAACAGAACAAGAAGGGGTAGTGCCTTCTCCGAATGTCTTTCCGGTCGGATTGATTTCTAACAGCAAATCGCTAATGGCTTCGTCCACTACCTTGCCAGGCACACTCTGACACACCTTTGCACCGCGACGAACTGAGGCTTCCCGGCAGACGTAGATCGGCACCGTGCCGCCGCCGTTCTCCGTGGTAGCGCACGTTCATGCGTTCTCCACAGATGCCGCACAGCAGGCGTCCCTGCAGCAGAGCCGAGCCCTCTCGGGCGGGACCGAGTTGACGCCCGTTTCCAAAAGCCCACGCATTCTCGGCCAGCCGCTTCTGATTGCCCTCAAACTGCTCCCAGCTGATATAGCCAGGGTGTACATCAGGGATCAGATACTGCCATTTCTCCCGCGGTAGTTTTACGGCCGTGTACTTGCCATCCGGTTTCCGTCCGGCCCGCGTGCGGCCATAGACGAAGGCGCCCGCAGATAGAGATCGTCAGAGCTGGGCCCAAAGAAGCTGCCAGACAGATCGGATGGAACAGCACTTCCCTGCTTAAGCGACTGGGTCTCCGACTACTAGGGTTGTGGCTAGGGTCCATGCTGTCGAGATTCAAGCTGCCTGGTCCCGCGCTGCATCACTCCTGGTTAATCTCGGCATCTGTTCGGCCGTTCATAGCAAGCGCAGCACGAAGCTCAGGTTCAGACATCTCCACACCACTCTGAATGGAAATCCCATCCTCCAGCCATACCCTGACGAATCGATCTGGATTTGTTCCCGCCACCCTCACATCGTATTTGCCAGTTTGTACAACCCCTCCGGGGAAAATAAACAAGACAAGTAAAGTGGCGGAGAGAGAGGGATTCGAACCCCCGGTGCCCGTTAAGGCACGGACGCTTTCGAGGCGTCTGGTTTCAACCACTCACCCATCTCTCCGCGTGGTCGATGCCCTAACGTCGTTGTTCCCTTCATTTTATCAGACGACCTACGACTTTCACTGAACCTGGACTGCCGTAGCCGGCGTTTTGCAGTGCGCCACGACTTCGGGAATGAATTGAACGAGCGACTTGTTATAGCGCCGGTGAAGAGCTCGCGAAGTTTGAACATATCCGAACACTGATGAAGGGCGCCCAGCCGTCATTGGACGGTGCCGTCAGCATCGCTGTCCATGGTAAGGATCCGATTCGCGACTTGGTTCACCATAGCGAAAACCTCCGGTTGTCCGGCATCATGGGTTTCGGTCCCAGGAACTGTGCTCGCTTCTCGGCCGGAAATAGGAGAGCGTCGGGATCGGTTTTTTTGGCTTGGGCTCGCCACCGCTCGACGGCGTCTTTGACTACATCGGGTATGGCCACCAGGCGGTAGTTGCTCCGCCCGAAACGATTCTTACGTTTACTTTTTGGGCTGAAACTGGCCTCGCCAGGTGGTGTTCATGATTTTGAAGACTGTGCCCTGATACGATCCCCAGGTCAGCGCAAAAAGCTCACTCGGTCGCAACGCGCAGAAGGATCGGATCAGGAAGATGGCCCGGTCGCGCACGTCTGTAAGACGCGCTAGCAACTTGCAGTACATTGCGATGGGCAGGACGTGTTGGTCGCGCTCCTCAATTTCCGGAATCACTGTCTTGCGAGCCACGTTGCGTTCCATCACCTCCTGATCGACAGCTTCCGCCAGACCCGCTTTGATAAGGTCGCGGGCGTGATAGACGACGGTATAGGAGTATCCATCGTTAGCCATGCGGTTCAAAAACATTTGCACATTGAACTTGGTGATGTCCTTGAGCTGGACGTGCTCGAAAACGGGATAGATGTGGCATTTCAGGTAGTCCTCGTTGGTGCGCCGAGTAGCGGCGCGCCAGTTGGCAGCGCGCATGGGGACATAAACGTTACGCATCCACTCGCCAAACGTGATCGTGTCATCGGCGGGACGCGACCTCGGGCCGGCGTTGGCCAGCTCGAGTTCTTGGCGCAGAATCTGTTCTGCGTCGATTTTGCGCATCGACGACTTGTGTCCAACCACGCGCGAGCGATGGTGGCGCTTTGGTTTTTGCGCGACCGGATCCGTTAGATAGACGTAGTAGGAGATTTCCCAACTGCCATTTGTCGTTAGAGTGATGGTTCCTTTCTGATTGCGGGTGCGTCCGCGAGCCATTCTCGTCCTCCGGAGGTCGAATTCTTTTCCAGCTTTCGAATTCGCGCAAATCCCGCGCGTTCGCGTTGGAATTTCGACCCCGAGGGAGTCGGCGAGGCGTGAGCCCTCGCTGTCTCGCCCATTACGAGCTATGGCCGCCTAAAAGGGAGCGCCGGAGAATTTCGGGCTTTTTTTTGAACGCAAATCCCCGTAACCCACTGATGCCATTCAAGTATGCGACCTGCTCGAAAGCGGACATACCTTAACGGGTATCGGGGGTTCAAATCCCTCCCTCTCCGCCATTATTTCTTTGTCACAACTTTCTTTCCGGCAAAACTAAGGCTCCCGGATGGGAGCCCATTTCAGTGCAGTCTTGTTTGAGATGCCGGTTTGCTGGTGTCGACTCCTAGTCACGGCTGCGCAACTTCGACAGCAGCCGTACGATTTCCAGGTACAACCAGATCAGGGTAACCATCAGGGCGAATGCCCCGTACCACTCCATGTACTTGGGCGCCCCCGCCTGCGCCCCACGTTCGATCAAATCGAAGTCGAGCACCAAGTTCAACGCAGCCACGATCACCACGAACACGCTGATCCCAATCCCCAGCGGCCCGGCTCCAAACACGGACGGGAACCGCAGCCCGAAGAACCCCATGATCATCGTGGCCACGTAAAACAAGGCAATCCCGCCGGTGGCAGCGACCACTCCCAGACGAAAATTGTCGGTAACCTTAATCAGACCGGAGCGGTAAGCCAGCAACAGCGCCACCAGCGTCCCGAAGGTCAGAGCCACGGCTTGCATCGGGATACCCGGGTATCGCAGCTCGGTCATCGCCGAGATACTACCCAGAACCAGCCCCTCCAGCAGCGCGTAAATAGGCGCCGTAACCGGGGCCCAGGTCTTCTTGAAGATGGTGACCAGCGCCATGACAAATCCGCCGATCCCACCCAGCGCGAGCAGGGGCAGGACGGACGAAAGCGCCGCTTCCGGATCGCCGGCATTCAGGAACCGGCTCCAAGTCCAGGCCGCCGTTCCCGCCACGCAGATGGCCAGCACCCCCGTCTTGTTCACCGTGCCCGTGACGGTCATGCGCTCGCCCAGCACCAATCCTTCCGGCTCAAACGCTCCCCGAAACGCCGGGTTCGAAGTTTGCATCAATGCCACCGAGTTTCCTCCTTCACCAACTCATTCATTATGAACCACCGTCCGAGAAATGTCAGACAGGCTCAGGCGCGGCGTGCCAGAACTACCAACCCGGCAAGGGCGGCTGATTTGTGATCCTTGGTCCAGGGTGGTCCGAGAGAACGACCAAGGGCGGCAATCTGCTGCCGTATCCGAGTCGTCCGGCTACCGAACGCTGTCTGGACACACTCGTCGAGGTCGCGCTCTCGAAAGCCCGTAACAGACAAGTGAAGAGCCTCACATGCTTTCGAGAAAGCTTCGCGAAAGAATTGGCCCTCCGCGGCGTGAATCAGGGCATGGGATTCCAGAATCTTTGAAAGAGGCGGCAACGGGCGGCCTGACGCTAACAGAACGGCAGAACCCACGACGCGGTATTGGCAACCCCGCAGTTTGCCTAGGACTTCCCGGACTACCGCCAAAGCGAGACAGCTTGAGTCCGCAAAACAGCTCCCAACAAAGTTCTCCGCGTCGGGGAGTTCAAGATTCTCCGCAAAGTGATAGGGCTGCTTCGCTCCTGGTGTTCCGCCGGTAGTGATCGCGATGCGTCGACGTTCAATGACCTCCACCACGCCGGCGTTGTTTGCGACCGCCACGAGCGCTCCCCAGCCAGAATGCATTCGAACGCCGATCGCTGCGCGCTTCATGTCTGAGGTGTGCCTGCGGTGCACTACGGCGAGATCGTACCCCATTGCCGAGGACTTACGCCCGCATCTTCTCGCCAAACTTCTTCTCGAACTTCTTCAGCTTGGGAGCAATTACAAACTGGCAATACGGTTGAGTCGCGTTGTTGTCGTAATACTCCTGGTGATAGTCCTCGCCGACGTAGAACTTTTCTGCCGGCTCCACGCTCGTGACAATCGCCTCCGGAAACGCTTTGGCCGCGTTCAACGCCGCGATCGTCTCCTCCGCCTCGGCCTTTTGCTCCTCCGACGTGTAGAAGATCACAGACCGGTACTGCTCTCCCACATCGTTTCCCTGCCGGTTCAGAGTCGTCGGATCGTGTACCGCAAAAAACATCTCGAGCAAATCCCGGTACTTGATCTGGCTCGGATCAAACGTGACCTGCACTACTTCCACGTGCCCTGTGTCCCCGTTGCACACCTGCCGGTACGTGGGATTGTCCACATGCCCACCCATATACCCGGACACCGCCGATTTCACACCCTCCAGCCGGTTGAACACAGCCTCGATACACCAAAAGCATCCGCCCCCGAAAATTGCGATCTGTTCGTTCGCCATGCTCATTGGATGCCCAACTCCCCCAGAAGTTCCACCCCCTCACTGGAGTTCGACCGACACCACTTCGCCCGTTCCCTCACCTGTCTCCCGATAGTTCACCGCTGCGCGCTGATTCGACCAAGCGCACGAGAAGGTATCTGCGCCGATCACCAGGACGTGTTTCGTATCGCCCACATGCAGCTTCAACGTTCTCCCTGCCGTCGCCAGGCTCAACATTGCTCCCGGCACCGCCCCACAATCTACGCTTGCGATCTTCCCCTTCACGAATCGTGGCGATGTCTGCGCCGGCAGCGTCACTGCCCTGACTTGCCCGTTCTCGGCCGACTTGACCTGTCCCTCCTGGTCCGCCGGATGTTCCGCTTCCACCCGCACGTTTCCGCTCGTGGCGACCGTTTCTCCGGAGTCGATCGCTTGTTTCATCTTCTGCGCTTCTTCCAGCATCTGCCCGGCTCGGCTCGCCAGGATCGGCTGGGGCGAACTCTGCAATCCCTGCAGCAGCGCGATTGCCTCGGCCGGCTTCTTGTTGTTCATGTACATTTGCGCGAGATTGAAGACATACATGTCATTGCGCGGACTGAGCGCCACCGCCTTCCGCATCATCGCCATTCCTCTTTCGGGATCTCCCCCGTAAGCGCTGGCGAACGCCAGAAGTGAGTACGCATCCGCGAAGTTCGGATCGAGCGCAATCGACGTCTCCAGTTCCTTGGTCATCACCGGCACGTTGGCCACTTCAGCCAGCGTTTTCTCCCGCGACATCAGCAGCGCCACGTAATAGTGCACCCGTGGATCTTTCGAATTCCCCTCCGCCGCCTTCTGGAAATACTTGCCTGCCTGCTCGAAATCCTGTTTCTGCAAGTAAGCGTACCCCAGCCCCCGCAGAGCCAAAGCGTTGGAAGGATCCGTCTTCAGAATCGCCTCCAGCTCTTCCACGGCCTTCGCACCGTAGTTGGGCGAATGCAGGTGTACATCGGCAAGCACCGCATTGCCATCGGTCGCGCTCAATGGGGTCACCACGTAATTGTTCGTCGCAATCCCCGCGGGCGTAGGCAGTTTGTAAAACGTGTAACGTTCATTGCTCACGTAATTGCGGATCTCCCGGTCAAACTGTGCCGCACTCATCCCAAATGACCGCTGGATGGCATCCTCCACGCCCATCTTCTGCCTCAGCGTCAAGTCAAAGTAAGGGCCCAGCTTCGGAATCAGGTTGTGGTCATACAGGTAGTGCACCACGATGGAAGACTGCGCGTAGAACCCTGTTCGTCGATCGCCGCTCTCGTTGTAGGTGCTGGAGTCTTGCCGCACCCGGAACAAATCGGCCGTCTTCGCCAGTCCGGTCTGCTGCAGGACACGATAGGTGTCGTCGGGCACCTTCCCCACGCGCGCCTCTTTTCCGTCGACTTCGATGCTCCGGAAATATTCCGCGAACCCCTCCTCGAACCACGGTGCGGTCTGCGCTGACATATTGCTGTTCATCAGTTGATGAGCGTATTCGTGAAACACCACTTCCCACGGATTGTCAACGGAAAGATCCAGCAGGATAAAGCTGCGATCGGTCGTCCCCTGGAACAATCCGGCCACTTGTACCGGCTTGCCATTCCACAGCGGCGCAAATTGCCGAAGCTCCTTGGTATTGCGGAACGCCACGATCTGCAGCGGCACCGCCAGGTTCACGCTGGCCTTCAACAACAGTGAGCCAAACACCGCCCGCATTTGCTCGAACCGGACGGCCACGTCCCGACCGCGCTTCTCGCCCCCATCCGTCACCACTGAGAAGTTCGGCGACTTCACCTGCACCCACTGCGACTCTCCTGCAAAAACCGGTAGCGTTCCCGCAAGCACGCAACATCCTGCCAACGTTGTCCCAAACCATCCCATGCGACACGCCATGAATTTGCTCCTCAGGCGCCGCCATCGTACAACAGTTCAGCGCGTAAGGAAGCGTTTTCGCGATCGACGATCCCTCACGGGAATTATCCCGATACCGGCCGAGATCTATCCACGGTCTGCTCTGATAACCTGCGGACAAAGTCCTCGTGGGAACCAAAAAATGAAGTTGAGAAGAAAACAGTGAAGTTATTAAGCAAAAAGGTGGGAAGAGAATGGGGAAGGGCGCGAGTTCAGTCATGCCGCCAAGAAGAGGGTGGCTTTGTCCCAGTACACAACATTTTGCCAGCTCCCAAACGAAGACTGGTCAGAGGGGCCCACATGTGGCTGGATTCTTACCACCCTCCTCTACGAACTTGCTTGCAGTAACTAACAGATCTATAGGCTTTTTTCTGCGGAATCTGCGGCCAATGGTTTCTTCCTGGCTTCGTAGCCAAGACGAAAGGGGCCCTCCCGGGAGGGCCCCTTTATGATCCGACTTTGAAACCATCAGGCCGCCGCCTTAATCTCCTGTACCTTGATCATGGTGCTGTCGGTGTCCAAGGTCCCAGTCACCTGCACCTGCTTGCCTTCAAATTTTCTGGCTCGTTGCTGGTCATCCAGTTGATAAGTCATATTATCGGCGGTCTTCAGCACGTACTTATCGCCCGACTTCATAATTGTCCCCGAGAATACCTGGGTAGCCGGTTCCTTCTGCGGGTCGTACTGGTGTTCCGGCGCCGGTTGATTCGGCGACTGTGTATCCGGACCCGGCTCAGGCTGCTGCTGCCGTAAAGGCACCGGTTGCGGCGACGGAACCGGCTCCGGTTTCTGCACCTGCGTCCAGGCGATCAATTCCGTTCCCGCATGACCATTCGGGCCATTCGGAGTATTTGGGGTATTCGGTTTCCGCGAAGTCTGTGCCATCGCCGTGGGTAGTGCGATCGACAGAGCCAGCGTTGCCAGTATCATCTCTCGTTTCATCTTGAACCTCCCACCTCAGACCTTCTTCAAGAAGACGGAGCGGCCTTCAAGAAGACGGAGCGGCATCGCGCAATAACAAACGCTGCACGAAACCTGCCACGGGGGTTCGCGCAAGTCTTTTCTGCAACATGCAAGCCACCACCGAACGCCCAGGGAGCCCACCGGGAAAATTCGACCCGTACTCTGCCCAAAACTACCAGCCGGAAGCCTTTTACAGAAAACACTGTATGGACGCGGCTTTCATTGCATCACACAATCAACCTACTTGATTGGACCCCCGCTCTTTGCCTCAAGCAGCGAGCGTGACGCGCTCTCCCCTGCGGATAGCGTTTGAAAGCCCACGGCCTCGAAACGTGGGCTTTCTGGTTTCTGGGGCGTTCCGGACTTCCGACTTCCCGACCGCACGCAGCGCACCGCCGTGCACCGCCGTGGACCCATCTCCTGGGCGACCGGTTGCATCCTAAATGAGCGTGGCGCCCCTGCACAGCTCGCCTCGTGTGATTCTGGTTTCTCCTAACCCGTTACGCCTGTTGAGCATGGAGGCTGCCCTGGAACTTAGTCGCCCGGCCCGGGTTACCAGTGATGTGGGCCCGGTGGCTTTATTGGCTTTTGACTCCATCGCGGAGCACAACGTATGAGGAAGCACAGGATCTTTCATATCGCACTGGTTCTTCTTGCAGCGGCTTTGTTGCTGCAATCGCCCCTCACCGCGGCAGCGCAGGATCAACCGGATCCGGGCGTAGTGCAGGATCAGAACGATCAGAGCAACGACCAGGACCCTCCGACCCGCGTCGCGCGTCTCAACTATTCGTCCGGCGCCGTCTCGTTTCAGCCGGGTGGCGAAGGCGACTGGGTCACCGCGGTCGCGAACCGTCCCCTGACCACTGGCGACAACCTCTGGGCCGACCAGAATTCGCGGGCTGAGCTGCACATCGGTTCGAGCGCCATCCGCATGAATTCGGAAACCAGTCTCACCTTCCTCGATCTCAACGATCAGACCACCCAATTGCGCTTGTCGCTGGGCACTTTGCTTTTGCGTGTTCGTCACCTCGATGACGGAGACCTCTTCGAAGTCGATACTCCGAACCTTGCCTTCACCGTGCAAAGCGTGGGTGAATATCGCATCGACGTAAACTCCGACGGCAACCAGACCATAACCACCGTCTGGCACGGTCGCGGCGAGGCCACTGGCGGCGGCTACACCTACACCGTTGTTGCCGGTCAGCAAGCCACATTCAGCGGCACAGACGAACTCGATCACGAGATCGCGCAACTTCCGGGCTCTGACGATTTTGATGACTGGGCGTTTCAGCGTGACAGCCGCGATGACCGCGCCGACTCTTCCAACTACATTTCCGCCGAAATGACCGGCTCGGAGGATCTCGATGACTACGGACACTGGCGCTACGTCCCCGACTACGGGCCGGTGTGGACCCCGACCGGGGTCGCCGCCGGATGGGCTCCCTATCGCTATGGACATTGGGTTTGGATCGCCCCCTGGGGTTGGACGTGGGTCGAGGACGAGCCCTGGGGGTTTACTCCCTTTCACTATGGTCGTTGGGCCTATGTTGAAAATGGATGGTGCTGGGTGCCTGGCCCGGTCTACGTTCGGCCGGTGTACGCTCCCGCCCTGGTCGCCTTTGTGGGCGGCGGCGGATTCCGCTTGTCGATCGGAGTCGGCGAAGGCGTTGCTTGGTTCCCGCTCGGTCCCCGCGAGGTCTACGTTCCCCCGTATCGCGTGAGTCGCGTCTACGTGAACAACATCAACATTACGAATACGCGTGTGAACATCACGCAGGTCACCAACGTTTACAACAACTACCAGACCAATAACATCAACCGGATCGCGTACATGAATCAGCGCGTCCCTAGGGCCGTGACTGCCGTTTCTCGCGAGACGTTCGTGAACGCCCGCCCCGTGTCGAGAAATCTCGCGCAGGTCGATGCCCGGCAGATGGCCGAGGCGCCCGTCAGCCGCATGGTACCCGCCCAGCCGGCGCGCACCAGTGTGATCGGAGCAGGAGCGCCGGCCAAAGCCAGACCTCCGGCTGCGATCGAGAATCGTCGCGTCATCGCAACCCGCAATCCTGCGCCACCTCGTGTCCCCTTCGATCAGCACCAGGCCAACGTTCGCCGGGAAAACATCCGCACCGAGACTCCCGCCCAGGCCCCGCCGCGCATGCCCCAGTCCATTATGAGCAACCCCCCGCAATCCGCGCGGAATGTTCCGCGCCCCGGCGAGTCCAATCGCCCGCAGCCGGCTCCACAGGCGACTCGCGAGCAGGAAGCTCCACGGAACGAGTCTCCGCGGAACGAACAACCAAACATGCCCCATCCTTCTCCGGGCTATCAGAATCGTGGCAATGAAGGGCCAAACCACCCGCTGGTCCGCCCTGCGCCTCCGGTTCAGTCGCGTCCTCAGGTCGACCAGAACGAGGCCGACAAGTTTCACAACTGGCAGCAGCAGCGGCCCGCTGCGCCTACGCAGCGAGCCAACCCGCCCCGTCCCGCCGATAACCGGGCGCCGCAGAAGCAGGACCACAAGAAGTAGGAGATCTCAATGCTCTTGTTTTTCTCGGGTGCCGTATCGATTTCCAGATGGGAGGGCCTTCTGATGTATCCGCCTGATGTGCGCAAATCTGCGGCCCGATCGCTCTTTCTCGCTACTCGGTGCTCGCCACCTACTTCCAAACCGTATCCAGAAACAAATAGCGCTCCCGCAAGCTATCCTTCCCCGCCTCCGGCGCAGCCTTCAAATGCATCACCTGCCACCCATGCGCGGCGTCGTAGGCCGGCCACTTCGGCAGTCCCGCACCATTCGGATCTCCGCTCCGCGCAAAGTTCGTCCAATACTTCTGCATCTGTTCGCTGAGCTTCCGGTCCTCCGTCCGAAACGGCAACCCCTTCGAATCCAGTTGCCCGAACACGTACTCGATTTCCGCCGAGTGGTACGCCCCCAGCCCCTCTGGCCTGTCGGCCGCAGGCAGCGACAGATCGAACCGGTACCGGTACACCACTTGCTTCCCGGTCTTCTTCTGCGCTTCCATCCACTTCCAGGTCGAAAACGCGATGAACTGGTCTCCCGAAAAGTCCTCAATTGACCGGAGCGCCTCCGCGTCCGAGTGAGCCGGATACAGTTTCAGAAACTCCGCCGCGCGCGCCCCAAACTCCTTGTCAGCCGCCGCTTTGGCGCCGGCTGCTGTTGGCTTCTCCGGTCCGAGCCCGGCGAAATTACCTTCGTCGCGATTCCATCCGGCCAGCACCGGAACATCATTCTGTTTCCCTTCGGCAAACAACTTTGGCACCGGCTTCGGTAGAAAATATCCATCCACATCCGGCGAGAAACTAATCCCGCCTCCCGCCTGTTTCGTCAGCGTCGCCTCGAGCACCCTGTCCGCCGGCAACGCCCGCAACTCAGCAAGCGAGGTCACCCCGTAAGACGATCCCACAAACTTCAGATCCTCCCGCTCGCGCACTTCCCTGGTCTTGAAAGGCAGCCCGTGACTCGAGAACGCCGCCCCGCTTTCCCCAATCGCTCTCTGGAACAGTCCTTTCGCCAGCGGAGACGCCATCTGCGCGCTCACCGAGAACGACCCCGCGCTCTCCCCAAAAATCGTCACGCTCTCCGGGTCCCCACCAAAAGCCGCGATATTCCGCTGCGCCCATTGCAGCGCCGCCGTTTGATCCAGCAAGCCATAGTTCCCCGCAGCCTTCCGACCCGATTCCGCGGCCAGTTCCGGAAGGGCCAGAAATCCAAAAATCCCAAGCCGGTAATTCATCGACACCACTACCACGCCCTGCTTCGCCAGATTCTGTCCATCCTGACGCGGCTCCGACGTCGCGCCCGCCACGAACCCTCCGCCGAAAATCCAGACCATCACGGGGAGTTTCCTCGCGTCGGCTGGCGCCCACACATTCAGCGTCAGGCAATCCTCGCTCGGCCCGGGATCCCGAAACACCATGTCGCTAAAAACCCGTCCCTGCATGCAGCGCGCTCCAAACTCGGTCGCCTTGCGCACGTCCGTCCATTTCGCCGGGGCCGCCGGCGCCTTCCATCGCAAATCTCCCACCGGTGGCGCGGCATACGGAATCCCCAGAAACGCATTCACGGTTCCTTCCTGCTTCCCCTCAACCACTCCGCCATCCGTTTTCGCCTGAGGTCCAGAGGTGGCTCCGTGCAACGCCAACGGCGCAACCGCCGCCAGAACTACCAACCACCTTCTCCACCGCAAGACGACGAAATTCAACATGGCGTGCACTTCCCGGCGCATGACGATATCAGGCTTTATGGAGTTAAAGACGCACCGCAGAATTCCGCACTACCGGAACTTCGAGAGCAACTCCTCAAACGGCTGGGATCCCACGTTCCAGGTCCCCTCGAACGGATTATCCAGGTCAGTCACAAAGTGGGCAATGAATAGAAGCAACGCCGGCCCACGTATGGACCGGCGTCAACCTGAGATCTAAATTCTTGAACTCGTTAACTTCCCTGTACCGGGAACGCTGGAGCCCCGCCCGCGACGTCCGCACTGTTGAAGACCGCGTTGGCCCCCAAGTGCGCTGGCGCGGCCGCCAGCATCTGCTCCTTGCGATAAATCAGGTCGGTGGCGTTGAACGACGCCAGCTCAAAGCCGTGCCCGTGCGTAATCGCGTCCGTGGGGCAGGCTTCCACGCAATACCCGCAAAAAATGCAGCGGTTGTAGTCGATGTTATAAACCTTGGCGTAGCGCTCCGCGCCGCTCACCCGGTTCGTCTCCGTGTTCTCGGCCGCCTCAATGTAGATGCAGTTCGACGGGCAAGCCGCCGCGCACAGGAAACAGGCCACGCACTTCTCCAGCCCATTCTCGTCGCGTTGCAAAACGTGCATCCCACGGAAGCGCTCCTGGAAACGGGCACCCTTCAAAGGCCCGGGCCCATCGGGATAGTTTTCCACCTGCGTAGGCTGAAACATCTCCATAAAGGTGATGCTCATCCCCTTGGCGATTGCGGCAATGTTTTTCAGAACCGGCATGCCTTATCAGTATACCGAAACCCGCGAAGTCGGCCATGCCCCCTCTTTCCCAGCACCCGGCACTCGCAACTTGGCACTACCCCTTTCCCGTCCGTAACTTGCGAGACACCGGTGTCAGGCAACCAGCGGCATCCTTCGCTCGTGGCTTATCATCTAACCGAGCGTCCCAAAGCCGCTCAACCCTATGTCCCTTCTCCTGGACTCCATAAATTCCCCGCTCGATGTAAAAAAGCTCGCCATCCCCCAACTCGACCTCCTCGCCGAAGAAATCCGCGAAGAGCTCATTTCCGTGCTCTCCAAGACCGGAGGCCATCTCGGCCCCAACCTTGGCGTGGTCGAACTCACCCTCGCCATGCACTACGTCTTCACCACGCCCGAAGATCACTTCGTCTTCGACGTCAGCCATCAGGCCTACGTCCACAAGCTGCTCACCGGACGCCGCGAACAGTTCCACAGCATCCGCACGCCCGGCGGCCTGAACGGATTCATGCTCCGCTCCGAAAGCCCACACGACTGCTACGGCGCCGGACACGCAGGCACTGCCCTCTCCGCAGCCTTGGGGATGGCGGTCGCGCGCGACCGCATGGGCAGCAATGAACACGTCGTTGCCCTGGCCGGAGACGCCGCCTTCACCTGCGGTATCACCTACGAGGCGCTGAACAACATCGCGCACCACACCCGTCGCCTCATCGTCATCCTCAACGACAACGAATGGTCCATCGACAAGAACGTCGGCGCGATCGCCAGCTACCTCAACATGATCGTTACCAACCCGCGCTTCGACTACCTCCACGAGCGCGCCGGACGTTTCGTTGAGCGCCTGGGCGGCAAAACCCTTTTCCAAATGGCGCGCAAAGCTGAAGAGGCCGCCAAGAGCATGTTCTGGCCCAGCGTTATCTTCGAAGAACTCGGCCTGAAGTACTACGGTCCCATCGACGGCCACGACGTCTCCACCCTGATCAAGACTTTCGAATTTCTCAAGATGCAGCGCCGCCCCGTGCTCCTGCACGTGCTCACACAAAAAGGCAAAGGCTTCGAACCCGCCCTGCAGAGGCAGAAGAAATTCCACGGTCTCGGACCCTACGATCCCGAGACCGGAGAAACCAAGCCCGTCGGCCTGCGCACCTACTCCGAAATCTTTGCCGACACGCTGGCAAAGCTAGCCGACATGAACAACAGAGTTGTCGCCATCACGGCAGCGATGCCCAATGGCACCGCGCTCGATCGATTCCAGCTTCGTCACCCTGACAAGTATTTCGACGTCGGCATCGCCGAAGAACACGCCGTCATCTTCGCTGCTGGCCTTGCAACCAAGGGTTTCAAACCATTCTGCGCGATCTATTCCACGTTCCTACAGCGCAGCTTCGATCCCATCGTGCACGACGTCTGTCTGCAGAATCTCCCCGTCGCTTTTTGCATGGACCGCGGGAGTCTCTCGGGCGACGATGGCCCGACGCATCATGGCCTGTTCGACATCAGCTACCTGCGCGGAATTCCCAACATCGTTCACATGGTTCCCAAAGACGAGGACGAGCTCGCCGACATGCTCTTTACCGCCATGCAACACAACGGCCCGATTGCGGTGCGCTACCCACGTGGAGTTGGGCCTGGAACCCCTGTGAAAGATGTTCCGCGCGCCATTCCCATCGGCCAGGCCGAACTGCTCCAGCATGGCGAGCACGACCGAGTCGCCTTCTTTGCGCTGGGCGCGCTAATTCCGATGGCGCAGGAAGCCGCTACCAAGCTCGAAGGCCAAGGTATCTCGAGCGCGGTAATCAACGCGCGCTTCACCAAGCCCATCGACGCTGCCATGCTCGAGTTTTACGCGCGCAGCGTGGATGCGATCGTCACTCTCGAAGATCACGTCCTGAAAGGCGGTTTCGGTGCTGCGGTATTAGAAGAGTTGAACATTCTGGGATTGAGCACCCCGGTCGTGCGCATCGGATGGCCCGACCTGTTCATCGAGCATGGCAAGCCCGACGCCTTGCGCGCCAAGTACGGCATCACGGTCGATGCGATCCTTGCCAGGCTGCGCCCAATCCTCCAGAACAACGACGAAGCGAACAATGCTGCAAGCGCTCCCGTCCGAAGCCTTTAATCTGTGCGGCGGACACTCTGTCCGCGGCCGTTGTCGTCCTGGCCCCAGCCCGAGATTCTGAGGCTTCAAGCAGCGAGGCTCGCAGCTCATCGCTGAATGTGTAGAGCGGAGCCGAACCTAAGAAGGGGAGATGTTAGGGGACTATCAACTCTTAGTTCGTCACGCGCAGCGATTGAAAAGCTCGACCTCTTTGAGCATGGTCTCCGCATCGGACTTCGAGACTTCCGAGCAGACTCCGGAGTTCGCCTTTTCCCACAGCTCGCGTAATTCTTCAAGGCGCTGCTTCATCAGAGCGTCACAGACACCGATCCTTTGCGAGTTGTGCGCTTATGCCATCGACTGTCGGCCGGGCCCGCAGAGCGATACTGAATTTCGCGCACAGTTTCCGCAACGATTCTTCCAGCGCATCGTCGGCGAGAATGGCCGCGCTCTGGTGCTGTACCCTATTCAAGGAGCCCGGCGCTTCCGATACGACAGATCCCCGCCCTCCGTTGTTGTATCCGCTCCCAAGGCGCGTGCAAATATTTCCCAATCGTGCGTATCAGAGCGCACGTGGGTTCGCGCAGACTCTACGGCGATCCCTGTAACGTGCCGGCGGAGATTCCCGGATGACTTCACGGATGTGCGGAATGCGCGAGTCGCGAATCGCGCTAAGACGTTCACTGCAAACAGCCGCCGCTTGCGATGGAAAAACACCCTTAGGCGCAGATGGTGATGGCACGGTATTTGCTAGGTAATCGCAGTACCGAATACTCCTCCGGAGGACCGCATGAAGAAAAGTACGCAATCGCTTTTGACTCTTGGCACGCTTGCGCTGGCGCTGGGCGCTGCCCCGCTCTATGCGCAGCAGGATTCGCAATCTTCCAGCACGCCGCCGTCGCAGCAGCAGCAGCCTGATCAGTCACAACAGCAACAACCGCCCGCCGGCAACGACGCGCAGGGTCAGCAGTCCGCCAGCGATGTGCAGACGTTCAGTGGCACGATCGTGAAGCAGGGCGACCGGTATGCACTGCAAGATGCCAGCAGCGGAAAAACATATGACATCGACAAACAGGACGGACTGAAACAGTACGAAGGCAAGCAGGTGCGCGTGCGTGGCACGCTCGACGCCGACGGCAAGACGATCCACATGAAGTAATCCGTCGCTCGCCGTACTCTCGACTGAAAGGGGCCTCGACACGGGCCCTTTTCTATTTCGTCACTGTTCCCGTCTTGTCTCCTACTGGCGCTTCACTGACCCGGCTTAACCAAGGGGACGATTTTCTATTAGAGAACGTACGATCGGAACTCTATAACCGGCATTGCGAAATATGGATAAGGTTCAATTAAGTAATGCGGAAACAGGGGGGCTGAGTGCCGGAATGGAAAGCGAGCACCGAGTACCCGAACGAACCTGAGTAGCCGAAGGTTGCGCAGAACCCAGATCCGCGAAAATCTCTCCTGGTCCCCTTGCCTACTTGTTCTGGTCGACTACGAAGCTGATGTCCGCGATGCCGGCAGCGCGCACCTGGTCGAGGACTTGGCCTACGCGGGCCCAGTGCGTGCGGACGTCGACGCGAAGATAGACCTTTCTCTCGGCACCGACTCGCAATTGCCGCCTGATCCGTTCGTCCAACCCGGAGAGGCACACCCTGTTATTGTCAAAAAACACGTCCCCAGTGCGGAAGACCAAAACGATCAGTGCAGATTCGCGGCGCATACCGGGCAGGGACCGGACATAACGAACCCGTGGAATATCGGCGGACACGCCGCCGGAACACCCCGGCACCCCGGTCATGAACGCTACCAACACCGTGAAAACAAGTACAAACATGACGCCAGCAAAGGCGTTAGCGTCCAGCACTGCAATGACCTCGGACATGCATGGACGGCGAGATCGCATTCTGGGTTAGACACCGAGGTGGGACCTTTACCTCCCGCTTTCAATACCAGGGATACAGAGTGGTCTTAACCAGTAAGGACCCGAAGGTTGCACTAAGCAGGCCTGATTGCGAGTGTCGGGAAAGAAGCTGAGCGGCCGCAGGTTGCGCCTTCCAAGAGAAATCCCCGCCCAAGCGGTACCGGAATGGGACACCTCGAGTCTGTCATCGATGGGCGGACTGAGCTCCTGTCTCACTCGATAACGCCTATCCGTTTGGTTGTGGCGCTAACCGTCGGGTTAACGGCGGCGGGGTTTTGCCGGCGCCAAGGCCCCGGGGGCAGTTCGGCAGAAGTCTGTCGATGTAGCTGGCGGGCAGTGGGTTAGGAGGAGAGTTCCAGTGCCGAGTGGAAATTTGTGCGCGTGGCCCTCCGATTGCCTAACTCGTGTGCGAGTTCTCCACGGTGCGTCGAGTGAGACGCCTTGAGAGCCAGAGCACGCGGAGGTGGTTTATGAAACTCTTCGGAAGATTCGCCGTGAAGGAAACGCTGTTCGGAGTGGCGAGTGTGCTGGTGCTGTTGCTGGTCCCGTCGTATGGTCAGCAGGAGACCGACCCGTCCTGGTACGACCCGTGGGCCGGTCCCAGCCCGGTGGTGGCTCGCTTTGTCCAGCCCCGCGTGGTTCAGCCGGTGAAACCACAGCTGGTCAGTGCACCGGTGCTGGACCAACACAAAAAGCAAACGCTTAAGCGAGCTCCGCGGACGATTGCGAGCCTGCGGCAGGTGAAGAGTGGGGATGTGAAACGGTGATAGGACGTGTCGACGCGTGCCGAGTTGTGAGTACCGCGAAGGGTTGATGACCGCAGATTGCGCAGATGACGAGGGTCTTAACCACGGCCGACACAGGGATCACGGATGTGGACCGGGCTACCGGCCACATTCACGATTGAACGGCCGTAGCCTTCGCGAAGAACGCGAAAGGCTGGGCCCCCCGCGTCAGGTCCGCGAAATGGGGATTCCTTCGCAAAGCATCCGATTGAATCGGCAGGCGCTTCAATCGCCTTGGGTCAGGGGCTTGCCGATTTCCCAGTGGTGTCCGAAGGGGTCAACGATTCGGCCTACGCGCCAACCATAGGGTTGATTGTCGACGGGGGAGACGACTTTGGCTCCGGCGGCAACGCCGCGGGCGAAGGCGGCGTCAGGATCGTCCACGACCATAACCATACGCGCGGTGGCGCCGCCGAGTGATTCCGGGCTGAAGTTGGAGTGCTCGGGAGATTCGTCGGCGACCCAGAAGGTTGCCACGCCTACCGACAGCTGGGCGACTACCGCTCCGCTGGCGGCGTCGATGCGGAAAAGCTCGGTGGCTCCGAAGGCGGCTTTGTAGAAGTCGATCGCCTGGGCACCGCGCCGGACGGAAAGCATGGGGGCGATTGAAGTCTTGGAATCGGGGGCGAGGTTGGGAGAGCTCATGAAAATCTCCGAGGGCGCGGGAGGCAATCGTTGCCCAAATCCCCTCCGCCTCGCAATTATCCCACGGTGTCCGCCCCATCGGTCGCACTGCTATTACGGTTGAGCAGCCCCCAGCCTTCCAAAGAACGCGAAAGTCTGGGTCACCCGCGCTGCGGCCCAATGGGCGTGCGGGCGATTCTCATTTCACAATCCTGAAGGACCGGTGGGGTTTCTGCTAGGCTGGCGGGCATGAGATACCTGGTAGCGGTGATGGGAATCGCGGCTTTAGTGGCGGTGCTGGCGGGGCCCTGGGTGGGGTCGGAAGCACGCGGGCAGGAGTTGATTCGCGCACTGAAGCTCGAGGAGTTGCCAAAGGAGTCGGGATATCTCGGAATCATCGGGCGGTGGGGCAGACGGTGACGGTGGACGGCCGCAGTCTGGCGGTACAGAGCCAGAACTACTACATGCTCACCCGGGAGCGGCCGATCAACTCTCTGCATTGGCTAGCGCCGGACGATACTCACATCCTGATTGAGGGCGGACCGGTGGACTATTTCATCTTTCACCCGGATGGGCAGGCGGAGAAAGTGACGCTGGGTATGGACTTGGCAGCTGGGCAGAGGCCGGTGGTGGCGGTGCCAGGCGGCTGCTGGAAGGCACTGCGTCTGCGTGAGGGCGTGGGGTATGCGCTGGTGGCGAACACGCTGTCGCCGGAGTTTACGCCGGACCGGGTGAAAATTGGGGCGGGAGCGGCTTGGGTGAAGCGCTGCGGGGTCTGCGGCATGGGCGACTCCGGAGGCGTTGCGGGAGATGATTGGTCCGAATTGGGGGACAGAGTAGCTGCCAGTCAGGAAGCTTCGTCCTGCGCCGGACGGGTGACTGGCGCTGACTGGGGAGTTATGCGGTGGTCATCGCAGGTTCGATGGGCGGCGTTGATGATGTCTTCAAACCGAAGATTCAGCCTGCGCGTCTGGGTTGTCGGGGGCGTTTTCCATGGGAGTTGAGACGATCCTTCGGGCAAGCGGAAACATACAATTGGCCGATTTGGTTTATTTGTGATCTCGGTCAAGCGGCTAGAAATAAAGCTGGATGATGCCGATATATGGGCAGCTCGCGGATCGGGGTTCTCGGCATTTTCGCCCCGTCTCCTACAGATTCCACCGTATTCTCCGAGGGGGGAGGGCATCCTAGGGTATTAGGTCAGATGGGGGGTGCTATGCATACCTTGGTTCTGCTGGCGGTATTGCACGGTGGAGTGTCGATTGCGCCGATACGGGTATTCCAGCCGTATCCCTACGTGAAGTGCCCGCGGGGGTACTCGTTGTGGTGGCCGAGTGGCAAGGAATTCAACAACGATAAATATGCGGAGTGCGTGAAGGGCATGGAACGGATCTCGACGAAGAGGACCACGAAACCTGTCAAAGATGTGAGTTTTCCCAGCAAAGCGGCGCGGTAAGGCGAGGGACCTTTGAGGTCTGCCGGGCGCCGGCATGCCTTCTCAACTACATTTCCCGGGACGCAGCAGGTGTTCGGGCGAACACCGGGCCTTCAGTGTCCTGGCCCGCCCGAGGTGATTTGGAGTGGAGTCGCGTGGAGTCAGAGGAGTGGTGATACGGAGAACGGCGTGCGTGGTCGTAGACGTGCCTCGGGCGGCGTCGCTTGAGAACAGGGTGAGCGCGCGGAAAAATGTGGTCACCGCAAGCTTCGCGCTGCAGCTTTGAAGGGAGTTGTTAACAACAGGAGACCGGTCTCCAGTACTTCCTCATTCCCCTCTATCTGTGTAGTGACAGCAAGAGCGAATTCGTTTCAGCGCCTTTTCGGCGCCAGCATCTTCCGGCAGTCGGCTGCGCGGATGCCGGCCAGCTTCCAGAAGTACCATCCCTCCGGCGGGCCGGCTATTTTGCCCATGGCGATGAAACAGGATGCGGGGGGCTTGGCCAAGCCGCGTTCCCAGCGCGAAACGCCCATGGAGGAGCAGTTCAGTTTCTTTCCGAAAGCCTGCTGATTGAGGCGGAGGTCCAGGCGAAGGCTGCGAATCCGTTTGGCCCAGAGCGGCCGCGGAGTGGAGATGTATTGAGCGGTGCGCAAAGTGTATCTCTTGTCCCGCTAGCTGAGAGGCGATTGGTAGTATAGCGGGCGGACGGTTCGACGCGTGTGCGAGTGGTTCCGGTTGGACCGCCGCACCGAACGGGCGCCGTTTCGGGTCTGCCAACCTTTTCTCGTAAGACCTGTCGGGTGCAGGTGGCAGTTCAGGCCTAGTCGACGGGAGGAGGCTGAACGACATGGACGAGGTTGTTGCGGACGGCGTATAGGACAAGCTCGCTGACGGAGTGAATATCGAGCTTGCGCATCAGGTTTGAGCGATGAGTTTCAGCGGTTTTGACACTCAGGCCGAGCGCGACGGCGACCTCCTTGGTGCTCTTGCCTTCGGCGAGTAACTGGACTACTTCGCGCTCGCGTCCGGTCAAGACATCTTTCGACCATTGACGCTCGGGACCGCCGTTGAGGTAGGTTCCCAGAACGATTTCCGCGACTTTGGAAGTAAAGAAAGTTTTGCGGCTGGCGAGGGCCTCGAGTGCGGAGATGAGATCGCGACCAGCATCGGTCTTGAGCAGATAGCCGCGGGCGCCGGCTGCAAGGACATCGCGCACGATCTGCTCAGATTCGTGCATGGTGAGCACGAGGACGTTGACTTTAGGATCGTTGTGAACGATCTGGCGGGTGGCGTCCAGACCGTTGAGTTGGGGCATGCCAATATCGATGACCACGATATCCGGGCGGAGGCTGGCAGCCAACTGAACGGCCTGCCTGCCGTCGGAAGCGTCGCCGCAAATCTCAAAATCATTGCGGGATTGGACGATCGTGCGAATTCCCTGGAGCACGATTTCGTGATCATCGGCAATTAAGACCCGAACGGGTTTCATGGAAGGGCCTCCTACAAACGGTGCGAATTTCGAAAGTAAAAACCTGAAAGGACCGACTGCGTGGCCCTTTTGCATCCAGGACAGGGCCTACATCTCAGGGTCCTGCCTGAAAAAAGCACGGTGCTCGCTGAGCGCCTGAATGGCCGGGAGCAAATGGGATCCCGCCTGCGATTTTACGATATAGCCGTGAGCTCCTGCTTGCTGAGCCTCGTGCAACATCTGGCGGGAATTGTGCTCCGTAACGATCAGGACTTCGGTGTCGGGCAGGAGCCGCCGGATTTCACGGGTGAGCGCGAGCCCGTTCATCTTGGGCATACTGATATCGACCACGGCAACGGTAGGCTGAAAAATCTGGGCCTGCTCGAGGCCCTGCAGCCCGTCTGCAGCTTCGCCGATCACGGTCCAATCATGACGGCTCTCCAGCATGGTACGCAAACCACGGCGCACGGCGGCAAAGTCGTCGACCAGCAAGATCGTGGTCCCCGCCTTCACTGCTTTCCTGCCAAACAGGCCGGTTTGTTCAGTATTCCCGAGGTTCGCCAAAGCAAAAACGCCCGCCAGACGGAAACATTACGGCCACATGATGCTCCCATGGAGGGTGGGGCCTCACAATACTGTGTTCTCTGTAGATTCTGGTCTGCCTGCCGATTCCCGGCCGCTGCGTGGGCTCGGAATGTTGCGCGACCCGCGCGCAGTCGGCGGTGTGCTAGAGTCGAACCCTTTATGGACGTTCCCGCGATTGCAACCGAGGGATTGACCCGACGCTTCGGAGAACTGGTCGCAGTCGAGGACGTAAACCTGCGCGTGGCGTCGGGCCAGTTTTTCGGATTCTTGGGGCCCAACGGAGCCGGCAAATCCACGACCATCAAAATGCTCACCGGGTTGTTGGCGCCGACGGCGGGGCGCATGGAAATTCTGGGATTGAACTTTGTGGAACACATGGTGGAGGTGAAGCGGCAGATCGGCGTGGTGCCGGAAGGGATGGCATTGTTCGGACGGCTGACGGGGGCGGAGTACTTGAACTTCGTCGGGCGGATGTACGGGCTCGACCGGGAAACGGCAGCCAAGCGGGCGGGTGAGTTATTGGAGTTCATGCAGCTGGCCGATCAACCGAAGAAGCTGGTGACGGATTATTCGCACGGGATGCAGAAGAAGCTGGCGCTGGCGGCGGCCGTGATCCACGGGCCGAAGATCCTGTTTCTGGATGAGCCCTTCGAGGGGGTGGACGCGATTGCTGCGGGCACGTTAAAGGCAATGCTGCAGAGGATGATTGCGCGGGGCGCAACGATCTTTCTGACATCGCACGTGCTCGAAATCGTGGAGCGGCTGTGCAGCCACGTGGCTATCATTCATCGGGGACGGCTGGTGGCGCAGGGATCGCTGGAGGAGTTGAGGGCAGGCGTCGAAGCGCAAACGGCTTCGGAGACTGCGCCCCTCGTATTCGCGCCCGGGAAAAAGCTGACCCTGGAGGAAATTTTTCTACACGCAGTCGGCGGGGTAAGGAGCGCTGAGCAGGAGTTGTCATGGCTGGGATAGTGGTCTTGGCGCAATCACGAGCGCAACTGGCGGCCATCGCGCGGGTGCGCTGGCTGGTGTTCGTTCATTCGTTGCGCACGACCAAGGGAGCGCTCGAGCTTTTCTCGCGCATCCTGATCGGAACAATGATTACGGCCGGGGGCCTGGGAGGGGCTTTTGGGTTGGGCGTGGCGGGGTGGTCCATCATTTCCAGCGGGAACGCTGACTTGCTGGCACTGGTGTTATGGCCGGTATTTCTGTTCTGGCAATTCTTCCCGGTGATGGCGACCGCATTCACCGAGACGCTGGACTCGTCGGACTTGCTGCGGTTTCCGATGAACTATCGCTCCTACGTAGTGGTGCGGCTGGTTTACGGGGCGCTGGACCCGTCGACTCTGCTGGGCGGCTTGTGGCTGACCGGGCTGGCGATTGGGATTGGGTTGGCGAATGCACGCCTGTTTCCGTGGGCCGCGCTGGTGCTGCTGGGGTTCGCCGTCCTGAATATGATGCTGACGCAGATGGTGTTTGCGTGGGTCGAGCGCTGGCTGGCGCAGCGCCGAACGCGGGAAATCTTCGCGCTGCTCTTTTTTCTGACCATGATCAGTCTTCAACTTGTCGGGCCATTGATGAGCCGGTATGGGGGGAAGTCGAGTCCGGCGTTCCGGCAATTTGGCACGAAGATCGCGCCCCTTCAACGAGTGTTGCCGCCGGGAGTAGCGGCGCATGCGATCGCGAGCATGGCGGTGGGCAGAGTGGGTGCGAGCTTCGCATCCTTCGGGCTCCTGGGAGTTTACGGAGTGGTGATCCTGCGGGTGCTCAGCGTGCGTCTGCGGGCACAATATCGCGGTGAGAACCTGAGTGAAGTGGCGAAGGACGCGCTCGCGCGCAAGGACAAGCAAGGAGTGCGCGCTGGTTGGAATGTGCGGGGAGTCCCCGGGCCGGTCGTGGCTGTCCTGGAAAAGGAATTTCGCTACCTGTCACGGAGCGGTCCCATGCTGCTCACGCTGATTACTCCGATTATCATGCTGTTCATTTTCGGAGGGGGGCAGGGACGGCCCGGCGCTGGTCTTTTGCAACGCTCTCCGGACTTCGGCTTCCCCGCGGGAGCTGCCTACACGCTGCTGCTGCTGACGAATCTGGTCTACAACAATTTTGGAGCAGATGGTGGGGGGATTCAATTTTTCCTGGTGTCCCCTGCGCGTTTTCGTCAAATCGTGGCGGGAAAGAATCTGGCCCACGTGGCAGTGCTCGCGTTAGAACTGGTGTTGGTGTGGGTTGGCGTGAGTCTGCTATTCCGGGCGCCCACGCTGGTGGTGACGCTGGCGACACTGACGGGCATGCTGTTTGCTGCGCCCGTGAACCTGGCGATTGGCAATCTGATGTCGTTGTACTCGCCGAAGAAGATCGAGTTTGGGACGTTCGGGCGGCAGCGGGCTTCACAGTTGACCGTGCTGATCAGCTTCGGAGTGCAGATTGTGGTGTTCGGGCTGGGCGCTACTGCGTTTGTCGTCGCGCGCCTGTACAACAATATGTGGCTGGCGGTGTGGATCTTCCTTGTTCTGGCTCTGCTGGGATTGGGGATCTACATGCAGGTGCTACGGCGGGTGGACCGGCTGGCGCTGTCTCGGCGGGAAGTTTTGGCGGGGGAGTTGAGTAAGGCTTAGCGAAAGGCGTTTACCTGAAGTCGGGAACGGAGCGTCTCAGCGCAGTTCACTGAAGCGGTTGGCCCCGGCCAAGCGGACATTCGACGGGCGCTCGAGGCCGCTGGGCGATTCGCAGGCACCGATGTCTGACTAAAAGCTGATCTTCAGGATGGTGCCTCCGGTGCCTACGAGCCAGCCCGATTTCGGACTTGCGAACGCTACTGCCCAGTAACCGGTCACGCCGGAAAGCGCGAACCAGGTGGTTCCTTCGTCGGGAGTCCAGGCCGCTCCCCCGGTATTGGCCGTGACTACCACGGTCCGGCCGCCGTTGTCGTCTGCCTCGTGATCGTCGCCGGTCGCAATCCGACGTGCATACGCCAAGCCGAAGATGGCTCCGGTAACAGGCGCGGGGTTCGTCAGCTTCCACGTCCTTCCGCCATCGCTGGAAATCGCCGTCCCTGCATTGTTCGGATCCGTTGGATCGAGATCGCCGCCACCCACGATGCCATGCCAGGCATCCCGGAAGGCCACCGTGAATGCGCCCGCGCTAGGCGAACTCACCAGGGGTGTGTCATACGCGTTCCAGGTATTGGCTCCGTCTCTCGTAGCGAGCACTCGTGCAATGGTCGATCCGCCGGTTGCGATCCAGGCATTCCTCTCGCCCTGGGTGGCGACGCAGGTGCCGCTCGCCGCAAACGAAGCTTCCCCGGGCAATGCTGGCGGCAGGTTGCCGCTGATGTCCCGCCAGGTCGTTCCGTCGGTAGTGCGGAGATCGGGGAACACGCCGTTCACGGAGTCGCTGTGGGTAATGCCCCGCTTCGGCGTCCAAAACGCGAAACAGTCGTAGAAGGCATTGACGGTCTGGTTCTGAAACTGCATGGTCCAGGTCGAGCCGCCATCGAGAGTTTTGTAGATGCGGAAATCGGTGGTGTTGTTTCCGATCGATTGCAGGTACGCCACCTGGTCGCTCACGCCTTGCACATCGCGGAATTGCAGCGCTTCGGCTCCCGGAACTACACCGGATTTCCAGTGCTTGCCTCCGTCGGTGGTTACAAGGAACGTGCCCCCACGCCCCGATGCCCACACCACGCGGGCGTTCACCGGACTGACTGCGATCAAACCCTGGGTGGTGCCGCTGTTTTGGGGAGTGAGCGTGGGCTGATGAACGGTCGCATGCGTTTGGGCAAAGGTCAGGGTCGCGCAGGTAACGAGGCCGAGGACAGCGAGCGAACGTTTCATCATGAGGGCTCTCCGGGATAAATTCGCGGCGTGGGGCGCGAGTATAGTTTCCGCCAGAGCGGCTGTCAAACTCACGAAACCTGGTTCACGAAACCTGGTTCACGAAACCTGGTTCACGAAACCTGGTTCTGGAAACGTGGTTCGCGTTGCAAGTGTCTTGGAACAAGTCGAGGGCGGCGACGGCGCGCCGCCCCCGGGACGGGAGCTGCCGGCTCCGGGCGGAGGAAAAGAGGCAGGCTCCCGACACAAGCGAATGGCCACAAGCGAGCTAGCGCGCTTGAGCCTGCACGGTGATTTTCTGGGCGACATCGTTTTGGCGCCGTGCGATTTCCTTCTCGTAGACTCCGGAAGGCAGGCTCTGGCCCTGGTTGCTGCCCTGCACCCAGGCTTCCTTCAGGAAGAAATGATCGCCCACCCGGCGAAATACAAGCTGACTGGTCTTCGGAGCGTCCTTCGATTCTTCGTTGTTGGCGAGCAGCATGAGTGGCTTGCGGTCTTCCCCGCGAATCACCAGGACCTGTTTCTCGTGGTCCAGTTGCACGGTGTAAACGCCGGCGGGAAAGATGCGGTCTCCAACGTTGAAACTGAAGGGCACGTTGGCCGTTTCGGTCTTGGTGAAGGTGAAGTTGCTCTGGGCGGCCGCGAAGGTCGCCAAGATCGTCAAAGTTGCTGCGATGCGTATTAACGTTTTCGTCATGTTCTGTCTCCCCGTTTGATTTTCCCGACGAGCCCGAGTGCGCTTCGAATGGGTTTGTTCTCGCAGGAAAGACGGACGGAGCCAAGGGGCGGTTCATCACTTCGGCCTCGTATGTGTCTAGCAGGGAAACCTACTGGAAACACGAGGGATAGGAGGACACCTAGCAGTACAAAGAAGTCGCGGAACGAATGGTACACTCGGCTCGTATATACGTCTAAGAGAGACAAGTGAGCGATGGCGGCAGAACCGCAGAACGAAAATCATCGGACGATCCGCTTCGGCGTGTTCGATGCAGACCTGCGCACGCAAGAATTGCGCAGGCAAGGAACGCGTCTTAAGTTGCCCCGGCAATCGTTTCAGATCCTTCAAATGCTGCTCGAGCGGTCGGGTGAACTGGTGACGCGCGAGGAACTGCAAAACGTTCTGTGGCCGGGCGACACATTCGTGGACTTCGATCACGGACTGAACAATGCCGTGAAGCGGATTCGGGCCGCCCTGGGAGATTCAGCGGAAACTCCGCGCTATATCGAGACATTGCCGCGGATGGGATACCGGTTCATCGGCCCGATTGCCAGCAATGGGAACGGGACTGCGACTGCGCATGGGACAAACGGAGCGGCAGTCGCTGAGCGCGAGACCAGGGTGGCGAACGAGGTGGGGGCTGACATTGGTGAGCGCACCCGACGGAGCCGTGCCTGGAAGGTCGCGCTGGCTGGACTTGTCGTTCTCGTGGCGGCGGGTGCGGGATTGTTTTCGTGGCGGCGCCATGCGCGCGAGTTGCCTGCTCTGACGATGGTGCCTTTTACTTCTTATCCAGGGGTGGAATTGGCGCCTACTTTCTCCCCAGACGGAAACCAGATCGCGTTTGCGTGGAACGGCGCTGAGAATGGCGACAGGTTTGACGTCTATGTAAAGGAGATCGGCACGGAAACGCCCGTGCGGGTGACACATCGGCCCGTGAATCACATGGCTCCAGCATGGTCGCCGGACGGCCGCTTCATTGCCATGATGCGCCTGGATACAGATAAAGGAGAGCTGGGAGTGTCAGTGATGACACCAGCGGGTGGCAACGAGCGTCAACTCCTGAAGTTGCGGACGACGAAATCGATGTACTCGTTGGGTCTGTCCTGGAGCGCCGATAGCCAATGGCTGGCGTTCTCCCAGGGCGCCGAACAGGAATTCCACTCGCATCTGGTGCTGGTCAACGTGAATACGCTGGAGACACGCGAGATTCCGGATCCATCGCCGCGCTGCGAGGCGACCGGGCTGGCGGCGTTTTCTCCGGATGGCAAGTCCATGGCAATGGCATGCCTGTACAACTTCGGGCTGAGCGGTATTTTCGTACAGCCCTACCCATCGGGCACGGCGCGCCAGGTACAAGAGTTGAAGGGCGAGTTGCAAGGACTGCAGTGGAGCAACGATGGGAGGGGTCTGATCTACTCGCTCGACGGCAATCTTTGGCGAACCGGATTGCGGGCTGCCAAGCCGGAACGGCTATGGTTTGGCCAGGACGCGCTCATGCCGGCGATCGCGCGGCAAGGAGACCGGTTGGCCTTTGTGCATGCAGTTCGCAATGTGGATATCTGGAGGATCGGTTTAGGAGGAACGAGCCAAATTTCCGAGCGCCCGTTCCCGACGAACCTGGTGCAACAGAACCCCCAATACTCGCCCGACGGGAAGAGGATCGCGTTCGAGTCGACGCGCTCGGGAAGCCCGGAGGTATGGGTGTGCAACACAGATGGCACCGAACCGTTAAAACTGTCGTCATTCGGCGGAGCGTTGACGGGAACTCCACGATGGTCCCCGGATGGAAAAAGGATCGTGTTCGACTCGCGAGCTTCGGGGCAGCCGGAGCTTTACATGGTGAGCAGCGGAGGTGGCAAACCACAATTGCTCCCGACCACGGCTTCGGGAGGATCAGTTCCCTACTGGTCGCACGATGGCCAGTGGATCTACTTCACCACCGAAGTCCACGATGGGGACGAGCTGTTCAAGATGCCAGCCGAAGGCGGGAGGCCCGTGCAACTGACGACCAAGGGCGGCTTTGTTGCGAAGGAGTCAATCGACGGGCAATGGCTGTACTACATCAATCCACGCGATCGCAACGCGATCTGGAGGGTACAGACCAACGGGCAAAACGAACAACTGGTGAAGGGGTTGCCGCAGTTTGGCTGGCCGGCGTTTGATGTGGGACGCCACGGGCTGTACTACTTCGACACGGTGCGACCGGACAATGCGATTTTCTTTTTGGATTTTGCCCGCGGACAGAGCCGCAAAGCAGTCCAGATGCCGGGACGACCAGAAGCTTTCTCGGGACAGATCTCGGTGGCACCGGACGAAAAGAGCGTGCTGTTTGCGGAGGTATCCGAGGAGAGCAGCGACCTGATGCTGGTGGAGGGGTTCCGGTGAGACCAGTACCGAAAGAGCCATCGGCCGCAGATTTGCGCAGCATAGGCAGGTCGAACCTTCACCACCAAGGGCACCCTTCGACTCCGCTCGGGGCCGGGCTTCGGCGCACCAAGGAAAACGTCTAACCGCACAGGGCGCCAGGACAAAGAGTGCCTGGACACGCCAAGGACGCAAAGCCCAGCAACGGGTGCTCGAACACCAGTCCTCGTCTTATCGCCCGAAATTCCCCGCGCGCGAACTTTCCGGGAAACCACCTCCATCAGTGGATGACTTGCATCTGCGCAAGTTTCTTGGCGTCGGCGGTGATTTGATCGGGCGTGAGGCGTACTTCGAAATTACCGGTGGTGATCTCCGTGGGTCTGCGGCCTGCGCCCAGGGCGCGCAGGAGCGGCAATGGATCGGTGCGAAACGGGATCAGGCGCTCTTCGCCATTGAGGGCAACGTCTACTACCGCGCGGTCGTATTCCAGTACTTCGGTCAGGAAGGGGACGTAGGGCTTGCGGTCGCGCAGAAATGCGGCGAAGGATTCAGCTTCGTCGCAGGCGAATGGCTGGGGGGGATGGGTCTTCCAGAACTCCGCCAGCAGTTGGGCGAAGTAGGCGGTTCCGCGTTCGAGCATGATGAGCCGAGAAGACAGGCGCAGGGTGCGAACAATCATGGAGCCCCGGAATTGTTCGAGCATCTCGCGAATGATGGAAACTCCGGGATCGTTGCGAAGTTCCTCGGCTAGCGGGCCGGAACATTTGCGATGAGTGGTCAACGCTCCCAGAGTGGCTTCCCATCCGAGGGGAGAAGGCGCGGGGTCGGTTTCACGCGGCTCAGCGCGGCGCCGTGGCGAGGTGTGGGCGTAGCGGCCTCGACGGTCCCAGAGTCGCTGCAATGCCTCTAGCTGAGGGCGGAACATGGCAGTGCCCACCGCGGGGAAGTATGCCGGGAACAGTTCGAAAACGATGGCCTTGAGATTGGGAAGGCGCGGGACGATACGCAGCGCAAGCTCCAGCAGTTCGTCGGGGACTGCGCCCGAGTGCGCGTCGAGCCAGTAGCCGCGGTGGCTGGACCCGCCGGCCATGTGGACCTCCCACACGCGCGCCAACGGAAGCTGATCGAGAAACTCGTCAACGGTCTGGCGTCCATTGCGGTGATTGGTCCAGATGGTATGCAAGTCAAGAAGGATCCCGCAGTCCGCGGCTTCCGCGATGCGGGCGACAAATTCGCCATCGGGCAACTCATCCGCGCGCGGTTGAAGGTAGTTGACGCCAGTCTCGACGGCGACGGGCATGGGCACAGATGACGACAGCCTGCCAATCGACGAAACCGCAGCTGCAACGCCGGCCAGAGTCTGGCGGGGCGGAAGCGGGAATCCCGTGTGCCAGGTTCCGGAGTCGTCTTCAATGCGATTAAAGCTTAGATGTTCGCTGAGCCACGGGACCTCGAGTTCGAGGGCGACCCGGCGGAGCAGTTCGAGCGAAGAGGCGTGGGGCGGGCGGGTGCCGCCAACGGGCAGGCCAATGCTGTGAATCAACTTCGGCATGGGCCGCTCGCGCAAGGACTGCAGCAAGGGCTGATCGACAATCAGAGTTCCGGTCTGTCCCTGGCGGCGCCAGAAAGTCTGTGGCTCGATTTCCAGAAGGTCAATCAGGCCGGCGTTGTTTTCCAACACCGGCTCCAGTCCGGCGAACCAGGTGAGACCAACCCCGAGCTCGGGAAGGTTCATAGGCCGCTCACAGTTCAGTGACCGCGTTCCTCACCTGCTGGGACGCGGGGTTCACGACAAACTCACTAGCCGTCAGCAAGGTGATGTCGACGCCCGAACAGCAGCCGGGGTGGCCGACCTGAGCCGCGAGATTGGCCAGAGCGTTCTGGAATTTCTCGAGATCGTAGACGACAGAAATCGGAAGCGTGACGCGAACGCTACCGCCAATCTTGGCACCGCGGGCGAGTTCATCTTTGGAAGCCATGGGATTCTCCTCTTAATCAGGATGCGTTTAGCTTGGACGTTCTCACTGCTTCTGTGGGGATAGTGCCAGGGAGGGGGAAAACGTTTCGGGGGTAATCTGGGCGGGCAAACGACCTATGCTTATGGACATGGGTCCCTCGCTTCGCCCGGGATGTCAACCTCAAATCGATATCGGTCACCCACGTTCACAAGGCGCGGGAAATGAACCAGCCGCCAAGCAAACCGCGGGTCAGTTCCCTTTCAGCGCATTGATGTCGTCGAGCAGGATTTTCTCGTGGCCTTCGGGGTTTACCTTTTCGTAGATCTTGCGAATGATGCCCTTGGGGTCTACGACGAAGCTGGTGCGCTCCCAGAACTTCATTCCCTTCCACTCGGATTGGCCGATCCCGAGGGTCTTCATAAGGCTGGAGCCGGTGTCGGCGAGGAGATCGATGGTAAAGGCGAACTTGTTGCAGAAGTTCTTGTGGGAGGCGACGTCGTCGGCGCTAATGCCGATGATGTTGATGCCGGCTGCATCAAAATCAGATTTGGTAGCCGTGAATGATTTGCCCTGGGTGGTGCAGCCGGGAGTGTCGTCTTTGGGGTAGAAGTAGACGACGAGCCAGTGGCCGGCGAAGTCGCCGAGACTGGTGATCTTGCCGTCCTGGTTGGGGAGCGAGAAGTTCGGGAATGGATTGCCGGCTTGCAGCATGAAACGGGGCGTTCCTTTCTTGTCGTGAGGTGCTGAAATTGTAGCAGGCCACGAATGGCGGGTGCGGGAGTGCCGGGAAGAGCGAATCAGCCGCAGATTGGGCAGACAAACGCAGATTGGAACAGGGCTCGAAGTGCCCGAACATCTACCGAACTGGACGATTGAGGGTAAAGAGCTCAGCGGCAGGATGGCTGGGAATTCAGGCTCTGGAAACCCCCTCAGTTGCTATCGTTGCTTATGTCAACTATATTTATTGACCTCAGCAATTGTGTCCGGAGGTGCCTGCATGGCATCGGCAAGCGCTCAGCGTTCCCTTCCTCACGTGGCCGACGTTCGGCATTTCAATCGGTTCTACACCAGGCAGATTGGTGTCTTACAGGAAGGACTCCTTAACAGTCCGTTCTCTCTGACTGAAGTGCGGGTTCTGTACGAACTCGCCCACCGCAGCCGACCGACGGCCAGCGAATTATCCAAAGATCTGGGACTGGACCCCGGATACCTCAGCCGCACGCTGCGCTCTTTCGAGAAGCAAGGCTTGATTCGGCGCGAAGCGTCACAGAGCGATGCACGCCAGAGCCTGCTCACCCTCAGCCCAAAAGGAAGGAAGGTATTTGTTCCGCTGGAGGCACGGTCGGACGAGCAAGTGGCTGAAATGCTAAGCAAGTTGACGACCGCACAGCGGAAGCAGCTAACAGAAGCGATGCATGTGATCGAGGCTGTGTTGGGGAATGGCAGTGCCCAAGGGCAACAGAGGCAGAGATCATACGTGCTGCGCCCAGCGCAGGCTGGTGACATGGGGTGGGTCGTACATCGTCATGGCGCCCTGTACAAGCAGGAATACGGGTATGACGAACGTTTTGAAGCGCTGGTCGCGGAGATCGTGGCGGAGTTCGTGCAGAAATTTGATCCGAGGGGTGAGCGGTGCTGGATCGCGGAGAGGGATGGGGAGGTCGTCGGTTCGGTTTTTCTTGTGCGGAAGTCGAAGACGGTATCGAAGCTGCGGCTGCTGCTGGTGGAACCTTCGGCGCGAGGGTTGGGAATCGGGCGGCGCCTGGTGGAGGAGTGCGTGCGATTCGCGCGGCAAGCCGGGTACAGAAAGATGATGCTATGGACGCAGAGCGAGTTGGAATCGGCGCGGCATTTGTACGAGGACGCGGGCTTCAAGTTGGCGGGACGGCAGCGGCACAAGAGTTGGGGCCGCAAGGATCTGGTGGCGGAAACCTGGGTGATGGAATTGTGAGGAAGGGCCAGAGAGCCGAGCCCCGCTCGACTGGGCAGACGACCGCGTCCACACCCTGCAGGCGTCGGCTCAGCGTTGGGTGACCAGGGCCAGGCCGACCAGGCATAGCACCACGCCTGCCAGATTTCGGGCGGAGAGGTGCTCGTGGAAGAAGACCAGTCCGATGCCCACCAGCAGGAGTGCGCTGGCGGTATTGCCGATGACGGAGAGGATGCTGATCCGCCATCCGGTGCGGTAAGCGAGAAGCACGGCGAGTTCCACACCGACGATCGAGATGCCCACGGCACAGCTTGCCCAGTTGACGCTTTTGAGGGACCACGGGCCGGAGGTGCGGGGCGGGTAGAGCGGGATCAGGAGAACGGTGCCGGCCAGCGCAGTGACGTAATTCATCGCCAGCGAGAACACGGGGTTGACGTCGGCGGGTACGGACTTCTGCGCGATGTGGTAGAAGGTGGTGCCGAGGATCATCAAGAGGATGGGGACGTAGAAGATCATGCGGGTCTCTGGTTCGTGAAAGTTTGCGGGATGAGGATAAATCGAATCGCTGGAGATGCAACTCGAGAGCGAAAAAAGAATCATCGCGAAAGGGATTTGGCAAGAGACGTTGCTGATTGTGAGTGTTAAGCTTGATCTCGCAAGTAAGCGTCTCGCTCACGATCTCCGTTCCTGGCTGCGTTTCTGTTGTCGCGCCTACGATGTATCTGGCCGGACCGTTCTATGGTTACGATCGGACCTTCGCCGTAGGGTCCACGGGTAGGCTTCTGCCCCAGGGGTGAACGGAGCGCACTGTCGGCGGATCGCCACGGCACCAACAAGGACCTACCCCCGCCCGCGTTGAGCCCTCCTTGCTAAATCTTCTGCTGCTTCCAGCGGCCACGCTTGAAGAGGATGACGCCCGCCCCCGCAATCGCACATTCGGCGATCACGATCGAGAGAAACACTCCCTTGGAGTGCAGGCGCATGGGAATCGCCAGCGAATAGGCCAGGGGAATTTCCAGGAACCAGAAGCCGAACAGGTTCACGATGGTGGGCGTGACGGTGTCACCGGCGCCGTTGAAAGCCTGCAGCATCACCATGCCATAGGCGTAGCCGATGTTGCCGAAGCTGAGGATGCGAAGGCAGGACGCGGCGAGGGGGATCACCTCCGGGTCGTGCGTGAAGAGGCGCACCACTGGTTCGGCGAATACAACGAAAGCGATTCCCACCGTTCCGAGAAACAGCATGTTGTAGAAGCCCGTGCGCCAGACGGAGCTCTCGGCGCGGTCGGCCTTCCCTGCTCCGAGGTTCTGGCCGACCAGGGTTGCGGCGGCGTTGCTCAAACCCCATGAGGGCAGGAGCACGAAGATCAGGATGCGGATCGCAATGGTGTAGCCGGCGAGTGCGGGTGCGCCGAAGATGCTGACGATGCGGACCAGACCGATCCAGCTGGTGTGGGCGATCGCGAATTGCAGGATGCCGGTGAGGGAGACGCGGATGAGGCGCCACAGGACGCCGAGGTTCACGCGAATGTGGCGGGCAAGACTCGGCAGACGCCCGGTTCCGCGTGAGAGGCGATAGAACTGGTAGGCCACGCCGATACTGCGTCCGGTGAACGTTGCCAGCGCGGCGCCGGTGACGCCGAGACGCGGGAATGGGCCCAGGCCGAAGATCAGGCACGGGTCGAGAATCAGGTTGATGATGTTGGAGACCCAGAGCAGGCGCATGGCGATGGCTGCGTCGCCGGCGCCGCGGAAGATCGCGTTGTTGAGGAACAGCATCAGGATGGCGCCGCTGCCGCCGAGAGCAATGCGGGCGTAGCCGGAACCGGTGGCGACGATTTCCGGCGAGGCTCCCATCAACTGGAGCAAGCGGGGCGCGTAGATGAAGCACGGCACGCCGACCAGGAGGGAGACGGCGAGTCCCAGGATGATGGCCTGGACACCGGCAACCGAAGCGTCCTCCGGGTCTTTTTCGCCGATGCGGCGCGCGACCATGGCGGTCGTCGACAGACTGAGGCCGATGGCCACCGCGAAAATCAGACTGAGCATGGACTCGGTAAGGCCGACGGTGGCGACGGCGTTGGCACCGATGCGGCCTACGAAGAACACGTCGACGACGGCGAACAGCGACTCCAGCACCATCTCCAGGACCATGGGGATGGATAGCAGGAGGATGGCGCGATTGAGATCACCCGAGGTGTAGTCCTGATGAGATCCGCGGATGGCCTCGCGAACCGACGTCCACAGGCTGGGCTGTGGAAGATCGGGGAGCGTGGTTGTCACGTCCATAAAACACCTTCAAGCTCTGGTGCGCTGACCCCAAAGGAGCTCACGGGGCCCGAGCGCCATTGACGCGAGAGAGCAACAACTTGGGATTCCGCGATCAGCGGAAAAAGAAGGAAAGCGATTTAGCGAAGGCGTACGATGACGTGCATTGCGCGCACTCCTGATGGGAGTGAACAGAGTTTAGCCGATTCTGAGTTCTATTGCCAGCGTTTTCGGCCGCCGGCTCAGTTGCCGGCGCAACGCTCAACTTCGACTGCCTTCGGCTCGCGCCCTGCTTCGCTCAAGATGACATTTTGTTGAGTGCTTGGAAGCGAAAGAGCGGGATTGCGCAGCGACCGCGATCTCGGAAGATTGTGAACCGCTCATTCGATTTCGAGATCCTTGGCCAGCGCTTTCCACTTGGAGTCGACGAGCGCTTTTGTCCTGGTGTCCATGATGATTTCATCCGGCCAGGGGCGCGTGAAACCCTCGCTGGACCATTTGCGGGTGGCGTCCACGCCCATCTTCGATCCGTAGTTGGGGAGTCTGGAGGCGTGGTCGAGGGAGTCGACGGGGCCGAGGGTGAACTGGATGTCACGCTCCGGGTCGATGTTGTTGAGGACTTTGAGCGTGACGTCGCCGATGTCGTGCACGTTGACGTCTTCGTCGACGACCAGGATGCACTTGGTGAACATGGCCTGGCCCAGCGACCAGATGGCGTTCATGACCTTGCGTGCCTGACCGGGATAGGACTTGCGGATGGAGACGATCATGAGGTTGTGGAAGACGCCTTCGAGCGGGAGGTTGATGTCGACGAGCTCGGGGATGGTGAGTTTCATGAGCGGCAGGAAGATCCGTTCGACGGCTTTGCCCATCCATCCATCTTCCATGGGCGGCTTGCCTACGATCGTGGTGGCGTAGATGGGATCCTTGCGGTGCGTGATGCAAGTGAGGTGGAAGACGGGGTACTGGTCGTCGAGTGAATAGAAGCCGGTGTGATCGCCGAAGGGACCTTCGGTGCGGAGCTCGTCGAGGTTCACGAAGCCTTCGAGGATAATCTCGGCGTCGGCGGGGACTTCGAGAGCGACGGTTTCGCACTTCACCAGTTCGACGGGTTTCTGGCGAAGGAAGCCGGCGATCAGGAATTCTTCGACGTCCGGGGGTGCGGGCACAATCGCGCAGAAGGTGAGGGCGGGGTCGGTGCCGATGGCGACGGCGACTTCCATTTTGCCGGAGGGGCGATCGCCGGGCGCGAGGATCGAGCCGCCCGAGGATCTGGCCATGATGTCGACGGCGGTGGTGGCGCCCGCTTCCGGGCTTTGCCCGGCGGGGGCCCTCGACTCCGCTCGGGGCAGGCTCACGGGGGCGTCGTTCCCCACGTGGGCGGTGGAGATGGCGGCGTTGCGGATGGCGGCGCGGTAGTGTTCGGCGGCTACCTTTTGGCGCTGCCAGTGCATGCCGGTGGCGCGCTCGTCGTAGATCTGCATGCGGTACATGCCGACGTTGCGCTTCCCTGTTTTCGGGTCGCGGGTGATCACGCACGGCAACGTTATGAAGCGGCCGGCGTCTTTCGGCCAGCATTGCAGGATGGGCAGATCGAGCAGAGAAAAGTTATCCCGCTGGATGACTTCCTTGCAGGGCCCGGTGGTAACGGTCTTGGGAAAGAACTTGCCCATCTCGGCGAGCATGGGAAGCATCTTCACTTTGTCGAGGAAGCCCTGCGGGGATTTGACGTCCATGAAAGCGCGAATGCGGTCGGCGACTTCGTCGAGTGAGCCGACTTCGAGTGCGAGGTTCATGCGGCGCGCGGAGCCGAACTGGTTGATGAGCAGTTGGGAGCCGGGATGACCCTTGATGTTTTGAAACAGAAGTGCGGGGCCGCCGGGTCCGTACTTGGCAGAGTTGCTTTTGCTGACGCGGTCGGTGATCTCGGCGATTTCGAGGATGGGATCGGCTTCGGTGCGGATCTTCTTGAGTTCACCGGCGCGGTCGAGCGCCGCGATCCAGTCGCGCAGGTCGTTGTAGGGCAAAAATCCTCCGGGAACGTGAAGGCGAACTCAAGATTATAGAGCCGAGAGCCGCGTGCCCACGAATTTACACTCTGGAGACCATCGGGTCGGCAGAGGAGCGCATCTTTAGTCTTATAGTGCTGGGGCCTTATAGTTCCGGTACTCTTGTCTTTCTGGGGGTGGGATGGCACGAAGAGTGGTAGTCACGGGGATGGGAGTGGTCAGTCCGAACGGGATTGGCCGGGAAACCTTCGCGAACGCGATTCTGGCGGGGCGGTCGGGCGTGGGACGGATCACGCACTTTGATCCGAGCGAGATTCCGGTGCAGATTGCGGGTGAGGTGCGCGGGTTCGATGAGTTGGCATGGATGGAGAAACGCGAGCGCAAGCATGTGTCGCGGGTGTTGCCCCTGGCTTTGGCGGCGGCCACGGAAGCGCTCGCGCACGCCGGAGTGGACACTGCTTCCCTACCGCTCGAGGAGCGGCGTCGGTTCGGAGTCATCCTCGGGTCAGGCGGTGGTTCGCAGGAATTCACCGAGGAGCAATATCGCTTGTTTTTTCACGAGCAGTACCGGCAAATGAGTCTGTTCTGCGTGCCGACGGGAGTCATGGGAACGTTTTCGAGTGATGTGAGTATTCGCTTTGGACTGCGCGGACCCAGCCAGGTGATTACTACCGGGTGCACGTCGTCGACGGATGCGATGGGGTATTCGATGCGGCTGATTCAGTCGGGGCGGGTGGATGCGATTTTGTCTGGGGGAGCGGATGCGCCCATTGCGCTGGGGATCATGAAGGGGTTCATCCTGATGAAGATTCTGACGGACGCCTGGAACCATAGTCCGGAAAAAGGGTCGCGGCCGTTCTCGGTGGATCGAGACGGGTTTGTCCTGGCCGAGGGGGCCTGGATGTTTGTGGTTGAGGAGCATGAACATGCGCGGGCTCGCGGCGCGCAGATCCTGGCGGAGGTGGTGGGATACGGATCGACCTGCGAGGCGTTTCATCGGGTGCGACTGAAGGAGTGCGGAGAAGAGCCGGCGCGGGCGATTGGGCTGGCGATGCAACAGGCCGGGATCGGGGCGCAGGATGTCGACTACGTGAATTTGCACGGGACTTCGACGCAGTTGAACGATCGCATCGAGACACAGGCCTTGAAGTTGGCTCTGGGAGTTCAGGCGGCGGGCGTACCCATGTCGGCGCTGAAGTCGCAGATCGGTCATCCGCAGGGAGCCTGCGGGGCCGCGGGGGTGGCGGCGACGATTGTCGCGATGCAGCGCGGGCAGATTGCGCCCACGATCAATTTGGAACGGCCGGATCCGGAATGCGATCTGGACTATGTTCCGGAGGTGGGGCGCAAGGCGGCCATCGAGCATGCGGTTTGTAATTGCATTGCGTTTGGGTCGAAGAATTCGGCGCTGGTGCTGCGGAAAGTGGCGTGAGTGACGCGCGTGTCCCGCCAAAAAACCTTGGGCCGCAGATTACGCAGGTGACGTAGAATCTCAACGCTTTTCACCACAAGAACACAGAGAATCAGGTAACTCTGTTGCCCCTGATCTCAGCGCAAGAGTTCGAGCACTCTTGCTTCGATCTGCGGCCACGCGGCGGAGCGAGTGTCGATCATGGCGAAATGGTCGGCCTCTGGGATTTCCATGAGCGCCGCGTCTTCTTTTCGCTTCTTCTTTTTTTCTACATAGTCGCGGCTGAAGGCGGGAGGTACCACGTCGTCGGCTGAACCGTGGATCAGAGTTTGACGGGCCTGCGGGATCGGAAGATTCGTGGGGTCGGCTTCGTGGTAGTGGTCGGCGACGTCGGCCGGTTTGCCTCCAAGGAATTCGACGACGGCATCGTTGCTGAGGTGGAGGTCGAAGGCGCGCTGAAGGTCCACGATTCCGGCGAGCGAAACGACTCGCTTCACGGAAGGCTCGTGGCCAGCGAGGCAGAGAGCCAGTTGGCCGCCCGCAGAGTGGCCCAGCACGACGATTCGGTACGGGTCGAGGTTGTAAGACTTGGCGATCTGGGGGAGGAAGCGATAGGCGTTGGCGATGTCTTCGAAGGTGCCGGGCCATCCGCCGCCCGGGTTGCCGACACGGCGGTATTCAACGTTCCAGGTGGCGCAGCCTTTTTGGGAGAGACCGGCACACAGGTGGCCGGTGTGCAGGAGGTCGTATTTGGCGCGCCAGTATCCGCCGTGGATGCTCATCACGGCGGGAAACGGACCCTTGCCACGCGGGAGACGGAGATCGCCGAACTGGTTTGGATCAGTGCCATAGGCGAGGCGGTGATCGGCGGGCGGGGGCGGGAGGGTTAGGATGTCTTCGGACATGCGCGTAGTTCCCCGGGCAGAGCTTAAGAAAACTCCGGAGCCCGCTTGACCGGGCTCAATTCAACGACGGTGCCGTCGCCCCAGCCATATTTCTGGCGCGACAGATCGCATACGGACTGATGCAGGTCCGGATCGGTATCTGGCGAGACGATGCGGGCGCGCGCTGCGAAGATCTCGGTGGCGACGCGAACCTGCACGTCGGGGTGGGCGCGCAGGTTCTGAAGCCAGTTTGACGTGTCGTACTCGGCGATCACGTAGAAACGGCCGGCGTGCTCGGTGAACCAGACCTCGATCTCACGGGGACGACCGCTTTTGCGGCCGCAGGTGATGAGATACAGATACTGTTCGCCCGCGACGTTACTGGCCTTTGAGCTTGAGCTTGGGCTTGTTTTCTTCAAGGAATTGGCGAAGGTTGTCGGAGGCGTCGAGCAGGCGCGTCCATTGTTCGTAGTAGAGCGTGACCGGGAAGCGGCCGAGGCCATAGACGCTGACGCCGCCCTTCTCGGAGACCTTGAACTCCATGGTGCCGCTGCGTTTTTTGGTTTCCACCTGCTTTTCCAGATCAGCCAGGCGGGCTTTCAATTCATCGTAACTGGGTTCGGTCATAGAAAACCTCGAATGATGACGTGGAAACATCATAGAGGGGGAGGTTGGGGTTCGTCGAGTTGGCGCCCTGAGCCAGCCCGGACCGGAAATAAGAGCAATCCCCAAGGGTACAAAGAAGGACCAAGCGAAGCCCTGCACAGCCCTTCGACGGGCTCAGCAGCAGGCTCAGTTCGCAACGACTACGCGAAGGGCGCTGAGAACATCGACCGTGCTCCGCAAATGATTTCGTCTTCGACCCGGTCTGAGGCGAGCGCACTAGAACAACCTTCCCAGTTGGAAATAAAACTTGTGATGACCTCGATCGCCGACGCTTCCTCCAAAAACGACGGGACCGATGAAGGACTGCACCAGTAGGGCAGCGTTGAAGTCGTTGGGCAAATGCGAGTCGCTGGCGTTGACAGCGCCGTAAGCTTTCCCGACTTCGTAGTCTGCAACCAGGTAGACATTGTTGCCCAACAGGGGCGAGAGCTCTTTCAGTTTCCGAATGTATCCGGGCTGGAAGAGGAAGTACTGGTTGGTAAGCAGTTCATTCGTGCCGTAGGCAGCCAGACGCTGCGGGCCCCCGAGACTGAACATGGGGATCCCCGTGCCCTGGTATCCGAGAGTCGAACCTCCCGAGGCGAGGAGGAAGATGGAGTTGGTTTTTAGAATCCGGTGGAAGAAGCCGGTGCGCAGCTCGGCCAGAGGAAAGTGCTCGGTGGCGCCGGGATTGGCGTCATAGAACTCGAAGCGCGACTGCGCGAGGTATCCCTGGCGTGGAAGCGTCGGGTCATCGGTGTGATCGATGACGTAGCGCAGGCGAGTGAATCCCTGGCGCCCGCTGACGTTGCTCAGGAGTCCCGGGATGCCGATGGTACGGTTTAACGCAAAGTAGCCGAGCTGGTAGCCGAAGCGAAGTTCAGAGAAGCGGCTGGCGGCCACGCCGAAGTCGAGCCCTCCTCCCGCCTGGTGCTGGCGATAGCTAGCAATGCGGTTGTCGTCACGGTAGAGATCGTAGGGTTGCGAGGCTGCGAACAAGCGGGGTGCCGCAAAAAAATGGCTGAACCAGTTGAGGGGATGGTAATACTCGGAGGTGGCGCCGTAGCTCGAGCCCACGATGAAATCGTTGCGCCATTCGGAACCGAATCCGCCGATATCGTGGAACGTGACGCGGGCGCCCAGGCTGAAGCGGACGTCGGTGTAATCGGATCCATCGATCGCAAATAGGGGGTTCACGGTGGGCGGCGCGTAATCTTTTTCGTCAGTGCGCACGAGCAAACCTGCTTTGCCGTCCCGGTGGGTGAGTTGAAAGCCGGCGCTGGCAAACCGGCCAAGACCCGTCACGTTGGTAAGGTCAGCGTCGATGCGATTGAAATCGACAGGTTTGTCGATGTTGTCGGCGAGACTCTTCTGAATACCTTGGGCGATGACCGCAGCAGTACCGGTGACTTCGACGAACTGCGGAACCGGCGCGGAACGCTGGCGTGCCTTGCGCTGCTGCAAGTACTCGGCCCATTGCTCATCGTTGAGGGCGAGACGCTGCAGCAGGCGGGCGCGTTCCAGCGCTCCGGCATAGCCCAATTCCGTCAATTGCTTGCCGGCCTGATAGTCGATGGCGGTATAGTCCTCGCTGTGCACCCGGATCAGGATGTCGGCCTTTTTCATGCTTTCGAGCTCATTGACCGAGATCACGACGCTGATCGAGCGCTGCAGCACGCTGAACGCGGAGAGGCTCTCGTCGGGCTTCAGGGCCAGAGTTTCAAGATGGACGGCGATAACGATGTCGGCGCCCATCGCGCGGGCGACATCGACAGGGAGATTCTGGATGAGCCCGCCGTCGACGTAGATCTGGCCGTCGCGACGAACGGGACTAAAGATGGCAGGTAGAGACATGGTGGCTCGCAGCGCTTCCGCGAGTGAGCCGTGGTCGAATACGGTGGCCTGGCCGCTGACGAGATCGGTGGCAACGCAGCGGAAAGGAGTGGGCAGTTCGTTGAAGGATTTAAGGTCGGAGTAGGGGTAGGAGATTCGGTCAAGAATCAGGCCGACTTGCTGGCCGGAATTGAATCCGCTGGGGAAATTGACCCCGTGCTTGAGTCCGAATTCGAGGTCGTTGGGATAATCGCGCCGGTCCTCCTTCCGCCGAAAGGATCGAGCCTGGAACGGAAGTTCGTTGCGCAGGGAACGTTTCCAGTTCACTCCGTCGAGGAACGTTTGTATCTCGGTGCCGGACATGCCGGTGGCATAGAGACCGCCGACGAGACCTCCCATGCTGGTGCCAGCGATATAGTCGACGGGGATGTGATTTTCCTCGAACCAGCGGAGGACTCCGGCGTGAGCCAGGCCCAGGGCGCCCCCACCCTCGAGCACGAGGCCGACTGTGGGACGACGCTCTGGTTGGGTTGGGGGAGGGGCTTGAGTTAGGGGCGGAGTTGGCGCTAGGGGATTGTCCTGCGCTGCGACTGCTGGCGCGCACATCATGATGGCAAAAACCAACACCGAAACAGAGCGGGAAAAGGTCATGCGGTCTCCAAAGACAGGAAAAAGTATAGCGGGCGTGGGGAGGAGTCCGCGGCTAAAGAGGAGGCCGGCGCGATTTGCGCCGGCTTCTGTAGGAGGGTCGCACCCCAAGCACTGCACGAGTCGGCGTCGTGTCTACTTCTTGGCTTTGTCCTCGACGTGTTTGGGAGATGCTTTGGCAAGAATCAGCAAGAGCCGGCGCGCAGCGGCCGGAGTTGGCACCTTCCCTTCCCGCACGATTTCCTTGGCGCTGATGTCGCGGCCATAGACAGCCTTGTTGCCGCCATCGTCGGAGCGCAGAGAGGACCCCTCGAGAGAGATGCCGGCGAAGAGGCCCTTGGCGCGGGAGTAAGAGAGGATTTCGGCTTTCATGACCACGTCGGTTTCAGCCGAGGCGTTCCGACCCACCGGACCTGCGGCGGCCGACGCGTCCGCGCCCAGTTTCACCTTGCTCGACATGACGGAGTTGGCGCCCGAGTCATTCATGATGAGCAGGACGAAGTCGGTGGCTTGTGCGCCGATCTGGAAGCCGAAGCTGCCACCTTCCAAGGCGAACATGGCGGGTGCGCTCCAGTGGCCGTTGAATTCCTTGCCGGAGCGGCAGCTAATCAGGCCGCGCCCGTAGCTGCCACCGACAATGAAGGCAGCTTTCTTGACGGAAGGATAGACCACCACGCAGACAGCTTTATCCAGTAGGTCTTTGGGGATGCCTTCGGGCATGCCGAGAATTTCCTTGAGTACGACAGCCGATTCGTTCAGGCGCTGGTCTTCCTTGGCTGCCTTTTTCCGCTCGTCGGCGGCGAGCGTCGGCAAGGTGAGCAGCAGCGCGCAGGAGGCGATCCACAGTTTCGATGTCATAGGTTCTCCGGATTGAATCCGCAGTTTGCTGCGGGCCACTTGCGTCTCGAATCAACAGCAAAGCAGGTGGCAAGGGTCCGCGAACAGGATTCCAGAAGCATCTTAGTTCCCGGGCGCGGGACCGGACAACCGGTCAAGAGCAGTAGGTTTGAATGTCGAGAAAATGGCCTGCCGCAGCACCTGGGTCCGCAACCTGCGCCCCGGACTCGAGAACCGGACTGGAGCTAGAAGCTAAAACTGGCCTGTAGTTCAAGCTTGCGATTGGCTGCGGCGCTGGAGAACGGGCCTCCGGCGAGGGCGATGGATTGCCCGAAGAGGGGAGAGCTCACGGTCCCGATGGGCGAAGCCAGGTTGACTCGGTTCAGAATGTTGCGCGCGTTTATACTCAGCGTGAGATTGTAACGGTGGTTGGTCGTGCCCGGGCCAAAGATTGCGCCCATGCTAGCCCCGGGACCGCGGCCGAACCCGCCTCCACCGCCACCGGGGCCACCACGTCCACCGCCGCCGGGACCACCCTGGGGAGGACCACCGGCACCAGCAGCGTTGCCGGCGCCACCAGCTTCGCGACCGAAACCGAATGTCTTGCTCAAGCGAAGATTGAGTGTGAATTGCGTGGGACCGGTGAGGTAGTTGATGGGGACCCTGGGATCAAACGGTCCTGGAGTCGGATTGTAATGGCAGGCAGCTGTTGGCGAAACGCACTGGTCCGGCTGATCTGTGGCGAACGAAGGACGGTCGTTGGCGATGGAATCCCCATTCGAATCGTTGCCGATAGTAACGTTGTAGGGTGCGCCCGAGGAGACGATCATGAACGGGCTCAGGCGGAATCCATAGGGCGCGGAGAGTGAGCCACCGAGAAACAGCCGGTGGTGAATATCGTAGGAAGCGCGCCCGTAATCCGCGTCGAGGTTGTACTGGTTTGAAGGAAAGGCGCCTCCGGGGCTGCTGGTAGAAACACCCGAAGTATTGCTGTGGACATTATTAAAGACGTAGAAGCCGAAAAGCGTGACTCTTCCGGTGCGCACGTTCGAGCTCACAATCAGCTGGTCCTGGCGGAAGACGCCCTCGGTCTGGTACTGATAGACATTGGCGAGAGTGCCGAAGGGTCGAACGGTTGGATCGTTGGGGTCGATGTGGCCCGGCAGGGGGGCATTAATGTTTCGGGTCAGAAGCTGGTCGAAGCCCCGTGAGTTGAGATAGGAAAGGGTCACGGTAGCGGACTTGGTGACTTGCCGTTCAAGACTCAAGGCCGATTGCATGATGTAGGGTGCTCGCAACTTCCGAGCGATCTGGTAGGTGGTGGGCGAGGATGCCTGCAATTCGGTCAGCGAAGGGGGCGTTGGATAGTTGAACTGGACAGGACAGGACTGAGGCTGGCACGTAGCGAAGTATTGCAGTTGCGTTACCCCATTCAATCGCTCGGCCTGCAGGACGTTGGCTTCAGCGAAGCGGTCATAAAACACGCCAAAGCCGACGCGCAGGACGGTCTTGGCCGCAGTCTTCTGTCCACCACCAATGCCCCAGGCCAATGAGACTCGGGGCGCCCAGTCGCCATGGTCGCCAATCGCGTTCTGGGTCTCGAAGCGAAGGCCGTAGCTGATGGTCAGGGTGGGACGCCACTTCCAATCATCTTGGATATAGAGTCCGGCATCGACCACGTCGGCGGTCACGGTCGGAATCGTGAGCGTGGGGGCTCCCGGCACTACGTTGACGGAGTACTGAAAGGGTTGGGGCGGCGCGGACGGCGTGCCCTTAAACGCAGTCAAGTCCTGAAACAACCATGCGCCGTTGAAGCCATTCGCCGCGCTGCTCACATCGTGGGTTGCGCGGAGCCGGCCGCCGAGCTTCAGCAGATGGTTTCCCAGAGACATCGAAGTGTAGTTCTGCAGTTCGTAGTGGTCCTGATGGTCGGTGCTGGTCCCGCCGCTGCTGCCGCCACCGATGAACGAGCCGAGAACCGTGACGCGGGGAGAGGTGTCCTGGGGAACCTGCTGGCTGTTCTCACGGAGGTATTGGAAGCGTATCTCGTTGATGATCTTGGTGGACAGTATCTGGGTGTCGCTGACCTGAAGCGTGTGCTCGGTTTCCGTGCTGTTGTAAGCCTGCGATGGCAGCGACAGCTGGCTGAGACCCGCGTTGATGTTGGTGTCGCGGAAGTACTGGTAGCGCGCTGTTAAGGTGTTGTTCTTGGATATCTGGTAATCAAGCCGGGGACTCAGGTTGGTGCGCGTATGGGGATTGGGCACGGTGGTGGAAGTGAAGTTGGTCCCATTGCAGGGGAGGGTGGTGCAGGCCGTGATGACCGACAGTTCGTCAATGTTCCGGCGCTGCAGGTCGAAGAAAAAGGACGCCTTCTTGGTAAGGGGACCACCAACATTGCCCATGTACTGAACGGAGTGGTAGGGCGGTTCCTGGTTCTTCAGGAACGGGTTCTGTGAGTTGAAGGCGGATTCGTTCCCCATCACGGAAACCTGCCCGTGAAACTTGTCGGTGCCGGGCTTGGTGAAAATTTCGATGCGGCCGTAGCCCAGTTTGTCGTATTCGGCGGAGAAGGGATTCTGGTTGATGCGGATCTCGCGGATCGAAGACTTGGGAGGAAGCTGGCCGCCGGTGAAGCCATCGATGTAGATCTGTCCGCCATTGGGACCCGCCGAAGGTCCGGCGAGCGCCTCGAGGTCGGTCTGCAATTCGTCGGGATCGTCGGGCAGCGCGTCGAGATCTTGGCCACGCAGCACAATCGCTCCGGCGTTGTTGGAGGGATCGGTGATGACGGTTGTGCCCTGGTCGGTTACGTTCACTTTTTCCTTTTCGACTTCAATGGCAAGCGTGATGCTTGCGAGCTGCGACTGTCCGGAAGCAATCTGGAGGTCCTGCGCAAAGACTGCGAATCCGGGAGCACTGACGGTAAGCGTGTAAGCGCCCGACGCGAGGCCGGTAATCTCATAAGCTCCGGTGCGACTGGTGGTAACGGACTTGGCGTTGCCATCAGGCGTAACCGCGATTACGGTGGCGTTCGCGATGGCGGCTCCGGAGGGGTCAGTGACGATGCCATGCAGACTTCCGGTGTTGGTCTGGGACCAGGCACGGCCGGCGAGCACCAGCGACAGCAGGATCGGAAGAAGAAACGTGCGACTTGTTCTGACTGAAGAAACCTTCATTCCCTCTCCTGCGAAAGATGACCGATGCACATCGGGGTGCAGCTACGGGTTTCCCGCCGCCTCGACGTTGGAAGAACTCAGGCTCCACGGTGAGAGCATCATGGCTTGACTGGCGGTTGGTGAGGCGGTCAGAAAAGGCTCGACGCCGGCGAGCAACGTGATCGCATTGACTTCACCGCCCGCGTTGCCTTGCGTGCTGACGATCATGACGGCATCGCCTTTCTGAAGATCCGCCAAGGTGGCGGCGGGCATCCGGCTGAGGATCTGCTGGATGTCGGGAGGACCAGTGCTGCGGCCACCGCCGCCGAAGCCCCCCGGTCCTCCGGGGAGCGATCCGCCCTGCTGCGGACGATCGGCCCCATTTCCCGCGGTACCGGCAGGACTTCCGGTGACCGCGCTGGCGCCCGGAATGCCTGCAGCAGCCGCAGCCTTAAAGCGCATCGCAATCCGCTGGGCAAATTCAGCGGGCAGCTTGCGAAGCTGGGCATCGCCGGTGACCTTCACAACCACCGATTGCTTGCTGAGCAGGTCTTTCAGCGTGAGAGCGCCTGCCGCGGGGTCCACGGCAGTAATGGTGCCAGCGAGATTGCGAAATGTGCCAGACACGACTTCATCGGCTGCCAGTTCGGTGCCGTCGGCGTTCTTGGTGCCGCGAGCGCGGAGCTGGTCGCCTACCTTGATCTGATCCATCGGGGCAATTTTCGCGTCGTCGAACCTCACAGAGTTGGGGGCGTAGCGGCGGAGGGTGGTGGCTTTCGTAGTGTGAACGGCAATCGTCTTGGTTCCGGCCAACGATGTCGGCGAGATAGTGACCGTACTGGAGGAAGGGTCCACAGCCGTAACCAGGCCTGCCGCGCCGCGCTTCTGCCAGTCTTCGAGATCCTTTTGCTGCTTGGCGACGACGTCGGATTGCTTCATGACTACGACCGCAGCGGCGGTCAGCTGATGCGGATCGCTCGATGGCCTGCCCCGCGCGAGGACACGATCACCGGTTTGCAAGTCCTGTTTGGTGAGGGGAGTGGCGGTCTTGAGATCTTTCTGTCCAGGGGCTACGCGCAAAATACGTGCAGAGTCGGGCACAGTCACCTGGAATTGTTCGCCTGAATCAGAGGTCAGCGTGAATCCGGCATCGGTGATGCTCTTTATGGTACCGACCGATTGCTGGACCGATGAGGCAGGCGGGGTCGCTTGCGGCGCGGAGGCTTGCGTCGAGCCGAGAGCGATGCCGCCGGCGAGGCAGAGTGGTGCAAGAATTTTGCCCGCGAGACTGCACTTCGACAGAAGCCGCCTATGATATTGCACGTATCCATCGTAGCATCGGCGATTTAGGGAATGTGCTGTCTTTACAAAGTTTTACGCCACTCTACCTGAAACAGAAAGGGTGGCCCAGCGCGTTCTCAGCCGGCAATCCAGACCAGGAGAGAAAACGTAGGCACGCAGGTTGTTTGGTTCGATCGATCGTGCCGCCGTAACAAAGGGCGGATCGCAGCCAGCTTAGTCGGCAAAGAGAAATCGATAGATGCCAATCGCCCAAAACACCGCCCATGACGGAGCCGATCCGAAACATCCGGAGCTGAGCGATGGCCCAAACTCATAGTCGGCCTCCGCGGTCTGCGATGAAATCAGTTTGGTGTGTAGCCCGGGGGATTCGTTGATAGGGTGCGCATGGATGGTAACCGCACAGACGGAATGAGAGCAACAAGAGCGCGGCCAATTGCGATTGACTTCCCCGTGGGGCAGAGGTAGTTTTTCAGGCCGGCTGGACGAAGGGTTACAAAGAGAAGTATCGCTCCAAGCTTCTTCCTGCTACGGGTTGACGGGGCCGACTCTGCAGCGTCTGTACTTCTATGGAAAGCAGTAGTGTCTGCTTCGAATTTCCTACGGAGCTATCTATGCTCGTTTCTCGATCAGGCAAGTCTGTGCTTCGAGTGTCGTGGTTGACCGCCGTCGGTGTTTGCGGGCTGCTTTCGTTGGCGTTGCCCGCGGCATCGGCTCAGGACGACCCGCTCCACATCTGGGTGGGCAAGCTGGACCGCACCGGTGCAGAGAAATGGGTCGACGCGCATCTGGCGCAGGAGAAAAAGAACATCGATGAACTGCTCGTGGGGAAGGGTGCGCGGACGATCGAAAACACTCTCCAACCCTATGACAACGCGCAGAACGAACTGACGGTTGCGGGAGCGGAATCCTACCTGATGTTTGCCGTCGCACCCCAGAAGGAAGTTCGGGACGCGGGCCAGGCTCTGGCGCAGAAAGTCCAGCAAGCGGCCAACGATCTCGCTTTAAACCAGGAAGTGTATCGCGCACTGGGTGCGGTGAACGTTGCCTCGGCTGATTCTGCAACCCGGCATTACATGGAGCGGACTTTGCTCGAGTACCGGCTGGCCGGAGTGGACAAGGACGCAGCGACGCGGGCAGAGATCAAGAAGAGACTCGACCACGCGATCGAGGCTGGCCTGAAGTTCGGACGCAACGTGCAGGAGAACGTCAACCACGTCACCGTGAAGGATAAGTCGAAACTGGCCGGGCTGCCGGAAGATTTTATTGCATCGCACCCACCGGGCGCCGACGGATTGATTTCGCTCACGACCGACGAGACCGATTCTGATCCGGTGATGACGTACGCCTCGAATGAGGATCTGCGCAAGCGCATGTACCTTGCCTACGTCACACGCGCCTATCCTGAAAACAAGGCGATTCTGATGGATGTCCTTCAGACCCGGAACGAACTGGCGAAGATGTTGGGGTATTCGACCTGGGCGGACTTTGCGACGGCCGACCAGATGATGGGATCAGCCACCAACATGAAGTCATTTCTGGACGAAGTGGACAAAGCGTCCAAGCAAGCTGCGGGCCGGGAATTCGAGATGCTGATGGCGTTTGCCAGGGAGAAACAGCCGGGACTTATGAGCATCCCGGCCGATAGCGGTTTTTACTGGTACGAGCAGTACAGCCGGTCGGTGCTCCATTTCGATTCGCAATCGGTGCGACCTTACTTTGGTTACGACCGAGTGCAGCAGGGAATCCTGGATACGGCGGCGAAGCTGTTTCACGTGACGTTCAAGGTTGTGGCGGATGCGCCTGTGTGGGATCCGTCGGTGAGTGCGTGGGATGTACTGGATGGCGGGAAGAAGATCGGCCGCTTCTATCTGGACATGCATCCCCGCGACGGAAAGGACAAGTGGTTCAGTTCGGCGCCGGTGGTGCCTGGGATCAAAGGAAGACAGACCGCCGAGGGAGTACTGATCTGCAACTTTCAGGGAGGAAAAACCGGCGACCCGGGACTGTTGCAATTTGACGACGTGGTGACGTTCTTCCATGAGTTTGGTCATCTGATGCACAACATCCTCGGAGGACAGCAGGCGTGGAGCGGAGTGGCCGGGTTCTCGACGGAGACGGATTTCGTGGAGGCGCCATCACAGATGCTGGAGGAGTTTTTCCACGATCCGGCAATCCTGCAGTCGTTCGCGAAGCACTACCAGACGAATGAACTGTTGCCGCTGGAGTTGATCGAGAAGATGAACCGGGCGAGCGCGTTTGGGCGGGCGGCATGGGTCCAGCGGCAACTTTTCTACTCCACCTATTCTCTCGATCTGCATGACCGGGCGCCGGACAGCGTGGATCTTGACGGGCTGCTTCGGACTGACTACACGCGCTTCTATCCGTTTCAATTCGCAGATGGCAACCACATGTATGCCAGCTTTACGCATCTGATGGGCTATTCGTCGAACTACTACACGTACTTGCTGGACAAGGTGATCGCGCTCGACTTCTTCAGCCAGTTCGACAAGAAAGATCTGCTGGGCGGTGAGGCGGCCATGCGTTACCGGAGATCGGTGCTGGAGCCGGGCGGGTCGAAAGCCGGGACGGAACTGGTGCGGGGGTTCCTGGGACGACCGCAGAATCTGGATGCGTTCAAGGCGTGGATGGGGGAGGAGTTCGCAGGGCCGGGCAAATAGAACGGAGGCCGCTTCGAACCGTGAAAGGTGCAACCTGGAATGACCGCCGACATTCTTGGGAGAGGCTGGTGGACCGGTACTGCAAGTTGGTCCGGACGACTTAGAGACTGTTTTTGACGTCTTTCAAGACATTGCGAAGAGGCATCCGGGTGGTGGGGTTGGAGTTGGTATGGAGGTCTCCAAACACGCCTGTCCGCCCGGCGCAGATATTTAGTCACTGACCCATCGCGCCATGATGTGTAGGTCTTCGTCTCCCATGCGCAAAACCCGCTGACCTGTTGGACCAAGGATGGACACTTGAATGCCGTGGCTTTCCGGGAAGGTGCGCAAGTCTCGATGGAATGGATGGCAGTGGGAGTCGAGAGGAACGGTCTACCATTCGATGCCGACGAACTGCTGCGGCGCATCCTGGGACAGGCGCCTAGCGCCCAATGGGTTGCCGATTCAAGCTGTTTCGATGGGAAATTGGAGCGGGAGACCGGGATCGAACCGGCGGCATCTAGCTTGGGAAGCCAAGGCCGAACCTGCAGTCAACACCAAATCAAGCACATAGCGTAGGCCAGCAGGCGCCAAGTGCGGCACTGTCGGTAGGTATTGAACACGATTCTGAACACCACTTAACTCCCTTGCAAGAAGCCACTCGCGTCGCTTTCTACAGCGCGGTCAATTGGTGAGAGAGCGTTCCAGTCGTTGCGTACCCAGAGAACGAGGATCATACGGGCCAACTTTATAAGTTTCTCGGGGTCTTGTTCTTCATCCGCCAGCACGCAAAGTTCTCGAATGAGTTCTTGAGTTTCCACGTAGCGCCTCGCGGACTCGAATGGGTCCGTGCGGATTTCATTAACACAGCGGCTGAATCATTTTCAATCGGGGGCCCTCCAAAAGGCAGCTATCTTTCGGCTAGATCCGAAACCCGATCACCCTAGCCCAGGTCCAATACGAGCGTTCAGCAATCACATGCTTGCCGAACGTGTAGTGTGGGGGATCAGGTTTGGTCGGGGGAGAAGAAACGCCTCGTCCAAGTCCCGTTTTTGTCGCCAAAGTGAGCGACCGGGACCAGCACCGTTGTAATGACCGCGATGACCCCCGAGAAGCCTGGACGGAGGTAATGCCGGCTGTCGTGCTCAACAGGACTATGCCTTAGTTGTGTCAAGACAGGCCGCTCGACAGAGGAATCGGCCAGATGGGGCATAGCAGGGTTATCAGTGTTGTTGAATTTGCGATCGTCGGTATCGTTGTGGCATTCGTCGTCCACTGGGGGGGCGAACACCTCCAAATATTGTCTCTAAGGACGTGGCACATGACCTCGCAGAATTCGCTCTGTGAAAAGATGGAGCGGGAGACCGGGATCGAACCGGCGACATCCAGCTTGGGAAGCTGGCGTTCTACCGCTGAACTACTCCCGCTTATTCTGTACCCATGATATCAAGAGCCTAGGTCGCTCGCTGTGGCCGGGAATTCGCCTGCGGGCTCAACGCCCGCAAACCGGCTCAACTTGGGAAGCTAGCGTTCTGCCGCTGAACTACTGCCGCTCAACTAGGCTGAGATTACCACCCGTCTGAGCTCGCTGGCAATAAGCGGCCGCAGTTGCGTCTTGCTACGTGGCGAGCTCCTTGAGTTGATCAGACTCATCCCGTGTCTCCAATCACTCCCAAAGCTGCGGTAGTATCGTTCCCTGCCAATTTCAGGAGACGAATATCTTGACGAGAACGACGAAAGGTCGTGCAGGTGAGGGGGGGAGCAATCGCCGAGGCTTTCTGCGGGCTGGGCTACTGGGTGGGGCGGCGGCAGTCTCCGCCACGGTCTATCCGGCGTTGAGTGGCGCGCGCGAGCTGGCGCCGGCTGTTCCTGCAAGCGAACTGAGCCCTTTCGAACTGGATGAAGTCAGCATCGACACGCTGCAAGACGGAATGAAGTCGGGGAAATACACATCCCGATCCATTACAGAAAAATATCTGCAGCGCATTGAGGACATCGACCGGCACGGGCCAAAGATAAACAGCGTGATCGAGGTAAATCCCGATGCTCTTGGGATCGCGGAGTCGCTCGACCAGGAACGCAAGGAGAAGGGCGCGCGCGGACCGCTGCACGGAATTCCCGTTCTAATCAAAGACAACATTGATACCGCCGACAAAATGATGACGACGGCAGGGTCCCTTGCACTGGTGGGGGCACCCAAGCCGCCGAAGGATTCGTTCGTCGCGCAGAGGCTGCGGCAGGCCGGAGCCGTGATTCTTGGCAAGACGAACCTGAGCGAGTGGGCCAATATTCGCTCCAGTCATTCGACCAGCGGGTGGAGCGGTCGGGGCGGGCTGACGCGCAATCCGTACGTGCTCGATCGGAACCCGTGTGGGTCGAGTTCAGGGACCGGCGCAGGGGTCTCGGCAAACCTCGCCGCAGGCGGCATCGGCACAGAGACGGATGGCTCGATTGTGTGCCCGTCGTCTTCGAATGGGCTGGTCGGAATCAAGCCGACGGTGGGACTGGTGAGCCGGGCGGGGATTATCCCAATCTCGCACAGTCAGGATGGGGCCGGGCCAATGTGCCGGACGGTGCGGGATGCGGCGATCGTGCTGGGAGCGCTGGCCGGCACCGATCCGGAGGACAGCTACACGGCGGAGAGTGCGGGCAAGTCGTACAGCGACTACACACAGTTCCTCGACCCATATGGTTTGAAGGGAGCGCGCATCGGCGTGGCGCGTAAGTATTTCGGCTTCAGCGAGGGCGTCGACGGCATCATGGCGGAGGCGATCGAGGTGATGAAGAAGCAGGGCGCCACCATCGTGGATCCCGCGGATATCGAGAGCTTCGGAAAGTTGGACGACAACGAGACACTGGTTTTGAATTACGAGTTGAAGGCGGATATTGCCAAGTACCTGGCGCGACGTGGACCAGCATCTCCGATGAAGACGCTGGCGGACTTGATCGAGTTCAACAACCGCAACGCGCAAAAGGAGATGGCGTACTTCGGGCAGGACATTTTTATCAAGTCGGCGGAGAAGGGGCCGCTGACTTCGCGGGAATACATCGACGCTCTGGAGAAAAACCACCGGCTGGCGCGAGCGGGAGGGATCGATGGAGTGATGGATAAAAACAAGCTGGACACGCTGATCGCTCCGACCGGGGGTCCGGCATGGGTCACCGACCTTGTGACGGGCGATCACTTTGGCGGAGGGAGTTCGAACGCGGCTGCGGTGGCGGGGTATCCGAACGTCAACGTGACGGCGGGGTTCATGTTCGGGCTGCCGGTGGGGATCTCGTTTTTCGGTCGCGCTTGGAGCGAGCCAACAGTGATCAAACTGGCGTACGCATTCGAACAAGCGACCTTGGTGCGCAAAGCGCCGACATTTCTTCCCACTGCTGACCTCAAAACCTAAACTTCGGTCGAGGTGGAGCGGGCATGGCCGGTAGGCCGTGATCGATTTATCGGAATTTTATGCTTTTGGTCGTGTCGACGATGGCGTCTGCTTCTTTTTTCGATAAAGCCTGGAATTCAAATCCAACCAAATAGTCGTTCACCGCTGTCACGAACTGCGCCCGGTATACGCCGGAGGGCGTGATAACGTCAGCACGCACGAACTCGTGGCCATCAATGGTTACTTTTTGGGGTGCGACCAAGACCTGAGCGCGCCTCATGGAGACCAAAAAATGCGCATGGTCGTCAAGACCATCGAGCGGCGCGACGCGCTTGTGTGCCCAGATGTTGATACGCGGCAGCACATCGCTGGCGAGCGAGTCGACACCGGTGGGACTGGCAACCATCAGACTGTAGGTCTCCAATGCAGTGGGCTTAAGGTTCGCGATGGCGGGATTCCTCGGTGCGGCCGGCTTGGCAGCTCCAGCCTTTTTCCTGGTGGCCGGCGCGACAGAACGAGTGCGGGTGAGGTCCTGCTCGCGCATTTGCTGGTTGGCTGCCATTCGCGCCGCGTCGTCCATCGCCTTCCAGTCCTTCGGCAATTCATAGGTGAGGTTCAGAAAATCGGAATGGAAGATGGACCCAGTGACTTTCGCGCCGTCGACGGGTGGACCGGAGTCTGCTGGCGTGGCGGCCTTCGGTTCGGATTGCGCGGGAGGATTCGACGTTGGCGACTGCGAGTCCCGGGTTTGGGCGCCGACGACGGAAGCGATCGTGAAAAGGCCAACCAAGAGACGGGAATATCGCATCGTGCTCTGCTCTCCTCCTGCTGCAAGAAAGGTGAGCATAGCCAGAGGTTCCGCGGCTGTCAATGCAACTTGAGTGACATCCCGATTGGGGCGGCGCCAGCAAGTGTCTGTAACTGCAGTTACTTACAAGCGCAGACGGTTCTGTCCCGCAAGGCGAGGCCGACTCGTCTCGGCTCACGCCGGGCGGCTTGGCGGTCGGCGCAACCACCCGGGCGGGGGCCGAGATTTTGGAACCCTGCGATGAGGCCAACCAGACAGTAACCGTCCCCCGGAAATTGGAATTGGGACACGCCCCTGGGCGACCTCGTTCGAAGTAGGCGATCGTGACATAGTCGAGAAACGATCGAGCTGCCGGGTGGGAAAGCGCCCCGCGCGACTCCGCGCAGCCGGGTTCATGATGGAGGGTCCCGAATGATGGATTGGTTACGTCTGAATTGGAAGCAGATGGTGGCACGTGCTATTGGCACAGGCGTCGTCGCGGTGGGTCTCGTGTCGTCGGCATTCGCCCAGGGAGCCGTCAACCGCTTCGCCGTCCTAAGCCCCAACGATGTCTCCCTGAAGAATCGCGTCGTCATCAGCCAGGTGACAGTTGCGCCCAGGGTCTGCCCGGGATCGGTGGGATGCCCGGGCAGCGTCGGCGGAGCGACCGTCCTGATGGGACGGGGGAATGCCTCGGCGCCCGACACGATCAGCGGAGATGTGATCGCTTCAGCGAACTCCTCCCAGGGGCTGAATTGCGCCAACAACCCGCCGGGAACAACCTCGATCTGCCTGGGCAACGACAGCGAGGTTGCGGGAGCGTGCCTGACCAACGGAAGTGCGGTCAGTTCCCCGAGCGAATGCGCCGCCGGCACGGAGACGACTGGAGCGAGTTCGGAAGTCACCACGCTCTTGCCAGCAGCAATCTTGGATGCCGCGACACTTTCTTCGACCATGGCAGCCTTGCCCGCAACGCAGACGTTGCCCGCCATCGTGCTCGGGACACGCGGGAGCACGACCATTTCGTCGGCAGGCGGCTTAAACGTTGTGAACGTTCCATCGATCGCATCCGGAACGCACTCGACGATTGTCCTGAATGGGTCGCCGAACGACATCTTCGTGATCAACATCGGCAGCACGGCCGATCCGGGCAGCCTGCAGGTGGGAAATGGCGCGTCTGTCGTGCTGACAGGCGGCATCACACCGGATCGAGTCATCTTTAATCTGATCGGTGCAGGAACCGCGGCGCAGTTGGGGAATCACACCGTTTTCAACGGCACAATCCTGGCTGCACAAGGTCAGTTCAGTTCCGGCGATGGCGATACCCCGAATCCAGTGCTCATCAACGGCGCGCTTCTGTTCGGTGGAAGCATTGCGATCGGGAACAACACGAACCTGAACTTCTACCCGTTCGTAGGCGTCGGCGGCGGGGGGGGAACCAGTTCGTCGGCGACCTCGTAATCAAGGAAGAGTCTGCTGCAAGACTTGCGGCGCGGGCACGGCACCGGTTTGGTATGGTGCCGATCCCGCGCCCCGCGCATTTTAGGCCGACGGCCCGTTTGCTGGCCTCGCCGCGAGCTAGCGGCCCAATCCTTGCTCGAGCACGCCTTGCGAATTTGTCGTCCAGCGACCTTCTTAGGTCCAGCGGAACCAGCGCACGGCCAGGATGAAGCACAAGCCACCCCATAGGAGGAGCACGAGTAGACGTCCGGACTGCGTGGTTAAGGTAGCACCTTCGTTGATGGTGGCGCGCAGCGCGTCGTTGAGAGCGGTGAGGGGCAGGAACTTGATGAGGGGCTGAACCATGGCGGGAAAACGTTCGTAGGAGAAGAAGACGCCGGAGAAGATCCACATGGGCATCATGACAAGGTTGATGAGACCGCTGGCGCTTTCGATTTTCTGCGCGCGGCTGGCGGTCAACAGGCCAATGCTGCCGAAGGCAAGGGCTCCGATTGCGCCCCAGAGCGCGATACTCAGCAGGGAGCCCAAGACGCGCATGTGAAAAAAGAACACTCCGAAGCCTAGCAAGAGGCCGACATCGACGACCATCAGCAAGATGCGGCTCGACATGATGGCGAGGAGGAAGTCACTGCGGCGCATGGGCGTCCCGACGAAGCGCTTCAGGAGCTTGCGCTGGCGCATGTCGACGAGGGAGAAACCGACACCCCACATCCCCTGGTTCATCAGGTTCATCCCCACCAGTCCGGGGATGAGGAAGTCGATGTAGCGCGACCCGGGCTCGGAAGACGCTACGGTCTTCGTGGGGATTGGGTCCTTGCGCCCAGCGGCGGCTTGCAGAACGTCGTCGACTTCGGTGCGCGAGAGGACGCTTTCGGGGCGGGCGGGATCGTAGCGATATTCAAAGCCGCCTTTGCCGTCGGGGATCAGGGCCAGGTCGAACTTGCCGAGACGCAAGCCCTGAAGCGCGGCTTCACGGTCGAGGATGCGGGCGCGGACAGAGGAACTGCGAGGGGAGTGCTGAATCATGGCGAGTGCCTGGTCGGCGTCGGTACCCTGCACGATTGCGACGGAAGTGACGTCGGCGGGTTGGTTGCGGAAGGCGACGCCCAGGCCGAGCGCCAGCAACATCGGAAATACGAAGATCCAGAAGATGACCTCGGGCTCGCGTTTCAGTTCCTTGAGGCGGGCCGTGAGGAGGTGAGAGAAGGCTGACCAGCGTCGGTTGCGCGCCGGTGGCGCGGGGCTGCGTTTTTCGGATTTAGCCTGGGGGGTCTGCTGGGCAACGGTCATGGCTGCTGACTCCAATCGAATACTGGCTCCCGACCTTTGGGACTACCGCGTCACTCGGTACAGAACGAACTTCCCATCTTCCTTCCGGTGATAATAAAGGGATGTTCCGTCCGGCGAAACCGTGGGGCCCTCGGCAAAGCCGGTAATGGCGCGGATTTTCTCGGGCGCTCCAAAAGCAGCTGCGGTGCTGGATCGGGTCGCTGTGTAGACGGCCGGCCCATCGCGATCGAGGCGCGTGAAAAAGATCTCGAGCTCCGATGCTGAGGTGGCCGGAGCGTAGTCGAGGCCGCCGGTGTTGATCTCCCGGAGGAGCGTGTCGCTCTCCGGGTCCGGGCGAAAGCTATTGCCGGCGCGCCGGGCGATCGCGATCTTCGCGGTCTTGGGACGATGCCGTAGCAGGCTGAACTGACTCTCCACGTAATAGAGGGCATTACCGTCGGCGCTGATCTCAGCGTCGAAATTGACGAGCCCAGGAATCCTACTGGAGACGCCGGGTGCGAGTTCGACTGCGGAGACGCTGCCATGCGCAAAGGTTCCGCGGTAGATGGTTGCCGCAGTCTGGTGGTAGCTTCGATTAGACACAAAATAGAAGACACCGTTGCGGTCCAGGGAGGCGACGGCTTCGAGAGCACGCGTGTTGACGCCACCGATTTCGCCCTTGTACTGGAAAGTCAAATCATCGACGCGTTCAGCCCAATGTAAGTTGGTATTCACATGCGGGTCGTTGGAGTTGTTGAAGAAGAGATAGTTGCCATCGCGAGTGAGGAAGGGCTCCATGGCGTCAGCGGAGTATCCGCGGAGTGTGACTTTCTGGGGGTGCGAGAACTGTGCGGGCGGTGATTGGAACCGATGGCTGCTGGTGTGCGGAGTCAGGGAGCCAACGAGAAGCACCAGGCAGCTGAAGGCCCCGCGCCGCAGGTTCGCCGGTCGGGGATCCTTCGACTTGCTGCGGGCAGGCTGGGTGCCGCTCCACAAATGAAGTGTGGTCAGGGCACGACGTCCGCTCGTCAGGGATCGCATCAATCCTCGCGCAGGTGTCGTCCGGTCAGGCTGACGAACACGTCTTCAAGACTTGCCTGCCGGGTCGTGAGGTGCACCAGTTCGGCGCCCTGCTTCCCTAGCGCGTCGAGCAAGGCAGGAATGGTCAGGTGGGGTTCGCGGACATTGAGCGAGAACAGACCGTCGTCGTCACGAACGGATTCAACCCCGGGCAGGGCACGCCAGACATTCATGGCGGCGCCATCGGAGTTTCCGCGGACGCTGAATTCGACTACGTGATGTCCGCCGAGTCGCTCGATCAGGTCTGCCGGGGAGCCTTCCGCGATGATTACTCCGTGGTCGACGATGGCGAGGCGATCGCAGAGCCGCTCGGCTTCGTCCATGTAATGGGTGGTAAGAAGCGCGGTGCCACCGGAACGCTGAAACGCGCGGATGAGCTCCCAGAGCTGGCGGCGGCTTTGCGGGTCGAGCCCGGTGGTGGGCTCGTCGAGGAAGAGGATTTTGGGATTGCCCACGAGAGCGGTGGCGACGGCGAGGCGCTGGCGCTGTCCTCCCGAGAGCTTGCCGACCCAGGAATCGGCTTTCTCGGTGAGTTGCAACTCTTCCAGGATGTCGGCGCTGGAACGTGGCTCACGATAAAAGCTGGCGAACAGTTCGATCGTCTCTCGGACGGTAAGCTTTTCCGAGAGACGGGTTTCCTGCAGGGAGATGCCAAGTTGCTCGCGCAATTCGCGCTCGTGGGCTTTCCAGGTTTGCTCGAGAACGGTAACTTCACCCGAGGTTGGCGCGAGCAGGCCTTCGAGGATTTCGATGGTGGTGGTCTTTCCGGCGCCGTTGGGGCCGAGCAGGCCGAAACATTCACCGGACTCGATGGTGAGGTTCAGGCCGCGGACGGCTTCAACTTTCCCGTCGTAGGTCTTGCGCAGATCCCGGCACTGGATGGCGAACGCCATCCGGGCATTCTAGCGTAGGGGCGTGTCGCGGGCGACATCGAGGATATCGGTCGGAGGTTGGCAACGGGCTTCCTTCCAGCCGCATCCGATGGCAAGATCGAACTCGAAAGCCGCGGGAGGTCCCTATGATCCGATACGGCTCCTGTTTTGCTTGGGTCCTGTTGCTTCTCCTGACACTTGGGGCGTTCGGTTGCGGTAGCAACCGGCGGCTTCAGAGTGTAGCGGTTACGCCAGCGTCAGCGGACGCGAAGAATTTCCCCAACGGTCAAGTTCCGCTCACGGCTACCGGAACCTTCAACAAGCCTCCATCACCGGTGAAGCTCACGAGCTCAGACATCGCTTGGTGCGTCGGTACAAGCGCAGGAATGTGCAACGGCAATATCGCCGGGGGGGCAACGGTCGACCAGAACGGCCTGGCGCAGTGCAGGCTCAACTTCGCGGGGACAGTGACGATACTTGCCGGGAAAGGATCGCCGCCGATGAACCCCGACGGAGGCTCCCAGCTGAAGGTCTTCGGGGCAACGCAGTTGACCTGCCCCTAGAGCATCAACCGCGACGCTGGCAAAAGCACCTGCGCCACGCCAGGCCTACGGCTGTTCACCACGCACGCGGGCAGGCGTGCCCGCGCTCATGGATCAGTCGTAGTACTCGAGGCCGAGGTGCGTGATCAGTTCCTCACCCCGCAGGTGACGCAGCGTATTCTTCAGTTTCATCATCTGGATGAACAGGTCGTGCTCGGGATAGAGGCCGGGCGCGGTCATGGGAGACTTGAAGTAGAAGCTCAACCATTCCTGGATGCCGATGCCCTTCAGCTCCGCGGTGCGCTGGGCGAGGTCGAGGAACAGAACCAGGTCAAGCACGATCGGTGCAGCGAGGATTGAATCGCGGCAAAGGAAATCGACCTTGATCTGCATGGGGTAGCCGAGCCATCCGAAGATATCGATGTTGTCCCAGCCCTCCTTATTATCACCACGCGGCGGGTAATAGTTGATGCGGACCTTGTGAGTGAAGTCGCCGTAGAGTTCGGGATAGAGTTCGGGCTGCAGAATGTGCTCGAGCACCGAGAGCTTGGACTCTTCCTTGGTCTTGAAGGAGCCGGGATCGTCGAGCACCTCGCCGTCGCGGTTGCCGAGAATGTTGGTGGAAAACCATCCGGCGAGGCCTAGCATACGGGCCTTGAAACCGGGAGCAAGGATCGTCTTGATGAGGGTCTGGCCGGTCTTGAAATCCTTGCCGCAGATGGGCGCTTCGTGCTCGCGGGATAGCGCGTGCATGGCGGGAACGTCCACCGTGAGGTTCGGCGCGCCGTTAGCGAACGGAATGCCTTCGATCAGTGACGCATAGGCGTAGACCATCGACGGAGCGATATTCTCGTCGTTCTGCTGCAGGGCCTTCTCGAATGCCTTGACCGACTGGTGAGCGGCGCTGGGCTGAATGAAGGTTTCCGTCGAACCGCACCAGATGGTGATCAGGCGGGTGGCGCCTGAGGACTTCTTGAACTCGCGGATGTCCTCGCGCACCTGCTCGGCTAGGTCCATCTTGTTCTTGCCCTTCTTGACGTTTGGTCCATCGATCTTCTTGACGTAGTTATGGTCGAAGACGGCCTTGCGGGGCTTGATGGACGACAGGAATGGCTTGATCTGTTGGAGCAGGTAGCGGTCGAGCACGCCGGCGTTGGTGGCGGCGTCGAACATGTTGTCTTCGAAGATGTCCCAGCCCGTGAAGACCAGGTCGTCGAGTCCGGCGAGAGGGACGAATTCCTTGATCTTGGGCGAGCGCCCGTCGGTGCGCTTTCCGAGGCGGACGGTACCCATCTGAGTGAGCGATCCGATGGGCTTTGCGATGCCCTTGCGGATGGCTTCGACCCCCGCCACAAAAGTGGTGGCAACGGCCCCCATGCCGGGGATCATGACGCCCAGTTTCCCCCTGGCGGGCAGCAGGTCGCCGTAGGCTGCTTTCTTGGGGGCCTTGGATTCTTTCACTTCTATGCGGGCTTTCGGTTTCGTGGATTTTGGGCGCGTCGCCATAGGTCAAACACTTCCTTATTAGGACTCAAGATGGTTCAGGCAAACGGATATGGTCTCGTATTGCAGCTGCATTTGGCAACCTGGCGAGCCTGAGTGGGCGCAGACGGGGGCCCATGCGCGCAATCCAGACATTGAAGTGCAGCGACCGTTCGCGGACCGGAGTGCCCGCGCTCCACGGTCAGCGGGCCAAAGCCAGCAGCCTGACCACCCCGATCAGTCCAGCAAGCGCCACTGCTGGCGATCAATCCAGATGTGCCCTGTAGTGCATAGGGGTGAAAGTACCGGTGGTCACGGTGCTTGCCGTTCAGGAGAGGCCGCATGGCGATCGTGCTGGGAACCGGGGCAGGGGACATTTCTATTCGACAACGGTCTATTAAGCCGTTTCGGCCGAGCGGGAACTGATCAGGCTCTGGTCGGGCACAACCCGCCCGAGTGACCACCGTGCCGGTTACTTCCCGTCCACATCGAGCGGCTTGATCGGCAAGTCCCAGTGGGCTTCGAGGATCTGGAAGCGGCGCTGCTCTTCGTGCTGGTAGGCCTCCTGGTCGGGAAAGAGCTGCTTCTTGAGGGGGTCCTCGTCGAAGGGCTCGTTGGCGACGGTGGCGTTCTTGAACATGATGGTGACGCGGTAGTCCCAGCGGCCGTCTTCGGTGGTGTGGTAGCGCGGTTGGTCGAGCCACACCTTCACCATACGGCCCATCTCGATTTCTTTCTTGAGCAGCGGGTAGTGGTTCTTCTTGAAGAGCTTCAGGAATTCGTCGGCGTATCCCCAGCGGGCTTTGTAGTAATACTCGACGACGAAGGGCTTGTCGGAGGAAGCCGGCGCCGATTGGGCTTGGGGAGCGATGGCTGCAACCGCAGAGAAGAAAAGCAGAATGGCCAAGGCGCGGGACATCTTGAGCATGGGATTCTCCTCGTCATGTTTGAATTCATAGCTTGTACACTATGGGCGCGGGAGCGTCAAAAGACACCAACGAGAAGAGCGGATGAACACTGAAGACGACGAGCAGGAAATCCAAGCCCTGTTCAGCGCCGGAGACCGGGCTTTGATGGGCGGGGACGTCGCTGCGCTGGCGCGCATTTTCGCCGATGACTATGTGCAGTATGACGCGTCTGGGAAAGCGTTCACGAAGCAGGAGGTTTTGGACAACCTGCGGAGCGGCGGGGTGCGCTATCCCTCGATCATTTCCACGGGGCGAAGAATCCGGGTGTTTGGCGAGATGGCGATCGTGCATGGATCGGAATCCGATGAGGTCGAAGCTGAGGGGAAGCGCTTGCCTGTTCGATATCTGTATATGGATGTCGTGTGCAAGCGCGCGGGGAGGTGGCAGATCGTGGGGTCACAGTTGGTGAAGCCGGTGGAGCGTTGACGAGCGTTCAAGCCGATTTGTTGCCTTGGTGTGCCCAGTGGGTCGAGCCCGCGTGCCAAGCGGCGCAGCCACCTGATGAATCCGCGGCCACCCAGGACCTTGAAGATCCCGGATCACCGCGCGGCGCGCAGACGATTCTGCCAGTGGGACCAAAGGAACCAAATGACTGCTGCAGCCAGGCCGACGCCGATGATTGCGTCGAACTGGTGAAAGTATTTTCCCAGGCTGCGCCAGTTCTCACCTAGCTTCATACCGAAATATGCCAACGCGAAACACCAGGGCCACGAACCCAGAAACGTGTAGATGTGAAACTTGCCACGAGGCATGCGGGCGATGCCGGCGGGGAGCGCGATGAAAGTGCGGATCACCGGGAGCAGGCGGCCAATGAACACGGCGGTCTGTCCCCAGCGCAGAAAGAAACGGTCGGCCCAGTCGAGTTCGCGGTGGCCCGTCAGGATCCACCGGCCGTATTTTTCCACCAGCGGACGCCCGCCGTAGCGGCCGATTTCGTAGGCCACGAGCGAGCCGAGGTTGCATCCGACGGCGCCCGCGGTCGCGACCCAGAGCAGCTTCAACGAGCCTTCATACACCAGGTAGCCGGCGAAGGGCATGATCAGTTCAGAGGGCAGCGGGATGCACGCCGATTCGATCGCCATCAGCAGGGCGATGCCGGCGTAGCCCGTGACGCCGATCACGGACTTGATGAAGAGGAAGACAACAGCGAGGATTTTCTCAGTCATGGAAAGCGACTAGGTTTGGATTCTGGTTTGGCAATTCACGCAGCGCAAAGGGTCGAGTCGGCCTGTTGCTCCGCTGCAGATTCGTGGTCCCGCGGAGGCTAGCCGCGTGTCCGCCCTTCTATGGTACACGGTTGCAGTTCAGGTGCCGGGTACACGGTCAGAAGGAGCCTTCTTGCGTGAAGGTGAAGCCGGGGAGCGCGGCGCCGGCGGCGGACTTGGTGACTTTCACCTTGACGGTGGGCGCGTCGGGTGCATTCACTTCGGCCGGACGCAGGGTGGCGTACTGGCTGAAGACTTCGTTGTAGACCTTGGTAACGAGGTAGTCCTGGCCGGTTGCATCCTGGCGCCAGACCTGTCCGAGTTGAATGGATTTCACGGCCACTGGATTGTCCCTTGGATTTCTCATCCAGACTAACGGCCGGAATCGGCTGCGTCAATGGAAGGCAGTGGTTGGCTGCTCGTCGTTGGTCGCTGGCCAGAGGCACACTGCGACACCTTTAGAGAACGCAGAACCAAGCCTTTAACGGCAAAGGGCTCAAAGTTCGCGAAGCGGAAGTCTCTCGATGCCAAACCCCTGACAAAATACAACAACCTAGCGATTTCCCCAAACGATCAAGGCCAACAGGGCCAACAGCCAACGACCGCCTTTTTGTTACCATTGACCCTCGAGTCAAGGAGAGCTTCATGGCACGAGGGGTGAGTCCGAGACGACCGACGAAGTCGGGTCGACACCAGGGAGCGCGGGGAGTTCGCGGCCCAGCCGGCAAAACGGTCGCCAGCGTCGTGAAGCCTCGCAAAAAGGCTGCGATGGTTTCGGTCAAGGCCAGGACGTTGTCCCCGAAGATTGCCAAGCCGAATGGGAGCAAGACCAAAAGGTACAATCCGCTTGCGCCGGAACGTATTCAGGGAATATTGCGGCATCTCGATGAGTTGTATCCGGGCGTGGTCTGTGCTCTCGACCATCGGAATGCCTGGGAGTTGCTGGTGGCGACGATTCTCTCGGCGCAGTCGACAGACGCAAACGTGAACCGGGTCACGCCGGGGCTCTTTGCGAAGTATCCGACGGTCGAGGATTTTGCGGCTCTGACGCCGGAGCAACTGGAGCCAGATGTTCGTTCGACCGGATTCTTCCGCAATAAATCAAAGTCGGTGGTAGGGGCGGCGAAGAAGATCGTGAGCGAATTCAACGGGCAGGTGCCGGACGATATCGAGCGGCTGCTGACCCTGCCGGGAGTTGCTCGCAAGACCGCCAACGTGGTGCTGGGTTCATGGTTCGGGAAAGCCGTGGGGGTGGTGGTCGATACCCACGTACATAGGATTTCGCGGCGCTGGGAGCTGACCAAGAACGACGATCCGGCGAAGATCGAGCAAGACCTGATGAAGATTATCCCGCAGGATCGCTGGATCCTGTTTTCACACCAAGTCATTCATCACGGGCGAAGTCTGTGTGTCGCGCGGAAGCCGAAGTGCGCGGATTGCCCGATCGAGCCGTTGTGTCATGCGGAGGACAAGACCTGGACGACGGTCGAAGTGCACAAAGGGGCCAAGGCGTAGCCTGTTGCGATGGTTGCTTTGTTTCCCGAGTCAGCCTGGCGTGCGATCCTCGCAAGGAATCGGAGGACCGCGGCCATTCTATTTTGCTAAAGGCTGTTTTGTTCACCGCCGGTGGATGCATTGCTTTGCTAGACTTCTTGTGCTCACTCCGAGGAAATTCATGCGCCCTTTGCCCGCGTTTGCTATGGTCCTGACTATGAGCACTCTTGTTTCAGCCCAGACTCTGCCTGTTCCGCAAGCGGTTGCCGACCCCAAACAGATTTCCAGCAAGCCGAATGGCACGGTGGAGAAGAGCCTGTCGATCGAAAGGCTCTACATGACGCGGATGGTAGGGCAGCCGGACTGGTCTCCGGATGGGCGAACGATCGTGTTTGTCTCGAACATCAGCGGGAGGAACAACCTGTGGCTGGTGCCGGCCGAAGGCGGCTGGCCGGTGCAGTTAACGGTGAGCGAGCAGCGACATACCGGGCCCGCCTGGTCGCCGGATGGAAAGTGGATCGCGTACCAGTCGGATTACGACGGCGATGAGCAGTGGGACATTTTCATGGTCTCACCGAAAACCGGACAGGTGGTGAACTTGACCAACACGCGGGAGATTGCGGAGGAGGATCCTACCTGGTCGCCGGACGGGCGCTACCTGGCGTACACGGTGAAGCCGAAAACCTCGTCGGTATTTGAGATCGACATCTTCGACATGGTCATGCGCAAGGTGCAGCACCTGACCACCGATACCCCCAGGGACAAGGGGAACGCCGGGCCGGTGTGGTCGAAGGATGGCAAGCGGATCGCGTACACGCAATCGCAGGCCAAGGGGACGGACTCGAACATCTTGGTCGCTGAAGTGGCGACCGGCAAGAGCACGCTGCTGACGGAACACTCCGGCGAGCAAATCTATGCGGTAGATGATTTCTCGCCGGACGGAAAGAAATTGTTGATCACTTCGAATGCCGAGAACGGCTACGACAACGTCGGGCTGCTGGATATCGCAAGCCAGAAGATTTCGTGGCTGACCAAAGACAAGTGGGAGATCAACGGGGGCGAGTTTTCTCCCGACGGTAAGCGTGTGACGTGGACGGCAAACGTGGACGGCAATACCGACATCTACGTCCGCGATCTGGCGACCGGAAAGACGACTTCCCTTCCATTGCCTAAGGGGTTGAACGAACCCGCTGGCAAATTCTCTGCCTTCACCAAGGACAGCGCGCGCTTGCTCTACTACCACAACGGGCCCACGGCGCCGGGAGACCTGTGGGTGTATCAAATGGACACCGGGAAGTCGCACCCAGTAACCCATTCGCTGATCGCGGGGATGCGGTCGGAGGACATGGTGGAACCCTACCTGGTGCACTATCCGAGCAAGGACGGGAAGTGGACGATCTCGGCATTTGTGTATGTGCCCTACAACCTGCCGCGGAACGGGCAGCATCCGGCGATCGTCTACGTGCACGGTGGGCCAACGTCGCAAACGGTGAATGGGTTCAATCGGTTTGTTCAGCATGCGGCGAACCAGGGCTACATCGTGATCGCGCCCAACTATCGCGGGTCGACCGGATACGGCAAGGAATTTCAGCAGGCCAACCTGTTCGATATGGGCGGCGGCGATCTGCAGGATGTGCTGAGCGCGGCGGACTGGATCAAGCAGACCGGATACGTCGATCCGAAGAAACTCATCGTCATGGGCGGCAGCTATGGCGGGTACATGAGCATGATGGCGGTCACGAAGGCGCCGGAGGTGTGGGCGGCGGGGGTACCGATCGTGCCTTTCGTGAACTATTTCACGGAGATCGAGAACGAGGACCCGGTGCTGCGCGAGATGGACCTGGCGACCATGGGGGATCCGGTGAAGAACAAGGCGCTGTTCGAGAACCGGTCACCGATTTTCTTTGTGGACAAAATCAAAGCTCCGCTACTGTTGCTGGCGGGTGGAAACGATCCGCGCTGCCCGAAGTCAGAGACGCTGCAGGTGGTGGAGGCGGTGAACAAGCAGGGGGGCGTGGCGGATTACAAGATTTACGAAAATGAGGGGCACGGGTTTTCGAAGGTGGACAACCAGATCGACGCGTATAAACGGGTGTCGGATTTTTTGAAGGCGCACGTGCCGCCGGCGGATTGCAGTTGTGATTTGAAGGTTCAGTAAGGCGGAGACGCGGCAAGCCGCGTCCCTACAGCGGGCGCAGACTGCCCACGATGGCCAGCACCAGGCCCGGGATCGTGTACTCGCGGGCTTCGACGTCGACGGCGAGTTTCAGGTCGCGCAGGGTTGCGGAGGTGACGGGACCGATTGAGGCCAGGGCGATGCCCTCAAGCGCGGTCTTGTGCCTGACCTGCCGCGGGCGTCGGGCGGAGCCGAGCAGTGCGACAAAGTTCTTCACCGTGGACGAACTGGTGAAGGTGATGACGTCGGGACGTTTGCTCGCGTTGGTGAGGGCGGCTTGCAGGCGCGTGCGCGACGAGGGCGGCACGACTGTCTCGTAGGCCTCGACCACGTCCACCTGCGCGCCCGCTTTCCGCAGTTCGCGCGGGATCACGTCGCGGGCAACCTTGGCGCGGACCAGCAGGATGCGCTCCCCTTGTACTTGCTTGCGAAGGCTGCGTACGACTGATTCAGCGACATACTCCTCCGGGACGACTTCGACCTTGATCCCGCGTTTTTCGATGGCCCTCTGTGTGGCCGGACCGATGGCCGCGATTCTGAGATGGCGCAGCGATTTCTTCGTCAGGCGGAGCTTGGCCAGACGCTCCCACATGGCGACGACCCCGTTGACGCTGGTGAGAATGAGCCAGTCATAGGAGGCGAGGTTCTTGAGGGCGGTGTCGAGCGGCTGGAAGGAACGCGGCTCGCGGATTTCGATGAAGGGAATCTCGAGGACATCGGCGCCGAGCTTGCGCAGTTCTTTCGATAGTGCACCGGCCTGATGGCGGGCGCGGCCAACCAGAACGCGTAGGCCGTTCAGTGGAGCTTTGCCGGTTTTTCTGCCATCCCTAGACTCTATCATCTTTTCTCGCCAACCCCGGGGCTTATGAAACGGACGCGAGCTCGCGGGCTCAGGCCCGCGTCCAGTTGCGTCGTTCCCTGCGGGACTGCCCAGGGCTTTCCTTTGTTCAGTCCATTCCAGCCAAATCATGGTCGCCTTTTGGTTTGCGAGGCCCGTGGACTCCTCGACCGCGAGACTGACGGGGCGTTCGCGGACAGAAGTGTTCGCGCCACGTGTCTCACGGTTGTTCGGGCACGGCCAGGCCGCGGCCGTAGACTTCTTCCAGGATTGCAGCGCCACCGCGGCGCAGCAGGGTTTCTCCTACTTCGCTGCCCAGTCTCTCTGGATCGTTACCGTCGTGCGATTCGCGAAGGATCTTCGAGCCGTCGGGATGGGCGACGATGGCGTCGAGATGCAGGCCTCCGTTGCGGACTTCGGCTGCGGCGCCGATCGGAACTTGGCAGCCTCCGCCTAGCCTGTTCAGAAGGGCGCGTTCACAGGTGGTAGCGGCGCGGGCATCGGCGTCATCGAGAAAGGCCAGGTGCCGGCCGGTGGCCACATCGCCTGCGCGAATTTCGATTGCCAGGGCTCCCTGACCGGCGGCCGGGCACATGATGTCCTTTGGAATGACCTGCTTCACCAGATCGGTCTTGCCGAGGCGGTTGAGGCCGGCGGCGGCGAGGATGATGGCATCATATTCGCCTTCGGCGAGCTTTCGGAGGCGGGTATCGACGTTGCCACGCAGGGGATAAATTTCGAGATCCGGGCGCAGGGCTTTCAGTTGGGCCTGGCGGCGAAGGCTGCTGGTGCCGACCCTTGCTTTCTGAGGAAGATCAGCAATGCGATGGTAGCGCGCGGAGCAGAAGACGTCCTGGGAGTTTTCGCGTCGGGTGATCGCGGCGATTCTGAAGCCGGCTGACAGTTCAGTTGGCAGGTCTTTCAGGCTGTGAACCGCCAGGTCGACGCGACTGTCCGCGAGCGCTTCCTCGATCTCCTTGGTGAACATGCCCTTGGTGCCGACTTTGGCGAGGGCGACATCGAGAATCTTGTCGCCGGTGGTCTTGATGGTTTCGAGTTCGACTTCGTGACCCTGGGCGCCGAGCAGCGCAGAGATGTGGTTCGCCTGCCAGAGCGCGAGTTGCGAGCCACGGGAGCCGATGCGCAGACGAGCCATCAGTTGCTTTCCCCGCTGCCGCCGGACTTGGCGGCACGCTTCTCCTGCAAGTTGAACAGGCGGCGGACGAGGTCGATTACAGTCGTCGCTTCGGGCTCGCGGGCGGCCGTTTTCAGCGTGCTGATTGGGGTGTGCATGATTTTATTGACGATCCCGCGGGTGAGGGCCTCGACGGCCATTTCCTGGTCGGGCGTCATGGTTCCGAGGCGGCCGCGCACGCGATCGATCTCAGCCTGGCGGATGGTTTCGAGGTGGTCCTGAAGAGAGACGATGGTAGGGACGACATCGAGCGTCTGGATGCGGGCCTGGAAGCGTTCGACCTCCACGGTGACGATCGCTTCGGCACGCTCGGCTTCCTTGCGGCGATCGGCGACGTGGCTGGCCACCGCTTGCTGCAAGTCGTCGATATCGTAGACGAAGATGCCGTCCAGCTTGTTCATTGCGGGATCGACGTCGCGGGGGACTGCGATATCGATGAAGAACATGGGACGGTTTTTGCGGCGGCTCAGGAACAGCTCGCCGTGTTCGCGGCGGAAGATCGCATGGGGCGCACCCGTGGAGGTGATGACGATGTCGGCGCGCTCGCAGGTCTTGTGCAGGTCTTCGAAATGGATTGCTTGCCCCTTGAACTTGTAGGCCAGGCTGAGGGCGCGATCGTAGGTGCGGTTGGCGACGAAGATCGAGGCGCAGCCGTGGGCCATGAGGTGGCGGGCAGCAAGCTCACTCATCTTGCCGGCGCCGACCAGGTACACATGCTTACCTTGAAGATTGCCGAAGATTTTTTTCGCCAGGTCGACCGCCACGGATGCAATCGAGACCGAGGAGGATCCGACCGCAGTCTCGGTGCGCACGCGCTTGGCAACGGCAAAGGCGCGGGTCACGAGCTGGTCCAACTGGGCACGGACAGAGCCTACGGCACGCGCGGTGGCGTAGGCTTCCTTCACCTGTCCCAGAATTTGCGGCTCACCGACCACCATGGAATCCAGGCTTGCAGCCACGCGGAACAGGTGACGGACGGCTTCCTGTTCGTTGTATTCGTAGAGATGTCTGTTCAGCTCGACTCCGTCGACCTGGAAATAGGATTGGAGAAATGCGCGCAGATCGGCGCCGACACCGTTCTTGGTATTGGCCAGAATCTCGACGCGATTGCAGGTCGAAAGAATCATGCCCTCTTCGATGCCGGGATGCGCGGCGAGCTTTCTACAGGCCTCGGGGAGACGCGATTCGGGAATGGCGAATCGTTCGCGGACCTCGACCGGAGCCGTGTTGTGATTCACGCCGATGAGCTGGAATCTCATGAGGAAGCGAACCTGTGGATCGTGCTGAAGTAGTTGGCCGCCCAAGCTACCAGCGCGGCAGCGAACGCGACACTGGCGAGCACGGCGGCTCTGCGCCCGCGCCATCCGGCAATCCAGCGGGTGTACACCATGACCAGATATACGGCCCACATCAGAAGCGAGAGCAGGATCTTGGGGTCCTGAAAATCCACGCGCCCGTAGACGCTTTCGGCAACGACCGAACCGGCAACCAAGCCCAGCGTCATAAAGGGGAAGCCCATGAGCAGGGCGCGATAGCCGATTTGGTCAATTTCTTCCAGCGCCGGCAGCCGCGACAGGATACCTCTGGAACGCTTGGATTTCAGGGAGCGCTGCTGGATTAGGTAGAGCAGGCTGGCGCAGAAGCTGAGTACGAGGGCGGCATAGCCGATGAAGATCAATGCAATGTGCGCCCCGAGCCACCCCTTGCGCATGCCCGGAGAGAGCAGCAGGAAAGGTTGCTGGCGCGTGGCGGCCATGAAGGTGAGCAGAAAGACCAACGGGAAAACGATGATGCCCGGAGAGGTGGTCTGGTAGATCAGGTACGTGATCATGAACACGGTCATGATCAAGAACGCCAGAAGCGACTCCGAGTTGTGCACCAGGGCCAGAGTGACGTGATCGGTCAGCAGGACGCCCTCGGTCAAGGAGACCAGATGAAGCACCATTCCCAGGTAGGCGGCATGAAGCGCCACGCGGTTAAGCAGCTCGCTGGTCCGGGTGAGAGCCACGAGCGCGTACAACAGTCCAATTCCGTAAAGTGCCAGCGCCACTCGAAGCCAAAAGATTGACATAGGGTAGTTTAGGAGCCCACCGGCGGAGAAGCCATCCACGTCCCCGCAAGCCAATGTGATTATAGTCTGCCCGCGGGAAGCGACAGAAGGCAGTGGGGCAGATCACAGGTGCTTGGGATGGAAGTCCAAGGTATTAAGACTTCTGCGTCCAGGCATTTGGACAAGCGCAGGAAGGGCTATTCGACACCCAGGGTGCTGAAGGCGCTGTCGAGACCGGCCTGGTCGACGAGAAGATTCCGGCCCTTGGCCATCATGTCCTCCACTTCATCGAATGCCTGGAAGAGCCGCATTTTGGCGGCCGCGTACTCCTCGGCTTCGGTGGGAGCGCGTCCGTGAGTTTCTGTCCAGGAACTGAGGGCGGCCCGTTCCACCAGCACGCTCACTGCGAACGTGGTCTTGCGATCGGAGGTGACGTCGAAGATGTACTCGGTTGCCATCGCGTTGCCCGGCGCCGGGCGCTTGCCTACGAAATAGTATTGGTACACGTAGCCCTGGCTACCGGTGTAGGTTTTCATGCGACGGATCGTCATGGTCACCTCCGGGCCGAAGCCCTGGGTGTCGAGGATACCGCACCTAGGGTTTCGAACTGTTCCCCAGCGAGACCACGCGGCCGTACTCCGAGGCGCGGGCGATGCGGTCGAACATACGGTAGGCAGCGAGACTTACCTTGCTGATGGCTTGTTCCCCTTCGCGCTCTCTGTGCAGATAGGTCATCATTACGCAAATGATGTAGGGGCCATTCTGGACGAAGACGACTCCCGAATCGTTGCGCACGCCTTCCAGATCGCCGGGCTTGTTGGCGATTTTCAGACCGTCGGGCAGATCGCGCGGGAGATAACTGTCCTTGTGGGTGCTCAACACGGTGAAGAAGTCGTCGGTCATTTCCGGGTTGAGCATTTTTCCCCGGTAGAGCGCTTCGAGCAGGGTCATCATCTCGCGCGGGGTGGAGACGTTCTCGCGGCCTTCGGCGGCGGCCTTGACGTCCATCATTTTTCGGCGCAGACGGGTGTGGGTGAGACCCAGCGAGTCCAGCATCGCGTTCACGTTTTCCATTCCGACCCGGTCGATCAAAACGTTGGCGGCGGAGTTATCGCTGACAGCGATCATCATGGTGGCGAGGTCACGGAGCGTGACCCTGGTTATGCCGGGCGTAAGGCCGCCCATGAGGTCGCTGTCTTGGACAAGATCGGATTTCTGGACGGTGTAGAGGTCGGTCAGTTTTAGCTTGCCCTGTTGGGCCTGGCGATAGAGTTCGACCAGGACGGCAATCTTGATGGAACTGGCTTGGGGAAAGACTTCGTCGGGCTGCAGCAGGATCGTGTGATTGGAGGTAAGGTCTTTGATGGCGACACCCATGACGCCGTCGAGGTTGCGGTCGACTTCATGAAGGGTGGCGTCGAGTTTCTGCCAGAGGAGCTGCTGCTTGGCCGGGGTTTGGGCGAGGGTTGTGCCGACTAGGAGAACAGAGACCAGGAATTTCAACGCTTCCTCCGGCGGACGGGTCATTATAGGCCGGGGATCGGGTGAGGGTGGCGTCGCAGAACTTTGCCCGGCCGCAACCGGAGCGCAGGGGTAGAAATTCCCTTCTGCGCCCCGGGCCAGCCCGCAGCGGCAGGGGGGCGGCCACGCGAGGACGTTGGTCTCGCTTCGCCCAGGAGGGCAAATCGGAAATGCCAGCGAAAAAACGGCCGGCGTCTCACGAATTGATCTTGGCCTCGCGCATGCGCTTGACTGCGGTCTCGGAGGCGACGGGCGAATAGTAGACCTCCTTGAAGGTGTACGACTTCGCCTTGGAGCCCAGGATGGGGAGAATTTCGATGTGCCAGTGATAGTCATCGTCGAGCGTCTTCCAATACCCGAGGCTGCCGGAGCCGTGCTGGCTGTTGGGTGAGGTGTGCAACACCAGGTGGAATTCTTCAGTGACCGTGCGGATGCGCTGCAACGTGCGGCGGAGGAGGTTCGCGAAGTCGCGGAGGCTGCCGGATTTCGAGAGCGCAGTGCGTTCGTACGACGCGTCATGGACCCGTGGAAGGATCCAGGTTTCATAGGGTACGCGCGGCGCGAAAGGGCAAAGGGCAACATAATCTCCGCGTAGTTCGACCACCCGCAGGCCTTGCCTTTCTTCCTGTCCGATGATGTCGCAGAAGACGCAGCGTTCCTTGGTCTGGTAATAGTCGCGACCGGCGCGCAGTTCATACAGAACCCGGCGCGGGACAAAGGCGGTGGCGGTCAACTGCGAGGTGGGATGCTCGAACTCCTGCCCGGCATTGACTCCGAAATTCTTGAACATGCTGACGTACTTGATGCGGGCATCCCCCTTGAGGTCCTTGATCCGTAGCGCCGCCAGGCGGAGGAATTGCTCGACTTCGGCATCGCTGGCATTCCAGAGATTACGATCGTGCTTCGGATTTTCGACCAGTACTTCATGCGCACCAATGGAGCGCATTCGATCGTAAAGACCGTCACCGCGCCGCGACGGGTCGCCTTCGATCCGGTAGAGGGGCGATGGATGCACCACGGATCGAGCGGACCAGGGTATGCCATCGATCTCGCCCCGACTGGCGATCACTTGCAGAGGAGAGGCCGCATCGGCGCAAAAGCGGCAGGGTAGGTCAGCACGCGGCGTCGCGTCGGGGACATCGTCGCCGGTGATGACCCACGAACGGGTGATGGGGTCCTTGCGAAGTTCCATGCGGTAAGGAAAACATTGGTCACGGCATGCGTCAACTGTGAACTCCCGCGCGGAGGCGCGCGCCACGCTTTGTTATAATCCGCGCACGAAGCCTGCCGAAATGACCGAGACGTCCACGCCGTTGATGCGGCAGTACGCCGCCATCAAGAAAGAACACCCCAATGCGTTGCTGTTCTTCCGGCTGGGGGACTTTTACGAACTCTTCTTCGACGATGCGATCCTGGCCGCGCGCGAACTGCAAATCACGCTGACCTCCCGCAACAAGGAGAAAGGCATCGCCGTGCCGATGTGCGGCGTTCCCTATCATGCGGCCGAAGGGTACATCGCCAAGTTGATCCGCAAGGGGTTCAAGGTCGCGATCTGCGAGCAGATGGAAGATCCGCGGCTGGCGAAGAAGCTGGTGCGGCGAGAAGTGACCCGCGTGATGACGCCGGGCACGGCGGCGGACGCATCGCTCGGCGCCGAGGAGAACAACTTCCTCGGGGCGATCGCGCAGGTGGGAGACCGCGCGGGATTCGCCGCGCTCGACCTGTCGACCGGCGAGTTTCGGGCAACCGAGTTTCAAGGCGTGGACGGGGGGCGCAGAACTCAGGAAGAGTTGGCCCAGCTTCGGCCCAAGGAGTTGTTATATCCGTCCTCGGCGCCGTTGTTTGAGAGTTCGGTGAGCGCGGCGGAAAACCTGGCATCCCCGGGTCGCAGGGTCGAGCACGACCCGCGCCCCAGCACGGCTCGCGGTTACGCAGAAACCGCGCTGGAGGATTGGATCTTTGCACCCGATCACGCAATTCCATTGTTGGAGAATCACTTTGGAGTGCTTTCGCTCGAGGGATTCGGGCTTGCCGGCAAGCCCGCGGCGGCTTCGGCGGCGGGGGCGATCCTGCATTACGTCCGATCGACGCAGCGGGGGACGCTCGAGCATGTCGATCGGATTGGGTTTTATGAGCGGCAGAACTGCCTGATCCTGGACGCGGTCACGGTGCGGAACCTGGAACTGATCGAGCCTTTGTTTGCCGGAACCGATGCCGGCGTTACGCTGTTTCGCTCGCTGGATGCGACCGTAACGCCTATGGGAAAGCGACTGCTGCGGGCCTGGATGTTGCGGCCGTCGATTGAGCGGACTGAGATTGTTGCGCGCTTGGATTCGGTGGGAGTGCAGGTGAAGGAGACCGTAGCCCGCGAGGAGCTGCGGCGTGCCCTGGAAGGCATTCTCGATCTGGAGCGATTGCTGAGTCGCGTGACGCTGGAGACGGCGAATCCTCGCGACGTTCTAGCGCTGGCGGCTTCGCTCGAACGCCTTCCGGCGGTGCGGTCGGCGGCTGCGCGCCTGGACGCGCAGCGATTGCGCACTTTGCACGATGCCATTGACGAATTGGGTGACCTGCGCAGTCGGATCGAGGAGTCCATCGTCGCCGAGCCTCCGATTTCCTTGAGTGACGGTGGCGTAATTCAGTCGGGGGTGAACGCTGAACTGGACGAGTTGCGCGATCTGAGTCGCAACAGCAAGCAATTCCTGGCGCAGATCGAGCGGCGCGAGCGGACGCGGACCGGGATCGGTTCACTGAAGGTGAAGTTTAATTCCATCTTCGGATACTACCTCGAGGTATCGAAGCCGAACTTGCACCTGGTGCCCGCCGACTACGAGCGCAAACAGACGCTGGTGAATGCGGAGCGGTTCACCACTCCGGAGTTGAAGGAGTACGAAGCAAAGATTCTCGATGCCCAGGAGAAGATCGTCGAAATCGAGCGGCGCATGTTCGCCGAACTCCGAACGGCGGTTGCTGGGGAGGCCAAGCGTATCCGGCAGACTGCCCTGGCACTCGCGGAGGTGGACGTGCTGGCCGGACTGGCGCACGTCGCCGCCTTGCGTGACTACTGCCGGCCGACGCTCGATGAGTCGGGCGACCTGGAGATCGTCGAGGGGCGTCATCCGGTCATCGAGCATCAGGATCTGGCGGGCTCGGGCGAGCGCTTTGTCCCTAACGATCTTTATCTGAACTCATCCACCCACAGCATTCTGGTACTCACCGGGCCGAACATGGGGGGCAAGTCAACCTATCTCCGGCAAGCGGCATTGACGGTGATTCTGGCGCACATGGGGTCGTTCGTGCCGGCGCGATCGGCGCGGTTGGGATTGGTGGACCGGGTGTTCACGCGTATTGGAGCGAGCGACAACCTGGCGCGTGGGCGCTCGACCTTCATGGTCGAGATGACCGAGACGGCAGCGATTCTTCACACGGCGACGGCACGGTCGTTGATCTTGCTGGATGAGATCGGGCGTGGGACGGCGACCTACGATGGGTTGGCGATCGCCTGGGCGGCGGTGGAGTATCTGCATGCCCGCACCCGGGCCAAGACATTATTTGCGACCCACTACTTCGAGTTGACCGAACTGGCGGACCAGCTTTCGGGGGTGAAGAACTATCACGTTTCGGTCAAGGAGACCGGGGGCGGGATCGTGTTTTTGCGGAAGGTCGAGCCGGGGGCAGCGGATCGCAGCTATGGAATTGAAGTTGCGAAGCTGGCCGGGCTGCCGAACGAAGTCATCGAACGAGCCCGCGAGGTATTGGCCGAGCACGAGAATGCCGAACGTCAACTGACTGGACAGCTGGCCAATGATGAGTCGCGTCCGGCCCGGCCCGCGCAGTTGACGATTTTCACGCCCCTCTCCCAACCCGTGCTGGACAGACTGCGCGAGGTGGATTTGAACCGGCTGACGCCGCTGGAAGCGTTGAATTTGCTTGCCGAGCTGAAGAAACAGATTTAACCGCCGAGCACACACGGGAACCCGGAGGGGGCCGATCAGCACGAAGAAAAAGCATCCGGCGCGGAGCGATGGCAGCGCGATCGGGCAGCTGCTTATCATTGGCTTCGACGGGACGGAGATGTCGGTGGAACTCGCTTCCCTGCTGGAACGGATTCAGCCCGCGGGCGTGATTCTTTTTGCCCGTAACGTCGTGGGCGCAGAACAGACCTACACCCTGCTGAAAGATTGCCAGGCGCGGGTTTCGATGCCCTTGTTTCGATGCGTCGATCTTGAGGGCGGGAGAGTCGACCGGCTGCGGAACGTGATCGGTCCGGCCCCGGCACCCGCGGAGGTGTTTGCTTCCGGGGATCGGAGACTCTATCGGAAGCAGGGTCGAATCATTGGGGACAATTGCCGCGCGCTGGGATTCAATGTCAATTTTGCGCCGGCCGTCGATCTCGCCTTTGAGGCTTCCAGGAATGTGATGAATTCGCGGGTGGTGTCGGCGGATCCGCGCGCAGCGGTTCTGTATGCCCGCGAGTTTCTTGCGGGACTCCGGAAGGCGGGGGTGCTCGGTTGTGGGAAGCACTTCCCCGGGCTGGGTGAAGGCAGGCTGGATAGCCATCACGAATTACCCGTCATCGAAAAGGCGTGGAGACCATTGTGGGAGCAGGACCTGATTCCGTATCGCAGCCTGCGGCGGGATTTGCCGTTTGTCATGGTTTCCCACGCTGCCTATCCAGATGTCACTCGCGAACCGATTCCGGCTTCCCTCTCGAAGAAATGGATCACTGACATTCTGCAGAAAAAGATCGGCTATCGCGGGCTGGTTGCGTCCGACGATCTGGAGATGGGTGGAGTTCTTAGCGCCGCGCCGATCGAGGAAGCGGCGGCGCAGTTCGTGCGCTCCGGAGGCGATCTGTGCTTGATCTGTCACCGGAGTGAGTTGGTCTTGCGCGCCCATGAAGAGCTGGTCCGGTTGGCACTGGAGGATCGCGCATTCGCCCGGAGGGTGGCCGACTCGGTAAAGCGGGTGCTGGCCTTCAAGAAGAAATGGGAAGGGGTGACGCGGTGGGCGAAGGCACCCACCGCGAGTGTGGTGGAGCGGCTGTCCCGGCGACTCTGGGAGTTTACCGAACAGGTGCGGCTGGAGACGATTCACCACCAGGAGCAGTCATGATTGTGGCCGGGATCATGAGTGGGACCTCGGCGGATGGGATCGATGTCGCGCTGGTGCGTGTGAGCGAGGCAAGAGGTGGCGCGCGCAGGCGCGGGCTGCCGGGTCAAGCCGGGCTTCGCTTTCAGTTGCTGGGACATGCACACTCGGCTTATCCCAGGGCCGTGCGACGGGCGGTGCTGGCGGCCATGAATGCGCGACAGGCTAGCGTGGCGGACCTCGCCCGCTTAAATTTTTTGCTGCCCGAACTTTATGCCGAAGCAGTTCTGGCGGCGCAGCGGGCGTTACGCGTCGAAGCAGAGTTGGTTGGATGTCACGGCCAGACGCTTTACCACCAGGGTGAGGCTGAGTCGTATCTGGGCCGCAAGCTCGCCGTCACCTGGCAGACGGGCGAGGGCGCGGTCCTTGCTGCGCGAGTGGGTGCGCCCGTGGTCTCTGATTTCCGGCCCGCAGACATGGCCACCGGCGGCAAAGGGGCACCTCTGGTTCCCTTCCTGGACTACCTGTTGTATCGCAATGACAAGATTGGACGCATTGTGCAGAACATCGGCGGGATTGCGAACCTGACTGCGATTCCCGCGGGCGCTTCTCCGGAAAAGGTGGTTGCGTTCGATACCGGGCCGGGGAACATGGTGATCGACGCCGTGACCGAGCGCTTGTTCGGCAAGCCGTTCGATCGAGATGGACGGATTGCCGCATCCGGAAGCGTGGTGGAAGCGGTTGTGGCCGATGTCCTGCGCGAGGGCTTCTTTCGCAGGAAGCCGCCGAGAACGGCGGGGCGCGAGGAGTTTGGGCGCGAATTTGCCGGGACGTTCTTGCGGCGGTGCGGGCGGATGGGCAAGGCCGATGTCGTGGCTACGGCCACGGCGCTCACCGCCAGGTCGATCGCGGATGCGATCCAGAGATTCGTGCTGAAGCGCGGCCGCGCTTTTCACGAATTCGTGATGTCTGGCGGGGGAGCAAGCAATCCGACTTTGCTTGCGATGCTGGCGAACGAACTGCGCCCCCTGGGACTTTCTGTGCGGTTGTCGGATGAGTTTGGATTGCCGTCGGCGGCGAAAGAAGCGGCCGCGTTTGCGTTGCTGGCTTACGAGACGTGGAATCGCCGGCCTTCGAACCTGCCTTCGGCGACGGGCGCGAAGCGAGCGGCGATCCTGGGGAAGATCTCCTATGCCTGAGGCGGCCGGGAGCGCGAACGCCCGGGCCTTGGATTCGCTTCCGGGCGCGGGAACGGCTCCCTCCTCGCTCGCGATGACAACTTTGCTCGAAGTTTTCGTCCTGCTGGCGCTGGTTTCGGCGCTTTCCTGCTCGGGGAAACCGGACCGCAACGCGCTTGTGATGATAATCGAGAGCAGCCCGGCGAACCTGGATCCGCGGGTGGGAATCGACGGGCAGTCGGAACGCATCGACGAGCTTCTGTTCGACGCGCTGCTCAGCCGCGATGAGCATCTGGAGGTGCGGCCGGGATTGGCGGAGCGCTGGGAGACTCCGGACCCGGTCACCTATGTGTTCCACATGCATCCCGGGGTGAAGTTTCACGACGGGCGACCGCTGACTTCGCGGGACGTGAAGTGGACGTTCGATTCCCTGCTCTCGGGCAAGATCCGCAGCACCAAAGCATCGACTTACCGCTTGGTCGACCGTATCGATGCTCCGGACGACGACACGGTGATCTTTCATTTGAAGGAGCCTTTCGCCGCTCTGTTGTGGAATTTATCGGAGGGAGCGATCGGCATCGTGCCCTATGGGAGCGGCGGCGAGATGTCGCGGGCCCCGGTGGGAAGTGGACCTTTTCGTTTTATCAGCGCGGAGGCGGACAAGGAAGTGGTCCTGGCGCGAAATGATGCGTACTGGGGCGAAAAAGCCCACTTGCAGAACGTTCGTCTCATCGTCGTGCCGGACACGACAACCCAGGCGCTCGAATTGCGCAAGGGGAGTGCCGATATTGCGATCAACGCCATGACACCCGACATGGTGTTCACGCTGGAGCGTCAGTCGAAGCTCGATGTGCTGAGGGCCCCCGGAACGATCTTGCAGTACATGGGATTCAACTTGCGCGATCCCATCCTGAGGGACGTGCGGGTGCGGCGGGCACTGGCGTACACCATCGACCGGGGACCAATTCTGGAGTATCTGTGGCGAGGATTCGCGCGACCGGCCGCCAGTATCTTGCCGACGCAGAGCTGGGCCTACGCACCCGACGTGCCGCAGTACAACCACGATCCCGAGCGCGCGCGGCAAATGCTCGATGACGCGGGTTACCGTGCCGTGCACGGTGTGCGCTTTCACCTGACCATGAAGACTTCGACCGATGAGAACACACGCCTGATGGTTGCCGTTCTGCAGCAACAGTTGCGCGAGGTGGGAATCGTTCTGGATATCCGCACGTTCGAGTTCGCGACGTTCTACTCGGATGTTACCAAGGGAGCGTTTCAGTTGTATTCCCTGCGCTGGATCGGGGGCAACGAAGATCCGGATATCTTCGAGCACGCATTTGACTCTGCGAAATTCCCGCCCCAGGGTGCCAATCGCGGGTACTTCTCGAACCCGCGCGTGGACGCGCTCATCCGTCTGGGTCGGAGGGAAGATGAGCTGGCGAAGCGCAAAGCTGTCTACGCAGAGATTCAGCGCATCCTGGCCGAGGAGTTGCCCTCCATCAATCTCTGGTACCTCGACAATGTGCTGGTGCACACCCGGCGGGTGACGAACCTGTCGCTGAACCCTTCTGGAAATTATGACTTTCTCAAGACTGCGAAGCTGATCGACTGACGCGCTCGGCAGGATTCTGGGACTGGGGAACGACCGCCGAGTTCGTGGGATCACTCCACGGTAAAATCCAAGGTCGTTCGAGCCCCCTAGCAAGGCCGCCCTCTCGCTCGCGAGACGGCCTGCTTCGGCGGATCGCTCTTTTGCCAGACCAGGTATGTTCGACCATGTGTGTGTGAACGTGTGCCGATCCAAAACATTCCATCCTTCCGAGTTTGGCCTGCGGGCGCGCTCCTGCGTGCGTGGTATCCTCAAAAGCGATCTTCGGGGCAATCCTTGCGCATACTCTTCATTGGAGATATTTTCGGTCGTCCGGGCCGCAACATCGTCAAAGATCGGCTTTCTTGGCTGGTCAAGCGCCACTCCATCGACCTCATCGTTGCAAACGGGGAGAACTCCGCGGCGGGGTTTGGAATCACGCCGCAACTGGCAGAGGATCTCTTCGAAATGGGGGTTGACGTTTTGACCTCCGGCAATCACATCTGGGACAAGCGCGAAATCATAGACTTCTTTCAGATGGCAGATGGCGATGCGCACAGCCCATCGCGGCGTCTGATCCGTCCGGCGAACTACGCGCCGGATCTGCCGGGATTTGGGTTCTACGAGGGGCGCAAAGCAGATACCGGCTACGCGGTGATCAACCTGCAAGGGCGGGTATTCATGGCATCGAACGACGATCCGTTCCGCATGACCGATCAGCTGCTGAAGGAAATCAAGGCCAAGGTGATCCTGGTGGACATTCATGCTGAGGCCACGTCCGAAAAGATCTCGTTGGGTTGGTACCTGGACGGGCGCGTGACCGCGGTGGTGGGTACGCACACGCACGTCCCCACGGCCGACGAGCGGGTTTTGCCCAACGGCACTGCCTACATTACCGACGTGGGCATGACCGGACCCTATGACGGTGTGATTGGCGTCAAGAAGGAACTGGTGGTCGGAAAATTTCTGAACAACATGCCCGTACGATTCGAAGCGGCGACGGGCGATGTCCGGCTATGCGCCGTGGTGATCGATTGCGATGAGCAGACCGGACGGGCGCGGAGTATTGAGAGAGTGATGGTGTCAGAAAGCGGCTCTTAAGCGCAGGTGTCAGCAGTTCGGTCTCAGGTATGGGGATTCAGATGAATGGGAGAGCACCGGAGAACGGCAACGGGTTTCGGTGGAAGGAGGCGGATGCTTACCTGTTTGATATCGACGGGACGCTCCTGCTTTCGCCGGACCGGACTCATCGGTACGCGCTCGACCGGGCGATGCTGGATGTGCTCGGCGTGGAGACCACGATTGACGGCATCGCTTATCACGGCAAGACCGATCCCGGGATTCTGCGGGCGGCTCTGGAGCGCGCCGGCATCGCTACCGCTGTGATCGACTCCCGGATGGGGGAGGCGCTCGAGGCGGTGCGTCGGGATGCCGCCGGGAAGGCCGAACGCTTCCAGCCGAAGGTGTTGCCGGGAATTCGCGAAGTGCTCGAAATCCTCAAGGGCAGCGGCAAGCTGCTGGGGGTGACATCCGGGAATCTGGAGTTGGTCGGATGGCTCAAGATCAAGGCGGCGGGGTTGCGGGACTTGTTCGAGTTCGGCTGCTTTGCCGACGATTCCGAGCTTCGAGAACAGGTGTTCCGCAAAGGCGTGTCGGAGGTGCGCCGCCGGCTGGGAGCCGAGGCCACCATTTGCTTTGTTGGAGATACGCCGGACGACGTTCGGGCAGCCCGAACGGCCGGGGGACAGATCATCGCAGTGGGTACGGGAATATTCAAAGCCGAAGAACTTCTGACCCACGGGCCCGACGCGAGCGTCCAGAGCTGCGCCGAGTTACTGATGCTCTGATTGGGTTCTATGGTGTTAAAACCAAAGGTACTAGTCCTGCAAGAATCCCACTTTCGAGCGTTCCAAACCCGGATACAATGCATGGGAATGTCGGGCGGTCGCGCCATGTTGGCCTTCGTCTTGGTGGTGTCTACGGTCTGGGCCGAGGACCAGCCCATCGTGGCGCCTGCTGCCTTGAATTGTGCGAACGGTATCCCCGGAAGTCCCGCCTGTGTGGTTACACCCAAAGCGCGCCACCAAGCGAAAAAAGCCTTCGAGCGCGGTGTAAAACTTCAAAAAGACAACAACCTGGACGAAGCGCTGGACGAATTCAACAAGGCTGCAGATCTGGTTCCGCGCGACATGCAATACCTGACCCTTCGTGAGCTGGTGCGCCAGCAGCTGGTGTTCGATCACCTGCAGCGCGGGAACGCTGCCCTGGCGAGCAACCAGCAGGTGCTGGCCATGGGGGAATTCCACTCGGCGCTGAACCTGGATCCAACCAACGAGTTCGCGCGCCAGCGCTTGAACGATTCGCTCGGGGGACCGCCTCAGCCGAGCCGGCAGCCGCCACGGGTCGTGGAGCGTTCGAACGAGATCCGGGTGGTTCCGAAGGACCAGCTGCAGACATTCCATTTTCGCGGAGATGCGCGACAGCTGCTTACGCAAGTGGCGGCAGCCTATGGGATAGGCGTCACGATTGACGATTCTGTCGTCAGCCGTCGTGTCCGCTTCGACCTGGAGAATGTCGACTTCTACGCTGCGATGCGCCTGGCCGGAGTGATCACCAAGACTTTTTGGGCGCCTTTGGACAGCAAGCAGATCCTGCTGGCGATCGAGTCCACGGAGAATCACCGCCTCTACGACCGCATGGGGCTGCGCACCTTTTATGTGCCGGATCTGGAATCACCGCAGGAATTGACAGACCTGGTCAACGTTGTGCGGACGCTGTTCGAGATCAAATTTGTCTCATCGCAGGCGCAGAACAGCACCCTGATCGTGCGGGCTCCGGTGAATGTGCTGGATGCGGCCACATACTTCCTCGAAAACCTGGGCTCCGGGCATCCCGAGGTCATGCTGGATGTCAGGGTATTCGAGGTGAGCCGCACCCTGGTCCACAACTTTGGATTACAGGTCCCGAACCAGTTCAATCTGTTCAACATTCCGATCGGAGCTTTGGGTCTTACCCTGGCGGGCGGCAAGAGCATTCAGGATCTGATCAATCAGTTGATCGCCAGCGGGGGCATCAACCAGGCCAACAGCTCGGCCCTGTCTGCGCTGCTGGCGCAGCTGACAGGCAGCGGGGCGAGTTCGATTTTCAGCCAGCCGCTGGCTACCTTTGGGGGCGGCCTGACGCTGATGGGCGTCAGCCTGGGAACGCTCGGTGCGACCCTGTCGAGGAACGAAAGCTCGTTGCGGTCACTGCAGCATGTGACGGTGCGAGCGTCCCAGAACAAAGACGCCACGATAAACCTGGGTTCGCGCTACCCGATCATCAATGCCAGTTTTGCGCCCATCTTTAACAGCAGCGCGATTTCGTCGGCCATTGCGAACAACTCGTTTGTCGCGCCGGTTCCGTCGTTCACCTATGAAGACCTCGGGTTGACCATGAAGGTGAAGCCGGTCGTACACGGCGACTCCGACGTGAGCCTGAGTGTCGAGTTGAAGGTGCGCGCACTCACCGGTGGGGGCGTAAACGGCGTGCCGATCATCGGCAATCGCGAGTACACGGGTAGCATCAACGTCAAGAACGAGCAATCGGCGGTGGTGGCGGGCGAGGTGTCAAGCACCGAGCAGCGCAGCCTCAGCGGTATTCCGGGAATCGGTCAATTTCCTGGGTTGAACCGCGCGACCGCTTCGAACACAACTGAAAAAGACGACGATGAGTTGATCGTGGTGATCACGCCGCACATCATCAGCATGGCCAACGCGCCCGGCTCCGAGATTTGGATGACCGGGATCAAGTGATCGCGGCGGCGCCGGGGTGGCAATCCCGGCCCTTCTGGCCGAAACTTCCTGTTTTCCCTCGCCTCATTGCTTCGCGGAAAACTCCGCGATTCCCTTCAGGATTTCATACGGCGTGCCGGCCACGTTTGCGATGCGGCGGCCATTGATGAACAGGGTGGGAGTTCCGGTCACGCCTACGGCTTGCCCGAGCGTCACCGACTGATCCACGCGGGTCTTGGTGTCCGGCTTTGCAGCGCAGGCTGCGATCTCGGTTCCCTTCACTCCGGCCTTGTCGGCGATTCCGGTGAGCTTTTCGTCCGCGTTCGATTCGGTAATGTTGGCCTGGGCGTCGTAGGTTCCCTGGATAAACTTCCAGAAAGCATCCTTGGAGCTGCGCCCGACGCAGTCGGCGTAAGCAGCGCCCTTTGCCGCCCAGTTGTGCATGGGGAGTGGGAACTGCTGGAAGACGAAGTGGGCGCTGGGCTCGTCTGCGAGTAACTTGTCGACGGTGGGCTGCGCTTCCTTGCAATGCGGGCACTGCAAGTCACTGAACTCGACGATGGTCACGGGAGAATTTTCCGGACCGCGCGCGGTGCCGTTGATGCCTTTCTTCAGGGCATCGTGGGCGGGGGCGTAGGGTTTGGCACCGAACGGCAAAATGTCGCCGGCCAGCGCATGCTTGCCATCGGGGGTCACGTACAGGGTGGTCACGCTCTGCCCTTGTGTGCTGGTGATGATCACCGACACTTCCGCGAGCCCTTGGGCGACGGAAGGCTTGATGGAGGCGATCTTCCAGGTGATCGTCTGGTCGTAGCCGAAGGTCTGCTGCATGAACGAATTCACGGTGTCCTCGGTCGGGAGAGCGGCGCCGGCTTTCTCCTGCGCGAGCGCGGCCGCACAGACAAACAGGAATAGGGAGACGAGAGTCAGTTTGCGATGCATGCGGTCCTTTCGATGGTGTGGGTCCTGGCTACATGCCAGCGGAGCAAGGATTCTATGCCTCCGACTTGGCGGCGATCGGGAGCCGGCGTCCGTACCCGAAGGCCTTGGCGGAAATTTTGATGCCGGGAGCGGCTTGCTGCCGCTTGTATTCGGCGCGATCGATCATGCGAGTCACCCGCTTTACAAGCTCGAGGTCGAGGCCGCGGTCGTTTGCGATCTGAACAGCCGAGTGCAGGTCCTCGACGTAATCTTCGAGGATGGCGTCGAGCACGTCGTAGGGCGGAAGGCTGTCGCTGTCCTTCTGATCGGGCCGAAGTTCAGCGGAGGGGGGCTTCTCCAGGCTCGCCTGGGGAATCACGGGACGGCGGGAGTTCACGTAGTGGCTGATCCGGTAGACCAGTGTCTTCGGGACATCGGAGATCACCGCCAAGCCGCCCACCATGTCGCCATAGAGCGTGCAGTAGCCCACGGCGAGTTCGCTTTTGTTGCCCGTGGAGAGCACGATTGCGTTGAACTTATTGGAAAGCGCCATCAGAAGCGTTCCGCGGGTGCGGGCTTGAATATTCTCCTCGGTGACGTCCGCCTGCAGACCCGCGAATACGCCTTTGAGAGTCTGCGTGTAGCTGCTGCAAATCTCTGTGATGGGCAGCAGTTCGAACCGGATGCCCAGGTTCCCGGCCAGGCTGCGCGCGTCATCAATCGAGCCGGGGGACGAGTAAGGTCCGGGCATGCCTACACCGATCACATTTTCCGGGCCGACCGCCTCTGCGGCGATCACTGCGGTCAGGGCGGAATCGATGCCGCCGCTCAATCCGATGACGACCTGGCGGAATCCGCACTTGCGGACGTAGTCGCGGGTTCCAAGAACCAGCGCGCTGTACGCACTGGCCGGCTCGCCCTCGATCTGCTGGTGGAGTTCGCCCTCAAGGGTGGCGGAATCGAAATAGATGATGTCTTCTTCGAAGGATTTGCCCTGGGCAATCACTTTGCCCTCACGGTTCAATACCAGGCTGGAACCGTCAAACAGGAGGCTGTCATTGCCGCCCACCTGGTTCACCATCACGACCGGGACGCGGTCGTTGCGGGCAATGGTGGCCAGCATCTCGCGGCGCAGTTCACGCTTGCCAAGCCAGAACGGGGATGCCGAGATGTTGAGTACGAAATTGCCTCCCGCGCGCAGCAGGGCTTCGATGGGATCGGTGACGTAAAGACGTTTGTTCCAGAAATCCTTGTCGTTCCAGGCGTCCTCACAAATGGTGAGAGCCATGCGGTTGCCACAGAAATCAAACAGCTCCTGACTGCGAGCGGGCGCGAAATTCCGCATTTCATCGAAGACGTCGTAAGTGGGCAGCAGCATTTTCGACTGCAGGAAGGCCAGCTTGCCGTCTCGGAGCAAGGCCGCCGAATTCATGACCGACTTGCCGGTCTCGGCCTGCGCGGCAGTCACCAGGCCGCAGATGACGGCAATCCCGCTGGTCTGGGAGGCGATGAGATCGACGGTTTCGCGGTTCCGGGCGACAAAGCTTGGACGCTCCACCAGGTCGCGCGGCGGGTAGCCACACACCGAGAGCTCCGGGAACAGGATCAGCCCCGCTCCCTCCGACCGGGCACGAAGCGAAAAGTCGATGATCTTGCTGGCATTGCCAGGAAAATCCCCCACCGTGGGGTTGATCTGGCCGAGGGCAATCTTCACCCTTCCAGTCTAAAGCCCCCGCTTCAAGACGCCAAGTTAGCGGACCGGTGACGAGACGAGGTTGGGGCGCTGGGTCGGATCCGGACTCGCCGGGGGCTCCGGAACATACACGGGCACGTGCGCTGGAACGGTGTTGCGCACAGGATCGGCGGTATCGGGGTTCTCACCCGGGCGATGCAAGCTGGGAGCGGTGGTCGGCCGGACGTCATCCTGCTTGGCGACTTTCGGAGCCGGGTCGAAGTCCACTTCCCGGGCGGTTTTCACAAGTTTCTGCCCATCGACCTTCATGGTCTCGAGCCGCACGACTTCGTCACCCATGAAACGGACAAATTCGACATCCTGGGGCGGCTCGCCATAGATCCATTCTTCGTAGTCGGCTTCCCCATCCCGCTCGCGGACCTTCTTGGGGGGGCGTCCCTTGGCAAAGGTCACCATTTCGCGATCCATTCCGACCAGCACGTGATGGTTCTCGATCGCCTGCTTGACCTTCGGCGGAACGGTTTCGAGATACGCTTCTTCGCGCGATTTTGCGTCGAAGTCGAGGACCGGACGAAGGATCTGCTTGAGGTCGGCGGCCGTCATTTCGGGGATGTACCTGTCGAAGTAGATGTCCACGAACGATCCGCGGGCGTTGGCACTCGAATCGGAGGGGACGATGGGAGCCGAAGACCCGTTGGCTCCGCCCACGCTGATGCGCTCGTACCATTTTTGCTTCTTAACCGGGCCACCATTGATTTCGACGTGAATGCAGTTGTCCTTGAAGACTACGTTGGAGATGCGGGCGGCGTCGCCGGGCTTTGCGGCCGGTCCCCACAAGGAGAGTCTCTGCTGGAGTTCCGGCCCGCTGGGCGAGACCACTCCGTTCTTCAGCTTCAGGCCTTCGCGACCCATGGGAAAGGGAGCGCGGATGTAGACCAGTTCCGCGTTGAACAGGTGCACGAGTTCGAGCCGGGTCTGCTTCGAGATGGCCGGCGCCTGCGGAGATGGGCCGTGGTCGTTATCGCCCGCTCTAGCGCTCGAGGCAAAAATAGGGATAAACAGCAGGAGGGCCGTGATGCGGCGAGATTTCATAAAGCACCCCAAACCGCCGATATTGCCTTGATTATAGCTCCGTTTAAGCCGCGGCAGAACCTCCGATTCAGGAAGCGAAACGCAGCCCGTCCCGGGAAAGCTGGAGGGGCAGGACGCGGCCGCCTGCGTCTCCGATGGCGGTTGCGACCCGGCTGGCAGCACCTTTCTCGACCAGAAAAATTACGCAACCGCCGCCGCCGGCTCCGCATACTTTTGCGCCCTGACCGCCGTTTCTGCCCGCAACCGCGATCAACTTGTCGATGAGCGGCGTGGTGATGCCGGGTGCGTTGGTGCGCCGCAGCTTCCACTCCTCGCGCAGCAGCCGAGCGACCTCCGGCCATTGGGCATGCAGCAGGGCCTGGTACATGCACTGAGCGATGTCGGCAATGCGCTCGAAGTTGCGGAAGACGCGCTTGTCGCCGTTGATGTGCGCCTTGAAGACCTCCCAGTTGTTGATCCCGGATTGCCGGGGTGCTCCGGTGTAGGCCAGCACGAAGCGGGATTCAATCTCCTCGGGCGCCACCGGAACGGACTCGCGATGGATGCCGTCGGCGTTGAGATGGATCGCACTCACTCCACCGTAGAGCGCGGGATAGTAGTCCTGGCAACCGGTCGGGACGTTGATGATCTGAGCCTCGATGTTCTGGGCGATGACGCGCATCTGTTCGAGCGTCAGATTACGGTCGGTGAAGCGGCCGAGCGCGGCGGTGCTCGCAATCATGAGGGCTGACGAGCCGGAAATGCCCGCTCCCGCCGGGGACTCGGAATCGGTTTCGATCAACAGGCCTTCCTTGGGTGCAAAGAATTTCAGGAGGCGCGCGGCCAAGGGCAGACGAAAACGGCGCGCCCGGCGCAGTTGGTCGAAGCTTGCGAAGGTCTCTTCGCGACGCGTGTCGAGCGAGCGAACATGGATGCGACGACCCCGCAACGGAGTAATACGGCAGCTGGTCAGGATGTTTAGAGCGAAGTTCAGGGTCAGGGCCCCGCTGTGGAACAGGTACAGGGGCCAGAGGTCGATGGTGCCGCCGGCGAGGTCGGCGCGACAGGGGGCCATGGCCACAATGCTGCCCGGCTTGTCCAGGATACGCGAGGGTTCCATGCGAATCTTGTATCACGGTTAGGGGCCAGTCGCGGCTGACCGCCAGTGGAACCGGAAGTACCTAGAAAGACAATGTCTTGCAAAGACTGCAAAAAGTTGCGGCTTCCCATGGCAGTAGGGCCAGAAAGCCCGACGGAGGCGGATTTTAACGGCCTGAGGCGCGATCTGTCGTTGACAACAGAGATCGTTTATCAGACACTCGGCCCAAGGGATTTAAAATGGCAATGCAAAATACTCAACTTATAACTCTGGCCGTTCGCTAGGAGTTTGCGTATGGCAGATCCATGGGTTAGGCCTACCTCCCCAGGTCCCCCGGATCCTGGAGTCCCCTTTCGGCCCGAAAACGATGTGCGGCCCGCCAGCGGAAAGATCCCCTCTAAGGACGATTACCTGCTGATTGATCGGTTGCGCGAAGATGCGACCTCAGGACGGATGGATCTGGACAGCATCCTGTCGGAGGCAACCCATGCCGCGCGATATTTTACAGACGCCACCGGGGCGGCTCTTGCCCTCTGGAGCCAGGGCGTGGTCATCTGTCGGGCCCGATCCGGTGACACCGCGCCGCCGCTCGGCGCCAAGCTCGACGTGGATTCCGGTGTCTCAGGCGAGTGTCTGCGCAGTGGAAGGTCCAAGCGCTGCAACGACAGCCTCACCGACCCGCTGGTGGATTCCGACGTGTGCCAGGAACTCGGCATTCGGGCGCTGGCCGCGGTGCCCTTACGCGGGGAACACGGTGTAGTGGGCATTCTCGAGGTGTTTTCCGATCGCCCATATGCCTTCTCCGACGCCCATATCACGGTTCTCAAGCAGCTCGCTCAAATTGCAGTCACAGGTCGATCGAAGTCGGTTGCACCCGCGACGCTGCCTCTGCGGCAAAGCGCTCCGAGCGCGCCCGCGTCCGCACCTGTTTCCGCGCCCGTGGCCGCGAGCCTCTCCGCGTTCCGCACTTTTGCGGCACGCTTGAAGGGAGAGGAAGGACAGCCCATACGGATGGCGGTCGCAGGCGTCCTGCTGGTGCTGCTGGTGGGAGGCTTCGCCTGGATGCTCAGCCGGGGGCGTAGCGGTGCGAACCATGCACCGCGATCGGTACAGGCAGCAGGCGTGGTTCGGTCAGCGATGCCGCCAGGTTCCGGTGCAGACACTACGTTGACGGTGACGCCGTCGACCAAGGGCGGACGCGAATTGCTGCAGATCGGGATTTCCAAGCCGCGCCCGGGTGCGACGTCGAAGGACCTGGTGGCCCACGATGTCGTGGAGCGGGCTTCGAGCGAGGTTGTGACCGAGCGGTCTGCACCCCTTGCGGCCAGCGATGGTTCTGGGCCCGCCGCATCAGGCTCGGCGAAATCTGTTCCCGCAACCGACGAGGGTCAGGCACCGGATGCGAACGAAGTCGCCGGCGGCATGCAACTGGCGGCCGCCCCGGTTCCAGCATTGCTTTTGCCCACCCAGTCGGCGTTGCCGGCGGCTTCTCTGCGCACGTCGCAGGGAATTACGGGCGGAAAACTGATCCACCAGGTTAACCCGGTGTATCCGACCGCGGCGCGGCTGCAAAGAATTGAAGGCATCGTGGTCCTGCAAGCGATGGTGGGCGAGGACGGAAACGTGCGCGAGGTCAAGGTGCAGAGCGGCTCCCCGGTGCTCGCGGCCTCCGCCAAAAAGGCCCTGGAACAATGGCGCTACGACCCGTTTCAGCTGAACGGCAAGCCGGTGGCGCTGAGCACCGAAGTGAAGATCGTGTTCAAATTGCCGTAAGAGTTTCTTGGCCGGTGAGCTGGGTTAGTTTTGCGGCCGGGCCAGACCTTGCGGTTGCTGCTCTAGGCCAGGTTCAGCACCTGCATGACCGTGCCGCGCGACTTCTGGATCTTCTCCTGCAACAAGGTAATCGCGTAGATCAACTGCTCGGGCCGGGGCGGGCATCCGGGGACGTAGATGTCGACCGGAATGACCTGGTTGACGCTTTGCACCAGAGCGTAGTTGTTGAAGACACCGCCCGAAGTGGCGCACGCTCCCATTGAAATCACCCACTTGGGTTCCGGCATCTGTTCCCAGAGCTGGCGGATGACGGGAGCCATCTTGTTCGAAACCCGCCCGGCGATGATGATCAGGTCCGATTGCCGGGGCGACGGGCGGAAGACCTCCGCACCGAAGCGCGCGATATCGAACCGGGAAGCGCCCATCGACATCATTTCGATCGCACAACAGGCCAATCCGAACGTCATTGGCCAGATGGAGCTTTTGCGCATCCAGTTGATGGCGGAGTCGAGCGTGGTGAGCACAATGCCTTCGGGAGTCGGGTTCCCATAGGTCAGATCCTTGACGACTTTCTTGCCGTCCTCGACGGTTACGTAGGGGCCGAAGTTCAATTCACCGCTCATGCGAATATTCTAAACCATCGCCCGCGAGCGGGGCTGGGCACGCTTTTGAGTGGTCGCCAGATTCAGGGGTTCAGCACGATCTTGCCGAACATCTGGCTGTTTTCAAGGTAATGGTGTGCAGCTCGAATCTCGCTCAAGGGGAAGGTGCGGTCCACGACCGGCTGCAGTTTGCCGGCGAACACCAGCTTGAGGACATCGTGCAGGTCGCCCATTGTGCCCATGTAAGAGCCCAACAGAGACAGCTGCCGGGAGAAAAGGAAACGCAGATCGATGTTGGCCTGCCAACCTGTGGTTGCGCCGCAGGTGACCAGGGTTCCACCGGGCTTGAGGGACTTCAGGCTCTCGCTCCAGGTGGCTAGGCCGACATGTTCGATCACGATGTCCACCCCTGCTTTGCTTGTGATCTTGCGCACCTCCTCCCCAATTTTCTGCCGGTAGTGGTTGATGACGTGATCTGCCCCGAGTTCGCGGGCCTTCTGCATCTTGGGTTCGTCGCCGGCGGTGGCAATCACAGTGGCGTTGAACAGCTTGGCAATCTGGATGGCGGCAATGCCCACGCCGGAATTCGCACCCAGCACCAGCACGGTATGACCGGGACGGACCGAGGCGCGGCCCGTGAGCATGTGAAAGGCGGTCAGGAAGACCAGAGGCACGCTTGCGGCCTGGTTGAAGCCGAGCGTCTCGGGAATCGCGATGATGTTTGCCGCAGGTACGGCGATCAGTTCACAATCGCCTCCGTCGACGCCATTTCCGAGGACGGTAAATTCCGGGCACAAATTCTGGCGGCCCGCGACACACTGCTCGCAGTGATTGCAGAAATGCATCGGAGCGACCAGAACGCGTTGAGCGGGGAGGAGTCCGGTGACGTATTCTCCGACTTCCACGATCTCGCCGGAAACGTCGCTGCCGGGAATGTGTGGCAACTTGACCCCGGGGAGCCCCTTGCGGACCCACAGGTCGAGATGGTTCAGGGCGCAGGCCTGGACGCGAATGAGCACCTGGTCCTTGCGAGGTTTCGGATCTGGAACTTCTTCGTAGCGCAGAACTTCGGGACCACCAAATTCGTGAATGATGGCGGCTTTCATTGAGAGCGCTCCGGGAAATTTGCCCTTGGCGGACTCCTCAAGCTAGCACATTCGCCGGGAACACTTTGGGTCGTGCCTGATCCCCGGTCTCGGTTTTTTCGTCCCGGTGCAGCCGGGTTTGACTTGCATTTGGAAAGACCGAATAATCGACTGCGATGGACATCTACGAAGAGATCGTCAAGCTGCGTCGCGAGGGGCGCCGGGGGGCGGTGGCGACCATCGTGAACGTGCGGGGATCCATCCCTTCGTTCAAGACGGCCAAAATGCTGGTGCGCGACGATGGATCGATCTTCGGAACAATCGGCGGGGGATGCGTCGAGGCCGAGGTGTGGCAGGCCGCCCGCGAAGTCATGGAACAGGAAAAGCCGCGGACGCTGACCTTCAACCTGAATCAGGACCCGAAGTATGACACGGGCCTGGTCTGCGGGGGCACGCTGGACATTTTTGTGGAACCCGTCTTACCTCAAGCATTACTTTATATTTTCGGCGCAGGACATGTTTCAAACAGCCTTTACCGCTCGGCAAAAGGTGCGGGATTTGATGTCATCGTGCTCGACGACCGCGCCGCCTATGCGAATCGCGAACGTTTTCCCGAAGCGCAAGAGGTGGTTGCAGAGGACTTCGATCTCGCGATGGCGCGGCTTGATCCGAGCGAGTCGGCCTACATCGTGATCGTCACGCGCGGACATCGCGACGATATGAGGGTGCTGCGCTGGGCCGTGCAGACGAAGGCGGGCTACGTCGGGATGATCGGTTCGAAGCGCAAGACCATTGGGATTTTCGAGGAGTTGCAAAAGGAAGGCTTGCCGGCCAGCCTGTTCGAACGCGTCCATGCCCCCATCGGGCTCGACATTGGCGCGGTCACCCCGGAGGAGATTGCGGTTTCGATTACCGCCGAGCTGATCGCGGTCCGCCGGAAGAGCGAGCGGGAACTGCCGCACATGAGCTGGTTCCTGGGACGAAATCTGGAGCCCGAAAGCACCGGGCTGAACAGCGAATCCGTCGAGCAACCCGACAACAAGCGCTAGACGGCGCGTGACGGACGGCCCGTGAACCCCTGACGTCGATTTCCCTTTTCTGCTATCTTCGCGGCATGAGTCGTGCGTTGAGTCTTTACGGCGTGATCCTTGCCGCGGGGGAATCGAGCCGAATGGGCAAGGACAAGGCGCTGCTTCCCTGGCCGCCCCCACTGCCCGGACAGACGCCGCCGGGGACGTTTCTCTCGGCAGCCATCGAATCGCTGACGCCGTTTACGGACATGGTGATCGTGGTGGCGGGCAGGAACCAGGCCAATCTCGCGCCCATCGTGTATGCCAGCGGTGCCTCGCTGGTCGTGAATCCGGACCCCAGTCGGGGCCAGTTCAGTTCTCTGCAAACCGGTCTGCAGGAAGTGTTGAACCGGGGACGCGATGCGGCGGTTGTGACGCTGGTGGATCGCCCACCCGTCGCGGCCACCACGGTCGCGAAGCTGCACGCTGCGTTTGGGGCAGCGATTGCCCGCTGGAAATGGGCCGTGGTTCCCGACTACAGCGGCAAACACGGGCATCCGATCTTCCTGGCGCGCGAAATGATGGAAGCATTCCTGAAAGCACCCGCCAGTGCTACGGCCCGCGACGCCGAGCATCAGAACCAGGAGCAAATTGTGTACGTCGAGGTCGATGATCCGCTGGTCACGGTCAACGTAAATACGCCCGAGGAATTCGCGGCTCTGCAAAGAGCGGCTCCATTGCTGCGCGACTAATCCGGTACAATTCAAAGCATCCCGGAGACTGGCGGGACACTCCCAGCTCAGGAACGATCCGTGTCATCATCGACCGCTACCGATCGCAGCCACGCCTTCATCGATTCGATTCTTCAGCTCAACCCGCGTCTTGCCGCATTTGATTGCGACGGTACGCTCTGGTCGGGAGACGCAGGGGAACGTTTTTTCGCCTGGGAACTGGAACAGGGACTGGTTGCAAACAAGATTGCGCAGGCCATGCAGGCGCGCTACGCGGATTACGGTGCAGGCAAGGTGCCCGAGGAGGTCATGTGCGGGGAGATGGTGACGATGCACCACGGCATGATCGAGAGCGAGGTGCAGCGCGCCGCGACCCGGTTTTTCGATCTCCATTTTGTGGAGCGCATCTTCCCCGAGATGCGCGCCCTGGTGCTGCAACTGCAGGCGCGGGGATGCGATGTTTGGGCGGTGTCGTCGACCAACGAGTGGGTGATTCGCGCGGGCATGCGACAGTTCGGGATTGCGCGTGATCACATCCTGGCCGCGGCGGTGGAGATCGACAAGATGCGGGTGACAGACCGGTTGCTGCGAGTACCAAGCGGCGACGGGAAGCCTCTTGCGATTCGAGAGGCGATCCGGAAAGACCCGGATGCGGCCTTCGGGAATTCACGCTGGGACGCGGACATGTTGGCAATCTCTCGGCACCCTTGCGCCATCAATCCGAACCCTGATCTGGAAAAAATGGCGCGGGAACGGGGCTGGGCCGTGTACTTTCCTGAGTCGGTCCGCGGTTGAAGAGCGGGCAGGGGTTGGAAATATCATGGAACGATTTCGCAAGCATCGACCGCTTCCGGGCCAGCGCACTTGACGCGCGAGCGAGGCTGGCCTATGTTCATTCCAATCTTTGCGTTCCGACAGTTTCGCCCCCGGTTACTGCCGCTGCACAGGTCCGCGGAAAACTGCGTTTGGGAGGCCATATGGCCGCATGGAGCCCCTGGGACGAAGAAGAACCCTACCTTTGGGTGGTCATCTGCAAGAATCGCAAGTTCCACGAACACCAGAACCTATTTAGTGGACACAAAATCCCCCTCGGTGAAACCGATGCGTTCGCGGCACCGCCCGTCATCGAATCCCGCCTAACCGTGCAGTGCGACGAGTGCGGTGAAGAAAACCTCTACGATCCAGCCGATGTCGTACGCTTCCAGATGCCGGTAGCGCCGGGGTTCAAGGCGCATCCGCTGTTTCTCTGATGCGGCCGGTCGACGCCTAGAGTTGTTTTAACAGGGCGGTGAGCGCGTCCATGGCGAGGTGGCTGGCATGGGTGGACGCTTCCGGCAGGCTGCCCACGCTCTCGACCAGTTGTTCACGGCGTAACTGGCGGGCTTCTGCAACGGTCTTGCCGACGACCAACTCCGTCAGAGCCGATGCACAGGCCATGGCGGGCACACAGCCTTTCGCTCGGAAACGAATCTCCAGCACGCCTCCGACCGCGGCCTTTGCGGTCAAGCGAAGTACGTCCCCGCAAGCCGGGTTTTCAATCTGAACCACGGCATCCGCATTTTCGACCTCGCCGGAGTGGCGCGGGTTCTGGAAATGGTCGAGGATCTGGGGCGAGTACATCGATTCTGTATTGTAAAGCCCGGGCGCGCACCACCGCGTCGCTCCGACGGTCGCGCGCAAGCGATTCCAGCTAAGATAAACACTGTAAACCGCCCGATGCCGATGCTCTCCGACCACATCCCGCAAAGGATTGTCAGCCTGCAGCCTAGCGCCACGGTCATTTTGCAGGCGATTGGCCAACTCGATCGCCTGGTGGCGTGCACAAAGTATTGCGTGGAGGTGTGTCCAGAGGCGGGATCGGGGCGAACGATTGTGCATGATTCCTGGACCGCAAATTCGGAGCAGATCGCGGCGGTGCGGCCAGACCTGGTGATTGCGGCCGTGCCGTATCAGGAGAAATCGGTAGCGGAGATTTTGAAGGCGGGCACTCGTTTTCTGGGGCTGGCACCGAGAAGCCTTGCAGACATTTACGTCGATGTCGCGGCCATCGCAGGCATCACAGGTGTAGCGGAACGAGGCGAGCAAGTGGTCGGGGTCATCGAGAGCCAAATCGATCTGGCGCGCAGCCAGACCTCAGGACTCGAGCGGCCGCGTGTTTTCTGCGAGGAATGGGGCAAGCCGCTCATCCGATCGCAGCCATGGGTGGCCGAGTTGGTCGAGGCTGCCGGCGGGACCTTCCTCGGGGAGCCGGGCGCGCGAACCAGCGCGGAAAACACGAAAGCAGACGATCCCGATATTCTGATCGCGGCCTGGTGTGGTGCTGGAGATCGTGTGCCCCTGCAAAAGATGATCCGCGATCGAGCTTGGGGAGAACTGCGCGCGGTGCGCGCGGGGCGCGTTTTCTGCATCCGGGACGAATTTCTGAACACGCCGGCGCCCACGCTGCTGCAAGGGCTGCGTGCGCTGCTGGGAGCGATCCATCCTGAACGATTTCCGCGGATCGACGGGCTGCGGTGCATCTCGGACGTATCCCTTGAGTCACGCGCCCCGAACCAGACCGTGGTTTAAGATTGAAACCATGCAAGTTTCCGCCACCATCCAGGAAGCAAAAGCAGAAGTTGCGCAGCTGGCAGCGTCAGAAGTATCGGCAAGCGAGCTCATGTTGGAGATGGTCGCACTGCTTCACAGGCGCATGTTGAAGTACAACTGGGTGGGCTTTTACATGCTGGAGGCGGGGGCACGTCCACCCACGCTGGTGCTGGGGCCGTTCCAGGGGGCGATGACACCGCACACCCGAATCCCGCTGCACCAGGGGATATGCGGTGCAGCGGCCTCGAGCGGGAAGACGGTGGTGGTGGACGACGTCACCCAAGATCCGCGCTACCTGGCCTGTTCCCTCGAAACGAAATCGGAGATCGTGGCGCCCATCTTTGTCCACGGCAAGGTGGTGGGCGAACTCGACATTGACAGCCACTTCCCAGGGGCCTTCGGAGCCTCTGATCAGGAGTTGGTCGAGTATTGCACGGCGGTTGTGGGCAAAAAGCTGGAAACCTCCCCGGTATGAAAGTCGAAAAGGGCAAAGTCCGTGCGCCGGAAATTGGCCGCGTGTGGTTCAATTCTCCGTCTCTGAGCTTCCGGCAACTGCGCGGGCAAGTGGTGCTGGTCGACTTCTGGGACTATACCTGCGTGAACTGCATTCGAACGCTGCCCTACATCCAGGCATGGCATGAGCGCTACGGGAACAAAGGGTTGGCCGTGATCGGGGTGCACACGCCGGAGTTCAGGTTTGCGCAGTACGAATCGAATGTGGAGCGTGGGATCCGGGAATTCGGGCTGACGTATCCGGTTGTGGTCGACAGTGACCGGGAAATCTGGAAGGCGTTCGCCAACCGGTATTGGCCGACCAAGTATCTGCTCGACAGCGAAGGCTATCTGCGGTACGCACATTTCGGAGAAGGTGGGTATCGCGAGAGTGAAGAGGCCATCCGCGAACTGCTCAAAGAGGTGAACCCGAGCCTGGCCTTTCCGCCGCTGATCGAACCGGTGCGGGGGGAGGACCGAGCGGGCGCGATCTGCTACCGACCGAGTTCCGAGCTCTACCTCGGTCATGCGCGCGGGCGGATTGGCAACGAAGGCGGGTTTAAGGCGGACTCGATTGCCGACTACATGCTGCCCGACGACCGGAAGGAAGAGCACTTCTACGCCCAGGGACGCTGGGCCTCGACGGTGGAGTACATGGAGTCGGCGGGAGATGGGGAGCACAGCCTGGTCGTGAAATACGCGGGAGCCGGCGTAAACCTGGTCATGGCGGCGCCGCGCGGGCGTTCCTGCGAGATTACGATCCTCGAGGACAGCAAACCGCTGACCCAGGCACAAAAGACCAATGACACGCGCTTTCGAACGGCGGATGGCAGCCAGGCAAGCTACGTCGTGGTGCAGCAGGCGCGCATGTATGCCCTGGTGGACAATCATGACTTTGGCAGCCACATTCTTGAGCTGCGTTGTCCGGCAGGCCTGGCGGCCTTCGCATTCACATTCACCAGTTGCGTGGACCCGTCCCAGGCAGCCGCACCAGCCGCAGCTGAGTCCGGCCGATGAAGCGAGTTGTGGCCGCCCTCATCGTGCGCGACGGAAAGATCCTGGTCTGCCAGCGAACCAAGCACCAGACCATGCCGCTGAAGTGGGAGTTCCCGGGCGGGAAAATTGAGGAAGGCGAGCAGCCCAGGGACGCTTTGCGGCGGGAACTGGATGAAGAACTCGGAATCGATGCCACCATCGGCGACGAGGTGGCGCGCATCCGGCATGAATACAAGAGCGGAAATTCCGTCGAATTACGCTTTTTCGTGGTGCACGAGTTTCGGGGCGAGCTCGAGAACCGCATTTTCCGCGATATGAAATGGGCGGAACGCACCGAGCTTCCGGCGTTTGATTTCCTGGAGGCTGACCTGAAACTGGTGTCGGACGTAGCTGCCGGAAGGCTTCTGTAAGAACAGCCAGGGGGTCGCGCCGGGCGATGGCTCTGGCTTGAATTCCCCTCCAGTTCCTTAGTTCTGAGAACCGTCGCGCTTCAGCACGGGATGGTCGTCGTCGCTGTCGCTGGGTTGTGATGCGCGCCGCAGTTCCGGCGAGCCTTGCTTGCGGTCGTCCAGCTTGCGGCGATTTTCAAGCTTGGCCAGCCGGGCTTTCACTTCGTCAAATTCCGAAGTGTTCACCTTGTAGGTGGGCCGCGAAGGGAGCAGCTTCTGGATCTCTTCCTGGGACTTCTCGATTCGATCCGGAGTGGGCGGGTGGGTTTCAAAGGCCCGGGAGAAGGTGCCCGGTTTTTTCTTTTCCTGAGCTTCCACCTTCTCGAAGAATGCTGTGAACGCCTGGGGATCGTACCCGCTCTTGTACATGTACTGCAGGCCGAGATAGTCAGCTTCTGCTTCGAAGCCGCGGCTGAAGCGCAGGAAGGTCATAGGAAGGGCCAAGCCGGCCGCTTCCTGGGCCGCCAAGCCAATTCCACCGCCCACGAAGATAAGCGGGACCGAGGCGATCTGTGCCAAGGTGCTCCGGGTCTGCTCACGGGCAATATGGCAGGCGGCCACATGTGCGATTTCGTGCGCCATGACACCGGCAAGTTCCGCCTCGTTGTCAGCGTTGAGAATCACACCCGTGTTCACGTAAAAGAAGCCCCCCGGGAGCGCAAACGCGTTGATGTCGTCAGAGTCGATGACTTTAATGATGAAGGGAACTTTCGAATCTGAGTTCCGGACCAGGTTCTGGCCGAGGCGGTTTACATATTCGGTAACCACCGGATCTTTGATCAGCTTGGAATTTGCGTCGACCTGGTCAGCATACTGGCGGCCCATGTTGATCTGGCCCTCGACGCTGTACCAGTTCCCTACTCCCCGGCCGCAACCGACGTTCCGATTGCCGATGGCATCGAGGTCGTTGATGCCGCCATCGTGCTTAGCCTTGACCGGCTGTGAAGTTGACGACTCGTCTCCCGGGGCGGCCACCGCCAGGCTGCTGCAGGCAACAATAATTGCGATCGCGAGGCCGGATCTGAGGGAATTTTTCATTGCGGTGGTCCTCTTCCAAGACACAATCCCACTGCTTGATTAGACGCCGGAATCACCGCACGGGTTTCCCCCGATTCAGCGTCTTCGGCTATCTTCTTACCACAGTGTACGCTTCCGGCTGGGTCCTATCTACACAACACGCCCAAGGCGTCTAGCCGCTTCCGCGCAGGGTCCAGAACCAGGCGAGGGTCAGGCCGACCATGACGATGGTCGTCGCCCAGGCGACGACATTGAACAGGCGGGAATTGACGTACTCGCCCATGAGTTCCTTGTTGTTAATCAGCAGGAGCATGAAGATCAGGACGAAGGGCAGGACGACTCCGTTGACGACCTGGGAGAGGATTGTGATTTTGACCAGGGGCAGGTTGGGGGTGAGGATCACTCCGGCGCCCGCCACGATCAGGATGGTGTACAGCCAGTAGAAGACCGGAGCCTCGCCGAACTTCCTGCCCACTCCGGATTCAAACCCCAGGCCCTCGCAAACCGTGTATGCGGTCGATAAGGGGAGAATCGATGCGGCAAACAGGGACGCATTGAACAGGCCCATCGAAAACAGGATGTAGGCATAGTCCCCCGCCAGGGGGCGCAGCGCCTGGGCGGCGTCCTTGGCATCGGTGACGTTGCGGTAGCCGTGGGCGTACAGGGTGGCGGCGCAGGCGACGATGATGAACCAGGCCACCACGTCGGTGAAAATGCAGCCGGTAATGACATCGATCTGGGAGGCTTTGTACTGGCGCCGGGTGATTCCCTTCTCCACGATCGAGGACTGCAGATAAAACTGCATCCAGGGAGCGATGGTGGTACCCACCAGTCCAATGACCATGTAGACGTAGCCCTGCTCCCGCCAGACACTCCGCGGGGGAGGCTTCACGGTGGCAATCAGGGCGCTACCCCAAGCCGGTTTAGCCAGAACACCGGCCACGATGTAGGTGATGTAAAAGAACGACGCCGCGAGGAAAACCTTCTCGACGCTCTTGTATTGTCCCTTGACCACGATCAGCCAGACGATGACCGCGCATACCGGGACGGTGATGTACTTGGAGAGCCCGAACAACTCCAAACTGCCTGCGATGCCGGCGAATTCCGCCACCACGTTGCCAAAATTCGTGATCAGGATGCCGATCATCATGAAGAACGTGATGCGGAATCCGAATTCCTCACGGATCAGGTCGCTCAGGCCTTTGCCGGTTACGGCGCCCATGCGAGCCGTCATCTCCTGAACGACGATGAGCGCCAGGGTAATGGGAATCATGGTCCACAACAGCATGTGGCCGAACTGTGCTCCGGCGGACGAGTAGGTCCAGATGCCGCCGGCATCGTTATCGACGTTTGCGGTGATGAACCCGGGGCCAACGACTGCGAGGAGCAGCAGAATCCGGGTCTTCCAGCGTCTCAGGAACTTCATGGGCACAGTTCACAAACATAGGAGGAGCAAAAGACCAGACAGGATAAACGCATCGAAGAAATCTGGATAGGTGAAATCGTATGGGTGAAATCGTATGGTTCGAAGGATGGGGAACCGGCCTTGGTTCGGCCGGCCACTCAACCGCGATCTATAGCCGGGCGCGAAGAAGGCTGATCACATCGTCTGAGGTAATCACGCCCGTAAGGCGCTTGTGATCGTCGGTCACGGGCAGAGTCAGCAGGTTGTACTTGTCAAACAGTTCGGCGACTTCCTTGTCGGAAGCATCGGCGTGGCATGAGATGAGGGGCTCCTGGGTAAGGGATAAAAGAGGAGTGGTGGGCGTGGCCAGCACCAGCTTCGCCAGCGGGACCATGCCGGCCAAGGTCTCATGAGAGTCGACCAGGAACATGGTGCTGACGGTCTCCACCCCGCCTTCGAACTTGCGCAGGGCTTCGATGGCGTCGTGAACGGTGGCGGTAACCGGCAAAGCGATGTACTCGGTCGTCATTCGACCGGCAGCAGAATCTTCTTTGAATTCGAGCAGGTCGGAGACTTCCTGCCGCTCCGCCGGAGCCATCTCTTCGAGAATTTCTTCGGTTCTCTCTTCCGGCAGGTCGGCCAGCAGGTCCGCGGCTGCATCGGGTTGCATTTCCTCGACGATCTCGGCGACCCGGTCAGAATCGAGCGACTCGATAATCGCCTTTTGCACCTTGGGTTCGACCTCTTCCAAGGCTTCGGCGGCTACCCCCTGGTCCAGGGTCTCGAAGACCGCCTCGCGCTCATCGGGAGCCAGATCTTCGACAATGTCGGCGATGTCGGCCGGGTGCAATTTAGCCAGGCGCTCGTGGGAAATCCTGAGCTTCACGCGCCGGGCGGGGTCGGTCTCGATGAGATCGACAAAATCCCAGGGAATGCTGCGGGGAGGAATCTGCTTGAGGAGCAAGTGCAGGGCTCCCCCCGGGATGACTCCTTTCAGCAGACGCCGCACGGCGCCACGGGCCCCGACGTCGACCGAGCCTACCTTCAGCACAGCCCGGTTTCCTGCGGATTCCTGATGAAGATCCACGTCGTTGACGCGGACGACCTTGCGGCCATGCACGTCGATCACCTGCTGGTCGAGCAGGTCGCGCTCGAGCAGGAAAAGGCCTTCGGTTCCGATGGACGCTTGCCAGTTGGCCAGGGGGTTCGAGGCGTGCACACCGCCATTGATCGAAGCCACCGATTGCAGGGGCAGAACCCGGTCGCCGGCGCGGGTTTTCACGATGAGCAACGAGATCCGCACCCGGTCTTCCTGAGGAGCAAGGGCCACCTCCCGCACCCGTCCGCAGGTCTGGCCGGCCGAGTCGATCACCGGCGCGCCCAACAGTTCGGTCAGTGCAAGAGTGGACATGCCAGCGAGAATACTCAACTCGCAACCGAGAATCCAGACAAAGAGCGGCTTTTTTGCAGGTCTGCGACGTCGGACCGACGGTCGGACTGCCGCAACGGGATCCTCCCGACAATCTAGAGGCTGCTCGGGGCGTAGTCAGGGTGTGCGTTGACAACCGTCCAAGGGAAAGGGCAAACTACCGAATTCGCGAATCCGCCGCTTCCCTTCATGCAGCTGGGAATCAGGCCGACGAAGGGATTGAGTCGCAGGGGTTCATCGCCGACTCGCCACCATGACCGCACACCGGGTTTCGTACACCCTCGACTCGACGCTGGATACGGTCAACAGCGCCGAGGAAGTCGCCAGCCAGATCGCGACGGAAGCCGGTTTTGGCGATGAAGAGGTCATGAAGATCGCGATGGCTGTGCGCGAAGCCGCCGTAAACGCCGTACTGCACGGAAACGCGTATGATCCGGGCAAAAAGGTGATGGTCGATTTCGAGCGCACCGCAAAGGACCTGGTCATCACGATTCGCGACCAGGGAAAAGGCCTCGATTTAAATAAGGTTCCCGATCCGTTGGCCCCCGAGAATCTGCTAAAGACTTCGGGTCGTGGCATCTTTCTCATCCGCTCCTTTATGGATGAGGTGGAAATAAACCCGTCCCAAACGGGTACCGAAATAAAATTGATCAAGCACGTCCACGGTCCAGCCGCGGACGGCAAGGAGGCTTCCCAGTGAGCATGAAGACCAGCACCCGTCAAGTCGACGGGGTAACCATTGTGGATTGCAGCGGCCGTATCACCCTTGGTGAGGGCAGCGTGATCCTGCGCGACACCGTGCGCGATCTGCTCGGCAAGGGAAACAAGAAGATTCTGCTCAACCTCGGCGACGTGAACTACATCGATAGCTCCGGGATCGGCGAACTGGTGAGCGCCTACACCACAGTCAAGAATCAAGGCGGCGAACTCAAGCTGCTCAACCTGACCAAGAAGGTTCACGACCTCCTGCAGATCACCAAGCTCTACACCGTGTTCGACGTGAAGGACGAAGAAGCAGCTGCGGTCGCATCTTTCGGCAAGTAGCTGGTTCTTCTGTTATGTCAGGGCAGGCCGACGAACCACGTCGGCCGCGTTCGTTGGCCTGCTTTCCTGCTCCGCGAAGCGGTGCCCGCATATCTTCCCACCCTTCGGTCTTGGTCTGAGCGCCGACTCCTGACTCCTAAGACGACGGCCCTATTCCCAAGCGATCTCGGGCAGGCGGGCGTCGCTCGTCGACCGGAAGGGCGGCAGATTCAAACCGATGGAGGCCGAATCAGGCTACGACGGGCGGGCCGAGATCGTCCTGCGGTGGGGCCGAGCGAGCGTTGCGGGGAGGCCGGCAGAACCCCTCGCCTGCTGCAAGAGCAAGACCTGGAGCGGCACGGCAACGATGGCGCCCGCAAATTCCAACGACCGAGCCGCGGAAAAACGGCTGGCGAAGAAAAAGCAGAGAGTCCATCGATCCGTACGGAAGATGCGAGCCGGCCGATGTCTTCGAGCCAGCAGCCGGTGCGAACAGGCTTCGGCCGACCGCTCGAGCGGTTTCGAGTCGGCTCGGGGCAGGCTAGGCTTCCCCGCTAGACCAGTCCTTTGCGCAGTTCCTCGAGCGGGTAGGTCGTACCCCGCCAGGTCACTCCATCGTTGTAAAAGGTGAGGAACATCGAGCGAACCAGGGTGTAACCGAAAAGCAGAGTGCTGAGGGGATGCAGAAAGAAGTAATACGGCGGAATCGAGGACTTGAACGACATTCCCAGGTAGATCAGGAACATCGCACCGAGCGCAACCAAATACGGCGCGCGCTCCCAGCCGTGGGCGAGCCCAACGCCGACGAACGGCCCGAGGTTCAGGAAGAGCAGGCCAAAAACCGCGACAATTCCTCGCCACCACTGGAAAGACAGGACGGCGAAGAAGTTTTTCGTCAGGTTATGAACGACTCCCATCGCCCCCTGCGCCCAGTGGATGGAAATCAGATCTTCGCCAAAAACGTTGCGCTGACGGAAGCGAGCGTTCTTGATCACCTTGCCAAGTTTCATGTCGTCGAGTACTTCCATGCGCAGGGCACGGTAGGTGCCGACGGCATCGTAAGCGGAGCGGCGGACCATGTTGAAGGCGCCCACTCCCATGTGATCTTTGGTGTCGGGATCGGCGACTTTCCATGGGCGATGGCCAAAGGTAAACAGGGTTTGGAAGAAGGCGATCATCATGCGCTCGCCGGGGCGCTTCATGATCATGCGCGGGAAGATCACGACGTGGTCGGCCGTCTCCGCTTCAGCGTAGGCCAGCGCTCGGCGAAGAACGTCGGGCTTAAACAGCACGTCTGCGTCGGTGAAGAGCAGCCAGTCACTGGCCGCCTGCTCGCCGGCGGTCCACATGGCGTGGGCCTTGCCGAGCCAGCCAGGGGGAAGAGCGCTCACTCGGATGACCTTCAAACGTCCGTGCGCCTCCGACGTGGTCGAGACGCGTTGGATGATTTCGCCGGTGCGATCCGTGGATCGGTCATCCACCACCAGCACTTCGTAATTGTCATAATCGAGACTGAGCAACTCGCGCAGACATTCCTCAATGTCTTCCTCTTCGTTGCGGGCCGGCACAATGATGCTCACGCGGGGGTGCGATTGGGGCTGCCGGTCCCAATGGCTCTTGGAGATGTCAGCAATCTTGGGAACGCCGAGCGCGGCGTCTACGATGCGGGAAAACCAAGCCAGGGCAAGTACGATGCCCGCGCTCCAATACACATACACCATCCCTAATGAACTCCAGCGGGGCTCGGCTGGCTATGCGAAACCGGCGGGGCGAATTTCATACCGTAGAACAGTATCGCAGAAGAAAGGCCGATCGCGATCACGGGCGCCACGAATGCGGCCCTGAGGGAATAGTTGTCCGACATCCATCCGATCAAGGATGCGGAAGGCACGTCCCCCAGCAAGTGGAAGATGAAGATGTTGACGGCAAGTGCCATGGCGCGCACGTGCGGTCCAACCGAATTAATCACGGCAGCGTTCAGGGGGCCGGTGTTCAGCAGGAGCAGGAATTCGGCCGCGAACATGCCAACGATCATGACTTTGCCGCTGGCAAACAGGGCCAAACACATGGCCGGGATGCCGAGGCCAAGACTGACCGCGGACACCAGATAGTGCGCAGACTTTGTCCTGTGCAGCAGCCAGTCCGACAACCAGCCGCCCAAGACCGATGCGGTCAGCCCGCACACGATCACGCTGGCTCCAAAGAGAATGCTCGCGTCCCGCAGGCTGAAACCGTGGACTCGATGCAGGAACGTTGGCATCCAGACTTGCAAGCCACCGAGGGCAAACGTCATCATCGCCATGCCGAGCGTGGCAGTGAGGAATGCCGGATTGCGAAACAGTCCTTTCAGGGTGTCTCGCTCAGGCGCGCGGTGTGGGGCATCGTCGAACTGGCCGAGCGGCGGCTCCGGAATGAACAGCAACAGGAGCGCCAGGACCACTCCCGGGGCGGCACCGACGTAGAACGGGAATCGCCAACCGTATTTCGAGCCCAGCACGCCCCCGATGAGGTATCCCAAGGCGCTACCCACGGGAATCGCGAGGTAAAAGATGCCCATCACCCGGCCACGCTTTTCCTCGGGAAACATGTCGGCAACAAAGGTGGGGGAGAGAATCACGAAGCTGGCTTCGCCGACGCCGACCAGCGTGTGTCGCAGCAGAAGTTCATCGAAGTTCCTGGTGATGGCCGTGAGCAGCGTGGCCAGGCTCCAGACCAGTGCGCCCACGATGATGACCGGCTTACGCGAGAAGCGCATCGAGAGCGGGCCCATGAAGGGCGCAGCGATCATGTAGAAAATAAAAAAAACGCTGGTCAGAAAACCGAAGGCGGCATCGCTGCGATGAAATTCTGCCTTGACCATATCCTGCACCGCGTACAGCACATTGCGGTCGATGTAGTTCAACAGGTTCAGCGCAGTCAGCAGCGCGAGCGCGGTTTTGGGGTAGAGCTTTTTGTCGGGCACAGGTCGAGCGAATTTAACACGAGCGTACGAAGATGATCTACCTCGGTCGAAAGCTGCCGCCGGAGAAAAGACCGCTCGCGAGAGGAACCGGGGGGGGAAATTCTTTGCGCTGCACAGCCGCCAAGGGAGGCAGTCATCAAGCCGGTACCCCGCTCCGAGGTTGGGATCTTTTGACCACACTCATTGCGAGCTCTCCCCTGCTGGCCTCGGCCATCGTGCGATCACCGTCGTTGAGATCCCTCCGCGCGGGCGAAAGTCTCCCTTAACCTCGGCCCACACGGGCTGGGCCCAGCGCACCACGTCCTCGAGCACCTGGTTCACGATGTTTTCCTGAAAAATCCCGAGGTTGCGGTAGGTTTGCAGGTACTCCTTCAGCGACTTCAATTCGAGGCACAGTTTGCCGGGCGTGTACCGGATCGTGATCACGCCGAAATCGGGGAGCCCGGTTTTTGGACAAACGGAGGTGAACTCTGGATCCTCGATCACGATCTCATATCCCGGAAACTGGTTGGGCCAGGTTTCAATGGCAGGGAATTCGGTATCCAGGCCGGCTTTGGCGTGGTCCGGGCTGTAGCGTGGCGAATTGGGCATGTCCGATATTGTAACGGTTGGTCCCTGATCGACATCAAAAAGGACACGGGCGAGTCAGTAAATAGCGCCCGCGGGTGCATCTAAGAAGTCGATGCCCGGAATCGGATTGACGCTTGGATTGAGGTTCTCGAGTGATAAATTGTTAGTTGTAACGTTCCGTTCATGACATTGAGCAATCAGGACAATTCCGGCTTTTTTGGCCGGCACCGCTGGCTGGTCATCACGCTGGGGGCGATTCTAGCCGTCGTTCTGCTGGCATCGTTTGCGTCCATGCGCGACGAGGTCGTCCCGGTGCGCGCCGCCCGTGTGGAGCGCAGCGGGATCCGCAGCGTGATATCGACCAATGGCAGGGTCGAACCGTCCCAGAACTTCGAAGCGCATGCTCCGGCGAACACCACCGTGCGCCGGTTGCTGGTGAAAGAAGGCGACCACGTCAAAAAGGGCCAGCTCCTTTTGCAGCTCGACGATGCCGAGGCACGGAGCCAGGCGGCCCGGGCCGAAGCGCAATTGAAAAGCGCGCAGGCCGACGTGCAGGCGGTAAAGCACGGTGGATCCCAGGAAGAGCTGCTCACGCTACAGACCCAGATCGTGAAGGTCCGCACCGACCGGGACGCGGCGCAGCGCAGCCTCGAGGCGCTGCGGCGCTTGCAACAAAAAGGGGCGGCGGCGGTGGGCGAAGTGAAGGAAGGGGAGAATAACCTGCAGCGCGTGCAGGCCGATCTCGATCTTCTGGAGGAGAAGCAGAAGGAGCGCTACTCGAAGCCCGAGGTGGAGCGCGTCGAGGCACAGAAATCGCAGGGCCAGGCCGCCTACGCCGCAGCGGAAGACATCCTGCGGAAGTCCAATATCATCGCGCCCTTCGAAGGGGTTGTCTATTCGCTCCCCGTGAAGCAAGGCAGTTACGTGCAGGCCGGGGACTTGTTGCTCCAGGCAGCGGACCTTTCTCACGTGGTGGTTCGCGCCTATGTCGATGAACCCGATCTGGGGCGCTTAACGCGCGGGCAGAATACCGAAGTCACCTGGGACGCGCTGCCGGGCCGGACCTGGCAGGGTCCAGTCGCGACCCTTCCCTCCACCGTGAAGCTGCGCGGAACGCGCAATGTGGGTGAAGCCATGGTCCTGGTCGACAATCACGATTTCAAACTGCTGCCCAACACCAATGTAAGCGTCACGATCATCGTGGCTCAGCACGACAACGTCCTGAGCATTCCAAGAGAAGCGCTTCGCCAGGACGACTCCAAGCCTTACGTCTACCAGGTCGTCGACGAACGATTGCATCGACGCGAGGTAAGCGTGGCGGCATCGAATCTTACGAAAGTGGAAGTAAGCAGCGGACTCAATGAGAAAGATGTGGTTGCGCTGAGCGCGACGTCGACCATGAAGTCCCTGCGCGATGGAATCCCCGTGAAGGTGGTGCAGTAATTGATGAAGTCGATGTTCAGGATCGTTGGCTTGGCGGTTTTGATTTCTGCGGGTCTTGCCCAAGCGGCCGACACGCCCTCCGACCTGCTGGCAGCTGGCCGGGTCGATGACGCGATCACGGAGTTGAATGGCAAGATCAATTCGGCCCCCGACGACGCAGCGTCTCACAACCTTCTATGCCGCGCATACTTTGCCGTGGGCAACTGGGACCGCGCCATTTCTGCCTGTGAGAAGGCCGTCGCCCTGGAACCGCACAGCAGCGAATACCACCTGTGGCTGGGGCGGGCCTATGGCGAGAAGGCCGACGCTGCCAACTTCTTCACCGCCGCGGGGCTGGCGAAAAAAGTGCGTACCGAGTTTGAACGCTCGGTGGCGCTTGACCCCAACAATGCTGCAGCCCGTACGGATCTGGCGGAGTTCTATCTGGAGGCTCCCGGGATCGTGGGCGGGGGGCAGGACAAAGCCCGGGCTCAGGTGGACACCCTGGCAAAACTGAATCCGGCCAAAGCGCATTGGGTCAGCGGACGCATTGCGGAGAAAAACCGAGACACGGCAACTGCGGAAAAAGAATATCGAGCGGCCATCGGCGCGAGCCACGGCGGGGCCAACGCCTGGCTCAACCTGGCGGGCTTCTACCGCAAGACCGGCCGCTTCGATGAGATGCAGGACGCGCTTCGCCACGCGGCCGCCGCGCCCATGGATCAGCCGGAAGTTCTGGTGGACGCGGCGTCCACGCTGATACGCGCCAATCGGGATTTGCCCTTCGCCAGTCAATTGCTGCGACGTTACCTGTCGTCGACAACCGTAGAGCAGGCACCCTCATTCAAGGCCCACTACCTGCTGGGCAACATTCTTGAGAAGCAGGGCGACAAGCAGCAAGCCGCGAAGGAGTATCAGATTGCGCTGGCGCTCGCCAAAGAGTTCGGGCACGCCCGGGAAGCGCTCAATCGGGTCAGCCGTTAAGGGCAGGTGCCAGTTCGATGGTACCGGTTTCCGATACCGCAACTTCGGCGACCATTCCGGAAGGCGTTTGGGTCGATTTTGGTTCCGCGACGTGCCGGCCCTTGGCTATCCTTAGCGAACATGTTGCCGCGAACGTTCTCGGTCTTTTCTGACTTCCTTTTTCCCAAGGTGACGCAATGATCAATCGTAACGGTCGGGGCCTGTCCACGGGCAGGTTCATGGTGGGCTTGTGCCTCTGTTTTGCGATCCGTGCCGCTGCCGAACCCCTTTCGCTGAAGCGGGCGGTCGAATTGGCCCTCACGCATGCCACCGCCGCTGGGATTGCGGCGGCAGATGAGCAGCACGCGCTCCAGAATTATCATGAGCTCCACAATAACTACATTCCCCAACTCGCCGTGGGTTCGGGCTTGGGAAAGTCCTGGGGCTACCCATTGAGCCTCGAGGGTTCGGCGCCGGCGCTGTTCAACCTGACCGCCCAGTCGGCGGTCTTCAACCCCGCATTGCGCGAATTTCTGCGCTCGGCCCACACCGATTGGCAAGCGTCGATCACGCAAAGCAAGGATCAGCGTAACGCGGTGATCCAGGACACTGTGCTCACCTACGCGGAGCTGAACAAGTGGGAACAGCGCAGCGCTCGCCTTCGGGAGGAAGAAGCAGCGTCGCTCGAGTTCGAACAGACGATGGCGGAGCGGGTCAAGGAAGGTGTGGACAGCCCGCTTGACCGGACCAAGGCTCGGCTCGCCGCTGCCCGCATACGCCTTCGCCTGGCGGAAGCGCACGGGTCCGCTGACGTCCTGCGACTGCACCTGTCGAAGCTCACAGGGCAAGCGGTGTCTGAGATAGAGACGGTTGCAGATTCGATCCCCCAGTTTCCTGCGCTGCGCGAGGACGACGATTCGCAGGCGAAGGCGGAGAGCTCCAGCCCGGCCGTTCAGTCGGCGCTCGAACACGCCCGCGCTCAATATTTGCGTGCCCGAGGAGAGCATCGTGCGGTCTGGCCGACCGTGGACTTTGCGGCGCAGTACGCTCTGCTGGCGACGTTCAACAACTACGACAAGTTTTTTCAGCCGCACTCATTCCAGCCGAATAATGCGACGGTAGGAGTCGCAATTCGCTTCCCTTTCCTCAGCCCCTCGCAGCACGCGCGCGCCCAGGCAGCCGACGCCGAAGCGGTCAGGGCCAAGCGCGCGGCCGAGGCGACGAGGAACCAGGTCTCCGAGGAAGCGCTGAAACTCGAGCGTGCCGTGCGGCAGATGCAAGCCGCGCAGGAGGTCGCGCAACTGGAGTACGAGGTCGCCCAGGCCAGTCTGGACGCGTTGCAAACCCGCGTGGATGCGGGAACGGCGAGCGTCAAGGAGATCGGAGATGCCCGGGCGCAAGTCAGCGAACGTTACCTGTCTTTGCAGGAGACGACGTTTGAACTGCAACGGGCCCGCATCGGCCTGCTCCGCTCTACCGGGGACCTAGAGAAATGGCTCCAGGGTGGCAATTGAGGCCGGGGCGTCCTAAGCTTTTCGCCAGGGGCTTCGCCGGGGGTCTTTTTCGGCCCCTTAATGCATCCAATGACACTTGGACGGAAAGCCGTTTCGGGGGCTGGGGGGGGCCTGCTATCGTTAAACTAAGCCATGATCTGGCTGGAGACAAGTGGGGGAGCCGCCGGCGAACCTAGGGAAGTAACCCGGGAATCTGAGAGAAATCCGAGAGAGGATGTTAGTATAAGTTATTCACCCATATGCCTTTGAAGACACTGTTTTTGAATCCGCCCTCGTTTGAGAACTTCGACGGTGGGGCTGGCTCCCGATGGCCGGCCACGCGCGAAATCGAATCCTACTGGTATCCGGTTTGGCTTGCCTACCCGGCCGGCATGCTTGAGGGCGCCCGGTTGCTGGACGCGCCGCCGCACCATATCAGCGGCCAGGAAACGATCGAAATTGCCAAAGACTACGAGTTTCTGGTGCTTTTCACCAGCACACCGGGGTTCCCGGGTGACATCCGCCTGGCGCGGGCGATCAAGGACAGCAATCCGAAGATCAAAATCTGTTTTGTGGGACCCCACGTGAGCGTATTGCCGGAGAAGTCGCTGCGGGATTGTTCCGCCATCGACTTCGTGGCGCGCAAGGAATTCGACTACACCGTGGTTGAATACGCCCAGGGCAAGCCTCTCAAAGAAATCGCGGGCATCTCGTATCTGCACGACGGGCAGGTTGTACATAACCCCGACCGTCCGCAGATCCAGGAACTGGATGCGCTGCCCCACGTCACCGACATCTACAAGCGCGACCTCGACGTGACGCGCTACAACGTTCCCTTCCTGTTGAACCCTTACGTGTCGTTGTACACAACCCGCGGTTGCCCGGCCCAGTGCACGTTCTGCCTCTGGCCGCAGACGTTGAGCGGGCACCCGTGGCGCAAGCGCTCCACCGATGACGTGGCGAGTGAGATGGCCCGCGCCAAGGACTACTGGCCGAACGTAAGAGAGTTCTTCTTTGACGATGACACCTTCAACATCCAGAAAGCGCGCACCATCGAACTGTGTGCGAAGCTGAAACCTCTCGGTCTGACATGGTCCTGCACCTCCCGCGTGACCACTGATTTCGAGACGCTGAAGGCGATGAAAGAGGCAGGCTGCCGCCTGTTGATTGTGGGCTACGAATCGGGCGACCAGCAGATTCTGAAGAATATCAAGAAGGGCGCCACCGTGGAACGCGCCCGCCAGTTCACCAAGGACTGCCACAAGCTCGGACTGGTCATCCATGGCGACTTCATTCTGGGCTTGCCGGGCGAGACCCACCAGACCATCCGAAACACCATCGACTTCGCGAAGGAACTCGACGTCGAGACGATTCAGGTTTCCGTCGCACACGCGTATCCGGGAACGGAACTTTACGACTACGCGGTGAAGAACGGCTTCATGGTGGCGGACAACAAGATGGTGGATGAAGGCGGTCACCAATTGGCCCATATACAGTACCCGGGCCTACCCGCAGCCGAAATCTTGGATGCCGTGCATCGTTTTTACGACGAGTATTATTTCCGTCCAAAGGCTGCCTTCCGCATCCTAAAGAAAGCGGCCTTTCACAGTGGCGATCGCAAGCGGCTTTACAAGGAAGCCAAGGCGTTCCTGAAGACCCGCGCGATGCGCCACAAGTGGGTACAGGAAAAGCAATCCAAGGACGAGTCCTCGCCCGCGGTGGAGCCAGCCAAAGCTTAGGCGTACAGTGACTTTTCGTAAATACCTGGTGCTGGCCGGAGTGGCCATGTTCGGATCCGCGGGCGATTCGTTGCTTTCCCGCGGTATGAAAGAAATCGGAAACATCTCCATGACCCACCTGCAGACCCTGCTGCTCGCGGTTCGAAACCCGTGGGTCGTAAGTGGGATTGTTCTGTTGCTGGCGTTTTTTGCCGCCTACATGACTGCCCTCTCGTGGGCGGATCTCACCTACGTCCTTCCCGCGACTTCAATCGGCTACGTGCTGCTGGCCCTGATTGCGAAATTTGCGCTCCACGAGCAGGTCACGCCTGCGCGCTGGCTGGGGATTCTGCTGATCACTGCCGGGGTGGGCTTTGTGGCCGGAGGCCCGGCGGTGACACCGGTACCGCCGGACAAAGTCTCGGCCACGCCTGCGCCGGAGCTGGCTTCGCTCCGGGGCGAGCCGTGAGGCAGGCATACACGTGGGCCGCGATCGCGGTCATCGTCAGTGCCTCGGTGACCGGAGACGTGCTGCTGGCCCGGGCCATGAAGCAGGTGGGAGACGTGGGAGAGTTGTGGCGGCATCGGGGCGTGCTCGCCGTGATCGGAGCCATCCTGCGGCATCCGCTCTTTACGCTCGGTATCGTGGCGATGGCGGTTGCCTTCTTCAGCTTGCTGTTTGGATTGTCGTGGGGAGACGTGAGCTTGGTGGCTCCCGCCTCAGCTTCGCTGACGTTTGTGGGTAACGCCGTAGCCGCGAAGTTGTTTCTCGACGAACGCGTCGACCGTCGGCGCTGCATCGCGGCCGGTCTGGTCGCCTGTGGCGTGGCTCTGCTGGCCCTCTGAGATTCCCGGCCGGTCGCCCTATCCAAACAGGCGCATGAAGCCCGTGGGGGGCATATCGGGCACGAGGAAGGTCGCGTCTTTCTTGCCTGCCACCCGGGCAACTGATTCGGCCGCCAAGTAACCGCTCCGCACCGCCCCTTCCATGGTTGCAGGCCACCCGGTCGCGGTCCAATCGCCCGCCAGGAACACGCGCGGCCAGACTGTCTCCGGACGCGGACGGTTCAATTCGATTCCCGGCGTCGGCGAGTAGGTGGCGTGGATCTCCTTGATAACGATCGACTTAACCAGGTTGGCTTGCTGGGCGGCTGGGAAAAACTCGCGCAGCTCACGAAGGGCCAGATCCACAATCTCCTGCTTGGACTGATCGACCAACGATTTCGAAGAACTGACCACCAGTTCCACGTAGCTGCCGCCTCCGTTGCCATCGCGCTTCTGCAGCTTTGACTTGTGGAACATCCATTGGATGGTGCGGTCGAGCAACACCGCGTGCTCAAGGTCCGAGATCTGCCGGTCGAACCAAAGATGGATGCCGGTGATCGGAGAGCTCTCAAAGCGAGCCAGGGATTCTCGCAACGGCCGGGAGGCCGAAGTATCGGGCAGGATGCGCTCCAGGCCGTCGAAGGGCAGGGCCAGAACCGCGTAGTCAAACGTCTCATCCCTGCCGCCGACGCCCAGCTTGACGTGCGACATCTCGGAGCGAAACGACTCTGCCGAAGTGCGGTACTGAATGTCGCCCTGGCGTGTCCGGATGTACTCTCCGGCGGCGTTGTAGAGCTCAGTGAGAGGGATCGTGGGCACTCCCATGCGGCCAGCGGCGGCGGACTTCAGAAACGACTCACGCATGACCTGGGCAGCATAAGAGACCGACATGCGATCGACATCTTCGTTCAAGGCGCTGACCAGGACCGTCTTCCAGAAGCGATCAATCGCTCGCTCGGTCTGGCCGTGGCGAACCAGCCAACTCAGAAAGGATTCTCCCGTGTCGCGTGGGGTCGCCGGGGTCAGGGCCATCATGCCGCGGGCGATCGCAACCTTATCGGAAAAACCCAGACACGCCGCGCGGAGGAAGGCCGGTGTGGTGTGCAGGGGTGCGGGGAGGGACGAGGGCCCGATCTCGGAGGCGCGTCCGCCCGGCTCAAGAAAAGTCATTCGCTCAAACCAGCGGATGCTGTCGGCCACACCGGTACGCTCGTAGAACGCAATCAGGTTGGTGCAGCAGCCAAGCAGAACATGCTGGCAGTTGTCGACCACTTCCCCGGTGCCCGGATGCTGGTAGGAGGAAGCGCGGCCGCCCAGATACGAACGGCGCTCAAACAATGTCACGCGGAAGCCCGAGGAAGCGAGGGCGGATCCGGCGGCCAGGCCTGCTAAACCGCCTCCAACGACGGCTACTGTGGGTGGTTGTGTCCAGGACTGGGGCATCAAGTCAACCGCTTCAGGAATCCCTTCCCCAGGACCGACAGTTTCTCGAAGGTTGTCAGGCGGATCTTGCCGCGATAGACGTCGAACTGACGCAGCGCAATCTTCTCCAGCAGCTTTTGATAGATGGTCACCAGCACCCACAACGCCGGCTGGCTGTCCTCGTTTACAAGCGGGATCAGTTCGTGACCGGATCGGTAGAAGTCGCGCGCGCGATCCGCTTCGAGCCCGAGGAGCGCGCGCAAGCGGGCCGCGTCGGGAGAGCCCTGAAGGTCGCCGGGATTGAGCTCGAACTTCTGCAGATCCTCGAGCGGCAGATACACGCGGCCCATGGCGGCGTCTTCCTTGACGTCACGAATGATGTTGGTCAACTGGAAAGCGATACCACAGCGCTCAGCCAGACGCTCGGCTTCCGGATTGCGATATCCGAAAATCTTGATGCAGACCAGGCCCACCACGGAGGCGACGTGATAGCAGTACAGGTACAGATCCTTGAAGGAGCGATACTGAACGGTCGGGCCAGGCGCCGGTTGAGCTTGCTGACGCCCGAATTCGAACGCGTCGCGCTCGGGAACATCCATCAACGTTCCGAACGCCAACTGATCGAGCAACTCGGATGAGACCTGGTACCGGCGCTGCGTGTCGGTGAGCGCCAGAAGGACCGCATCGTCGGTGGGTTGTCCAGCCTGGGCACGGTGAAAGGCGTCCAGCCATGCCTCCAGCTTCGAGCGGCGCTCCCGCAAAGGAAGGCTCGGGTCGTCGGAGATATCGTCGCAATGGCGCATGAAGGAATACACCGCGCACAATGACTCCCGCTTCGGCCGCGGCAGAACGAGAAAGGCGTAATAGAAGTTTTTCGCAGCCGTGCGGGCGATGCCGCAGCAAACCGAGTAGGCCATCGCAAGCTGCGACGGAGTCGGCGCGGACTGCACGGAGGCGGGTTGCACGGCCGTGCTCATAGCAGCTTCCCCAGTGCAGCGCGAGCGACCAGGGCCAGCTTGCGCGGTTTCGAGATGGACGGACGCCGTCCGAGAACGGCGTAGGCCTGGCGTTCGATGGCGTTGAGAATTTCCTGACCTCCACGCGTGAACAGATCCAGGTCCACTGCCAGTTCCTTGTTGACCTTCGCCAGCAGCGGCAACCCGGAGCGAAACCACTCCCGCGCACGCTCCACTTCGAACTTCATCATCTGGCAGAAAGCAGGAGTGTTCCTTTGGGCGGCGATGTCGTCCTGGCTCACAGCATAGTGCTGGAGGTCTTCGAGCGGCAGATAGATTCGGCCCTTGGCGTAGTCGACCGAAACGTCCTGCCAGAAATTTGCCAGCTGCAACGCCGTACATGTGAAGTCCGACAATTTCTGACGTTCGGAATCGCGGTAGCCACACAGATACAGCACGAGATGACCGACCGGATTGGCAGAGTAGCGGCAGTAAGCCAGCACGTCCTCGAAAGTCGGGTAGCGGGTGGTGGTCTGGTCCGCACGGAAGGCACGCAGCAAATCGGAGAACTCATGCTGCGGGATCTCGAAGGCGCGGACGGTTTCCGCCAGGGCCAGAAACACGGGATGCCGGGCGCGGCCCTGGTAGCAGGCGACTAACTCGGTCTCCCACTGGTCCAGCAGTTCGAGCGATGCGGCAGGATCGCCGACTTCGTCTCCCAGATCATCGGAGACGCGACAGTACGCATAGACGTTGTAGAAGTGCTGGCGAAGATGCCTGGGCAAGAACCAGGTCGCGACCGAGAAGTTCTCGTACTGTGTGGTTGCCAAACGCCGGCAATAGGCGCGCGCCTCTGCGAGCGACGGGGCCACCTCGGGGATGGCGTACTCGGGCGGAAGATGGCTCCAGCCCGCCAGCGGAGTAGACGCAGGCACTGGCCGGGCTTCGCTGCTGGCGATCGATGTCATAGCGAGTCTTCGCCCCGGTCGAACTTCCTGCTATTCAGTGTCCTGGAATGATGGCGGTTTTAATGTCGCCGTTGCGGTTGAGCATGTGGCGCAGCACATCGTGCAGGCGCGACAGAGGTGCTTCGCCGGTAATGTAATCGGTGCCCCGAACCTTCTTCTCAGCAATCAGGGCAAACGCGCGCCGAACGGTCTCGGGCGTGTGATGAAAGGTCGCCTTCAGTGAGATTTCCGAATAGTGCAGCCGGTTGGTATCGAGCTGCACCTTGGTTCCGCTGGCGCATCCACCGAAGAAATTGACCGTGCCACCCTTGCGCACCATCTGAACAGCCCATTCCCAGGCCTCGGGGCGGCCGACCGCTTCCACGACCACGTCGGCGCCGCGCTTTTCGCGGGTGAGTTCGCGGACAGCCTCGATGGAGTCCTTGACTTGTGTGATCTGGACGACTTCATGCGCACCCTTGCGCTTGGCCAGGGTGACTTGCGAGTCGCGTTTGACCACCGCGATCACGTTGCAGCCGATCGCCTTGGCAACCTGCACAAACATCAATCCGATGGGACCGCCGCCAATGACCGCCACCGTGTCGCCGATCTCGACCCGGGTCTCGTGCAATCCACGAAGGACACAGGCGAGGGGCTCGGTCATTGCAGCGTCTTCGAAGGAAACGTGGGGCGGAATCGCCAGCATGTTGGTCTCGACGATCCGGCGGGGCACGCGGATGTATTCGGCGTAGGCGCCGTTATTGAAAAGCAGGTCTTCGCAAAGATTTTCCTGATGCTTCGAGCAGAAGAAGCACATGCCGCAGGGCGCAGAGTTCAACGCCACCACGCGCATCCCCTTCTTGAAGCCGCGCACCCCGTGACCGACTTGCTCGACGACCCCTGCCAGTTCGTGCCCGAACAGGGCGGGCGGAACGATCATGCGCGCGTGATAGCCGCGCTGGTACACCTTCAGGTCGGTACCGCAGGTAAGAGCGACCTGGACCTTGATCAGGACCTCTCCTTCCCCGACCCGGGGAATGGGTACCTGCTCGATCTTGATGTCCTCTTTGCCATAAAGGACCGCTGCTGTCATTTTTCCGTTCACTTCGAGTGTCCTTCCCAAGCGCTGCCCGGTTGGATCGCGATTTTCATCGAATCGGGTTGGGGACGGGCAGCCAGTTCCAGCGCCTCCAAAGCACGGGACAGGGGAAAACGGTGACTCATGAGCCGCTCCAGGTCCATCTCGCGGCCCATGACGAAGCGCACCGATTCGTCCTGCAAATCCACAGACGCGCTATACGACCCCAACAATGTTTTTTCGTCCACGCAGATCGCTGCGGGATCCACAACGACTTCGCCGCGCACAGTCTGCGCAAACAACAATACCCGGCCGCCCGGACGAGTTGCATCCATCGCAGGCCGGATCAAGCCATTGCCGCCTACCGCCAGAATTACGGCGTCAGCGCCACGACCATCGGTCAGCTCGCGCACTTTCTGGGTCACATCCGCACGCGCAGCATCAATTGTGAGGCCCAAACCGAAGCTTTTAGATATTGTAAGCCTCTGCGGATACAAATCGGAAGTAATTACCCTAGCCCCGGTCCCCTTGGCCAACACGCTGAGAATCAGGCCGATAGGTCCCTGCCCGATGACCAGCACGGTCTCGTCGGTCTCCAGTCGAAGGCTGTTCACCCCCTTCATGCAGGTGTTGACCGGCTCGACGAAGCAGGCCTGCTCAAACGACACGCCGTCAGGAATTCTCACCGTGCCGTGCCCGACAATCCAGTCCATCACCCGCACGTATTCGGCAAAGCCACCGCCGCTTGGCTCAAAGCCGGCCGTACAGCCCACTTTCCTGTAGGTCTCACACTGCGCAAAGGTCTTGTGCCGGCAGTAATAGCACTGGCGGCAGGGAATGTGATGGAAGACCATGACCCGATCCCCGGGATGGAACTCCTTCACATCTTTTCCGGCTGCGACCACAACTCCGGAAGTCTCATGCCCGAAGATGCGTGGCGCCGAATGGGAGCCGGTGGCGATTTTTTTTAGGTCTGTCCCGCAGATGCCGCAGGTGTGAACCCGAACGAGCAACTCGCCCGAGCCGATGGCGGGCACAGGAACGGTCTCCATGCGCATGTCGTTCTGGCCGCGATAGACCGCCGCCAGCATCATCGACGGGATCGTGCGGGTCGGCTCTTCGATTGCGATTGGTCCGGCGATGCCCATCACAAACCCGTCTGCTCTTCCCTTCCGCGCACCTGCATGTGCGGCATGGTGTTGGTGAAACGAACCTCCACGGTCATTCGATCAAGATAGGGCTGTTCCTGGGTCTGAAAATGGTAGTCCTTGACCTCGACCGCGCAATAGAAACCGTCCACCTTGATGATGCGCTCCTTCGTCACCGGAATCTTCGCGTACTTCCCGGGATCGAGCCACCCGATGTGGGTCGGGTCAGCAGTGGGATCGGGAGACGGCATCAGCACGTTGTCATAGAGTTTGTGATGCAAGTCCGCCAATCGCACCTGCCACGCTAGGATCCGGTCGTCTCCTCCGCCGACGCGCTGGGGCGAGCACGCAAACACATACCGGTCGTGACCGCTTTGATCCTTCAACGCAATGCGGCAGGTCGGATTCTGCGGATCCAGCTGCAACTCGTAGCTCGATTCAGTGACCCGCGTGGGTCCCTTGCGAAAGCTCTCGACGTAGACGAACGAGATGGTTTGCGACCAGAGACCCGTCGCCAGCAGCGCGAGCAGCGTCATGCTTGGTCGCGCGCGACTGGAGGCCGACGTCATTGACCTCCTCTGTTCCCGAGTGCGGCCGGCAGCGCCCGCGAGTCGATCCGGCTCTGTTCCATGTGGCGCAGATACTCGGACAATGCCCGACTGGCTTTTGCGCTGTTGCGCGCGAGCCGGATCACGCTCCCCCATAACCACGGACGCACAGCCGCATGCAGCGCGAACTTTCCTGCCCGGAAGCTTCCGTCCCTGCCGACAAACGGGTCCAAGCTGGGCATATCGAAACCAAGCTCATCGGAAATCACCTTGACGGCGCGGAAGCGCAGTCCGCGCGCCTGGGCGCCCTTTGCCACTGCAGCCGCTTCCATATCGACGGCCTGGGCCCCGTACGCTCCGGCCAGATTGGACTTCTGGTCCTTACCCGCGACCGCGGAAAAACTCACCAAAACGTCCGCACCGTGCCCGGTGTCGACCCGGCTGCCGTCGCCAGCATCGACCACATAGCGAGGCTCCAGCACTTCGCCCACCCGCAAACCTGCTTCGAGCGCGCCGGCAAAGCCCACCGACTGCACCAGCAACGGCTGGTAGAGCGCAATGATCGCCTCGGTGGCCCGACGCGCGGCCTCTGCTCCAACGCCCGCACAGACGGCGACGCTGCGCTCCCCTTCAAAGAAGCGAAAGGATCGACCGGCATGTTCCCGGTGCGAAACGCGCCAGTGCTTGACCAGCGGCCAAAGCTCCTGCTCCAGTGCAGCCACCATCGCGGTCTCAGGCATAGCCCTTCGCCTGGAACCAGGCTGCAGCCCGCCGCAAGGCTTCGTCTACGGGAACGATCTGCCAGCCCAATTCACGCTCTGCTTTGGCCGAGGACACAAACATCTTTTTACGGCCCATGCGCACGGCGTCTATGGTCGCCCTCGGCTCTTTGCCGCGCAGCCTCCCGGTGATCATTTCGTCGACTACACCCGTCGCGAGCGCCATGAAGTAGGGCACCTTAACCTTGGGCGAGGGAAGTCCCGTGATCGCCCCGAGCTTATCGAGAATCTGTTTCAGCGTCAGATTCTCACCCCCCAGAATGTAGCGCTCACCGCGTCTGCCCCGTTCAAGAGCTGCCACGTGGCCACGAGCACATTCGGCGGCATCGACCAGATTCAAGCCCGTGTCCACGTACGCGGGAAAGTTCCGCTTTAAAAAATCCACCACGATCCGCCCGGTAGGGGTCGGTTTGATATCCATCTCCCCGACCGGAGTCGACGGGTTCACCACCACCACATCCTGCCCGCTTCGGCCCGCTTCAAGCGCCACCTGCTCCGCCATGAACTTGGAGCGCTTGTAGTGGCCAATCATGCTGGCCAGCCGGACCGGCGACTGTTCGTCTGCAACGCTTCCGTTTGAACTGAACCCCATCGTCGCCACACTCGACGTGCAGACCACTCGCCGGACCCCATTCTTGCGGGCCGCATCCAGCAGCGCTCGCGTGCCCTCTACGTTCGAACGGTACATCTGCTCCGGATCCCGCACCCACAGCCGATAGTCAGCGGCGACATGGAAGACGGTATCGCATCCCGACATGGCCTTTTCGAGGAACGCTGGCGAACGTAAATCTCCGGTGACGCGGTCAGCCGCCAGCCCCTCGATGTTTCGAGGATCGCTGGTTGGCCGGACCAGGAGGCGCAGCTCTGCACCCTGCCCGGCCAGCACTCGCGCGACGTGGGCACCCAGAAACCCGGTTGCGCCTGTAACGAAAGCTCTCAAGACCAGTTCTCAGCTGCGTATTCCCGGTTCCCGGTTGGCGCAGGAAAGGCATAAGGGACGGCGCAACCGGTGTCCGTGATCGAGCACCTGCCGGAGCACCACCGGTGGGCGGGCCCGCGACGGCTAGTGGCCATTGCGCGTTGAGCTGACCGATTCTCCGGCTACCACCTTGGCGTAGGTGGTGAGCGCCAACAGCGGGAAGTATTGCCGGTACAGGTGATACTTCAGGTAAAAGACACGCGGGAACCCGGTCCCGGTGTAGAACGGTTCGTCCCAGGATCCGTCTTTGGCCTGGGTACGCAGAAGGTAGGCGATGCCGCGAGCGACAGAGTCGCTGCGCGTGTCGTTTGCCGCCATGATGCCCAGAACAGCCCAGGCCGTCTGCGAGGCTGTGCTTTCGCCGCTGCCCTTGGCATCGGGGTCGTCGTAGGATTGACAGCTTTCGCCCCAGCCGCCGTCGGGATTCTGCACCATCCGGAGCCATTCGGCTGCCTGCTGCACGTAGGGCTCGTGGTGATCGACGCCGATTGCTTCCAGACCGCGCAGTACCAGCATGGTGCCGTAAATGTAGTTCACTCCCCAGCGGCCAAACCAGGAACCGTCGGACTCCTGCTGGTTGCGCAGGAACTCGATTGCCTTCTTCACGGCTTTATGATTCTGGTCGAAGCCATAGGCCGCCAGCATCTCAAGGATGCGGCCCGTAATGTCAACCGTCGCCGGGTCCAGCATCGCGTTGTGATCGGCAAACGGGACGTGCTGAAAGACCATCCGGTCGTTATCCTTATCAAAGGATGCCCAGCCGCCGTTTCGGCACTGCATGGAAAGGACCCAGTCAATCGCACGTTGTACCGATTCACGCTGGTATCGTCCGTTGGGATGCTCCACCCGGCTTAGCGCCAGGCAAACCTGTGCGGTGTCATCGACATCCGGATAAAACTCGTTGTTGAACTCGAAATACCACCCGCCCGGCTGGCCTTTCGGATTCTTCACCTTCCAATCGCCCGGGTTGCGGACTTGCTTTTGCAGCATCCAGTCCGCACTCTTGACCATGCGCGGATCGTCGGCCGGGATTCCCGCTTCACCCAGGGCAAAAAGCGCGTACGCCGTGTCCCATACCGGCGAAACACAGGGCTGCATCCGAAAGGTGTCGCCTTGTTCGATTCCGAGTTTCTCGAACTCGTCCATGGCGCGGATCACCTGGGGGTCGTCGACCGAATACCCCAGGCAGCGCATGGCGATGACCGAATTCATGATCGAGGGGAAGATGGCCGCCAGACCGTCGCTCATCTCGAAGCGCTCGAGCATCCATTGTTCCGCCTTTTTCAGTGCGATCGACCGCAACGGTCGAATGTGGACTCGCTCAAAGGCGTGTACGACGCGGTCGAGCACCAGAAAGAAATTGCGCCAGGAGATGGCTTTCTTCGACCACTGCAGATGCATGCGCGACTTGTCGCGGCCGCCCACGAAAAGCTCTTCGATCCCCATCTCTTCAGGGAGTTTCTTGAAGGGTTTCTTGGCGTAGCAGATCGACAGCGGCACCAGGATCGCGCGTGACCAGGAAGAGATTTCGTAGATGTTGAACCAGAACCAGTTCGGGAACAGCACGATCTCGGGCGGAATCGCCGGGCAGGCATCGTAGTCGTACTGCCCGAAGAAACAGAGGTACAGTTTCGTGAAGGTATTGACCTCGGTCACCCCACCCATCGCCAGAATCTTGGCGCGCGCCCTCTTCATGGCCGGGTGGCTTGCGGAATAGCCTGCGAGCTTCAGGCCAAAATACGACTTCACCGAGGCGCTAACGTTCGACGGACCACCCTGGTAGATGCTCCATCCGCCATCCTCATTTTGGTGCTGGAGGATATAGCGCGCCGCCTTGGCAAAGCGCTCGGCGTCCACTGTGCCCAGCATGGTGTGCAGGATGATGTAGTCGCCCTCGAGGGAGGTATCGGCCTCGAGTTCCCCGCACCAATAGCCTTCCTCGTGCTGCTCGGAAAACAGCAAGCGGCGCGCCGCGTCGGTAGCCGCGGCGACCCGGCTAGCAAGATCATCAATTTTACCGAAGCGAAGCTGGGGTGCCGACGAAGGGGACAACCGGGGGGAGTAATCTTCCATCGAGTGTTGACTCCGTTAGTCTGCGTTGACGGCCGCGGGAGCGCTGGCAATGGCTTCCACAATTTCCGGTGGCAGGCCAAAGCGCACGTTTTCAGGCATCACTTCCAGTTCCTGCACGTTGTCGAACCCCTTGGTCGCCAGGAACTTCACGACTTCTTCAACCAGGCACTCGGGAGCCGACGCTCCGGCCGTGAGCGAGATAGTTTTGACGCTCTCCAGCCACTCCGCCTTGATGTTCTTGTAGCTGTCGATTAGATGCGCGTTGGTGCCCAGGTTGCGCGCAACTTCCACGAGTCGATTGGAGTTGGAGCTGTTTTCCGAGCCAACCACCAGCAACAGGTCCGCGTCGGATGCCACCTGCTTCACAGCAACCTGCCTGTTTTCAGTGGCATAGCAAATATCCTGCGCATGGGGACCTTGGATATTGGGAAACTTCTTTTTTAAGGCTGCGATAATGTCTTTGGTCTCGTCCAGGCTGAGGGTGGTCTGGGTGAGGTAGGCTACACGGTTCGGGTCTGGCACGGTCAGAGAATCGACCTGCGCCGGTGAACCTACCACCTGGGTGACAGCCGGGGCTTCGCCCAGCGTGCCGATCACTTCGTCGTGATCACGATGCCCGATCAGCACCAGGGAGTACCCCTCCTTGGCAAACTTGACGGCCTCCACGTGTACCTTCGTGACCAGGGGACAGGTTGCGTCAATCACCCGCAGCTTGCGATGCTCGCTGGCGCGACGAACCTCAGGCGAAACTCCATGGGCGCTGTAGATAACCCGCTCGCCTTCCGGCACTTCCTCCACGCTGTCGACGAAAATGGCGCCCTTTTGCTGGAGTTCCTCCACCACGAAGCGATTGTGGACGATTTCCTTGCGAACATAGATGGGAGGCCCAAAGGCCTCAAGGGCAATGCGGACGATGTCGATGGCACGAACCACTCCGGCGCAAAAACCACGGGGCTTTAACAGTTGCAGCGTCTTGCCTGGATGATTGGACACCATGGGTTGTTTGCGGTCCCCTGCTTTCTTTAAGACTACACTGATCCCCTCGGAAGATGATCTATAAGACTACCCGAGAGTACCTTTTTGGTCAACGTAAGCCATAGAAAGGGCTAGGATTAATAGCGATTGGGGAGTTTCAAGAGGAAAATGGTGCTAGGCGTTAGCCTTGATCATTTGCTCGGCATGCCTGAGCGAGCTTTCGGTGACCTTGGCTCCGCTCAGCATGCGGGCCACCTCTTCGGTACGCTCGCTGCCGGTGATGTTTCGGACCGACGTGCGGGTACGCCCTCCGGATTCCTTCTTCTCGATGAGGTAGTGGTGGTCGGCGAAGGTCGCGATCTGCGGCAGGTGCGTCACACAGAGCACCTGGTTGGTTCGCGCCAATTCTTTCAGTTTCTTTCCGACCGCTTCGGCCGCTCGCCCCCCGATCCCGGCGTCAATCTCGTCAAAGACCATCGTCCGGGGCACGCCCGGGCCCTTTTTCTTGCCGCCCAGCCCTGCTCCGGCTTCAACGCTGGTCTTGAGGGCGAGCATCGCCCGCGACAATTCGCCCCCGGAGGCAATGTGTTCCAGTTGCCGTAACGGCTCGCCTGGGTTCGTCGAAATCATGTAAACGACCTGATCGAAGCCGCAGCTCGTCCAGCTGCCCTCGTCGTCGGAGCCCGTGACCTCAACCCGAAAGGTCGCCTTCATCGCAAGCTCGTTGATTGCGGCCTCTACCAACCTCTCCAGTTTGCGCGCCGATTCATAACGCTTCTTGGAGAGGGCGCGCGCCGCGGTCAAGTATTCCGCGGCGGCATGGTCCAGTTCGCCGCGTAGCCCGCGGAGAACCTCGTCCTTGTTCTCCATCTCCGAGAGCTTGCGCCCTAGGTCCTGACCGAGATGGATGACATCCTCGAGGGCCGGACCGTACTTCCGCTTGAGCCGGTCGAGGGCGGCCAACCGGTCTTCGACCTCAGCCAAATGCTCGGGCGAGGCATGGATGCCGCCGGCATAGTCCCGAACGGTCGCTCCCACGTCTTCCACGCTGATCGATGCCGACTCCAGGGCGGCCAGCGCTTCCCGGAATTTCGGCTCGTAACGGGCCAACTCCTCGAGCTGTTTCCGGGCGGACCGCAGAGTCGCTGCGGTGGACCCCTCCCCTTCATAAAGCAGGTCGAACGCGTTCATGGCCGCGTTGTAGATCTTCTCGGCATTCGTGAGCACCCGCTTCTCGTTCTCCAGACGCTCGTCTTCGCCCGGCTGCAGCCGTGCTTGCTCGATCTCGCGCTTCTGATAGGTCCAAAGGTCGAGCAGGCGCAGCCGGTCCTGCTCGTCGCGCTCGAGTTCCTCGATCCGCCCCTGGATTCCCCTCCAGGCGCCGAATGCCTCACGAACACCGCCGGGTTGCGAGCCTGCGAACGCGTCCAGCAACGCGAGCCGAGCCGAGCCGTCAAAGGCCGCCAGGGTTTCGTTTTGCGCGTGCACCGTCGACAGGTAAGGACCAACCAGTTTCAAAACAGCGACCGTCGCCGGCTGATTGTTGACGAAGACTCTTCCCTTCCCGCCGCTCGCAATTTCGCGCCGCAGGATGATGGAATCATTTTCCGAATCCAGTCCGTTGTCTTCGAGGATTCGGGCGACCGTTTTGGCGGCTGCGCTTTCGATCTCAAACACCGCAGAAATGACGGCCCGGTCGGTGCCCGACCGGATGAGATCGGTGGAGGCTTTGTCACCCAGGAGCAGGGTCAGGGCGTCAATGAGGATCGACTTGCCAGCGCCCGTTTCCCCGGTTAGCAGGTTCAGGCCAGAGGCGAACTCGACCACCAGGTTATCGATGACCGCGTAATTCTCGAGTCGCAGTTCGACGAGCACAGTGATCCAAGGGAAGCCAAACCTTGAGCGCAGCATAGCATGAAAGAGCAGCTGTCAGTTCTCAGTCGGTGGTTCCCACCTGCTTCTGGTGTTCTTTCAAACCCGTTTCTTTTCCTTTAGCTGGCCGATCCGGGAGTAATCCGGCGACCGGTTACTCCGTTTCCCTTGGCGGGTATCCAGCTTGGTTACTCGTAAAAACTGATCATCTGGGCCGGCCGGCCGGTACATCCCAGGGGCTATAATCAACTGTATCGTTCCGCTTCGAAGAAAACCCATTCTGGAGGTCACTCGGCGCTCCGCGCGTCTTAATATCCCCAATGCTCAACGCATCGTGGTTGGCCCTTGTAGTGGGCGGCGAGATTGTCGATCTGGTCGCCGAGACTGGCCCCGTCGCCAAGACTGTCCTCCTGTTGCTGCTGGCCTTCAGCGTTCTTTCCTGGGCCATCATCGTTTCGAAGTGGAGTTTGCTGCGCCGCGCCCGCGTGCAGAGCGGACGGTTCGTGCGTGCCTTCCGCAAGGCCCAGCGCCTGCAGGATATTGCCGCCGTCGCCGACCAGTTCCGCCCCAGCCCGCTGGTGGGAGTTTTTGATAACGGCTTTGAAGAGTTCAAACGGCAGGTCGGCAATCCCACGGGCGTGCTGCGCAATCCGCTCGCGGTTCAGCGCGCCATGCAGATTGCCAACTCCGAAGAGCTGACGCGCTTTGAGCGCAATGTTCCATGGCTGGCGATCACCGGCGCGGTCACGCCGTTTATCGGCCTGTTCGGAACCGTCTGGGGCATCATCGATGCCTTCCACGGGCTGGGCACGGCCGGGGCAGCTACTTTGCGCGCGGTGGCACCTGGAATCTCGGAAGCACTCATCACCACCGCGGCTGGCCTGGCGACAGCCATCCCCGCGGTCATCGCTTACAACCTGATCGGAAGCTCGATCCGCGAATTCGCTGCCCGGGGTGACGACTTCGCGCTCGAGATGCTCAACGCGGTCGAGCGTTCCCAGCCGCAGATGGCCCCGACGGTCGACAGTGCGGGGGTGCGCCGCTAATGGCTTTCACGGCTACCAACGGACGAACCCAGAGCTCCATTTCCGACATCAACGTCACTCCGCTGGTCGATGTCGTCCTGGTCCTGCTGATCATCTTCATGGTGACGGCGCCGGTGCTGCAGTCCGGCATCGAAGTGAGCGTTCCGAAAACTCGCACCGTGAAAGAGATCACCGAGGAACGCGTGGTGCTCAGCATCAACAAGCAGCAGCGCGTGTTTCTCGGTAACGATCCTGTCAACATCAACGAGATCAAAACGAAACTGACGCAGAAGATTCGGGATCCCCAGCATCAGTCAATTTTTATTCGCGCTGACGAAGACGTGCCGTTTGGCGTTTTCGCAACCGTGATGGACGCGGTCAAGGGAGCCGGCATCACCAACGTAAGCATCGTTACGCAACCTCTCAACCAGAATGCAAGCCGACGCTGAAATCTTTCTCGAGCACAGTAAGCTCGGACGGCCGCTGGCTTGGTCGGTGGCTCTCCACCTGGCCTTCACCGGCTTGGTCGTGTTTTTTGGCGTGATTCTTCACGGCCGCGGCGGGAGCTCATGGGGAGCGGGCGGTGGTGGAGAGGCCATGGGCGTGTCGCTGGTCAGCAACATACCCTTGCCCGCCAGCCCGGTGCAGACCGGGAACGTGCTCGCCAATGAGTCCAAGGGCCTCTCTCAGTCCCAGCCGCAAGAGAAGCACGAGGAACCGGAGGCGATCCCGATTCCGGACAAGACCAGCAAGGCGAAGCCCAAGCCCGTCAGCAGCGCGAGCCGTCAGAAAGCCCAGGCGCCCCCGGCCGAAGAGAGCAATGAGGTGCCCTTCGGCCAGGGTGGTCCAGTCAGCGGACCGTACGGCACATTCAGCGCCAAGGGCGCCAAGGGCGGTTTCGGTTTTCAGGGAGGCGGAGGCGACTTCGGCACGGCCTATGCCTGGTACGTGCGCGTGGTGCAGCAGAAGGTATCGGAAAACTGGCTGAAGTATGAGGTCGATCCCAATATCCGCCAAGCCAACCGGGTGTACGTGCAGTTTGACATCAACCGTTCCGGGCAGCCGGGAAATGTGCGGATCGAGCAGTCCAGCGGCGTGCCGTCCCTGGATCAATCGGCGGTGCGAGCGATTCAGCGCATTGACACGTTTGGACCGCTACCGGGCGACTATGCAGGCAGCAAAGTGACCGTCGAATTCTGGTTTGATTACAAGCGCTAGTTCGAGCGAGCGGTTTCGCTCGGCCTGCAACGGCCGGCGAACCGAGACTTATGGTCGAGGAGTCAGAGATAGCCTATGTCCCAAGGCAAGCTGAAAACTTCTACATATCGCAATACGATAAATATTCCTCGAGGTTCCGCCGAAAATATGCCGGTTCATTTTCATGCGGCTTCCAGGATCCCGATGGCGGTGCGTGCTTGGCTTTGTGCGATTGCCGTCCTGGCGGGGATTCCCGCATTCGCCCAGGACTGGATTCGAACCGGAACCGGACTCGGCGTCGAAAAGGTTCGGCTCGCGGCATCGGATTTCAAGCCCAGCACGCAAGACGCGAAAAATGCCGAACTGCTGAAGACCTTTAACGATACGCTCTGGAATGACCTGGACAACGCCGGCATCTTTGAGATGGTGTCGAAGAGTTTCTACCCGCTGGAGGCGCCCGGGAACCCGGCCGAGGTGCGCTTCGAAGCGTGGAGTGGTCCGCCCCCCAACGCGTCCATGCTGGCCTTCGGCGACTTTGGCGTAACCGGAAGCAACCTGGTCGTTCATGGCTGGCTGTACGACGTCAAGAATGTCGGCTCGCCCCAGGTATTGGGGAAGCAGTACACCGACGCAGCCACCGTCGATGCCGCCCGCCTCACCGCCCACAAGTTCGCCAACGAGATCATCTTCCGCCTGGGAGGCGGTGTTCCCGGCATCGCTGAGAGCAAGATCTACTTTGTCAGCGATCGGAGCGGTCACAAGGAAGTCTGGGTCATGGACTATGACGGCTCGAATCAGCATCAACTCACCCATTTGGATTCGATCTCGCTCTCGCCCCGCATTTCTCCGGACGGCTCCCGCCTGGCCTTCAGTGCGCTGGGCAAAACCAGCTGGGAGATCCAGATGTACTCGCTCGATCTCAATCGGGTTCTGTCTTTTCCGCGCTTCGGGGGCACCAACCTGTCGCCGAACTGGTCGCCTGACGGCACCAGACTCGCTTTCTCGTCTTCGCGCGCCGGCGAATCGAACATCTACGTGACCGATGCTGCGGGCGGCACCTTGCACCGTCTCACGACCGGCCGCGGCCCCGATGTCGGTCCGACCTTTAACCGAAAGACAGGTGCGCAAATCGCCTTCGTGAGCGGCCGCACCGGGTTACCGCAGGTCTACACGATGGAAGCCGATGGAACCAACGTCCAGCGCATGACCGATCAGGGTTACGCGGTATCGCCCTCCTGGTCGCCCAACGGGCAATTCCTGGCGCTGGCCTGGTTTCGAAAATACGGGCCTGGAGCGCCCGGCGCCAACGACATCTATCTGATGGACATTGCCAGCAAGCAGTGGGTGCAGCTTACCCACGATGGCGGACGCAACGACTTCCCGTCATGGTCCCCCGACGGCCGCCACCTCGTGTTCCAGTCCAGTCGTTCCGGAACGGAACAGATCTGGACGATGCTGGCCGACGGAACCAAGGCTCAGCAACTGACCTTCAGCGGCCGCAACTCGCAACCAAATTGGAGTTGGAAGTAAGCAGTCAAAAATGTAATGATGGAATTCCTACTAAAACCGTCATCATTCCCTGCGTTTGCGGAGAATGTTGGCCCGCAGCGCTGGTCTTAGCCGCTTGTCCGATGCTGGGCATGCGTTTCCACTGGGAGGAGATTGTGAAACACCTGAAAATGAAGTGGGTCACTCTCGTATTCATTCTTGGCGCCGTCATGATGTTGGGCGCCTGCAAGAAGAAAGTCGCTCCGCCGCCGCCCCCCCCGCCCCCCCCGCCCCCGGCACCGACGGCGTCGCTGTCGGCAAATCCGAATTCGATCGACAAAGGGCAGTCCACCACTCTGACGTGGCAGACCACCAACGCGACCGACGTCAGCATCGACGGGATCGGCGCAGTCCAGTCGAACGGATCGCAGCAGGTGACCCCTTCGGACTCAACCACCTACCACCTGATGGCAAAGGGCACGGGCGGCACCCAGGAGGCCACCGCCCGCGTGACCGTAAATGCCGCACCCCCACCGCCACCGCCGCCGGCCTCGGCGACTGAGGAAGAACTGTTTGCGCAGCGTATCAAGGACGTCTACTTCGACTATGACAACGATGCGATTCGTTCTGACCAGCAGTCTTCGGTGCAGGGTGATGCGGGGTTCCTCGGCCAGCACCCCAACATCCAGTTCACGGTGGAGGGACATTGCGACGAACGCGGCTCGACCGAATACAACCTGGCGCTCGGCGATCGGCGTGCCAACGCCGTGAAGAACGCGCTGACTCAGGCGGGCGTCAATGCCAGCCGGGTCAAAACGATCAGCTACGGCAAGGAAAAGCCGTTCTGCACCGAGTCGAACGAAAGCTGCTGGCAGCAGAACCGCCGTGGCCATTTCCTGTACCAGAAGTAGATACCAACAAGGAGCCGGGGCGGCGGCATCGAAGGTTTCGTCCCGGCTCTGGTCGCTCGCTCGCCATCGGGCACCACCTCGAGCGAAGTCCGGGAGTTCCCCGTGGGATACTGAGAGCGTGCAGACAGAAGGACCTATGACTATGCAAAAGATTCCCCAATTCTCGAAAGCCTGCGCTCTATGGGCGGTCTTGTGGCTGGCCGCACCCTCGTACGGAGCAAGCAAGGAAATTATTCAATTACAGACCCAGGTGCAGCAGTTGCAGGAACAGATGTCGGCCATGAAGCAGAGCTTCGACGAGCGCATGGGCGTCATGAAGAACCTGGTCGAGCAGAACACCGACGCCGCCAACAAAACGACCGCCGCGATCACGGCCCTGCAGACCAGCTTGCAGAAACAGCAGGGCGACTCCTCCGGCCACGTGGACCAGCTTTCCGGACAAATCCAGGCGCTGAATGATACGATGGATGAGTTGAAGGTTCGCCTCGCCAAGGTCAGCAAGCAACTCGAAGACATGCAGTCGGCGCAGCAGAGCATCGCGGCGCAGCAGCAGGCGACCCAGGCCCAGGCCCAGGCGCAGGCCCAGGCCCCCCCGCCGGACGTGTTGTATGCCAACGCGCTGCGGGACTACAACGGCGGCAACGCCGATCTGGCGACGAAGGAATTCTCCGACTACGTGAAGTACTACCCCAACACTGATTTGGCCGGGAATTCCTACTTCTATCTAGCCGAGCTTCAGTTCCGCGCGGGTAACTACGCCCAGGCAGTCACCAATTATGACCTAGTCCTGCAGAACTTTCCGAGCGGCAGCAAAGCCGCTTCTGCCCAGCTGAAGAAAGGGTTTTCTCTGATCGAGATGGGCCAAAAAGATGACGGAGTACAGGAGCTCCGCCACCTGATCCAGCGTTATCCCAAAACCAACGAAGCCGTGCAGGCTCGGGAGCGCTTGCGGAAGCTGAGCGCATCGAGTCCCGCCAAACCGGGAGCTTAGTTGGGCGCGCTCGGCAGCTAGCACCGCAGGCCTCACCCGGACGTGCAAGGGCGATCGGTCGCTGAAACCGCACAGATCGCCCCTTACCTTTCTCGCTTGCAGGAGAAACAAACCCTTTGCCTGAGGAAATCTTCGAGCGTACTCTGAGCATGTAGCTGAGACCGGTTCCTGCCGGCTGCATGTCCGATAAACGGGAGCATTCATTCATGAATATCAAGGACCAGGACCGTGAAAAGGGAGCCGTAGAACAGGACGAACGTACGCAAACCGGAAACACCTCGATGCAAGGCCAACTGGGACACCGGGACCAGGATCCCATGCTCAAAGCTGCGGATACCGATTTTCCTGAGCCCGGCGAGAGTCCGGAACACACGGGCGGGGCGGAGAGCATGAACGAGCACGACATCGACGAGGTTGCCTGACTCCCCCTTCGATCGGGCAGAATACAACCGAAGAACACGCCCGCCGGCCGCCAGGGCGATTCTCCTCGGAAATCGATCGGCTAGCGGAGCTCTTCCATGCATTGCTCCAGCACTTGCCGGCTGGGTCGGGTGACTGATTCCGGTAAGGTTGCCAGCGGCTGGTCGGTCATATCGAGCAGATCGAGGAACGTGGGCGCCGTCGGATTCACGTAAAACACGCCCGTCAGCACTTCTTGTTTTTCGTGCGCCTCGAGCAGCCGGTGGATCGCGTCGATCCGATGGGTCGGATCATAGTCGGGCTCGAGCTTGCGGAGCCGCAGCCGTGAGCCATCGTGCATGGTCACTTCGATGGTCGTGCCCGGGTCGTACTCGACATCGATTTCCTCGAAGTGTGGCACGAAGTTGATGTCTTGCAGCGGCTCTTCGTGGTCTTTCATGTATTTGTAGGACTTCGTCGAACCATCGTGGTCGTTGAAGGTCACACACGGGGAGATCACGTCGAGCATGACCGTGCCCTTGTGCGCGATGGCAGCCTTCAGCATGCTGTGGAGCTGCCGCTTGTCGCCGGAAAACGATCTCCCCACGAAGGTCGCACCCAACTCGATGGCGAGCGCACAAGTGTCGATGGCCGGCAGATCGTTCACCACGCCGGTCTTCAGCTTGGATCCCAAGTCGGCGGTTGCCGAGAACTGGCCCTTGGTCAGCCCGTACACCCCGTTGTCCTCGATGATGTAAATCATGGGCAGGTTGCGACGCATCAGGTGGACGAACTGGCCGATCCCGATCGAGGCGGAATCACCGTCGCCGCTCACGCCCAGCGTGATCAGATTCCGGTTGGCGAGCATCGCTCCGGTGGCCACCGAGGGCATGCGCCCGTGTACGGAGTTGAAGCTGTGCGAGCGGCTCATGAAGTAGGCCGGGCTCTTCGATGAGCAGCCGATGCCGCTCATCTTCGCCACGTGCTCGGGCCTCACACCCATTTCAAACATCGCGTCGATGATGCGCTCGGAGATGGCGTTGTGCCCGCAGCCGGCACAGAGTGTGGTTTTGCCGCCTTTGTAATCGAGCACGGACAGGTGAATGCGATTGGTCTTCGGAGCGGGAGTGCTGGGAGTGGTCGCCATCTAGTTGCCCTCCATCGTCATGATCTCGTCAGTCACCGAGCGCGCGTCCAGGGGCAGTCCGTGAATGTGGCTGACGCTGCGCAGGCGCGGGGTCAACTCGGGTCGCGCATCGAGCTTCAGCAGGCTGAGCATCTGAGCGTCGCGATTCTGCTCGACCACGTACACCCGGTCGTGCTTCTCGATGAACTCATGCACTTCCCGCGTGAACGGATAGGCTCTGAGCCGCAAGTAGTCGGTTTCGCATTTGTACTCCTTGCTGAGCTGATCCCGGCTCTCGACGATCGCCCAATGCGAGGTGCCGTAGGCGATGATGCCGATCTTCGATTGATCCGCCGATACGAGCTCCGGCCGCGGGACAAAGGAGCGTGCCGTCTCGAACTTCCGGTTGATGCGCTCCATGTTGCGCTCGAAGTCGTCCGGGCGCTCGCTGTATTGCGACCGCTCGTTGTGGCCGCTGCCTCGCGCGAAGTAGGCTGCCGCCGGATGGTCGGTTCCCGGCAGCGTGCGATACCCGACACCATCCCCGTCCACGTCCTTGTAGCGCGCAAAGCTGCCCAGACGCTCCAGATCCTCACGGCTGAGCACTTTGCCGCGCTTGATGGGCGTCTGGGGATAGTTGAACGGATCGGACATCCAGTTGTTCATCCCCAGATCGAGATCCGACATCACAAAGATAAGCGTCTGGAATTGCTCGGCCAGGTTAAAAGCGTCCTGCGCCATCTCGAAGCATTCCGAGACCGAATTCGGAATCAGCAAAATGTTCTTGGTGTCGCCATGGCTCAGGAAGGCCGTGGAAAGAATGTCCCCTTGCGACGTGCGCGTGGGCAGGCCGGTGGAAGGTCCGACGCGCTGGATGTCCCATATCACGCCCGGCACTTCGGCGTAGTAGGCCAGCCCGGCAAATTCCGCCATCAATGAAATTCCGGGTCCGGCCGTAGCCGTCATGGAGCGGGCCCCTGCCCATCCGCCTCCGACGACCATGCCGATGGCAGCCAGTTCATCCTCGGCCTGCACGATGGCAAATGTTGCCTTGCCATCCGGACCGATGCGGTGCTCTTTCATGTAGTCGATCAGGGTCTCGACCAGCGACGAAGAGGGCGTGATCGGATACCACGTCACCACCGTCACCCCGGCGAACATGCATCCCAGGGCGGCTGCAGAGTTTCCATCGATGATGATCTTGCCGGCGGTCTTGTCCATCCGGGCAATGTGGAACGGGTCCTGCTTGCCGAGGTTCGAGGTCGCGTAGTCAAAGCCCGCCTGGGCAGCCGCCATGTTCAGATTCGCAGCCTTCGCTTTCTTGGCGAACTGTTTGCGGACCGCCTTCTCGACTTCGGCCATGTCGAGGTCGAGCAATTGGGCCACGACTCCGACATAAATCATGTTCTTGACCAACTTGCGCAGCTTGGCCTCGGGACAAACGGTCGCGACCAGCTTGTCGTAGGGTACGGCGTAGAAAACCAGATCATTGCGCAGGCTGCTCAGATTCAGCGGTTCGTCGTAGAGCACTGCCGCGCCCGCCGCCAGCGACATCACGTCTTCCTGCGCGGTCTCCGCATTCATGGCGATCAGAAAGTCGATCTCTTTCTTGCGAGCGACGTAGCCCTCCTTGTTCGCCCGGATCGTGTACCAGGTGGGCAGACCCGCGATGTTCGACGGGAAAAGGTTCTTGCCCGAGACCGGCACTCCCATCTGGAAAATGCTGCGCAGCAATACGGTGTTGGAGCTTTGTGAGCCTGAGCCGTTGACCGTCGCGACCTGAATGCTCATGTCATTGACGATCGGCTTCCGCCCCAGGCGGCCCGTTGCATCCTGGAGCGTTACGTCCGTGGTAGCCATCCCTGTCCTTCCTTCTTGGTGCGAGCGGGCCTGCAGCACGCCCGGGCGCGGCACGTTTGGGGAGTGAAAACTCTTTAGTATACGGGAACGGAGCGGAGATTCACAGCAGCCCGGAGAGTTCCGCCGAGGCCGTACCAGCCCTGAAACTAGCTCTGGATCCGGTAGAACTGGGCCATGTTGCGAAACTTGTCGTATCGTGATGCGATCAATTCCCCGGCAGGCTTTTTCTTCAGCTCTGCGTACTGGCCCCGCAGGACCCCGTCCAACAGGCTCGCCGCGCTCTCGTGGTCGGTGTGGGCGCCGCCTTCCGGTTCGGGCACCACGCCATCGATACAGCCCAGCTGGCTCAGATCAATCGCCGTGATCTTCATGGCCTCGGCGGCCAGGTCTTTTTTGGTCACGTCGCGCCACATGATGGAGGCGCAGCCCTCAGGCGAGATCACCGAGTACACCGCGTTTTCCATCATCAGCACCCGGTCCGCAACCGCGATCGCCAGCGCCCCGCCGCTTCCTCCGACTCCGATCACCGTGGCAATGATCGGGACCCGCAGCCGCGCCATCTCCCGCAAATTCCGGGCAATGGCCTCACCCTGGCCGCGTTCTTCGGCGCCCAGGCCGGGATGCGCCCCGTCGGTGTCAACAAAGGTGAAGATCGGCCGCCCGAACTTCTCGGCGATATGCATCACCCGCAGGGCCTTGCGATAGCCTTCGGGATGCGGCATGCCGAAGTTCCGATAGGCCCTCTGCTTGGCGTCGCGGGCTTTCTGCTGTCCGATCACCACCACTTCGTCGCCGTGAAAGCGCGCCATCCCGCAGACGATGGCGGGATCATCAGCAAACCCGCGATCCCCGTGAATCTCGCTCCAGTCTGTGAAGATTCGTTCGACGTAGTCCAGGGTGTAGGGCCTCTGCGGATGGCGAGCGAGTTCGGTCCTTTCCCATGCCCCGAGACCAACCCGTACCTGGCGGCGCAGGGCATCCACGCGCTGGTGCAGCTGTTCGATCTGACGGCGCGTCTCGTCGTTCTGACCAGGCACAGCCTGCAGCTGTTCGATCTGCTGTTCGATTTTTGCCAGTTCTTGTTCAGCTTTCACGCGCACTTCCAGTTTCCGGGCGTCGCCGTTCCGGTCAGACCAATGGGTCTCCACCATGGACAGCAGGAATTCCGCACCCGATACGACCTGGCCGCCGTCGAAGTTTGGGACAACTTCGGGCTCGCCGGCTTTTGCTTTCCTGGATTTCGGGACTTTCATCCGCCGCCGATCTCAATTGATGATGCGCACGCTGCCTCGCCCGCAGAGTTCCTCGACGCGCGCGATGAAATTGCGATCCGGATGCACATTATAGCCTTCCGCTTCCATCACGACCATGAAATCCCCCGGGCGTTCCACGTCAAACAACACCCGGGCGTCCCCTTTGCGCTCGGTGAAGAGGCTGTGCAGAGCATCTACCGTGTTCTCGGTGGAGCCTTCGGCGGGTATGCGGATGCGGAGCGAGCGCGGCAAGGGTACTTTGGCATCTTCGAGCGGAGTGATGTCGGCAACCGTAATCTTGGGATTGGAGCCCTCTTCCACCCGCACTCCCGCTCTCACGAGCACGGGTACTTCCAGCTTCAATTTCTCCTGCAGGCGTCGGTAGGCTTCGGGGAACACGATCATTTCCACCGAGCCCGACATATCCTCGAGCGCAGCTTGCGCGTAAAAGTCGCCCTTCTTGGACTTCAGGACTCGCAGGTTGCTGATGATGCCCGCGGTCGTGATGGTCTCATCCTTGCCGGTGGACGCCTTCATGGCGCCCAGGTCTGAGATGCCGATCGCACTCAGGCCTTCGAGTTTGTCGGTGTACTTCTCCAGCGGATGGCCGGTGATAAAGAACCCGAGAATTTCTTTCTCGGCTGCGAGCCGCTGGTGTTCGTCCCAGTCGGGAACATTGGGGAGTTGCTCATGGGTGAGCGGTGCTTCGTCCTGCTGAAACACGCCAAACAAGCCATGCTGCCCGGATTCGGCATCGCGCTGCACCTTCTGGGCACGCTCGATGGCCGGATCGATGACTGCCATGAGCTGCGCACGCCGGCCCAATGAATCCATGGCTCCGCTCTTGATGAGCGACTCGAGCACTCGCTTGTTGAGCAAGCGCAGGTCGACGTTCTCGGCAAACTCAAAAATGTCGCGATAACGTCCCAGCTTCTTCCGCCCCGCTACGATTGAATCGATGGCGTTGTGACCAACGTTTTTCACCGCTGCGAGTCCGAACCGAATTGCCTGCTCGTGCGGAGTGAAGTTCGCATCGGAAACATTGATATCGGGGGGCTCGACCGCGATGCCCATCTCGCGGCACTCGTTGATGTATTTCACCACGTCATCGGTGTTCCCGGTGACCGATGTCAGCAGCGCCGCCATGAACTCGATCGGGAAGTGAGTCTTCAGATAGGCGGTGTGATAGGCGAGCAGCGCGTAAGCTGCGGAGTGTGACTTGTTGAAGCCGTAGCCCGCGAACTGCGCCATGAGGTCGAATATCTTCTCGATCTTTTTGGCCGGGTAGTTGCGCTGGGCCGCTCCTTCCAGGAAGCGCTCGCGCTGCTGGGCCATCTCCTCGGCTTTTTTCTTGCCCATGGCACGACGCAGCAGATCGGCCTCTCCCAACGAGTAGCCGGCCAACCGGTTGGCGATCTGCATGACCTGTTCCTGATAGACGATCACGCCCAGGGTCTCTTCCAGTATTTCCTTCAGTTCCGGCAGTTCGTACTCGATCTTCTTGCGGCCATGTTTCCGATCGATGAAGTCATCGATCATTCCGCCCTGGATCGGTCCCGGCCGGTAGAGCGCGTTGAGTGCGGTGAGATCTTCAATCGAGTTCGGCTGGTAGCGGCGCAACACGTCGCGCATGCCGTGCGACTCAAACTGGAACACGCCGGACGTCAGCCCTCGATGAAAGACTTTCTGGTAGGTTTCTTCGTCTTCCAGAGGAAGCGTCGCTAAATCGACGGTCTCCCCGCGGGTCTGGGCGATCAGCTTGATCGTGTCATCGAGAATCGTCAGCGTGGTCAGCCCAAGGAAGTCCATCTTCAACAGGCCGAGCTTTTCGATGGCCACCATGTCAAAGGCCGTGACAATTTCGTCGTTCTTGGTCTTGTGCAGGGGAACAAGCTCGGTCAGCGGACGGGGAGCAATCACGACGCCGGCGGCGTGTACTCCTGAGTTCCGGACTAACCCTTCAAGCTTCTTTGCAGTCTCGAGCAATTCCCGGATCTGTGAATCCTTTTCGTAGGCGTCCTTGAGCTGCGGGGATTCCAGGATTGCCGCCTCCAGCGTGATGTTCAGCTGGTTGGGTACCATCTTGGCGATGCGGTCCACATCGCTGTAGGGCACGTCCATCGCGCGGCCCACGTCCTTGATGGCAGCCTTGGCGGCCATGGTTCCGAACGTAATAATCTGCGCGACGTTCTCACGGCCGTACTTGCGGGTGACGTAGTCAATCACCTCGCCCCGCCGGTTCATGCAGAAGTCGATGTCGATATCCGGCATCGAAATGCGCTCCGGGTTCAGGAAGCGCTCAAACAGCAACTCATGTTGCAGGGGATCAATATCTGTAATACCGAGGGAGTATGCGACCAACGCGCCGGCGGCCGATCCGCGTCCCGGACCTACCGGGATATCATGCTCTTTCGCGTACCGGATGAAATCCCAGACAATCAGGAAGTATCCTGAAAATTTCATCTGCTGGATGATCGCAAGCTCTCGAGCCAGGCGTTGTTCGTAGTCCGACAGGGGATGCTTCAAGCGGCCGGCGCGCTCCAGCCCGCGCAGCACTTCCAGTCGCCGCCCAAACCCCCCCCGCGTGACATGTTCGAAATAGCTGTCGAGGGTAAAACCAGCCGGAACATCGAAGTGCGGAAAGGGGCTGCTGATCTTTTCGAGCGTCAGATTGCAGCGCTCGGCAATATCCAGCGTGCGGGAAAGGACCGACGGCGCGTCCTTGAAGACGCGATACATTTCGTCGTGGCTCTTGACGAAGAACTGGTTGCCTTCGAACTTCATCCGGTTCGCATCCTGAATCGACTTGCCGGTCTGAATGCACACCATTACATCCTGCGCATGCGCGTCGTCCTCGCAGAGGTAGTGGCTGTCGTTGGTCGCCACCAGGGGCAGACCCAGGTCGTTCTCCAGCTGGAACAGGCCGGCATGAATGCGGTGCTCCATCTCAAGGCCCTGGTCCTGAATTTCAAGGTAGAAGTTCGTCTCGCCGAAGATGTCGCGGAAGCCAGCTGCTGCCTCGCGCGCCGCCTCATAGTTGCCTTCGGTCAGGCGCTCGGCCACTTCGCCCTTCAGACATCCCGAAAGCCCGATCAGTCCTTTGGAATGCTCCGCCAGGAATTTCTTGCTGATGCGCGGCTTGTAATAGAATCCATGCAGCGAAGCCTCGGACGTGATCCTGCTGAGGTTTCGGTACCCTTCCTCGTTCTCCGCCAATACCAGCAGATGGTTGTAGGAATCGCCCTCGGGAGCCATCCGCCCGGTGTGGTGATCCTGTTTCTTGCAGACGTACAACTCGCAGCCGACGATCGGCTTCACTCCGGCTGCTCTCGCGGCATTCACAAAATGCACGGCGCCGAAGATGTTGCCATGATCGGTCATGGCAACCGCCGGCATGCCAAGTTCTTTCACGCGCTTGACCAGCTTCTCGACGTCGCAGGCGCCGTCGAGCATGGAGTAATCGGTGTGCAGGTGCAGATGGACGAATTGGGACATGGGCTGTGCGCTCACCAATCTTCTCAAAGGTTCGATTTCGTGCTGGCTGGATAAGACTGCGGGCGTTTCAGTGCAGATAGCCTATCACGGCGCGCTGGTTCACTCGCTGGCCGTCGGGCTCGGGACCGCGAAGTCCACACCCCGTTCATCATTCAGTTTCATGGTGGCAGCAAGGTCGATATCGGCCAGCGGGATTTTCTTGGTCCGATGATCGTCAAAGACCACGACCATCTCGTTCGCGATCGCGTAGTTCTTCACTTCCTGGATGCGCTTGTCCAGAAAGACCAGCACCGTGGTCATATCGTTTTCGACTTTCGTCTCCGCGCGTACCGGAGGTTGGGGCACGGTCGCCGCAGAGTCCTGGCTCGACTCGCGCTCCTGGCGCAAGTCTTGCACCTGCCGGCTCAAGTCGTCGATCTGGCGAGCGGTCTGCTGGGCCGCGTAGTCATCCTGCGAAGAATCGTAAGCCGAAGACGAGTTGTACCAATCCCCATAAAACGGATCGTAATAGCCGCCGTAGAAGTAGGGATAGCCATAGACCGGGTAGGTTCGGAAGCGAAAACGATCATGGAAGTGTTCCCGGTGCTCGCCTCCCGGCCGGCGGAATGGCCGACGGAAGTTATTCTGGAAGCGCACACTCGGGCGCGGAGAGGCAAAGCGAGCCGGAGCCGAGGCTCCCACAGCTCCGCGCGGGCCAAACCCACCGTGTCCCGCAAACCCAGGATGTCTCGCAAACCCAGGATGCCCCGCAAACCCAGGATGCCCCGCAAACCCACCGTGTCCCGCGGACGAAAAGCCACCATGCCCGGCGAAGGACCCACCGTGCATTCCGGACCGCTGCGCCCAAACCGCTTGGGGAAGCGCCAGCACGATCAACGCCGCCGTGAACAAAAGACGCCGCATGCACCTATTATATCTCCGTCTCAGCAGCGCCCGCCCGGGAATTAGTGCTTTTTCTTGTGGTTGTTTGCCTTCTTGGCGGGGGGCGCGGCGGATTGCTTGGCCGGCTTCGGCGGCGCCTGCTTGACAGGACTCGGCTTGGGTGGAGCTGCCGGTTTCCCCTTCGCTTCCGGCTTGGCAGCGGCTGGCGGCGGTGGCGCCGCGACCGCCGCAGCCTTCCCTTTCTTTTTCCCCGGGCTGTTTGCAGGCAGGGGCGATTCCGCTGCAGCGGCCGCTGCGGCAGCCTTGGCGGCGCGGCCCCGCTTTGCGGGCGGCGGTGGTGGCGGTGGCGGAGGCGGAGGAGCGAGGGGCTTCAGGAATTTCAGCGTCTCTGTGCGCGACCGTAGCTTGCCGTCCAGCAGCAGCATGAACACGTCGTGCGCGATCTTGGGATACTCCGCCAGTTGCGGCGTGATGTGCAGCTCGGTCATCTCCGGCAACGGAATCTTCTGCTGCACTTGGCGCCACTTCGTGAAGAAGTTCTTGATTTTCTGCACCACGGTTTGCTGGCGCGCCGTGACCGCCAGGAACAGGGTCATCTCGGGGCGTGCGCTCGAAAGCACTTGCCAGGTGCGCGAAGGGGTCGCGGATTCCTTGCCAGTCAGCTTCTTGGCAAGATCCTTCGCGTTGTCTTCCAGATCCTTCCACGCCTCCACCAGTGTCTTGCGCGGAATCAGCTTCCGCATGTCGGCGATTTCCTTGTCGGTGAGCCGGGAAGTCAGGAAATACATCACCGCCGGCGCCGGATCGGGCTGGTACCCCAATTCGTTCATTTGCTGGCGCGTCTTCATCAGCTGGCTCAAGCCGTTGGTATCCACCTTGGCAGTGGTCCAGTGTGTGCTGAGGACTTTGAGCCAGCCCTCCTTCTCCAACACGCGCACGATATGCAGGGGGTCGTCTTCGTAGGCGAGTTGTTCGATCTCCTGGCCGATCGCCTTGTCGCTAACGTGCTCGATGTAGTTGTTTTCCTTCGCCGAGTCGTAACGGGCCTGTGTCCGCTCTTCAAGCGGCCAGTGGAAGCGCGCTGCAAAACGGCTCGCCCGGATCAGCCGCGACGGATCCTCCACGAATGCGTAGTTCTGGAGGATGCGAATGAGCTTCGCTTCGATATCCGCCGCCCCGTTGAACGGATCCATCAACAGCCCGCGAGAGCCTGGATTCAGCGACAGGGCCATGGCGTTGATGGTGAAATCCCGGCGGCGCAGATCTTCGATAATCGTGGCCGGAGTGACCACCGGCGGCTTGCCCACCTTGTCGTAGCGCTCGGTGCGGGCCATGCTGATCTCAGCCCGGACGTTGCCCGGCAACTGCAGGAAGAGCGTTTTGAAGTCCTCATCGGCGGCCGCCACCACGGCGCCGGCGCGCTCCAGTTCCTTTTGGAGTTTTAAGGGATTTCCCTGGACGGTAAAGTCCAGGTCGCGGATGGGGAAACCACTGATGATGTCGCGGATTGCGCCACCGGTCAGGTACAGGTTCATCCCGGCTGCCCGGGTTATCTCTTGTACGAGATTTGCACCCTTTTGCTGGTCCGGCGTCAGCCGGATTTCCATGGTGTAGATGTAATCGGCCATGCCTTCCTACGCGTGCACTAAGACCAGCTGGACTGTGGATTTGCACAGGATCTCCACAGGGTCACAGTTAGGGGTATAAGTGGCCGCGGCCACCCCGACGTAAGTGACTCTATACAATGGGCTTAGATTTCCTGAGACGGATCGCAGCAAGTTACAGAAAATAACACAACGTTAATCTTTTGGCTACTGCGATCGCGCAATTTGCGTCCGGGCCGGCAAAAGATGCGAAAATCCAAGGGGCGCGGGCGATCACGCCGCGCGCCACGGGCCCGTTCGGCGCAAGATCCACATGCCCTCAACTCACAAGAAGGTGATAGTCCGCAAGATCGATCGGGATTCGATCTCCGGCTACGTCTCGCCCGCCAATTTCGTGCAGGACGGCAAGCTTGAGCTCTTGAACACGGCTGGGAACGTCGTGGGCATCGACCTGCGGGAGATCAAGGGCGTCTATTTCGTCCGCGAGTTCGGCGATTCGGAATCGCTGGTTCGCAAGACCTTTACCAGCCGGCCCCGCACTGAAGGCCTGTGGGTGCGGTTGAACTTCAAGGACAACGAAGTCATCGAAGGCCTGATGCCGAACGACCTGGCCCAGCAGATCGGCGACGGGTTTCTCATCAACCCGCCTGACCTGCGCTCTAACACGCAGCGCATCTTTGTCCCGCGCACGGCCCTGGAATCGCTGACGGTTCTCGCCGTAATCGGTGGGACACATCGGCAGCGCAGACGGCCGGAGGACCAGCGACAGGTGCCGATGTTCGAGCCTTAGGGGTTTCGCTCCGAGCATCACGAGGAGTTGGCCCGAATACGACCCTCAGGCGCGCCCTCCGCTACAATGCACGGGTTGCAAAGCGGAAACCCTCTATTATGAAACTCTCCCAACTGGCCGCAGCCCTGCACGCAACCCTCGAAAATGGCGCCCCTGACACTGAGATCACCAGTGTTGCAGGCATCGAAGAAGCCTCCTCCGGCCAGGTGACCTTCGTGGCCAACCCGAAATACGCCTCGGCGGCCCGAACGACCCGCGCTTCAGCCGTGATCGTTTCCGAGAATTTCCCTGCCATCTCGGCAGCCATTCTGCGTTCCAAGAACCCCTACCTCACATTTGCCCGAGCCATCGAGTTGTTTTACGACGCTCCCCGATACGCTCCTGGTATCCACCCGACAGCAGTCATTCACCCCACTGCCAAGATTGGAGCGAACCCGCACATCGGCCCGCTTGTGGTCATCGATGAGCAGGCCTCGATCGGGGATCACGCGGTTCTGCTCGCGCATTCCGTGGTTTATCGGGGAGCGACCATCGGGGACAATTTCTTTGCCCACGCGCACTCGGTCGTTCGTGAGCATTGCCGCCTGGGCAACAACGTGATCCTGCAAAACGGAGTGATCATTGGCGGGGACGGTTTCGGATTCGCCAAGGACGAATCCAGCCGCTGGCGAAAAATCGTCCAGTCTGGGCCAGCCGTGCTCGAGGACGACGTGGAGGTGCAGGCGAACGCCTGCATTGACCGCGCCAGCGTGGGTGAGACCCGTGTGGCCCGCGGCGCCAAGATTGACAACCTCGTCCAGGTTGGCCATGGATCCCGCGTCGGGGAGAACACCCTGCTGTGCGCCCAGGCTGGATTGGCGGGATCGACCGACGTCGGCAAGAGCGTTATTTTGGCTGGCCAAGTTGGGGTGGCAGGCCACTGCAAGATCGGGGACGGGGTGATTGCCACCGCGCAAAGCGGGATTCCGAACGATGTTCCGGCGGGAGCCGTCGTCAGCGGCTATCCCGCGATCGACAACAAGCTTTGGCTGCGCTGCTCGGCCGCCTTCAGCCGCCTTCCCGAGATCATGAAGTCCGCGCGTCAACGGGCAAAAACAGAGGCAGAATAAGTCGCAGGGTCGTCTGTTCACCGCAGGTGGAATTTCACTTCCACGACCACCATGGCGGCGACTGGAATCCCGCCCTTGGTCGCGGGCTTAAACCGCCATTCGGAAACCGCCGCCAAGGCACGGTTATCCAGCCCTTCACGCAAGTGCTGGAGGATCTCGAGGATTTCAGGAAAACCCTTTTCGTTGACGATCACCCGCACCCGGATGGTCCCGGAAACCCGCTTGAACAATGCCTTCTCGGAATATCGGGGCTCGGGTTTATAAACCGCCATCGGCCTTACCAGGGAATCGGCACCTATGGCGTACACGGGCCGGTCGCCCGCCAGCGTGCCCACCCGCCCTCCGGGCGCCGACTTGCCGATTTCATCCAGGTCGGGGCGAAGATCCACGGTCGACATCCACTCGGCTGCCATTCGCTTTTGCAGATCTCCCGGAAGGAAAATCCGGGCCAGCAACCTGTCCATGTCTGCGGGGGTCTCGATCGTCATCGGCAGATCGATGATGACGTGGACGCCGCGCTCCACGGTTACAAGCAGGAGTTTCTTTTCCTCGGTTGCCGGATTCAACACCACGATGACTCGTTCGCCATCAATGGCCACCTGACCGGATTTCACGGAGATTTTTTTGACCTTGAACAAACCGCAGGTCGTCCAGGGCTCCCCAGTGGCCGCCCGGCTGGGATGCCCTTCGAGATTGAAGTGAACGACGTCATAGCTGATGGGAGTCCGCAGCGAGAGAAGTTTCTCCGTATAAGTCTTTCGCAGGTCCCGCTCGAGATCATGGGCACTGGCGGCAAACAGGAAGTTCGCGACGAGGATAACGACGAGCACCGGAAGAGCTGACATCACACGGGACTCTGATACTCCGAGGGTAAGCCCTGATCGATCAGGGCCCGCACTTTTTTCATCAAGCACTCCCGGCTGCCAAAGTCTTCCGGCTCAATCGGACTGTGAAACACAATCTTGGCGGTTCCGGGTGAAATGCGAAACCGCCCCTTCGGCATGATTTCATGGGTGCCTACAATCGTCACCGGCACGACAGGCACGCCGCACTCCATCGCCAGGTAGAACGGTCCTTTCTTGAATGGCAACAGCTTGCCATCGAAAGACCGCTTCCCTTCCACGTAGATGGTCATATTGATGCCCTGCCGGATAACGGCAGCCGCAGCCCGAACGGCCGTGATGCCCGAGTCGCGGTTTCCGCGGTCGACCGGCACGAGCGACCCCATGCGCATGGTCTCCCCGAGAATGGGGTAGCTGAACAACTCCTTCTTGGCCATCACCGAGGTCCGCCGCGGAATCAACGGCAACAAAATCGGTGGATCGAGGTTGGAGGTGTGATTGGACATGAAGATGTAGGTGCGCGTCGGGTCAAGTTTCTCGAGACCGATCGGCTGGACCTTCACGCCCACGAGCTTCACGCCCGTCCATGCACCCCACATCCCCATGCGATAAAGGAAGGTCACGTCGCGCGTCAGCAGCGTCCATGGAAAACCAAGAATGGCGGCGACGGGGAGAGCGAGCGCCCAGAAGGTCAGCATCAGGATGGTTCGGATCAAGGATGAGTGTCTCCGGCGGGCTCTGATTCGCCTCTCAGCCAGGCAGCACGCCGGGCCTTCTGCTGAGCCGTGCTATTTTCCACGTCCCGCAGCTCAAACTCAACTTCTTCTCGCGCTCCGAGCCTCCACTCCAATTCGTGCTCGCCCCGACGCTGCCGGACGAGCACCCGGAGATTGTCCCCGGGATGCAGCTCCTGCAGTCGTGCTGCCCAATCGGAGCCCACCGGCTGGCTGTTGATCTGGAGCAGCACGTCTCCTACGGACAAACCCGCTCTCTCAGCTTCGCTCGTCGGCTGCACGCGAACGACAACGGGTGGCGCATCGAAATTGCGGGCCGCGGCGAAGCCCGCGTCGGCGACGGTCGTGGTTCGGCGTTCCACACGCAGCCCGACTGGGCCGAAAAAAACGTCCCAGGGAATCTCCTGTACGCCGCTCACATATTTTTGAAAGAAATCCGAGAAGTCCGCATGCCCCACCTGTTCGGCCGCTTGTCTGACGCCCGCAGAATCCGGGAAGAACTTTCCCGCGCGCGCAAAGTTCTGGTTCATCCACAGGAAAACGCCGCGCAGGCATGCGGTTCCGTGGCTCGTATCGCGAATGGCAAGATCCAGCGCCACGCCCAGCATCTCCCCCTTGTTGTAGTAGGAAACACTCCGCTGCGGCTGGTGGTAGTCGTTGTACTTCTCCAGCCACGCGTCGAGACTGGACTCCTCCGCCGATTGCGTCAAACGCGCCGGCCGGCGCTGCAATTCGGAAATCTGGTCTCCCAGTCGTTCGAGGTAGCGGCGCTCATCGAGCAGTCCGGCCCGCAGCAGGATGATGTTTTCCACCGTGCTGGTCACGCCCTCGCTGAACCACAACGCGCGCGTGTAGTTCTCCCGGGTGTAGTCCACCGGTTCGAGCGATTGCGGCCGGATTCGTTTCACGTTCCACAAGTGGAAGAATTCGTGAGCCGTGACGTCATCGAGGGCCTGCAGGCTGTCTTTGAGCCCACGGGCATTCAGATCGATCGCGGTCGAGTCGGCATGTTCCATGCCACCGCCGCCCGCTGATCTCGGGAAGTGGTACAGGAAGAGGTAACTTTGAAACGGGCGATCTTCCATCCAATCGGTGGCGGCCGCCACGATTTTGCGGACGTCGCCAACAATCTTCTCCAGCTCGTAGTCGGACGGGTCTGCATCGACCACCACACGGTAGTGTCCCCCGCCCTGGTCAAAGTCCGCTTCCGCGAACGTGCCAATCTCGACGGGAGCATCGACCAGCCGGTCATAGTTTGCCGCCTCGAAACCGTCCGCCGATCCCGCCAGCGCGGTCGCAAACTTCCAGTTGGCGGGAAGCTCGGTGAATCTCACCTGCACCGGGAGCGAGCGTGCCCGAACCGAAAACATCAGGATCTCCGCCAGGTTGAAGAAGGCATGGTGATCGTTGACCTGCGCTCCGTAGGGGCCGGAGTTGTCCGCAAGGATTTCGTACTCCAGGATGGCGCCATCGTTCGCGCCGTCGATCTGCCACGTCGTCTTGTCCAGCTTCTGAACCGACAGAGCCTCGCCTGCGCTTCCCCTAGCCTTCACCCAGTCGATGTATTGCGAGAAGTCCCTGACCTGGTAGAGGGCATTCCACACCGGCAATTGCACCTGGAGCGATTGATCCCCGGCGGGCAACTGCAATTGAACATGAACAAGATGGTCGCGGTAGGCGGCGAGCGACACCGTGTATCGGAGTACGCCGGGGATGACGTTTCGGGTCGCTGCTTCCTGGGCGAAACAGACCACCGAGCAAAGCCACATCGCGCCCAAAAGGCAGGGCGCGTGCCAGATCAGTGGCGGTCGGATCATGCTTTCGCGGAGGCCTCGATCGAGTTCGTCGGCCTCAAAGCCGACATGGCGGCCTGTAATTGTTTCAATCGAGCAGGCAGCTTCTCGTAGATCCCATCGAAGCCGCCGTTGGACAGGATGGCCACGACGTCGCCCGAGCGCAACTCGGGCGCGATCGCTTGCACGATGCCGTTCGTCCCCGAGATGATGCGGGCGCGTTTACCGTGCTGCTCGACGTCAGCCCCGAGGGCCATCAGATCGAGCCGCTCCGCCTGTGGAATCGCATCCGACTTGAACACTCCTGCGACAATCACTTCGTCGGCAAGCGCCAGGCTGTTGGCCAACTCGCGCTGAAACACATTGCGCCGCAAGGTGTTGGACCGCGGCTCGAGAATCACCCAGAGTCTCGCGCCCGGATAGCGCGCTCGCAGCGCGGTTAAGGTCCCGGCAATCGCGGTGGGATGATGCGCGAAGTCGTCAATGATCGTGACTCCGTTCACTTCCGCCTTTACCTCGAGACGGCGCTTCACGCTCTTGAAGGTTTTAAGTGCCGCCTGGATCTGCTCCCGGGAAATGCCATATTCGGAAGCCAGGGCGGTGGCGGCGACTGCGTTGAACACGTTGTATTCGCCCGCCAGCGCGAACTCGAAATCGCCCCAGGGCTGTCCGCCGCGCAATACCGTCCAGGAAGTGCGCGCCGGCTCGAAACGCAGCGCCGTGATCTGCCAATCGGAGTTCTCGCGCGATCCATAACGCTCCACCGGGCAGAATGCTTTCGCGATGCACCGGGCAATGCTCTCGCCGGTATCGAACGCGACGATCCGGCCTCGCCTTGGTACCAGGTTCACGAGCCGCTTGAACGCCGTCTCGACCGCATCCAGATCCTGGTAGATATCAGCGTGATCGAATTCCACCGAGGTCAGGACGACCGAATCGGGGAAATAGTGGAGGAATTTCGGCCCCTTGTCGAAGAACGCGGTGTCGTACTCGTCCCCTTCAAGGATGAAGTGTTTCCCTTGCCCAAGCGCGAAGCTCGACCCGAAATTTTCAGCAATTCCGCCGATCAGAAACGATGGCTGTTGCCCCGCCGACTGGAAGATCCAGGACAGCATCGACGTCGTGGTGGTCTTGCCATGCGTTCCGGCAACGAGCAGCACTTGCTTCCCGCGCAGAAATTCGTCATGCAGGATTTGCGGCAACGAACGGAATGGAATGCGCTCGTCGAGTATGTGCTCCAGTTCAACGTTGCCGCGCGAGACCGCGTTCCCCACCACCACCAGGTCGGGCCGGGGCATCAGATTGCTCACTTCAAACGGCTGGGCCACCGGAATCCCGAGGGAAGCCAAAAAGTCCGACATCGGCGGGTAGGCCGCCGCATCGGAGCCGGTCACACGAAAACCGCGCTCGTTCAACATGCCCGCCAGCGACGCCATCGCCGTCCCGCAAATGCCGATCAGATGAATGTGTCTCTTTTTCGCCATGGTGTCCCCGAACCTGAACAGCTACGCCGTGGTGGCGGCCTCCAGTATCTTAAGCTGTGCCTTGCCTTGGTTCACGTTCAATGCCGCGTGCACCCCAATCGGAAGGGTGATGTTCTTCCGGGTCACGTGCCCCGAACCCAATCCGTACGCCACCGGGATCCCCAGGTCCCCGACAATCCTCAGGACGACTTCGGCGAGCGTGTAGCCCTGCTCTTTGGTTTGCGTGCAGTCCAGCATTTCTCCGAACACGATTCCCTTCACACCGTCCAGTTTCCCTGCCAGCTTCAATTGCATCAGCATCCGGTCAATCTGATAGGGCCGGGCATTGACGTCTTCAAGAAACAGAATCGTGCCCGAAGTCCGGATCTCGTGCGGGGTTCCCAATGAGGCCACCAGCAACGACAGGCAGCCACCGTACAGGACGCCCTCCGCCGCGCCCTCGACCAGTCCTTCGACCGGCGAGTTGGTTCCGCCGCCCGCTTCCCAGTCCGCCAGTCCGCCCAGCGCCGCTTCCCAGGATGGAAGATCCACCCCATCGTCGTGCGCAAAGTCTTTGGTGACCATCGGCCCGTGAAAGGTCACAAATCCTGCCGAGTCGGCGAAGCAGGTCAGGAGCGTGGTGACGTCGCTGTAGCCTACAAAAATCTTCGGATGCCCAGCGATCTTGCTGGGATCGAGTTCACCCAGCAGATAATTCGTGCCGTATCCGCCCCGGGCGCACAGGATCGCCCGAACCTCGGGCCGCACGAACATTTCTTCCAACTCGGTCGCGCGCCGATCGACCGACCCGGCAAAATACCAATCCTGCTCAAAAATCGAATCGAAGTACAGTGGCGTGTATCCCAGTTGTCGCAACCGCTTGCAACCCTTCTCCAGAAGTTCACGGCTGATGTTGCTGGCAGGCGCAACGATGCCCACCGTGTCTCCGGGGCGCAGGGCGGGAGGCTTGGTGCGAACGGTCTGGGCGGTGGGAAGGCTCAAGCCCTCATCCTAAACGAAAAACTCGCCGCGGCAGATGAGCCGGGCGGGCCCGCGCAGAAACGTTTCCTTTTCGAAGCGCACCAGCTGAAAGCCTCCGGGGGCATGCACGCGTACCGGGGACTTGGCTCGGCCGCTCGTGATCGACGCGACTGCCGCCGCGCAGGCACCCGTACCGGAAGACTGCGTCTCCCCGACTCCGCGCTCGAAAAAGCGGACCTCGATCAGGCCAGAGTCCGGAATGGTTACCAGCTCAACATTCACGCCCTGGTGAAAGGACGTGTCGCGCTGGATGGCGGCCGCCCGGGCCTGCCAGTTCGGCCAGAACTCATCGAGAAAGACCACGAAGTGTGGGTTCCCGATCGAGACGGGAATTCCCCTGCTCTCTCCGAAGGGGGTTCGAACAACCCGTTCTGTGCCGACTTCGGGCACACCCATGGCCGTTTCAAACTCGTAATTCGACCCGCTGTGGGCTGTCAGGGTGCAGGTCTTGAGACCCGCGCCTGTCCGGATCACCACCGATTCCCTTTGCTGCTCCGCGCACAAGTACGCTGCCACGCACCGCGTACCATTGCCCGAAATCTCGGCTTCGGAGCCATCGGCATTCAAGAGTCGGGCTTCGGAGTCCGCATTCTTCGCCGGCCACAGCCACTCCACGCCATCCGCCCCCACCCCGTTGTGGCGATCGCAGATTCGCTCGGTGAACTTTCGAATGTCAGCAGGGGCCAGAGCGCCGTCGATGATGAGGAAGTCGTTTCCGCACGCGCTTGCCTTTGTGAAGGGAATCACCATCGCGCCGGACTCACTCGTGCTCAAGGGCGCCCAGCGAACTCACGCTTGAGAAGGTTGTGGACTGGTGCAGCAGGATATTGATCTCGTCCTGATCCTCGCGGGGACCATCCACGGAGAACAGCACACGCACGTTCCCCGTCGTCCCGGCGACCCGGACGTTCTGCATCGTGCTATGCACCTGGTCAAGCACCCGGTTCAGCTCGACGAGCAGCCCTTCGGCGTTCGCTCCGGTCACCTCGTATGTGAGCAACATCGACTTCAGGGAGAACTTTCTCTCCAGCCGGCCGAGCAGCGCCAAGGCCACCAGGATCATCCCGGTCGCAAAGACCGCGGTGAGGTAGAGTCCTCCGCCGGCTGCCATTCCCACCGAAGCCACCACAAACAGCGTAGCCGCCGTGGTCAGTCCGACCACCGAACCCCGCGCGTGCAGAATCGATCCTGCCCCGATGAAACCGATGCCCGGAATGATCTGCGCAGCCACGCGGGTGTGATCGCCGCCCAGACTACCGGCCAACTCGCTGGAGAGCACCGTGAACATGGCAGCCCCGAAGCAGATGAACAGGTTGGTGCGCAGGCCGGCGGGCTTGCGCCGGAGTTGTCGTTCCAGTCCGATGGCGCCGCCCAGAAGCGCTGCCACCAGGAGCCGGACGATGGTGGACGAGATTACCGTCCCCATTTCCGAACGCAGCACACCCATGGTGTTGTGGAAGTCCGGCATAGGTCAGCGGAGAACCGGGAGCGACTGGATTCTATCACCTTAAAAACACCCTTCTACGCCTTCGGCAGGCACGCCGAGTTAACCTGGCTGATTCCCGGATCAGGCCTCGCACCCTCGTTTAGCGCGCGCGCAGAATGGTTGCAGTTCTCTGCCCGGGCACCGCTATGGTAGCCACCACCGGCAAGTTGCGGGTGTGCACAGCCTGCCAGACCGTATCGCCTTCGAAGGCAACCACGAAGTCCGCGTTTTGACCTGGATCCGCCAGCGCTCGCTCCCACAGCCCTTCCGGATCCGACGGCTGCTTAAAAACCCGGTGGTTCCCTTCATGGATGGCGCGGTGCAGGGGAATGCCGGCGTGCTGCAGGGCTCCGACATGTTCTCCCAGATACATCAGGAAGCTTGACCGGGGGGGGAGCTCGTTCAGTTTCTGGGCCAGCTGCTCCTCCAGTTGGAGTCGTGTTCGGGAGTTGACCCAGGCTTCCCGATAGCAGCCCGGCCCCGCTCGCCACACGCCAGCATAGCTGCCGGCCACGAACATCGCGCTCAGCACGGCCAAGCTCGGTTGGGCAGTTGCGCTCCTGGCAAACGAAACAAGATAGTAGGCAGAGATTGCCAGAAAGACTGCGAGCGCCGGCAGCAACTGCACGCCATACCGGATGTTGTAGAGGGATTGCGGCCACCACACCGGCGTGAAGATCGGCACGCCCCCATACGCCACCGCCAACATGTAAAACGGCACCGGCAGCCACAGCAAAAGCAAAGCAGCCATTCGCCGGTTGCGCCACGCCATCAGCGCGCTGCCCAGCAGCGCCAGGAGCAGCCACGCCCGCTGCCAGTTTCCTTCTCCTATGCTGAACTCACCTGCCTTCACGAAGTACGAGGCTGCCACGGAAAGATTGCCGGTGCCCGGATGGGGGGGGAAGCCTGCCACGGCGGTCCTCTGTTCGATCGCCTTCGCGGAATAGGGCCCGTTTGCGAATTCCAGCGGGTTTCGATAAACAATCCCGTTGTAGGCAAACCACAAGCAAGGAACCGACGCGGCCGAAAGCACAAACATCAGGACCTCCCTCCGGGCTCGCGGGTTGTCGGCCCGCCACGCGCTCAACACGGCTAAGGCGGCGAGCACAGCTGCGACGAACCATCCGTCGTAGCGCGTGAGACACGCGCCGGCCAGGCAGAGGCGGCATTTCCAAAGCGATCGTGGGGCGCCAGCGTCCCCCGGTTCCAGGTTTTCTCGCGTCCTCTCCCAGAATTCACGAAGGTGCACCACCGCCCATATGAACAAAGCCAGATAGAGCGATTCGGTCATCGCCGTGGCCTGCAAGTACAGTAAATTGGGATTCAATCCATAAATCGCAGCCGCGAACCAGGCGGTCGCGCGCGCGGGCGACTCCGGTTGCCCGGACCAGGTCATTGCACCCCGGACCAATCGAAAAATCCCCACGACCCCAAGCCCATAGGCAATCATCGAGGGGATCGACCCGCCCACGCCGCTCCGCCACATCGAGTTCGAGACCAGAAAAGGAATCATCAGCAGGTGCGGCAAGGGTAGCCAGACGGTGCCCAGTTGCAGAAGGCCGGGAGTCCGGGAGTCGAAGACACGACGCGCAATGTTGATATGCGCCACCGCGTCCCCATAGAGAAGAATGTCTCCGTGTCGAAAATAGACCAGCACGGCTGCGACCGACGCGCACGCTGCCAGTCCCACGACCCACGCAGTCTCGCGGTTCCAGCGCCGCTGGGGAGGAAAGTTCATTCGAGGTGAGTCAATTCGCGGAACACCTGAAAGCGTGCATCGATTTCTTCGCGGGTCAGGGACTGCAGCCGTTCGGTGCCAAACCGTTCTACCGTGAACGATCCCATCACACCGCCGTAGAACAGAGCGCGCTTCAACACCTCGCGGTTCAATTCCCCCTGCGACGCAATGTAGCCCATGAAGCCGCCCGCAAACGAATCGCCGGCGCCGGTCGGATCCTGCACCTCCTCGATGGGCAACGCGGGCGCGCGAAAAGGATGGTGGCCTCCACCGAAAGCTCCCGCACGAAAGAAGATCGTCGCACCATATTCGCCGTGTTTGATGACCAGCGCTTGCGGCCCCATCGCCAGCACCTTCTGCGCCGCTCTCGGCAGGTTGGTCTCCCGGGCGATCATTTTGGCTTCGGTGTCGTTGATCAGCAGGACGTCCACCAACTTCAGCATCTCGGCCAGTTCACGGGGCGTCCCATTGATCCAGAAATTCATCGTGTCCCCGCCCGCCAGGCGCACTCCGTTCATTTCGTGGCGCACGGTTGCCTGCAGCGACGGGTGAATGTTTGCCAGGAACAGAAACTCGGTGTCGGCGTACTCTTTCGGAATCTTGGGCTGGAACCTCTCGAAGACGTTCAGGTCGGTGAAATCAGTCTTCGCCTCGTTCAGGTTGTCGGTGTAACGACCTCCCCAGCGAAACGTCTTGCCCGGCGCGCGCTCGATTCCGTGGGTGTCGATGCCGCGCTTTTTCATCACGTTCTCATGCTCGGCGCTGAAATCGTCACCCACCACCGCGACGACGCGAACTTTCGCGAAATAGCTTGCGGCCAGGGCGAAATAGGTGGCTGCGCCGCCCAGGACGTTCTCGACTCGCCCCGAGGGCGAGGCGATGTTGTCGAATGCTACCGAACCAACGACCAATATGCTCATGATTTGAATGTGTGCCTTATTTTTCGCGGGAGAGGTATTTGTCCAGGATCAGGCTCAGTTTCTGCCGGGTTGCCGCCGGAATCTGGTCGCGCTCGGTGAGAATAGCGTGCGCCAGCGCCGAACCGCATTTGCACTCGCGTGCGGCGGGCAGTCCGGCCACCGTCTCGCGGACGACACGGGCCGCGTTTTCTGCGTTTTTCACCAGCACGGCGACGATTTGATCGACCGTCACGGAATGGTGATGTGGATGCCAGCAGTCGTAGTCGGTCACCATCGCCACGGTCACATAGCAGATCTCCGCTTCGCGCGCCAGTTTCGCCTCCTGCAGATTGGTCATGCCGATCACATCCATGCCCCAGCTGCGGTACAGGTTCGACTCCGCCTTGGTGGAGAACTGTGGCCCTTCCATATTCAGATACGTCCCCCCGCGCTTGCCGGTAACGCCCACCTTGCTGCAGGCTGTCTCTACCACCCGGGAAAGCTGCGGACACACCGGATCTGCGAACGCGATGTGCGCCACCATGCCGTCGCCAAAGAAGGTGTCGACCCGGTGGCGCGTGCGGTCAAAGAACTGGTCGGGGATCACGAAATCCAAAGGCCTGTGTTCTTCCTTCAGCGACCCCACCGCGGACACCGACACGATCCGCTCCACCCCAAGCTGTTTGAAACCATAGACGTTGGCGCGGAAATTCAACTCCGTCGGCAAAATCCGATGGCCCCGCCCATGCCGCGCCAGAAACGCAACCTTGCGCCCCGCCAGTGTCCCGAGCACGTACACGTCCGACGGATCCCCGAACGGCGTTTCCTGCCTCACCTCACGCAAGTCGGTGAGCCCGGGCATCGAATAAAGCCCGCTGCCCCCTACGATTCCGATTTCCGCTTGCGACAAACGCTCCTCCTGAATTCTCCAAGCCGACAACAAACCGACGATTATACAAAAGCCGCTCGTTACGGATTGGGAGATTCCGAGCATTCGGCGGTCCAGACCTCTCTCGACCGACTTCCACGAGGTCTCGCGAAGCTACAATCGAAGGCATGAAGCTCGTTACCGGAGTTCTTTGCGCTCTGATCCTGGTCGCTTCCCTGTCCGCCCAATCGGCTCCCAAGCCCGTCACGGTTCCCATCACGCTCGACCATAACCGCACCATCATCGACGTCTACCTGCCGCTTCCCGATGGCAGGACCAAGCGGGTTCGCGCATGGATCGATCCTGGTAATCCCGAGCTTTGGATCACTGAGGCTCTCGCCGGCAAGCTCGGTTTGCCCCTGTCTGGCGATCGGAAGCCGGCGCTCGACGGCAAGCAGCGCACTGCACAGGCGCCCAAGGAACTACAAATCGGCGGCCTTACGATACCCCTGCAGCCAATCCAGGAAGCGCATGCGGTGGTCGACCGGGAAGCCGTCGCCGCCGGTTGCAGCGCCGAGATCAACCTGCCCACGACCGTCCTGCGCAACTACGACGTCCTGTTTGACTATCCGAATCGTCAATTCACCATCGGACCGCCGGGCTCGATCCCCTTCCGTGGAACCAGCAACCAGGCCATCGTCAACTCCCAAAACGGTCTGCTTCAGGTGGCCAGCAAGATCGGGGGCCAACCCTACAACATCGCGCTCGACGTCGGCTCAAACATCAGCCTGCTTTCCGCCGAGTTGATGACGAAATGGCACGAGGACAACCCAACCTGGCCGTCCATGGTGGGCGCCATCGGACGTGCCAACATGTGGGGCGCCGATACCGAACCTCATTGGGACCTTCTCCGAATTCCCCGCATTGAGTACGGATCCACTCCGCTCAGCAATGTCGCCGTTGCGAGCTTTCCCGACCAGTTCCTGAAGCGGTTTGAGACGCGAGCAGGTTCGCCGACCATCGGATTAATGGGCGCAAACGCGTTTCTCGATTTTCGCGTCGGCATCGACTATGCCCACCGCGCGGTCTACCTCCAGCGCACCAATGCCAAGCCTGCCCCTGACATGGATTTCGTCGGCTTGATCCTGCGCCCCGAGCCGGATCAGCGATACACGATCCTGGGCGTCGCCGATTACGACGGTAAACCGTCCGTGCCGGATGTAAAGGCCGGAGACGTTCTGCTCGGTGTGGACGGAGCCCCCGCCACCGGCGCCACCATGGGCCAGGTGTGGTCGCTGCTGGGAGGCATCCCGGGACAAACCCGCTCCCTGACTGTCGAACGCGACGGACGGCATTTCACCGTCGACGCAACCGTTCACCGTTTCCTGTCTGCGGCGCCGAAAAAGAGGAAACACCCTTAGAGCTGCCGCTACTTCCCTCCAGAGGCGGGGAACAGCTCTCGCTCGATTCGCCCGCTGCAGTCTTCGTCCAGGCCTTCGCTGACCAACACGTTGCTCCCTTGCACCTCAATGATCACCGTTCCTTCTTCCGTCATCCAGGAGTGTTTCCCGGTCAGAGTGTCGAAGCTGTATCCGCCAGGCTTGGCCTTCGCCGGCAGATCTTCGAGGTCGCGAACTTGCTGGTAGCGCTGCTTCAAGCCCTTGGCGTAGACCGATCCGAATTCGGCGGCTCGTTCCGGGCTCGACCATCGGGAAACGTACAACAAACCCAGGGATTTCGAAGCATCGCTCTTGGGTCGTACCGCGTAGTAGTAGCCACCCCGCCAATCGGGATAGAGTCGCTGTGATTTTTCCCTGCCCCCATACTGTTCGATCAGGATCGCGACATCGAATTCCCCGACCGCGCCCGCATCGAACCGATCGTAGTTCTTGAAGGCACTCTTGAAGTCGGGCATCTGCATGAGCTCGATCTTCTCTCCGGCGAGATAGGTCTCGGGCTGCATGATCTCGCGCGTCGTCCGCGGCGGACGGTGAAACGCACCTGCGTATGCCTTGTCCTTTCCCACCTTGGTCAGCAACGTTGCCTCGAAATCGAGCCCGTACCGGTATGGAAAAGTGAGCGCTTCCTTGATGAACAGCGGCGCATTACGAAACTCGGTCGAATCCGTAGTTCCTTGCATCATGGTCGCCTTGAGGGTCTGGACGATTTCCGGGGAATCGACGATCGACTGATGCGTCGGCGCCAGTTCGTAGTCGAGCGAGACCACCATCGCCTGACCTTCTACCACGGCCTGGTGCGCGGACGAGATCTCGTCGTTCTGGACGTCTTCCGGAGTCGGTTCGCCCTTGCTGGTTGCCAGGTCCTTGTCTCCGGCCTTCATAAATTTATCCAGGTCGAACGACTGGTCCTGGAGAGCATGTGTCAGTTCATGGGCCATCACGGGTTTCTGCTGATCGGGGTCTACCCAGTCGAGCATGTTTACGGTCTTGGTTTCCGGATCGTAGTAGCCCTCGACTTGCTCCCGCAGCAACCCCAGCAGGAACGTCTGGAGATCAAAGTCCCGGGGGAGCAACCCCCACTTCTTGAGGATCAGTTCGGAACGTCGCAAACGTTTGGCGTCTTCGTCATCTTCCATGTGCTTCCGAACGAAGGCGACGACCTGGTCACGATCGACCAGCCGCTTTTTCACCTTCTCCCGAATGGGCAGGGAGGTATCGGCGCTGGCAAACTTAAGAAGATCGTCGATCGACCGAAACAACTGCTCGGCTGCCTGCGGCGAGATTTTCTTCTCGGAATCGACTGCCGGAGCAGTGCCTTGCGGCTTGTCCGGCGCGCTGCTCCGCGCCGGCGCAGGTTGACTCTGCGGCTGCGCGCTCTGGGTCCACCCCAGGCAAAAGAGCCCAATTACGATCCATCCGCTTGTGCAAAGACTTCGAGCGACTTTCCGGTAGAATTTCTGCAAGTTCACCCTTCCGGTTACCTTATGTCTGAATCCGACCCACGTTTGGCCGCCGCCGAGCATTTCCGCCGGGCCTACGAACTGCAGATGAACGGCGACTATGCGCGGGCGATCGAGTTCTATACTCGCTCGATCGCCACCTTCCCGACCGCGGAGGCGTACACCTTCCGTGGCTGGACCCATTCTTTCTTGCGCGCGTACGGCCGAGCGATCGAGGACTGCCACCAGGCCATCAAGCTCGATCCCGAATTCGGCAATCCCTACAACGATATCGGCGCCTATCTGATCGAACAAGAAAAATGGGACGACGCCATCCCCTGGTTCGAAAAAGCAATGGTCGCGAAACGCTACGAGGCGCGCTGCTACCCGTACTTCAACCTCGGCCGCGTCTACGAGCACCAGCGCAAATGGGAGAAAGCCAAGAAGTGCTATGCGCAAGCCTACGCGATGGACGAACGATACATTACAGCTCTGACTGCGTTCCGCAAACTGTCGGCGGCCTTTAACTGAAGTCTTGGCCGGGGGTTTTCGCCCGCGTCCTCTGCCGGTCTTTTCCTGCGATCGGCGCCCGCCCTGGCGCAGTCGACGGGCGATCAAGACCCTTTCGCCACCCGCTCAGCGACCCAGTCCCCCACTTCCCGGGTGCCCAGCGCTCCACCGATATCCTGAGTTGTCTTTCTCTGACGCACGGCTTCGAGCACCGCCGCCTCGATCCGCATGGCTTCCTCTCCCAACCCCAGGTGACGGAGCATCATCGCCGAGGTCAGGATCGCGCCCATGGGATTGGCCAAGTTCTTTCCCGCAATCGGGGGCGCCGACCCGTGCACCGGTTCAAACATCGACGTCTTGCCCGGATGAATATTGCCGCTCGCCGCCATGCCCAGCCCCCCCTGTAAGCCAGCGGCTAAGTCGGTAATGATGTCCCCAAACAGGTTGTTGGTGACGATGGCATCAAACTGCCGTGGATCGCGCACCAGTTGCATGCATAGTGCATCCACGTACATATGTTCCGCCCTGATGTGCGGAAACTCCCGGCTCACTTCCTTGAACACCCGCTGCCACAATCCTCCGGCGTGTGTCATCGCGTTCGACTTGTCACTCATCAGGACCTTGGTGCGCCGGCTCCCATCCAGTTTCGTGTGCTTCTCGCAATAGTCGAAGGCATAGCGGATCACCCGCTCCACGCCCTTGCGGGTGTTGATGTCCTCCTGGATCGCAATTTCATCTTCGGTACCCTGCTTGAAAACGCCGCCCGCATCTCCATAAACGCCTTCGGTGTTCTCGCGAATCACCACGAAATCAATGTCGTCCGGTTCCACACCTTTCAAGGGGCAAAGGGTCGCATCCAGCAAGCGAACCGGGCGCACGTTCGCATACAGGTCCATCTTGAACCGCATTCCCAGCAGGATTTCCTTGGCATGAATGTTCGTCGGCACGCGCGGATCGCCGAACGCGCCCAACAGGATCGCGTCGAACTCGCGCTCCAGCATGGCGAATCCGCAGGCTGGAACGGTAACGCCGTCAGCCAGGTAACGGGCGGCTCCCCAATCGAACTCCGTGGTCTCAACGGCGGCGCCGGACGCCGCCATCACCTTGACGGCTTGTGGAATCACCTCTCGCCCAATGCCATCTCCGGGAACTACTGCGATTCGCTTTCCTTGCGTCACGAGCACAGAGCTTACCAATTGCGGCGTCGCATTGCCATCCGTGGCGCGCGCCCGGTGCACCGGTCCTGCCAGCCTCCGCTATAATCAAAGGGTCGAACTTATGTCCACGACCCCACATCACGAAGTGGAAACCGGTCCGGTAGGGGCGCAGGGAGCCTCTTCCGGTAAGGTGCGCGACGAGTTTCGCGCCTTGTGCTCCGCCAGCGGAGTTTACGAGCTGGGTTCGCGCGTGAAGATTCGGCTCACCGGCAGGGACCGCACCCGTTGGCTGAACGGCATGGTTACGAACAATGTTCGCGATCTCTCGGTCGGAGGTGGCGTCTACACCTTCTTGCTGAATCCGCAAGGCCACATCCTGGGGGATCTGCACGCGTTCAGTCTCGGAGAACACATCCTGCTCGAGACCGACGAGGCGCAACTGGAAAAGATTCTCGCAACCTTCGACCACTACATCATCATGGACGACGTCGAAGTCACGAAGGTCACCGACACGATCACGATCGGGATAACGGGACCGACCGCAGCTCAGGTTCTCGTTGCCGCGGGTCTTGACGTGCCGGCACTGCAGCCCCTGCAGGTCGCAGATCTCGCCTCGCGCGGGCACAACATGACCATGGTCCGCGTCGGCAGTGAGCGCTATCCTTCTTTCGAGCTTTGGACCCGGCCGGAACCCGGCCCAGGGGTGCGCGCTGCGCTGCTGAGTGCAGGTGCCACACCGGTCGGATCGGAAGCACTCGAGCTCTATCGCATTGCACTCGGCGTTCCGCGGTATGGGCAAGACATCCGCGAGCGCGATCTGCCTCAGGAGACCGAACAGCAGCGCGCGCTGAACTTCAACAAGGGATGCTATGTTGGCCAGGAGATTGTCGAGCGCATCCGCTCCCGGGGCAATATCCACCGCAAGTTCACCGGCTTTCTGGTCCACGGACAACCTCCGGCTCCGGGTACGAACATTCAATCGCAGGGCAAAGACGTTGGCTCGGTCACGAGTTCCGCTGCGATCCCCACATCCGACGGTGAGCAGACCGTAGCGCTCGGCTATATCCGCCGCGAGGTGGGCAACGCCGGCAAGGAAGTCCAAGTTGCAGAGTCAACCGCGGTTGTCACCGAGCTGCCGTTCGCTTCGCTGCTCACCCACTAGATGAAAGAGAGAAATATGGCTGAGAAAAAACAAGACACTGGCTTCACTGTCACCGATCGCAGGCTGTTCACGGCGGACGGCGAGCTGCGCGCCGATGTTGCGGAAGAGATGCCGGTCCCCGAACCGGTTTCGCAGGTGGTCGCGGCCAGCTCCGCCGCGAGTGCACCTCCAGCCACGGTAGCCGCGGAAAGCACTGATCCGAACGCGCCGCCACCCCCTTCGGCGGCCGAGCAGAAGGCGAATGCCGATGCCTACCGCGCCTCGGCCAAGGAGCTCGATACGCGGGTCGAACTCAGCGGTCACTCTGCCAAAGAACTGGAGATGACCTTTGAGCGCTTTATGGCGTCGCTCTATATGAGCGCCATGCTCCAGATGGGCATGATGCACGAGGAAGGCGGCCAGCCTCGCATCGATCTGATCGGCGCTCGCCAAACCATCGACACGCTCGGCCTGCTCCAGGAAAAGACCAAGGGCAACCTGACGTCCGCAGAGGAAAACTTTCTGCAGAATTGTCTCTACGAATTACGCATGGCCTACGTCGAGGTAACCAATTCCCTGGCGCGCCCGGCTCAGGCCGCGCCCGGGCAAAAGGCAGCCAGCAAGGTCCGATGAAGGCAACGCTCACGGTGCTAGGCAGCGGCACGTCGATGGGCGTACCCACCATCGGTTGCACCTGTGCCGTGTGCCACTCACCGGATCCGCACGACCGCCGCACCCGCCCCTCGGTGCTGATCGAATATGGCGGCAAGTCGGTCCTGATCGACACCACCCCGGATTTCCGCGAGCAGGCCATTCGTGAACGAATCTCGCAAATCGACGCGGTCCTCTACACTCACACCCACGCCGACCACATCCTTGGCATCGACGATCTGCGTCCCCTGAGTTATCACCGCGACGGCAAGATCCCGTTGTACGCGCGTCCTGAGGCGACCGAGTTCATCCGCAACATGTTTCGCTACATTTTCGACGCGGACTACAAATTCGGTGGACTTGCACAGCTGGAACTGAAGCCCGTCGCCGGCAAATTCGACCTGTTCGGAGTCGCGGTCGAGCCCATTCCCGTCATCCATGGAGATACGGAAATCTTCGGATACCGCCTTGGGACGGCCGCTTACCTGACCGACTTCAGCCAGATTCCCGAGTCCTCATTCCCGCAGTTGCAGGGACTGGATGTCCTGTTCCTGGACGGGTTGCGCCACAAGCCGCACCCCACGCACTCGACGGTGGAAAACTCGATCCGCATTGCCGACGCATTGCAGGCCAAGCGGGTCTTCTTCACCCACATTTGTCACGACTTGCCCCATGAAGCGACCAACGCTGCCCTGCCGCCGCACGTGCGTTTGTCATTCGACGGGATGAAACTGGAGTTTGAGATCTAGCGGAGATTGCGGGCACGGCCCGCTGCGTTTCAGTGTTCGATGCAGATTTTCCACAAACTCGAAGACGTTCCCGCCGATTTCGGCCCGACGATCGTCAGCGTCGGCAACTACGATGGCGTCCATCGCGCCCATCAGGCAGTTCTGAAGGATATCGCTGAACGGGCGCGGCAGCAGCACGCCCGTTCGGTCGCCGTCACCTTTGACCCGCACCCCGTGCGCATCCTCCGGCCAGACTCCGGCCTGAAGCTGCTGACCCCCACTCCTGAAAAACTTCGCCTGCTCGAACAGACCGGCGTCAACGCAGTGCTCTTGCTACCTTTCGGCCGCGACCTCTCGCTCCTCACCCCGCGCCAGTTCGCCGAGACCATCCTGAAAAAAAAGCTGCACACTCAAGAAGTTCACGAGGGCTTTAACTTCCATTTCGGACACAAAGCAGCGGGAGACGTAAACATGCTGGCCGAGCTCGGTCGCGAAATGGGCTTCACGGTAAAGATCTTCGACGAAATGACCCTGCGCGGCGAGCGTGTCTCCAGCAGCCAGATCCGCAAACTGCTGAGCGCCGGTCGCGTCAGCCGTGCGCGGCACCTGCTGGGTCGCCCCTTCGCTATCCTCTCGACACCGGGCCGCGGGCGTGGTTACGGCAGCAAATACACCGTCCCCACGATCAACCTCAGCCGCTACGATGAGCTCGTCCCGCAGGATGGCGTCTACATCACCCGCACCCGAGTCGGCCAGGAATGTTTCGACTCGGTGACCAACGTCGGCAACCGTCCCACCTTCGGTGCGGACTCGTTCGCGATCGAGTCCCACCTCCTGGGTTTCCATCCCATCGAGCTGGCCGCCGAGACAGAAGTTGAGGTCTTCTTCCTGCAGCGTGTGCGCGAGGAAATCAAGTTTGGGTCCGTGGACGCGCTGCGCGAGCAGATCGCCAAAGACGTAAACAGGGCGCGACGTTATTTCCGCCTGGCGGCATTCGCGGCGGCGTAATGCGCAATCTCTAAAGGGTCGCCTTGCGACCGGATTCCATTCCAGATCCTTCGTGTCCTTCGCGGTTCCACTTGAGACTCTGAAATGGGGGAAATCGGCTCGTAAGTTTTTTCAATTGCCATCCGCGAACAGAGCCCTGACAATCTCCCGCGATGCCCGACGCGACCTTCTCAACCGTCACCGTCGCCCAGCGCCGTACGCTCATCGCCGCCGCTCTCGGCTGGATGCTGGACGCCTTCGACACCATGCTCTACGCCCTCGTCCTGGCGCACATCATGCGCGACCTCGGTATGAGCAAAGCCACCTCCGGCTTCCTCGCAACGCTCACGCTGCTCGCCTCCGGCATCGGCGGCATCTTGTTCGGCTTTATCGCCGACCGCATCGGACGCAAGCGTGCCCTGATGCTGAGCATTCTCACCTACTCGGTCTGCTCCTTTGCCTCTGGACTCGCGACGTCGATCCTGGTCCTGGCCGCGTTCCGCTTCATCCTGGGTCTCGGCATGGGTGGCGAATGGAACACGGGAGCTACCCTCGTCGCCGAAACCTGGCCCGCCGAACTACGCGCCAAAGCCATCTCGATCGTGCAAAGTTCCTGGGCCATCGGATACGCCCTGGCCGCGTTGGTTGCGGGCGTCGTTCTCCACTACGCCAACTGGCGCATCGTCTTTTTTATCGGGGTGCTGCCCGCCCTCATCACGTTCTGGATCCAGAGCCGGGTCCCGGAATCAGCCCTGTGGCAAGAACACCAGCGCCTGGCCCACGACTGGCAGCGGGTCGCCGATGCACAGAGGAAATACGAGCACGCCGGTTTCTCCCGAATCTTTGAAAGACCGTACCTGCACCACACTTGCGCGTTACTGCTCGCGAATTTCTTCGGCATGTTTGGGTGGTGGGGATTGTTCACCTGGCTACCGCCTTACCTGTCTCTTCCCGTGAATCAGGGGGGCAGAGGTTTCAGTGGGATGGGGACCACAACGCTGCTGGTTGTGCTGAACTTGTTTGGGATGTTTCCGGGATACGCTTCCTTCGGCTGGGTCGCGGATCGTCTGGGCCGGCGCCGTTCTTTCGTTCTGTACACATTCCTGGCCGCAGTCTTGGTCCCCCTCTACGCGAGCGCGCGTCAACCGTGGGTGCTGCTCGTGGTGGGGACGCTCACCGCATTTTTCGGGACAGGCTTCTTTTCCGGCTCGGGGATCATCGGCAGTGAAATTTTCCCCACTCGCGTCCGGGCCCGGGCTCTCGGCTTTACCTACAACGGTGCCCGGACGCTGAGCTCCATCGCTCCCTACGTGATTGGCCGCGTTGGCCAGACCCGGGGACTGAGTTGGGCGTTCTACCTGTGCGCTGGGGCATTCCTTTTGTCGATGCTGGCGGCGACGCAGTTGCCGGAGACCAAGGGAAAAGCTTTGGAGTGAGTTTCAGGTTTCGGGCTTCCGGCTTCGAGTTGTTCCCTGTCCCGGGACCCATTTCGAAAAAACCGGAGCTTTACTCAATCGGTTCCACCACGGTTGCTGCCTGGCCGGTCCGCTCGGGCCACTGCACCAGAACGATGGCCGCCAGCACGACCACGATTCCAAGCGTCTGCACGGGACGCAGCACCTCACCGAGGACGATCGCCGCAATGACAATCGAAAACACCGGCTCCAGGCAACTGGCGACGATGGCCCGGGTCGGTTCCAGGTGCTGCAAACCCGCAAAGTAGAAAGAGAACGGTCCCAGAACGGACACAACTGCAAACACCAACAGGAATCCCCACTCCCCGCCCGAGTAGTGCGCCGCCACTAACTTCCAGGGTGGATTTACAAAGAGCCAGAACACTCCCGCGCTGAGCGTCGTGTAAAGAAGCACGATCCATCGGTCATAGCGCGCCAGGATCTTGTGCCCCTCCAGGTTGTAAAAGGCAAACGAAACCGCCGCCAGCATGGCCGCCGCCACACCCTCCGGATTCAGCCGAAGTCCTCCGGCGCCGACGATCCCGATCGCGAGCGTGCTTCCGAGCACCGCCAACCCCACGGCGGAGACCCGTTGCACGGTCGCCCGCTGCAGTCCCCGCGCCACCGTATAGAGCAGCACTAGCACCGGCGCGGTGTATTGCAGAATGATAGCCGTGGCCACATTCGTTTTCTGGATGGCGAGATAGTAGCAGTAGTTCGACGCAGCGACTCCCAGCACGCCCAGCAGCACGATCCGTCCGAAGTCCGCCGCCGGCACCTTCAAGCGTTGCCAGCCGCGCCGCGCCAGCAGCAGGGGCAGTAGTACCAGGAAAGAAAAAGTTGTGCGGCTCTGCGACAGGATCATCGGATCAATCTTCAGAACCTGCCCGGACGCAAACAGCCGACCCGTAAACGCGGCGCGTCCCAACGAGGCCGCGACACCCCAGAGAAACGTCGCCCCCGCGATGTATAAATATCCGCGGACTGGATGCGCTTTACTTGCCAAGGATTGCGTCGAGCCGCTCAGGATTGAACCCAATCATCACTTCCTCGCCGATCACCAGAGTAGGCGTGGAATGGCTGCGGTATTTCTCCGTCAAGTCTCTGATCGCGTCCGGATCCGTCGTGATGTCCCGCTCCACGAACGCCACTCCCCGCTCCGCCAGAAACAACTTCACGATGTGGCAGGGCGGACAATCGGGTTGAGTGAACAGCACCACTTCCGCTTTTATCATGTGGACTCGTCTCGTCAGGATGGCGAAAGGCCGGCAACGCCAACCTGACTGTCCGACAGCTCGATCTCCGCCGTGATGGTCGCCGTTTTCTCGAGCATTGCGGACACGGAGCAGTATTTTTCCTTGGAAAGCCGCACTGCATCCTCTACCGCTTTCCGCGACACTCTGCCCCCGACCCGGTAAATCAACTTGATCGTCGTGTACACCGCGGGAGGCTCCGGGGCCCGTTCTGCCGTCGCGTGCACTTCAAGGCTCGTAAATGGTTCGCGTTTTTTGGTCAGGATACTGGCCACATCGTAACCCGTACACCCGCAGAGTCCGATGAGCACAAGTTCCATGGGGCTGTTTCCCGTCTTCTTGTCCCCGTCCATCACGAGTGCGTGCGCACTGCCCGATTCACCCACGAAGCGCTGCTGATCGACCCACTTCGCCTTCGCTTCCGTCATCGGCCACCTTCCCTTCGCGCTATCTTCGATTGTCCGTGCTCGGCTCCGGGTGGATCAAGACGCGAAACAACTCTGGTGCATCCTGCTTGAACCGGATCTCCAGATCTGTCTGGATGTCGTGCACGCGCGACAGCGGCAAGTCGTCCGACATCGTGCAGTGACACGATACATAGATCCGTCCGCGCACGCGTTTGATCTGGATCTCGTGCATGTCGAGCACATCCGGAAACTCCGCCGCGATCGCCTTCAGCCTTCGCTCCAGTCGGGCGTCGCGCACAATCTCATCGCCCGGTTCAATCGTAGCCGGCTCACTCTCGATATGCGTCAAGATCGACGAGATCTCCGGCACCTCTTGCCGGATTTCCGCCTCCAGCGCCGAAACCTTGTCGTGCGCCTCTTTCAGCGAAAGGTGCTCATCCAGCTCCAGGTGCTGCTCCACGTCCAGCCGCCCGTGCAGGTCCTGCACGCTGACGTCGTGCACGTTCAGGTTATGTCGCGTGGCAACTGCCCGAATCCGATCGAAGATATTCTCGGTGCGATCCGCCCGGGGCACCGAATGTACCGTCACGTCCGCATCGGGCAGGACGTGATGCACGGCATCGGTAACCGCGTCTGCCACCTGCTCTGAATGTTGGAAGGTCACCGTGCGCGCCAGCCCCACCGACACATCCGCGAAATAGCGGTTACCCGCGCGCCGGATCCGCGCTCGATCCACTTCCAGCACGCCATCCACTTTCTGGACCGCGGTGATGATCTGGTTCCTTACTCCAGCCGGGGCAGCATCCAGCAGAGCATCCACGGTCCGGCGGGCCAGCCGCCAACTGACGTGCACGACAATGCCCGCCACCACCAGTGCCGACACGGGATCGGCAGCGCGTAGCCAACTGATGTGGGAGGCCCGTCCCCCCAAAACCAGCAACAGCCCCAGAATCACCACGCCGCTCGACCATACATCGGTCGAGAAATGGAGCGCATCGGCTTCCAAGGCCTGGCTGGCATACTTCTCAGCCATTTTCCCTAGTGCCTTCGACCGCCAGAGATCCACTGCAATCGATGCCAGCATGACGGCAAACGCCCACATCGAGGGCGCGATCTCCACGCTCCGAAAGAACAGCCGTTCGATGGCCTCGTAAATGATCCAGAAGCAAGTCAGCAGCAGCAGGCCGGTTTCGATAAACGCCGAAAAGTTCTCGACTTTTCCATGGCCGTATTGATGATCCGCGTCCGCCGGCTTATCCGAGACTCTAACCGAGAAGAATGTGATGATGGCAGCGACCAGGTCGAGCCCTGAATGTGCGGCCTCCGACAAGATACCCAGGCTGCCGGTGGTCACACCGACCGCAACCTTCAGCGTCGTAATCGCAATCGCCGCCAGCACGGAATTGCCTGCGGCCGTGCGTTTTTCGGCGCGCATGGTGGCAGAGGAATACGGCATCGGCGATTCCGACATAATCGGCATTATCGCTGCTTGCCTGTTTTCGCGCCAATCGGTTTCGGTCGACTTCCAAGGCTCACATGAGCGGGAAGCCAGACTGCGTGTGCTACGATTTCGAAGAGTTCCGGGTTGTCCTGGAGGAATGGTTGCAATGCGTATTTTCCGGCTGGTTTTCGTGCTGCTTGCCACAGCGGCTTGTGTAAGGGTTTCCGGGGCTCAGGCGGCGCCCTCTTCACCACCCCCGCAAGCGCAACCAATGCGGCCACCGGCCGACACGGGGGAAGAAGACGAAGACGCTCGGGCAGGCGCTCCAGCCAGCGCCAGCCAGCTGCCGCCAGCTACGCCCGTGATCACGATCAAAGGCGCCTGCGAAACCCCGCAAACGGGAACCGCCAAGCCCAAAGCAGACTGCCAGACCGTCATTACACGCGCGGAGTTCGAGAAGATTGCCAACACTCTCCAGCCCAACATGGCTCCGCAAGTGCGGAAACAGCTCGCTGCCCAGTACCCGCAGATTCTCCACATGTCCCAGGAGGCCAGAAAGCGGGGCCTGGACAAGGACCCCCACTACCTGGAGATGTTGAAGTTCACCAAAATGGAACTTCTCAAGCTGGAATTGGAGCGATCCCTCGCGGAGCAAGCCGGCAAAATTCCCGAGTCCGACATGAAGTCTTTCTACGATAAAAATGGGAAGAACTACGATCAGGCCTCGCTGCTGCGCATCTTCGTGCCCAAGACCCGGCAATCCGACGTGCCCAAGGAAGGTGCGACCCCAACCGAGATGGAAGCGGCCCGCAAGCAGTCCGAGGCTCTCATGGGGAGACTGGCCGACGATCTGCACGCGCGCGCCGCAGCCGGCGAGGACTTCGACAAGCTGCAGAAAGACGCTTACGAAGCCGCCGGCGTGCAATCTTCTCCACCCCCCACGGCCAATCCCAAGGTTCGCCGCAACGGTCTGCCTGGCTCCCAGTCTGCAGTATTCGATTTAAAGCCCGGGGAACTTTCGCAGGTGATCAGCGAGCCCCAGGGCTTCTACATCTACAAGTTGGTGTCCGAATCGGCGCTGCCGTTCGCCGACGTGAAGGAAGAAATTCGCTCCAGCCTTCGCAGCCAGCGTCTTGAAGCTCTGCGCAGCAAAATGCAGGACACTGTCTCAGCCGACCTCAACCAGGAATATTTTGGCGCCGACACGCCGGCAGGCGCGCCCGGTCCGCGAGGTGGCCCGAAACCGAGCAACCGGCCTCATCCCGTGCCACCCCCTGTGCAGCCGCAGCAATGACCAGCGGCAAGCCAACGGTCGTCGTCACCGGCGTCTCGGGAAACCTCGGGCTGCGGCTCTTGCCACAACTCGCGGACTTCTCGGTGATTGGCGTCGACATTGTTCCACCGAAGACCGATTTTCCTTTGCGCTTTGTCCGCCTGGACCTGGGCGTCGAAGACTCCACCCGAACGCTCTATAGCCTGTTCAAGGAGAATCGCCCCTTCTCGGTCGTGCACTTGGCGTTTGTCATCGACCCGGTGCGCACGGGCGTGCTCGACGTCGATCGCATGTGGCAGATCAATGTTGCGGGCACAGCTCGGGTCATGGAGGCGATCACCGAAGCCAATCGGAACGAAGACAGCGGCATTCGGCAGTTCATCTTTCCGAGCAGCGTCGCCGCCTACGGTTCCGATTTGCCCGGCCCCGTGACGGAAGATTTCGCGCTCGAAGGACACACCCTGCCCTATGCCATCCACAAAAGGGAATCTGACGCGGTGGTGCAGCAGCGCGCCCCCTCTCTGCGCGGATGCAGCGCATACATCCTGCGTCCGCACATTTTTGCCGGCGCCAGTGTCGAGAACTACTTGATCGGCTGCTTCCGGGGAACGCCCAACGGAAGCGGCGCACGGGCCGCCAGAATGCGCAAAGAGGGTAAGCGGCTCCCCTGCATGCTGCCCTACGGACAAAAATATCTGGATCACAAGATCCAGTTCGTCCACGTCGACGACATGGCTCGTTTGATTGCATGGATCCTCAGGCGGGAACCTGAGGCCCGGCGCCTCACCATCCTGAACGTGGCTGGACGCGGCGAACCGCTAACCTTCGGCCGCTGCATTGACATGGCGCATGCCAAGCTGGTGCGCGTGCCCGGAAAGATGGTCATGCGGGCGGTTCTACAATTTCTATGGAAACGGGGAGTCTCTGCCATTCCGCCCGAAGCGGTTCCCTACATGACGGGTCAGTACATCATGACGACCGATCGGCTGAAGAAATTCCTGGCCGACGACTACGAGAAGGTAATTCGCTATTCGACGGTTGAGGCCTACGCCGACTCGTTCAAAGCCCCCGCGCCGGTCGGCGCGACCCAGCGTATCGCTGCCACCTAGCGCGGCCTCTTCGTCCTGGCCCGGGCTATTTCTCTCCCACGAACAATCCTGCGGTCCCAAACGTATAGGGCATCCACGAACTCTCACGAAAGCCCGCCCGGCGCATCCTGGCCTGCATCTCCAGGGGCGCCGGGAATCGACCCACCGATGCGGGCAAATAGGCATACGGTCCTTTCACGCCCGATATCGCTGTCCCCACGGCCGGCAAAACTCGTCGGAAATAAACGCCGTAAATCTTGCCGATCACCCCATCTGGCTGGCTGCACTCCAGAATCCCGCATTGCCCGCCCGGCCTCAGCACGCGCACGATCTCTCCTAACCCGGCATCGTAATCGGCCAGATTGCGGAACCCGAACGCCGAGGTCACCAGGTCGAAGGTAGCATCCGGAAATGGAAGCCTCAACGCATCGCCTTCGATCCATTCCGGGGAACTTTCAGTGGATTTTCCGAGTGCGCGCTGCAGCATGGGATGGGCAAAATCTGCGCCGACAATTCGGGCTCCCCGCCTTCCTGCACGCCGCTGCAGAGCAAACGCCATGTCGCCCGTACCGCAGCAAAGATCAAGCGCGCGTGCATCCGGACGCGACAGAATCTCGGCAAATGTCCGTGCCGTTCGCCACCACCACCAGCGATCGATGTTGAACGACAACACGTGATTGAGCAGATCGTAGCGCGGCGCAATGGAGGAAAACATCTGTTGCACCGCCCGCGCGGCCGACGCCTGGTCGGACGCGCCCTCTGGCGCCGCTCCAATCACCATTGCCTTATCCCGATCGTTCATGCCGGCAATTGCCGAAGGCCACCCCGGATGGGTTTGCTTTCGTCCCCCGCGCGCACACTACGCACCCGACAGCTCGCAAATCGCATGCACCGCATCGAGCACGGCTCGCTCCGGCACATCGTTCACCACTTCAACCTGTCCAATCTTGCTCGGAAGCACGAAGTGTACCTTGCCATTCTGCGTCTTCTTGTCGGCTTGCAGTCGCCGCACAATATTCCGTCCGCGCACGTCCAGCTTGGGCAGGCGTCCTAATCCGAGCGTTGCCTCGCTCACTCGGCGTGCCGTGCTTTCATCCAGTCTTCCCACCGTCTGGGCGATTCGCGCCGCCGCCACCATTCCCCAAGCCACGGCCTCGCCGTGAAGCAGGGTGCGATACCCGGTCTCGGCCTCCAACGCGTGGCCCACCGTGTGTCCGAAATTCAAGATGCGGCGCAGCCCGTTTTCCTGCTCGTCGACCGACACCACATGCGCCTTCAGCCGCGCCGACTCGGCAATCAGTCGCTCGACGACCTTCCCATCACGCTTGAGAATCGCTTCCCGGTTTTGCTCGAATTCCTGAAACAACCCTGGATTTCCGATCACGCCACACTTGAGCGCCTCGTACAGTCCGGCGCGATACTCCCGCTCCGGCAACGTCGACAGCACTTCAGGATCGATCAATACCACGCGCGGCTGATGGAACGTCCCCACCAGGTTCTTGCCCGCCTTCAGGTTCACTCCGGTCTTCCCGCCGATCGAGGCGTCCACTTGCGCCAGCACTGTGGTCGGCACCTGCACAACGTCCACCCCGCGCATGTAGACCGAAGCGAGGAAACCTCCGACATCGCCCGCCACGCCACCACCAAACGCCACGATGACGGCATTCCGGTCCGCCCCCAGCCGGGTCAACCTCTCGGCCAATTGTTCCAGAGTGGCGAGACGTTTGAAGCGCTCGCCCTCGGGCATTTCAAGCACCGTGGTCCGGAACCCCGCCGCGCTCAAGGACGCAACCAGCTTCTTACCCCAGTGGCGTCGCACCGGCTTCACCGTAATCACAAACAGCCGACGATGCTCCGGCAAGAGCGAAGCAAGCACTTCCCCGGCCTTGGCCAGCAATCCGTTTTCGATTCGCGCCTCATACGGACGAGGCTGCACCCCGACCTTCACAGTAGTCATCTTGTTCTCATCATAGCGTAGCCGGGAGCCCGGCCCCGGCTGGCGGCGCCAGCCGCCCGCTGACCCTTAAGCACGTCACCCAAGGCGGTTTTTTCTCGGAAACACCACCGACGCCACCACAGAAATGGCCAGCACTCCCACGACGCTTCCCAGCGCAACATACGTCGGCACCGTGTAATAGTGCGAGGCCAACATTTTCCCACCGACCAGAATCAGCACCGCCGACAGGCCGTAGTGCAGATACTCGAACAAATCCATCATCCCGGCCACCGCAAAATACATCGAGCGCAGCCCCATGATCGCGAACACGTTCGACGTATAGACGATGAATGCATTCAGCGTGATCGCCAGCACCGCGGGAATCGAATCCACGGCGAACAGGATGTCGGTCGTCTCGACCACCAGCAGCACCACCACCAGCGGGGTTGCGTAAAGCCCCGGCTGCCGCACCCAGAACTTGTCCCCGACGTAGTCCTCGGTTACCGGCATCCACCGCCGGAACAAGCGCAGCATCGGGTTTTTCTCCGGATCGATTTCCTCATCACCCTGTTGCAGCAGCTTGATCCCGCTCCACACCAGCAGCGCGCCGAAGATGTAAGTGATCCAGTGGAATTGCCGGATCAGCCCCACTCCGGCCAGGATGAACGCACCGCGCGTGATCAGCGCTCCCAGAATCCCCCAGAACAGCACCCGGTGCTGCAACGGGTCGGGGACGCGGAAATATCGGAAGATCATCAGGAAGACGAAGAGATTATCGACGCTCAGCGACAGCTCGATCAGGTAGCCAGTCGCGAACTCGAGGCTGGCCGCACGTCCATGCCAGAAATAAACGATGCAGCCGAAGGCCGCCGCCAGAGCCACCCACATTCCGCTCCAGCCCAGGGCCTCGCGGAACCCCACGCTGTGCGCCCGGCGATTGAACACGCCCAGGTCGAGCGCCAACATTGCGATCACGAATAGATTGAACCCGATCCAGAATAAGAGCACAGGATGATTGTCGATTTCCGCTCACCGATTGGCAACTCACGCTCGCGGCCCGACCACAACGGTTCCCGTAGATGCCGCCTACCTCGCACGGCCGCGCTGCCCGCTCTCCCATTCCGCCCAGATTCCCAACGGCTTCAACTGCTCGTCCACGTGCGTGTCGAGCAGTGTCTTCTCGATTTGTGCGCGCGTCAGTCGCGGACCGATCCGGTCTTTCGCATCCGCTACTCCAAAGGCCAGCACCGTCATCTCGGCCGTGTGCTTCTTCAGTTGCCCGATGTTCACCTTGTCGAAGGTATCCGAGGTCGCATGATAGTTCACCAGGTAGTTCCCTTCCTCCTGGTTCGCCACCATCGTGGGCACACCTTCCAGCAGGAAATCGAAATTGTCGGTGCCCCACTCGATATCGTCGGTGGTCACAGCATTGGCGCCGAATTGCTTCAGGGGCCCGACAATCCCGGACACCGCTGCCGCGACGTCCTTCCGCCCACCCAGGGTGAAGCCCGTCACCCGCCCGATGCCCGAGTCGATCACGACGACACCCGCAAGCCTGTCCAATTCATTGCGGTGCGCGGTCGCGTAAGCCCGCGATCCGACCATCCCCTGTTCTTCCCCGGAAAATAAAACGAACCGGATCGTCCGGCGCGGCCTGAGCCCTGATTGCTTGATCGCCCGCAGGGCATCGACAACCAGCGCTGAATTGCAGCCGTTGTCCAGCGCGCCCGTGCCCAGTTCCCACGAATCCAGGTGTGCTCCGAGAATCACGAACTCATCTGGCTTCTCGCTCCCTTTGATTTCCGCCACCACATTCGCGGAGGCGACCGGCCCGCCAATCTTGTTCGGAATCGACAAGTCGGCCCAGACCGGATGTCCCGACGTCAGCAATCGTCCAATGCGCTCCCCATCCTCCCGGGCGACCAGCACCATCGGGAGCCGATCGATTTCGCCCGCCATCGCGTTCGTGTGGCGATAGAGCACGTCATGTTCGCGCGTGGCAATGAATGCAACGGCTTTGGCCTTGCCCTTCACCGCCGCATCGATCACCGGAGGCGCATTCATGTACTCGTTGAACAGGTCCGCCCAGGTTTTCAGCACGTCGGAGTGCACCAGGATAAGCTTTCCCGCGATGTCGCCGGCCCGGTTGAAATCTTCTGCGGTGCCCGCGCCAACATCCACCACCGGCACGTGCTTGGCCGTCAAGGCGGGCGCCCAAGCCATGGACACTGCCCGTACCTTAAACTCGACCGGCGGCAAAGAGGTAAGCTGGGGGTCGGTCGCTGTGCCGATTGAAGAAACGCGAATCTCGGTGGCACCTTCTGCCCACGAAACCGGCAGTTTGAATTCCTCGGTGTGAACACTGTCGGCCCCGGCCGCCTTGAACGCTGCCCCTCCCCAGGCCACCGCCCGATCCATCGCCGGTGTTCCCGGCACACGTCCGCCAATCTCATCGGTCAAGTGCCGCAGGTTCTGTTCGATGGGTGAAGGCTTCAACGCCTCCTGGATGAGGAGATCCGCATCCGACCGGGCCTGCGCCAGCGCATGGCAAGGGACCATCAACAAACAGGCAAGACCGGGGACCGCCAAGTTCCAGGAATTGTTCATATGAGCCGCCATTAGAAATCAAATGGAGAAAAACCGGAAGGGGCGGGAGGGGTCGATTGCACAGGACTCAGATGCTGGCTGCTTCGCCGGTCTTTGCAAGAGCATCCGCCAAAGGGCCACTTCGAAAATCCACAGTCTCAAATCTGAAACCTGCAACCTTTACCTGGCGTCGACCATCCACGCCGTTTGCAGGATCACGTCACCGGCAATCTGCATGCTCTTCGGACTCAGCTTGTCCATGGTGTCCTGGACCGAGTGATGAAACACGTTGCCGTATCCATAGTCCAGGTCAATGATGTCCGCACACGGCACTCCCAGCTTCACAAACGGGAGATGATCGTCTTGAATGTCGAGGGTCCGGGCAAAGAAGTGTGACTGGTAGCCGAGCCTGGTAGCCGCGTCATAGACCAAATCCTCGAGCCAGGGTGTCGAGTTCGTTTCCCGCTCAATGTTCAGATCGGCGTCCCCGATCATGTCGGCCAGCAAAAACGCCTTGATCTTCCGGATCGTGCCATCCTGTTGCCACTTGGTCGCCAAGTGCCGCGTGCCATAGAGGCTGTCGGTATCGCTCCATTCCCTCACGGCCTCTTCTGCATCTGTCCAGACCAGCCAAACGCTAGATCCATCGCGCCTTTTGCCGCGCAGCTGGTTGGCGATCTCGAGCAAAATCGCGGTTGAAGAGCCCCCATCGTTGGCACCCACGAATGCGGTCTTGCGCAGCGGGTACACGGTGTCATAGTGCCCGGCAATCACGATGATGCCGTCCTTGTTCCCGGGAAACTTGGCGAGGATGTTTCGCACCGGGAACTTGCCTTCCACGGTTTCGGCGGTGAAGGCATCGTCTTCGACCTGGTCCCCTTTCAAATGGCCGAGAATGTACTGTTCGAGCTTCTTGTGACCCGCGCTCCCGATCGGCCGTGGGCCGAGTGCCACAACTTCCTTGGTATACTGCAGCGCGCGTGCCGCATCGATGGTCGGCGCCGGGCCCGGGTTCGCGGACGAGGCGGGAGCCGGATTCTTGGCGGCGCCTCCGGTGCGTGCCTGCTCGGCTGCCGCCGGAGCCTGCGCCTGGGTTTTAGTCTGGGTGCAAGCCAGCGCTCCCGTTAGCAGGCAAGCCCCCGCCCCCAGAGCGCAGAGTCTGCTCATCGTTTTGCGGATTTCCATCACTTGGATTGTTTTTCTCGGCGTGCCTTGCGCTGTTTGGGATGCACCAGCCACGCGATCGCAATACTCACCACATACAACGCCACCATGGGTGCGGCAAAAATGCACATGTTCATGATGTCAGTGGTGGGCGTAATGATGGCCGCAATGATGAAGATCACGAGAATCGAATAGCGCAGGTTACGCCACATCCAGCCCGCGCTCACGATCCCCATGAGCGACAGGAAGAACACCAGGATCGGCATCTCAAAAATTACGCCCATCCCGATGATGATGGTCAGAAACAGGTTGGTGTACTCCCCGATCGTGATCATGGGCTGGAACTGCTTGCCGTATGAAATCAGGAACTCAAGCGCCTGGGGATAGACCAGCTTGTATCCAAAGTATCCGCCCGCCAGGAACAAAGCCACGGTCGACACCATGAAGGGCGTGACGTAGCGCTTCTCGTGGCGGTAAAGACCTGGTGCGATGAAGGCCCACACTTGATACAACACGAACGGAGAGGTGACGAACAACCCGGCCAGAAATGCCACCTTCAGATACATGTTGAAGGGTTCAGTCGGGTTCAGGTAGACGAGTTTCTCGGGCAACCGGTTGTGACGCAGCGCTTCCATGATCGGCCGCTGCATGATCTCGTAGATCTTCTCCGCGTAAGCCCAGCAGGCGAAAAAACCCACCGTGACAGCGCCCAGCGAATAGAAAATCCTGCGCCGGAGCTCCTCGAGATGCTCGAGGAAGCCCATCGCGGGCATGTTGTCCTTGTCGTCTCCCTGTGAGGGCAGTTCAGCAGCCATTTCAGGCATCGGGAGCCTTGGCAGTGGAATCGGTCTCGGATGTTAGACGCGCTGGCACATGTTCGACCGGAGGCAGATCGATCAAAGTGCCGCTGGCCACCGCCCCCTGCGGCGGGTCGTTCGGAGGCAGAATCTGGGGCTTGGTCTCGCGCTCAAGATTGGCGATCTCGGACTCGATCTGGGAGCGAAACTCGTTCGAGGCCTTCTTGAACTCGTTCAGGGCCTTGCCCACCTGCCGCGCGATATCCGGCAACTTCTTTGGCCCAAAAACAAGCAGCGCCAGCACGAACAAAAAAGCCATCTCCCCAAAACCGAGCATGAGTCTCATCATACTGCCGGAGTCAGATCGGCAGCAACGCGCGCCGTCTCACATCTGTGTTTTTTTCCATCACCCTTGTTCGTTACGATTGTGGTTACGATTGTGCCTGTCCCGATTCCGAGTGCGCTCTGGCTGACGTTCTCTTTCCTACCGTGCCCTCTTTCGAAAAAATAGCGCCACCATGTCTCCTGACTGGCACTCAGCCTGGAAGCTGTTCTGCTCCGCATGTTTGCTCCTGCTCACGATCTTTTTGATGGCTTGCACCAGCGGAACCGCGGTGAACTCGAGTGGCGGAGGGTCGGCGAACTCCGGTTCAGGTGGCTCCGGCAGTTCAAGCGGTTCCGGGGGCACCGGCGACTCGAGCCCATCGTGTCAGCAGATGACGCTCGGACCGAACGCCAGCCTGGGTGGCTTCGTCCCCTTCTTGAGCAGTAGTCTCTGGAACACCGATATCTCGGCAGAACCTGTCGATACGAATTCATCCACTCTGATCGCCAACTATATCGGCAACAGCACGCACATCCATCCCGACTTCGGGACCGATCCCACCTATGGCATTCCCTTTGTCGTCGTGAACGGCAGCCAGAATCTGGTGCCCGTTCACCTCGGTGCCTACGCAGGGGAAAGCGACCCGGGCCCGATGCCCGTTCCCACAAATGCTCCCATCGAGGGAGGATCTTCCAGCACCGGCGACCGTCACGTGCTGGTACTGAACAACGCCAATTGCTTTCTCTACGAGTTGTACAACGCGTCCCCTAACAGCGACGGCAGTTGGAACGCCGACTCCGCCGCGGTGTGGGACTTGCTCGGCAACGGACAGCGCCCCTACACCTGGACCTCCGCTGACGCTGCCGGTCTGCCCATCTTCCCCGGACTGGTGCGCTATGACGAGACCGCCGCGGGCAACATCCAGCACGCTTTCCGCTTCACGGTGCCGCACACCCGCGCTGCCTTCGTTCCACCCGCGTCCCATGGGGCGGCCAATACCAGCGACTCCGGCGCTCCCCCGATGGGTATGCGGTTGCGCCTCAAGGCCAGCTACGACATTTCTGGATTCTCCGCGCCCATGCAGGTGATCCTGACCGCAATGAAGAAGTACGGCCTGATCCTCGCCGACAACGGCAGCGCCCTTTACGTCACCGGCGCCTCCGATAGCCGCTGGGGAAGCGACCTCGACACTCTCAAGAACGTTCCGGCCACGGCCTTCGAAGTCGTTCCGATGAATCCCATCTACACGTCGTCGAATGTTCCGGTCGGAGCCGCTCCCGCCATCGCCGGCTTTACCGCGAACCCCGCGAGCCCTGCCGCCGGAGGGAGCGTGACGCTGTCGTGGACGGTCAACAACGCCTCGTACCTGATCGTGTCTCCCGGAGTCGGCGCGGTCCGAGGCACGAGTGTTACGGTCAGGCCTACGGCCACGACCACCTACACAATCTATGCAACCAACCAGTACGATCGCCGCACTGCCACCGTCACCGTTCCCTGAGCGCCGGCCAAAATGCACCAGCAAAGGCTGTGCGTCTGTGATCACTCGCACGGGTTTGAGTAAACGCCTTGTGGTCGACCTGCTGATTGGTCTCGCAGAGCGATATGGGGGCGTCCTTGCTTGCGCTCTTTGGCCACCCTAACTCCTTACTCCTTGAGCGGAACATTTTCGTGTAAGACTTTTAAATCCAAAGAGTTTGAAGCCGACATGGACCGATGAATCGGCAAGACCCCGGGGAAGGGTGTACCCTTTAGGTGTTGGCGATCTACCGGGGCGATGTTTGGCCCCGAAGCCTGCAGCTCCAAAGCTCCGAGCGCCCCCGCTTTCAAAGCATCGTGCCATCGAAATTCGTCATCTGAAAAGTGTGTATACGCCGGATACCCGCTTTGGTAACCTCCCGGGCTAGAATCCGTCTCATAACGACACGGTTTCGCGTGGTATACTGCGCAAATTGTGCGGTATTCGGGGTTGCGTTGTGCCCCAAACTGAAGGAAACACAAGATGGCTGGTAGTTCCCGTCGCTCTCTCTTCCTCGTCGTAGTAATCCTCGTAACCTGCGGTTGTCTCGGACTGGTGTTCGCCCAGAAAAGTCCCTACACACCGCCCAGCAGTGACTCAGATGTCAAAGATAGCCTGAAGCAATTTACCAAGGTCTACCAGGTCGTCGAGGACAACTACGCCGAACCAGTCAACGCTGACAAAGCCATCTACAACGGCGCAATTCCGGGCATGTTGCACGCGCTCGATCCGCACTCCAATTTCTTCGATCCCAAGTCGTACTCCCTGCTCCGCGAAGAGCAGCGCGGCAAGTACTACGGCGTCGGCATGACGGTCGGCCCGCGCAACAACAAGGTCATCGTGATCTTCCCCTTTGTCGGAACACCCGCTTATAAGGCGGGTATTCACCCCGGTGACGTGATCATCGCCGTCGACGGCAAGTCGACCGACAATATGAGCACCTCCGATGTCGCGGACTTGCTGAAGGGGCCCAAAGGGACCACTGTCCACATCACCATTCTGCGCGAAGCCGTCGACAAGCCGATGGAGTTCAGCCTGGTCCGGGACGAAATTCCTCGCAACAGCGTGGATCTCGCCTTCCTGATCAAGCCCGGCGTAGGTTACCTCCACATCACCGGCTTCCAGGAAACGACCGAGCGTGAAGTTGCAGAGGCGCTCGACAAGTTCGGTGATCTGAAGGGTCTGGTCCTTGACCTGCGTCAGAATCCGGGTGGACTGCTCAGTGAAGGCGTCGGTGTAGCCGACAAGTTTCTGAAGAAGGGTCAGCTCATCGTTTCGCACCACGGCCGCTCTTCCCCTGAAAAGCGCTACACCGCCACTCACGGCAATGGCGGACACGAGTATCCGATGGTGGTTCTGGTCAACAAGGGCACCGCTTCGGCGGCCGAGATCGTCGCCGGCGCAATCCAGGATCACGACCGCGGTCTGATCGTCGGTGAAACCACCTTCGGCAAAGGCCTGGTGCAGACCGTTTATCCCCTGGCCGAAAACACCGGCCTCGCTCTGACCACGGCTCGTTACTACACACCTAGCGGACGCCTGATTCAACGCGACTACTCGAACATCTCTCTGTACGATTACTACTACAACCGCGACATCGATTCGAACAACGCCAATCACGAAGTGAAGCTGACCGACGGCGGACGCACCGTCTACGGCGGTGGCGGCATCACTCCCGACGTCAACGTGCCCCCCGTCAAGAGCAATCACTTCCAGGACACCCTGCTGCAGCACTACGCGTTCTTCAACTTCGCCAAACGCTACGTCGTGAAGAACAACGTCACCAAGAACTTCACGGCTGACGATGCCGTGATGCACGAGTTCCGCAAGTTCCTCGAGGAAGACAAGATTCCGTTCACCGAGGCTGATCTCGTCGAGAACAACGACTGGCTCCGCTACAGCATCAAGAGTGAGATTTTCGTCGACCAGTTTGGTCAGGACGAAGGCCTGAAGATTCGCGCCGAGAACGATCCCCAGATCGTCAAGGCTCTGGAACTTCTGCCTCAGGCTCGCGCTCTTGAAGATCACGCCAAACAGGTCATCGCCGAGCACAATGCCGCGCGTACCCTGAACCAGTAGAAAGCTTGCCAAATTGTGTTTTTCAAACTGGCCCGGATACCTTTCGGGCCTTTTGTTTTTACACGGTTGCGGCCATTTCCTCGGGTTTCGGCCGCCTTTTCAAGTCGGCCCCACGGCATTCCGTATTGCTCTTCTTTCATTACCTGACCTGTCCTTACCTGTCCTTCCTCTTCGTTGACTTGCCTCGGCAAACGTGTGAAAATCCGCGCATTAGCAAGCCTTTTGAACGCTTGCGACCCGGTTTTCGCACGTCTGTCCATGCAGGAACCACCGGTGATAATGCGCGCTTCTGAGCCTGGTCAGTGTTTTGACCTTACAGGTCCGAAGGCATGGTGAAGGAAAGCGGCTGGCTTTTAGCCGGATTCTTGGCGTTGTGGGCAGGCGGATTGGACTGGCGCTATCGCCGCATCCCGAACTGGCTGACGGTTCCGGGACTGGTTGCCGGAATCGCCGTCAACACGCTGGCAGACGGCTGGCCGGGAGCGAAGATTGCACTGCTGGGCGCGGGATTGGGATTGCTGCTCCTGTTGCCGCTGGTGCTGGTGAAAGCGTTGGGCGCGGGCGACTGGAAACTGATCGGCGCGCTCGGCGCATGTCTGGGTTCGACGCGACTGATCGCAGTTCTGATCGGATCGATGTTCGTCGCAGGAATCATGGCGATTGGGCTGATTGTTTACAAGGGGCGAATCCGAGAGAGCGCGCGCAACATGGCGCACATGCTGGGAGCGTTCCTGACGTTGCATCTGCCGGGACGCGAGGTTTCGCTGGACAATCCCGACGCGGTAAAGATTCCGTTCGGCGTGTCGGTCGCAGTCACGGTGATTCTGTTTGGCGTGGGGCACGCACTGGGAACGGTTTGAAACGAGTCTGAACAGTCCTATGCGAACGTTGAGAAAAATCCTGAGCGAGACGCGGGGCGCTGAAATCGCCGAGACGGCGGCGGTGCTGCCAGTCCTGTTCAGCGTGCTGCTGGCGATCTTCTTTTTCGGACGCGCCTACAATATTTACGGGACCATCACGCAGGCGGCGCAGCAGGGCGCGCGCGCCGCAGTGGCGCCGGCCTGCGCTACCTGCGGGAACACTGCGCTGACGGCCGACCAGATTGCGACGAATTACGTAGGGCCCGCGCTGCGGGCTTCCCACCTCAATCCTGCGCAGGTAACGGCCCTGAACCCGACCGCGTGCCAGTGTGGATCGGTTGCCTGCGGCGCCACCGTCGCCTGCGATCCGGCTGGAACCGGCGCCACTCCGTCCATTTGCGTCCAACAGAACGTGGCGCTGACGAACACGGCGGGCGCAACGCAAGCGTGTGGTACCTCCGTGTCTTTCCAGTATCCGTACTCCTTCAATTTGCCCTTTAAGCAGTTCACGCTGCAAATGAAGGCCACGGCGCAGATGCAGGGAGAAAATCAGTGAGGCGCCACGGATCATTCATTTCAGTTGTCGGCCGGGCGCGCTTTCTCGCGACCGACGCGAGCGCTTCGCAGATCGCAGAATTTGCCGTGACCCTGCCGCTGCTCCTGGTACTGGTGGTTGGCATCTTCGATTTTGGCAACGCCTTCAACATGAAGCAGAAGCTGACCAACGCCGCTCGCGATGCGGCTCGCTTCGGTGCCAGCCAGCCCACCAACGATCTGACGCAGACGACTCCGTCGTCTGTGCTCGCGATTCGCGATCTGGTGGTGAACTACCTGCAAACTTCCAAGATCAATGACTGCGGCATCGGTACGGCTGCCGCAACGCCAACCGGAGGCGCGAATCCGTGGCAGTGGAGTTTCACCGCGACTTGTCCCGGAGGCAATAGTGTTGTGCTGACGGTCGATCGTGGGCACATTCTTGCCAGTACGGTAACGACGGGCGGCAATCCGATGAGCGTCATCGCGACCAATGTCACGATCAGTTATCCCTACAACTGGCAATTCAACCGGGTGATTGGCTTGCTCGTGTCGGGCGCGAGCTATCCGGCCAGCAGCCAGATCACGGTGAGTTCCACACTGGCCAACGAGACTTAGGGGCACGGTATGATGCGCTATCACGGCAGGAAGCACACACGAAATGGCGAACGTGGCGTCACGATGATCCTGGTCGTGATCTCTATGTTGAGTATGCTTGCGATGGTCGCCCTGGCGATTGACGTGATCGCCCTGTACGCAGCGCGCAGTGAGGCGCAGAGGGCGGCGGATGGGGCGGCATTGGCGGCTGCCAAAATGCTGGTGGACGCCGGCGTTACCGCAGATCCTGCCAACGCCACCCTCCAAACTACCGCGCAGACGGTCGCTAGAACCATGGCGCAGGATGTGGCCCGGCAGGGTTCGATCGCGGGTCGACAGATTCAGGCAGCTGACGTAGCGGTCGTCTATCCGAACACCGGGCTCCCAAGTTTTGGAATCAACCCTACCGTGACGGTGACGGTCCAGAGGACAAACCTGCCTACGTTTTTCTCGCGCATCTGGAGCCGCGCTGCTTTAACCGTCCGAACGTCGGCAACTGCGGAAGCGTTTAACCCGTCGAATTCGTCAACCGTCGCCGGTGGTGGTATCGGAGTCCCCATCGTCGCCCGCTGCCTGAAACCATTCCTGCTGCCAAACTGCGATCCGGGAGCACCGGGAGGGGGCTGTGGAGGAACTGCAGCGACCCTCTTTAATGTTGCTACGGGCGCCATCACCCGGCCTGGTCAGTCACCAGCCGGAATCATCGGCGAGACTTTTACCTTGAACGCCAATTGCGGGGCTGGCCCCACATGCGTACTGGGCCCGCCGAACATAGGTGCGCCGAACACAGCTCAATATTACCCGGCCCAGATGTCCACTCCACCTGCAAATGCCTGTCCCGCTGCGTGTGGCGGCGGCACGGATTTCGAGCAGAACATCGAGTGTTGCAACCCTGCGCCTCTCACGTGTGGAACCACGGGCACGGCTACCAGCAAACTCCTGCCGGACACGACGGTGTTCCCCGACGGCGGGGGCGGGCCCGCCGAGACTGGGGTCAAGTGCCTGATCCATCAGAATAATGGCGCCAACGGTCAGGACATTCTCAACGGCAATAACCCGGCGCCTTTGACCTACCCGCTGCAGATTCAGGTCGGAAACGACCATCCCTTGGCGGGTGCGCTCGCAAACAGCTACGTCACCACCAGCGACTCGCTGGTGACGGTGCCGGTCTACGACGACCTAGCAGCCGCCGGCCCTCCCACGACTGCAGGTGGCGTGCAGATCATCGGATTCCTGCAGCTTTTCATCAACCGATCGTTTCCCGGTGGCGGTGGTCCCAAAGCAGGCTCGTTCCAGGCGACTGTCGTCAACGTGTCAGGGTGCGGAAGCGCCGCCTCGGGCACGCCGGTGTTTAGCGGCAGTTCTGCTGCCGTTCCAGTCCGCCTCACGCATCAATAGAGTTGCGGTTTAGTTGGGAGCGGGTTGAGGATCACCCGGCTGCGGAGGTGCGTCGGGGGGGATGGAATCGCCCTGGGGCTGGGTATCGTCGGTGGGAGGTACCGGCGGCGGCGGTGGCGCAGAGGCACGCACGCTGGGAACGCCGCGCGCGGAAGGCGCGCTCAGGGCCGCGACCGGCCCTGGTTCGGCATTTTGCGGCTCTGGTTCGGCATTTTGCGGCTCGCTCGGACCGGGGATGTCGGCCTCGTTTTTCGCGCTCAGAAGTACGCGATCCACCTTGTTGGCGTCTCCGTCGGAACCCACGATGATGAAATTGTAGCGGGAACCGTTTAGCAGTTGCGATAACACTTCCCGAGGGCAGGCGGGGCCGAGCACGGCTGCCACCTTTTCCTGCTCTGCTCCGGCGGGTACAGCGATATCGGCTCCGGTCTGCCGGCGAATTTCATTGAGCACATCCGCCAGTGATCCATCGGTTGAGGTTATGCTCAGCAAACCATCCTGGAAGGAGCTCTGCACCTTCTTCGGCGGCTCGGGTGGAAGGGCGGGAGCTTCGGCAGCTGCCGGAGCACTGGGCGGCCGTACCGGTGCCACGCTCAGGGACCCGGGAAGTTTCACGATGACCGCATTGCCGGAAGGAAACAGTTGGAACTCCTGTGGCGACTTCAGGTCCAGCACCACCCTTGTGACGGGCGGTTTGGAGGTCAGCAAGCCCGCCCGAACTCCTTTAACCTCTCCTTGATTGACCGCCAATGTGCGCAGCTGTGGCCCCGGCAACGAGCTCGCGAAATCGAGCACCAGGCGATCTGGACCGGTGATCAATTGGGTAGTTGGAACCACCCGCTGGCTGGTTTCGATCTCGATCTCGGTAGCGCCGCCCGACTTCAACACCGCCACGCGCCGGATCTGCGCGGGCCGGGAAGAAGTGGGAGAAGCAGGAACCGGAGCGGAGGCAGGTGCGATTGTGGGTGCAGACGAAACAACCGAGGCGGGTGGCGCGGGAAGTTGATCGGACGGAGTGACGACTGACGCCGCAGTCAAAGGCGGCCGGGTCGCAACCGGTTTCCGTTCGATCGTAATCGTGGGCCGGGCAGCGACCGAAACAACCGACGCTTTGGCCACGGGAGCAGGCGGCGCAGGCGCGGCAGCGACCGGTTCCGGCGCGGGTTGCGGTGAAGGGGCAGCCGTCGCATCCGCGTTACCGCCGGCCAGTTTCACGGTCACAGACGTTCCCGTTGGGACCAGCTGAAAATCCTGAGGAGACTTCAGATCGATGACAACCCGCGTCATGGCTGGATGGGACGTCAGAAGCGAGGTCCGTATCGACTTTACCGCGCCCTGATTCACGCTCACGGTGCGAACTTGCGGACCGGGCACGGCGTCGGGAAAGTCGATGACCAGGCGGTCCGGGTCCGTGACGACCTCGGTCAGCGGCAGGAGGCGCTTGGTGGTTCCGATGTGTACTTCGACGGCGTCGCCCGAATGAGTAACAGCGATGTGCTGGATCTGGGCGTTTTGCGCAACCACACCGATTGGGAACAGGACGGCGGCCAAACTCGCCGCCAGCATGGGCATCCAGACGATCTTGGGGGAATAGATCATTGCCTAAACCACTAGTTACGAAGGATTGTAACAGCAGGTGCAAGCTGTGCCTAACACGATGGTCGTAGAACCAATCGCCGCAGCGGATTACGGGGCTGGAGCCTTCGTTTTCCAGACCAAAACGCAGAGGGTCCCTCCCCGGCTTCGCTCCAGGAGCAGGCTTTCGACTTTGCTTGGCCGGGCCTCCGCCAGGATCACAAAAATGGAGACGAACCGGGTCCAGCCTAGGGCTTGGCCGGCGGTGGCCCGGTTTTCGGCATCAGAATGTCGCCCAGAAGGTCGGGTTGGCTGTCCACCCGCTCCAGGTGCGGGATCTGGTCGCCGTCGTAGTAGGGGACCGAGTACGTCTTGAAGAACTGGCTGGTTTCGACAATCAAGTCAATGGGTTGATGGCTGTCGTGAGCGCTATGCAACGCCTGCCGCAACCCCGCCGCGGAATAGCGGCGGCTGTTGACTGCGATCAACTTCATCCCCGGCCCCAAGCCCGACTGATAGGCGGGCGATCCGTGGATAACATCGGACAGTTCACCATCTGTTCCGACTTCCATCCCCAGGGAGTCGCTGAAGTCATCGAACTTCGCCTCTTTCTGAAGCGCACTGAGGAACGAATTGGGTTTGTCGTTGTAGACTAGGCGCCATCCGCCGTGCTCAATGCCGCGCAAAGGCGCGTGCGTGCCGGTTTCGTGTAACCGTTGCTTCAACAGACCAGCCCAGTCGTAGGGTGCAACTTCGTTCAGCGCGTGCGTCACATCATCGAAGGTATACGGCACAACCTTTGGAGGACCACTCTCGCCGCCATGGAAGCGGCGGCAGAAATCATCCAGAGATCGCTGACCGTTGGTCCGCTGGCGGATGGTGCTGTCCACTTCAAGCCAGATCAACTCGCCCTCGGAATAGTAGTCGAGGCCGCGCCGCCAGTTCTGCCAATGTGGTCCGAGCATGCGAAGGGTCTGGACGGAAACGGCGGTGTCTTCCAGCGGGCGCCAACTACGGCCGGCGCGATGATCCAGCATGGCTGCGCTCACGGCCAAGGCATCGCGATATTGCTCGGGAGTCCAAAGTCCCGAGCGAGCCGTGAGCACCTCGCCCAAATACTCGGTGAGTCCCTCATAGACCCAGAGCAGGTCGCCGATCATCGGGTCCTGGTAATTCCGCGTCGCCAAGCCAACCGGTCGGCGGTACTTGCCATTCCAGGAATGCGTGAACTCGTGCGGCAGAAGCGACGCGCCGAGCATGTGATCGTCGGGATCGAGCAGTGTGCGCTCGCCTGTACTGTTGTCGCTGGACTCGTGATGTTCAAGCCCGTGATGACCCACTTGATCGCTCAGCGTGTAAAGGAACTGATACTGCCGGTAGTGGTGGGCGCCGAAAAGCGCGTCGGCTTCCATCACCAGCTTGCGATAAGCGGAGATGTCCTCAGGAGACATCTGAATGGCGGCTTCGCTGTCACCGACCAGGTCGACGTAGTGCGCGGGGATCTCGCCTGCGGGAACCAGTTCGATCTGCCGGTAGTGCATTCCGGCAATCAGCGGCGAGTCGATCAGTGTGGTCAAGGAAACGGGGTTGAAGTCGACTTGAGTTCCGGTGGTCTCGGCGGGGGTCAGAGCGGTGCCGAATTTCCAGCCTTCCGGGAGTCTGACGGAGGCCAGAAACTGCAGCGCGTCCGAGGCCGCACCTTGGGGATACAACACGACCTGGTTCCAGTTCAGATCGAGGAGATTGCTCGAGGCGGCGGGGCCGCCGCCCCCCGCACTGTCAGCGGAGATGAGGTCAAACCTGGTCTCGATCTCCTTCACGCCGGGCGGCACCGCCACATGGAACGCATACATCTCGACCGGATCCCGGTGCCAGGCGAGTTCCTGGGTTCCGGCATGGAAATGCAAGCCAGTCAGGTTCGCAATCGGGCCGCTGGGACGATGATTCCCAGGAATCCACTCTGGGTACACAAGAATCATGTCGCCGGGTGAGGCGGGAATGGTCAAGGCCGAATGAAAAATGTTACGGGGCGCGTCGGTCAAATCGACGAGCAGTCGGATGGCGGGCTCGGCGGCAAGACAACGGGGGGCGAAGAGAAACAAGCTTGCGAAAAACAGAAGTCGGCGCACGTGCGGAGCTCCGCGGAACAATAGGCGAGAGCTTAAAGGAGAATCCCAGCGACGGCAAGCCACAAGCGAAGTGGCGAATGGGACAACTTAGGCGCGCGCGAGAGTCTTGCGGTACCGTAGCGTGGCACCGGCGAGCCCGGTCGCGAACAGAACCCAGGTTCCCGGCTCGGGCACTTCGCCGGAAGGGGTGCCACAACCACCGCCGTTACCTTTTTTCTTGCCTCCGGAGGAGGCCGAGCCCGGATCTGCAGTCACGCCGCCCCCGCTCTTCCCGCTCTTCCCTTTGTTCTTTCCAGGTCCGCAACTCGGCAGGCCCGGTGGATACAGCGACAACAGTCCGCCGTTGTTGGTGATGAGCCCGTAGCCGGGCAGGGCCGGACCGAGCGACTGGAGATTGGGACGCGCCAAAGCAGAATCAAAATTGACCGGGTAGGGACCGACGGTACCTCCGTCTACGTTGATGGGCTGCTCCATCTTGGCGATCGAAGGTTCCTTGGGCGAAACTTCCTGGCGCGCGGTCTCGGAAACTTCGTTGCCGCAGCGGGTGCGCAGAGTCATCTTGCCGTCCGTGATCACTTTCTCGCCCTTGTGCAACCGGACCTTCTTGGTAGTCCAGTAGATGTGGCCGGCGATCCGATACGACACATAAACGGTCTTGTCTTCGGTCAGTTGGACGACGCGAGCGCGACGGAAGTCGAAGGCGCGATAGTGAGAGGCCAACACCGGGTCATGCTCAAACACCCGTTCCAACTCCATAGGATCGTGCACGCCACCTGGAACCAGCGAATAGGGATACACGGGGCGCGCTTTGGCGATGGGCAGGTTCGGGGAGTCGGACTCCGGCGCAGCCGAGAGGGCCAGGTCACGATGGACATCGGCATTCTTCCACTCCGGTGCGGGATGAGATGAAAAAGACGATACCAGGTAAGAACCGAAATTGAAGGGCAGCAGAGCCGCCCCTGCAAGACCCCCGAGGACGAAAACGGCGGCTAGCAGCGTCCGACGATAGAAACGATTGCGACGGTGCCGGTGAGTGGGGCGACGGCGGCGCACCCGCACAGGCGGGCCATTGGGGTCGTTCACAACTGCTCCTAACCACAGCGTAAGGGTCTTGAAGGTCGGGGCTGGGGGGCGCTCCTAGCTGGTGATCGCAATTACTGTTCCACTCCGACCAGACTAAGGACACTGATAACACAGGGAAATAGCCCTTTGGTGGGGATCACGGTGACACAGCAGTGAACGCCTTTGCACTCACGGAGGCAGAATCCCAACCGACTGGCCTTCCGCTTTTGGGATCGGCACCTTAACTTGCCGCTCCTCTCGAGCGTCCGATAGAATGAAAGAATTCTTCAATCCAAGCGCGAAAACTGGAGCTCCCTTGAAGGCAATTACGCGGATTCTTGTGACCGGTGCGGGCGGTTTCATCGGTCACCATCTGGTTCAGCGGCTGAAAAATGAAGGCTTTTGGGTGCGCGGGGCGGACATCAAGCCGCCGGAATACGAGCCCAGCGCGGCCGACGAGTTCATGCTCACCGACCTGCGGCTGTGGGAGAACTGCCTGAAGGCTACCAGGGCGGTCGACCAGGTCTACAACCTGGCGGCGGACATGGGCGGGATTGGCTACATCACCGCCAACCACGCTGATATTTCCCGCAACAACATCCTGATCACGACGCACATGCTCGAAGCCAGCCGGCTGAACGGGGGCCAGCGGTTCTTGTTCTCGTCGTCGGCCTGCGTGTATCCGCAATACAAACAGAACGATCCGGACGTGACGCCGTTGAAGGAATCCGATGCGGTTCCGGCGGACCCGGAGCCCGGTTACGGCTGGGAGAAGCTGTTCGCCGAGGAGCTCTGCCGCTACTACAAGAAGGACTACGGGTTTGAGACCCGGATTGTGCGCTTCCACAATGTTTACGGACCGCTGGGAACTTACGAGGGTGGCAAGGAAAAGGCGCCCGCGGCGATCTCGCGGAAGGTTGCGTTGGCGGACGACGGTGGCGAGATCGAAGTGTGGGGCGACGGGGAGCAGACACGGTCCTTCATGTACGTGGATGACTGCGTCGAAGGGCTGGTAAGGCTGATGGCCAGCGACCACGCCGAACCGTTGAACCTGGGAACCGATTACCTGGTCACGATCAACGGGTTGATTGACCGGGTCTGCGACGTTGCGGGCAAGAATCTGAAGAAGCGTCACGACCTTTCAAAACCGCAGGGCGTGCGCGGACGGAACAGTGATAACACGCTGCTCAACCAAGTCCTCGGGTGGGAGCCGAAAATCGGGCTCGAGGAAGGTTTGAAGATCACCTACAAGTGGATCGAAGGCGAACTACGCAAGGCGGGAAAGCTGCGTCCGGTGGAAGCTGGACACGCGGCCCGATGAACGCCGTAGATTTACACGCCTGGGGTTGGATGGAACGGCGTTTGCTCGGCGACTCCGAATAGCCCGTCACCTACTCGTCACCTGTTTCCGACTCTTCTTGTCCAGATGGGTGGTGTGCGCGCCGTGCAACGATAGCGTTAGGAGAAATGGGAAATCGATTGGCAGATGTCTGATTTTTCGCAAATCACGGTCGATCAGGTTCGAAGGTATTGGGACCAGCGCCCCTGCAACATTCGGCACTCGCCGAAGCCGGTGGGAACGCGTGAGTACTTCGACGAAGTCGAGGCTCGCAAGTATTTCGTGGAGCCTCATATTCCCCGATTCGCCGAGTTTGAGCGCTGGCGTGACAAGAGAGTTCTTGAGATCGGTTGCGGAATCGGGACCGACACGGTCAACTTTGCCCGGAACGGCGCCCGGGTTACGGCGGTGGATTTGTCTCCGCAATCGCTGGACCTGGCGCGCAAGCGGGTGGAAACCTATGGCCTGCAGGAGCACGTTACGTTCTATGCAGGAAGCGCGGAGGAACTCGGTTCATTCGTGCCGGTCGAGCCTTACGATCTGATCTATTCGTTCGGGGTTGTTCACCATACGCCGCATCCGGAGCGTGTCGTCCAGCAGATGGGTCAATACACGAAGCCAGGCACGACCATCAAACTCATGGTCTACCACCGTCGTTCCTGGAAAGTGTTCTGGACCCTGATGGGCTACGGTAAAGGACAGTTCTGGCGACTGAAGGAGCTTGTGGCCGAGCACTCCGAAGCGCAGACCGGTTGCCCGGTGACCTACACCTATACTCGCGACGAAGGAAGGAAGTTGATCGAGTCGTCCGGGTTCAAGTGTACCGGCGCCTTTGTAGACCACATCTTCCCTTACCGTATTGCCGAGTATGTGAAGTATCAGTACATCAAGAGTTGGCCGTGGAGTTGGACACCCGACTCCGCATATCGCTGGATGGAGCGTCACTTCGGTTGGCACTTGTGCCTGACCGGCGAGGCCGGTCGATGAGCGTGAGAGTAAGCGTCATCGGCCTTGGCAAACTAGGCGCTCCGCTGGCTGCCTGCTTCGCCGCCAAGGGATTGCAAGTGATCGGCGTGGATAACGATCCCCGCAAGATCGACGCGATCCGTCAGAGTAAGCCTCCCGTGCATGAGCCCGGGCTGCGAGAATTGCTGGGTCAGACCCAGGGACGGTTGACGGCAGTCCCCGATGTTGAAACCGCCGTCGCACAGACCGACATCACGTTCGTCGTGGTGTCGACCCCAAGCGATCCGGCGGGTGGATTTTCCCTGCGCTATGTTGATCCGGTTTGCCAGGCCATCGGCAGAGCGCTCACGAACAAGAACGACTATCACCTGGTTTGCCTTACCAGCACGGTGATGCCTGGCACCACCGGCGGGCCCGTCCGCGAGACGCTTGAGAGAACCAGTGGGAAGCGGATGGGCGCGAATTTCGGGCTTTGTTACAGTCCGGAATTTATCGCACTGGGCAGCGTGATTCGTGATTTCCTGAACCCGGACATGCTGCTCATCGGGGAATCGGACACACGCGCGGGCGATCGGCTGCAAGCCCTGTATGCCCGGGTGTGTGAGAACAAGCCAGCCGTGGCCCGCATGTCGTTTGTGAATGCCGAGGTTACCAAGCTCGCGGTGAACACCTACATCACCACCAAGATCAGTTACGCGAACATGCTGGCCAGGATCTGCGAGCAGCTCGCGGGCGCGAACGTCGATGTGATCACATCGGCGCTTGGGCTCGATACCCGGATTGGTCCGAAGTACCTCAAAGGCGCACTCAGCTATGGCGGGCCGTGCTTCCCGCGTGACAATCTCGCGCTCGCACAATTGGCGCAGCAATTGGGTGTCCCAGCCGATCTCGCCCAGACGGTCGACCGGTTTAATCGCTCGCAGGTTCCATGGCTGGCCGATCTGGTCCAGCATCGAACTAAAGGTGCGGTGGGGATCCTGGGCCTAACCTACAAAGCCGGAACGGATGTTGTCGAAGAAGCGGCCGGTTTTCTATTGGCTAAGGAACTCTCGGGCCGGGGCATGAAGGTTCTCGTTTTCGACCCGGAGTATGGAAAGCAATCGCCGGCCGGGGTGCATGATAACGTCTGTTTTGCGGCAACCGCGACCGATTGCATCGCAGGATCCGATGTTGTCGTTCTGGCGACCGCATGGCCTGAGTTCGACAAGATTCCGCGGGAGCAATGGGCGCGAGACAGCAACCAAGATCCGCGAACGGTCATCGATTGCTGGCGTACTTTCAAGTTCCTGCAGAACGAGCCCGGAGTTCACTATCTGGGCCTTGGCCTCGGAGAAGGATTTGTATGAGTGGGTCCTCCACCGGCTCAGCGCGCGTCGCCGCCGCGCCGCTCACCATCTTTGCGACTCCCAAGCCCTTCGAAGGCCATATTGGAGTGATTCAGCGGAACGCGATCGGCAGCTGGACCCGCTTGAACCCCAGGCCCGAGGTGATTCTTTTCGGAATGGAGAGCGGAACCGCTGAGGTGTCGGCCCAATTCGGGCTGCGCCACATCCCGAACGTGAAGTGCAATGAATGGGGCACCCCGCTGGTGAGTGACTTGTTTGCCCGGGCGGAAGCTCTGACCACCGGTCCCGCTCTGTGCTATGTCAATTCCGACATCATTCTCCTCGACGATTTTATGGAGGCCATCACGCGCATCCGTTCGTGGGGAGATCAATTCCTGATGGTCGGTCGGCGGACCGATGTTGATATCAAAGGGGCTATCGATTTCGAGCGGGCCGACTGGGCAAAGCGCGTGCGGGCTCAGGCAAAGCAGGAGGGGCGACGCCAGATCGCGCGCAGTATCGACTACTTCGCTTTCTCACGCGGTCTTTATCCCGCCATGCCGCCGCTGGCCATCGGGCGCTTTTGGTGGGACAACTGGCTCCTGTGGAAGGCACGCTGGCTCGGGGTCAAGGTAATCGATGCCTCGAAGGTCGTACTGGTGGTGCATCAAAACCACGATTACTCGCACACGACATACGGCCCCACCAAGGAAGAGATGATGGCAAGCGAGGAGTGCATCCGTAATGCACGGCTGACGTGTGAAGCAAACCCGGCTGACTACGACGAGGGTTTCTTCTGGCGCTACGCCTACACGATCGACGACGCGACCTTCAGGCTCACTCCCAGCGGGATTGGAAGCAATCCCGGGCATCTCTGGAAACAGTTCAAGCGTTATACTTCCCGGCCGTTGGGGATAGCCAAACTGTTGAAGAAGAGGGTGCTGCGCGCACAGTCCGCGCGGGACAACAATGACGTGACGGCCGGAGCCCCGCGCTAAACCGCTTCTGCTTTGCGCCTGCCTGACGTGGGTAAGCACCTGAAATCGCGCCCCTGCTCGGATGCATTTCGGTTAGCGCGGCATTCGCCGAGACTGATCGCCATGTGCACCAGCTATCGGAGTACTAGACGGCCAGGGACGATTGCGGCAGGGGCCGGCGATATGCGTTCCGGGTTTCGCGAACGTGCAGTCACTTGACCCTCGACCCTGTGCAAACTAAAGTGCCACTCGTGCACGTAGACGGGAGCGCTGGTCCCAAGCGCGAGCGGGGGGCAGATCCTTGGGTCTGGCCACGGATCTCGCTCGTCACCCCTGTCTTCAACTCAGCCTACTACCTCGAAGCGACGATCCGCTCGGTGCTCAGCCAGGCATATCCCAGCCTCGAGTACATCATCATCGACGGCGGTTCCACCGACGGCACCCTAGACATTATTCGCAAGTATGAATCGCAATTGCACGCTTGGATGAGCGAACCCGATCGCGGGACCTATGACGCCGTCAACAAGGGTTTCGCGCGCGCCAGCGGGGAAATCATGGGCTGGATCAACGCCTCCGACCTGCTGCACGTGCGCTCCCTATTTACTGTGGGCGGCGTCTTCCGCGCTTTTCCCCAGGTCGAGTGGACCACGGGTCGTCCGACAACCTTGCATGAGGACGGCACGGCTGCGAGCATATTGAACCTGCGACGTTGGTCGCGCTACCGTTTTCTGGCTGGCGACAATCGCTACATCCAGCAGGAATCGACGTTCTGGCGTCGCAGCCTGTGGGAGCGGGCGGGCGGGCTGGATATCTCCTGGGGGCTGGCTGGTGATTTTGAGTTGTGGGTGCGATTCTTCCGTTACGCAAAGCTTTACGCGGTCGACGCCTTGATCGCGGGCTACCGCTCCCACGCCGATTCTCAGAGTCTGCAAAACCTTGACAAGTGTCATCGCATCCAGGAAGAAATCGTTGAGAAGGAACTGGCATCCCTGGCCGGAGCGAAGCATCTGAAGCTTTGCCACGCCCTGACTGCGCGCGCGCGGCGCACACCCGGTTTGAGTAAGGCATGGACCAAGCTGGCGATCGGCATGCTCCGAAGTTTGCCGGGCGCTGACTTGCCACCGGTCATTCGCTACTGCAACGACCAATGGGTGATGGAAAAGCGCTAGGGCGGGGCCGAAGCTCATCTGAAAAGGACCAGAACGGTGTCTCGCCGGAGAATTCAGGGCTCACTTTGCTTTTGAGAAGTCCTGTACGACGAACAACTCCCCATGGCGCTCGGCCACTCCGATCCCTACAGAGTCCATGTCGGAATCCAGGATGTTGGCCTTATGGTTCGGCGACTTCATGAACTGCGCGTGTGCCGCGGTTGCGCTGCTGGACTGAATTACGTTCTCCGAAAGCCAGCCAAAACGCGCTCCCGCCTTGGTCGCTCGCGAGGGCAGCGAGGGCTCGCCCGGTAAGCTGTGCGCCACCCTGTTCTGCCGCGCCATCTCCTGCGCGTGGCGACGCGCCGCGGTGGCGAGTGCCCCCATCCCACTTCAGCGCAGGCAGTCCCCGGGCCCTACGTTCCCGGTTCACCGACTCAAACAAGCTGCGCTCTGCCGCCGCTGCACTCGCCTGGGCCAGGGCCCTGGAAGAGATAGCCAGGACCATTGTCAGCAGTGCAATTCGCCGTCGCCAGATCATGCGCACTCCTCTCCTTACGATTGAACCCAGGCATGCAAGCGTTGTTGCGTTCGATTCTCGCGGCAGCTTGGAGCAAATAGACGGGCCCGCCCTCTGTAGGCGGGGGGGCGATCACGGCGGGCGCGGAGAATTGTCTGGAGCGTCGCTCCGAACCGATGGACAGATCAAACGCGGAAGTAGTCCGGCCGCCAGTTCTTGATCTGCTTCTTGATGTCGCGTCTTGAGAGTTCCTTGGCGAGAGCCATCTCGACCTGCCCAGGAGCCTCCGCATCGGAGGCGAAGCGCAGGCCGATGAGTTGGGCTACTTTCAGCTCTGCAACCCGGGAGCGCAACGGTTCGGTCAGCAGGGCGGTGAGCCGCTCACGCTCCTCCAGACGGATCAAGCGGTCTTGTACTCGGAGGGCGTACCTCCGGGTCTTGAGTGTAACCACCGCGATTGCAATGCAAACAGCACCAGCCATGCAGAGAATCAGTTGGGCCGTTGCGCCAGATGAACGATGGCCGCAATCACCGACAGCGTGACCACCGGCAGAGCGAAGAAGTGGTAGATGGGATCAAACCGGGCGTGGTTGGCGGGATGCTGTGGCAGCTTTTCGGTCATTGAGTGGTCTCCTGGTAACGCAAGTCCCGGCGCTGGCAAGACCAGGGCTCGCTGAGAATTGTCCCCGGTTCTCCTTCCCGTTGAAGCCGCGACCGACTACGCGCGGCACGTGTTACGAATCTGGCCCCGGGGAAAGGGCACGTATCATGCGCAAGCGGGTCAAGAATCACCCGTCCGTCGCCGAAAGCGGATTGTTTTTCGGGCTGAAGGGTGGCCAGGCGGATGCTCTGACGCCCCGCACCGTCCAGCGAATCGTTGTCAAGAGCGCGAAAAAGCCGGGGATCCCCAGGGTGACTGCGCTCGATCTGCGCAGGAGTTGCGCCACGCATTTCTCCGACTGGGGCTGTCCGCACGTGCTGATCATGAAACTGCTGGGGCTTACCAAGCTGAGCGTCACAGAAAGATACATCGGAAGCGCATCCCCAGAGCGGCTAAAGCGCGTGTATGCGCGGGCTCGCGCGATGGAGCGCACGCAAGAACAGAGCTGGAAACGAATGGCGGGATAATGTGTTTCGGGTTCCGTAACAACTGCTGCGGGAATGAGGAGGATTCATTCCGGATATGCTAATACATTCAAAAGGACCGTATGAACGTACGGACTGCTCTCGTTACTTGGTGCGGACGTTCCGCTCGGCAACGGGCGCATCCAGAACGAAAGGCACCCGGCGATCACTGTTCTCGGAGCTTACAGCCATGGACAAACGGATCGGGTTCATCACCCACCAGGGTAAGCAGATTCTCCTAGTCGATCTATCAAACTGCGCGGCCGCGGAAGTTGAAAAAATTGTCCGCACAATTCCTGACCACGTGATGGCGCAGCAACGCGCTTCGGTACGGCTGCTTGCAGATTTCACCGGAGCGTCAGTCGGCGAGGAAGCCATTCGCGCGATGAAGGAAGCAGCCGTCTTCGACAAGCCCTACATCAAGAAATCGGCGTGGATAGGAGCAGAGAACTTTCCGGAAGCGCTCTACAAGAGCTTAAGGAGTTTTTCTGGGCGCGAATTTCCAACTTTCAAGGGGCGCCAAGAAGCTTTGGCTTGGCTGGCGAAGGATTGAATGGGGCGCCGTGGCTGGACTAGGTCGGCATGCTCTTTGGCGTGTTATCTCGGGTGTCTTGCAATCGAAGCCAGCGTAGAGATGTCATAGAGTCGTGAATTTTCTACATTCTGAGGTAAACGCTGCTGCGCGCTTCTCAATTGTTGGAACAGAATGGAACAGATTGCGGTCTTGAGGAGTGTGTAAGTGACTGAAGCGATGGTGGAGCTGACCGGGATCGAACCGGTGGCCTCCTCGTTGCGAACGAGGCGCTCTCCCAGCTGAGCTACAGCCCCACTTCAGAATTGAATCGCTGGGTTGCTCTCGATTCTAGCAGCGTTTCCGCACTTAGACCAAGGCGCGCGCTCACTGCTGGTTACGCTCCGGAACACAGCACCCCGCAGCTCAACGCACCGGGATCCTCTGACCTCACCGTCTATAATGATGTTGTGACCTTTTCGAGCTCTGTCCGGCAAGTCGCGTCCGCGGACTTCCCTACCCGCTGGGGACAGTTCCGCATTTACGGTTTCGAAGGCATTTTTGGCATCGGGGAGGATCAGCGGAAGGAAGAGGCAGTTGCCCTGGTCACGGGAGACATCCGCTCCGCTCCGCCGCTGGTGCGTATTCACTCGCAGTGCCTGACGGGGGACGTGTTTGGCTCTCTGCGGTGTGACTGCCGACAGCAACTCGAGATGGCCCTGTCCATGATCGCCGACCAGGGCGCAGGTGTGCTCCTTTATGAACAACAGGAGGGCCGCGGGATCGGCCTGTTGGCAAAGTTGCAGGCTTACGAATTGCAGGACGCCGGACTCGACACGGTCGAAGCTAACGAACGCCTTGGTTTTAAAGCCGATCATCGCGCGTTCACGTTACCCGCGGAGATGCTTAAGGCACTCGGAATTCATGAAGTGCGACTGCTCTCGAATAATCCCGACAAGGTGGCCGCTCTGGAGCAGGCGGGAGTAACCGTTGTGGAGCGAGTCCCGTGCGAGGTCGCCTCTAGCCCCCACGCTGAAGACTATCTGAAGACGAAGAAAGAGAAGCTCGGACATCTTTTCACGTCGCGTTGACACCAGACAAGAAGCGGTACTGGCTGAATCTGCTGAAATTCAACCACTACCCAAGAAGCCTTCCCATTGCTTTCCAGCCGTCAGGACGTTCTAATTCCTGATTCCGCATGCCGAACCGATCGAAGCCCGCACTGGCCGCCTGTCTGCTGCTTGCCCTGGGCACGGGCTGTTATTTCTTTGGCCTGCTGATTCCAGCTTCTCGAACTGCCAGCACATCTCGAGGACTCGGAGGCGGGTATGGTTACGGAAGCGACTTCTATCCCATCTGGCTGACAACCCACGAACTCCCGCACGGCCCCGATCCATACTCTTTCGGTGCGGAACGAAAGATTGAAGTCGGCCTGTACGGACGAACCCTCGACCGTAACCGGCCCGCAGATGCCTCGGTGAACTATCGTGGATTTTCTTACCCGATCTACACGGACATTCTGGCGGCTACGCTGGCACCGCTGTCGTTCCATGAAGTACAGATTGCGCTTTCGGTCCTCCTGCCCATCGTCACAGCGCTGGGGGTGGCATGCTGGTTCTACACTCTGGGGCTCGACGCTTCCCCGCTCTGGCTCGCGTCTGCTGACTGGCGCCAGCGCCGGAGACTGGCCATCAGCTTCGCCGCGAGCCTTGCGGTTCTGTTGCTGGCTGGCCAACTTCTGCTGCCGGGGTGGTGGTCGAGTTGGTGGCGCAATTTGCCCGCCTATCGCCAATACACGCCAGCGCCTCTGGTGGAACTGATGCTGGGTAAAGTGCTCGGACGGTTGCTTGCTTTGACCACAGTGGGAATCGCTGCGCTGGGCGCTTTTCGCTGCCGCCGGGCCTCGCCAGATTCTTCGGAGTTTCACCTTCTTTCTGCCTTCATCCTGGTGGTAACGGTGGTCGTGCTCTCGAGCAGCGTTGCCGTTTATCACCAGATCTTGCTCTTGCCGGCGCTCTTCTGGCTGTATTGTCATCGGGAAGGAATTCTGCGAGCCAACCGACCGGTCCGGGTTGTCGCGCTTCTGGTGCTGGCAACTCTGTTCTGGCCCTGGGCCTCGGCCACGGCAGTCGCAATCGCGTCGCCGTTTCTCTCCTGGGCAAGATCGCGCGAGGCCATCCTGTTCCCGCAAGCGACCGCGTCTTCCTTCCCATTTGTAGTGTTGAGCCTAACGGCGTTCTTCGTGGGAAAAACGATTCGCGGTGAGACCTCGGGCCCGTCGTGATCGAGTAAGGGCTCAAACACGTCGCTTAGGCCAGCATTTTTCTAAGCTGCTTCTTGTTCTTTCCCGGGAGATTCTTAACGGCCGAACGCGCCAGAGCCAGGTAGACTTCCCGCGCCTCCGGGACCCTGCGCAGGATGCGTAGATGCTTTTCGAGCGTGGCTGCATCTCCCCGGATGATGGGCCCGCTAAAGGCTCGCTCCGGCCCGTGTTCGGCATAGTTCGCGAGAGTCTGCCGAATCATTGGCAGCATCATCGTTCTGGCTGCGGTCCGCGGAATCCCGGCCGCTCCAGCCACCCGCTCCGCCGTGACGAGCGCCGAGAGCAGCAGGGGCGAGGCAAACGCTCCCCAGGCGTGATAGGCCGGTTTATCCCGCTTGTGGATCACAAAGGTTTCGCCGCCCAGATCCCGCGCGATTTGCCGTGCCGCGCGCTCGGCCGCAGGGTCACCCTCGACCGCGAAGGGTACGCCTCTGAGCGATGGAGCAACGCCCGGGACAAACGTCATCAGCGGATGCAATGACGCCGCCGCCGCTCCCACTCTCTGCAACGCTCGTAGTTCTTCGCTGCCCAACGCGCCGCTCGAGTGCAGCACGATCCTCCCGTTCCAGTTTTTCGTGCGTGCCAAAGATTCTGCACAACCGCGAATCTCCCGATCCGGTACGCACAGCCAAACGACGCTGGCCCTGATTTCTCCTTGACCAAGGACCGTGGCGCAGGCTCCGACTTTGCGGGCAAGCTGCCGGGCTCGACGCCGGGAAGCGTTTCCTGCGCGGGACACAATTTCACTGAGCGGATATCCCGCCGCGCGCAATGAGACCGCCAGCGCGCTGCCCAAGCTTCCGGCACCCACAATGGCGATCGTCGGTCTTGCGAAACCCTTTCGTGTCATCGTGCGCAGCATACCAGCGTGCAAGTCGTCCGAGAAACTCCCGACCTGGGACCTGGGACGCTGTCAGCAATGCCAGGCGGCGCGCTGAAATCCCGGCCGCGCTCGCTTATATTGTTGCCATGCCAAAATCCGACCATTCCAAGAAGAGAAAAACTGCCCGCGTGCTTTCCTCACGCCTGGTCTACCGTGGTCCCGTGTTTTGGGTCACCTCGGAGCGCGTGCAGGAGCCTTCCGGCGTTCGCGTCCTTCGGGAAGTCGTGCATCATACCGGCTCAGTCGTCATCCTGGCCACCGAGGATGGCCCCCGCGAGCCACTGGTCCTGCTCGAACGCCAGTATCGCCATGCGGCTAACAGCTATCTCTGGGAGCTCCCCGCCGGCCGCATCGACAAAGGAGAAAATGCTCTGGCCGCTGCCAAGCGCGAGCTATTGGAAGAAACCGGCTACACCGCCCGCAACTGGAAGCAAATCCTCAAGTTTTTCGCGAGCCCTGGCTTCGTCGCCGAACCGATGACCGTCTTCTGGGCCCGTGGTCTCAAGTCGGGCCCGGCGCAGCCCGAGGCCGATGAGGTCATCGAGCAGCATCTGGTGCCTCTGTCGAAAGCGGTCAACATGGTCCTGCGCGGCACCCTTCGCGACGCCAAGACTATCTCCTCCGTGCTATGGCTCGCCCTTCGGGAAAAGGGGCGAAAGGCCCATAAATAACGAGCTGGTTGTGACTTGGCTCCTTGACAGTCCCACCACCCCGCCGCACAATGGCCCCAGAATTCGGCAGGCGGACCCCTAGGTTACCCCCAGGAGCGTGGTTGGAGTGCAGGCTGCCTGTCGGAGGGGGCGAACGTGGAACGCTTGAAAGGTACGGTGAAATGGTTCAATAACGCGAAAGGCTACGGTTTCATCGGTCGGGACGATGGACCCGATGTTTTCGTGCACTACAGTGCAATCACAACAGAAGGCTACAAAAGCCTCCAGGAAGGCGATACGGTGGAGTTCGAAATCACTCAAGGGCAAAAAGGTCCCCAAGCAGCGAACGTTACCAAGCCTTCTTGATGTGATGCTTTACGTCCAGATCGAGTTCTTCTAGTCTGGCCTGAAGGCGCTCATTGTTAGTCCAGGCCAAGTCCATACTCACCGTCGCGTCGTGGGGAAATCCTTTCCCCGCTGCGTCCTTCCGCTCCCGCCTTAACTTGTTTAATCTGTTCTCACGCAATGGACAACAAGGCGATCGCCAACCTGCTCTACGAGACTGCCGACCTGCTGGAAATTGACGGCCAGGATTCCTTCCGTATTCGCTCCTACCGCAACGCCGCGCAGGCCATCGAGAATCTTCCCCAGCGAATCGCCGATCTCATCTCCGAGCCCAAGAGGATCCTCGAGATCCCCGGCATCGGCAAGGGCATGCTTGCCAACCTGCAGGAACTGTTCAAGGGGGGACGCCTGGCGGTGCATGTCGAACTGCTCGAGAAGTATCACCCGTCGATGCTGCAGCTCCTGAAGATCCAGGGCCTCGGCCCAAAGACGATCGCGCTGATCTGGAGCGCCTATAAGGTGTCCGACGTCGACGGGGTCGAGAAACTGGCCCGCGAAGGAAAGATCCGCGAACTCCCTCGCATGGGCGAGAAGCACGAACTAAAGCTGATCAAGGCTATCGAGGACTATCGCCGCATCGGCGGCCGCTTCCTGATCGACCACGCTGAGATCGAGGCTACGAAACTTACCAACTACCTCAAGACTCTTCCGGGCATCGACAAGATCACGCCCGCCGGCTCGCTGCGCCGCGGTCGCGAAACGGTCGGCGACCTCGACATCCTGGTCACGGGCAAATGCTGCGTCGACGACGAGCAACGCGCCGGCGCCATCCAGCACATCGCCAAGTACCCGCCCCTGATGGACGTCATCGCCAGCGGCGACAACAAGATCAGCTTTCGCCTGCGCGACGGCATGCAGGTCGATGTGCGCCTGCTTCCTCCAGCGTCGTTCGGAGCGGCCATGCAGTACTTCACCGGCTCCAAGGCGCACAATGTCGCGCTTCGCCAGCGCGCCCTGAAGATGGGCTACACCCTGAGCGAATACAGCCTGGCTCAACTCGAGACCGAGAAACCAGTCGCCGGGAAAACCGAGGAAGAAATCTACGCCAAGCTTAAACTCGCCTACATCCCGCCCGAGATGCGTGAAAACCTGGGGGAAATCGACTTGGCGGCCGAGCACAAACTCCCTGAGTTGATCACGGCCACCGATTTGCAGGGCGACGTTCACATGCACACCGTCGAGACCGACGGCAAAAACACCATCGACGAGATGGCCGAAGCTGCCAAAGCGCACGGCTACAAGTACATCGCGATCACCGACCACTCCAAGAATCTGGCCTTCGCCAACGGCCTCGACGACAAGCGCGCCCTCGCCCACATCCGTCGCATTCGCGAAGCGAACGACCGCATGAATGGCATCAAGATTTTCGCGGGCATCGAAGTCGACATCCTGGGCGACGGCGATCTTGACCTGTCCGACGAAGTCCTCGCGCAAATGGACGTAGTGATCGCCAGCGTCCACTCCCAGTTCGGTCAGGACAGCGCCAAGATGACCGAGCGTCTGCTCAAAGCCATCGAGAATTCCAACACGTCAATCCTCGGTCATCCTACCGGCCGCCAACTCCTCCGGAGGGACGCCTACCCTTTCGACATGAACGCAGTCTTGAAATCCGCCGCCCAGCACAAAGTCGCGATGGAGTTGAACTCCTACCCCGAGCGCCTCGATTTGAACGACATTCACCTGCGGCAGGCAAAACAACACGGCGTGAAGATCGTGATCAACACCGACTCCCATCACACCTCGCATTTGGAGAAGATCCGTTACGGCATTCTGCAAGCGCGACGGGCGTGGCTCACGAAAGAAGACGTGCTCAACACGCTGCCTGCAAGCAAATTTGCGAAGGCCATGAAACACGCGTGGTAGTCAAGCCGAACACTGATCTGCTGCCGGGGGGGCTTCAGTGGGCCTCTGCCTTGTTGGGATTTTTCAACAGGTCATCCCTTCTGCAAGCGAAAACTCCGCGCGCACTCTTTTGTTTTCAGCGCTTTAGGCTTTTCCGCACGAAGCGCGTAAAATCCGCAAACGAGACACCTCTATGCCCGATGAAACTCCGAAACCCCCGGCACCTCCCGCTCCGACTGCACCGACACCTGCACCTCCGCAGGGCCCCGCGAGGCCGCCAGCGCTTGACCTTGGTCCCGGGGTGGGCATCAATGTCACCCAAGACATGGCGACCGCGGAGCGCAAGCTTCCGCCCGCCAGAATCCTGCTGATCGCGATTGCAGGGCTCGCCGTCGTGCTTGCGATCTACGGCTTCCTCGGACGCGCCAAACCTCAGGGCGGAGGCTCGGTGGATAACATCGCTGCCGTCGAAGTCCCCAACCAGGGTTCCGTGCTCGTGGCCCTTACGGTGACCCTCCACAACAGCGGCGAGAAGCCGCTCTGGATTCACACGATCCAAGGCAAGCTGAAGACGCCTTCCAACGAGTACTCCGATGAGGCTGCCTCCGCCGTCGACTTCGACCGTTACTTCCAGGCTTTCCCCGCCCTCAAGCAAAACGCGCAGGCGGCGCTGATGCCGGAGACAAAAATCCTGCCCGGCAACGATGCCCATGGAACGGTGATCGTTAGCTTTCCCGTGACCCAGGACGTCTTCGATAAGCGCCAGTCGATCAGCGTTCTCATCCAGCCTTACGACCAGCCGCTACCCGTGACGCTGACGAAATAGCGTCCGGAGCCCTGCCGAGAAACCGGCGAGCCACCACTCAGTCCAGCGGTTCCCTCAGTTGCCGTTCTGGGAAAATTAGCTTCTAGCTACGATGAAGATCGCCAGTCTTCCTTGAGGAACACTAGCGCGATTGGTAGGTGGCTAATTCTTCCTCTGAATTCCCTTTCGCCGAACCAGGTGGGTGTTCGCGGTGGGACTGATGTCGTCGTACTTGAGGAAGCTGAGCGAGCCATCGATCTCGAGTACGCCGATTGCGACCTGATGGTAGCTGGAGATGCCGTGCTCGCGCATCGCGCACTCCAGCGCGTCCATGGTCACGTGCTCGCGTGCCATGTGCGCCTCGATGATCTGCCCGTCATGAATCAGCATGGAGGGTTGGCCCTGGACGAATTTGCGAAAGCGGCGGTTCGCACCGGCCAGATTTGCGATCAGGTAGTTGAGGACCAGGAGAACCGTGGCAGCCACGGCTCCGCCCGCAAGAGACGTGTCGGGCCCGGTCATCGCGTTCTGTACGGAGTTGCTCAGCAGGAGCAGCAGGGTCAGGTCGAAAGGCGTCATCTGCCCAACTTCGCGCTTGCCGCTGAGGCGCACCCCCGCGAGGACGAGCAGATACACGACCGACGTCCGGAGCGCGATGTTGAGCAGGACGTGCCCCGAGGCGGGCAACATCGCTCGCCTACTGGTTGGCCGCGGTCGGCGACGCGGTCACCGGCACGGGCGCGTTCTTCGGGGTGCTCACATACCCCGTGGCCTTGTTCTTGTCGAGCGTCCACACAACCAACTCATACAGCATGTGGTCGCGCCCGGTGTAGAACTGGATAGGCTCGTTCACGTTGCGATCTTTCTTCTCGATCGTTTTGTCATCCGAGGTGACGTTGAGCGTGAATTTACCCTTCTTCTGATCTAGCTTCTTCACCTGCAGGCTCACGGTGGAGACCGGCTGCGGCTTCGCGCCCTTCAGCAAGGTGAATTCATAGTAGTTGCGGTCGCCCCGGTGCTTCAGGACTTCCAGGTCGTCACGCGTCTTGGCAATCAGGCCACTCTGCAGGCCGAGATCGCCGATCGTGCTTTCGAGCTTGGCTTTGGTGGCAGCGAGTTCTTCCTTGGTGGACGCAACGTCGGTTTTCACTCCGCCAACATCGGTCTTTACGCCCGCCACTTCCCCGCTGACCGCGCTGATCTGTTCCTTCTGTTCTTTCGCGAGACGTTCCTCAGCGGCGCGTTGGGCGCGCTGCAGCTCCTGGGCGCGCGCGGCGAGTTGCTTCTTGGTGATGCCTACCTGCTGTCCGAGGGTCTCAGTCTCGGCTTCGGCAGACTGCATGCGGGTGGCGAGCTCACCGATTTCTTTCTGGCTCGCGGCCTGGTCATGGGCCAGCTTGGTCACCTGTCCGTGGAGGTCGACCAGGAAGTAGAGCGAGGCGGCTACGTAGATCACTGCCAGCAAAAGAAGGAGCCACTTGCCCATGTTGCTCCCGCCAGCATCATGTACAACGGTTACCTGCTCGTCCTGCTCGGACATGCATTTCCTCCGCGACCGCTGAGATTCGCCGTACTCATGATTGTTGAGCAGAACTCCCATGGTGTCAATTGCTTCGCCGGATACGCAAGAGGCCGGCAAAGAGACATGACATTTGTCATCCGAGGCCCGTGATGATCTGCACTGGCAGCCGCTCGCGGCTTCGGCGAAGATGCCTTCACTGGCTGGACGGGTGGTCAGCCCCCAGCCACTCGAGGGTCTTCATGATCGCTCCCATGGAAGAAGTTCTCCGCCGGCCGACGCGACATAGCCGAGGCGCGGTCGTCGCCCGGCTCGACGAGGTCAGCAAGAATTACGGCGAGGTGCGCGCTCTTCGCGGTGTGAGCCTGAACGTACATGCGGGCGAGGTGCTCTCGGTGCTGGGCCCGAATGGGGCTGGCAAGACGACTGCTGTGAAGTTGCTTCTGGGACTGGCCGGAGCAAGCGTTGGCAGCGTGAGCGTGTTTGGAGGCGACCCGCGCAATCCACACAATCGTCTGCGCACCGGGGCCATGCTCCAGGTGGCGCGTGTTCCGGAAACACTGCGGGTGAAGGAACATATCGACCTGTTCTCCAGCTACTACCCCAAGCCGCTGCCGATGGTAGAGACGCTCGCAGCCGCCGGACTCAACGACATTGCAAACCGCAAGTTCGGAGAGCTTTCCGGTGGCCAGAAGCAGCGCGTGCTGTTTGCGCTCGCGATCTGCGGCGATCCCGACCTTCTTTTCCTGGACGAACCTACCGTTGGACTCGACGTCGAAGCGCGCCGTATCGTGTGGGACGAGATTCGCAAGCTGGTGGCGCGGGGCAAGACGGTGCTGCTCACCACCCACTCCCTGCAGGAGGCGGACGCGCTCGCCGATCGAATCGTCGTCATCGATAAGGGCGAGATCATTGCGGCGGGCACGCCGTCGGAGATCAAGTCGCGCACCGCGGGGCGGCAGATTCGTTGTGTATCAAGCCTGCCGATCGCCAGCGTCTGCAGCATTCCGGGGGTGCTCGAGGTGCGGTCAGATCGCGAGGCCTTCGTCATCCAAACGGCCGCACCGGATTCCGTGCTCCGGGAGTTGTTTCTGCGCGATCGGGAAATTAGCGGAATCGAAGTGACCAGCGCCGGGTTGGAGGAAGCGTTTCTCGCCCTCACCCAAGACAATCACCACAATGGAAACGAGGCAATCCGATGAGCGCAGCTTCCCCTACTGTGCCGCGCACGGCCATTGCGCGGCCCGCCGGCCACACGCTCACCATTTACTTGAAGGAAGCCAAGTACGAGTTTTTGAAGCTGCTAAGGCTTCCCGTCTACTCGCTGTCGACGATCCTGTTCCCGGTGATGTTCTACGTGCTGTTCGGTCTTCTGTTGAACCGAGGCCATGAGGCCGCCGGCGTGCTGGTGTCGGCCTACCTGATCGCCACCTACGGAACATTCGGAGTGATGGGAGCGTCCCTGTTCGGTTTTGGCGCCGGGCTGGCGGGTGAGCGCGGACTTGGATGGCTGCAGGTGAAACGCGCCAGCCCCATGCCGCCGTTCGCCTACTTCGCCGCGAAAACCGCCGTCTGCATGACCTTCAGCCTGATCATTGTGCTCCTCCTGCTGACGCTGGGGGTGGTGTTCGGCGGCGTGCATCTGGCGGTTGGTCAGGGAGTGCAATTGGTGGGGACACTGGTGCTGGGCGCGAGTACGTTCTGTGCGATGGGACTCGCAATCGGATACTTCGCCGGACCGACCTCGGCTCCGGCCATCGTTAACCTGCTTTACCTGCCCCTGTCGTTCGCTTCGGGCTTGTGGATTCCGATCGACATGCTGCCGCGCTTCATGCAGCGCATCGCGCCGTTCCTTCCGCCGTATCACCTCGGACAGCTCGCCTTGAGCGTGGTTGGCGCAGGGACTAAGGGGTCGACCATCGGGCACTGGGAGGCTCTGGCGGGATTCGCGCTCATCTGTCTCGGCATTGCGCGGATTGGCTTCCAGAGGGACGAAGGGAAATCGTTTGGCTAGGATCCGTCGGGCGGGGGTGGTACGGGTGGGTGGCGTCGGCATCCCGGGCACAATTGCGCTGCAAAAACCGCGACCGAGTGGCCTAAACTAACACTATGAATCATGGTTCGCCAAAGAAGGATCCCGGCTGGGTAGCCTACATCTGGCTGGTGTACCTGATCTTCTTTCTGTGGCCTCCGGTGATGGAGCATGCCGGCTTGAGGAGATGCCTGGAAACAGGTTTAGGGCTGGGTGCATTCCTCTGCTTTTACTTCGCTTTTTTCCACACCCGCAAGCCGTGGAATCTGGTTTGTATCGGCGGCATCGTTCTGCTGGGTGTTCTCTATGCACCGTCCAACGGAGGCGCTGCTGCCTTCTTCATCTATGCCGCATCTTTCTTGCCATTCGTAGTGGCCACGGAGCTGACGGCCGCGCTGCTGATTGGAGGAGTGGTTGCGATTGCGGCGCTGGAGTGGTGGCTTCTCCATATCTCCAACGGCTTCCTGTTCCCGGCCACGTTCCTCTCCACGTTCATCGGGGCCGCTAACATCTACTTCGCACAGCGCACGCGTGGCATCGAGAAGCTGCGGATGGCAAATCAAGAAATCGAGCATCTCGCCAAGGTGGCGGAACGCGAACGCATCGCGCGCGACCTGCATGATGTGCTGGGACACACTCTGTCGCTGATCACTCTGAAGTCGGAACTGGCCGGCAAGCTGATCGACCGAGATCCGGTACGAGCGAAAGCGGAGATTCGCGACGTGGAGCAAACCGCGCGGCAGGCCCTGGGCGACGTTCGCCAGGCGATCGGTGGGTATCGATCCAAAGGCCTGGATGCGGAGATCAAGCAGGCCAAGACGACGCTGGAGACGGCGGGGGTCACGGTGGATTTGCAGTCCTCACCCTTTGAGTTGCCCGCGACCCAGGAGAGCGTGCTGGCGCTGTCGCTGCGGGAAGCCGTGACCAATGTTTTGCGTCATGCGCAGGCCAAGCATTGCCGTCTGCGTATTGAGCGAATGAATGGCCATTGTCGCCTTGAAATCCAGGACGATGGCCGGGGCGGCTACCAGATCGAAGGCAACGGCCTTCGCGGCATGCGGGAGCGCGTCGAGGCCCTGGGCGGCAAGGTGGTGCGCGACAGCAGCCAAGGCACGCGTCTGCAGATCACCCTGCCAGTCCCCGCCGAGCGGGAGACCGTTCCGTTGTGACTCCCAATTCGAAGTCAGGCCGAAAAACAATCCGAGTCGTAATCGCCGAAGATCAGGGCATGGTATTGGGCGCACTGGCCGCGCTGCTCGAAATCGAGGGAGACATCTCGGTGGTGGCGCGAGCGCTCGACGGACAGGAGGCCCTGGAGGCGGTCATCACCCATAAACCCGATGTGTTCATCACTGACATCGAGATGCCGCGCATGACGGGACTGGAAGTGGCGGCGGAATTGAAGCGCCGCCGAACCGGAACGCGTGTGGTGATCGTTACCACGTTTGCGCGCTCGGGATATTTGCGGCGGGCGCTGGATTCGGGCGCATCGGGCTATTTGCTGAAAGACCGTCCCGCAGAAGAATTGGCGGAGGCGGTGCGGCGCGTGCAACAGGGACTGCGCGTGATCGATCCTGAGCTGGCAACGGAAGCCTGGGGTGAACTCGATCCGCTGACGGACCGCGAACGGCAGGTGTTGCGACTCGCCGGTGACGGCCGAGCGAGCGGCGACATCGCGGACGAACTCGGGCTCTCGGAGGGAACGGTGCGGAACTACTTGTCGGAAGCGATCAGCAAGCTGGGTGCGGGCAACCGTGTGGAAGCGGCGCGAATCGCGCGAACGAAGGGCTGGTTGTAGGGGCGTTTCCGACGCTCGAGACGCAATCTGCACATCCTTCCGGGGTGGACTGCTCCGGGGTGATGTCGACCTGCACGACCTCGCGCAGGTCGACGATCTCGAACAATCCAGGGATCGACCGTGCAGTCGGGCACCTGAGCCTCAGGTGTCTTTTGATTTCCGTTGAGCGACTCCGTCTGACGTTGTCTCTGGTCAGGCACCGGACTCGAATGCCCCACTCCTTCGAATTTCCCTCCGGAAGTTCATGGGCTGGGGAGGGATACGACGTGAGTCCGCTATAGGTTTCTACTCCCTTGAGACCACCCGCTATACGAACCAACCACGTGTGCTGAACGCGCGCGCAACCGACAGCACCGGGAATGTTGCCGTTTTGTCCGATGCCACCGTTACGATTCCGACGGAGCTGGGAAACGGCCCCTGATGGGAGCCCGAGGCGGCGGCCGCGGAAGGCGCTGTGAGCGTTCGGGCCACTCCTTCGTGCTCCGGATCGAAGTCACAGCGGGGTTTGAGTCCGGAGTTGCCATGTTGTATAAGGGCAGCCTTATGAATCGATCGGTCTCGCGCTCATTGCTCGTCGCGACGTCGGTGTTTTTCGCGCTGCTCTCTGGCGCCCAAACGACCAGAGACGCCGTGGCACCAGAAACGATTTCCGCCCGTACGGCCGGTCTAAAGAAAGAGGACGGCTTTCTTCCTTACTACTGGGATGCGAAGAAGGGTGCGTTGCTGTTCGAACTGTCGGCGGCGGCACGCGAGCGGGAGTTTCTGTATTTCACTGGACTGGGCAGCGGAGTCGGGTCGACCAAGGTCTTTGCCGATCGGAGCACAACCGCTGCCGAGGCTGTCTGCAGATTCCGACAGGTGGGATCGCACGTGCTTGTGATCAGGGAGAACACCTCGTTTCGCGCGGAGAGCGGCAGTGCGGACCTGAAAAGGGGGGTGGAACTCAGTTTTCCCACGTCGGTACTGGCATCGCTGCCGGTGGAGGCCGAGCAGGACGGGACTTTGCTCATTAACGCGAATTCTCTACTGGTCCGGGATGCCACTGACCTGCTGTCGCAGTTGCGGCGCCCGACTCAGGCGGTGAACGGGGTCATGGTGCGGCAGGCGTCCCACGAATCGAACTGGCGGCTGGATGAGGCGCGCAGCGTGATCGACCTGGATTCCTCGGGCAGTTTCCCGATGAACACCGAGGTAGAGGCGCTGCTTACCTTCACGAATGATGGCGAGGTCGACCTCAACCAACCCGACACGCACGTGCTCAGCGTGCGGCAGCATCATTCCTTTGTGGCGCTGCCTGCCCCGGGGTTTGAACCGCGCGAGGGCGATCCGCGGGTGGGATTCTTCGGGCAAACTTTTCAGGATTTCTCACAGCCCTATAACGGTGGGCTCACGCGGAGATTGATTGCTCGCTGGCGGTTGCAGAAGAAAGATCCGGTCTCAGCGGTCAGCGAGCCGGTGAAACCCATCGTCTTCTATATGGACCCGGCAGTGCCCGAGCCGATGCGGTCGGCCCTGAAGCGGGGGGCTCTGTGGTGGAACGCGGCGTTTGAACAGGCAGGCTTCAAGAATGCGCTTCGCATCGCGGATCTTCCGGAAGGCGCCAGTCCGCTGGACATGCGGTATCCGACGATCCAATGGACGAACCGTTCGGGCCGGGGCTGGTCGGTAGGAATGACGCAAACCGACCCGCGCACCGGGGAAATCATGCACGCAGTGGTGCAGCTCGACTCGCACCGCATGCGGACGGTGAACAACTACTGGGAGGCGACGATTCCTTCCGGCAAGGGCAACGAGGAACCATCACTCGATGGCTTTGCGGCGCTCGATAATCTTGATCCACAGATTTCTGAGGAGCAGGTCATGCTGAACCGGCTGGCGCTGTTGACCTGCCACGAGATGGGTCACGTACTTGGGCTGAACCACAACTTCGTGGCGAGCACCTTCGGGCGCGGATCGGTGATGGATTACTACGCGCCCCGCGTGAAGATTCGCCCGGATGGTTCGGTCGATCTTTCCGATGCCTACATGCAGGGCACGGGCAGCTACGACAACTATGCGATTGAATGGGGCTACAGCCAGGGCACAGCGAACACGTCGGCAAAACAGGAGCGGGTGCGGCTGGACGGGATCGTGCGCAAGGCATTGGCGCAGGGGATCGTGTGGGGCAACTACGGGGATCCGCGGTGGAACTCTTACGACGACGGGACCGATCCAGTAGCCTGGCTGAAACAGGTGTGGCCCGTGCGGGATGCTTGCTGTCGGGTTACGGCGCGAAGCTAGCGAGGACAGGGGAGCCGGCTTCCCTGCTGGCGTCACGTTTTCCTCTGATTTACCTGTTTCATCGGTACGCTCTGGGTGCCGCTGTCAATGTCATCGGCAGCGCAAAGATCCCGCCGTCGCTGGTGGGCGATGGACAGGAACCGGTGGCTGTATGGCCAGCAGCCGGCCAGCGCGAGGCGTTGCAACTGGTGGTGAAGGCCCTTGATCCTAAGAAACTGGAGATTCCGGCCAGTCTCTGGAAGCTGCTCGCGCCGCCCGAGCCCGATCAGGAAGATGCGGAGCGTTTCACCCCTTCCGCCGGGTATCTGTTCAGCCCGCAGGATGGAGCACGAGCGATCGCAGACATGGTGGCGGGAGGGCTGCTCGATCCGCAGCGCATGCAAAGGCTGGCGGTGATTGCGGGCGAGTCTTCTGGAGCCTTGTCGCCGACTGAGGTGGTGGCCGCGTTGGTGCGCGTTGCCTTTTCCAGTCCGGAGGCGGGTGGCTCGAACCGTGGGAACGGCGATCTTGCCGACGTCGTGCGGACGCGGGTCGCCGAACACTTAATGCTGCTTGCGGTCGATGCCGAGGCAACGCCGGAGGTTCAGGCCGCTGCTTTGACCGGAATCTACAACGTGCGGAAGATCATTCACGGCGGGCTGGGCGCCGCGGCCCAGCGCCTGCATCATGAGATCACGTTGTTCCTGAACGATCCGCATCAGAACACGCCGAAGCTGAAGCCTTCGGGGGTGCCGGCGGGACCGCCGGTGTAGGTGCGGGGGAGCTGACGATAACTCTGGGTGTCTTGAATCTGGGGACACCGGGTGGACGATGTCGGCGGTTGACGAAAAATCGCCGGAACACCGACAGCGGCCAAGGCGAGTTCGCCGGCAAGAGTGTGCGCCCTGACTTCAAACGCCGTTTCCTTTCTACCGAGACTCGCGGCCAACAAACCGAGCAACCCAGAATTGGAAACTCGGGATTGGAAACCTCGTGAGGCATGCCCAGCCCTTCAGACGGGGAAATACATCGGATCGGCTGAGAGCCGTTTCTCTGCTGTCCAGGTCTGCGTCCTCGCCGACTTGTGCTGCTTCCCTGAAGAAAGCTGACGCTCGAACCATCTGGCTCGCTGCCAGCGAGAACGTCTCAATGAGTGAACTGCAGCGGCCCCGGCCCACCACCCCCGCCCTTCTTTTACAATGCCTGTGTGAAAACCTGGGACGTCATTCTTATCGGCGGCGGCATCATCGGTTTGTCGCTGGCGATCGAACTGCGAAAAAACGGCGCATCGGTGCTGATCGTCGAACGCGGCGAACCCGGACGGGAGGCTTCGCACGCGGCTGGAGGCATGCTGGCGAACTGCGGCGATGAAACGCCCGCGGTGCTGCAGTTTCTTGCCGACGCGAGCGCCAGGATGTATCCGGAGTTCGTGCACGAATTGCAGGATGAGTCGGGCGTCGACGTCGATCTGCGCTCCAACGGAACCTTGCTATTTCCCCAGATGGGCCACTCCGTCGAGAGTATTCCCGGAGCGACTGCGCTGCCTGCGCCGCTCGAGGAGGTCGAACCCGCACTTGCGGCTCGCGGGCGTCCCGTCGTCTTTCTCAGGGAACGAAGCGTGTGTCCGCGCGCCCTTAGCGACGCTGCGCTCAAGGCGGCGAGGCATCGGGCCGTGGATATTTCGTCGGGAGCTGCCGTTGTCTCCGTCGATGTTGCGGACGGCCGGGCGATCGGCGTTACGACGAACAAGACCTCTTATCACGCTCCCAAAATCGTGAATTGCGCGGGCGCGTGGGCGGGGCGGATTCCGCCGTACGAGCTCCCCACTCGTCCAGTCAAGGGACAGATGGTGTGCTTCGTTATGAAGTCTCGCAATCTCCTCACTCATGTGGTCCGATCGCCGGAGATCTACCTGATTCCGCGCAGCGACGGGCGGTTGCTGGCTGGAGCCACCGTCGAAGAGGCTGGCTACGACAAGCGCACCGTCCCGGAGACGATTCAGCGGCTGGAGCGAGCGGCCATCACGATGCTGCCCGGCTTGAAGGATGCACGGGTGCTCGAAGCATGGGCCGGATTACGTCCGGGCACGCCCGATAATCTGCCGATCCTGGGCGCGACTTCCACGCCCGGCTACTACGTGGCTACCGGGCACTTCCGTGACGGAATCCTGCTCGCACCCGTCACGGCACAGGCCATGGCCCAGGTGATTGCCGGCGGACCCTGCGAGTATGACCTCGCGCCGTTTGCGGTGGAACGATTTACCAAGGTCAGGACGCAGGCTCCGGGCTCGAGCCTCGGGTGACAGGCGATCGGTGTCAGGTCTTGGCTCCTGGCTGTCGGGCCTCAGTTCCCGGGCGTTGAGTTTGGCGTTTTTGGGGTTCGGTCATTGTTTCCCAGCACAGAGTCCGGACCATGCGCTCGGGTATACTTAGGCGAAATTCAGCCGTCCGAAAATATCACCCTCGCGACTTCGTCCAAGAAAGGGACTCATCCATGGCATCCCCGGCACTCGATTTTGCCCGTCAGAACCAGCAGCGTTTCGTAAGCGAACTGAAGGATCTTCTGCGCATTCCGAGCGTCAGCACGCTGGAGGAACACAAGTCCGATGTGCGCAAGGCGGCCGAATTTGTCGCCAACGAACTCCGGCGTATTGGGATGGAGAATGTCGAAATCATTCCCACCAAAGGCCACCCTCTGCTCTACGCGGACTGGTTGCACGCCGAAGGCGCGCCGACGGTACTCATGTATGCGCACTTCGATGTGCAACCGCCCGACCCGCTGGACGAGTGGCTGTCGCCTCCCTTCGAGCCCACCGAACGAAACAACAACATTTACGCGCGCGGCGCGGTCGACGACAAGGGCCAGCTGTGGATGGAAGTGAAGGCGCTCGAATCGCTGATGAAGGCCCACGATGGGAAGCTGCCGATCAACGTGAAGATCATCTTCGAGGGAGAGGAAGAAGTTGGCGGCGAGTCGATTGCCGAGTACGTGCGCAAACAGAAAGCCAAGCTGAAAGCCGACTTCGCGCTGGTGTGTGACACAGAGCTGTTCGCGCCCAACCTTCCGACGCTGTGCGTGGGACTGCGCGGGCTGGTCTATACCGAGATCGAAGCCTACGGCGCGAAGACCGATCTGCACTCCGGGATGTACGGCGGCGCTGCGCCGAACCCGTTCTTTGCACTGATCGAGATCATCAGCAAGCTGAAGGACGCGAAAGGCAAGGTCCTGATCCCGGGCTTCTATTCCAAGGTTAAAGCTCCCACCAAGGATGAACTCAAGGCGTGGAAGCGACTTCCCTTCAATGAGGAGCACTATCGCAAAACCGAGGTTGGATCGAAGGTGCTGACGGGCGAGCCGGGATACTCGGTGTTGTATCGCACTTGGGCGCGTCCCACGCTTGAAGTTCACGGGATGCCCGGCGGGTTCACGGCGCCCGGAGCGAAGACCGTCATTCCGGCCAAAGCCGCGGCGAAGGTTTCCATGCGTATGGTGCCGAACCAGGATCCGGACGACATCCTGAAGCGCTACAGCGCGTATGTGAAGAAGCTGACCCCGAAAGGCATCGAGACCAAGATCAAGGTGTGGAGCAAGGGTCCGGCTTGCGTGGTTTCGACCGACAACCGCTACATCAAGGCCGCGACCGAAGCGATGCACGACATCTTCAAGAAGGACACGGTGTTCATCCGTTCAGGCGGCTCGATTCCGATCGTCACCGACTTCCAGGACGTGCTGAAGATTCCCAGTGTCATGATGGGCTTCGGCTTGCCCGACGACAACCTGCACGCTCCCAACGAAAAGTTCCACATCCCGAACTTCCACCGGGGAATTGAGTCGATTTGCCTCTTCTTTGAGAGGCTCGCCAACTAGGCCGGAGTTCTGAAGCGCGAGGGGCGACAACTCAGCCGCCCCATTTTCTCTTCACCGAGCCGCTCGCGTGGCTGCCGGCGCAAACGTTCGAGTATTCCTACAACACCCCGACCTTGCCTCTCCCCGGCAAATCTCGCTGATAAAAAACCTAGCGCCGCCTGTGCGGTTTCGCATCCCAGTTAGCCCGTTCAGAGCCGTTCTTCGGTCGGAGGAGGAAGGACTCAGCCGAGCCTGCATCGCCATGATACGAATCGCAGCGATTTTCCTGTCTGTGGGTATAGGTTGCGGCCTGTGCGCCGGTCAAACAACCGCGTTTGCCCTTCTTTCTGACCCGGCAATGCCTGCGCATCGCCCGACAAATCTGGTGTGGTCCGCTGGAATCGCGACCGAGGACCCACAAACGGTGGCGGCATCGACCGATGAGGCGCAGCGCCACGGTTTCGTTGTTCGCAATCTGAGACGTGGGCTCGAAGATCAGAAAGAGCTTTATCTCGCTCCCCTGAAACCAAAGAATCTGAAGTGGGATGCATTGTTCCTGGCGGCGACCGGAGCACTGCTAGCCACCGACCGGCAAATTTCCAGAGATATACCCAGAGATCATGTCAACATCAGCCACAACATAGCGCTGGTCTGTTTGGGCGGAACGGGTGCAGCCCTTGGCGGCGTATGGCTCTATGGCATCAGGACGGACAACCCGCACGCGAAGGAAACGGGCGAACTCACCCTGGAATCACTGGCGAACACATTTCTGATTTACACCCCGATGCAGTTTATCGCCGGCCGCGAGCGCCCCGACGAGGGAACCGGCAATGGGCGCTTCTGGCGGCATGGCAACTTCAACACATCCTTTCCTGCGGGACACCCGATGTTCACCTGGGCCATGGCAAGCGTGCTTGCGCACGAATATCCGCGCCCGTGGCTGAAGGTCCTGGCGTACGGCGCCGCCCTCTCGGTTTCAGGCGCGAGACTCACCGGGCGCAACCATTTTGCCTCCGACATTTGGGTGGGCAGCGTTCTTGGGTATTTGATCGGTACGCACATCTTTCATGCGCATTGCGACCCGGAATTGAGCGAGGCTTGTCATCGACCACCGCACTAACTGGCCGCCTGCGTCAAGTGGGAGCTCGAAACAGTCAGGGTCGGGCGGCTCGCGATGGGGATGGCGCCCGGTCCGCACGAACAATTCTCGATTGATTGCGGCCCGCTCCTGCGCTAGGCTCATCTAGCTCTCGCGATTCTCCCTTCCTTCTTGACCCTACACGCAAAATCCAGGCGGTTGCTGCATGGCGTGTGCAATCCAGGGTAGTGCGGCCAAGATACCCACAACATATGGGGTTTTATATCTTGACCCGCGCCCGATTTCGCCGTTACAGTAGCTGCAATCCATGCCTTTCCGGCTACCCTGCCGGCGAGGTTTATGTCTGAGGAGACCGGGGAGGCATCGAAATGGTAAACAGGGCCGCCCAGGGGAACTCAGCCAGCCCTGATCATGCCGAGGCGCCCTGGCCAGCGCAGGTATACGGGTCAGCCATCACGCGTGATTTCTGCCTGATGAAGCGCTAAAAGGAGTCGAAGTTGCTCAAACTGAAAAAGCTCCAAATCCTAGGGTTCAAGTCGTTTTGTGACCGCACGGAGTTGAAGTTTCCGGGCGACGGGGTGGCTGCGATCATCGGCCCGAACGGCTGCGGCAAATCGAACATCGCGGACGCCATTTCGTGGGTGCTCGGTGAACAATCCGCGAAAACCCTCCGTGGTTCGCGCATGGAAGACGTCATCTTTTCCGGAACTCGCGACCGCCAGCCGACCGGCATGGCCGAAGTTTCCCTCACGCTGATCGACCCAGAGCAGTATGACGGTCCTGACAAGAACGAACCGACTCAAATTGAAGTGTCGGACGAGGTGCCCGGGGCAGATGACTGGGACGAGGCTGAAATCCGGGCCCGCGCCGCCGAGGACACCGAGCGGGCCGTCGAGGAGGCTCAGCCGGGCAAAGTCGAGGAGATTGCGGGAGAACCAGCAGCGCCCATGGTAGAGGGGGCGTCGATTGCGGTTGCGGACAGGACGCCCGCGGCGAGTGCAGCAGTGGCGCAGACCCCTCCCGCGGAAGCAATGACAGCGGTTCAGGCGGGAGTGCCGCAAGTTGTTCTCAAGATTCGCCGCCGGAAGTTCAACCAGCAGCCATTCCACACGGGAGAAATCGTTGTCACGCGCCGGCTGTTTCGCTCGGGCGACAGCGAGTATCTGCTGAATGGCAGGCTGTGCCGGCTGCGGGACATCCAGGAACTATTCATGGGGACGGGGCTGGGGCCGGAATCCTACGCGCTGATCGAGCAGGGGCGTATTGGACAGATCCTGTCAAGCCGGCCGACTGACCGCCGGGCGATTATCGAAGAAGCCGCGGGAGTCACCAAGTTCAAGACCAGGAAGCGTCTCGCCGAGGCGCGGCTGGAAGATGCGAAGCTCAACCTGAACCGCGTGAACGACATCTTTGAAGAAGTCACGCGGCAGATGAATTCCCTCAAGCGACAGGCGGCCAAGGCGGAACGGTACGCAAAATTGCGCGATGAGATGCGCGCCCAACTGCGGGTGGTGCTGGCCAGCAAGTTCACCCAGCTCGACCAGGAAAGCGCGGCAGTCGACAGCCAATTGACCGGGCTGGGCGAAGAGATTCAGCATCGGACCGAGGGCGTACAGCAGTTCGAAGCCGAACAAGGAGAACGCATGCATCGCGGATATGCTATCGACGGAGAACTCCGTCAGAACCGCGATCGTTTGAACCAGATTGCGATTGAAATCGATCGCGCACAGGCCCGGCGACGCACCAACGAGGAGCGCTGTGCCGAACTGGTGGTGCGCTCGGCCTCATCGGATGCAGAGCTTGCGCAAGCCCGGAACCGTCTGACCGATCTGGAGGCGGAGCTGGAGTCCAATCGCCAGACGCTCGAATCGGCGGCTGCTGATCTGGCAGCAGCGCAGCACGAATTGACGCTCTGCCAGCAGGAAGCTACGTCGGCAACCACCGATCTGGCCGCTCTCGAAGGCGAGATCGAACGGGGACGTACTTCGATCATGGAGGCGGTTGCGACGACGTCGCGTCTCCGCAACCAGTTGACGCAGGCCGAAGAGCGCCTGGCGGCGGTCGAGCGCGAGAGCCAGCGCCTGCAGAACGAAATATCCACGGCGGCTTCCCAGGTGGAAGCCTTTGGCGGACAGCGTGGGCAGCTGGCACTCGAGTTCGAAACCGTTTCACAGCGGGTCGGCGGTCTGGCAGAGGAGATTGCCCAGGTCCGGCAGTCGCTGGAGAAAAAGCGTCACGAGGAAAGCGAAGCCAAGCTGCAGCTTGACGGTATGCGTGCCGAATTTGCCTCAGCATTGGGCAAGAAAGGGTCGCTAGAGGCGGTGATCGCCGAGCACGGGTATTCCACCGAATCCGTGCGGCGCCTGTTCCAGTCAGGGTCGATGCAAGGCGGACTCGCCCCGGTCGGCGTGCTGGCGGACTTTCTTGAGGTCGAACCCCAGCACGAGCGCGTCGTGGAGGACTTCCTGCGCGACGAACTGAACTACATCGTGGTGAAGTCCTGGGACGCCGCGGACGAAGGCTTGCGCCTGTTGCGCAGCGATGTCGACGGGCGGGCTACGTTCCTGGTGCATCCGGAAGATTCGCAGGCGAAATTCTCGTTCCTGGTGGACGAAGCAGCCCACTCGGCGCCTCCCGGACAGCCGATCGTGCCGCTCAAGAGCACGATCCGGGTGCTCAACGGCTTCGGCAAGTCTTTGGAAGTGATTCTGCCCAAGCTGCGGGATGGGTACCTAGTTCCGACCTCAGGCCTCGGGCGCGAACTCGCGCTTGAGAATCCTGACGCGTTCTTCCTGTCGCAATCGGGCGAGTGCTTCCACAACGTCACCGTAACCGGGGGCAAGCAGCGCGCCGAAGGGCCTCTGTCGATGAAGCGCGAACTGCGGGAGGTCCTGCGGACGCTGGAAGAGTTGCAGGGTGCGCTGCGCGATGGGGAAGTGCGCGTCCTGACGCTGGGCCGCGAAATCAAGGAGACCACCTTGCTGCTCGACCGGCTCGAGGAGGAAAAGCGCGAAGCCGAGAAACAGGCCATGACGTCCGGCCACCTGCTGCAGCAACTGGACGCGGAGATGGGCCGGGTGGGGGAGCGATTGGGAGTGAGCCGCTCCGAACTGCAGAGGCTGGCTGCGGAGCGTTCCGAGCAGGATGCGCTGATCACGGCTCGCAACCGAGAGATTGCCACGTCGGAGGAGAAGCGAGCCGAACTTGAGCTGGCGATGTCGGTAGCCCAGGGACGTCTCGCCTTGCTGAAGCAACGTCGCGACGAGGCCGCCCGGAACGCCTCCCAGCACGTGGCCCGAGTCGCGGGGCTCGAAGAGCGGCACCGGTCGGCGTCAGCCGTCCTCGAGCGAATCGAATCGCTGCTGATCGAGATGCGGAAACGGGTGCACACTCTGCAGAGTCAGATTGACGCATCCGCCGCTGAGAAAGCTCAGCGCGAGAACGAGAACCAGATCCTGGCCACCCAGCTGGTCGACCTCGACGAGGAGAAGAACGCGGGCGACGTGCGCGAAGGCCTGCTCCAGTTCGAGTCGGAGCAGATCCGGACGCGGCTGGCGGAAATCGATGAAGCTTTGCGTGGTGCCCGCCAGTTGCTTGATCAGGCTCGCGACCGCCGGGGGGAACTGGCGGCGACCGCGGCCAAGCTTCAGTCCGACGCGCAGTACATGGCAGAGTCCTGCCTGAACGATCTGGGCGTTCAACGTCACGAACTCATGGCGGACACCACCGTCTCCGTGGTCGCGGGCGAGGAGCTTGTCGCGGTCGATCAGGCCTACCGCGAGATGCGCACGCGTCTCGACAACATGGGTCCGGTCAACATGATGGCGCTGGAAGAGTACAAGGAAACCTCCGAACGGCACCAGTTCCTCGAAACCCAGCGCCAGGACTTGCTGGATTCGATCCAGAACACGATCGCAACGATCAAGGAGATCGACACGGTCTCCCGCCAGAAGTTTGAGGAAGCCTTCCACAAGATCAACGAGAACTTTCAGCACACCTTCCGCAAGCTGTTCGGCGGCGGACACGGCTTCATGCGCCTCACGGACGAGGAGAACAGCGCCGAGAGCGGTATCGACGTGGTGGCTTCGCCTCCCGGCAAGAAGCTGCAGAATGTCTTGCTGCTGTCGGGTGGGGAGAAGGCTCTCACCGCCCTGTCGTTACTGGTGGGGATCTTCCAATATGCCCCGAGTCCGTTCTGCATCCTCGACGAGGTCGACGCTCCCCTCGACGAAGCCAACATTGGTCGCTTCACTGAACTGGTCAAGGAGATGAGCGTTCAGACCCAGTTTGTGCTCATCACCCATAGCAAAAAGACCATGAGCATTGCGCCCGTGCTTTATGGTGTCACGATGCAGGAGCCCGGTGTCTCAAAACTTGTGTCGGTGCGCTTCGGATCGACGGCGTAGAGTCCTTGCGAACGACCCCCTCCGCATGATAGAGACGCGGTTCGCCGTGTCTCTGTTTTTGTACCGGGTTATCCACCCTTATCCTCAGGTTTTCCACATCGCCTTTTCCCCCAAACGAGGTACCGGACCAGCCCTTTCGCTCGCGTACGCGCGCGTCAAGGTTTTTCCGATCAAGGGGATGGGACCAGCACATTGACCCATGACGTAAATCGTTGACAAAAATTTCTGGCCAGCTAGAATACGCGACGTTTTTTACCTGTAAAATTTCTTCTCATGAGCCCCGACCTCCTCGATCACGTTCTGCTTCGCACCGCATTCCCCGATCTCCAAATTCACGCCAGTGGCAAGGTGCGAGACGTGTACCGGCTGGATCGTGATCAGCTTCTGTTTGTCGCCACCGACCGGATCTCGGCGTTCGACTACATCCTGGCGACCGGTATCCCGCACAAGGGCCGTGTGCTAACCCAGATCTCGCTGTTCTGGTTCGATTTTCTGAAGGACGTCGTTCCAACCCATCTCGTTACTGCCGATGTCAGCCAGTATCCGGCGGAACTGCAGCGGCATGCAGATCAGCTCCGGGGCAGGTCCATGGTGGTGATGCATGCCGACATGGTTTCGGTGGAGTGCGTGGTGCGCGGCTACATTTCGGGCTCGGCATGGAAGGAATACAAAGCCACTGGCAGGGTTTGCGGAATTGAGCTGCCCAGGGGGCTCCGCGAGTCGGACCGGCTGCCGGAACCGATTTTTACTCCCTCCACCAAGGCGACCTCGGGTCATGATGAAAACATTACGTTCGACCAGATGGTCCGGGTCGTGGGAGCACCTCTCAGCGAAGAACTCCGCGACCTGACTCTCAAGGTTTACAAGATGGCATCCGACTATGCCCGCCAGCGAGGCATCATCATTGCGGACACCAAGTTCGAGTTCGGACGCACACCCAAGGGCGTAACCCTGGCGGACGAGGTCCTGACGCCGGATTCCTCACGTTTCTGGCCGGCTGCACTCTACCAGCCCGGGCGCGCGCAAGATTCATACGACAAGCAATACGTTCGGGATTACCTCGAAGAGATCCGCTGGAACAAGCAACCGCCGGCGCCCGCCCTGCCGGCCGAGGTTGCCCGCAAGACCAGCGAGAAATATCTGGAGGCTTATCAGCAACTCACGGGACGCAAGCTGGATGTGTGATCCCGCTGCGTGCCCCAGGACGGGCCAGTGAATATCGCGGATTGGTTCATCCTGATCGTCATTGTGGTGTCTATAGCCGTAGCCACTTCCGAGGGGTTCTTTCACCAGGCTTTCGGAATTGCGGGCTTGATCTTGGGCTATCTGTTAGCCGCGTGGCAGTACCATCGCCTTGCGGACTGGTTTGCGCCCCACCTGAAGTCGCCGTGGCTGGGCGAAATCGCAGCGTTCGTCGTCATTTTTGTTGGCGTACTGATCGTGGCAGGGATTGCGGGCCGGATCGTGCGCTGGGCCATGAAGGAAGCTGGCCTGAGTTTGTTTGACCGTCTGCTGGGTGGAATGCTGGGGCTGTTAAAAGGCTCCTTGTTCGTTGCGGTCATTCTGATGGGAATGACGGCCTTCACGCCGACGTCCAGTTGGCTGGAGGGATCGGAACTGGCGCCGTATTTCCTGGTGGTGGGGAGAGCCGCAATCTGGGTCGCTCCGTCGCAGTTGCGTGGAAAGTTTTACGAGGGGCTGGGCATGCTACACCGCTCCCACGTCCCCCGACCGGTCGCGCCGGAACCGGGTGCGGCAGCGAAGCCGGCTCAGTAAGCGGCGCGCGGTTGGGGCTGTTTTCATACTGACGTCTTTTGCCAGAGAAAGAGAGAGCCCGTGAAAGATCAACTGGAAGCGCTCATCATGCAGATGTACAAGAGCAATATCCTCTATTCAGAGGCCGTGCGTGAGTTCAAGAAGCGCTTTATCCTTACCGTCCTGCAGGAAAACAAAGGGAACCAGTGCCGCGCCGCGCGCGAACTGGGGATGCACCGGAACACGCTGAGCCGGACGCTCAGCGAATTGAAGATCGATGTTCGCCAGCTGCGTGACGGCGTCAAGCGCCCACCCCGCAGCGCCCGCCCAGTCACGCTGGAAAAGAAGGCGGCCCGCTAAGCCGCTCCCTGGCTTGCTTTCGGTCGCGTCGCCGGGGCGGGTTCCGAACGAGATTGCACCTCCCAAAAACCAGAGGCAGCCGTTGCGGCTGCCTCGCTCGTGTTCGCTCTAGACTTCGATTTCTACTGGGTTGCCTTCTTGTGGGTGTGCGGTTTCTTGGCGGCCGCCGGTGCCTTTGCAGTGAGGACCGCGCCGTCCTTCATGGTCATCACAAAGGGTTTCGGTTCGTAGGAAACGGGCGTGCCTTCGAACTGGAAATCCGCACCCACCTTCGCCATCAGCCGGGCCGGAACGGCGGCAGTCATCGTCAGGTCGATGTCGGGACGCTTGGCATCGATGTCATCGGAACTTCCCGCGAGTTTCAGGTGGGTGGGTGAGACAATCTCCATCACCTGCGCGACCATCTGAAGGGGCTTGCCTTTCAGAACGCTCCAAACTTTCTCGGCATCCTCCGGCTTTCCTTCCGAGAGGACAAGTTCCCACTCCGCAAAGCTCATCTCTTCGACCTTCTTCGTCTTGACGAGATCGGCTGCCTGGTCGGCGGGAGAGGGAGGAACGTACTGCGTGATGGTGAAGCCCGGGGGCGGGAAGGGCGTGCTTTTGGTTTGGGCCATCAGGTCCGACCAACCCTGATCCGATCCGTGGAACTTCTTGTATTGCGACAAGCCATACTTCTCGATCTGCTGCTGCCCCTGCGGAGTGGGTGCCAAGTTGGCGGCACGCGCGGTGAACCAGAGTCCATTCACAGAATCGGGAGGGGTCTGTTTCAGGTAGGCCTGGGAGAGCGGATAGATCACGTTGACGTCGGTTGGGGCTGCCTCGACGGCGGCACGGAGGCTCGTGGCCGCGGTCGCGTAGTCTTTGTCATTCAGAGCGGCGAGGCCGACGGCGCGGTTGAAGATACTGGCAAGCCCCTGCTTAAGGTTGTCATACTCCTGCTGGGACATGTTGTCGGGCTTGGTGAAGGTGGCAAGGGCTTGCATGCCTTTCTTTCCGTACTGCTTTGCCTCAGGAAGATTCGGCTGAGCGATCTTGCTATAGGTAATGATCGCCAGGGCCTTGACGTTGTTCGGATTCACCTGCAGCAGGCGCTGAGCGGTGTCGCCCATTTTGGCAACGTCGCCCTTCTGCTGGTAGACGCCCATGAGCGTTTCGAGCGCATCTTCTTTCATCACACTGTTGGGATATTGCGTGAGAAAGGCTTCCAAGCCGCTAATCTTGGCAGATGGATCGGTCTGCCCTACCGCACCCATGTAGGCGTTATATTCCGCAGGATCCTTGATCTCTTTCTTCTGTTGTGGTTGGGGCGCGGCCGGTTGGGCCTGGGGCTGCGCGGCATCCTGGGCAGCCGCGGCGACAGCACATCCAAGCACAATCGTCAGTAGAATCTTGTTCATTCGAATGGCTCCTTGAATTCTCGGGAAAATCAGCGACGTCGTCCTGCCCGGCATCCGCCAGAACGCCAAGCTAGCACACGGGCGTGCTCCGCACCCATGCCGCAGGCTCCGGGACCGCCCACGCTTCGGCTGCAGAGTGATGGCCGACGAGGCTATTTCCGGTGAGCGGATTATAAGTACCCGCTCCCGCATAAGGCAAGCCGCTATCGGTGCCCGAGCCTCCTTTCTTGTTAAGATGCCGGCACTGGGAGAACTGGATGGTTCGCCCGGTGCCTGAGTTTTTACGTTCAGGAGGGCATTCCCAGTGACCATCTCGGAAAATCCGCTCGTCGGTCAGATCGCGGTCATAACCGGTGCCGGCCGCGGCATCGGCGCAGCCATCGCTCGGGCGCTCGCAAGTTTGGGTGCTACGGTGGTGCTTTGCGGACGCACCCGCGCACACTTGGAAAAGACCGCTACGACCATCGCCCAAGCCGGGAATCGGGCCGAGACCCTGGAATGCGACGTAACCCTGCTCGCCTCAGTGGAAGCGCTGGCGAAGCAAGTGGACGGCAAATTCGGCCGCGTCGACGTCCTGGTTAACAATGCGGGCATTGCCGGCTTCAGTATGCCCCTCCACGAACTGCCTCCTGAAGCATGGGACCGGATTCTGGACACAAACCTGCGCGGCGTCTACCACACGATTCGGGCTTTCGCGCCCGTCATGGTCCGCGCGCGCAACGGCCACATCATCAACATTTCCTCGATTGCTGGCAAAAACGCCCTGCCGGGCGGCGCGGCATATGCCGCCTCCAAGTGGGGACTCAACGGATTGACCTACTCGGTTGCGGAAGAACTTCGTCCCCACAACATTCGGGTGTCGGTGATCTGTCCCGGGTCGACGCACACCGATCTCTCGCCCCACGCGGGCAAGGATCCCTCCCGGATGCTGCAACCCGAGGACGTGGCTCATGTGGTCAGCATGCTGGTGACGCAAGCTCCCCAGTCGTTCGCAAGCGAAGTAATTCTGCGGCCCACGATGAAGCCCTAGATGGGCGAAACCTGGTTCGGCGGTTACTTCTTGAATAAGTTTTCGAAGGCTTGCCGGGCGTCGGTGGGTTTCGCGGTCACGGGCGTGGTGGTCTCTTTCTCGGTGGTGACGCGGATCGCGTAGAACGAGCAGTTGTTCTTTACGTCTTTGCGCCGGACGCGCTCCGGAATGGGTTGCATACACTCGAAACGGCTGGACGGATCGAAATACAAGCACTGCTTGCAGGAGTGCAGCTCGAAGCCGCACTTGGGACATTTCTCCGGGAGGTCGCCCGTGGTAGGCAGGATCGTACCGCACTGGGAGCAGCGCGAAACGTTTCGCTTGCCCGGCATCTGCAGGGGTCGCGGACCGAAGGTGTCTTTACGGACAGGCTTTTCTCCGGCCTTCTGCTGCGGTTTTTCGCCGCTATCCTGATATCCCCGTTGACGATATTTCCGGTCCGACACTGCCGGCCTCCCTCTCCCCGGGGCCATTGTCTCGCTAGTCCGCCTTCCCCACAAGGGCATCGCCCGAAAAGAATTCTGGCCCGTTGGAGCGGCGTCGGGAGTTCCACAGAATTGTCTTTCCGGAGTACGGGTGCTAACATCCGAATCGCTGGGTATATTGAGGAGGAAGATCATGTCGGATGGCAATAGCAACAGTTTCCTCTGGTTTTTGGCGGGTCTGGGCGTGGGTGCGGTCGTGGGCGTCATGTATGCTCCCCGTTCCGGAAACGAGACCCGCGAAGCGTTGCGCTCGAAGGCCGAGGAAGGTCGCGACTTCGTGCGTGAGCGCGCGCGCCAGGCTCGCACCCAGGCTTCGGATTGGGTCGATCGTGGTCGCGACGTTTTGAGCCAGCAGAAGGATCAGTTCCGCGCCGCCTACGATGCCGGACGGCAGGCCTACCACGAAGCGACCGCGGAAGACCAAGCCGCTGCCAAGAACCTGTAGACAAATCCGAGCCAGCTCCGGCCCCGACGTTTTGAAGGCGGGGAGCGGAGGTCAAACATATGGGAAATCTCGAATCCCTCTTGTCCCTGTTCATCATCGTGACTGCCATAGCCGTCGTGATCCAAGCCGGCGTTCTGGTGGGTCTGTTTGTGGCGGTTCGCAAGACCAGCCAGCGGGTTGAGTCTCTCGCGAACGAGGTGAAGACCAAGGCGCTGCCCACCATGGAAACGGCGCAGGCGATGCTGGTGGAGTTGCGCCCCCGCATCTATGACATCGTGACCAATGTCGATCAATCGGCGCGCATGGCCCGCACCCAGATGGAGCGTCTGGACGCGACCGTCAGCGATGTGGTGGATCGTACGCGCTTGCAAGTGATCCGCGCAGACGAACTGGTCAACCGAACTCTCGATCGGGTGGAAGAAACCAGCGAGATGATTCACCAGACGGTGATCTCTCCGATCCGCCGGTTGTCGGGGATCATGACCGGTATCAGCACGGGCTTGGAGTACTTCTTAGGACGGAAACGTCGCCCGTCCCGCGATGGAGTAGGAGTGCCGCAGGACGAATTGTTTATCTGAGACTCTGTTTCCCGAGGACAAAGGCGGCGCGACCGGGCGCCGCCTTCGCTTGCTCTCCCTTCGTAGGTCTGGTCACTTCGGGTTGGCCCGTAACACCAGCTGCGTGCCGCTATCGAGATGCACATTTTGGTTTTTCGAAGTGATCACCGAGCCCTGCGTTCCTGCTGAAGTACCGGCGTCCAGAGTCATTCCGGGCAGTCCAATGACGCCCTGGGCAGACGAGGTCAGCGTGCCTTCAGCGGTCATCCCTTCGGTGGCGCCGCGGATCGCGCCACCCGCGGCAGTGCCAACCGAACCAGCGGTACTTGCAGCCCCGCCAGCAGTCGCCCCCACCGTGCTTGTCGCTCCACCCAGCATTCCGCCGTTCGGACGTCCTGCCGGACCCATTGCGGGACCTGTGCTGCCCATCGTGTCAGTGTCGGCTGCAGCGGTCGCGGTTGACCGGGATGCGGCCAGGGCCTGGATGCTGAACGAAAGCGGGAGTTCGCGCCCGTCCTTCAAGACAGCTCGGTCGAAAGCAATCCCCAGCGCAGAATCAGATTCGCCCTTGGTTTTTGCTCGCGCCTCGGTTACGTGGCCGAGAAGCTTGCTGCCCTTCGGAATGACCGCCCGTCCCCGTGATTTAACGTCCTCGGTCGATTTGGCGGCGACTTCGTCGCCCACCTTGTTCTTGCGGGCGTCGACCGGTTTGGTAAGTACGGCGTGCACAGTGGTGCCTTCGGCCAGATCGGCGCCCGCATTCTCTCCGTTGGCAGAAGCCTGCGCTGCAGCCTGACTTGACGACTGCGAATTGACTTGAGGTGCGTTTTTGTCGGTTACGGCCGACTGCCGGGCAGCGGCCACGCCGAGACACAACGACGCCAGCACAGCAAGCAGAAAGACCTTCATGGGATTGTTCTCCTCGATGTTTTCCTCAATCACCTGACCTTTTTGGGGCCCATGCGGCAGAAAGTGCGCAGTTCCCCAACCCCATCAATAGCAGCTTATGGACCAAGCTCGGTTGGGAGCGCCGGTACGGGGAATCAGAGTGTGGAATCAATAGATTACTGATGCCGAGAGTTCCGGAGATAACCTTACCTGGCGGGCAAGAATTCCATCCGCGTTGGAAAATTTCGCGCCCGACGAAGAACAAGCGAAGATCCGGATTTCGGCTAGGAGAGCTTAGCCAACTTGCCGTTCAGCGCCCGCAAACTGCCCACGATCTCTTTCAAGTTGAACAGAAACGACCAGAAGGGGAGCATCCGGTCGAGGCTGAAAGGGGACGCGGCGCGCGCATCCCGCAAGCTCTGCAGGCGCTGATCGAGGCTGTGTTCGGCCTGATCTAACGAACCCAGATCAATGCCGGTCGACCGAGTCTGCACGGCTTCCGCCAAAGCGGTGAAGGTCTCTGCTGTCTGTTCCGCCAGAGGCTCTAACTCGGGCCCAAGGGTGCTAACCACACCGGCATGGGAGTACAGATTGCTGTCCCGACACATCGCCATCAGGCGCTGCTTCAGATGATTCAGTTCCTCGAGGAGAGAGGTGTAGGCCGCGTCGTTGAACCGACTGAAGGATGGTTCGCTGCGCGCTTCGTCCAGAGCGATCGTGATTCGCGCCCAATCTTTCGGCAGCGCTGTGCGCAATTGATCGAATTCGCCGTCGCGACAGTTTTCCCGCACCACAGGATCGGTAACGCCACGGTACAGGCGCGCACAGTCTCGCAGGAAGTCCGCGAGCTTGCCGCGCAGGTGATCCCGTGCCCGCACTGGCCAGAGCAGGATTCCCACCGCGAAGGCAATCACCGCCCCGAGCACGGTATACAGCACCCGCAGCCATGCCAGGTGCCAGGGCTGCTGCTGTGAGCCCAGGAGAAGAACCAAAGCCGCCGTGAACCCGGCCACGCTGAAGCTCGGGTGTCACGTGTTCAGGTAGGCGAAAAGGGCGGCGAGCACGAACAGCGTGATCCCGGTGCGGACCGGTCCCATACCGATCACTGGAGTCAGCAGAGCCGCCGCGAGCGCCCCGGCGGCAGAACCTGCGGTGCGATAAAGAGCGGCTTTCCACGAAGCGCCCAGGTTGGCCTGCGTCACCACCAGTGCTGTAAAGACAGCCCAGTATCCTTCAGGCAGATTGAAGCCGATATAAACGGCATAGGCGATCAGCCCGGCGACGCCGGTTTTTACGCCCTGCTTGATAGCGCCGGTTTCCCGCACCCAGAACGGAGGGTGTGATTCCGGTGGATGCTCCGTGAGCGCAGTAGCGCTGGGCGACGCCATGGTGATGCCGAGATTATATGCCGGGGGGTGTCGGCCGATCGCAGGTAGGGGGAATCTACTCTGATCAGCGGCGGCTTGCGCAGAGCGCGTAACCGCCCGGAAACGCGAGTCAAACGATCCACCCGCCGCCCACGACCATTTCACCGTCGTAAAACACGGCTGCCTGTCCAGGAGTGATGGCCCTCTGGGGTTCGTCGAATGTTACCAGCAGTTCATCGTCGCCGGAGCTTTCGAGCATCGCGGGCGCAGGCTCGTGGCGGTGGCGGATCTTGACCGTAACCCGCATCGGCTCGGTGAGACCCTCCAGGGCAATGAGGTTCACCCGCCGGGCGCGCAACGTCTTGGAGTAAAGCTGCTCGCTGTTTCCGACCACGACCTGGCCAGCGTCTCCTTTGATCTGGATCACGTAAAGCGGCGATCCGGTCGCTACCCCCAGGCCCTTTCGCTGTCCCACGGTGAAGTTGTGAATGCCATGGTGTTCGCCAATCACCTGACCGTCGGTCGTCACCAATTCGCCGGAAGTGTCGGGCAGGGACTCTCCTTGCTCGGCAAGGTAGGCGTCGAGGAAACGCTTGTAATCTCCGCCCGGAACAAAGCAGATTTCCTGCGAGTCCGGCTTCTCGGCGAGGGCAAGCCCATACTTGTGAGCCAGTTCCCGCACCTCAGGCTTTCTCATTCCACCCAGTGGGAAGATGGTGCGGCTCAGTTGCTCCTGCGTCAGGCCGAACAAGAAATACGTCTGATCCTTGGCGGAATCGGTGGGCCGCTTCAGCAGCCATCGGCCACGAACATCGTCAAAGTCAACCCGAGCGTAGTGTCCGGTGGCCAAGGTATCGGCGCCGATCTGTTGAGCCACGATCAGCAGTTGGTCGAACTTCAGATGGTTATTGCACAGGCTGCACGGGATCGGCGTACGTCCAGACAGGTAGTCCTGAACGAACGGACGGACCACTTCGCGCTCGAAGCGCTCCTCGTGATTGACCACGTAGTAGGGAATCCCGATGGTCTGCGCGACTCGCCGCGCGTCGTAAACGTCATCCAGGGAACAACACCGGCCTTGCACGGCTTCCGGCATGCCTTCGTGTCCGGCAAGACGACGCTGGTTCCAGAGCTGCATCGTCAACCCGACGACGGTATGGCCCTCCGCGCGCAGCATGGCCGCGACGGTCGAAGAATCAACCCCGCCGGACATGGCTACGGCTATGGTCTTCAAAGACATCCGTTCTCGGTTTTCAGGCTTAAGGCCTTAGCTCTTAACTTGTACCGTTTGATCGTGAGACTGGGTCCACGACGAACGACCAAGGGCCGTCTTCCCCCACACCGGCGACAGCTCGCGCAACCTTGCCACGGTCTCGGGCACCAATCCGATCGCAAAATCGAGCTCTTCGTCGGTATTCTGCTTCCCCAGGCTGAACCGGATACTCGCGCGTGCCCGCTCGGGCCGAAGGCCCATCGCCAGCAGAACATGGGAAGGCGCAAGCGCGCCGGAAGAACAAGCCGCGCCGGTTGACACCGCCAACCCCTTGAGATCGAGCGCAATGACCAGGGCCTCGCCCTCGATGGAATCGAAGTGGATGTTGGTGGTGTTGGGAACCCGGGGCGCTCCCTCTCCATTGACACCTGCCGATTCCAGCTGAAGCAAGGCTCTTTCCAGCCGATCCCGCATCCCCGCCATTTTCTGGTTGTCGCCTAGCGCAAGGCTGACCCGCGCCAACTCCGCCGCCTTGCCCAAGCCGACGATGCCCGGAACATTTTCCGTTCCCGCCCGGCGCGAGCGCTCATGTCGGCCGCCGTACATCATGGGCTCCAGGGCCGTACCTTTCCGAATGTACAAGGCACCGATTCCCTGGGGCCCGTGAATCTTATGGCCCGAGACGGAGAGAAGGTCACAGCCGATCTGGTTGACGTCCAGCGGAACTTTGCCCGCTGCTTGCACGCCGTCGGTATGGAAGTACACATCCGCCTCAGCGGCGATCCGGGCAATCTCCGCTACAGGCTGGAGCACACCGGTCTCGTTATTGGCCGTCATCACGGTGATCAGTTTCGTATTGGGGCGCAGTGCACGGCGCACGTCATCGGGATTTACCAGACCGCGGTCATCGACCGACAAGTAGGTGACGTCGCGCCCTTCCGATTCCAGATGCTTGCAAGCATTCAGGACAGCATGGTGTTCGACCGTCGAGGTGATCACGTGATCGGCCTCGGCGACCAGACCGAAAATTGCGAGATTGTCTGCTTCCGTACCGCCGCTGGTGAAGACCACCTCGGAAGCACGGCAACCCAGCAGCGCCGCAACCGATTGGCGCGCGCCTTCCACTGCCGCCCGGGTTTCCTGTCCGTGGTGGTGGATCGAAGACGCATTCCCGAATTGCTCACCGAAATAAGGCCGCATGGCCTCAAACACTTCCGGAAGCACCGGAGTCGTGGCGCTATTGTCGAAGTAGACCCGTCGCATGCAATCAGACCCGCTTCTATTCTACGCGACGATGTGGGAACTCGGGCGTTCCGGGCAGGCTTTTGCGATGCTCCGGGACAGCGAAGAGGAGTTTCTGACGAAAAGAGACGGCCGGAGAGGCCTAGGCCGAGACCTTAACGATTCGCCGCCATTTCCGGTCGCTTGTCGGAGATGACAAAGCTGACGCTGGCCGTACCGTTCGCCGACACCGTGACCTTCTTCGTCCATTCCACCGGGTCCGAAAAGATCGGCCGCTGCACGCGTACCTGGGTCATCACGTCATACACCGACCCTTGGCCTACGACTTTCCATCCCTCGTGCCACGCTTCAATCTCGTAATCCCCCGGAGGCACGTTGGTCAGTTTGAAGTTTCCGTCCTCATCGGTAACGGCGTAGTACGGATGATGGACCACCATCATTTCGGCGTTCATCCACACATGGCCGGCGTTGCACCGCAGGTCGACCAACCCCTCCCGGTTCATGGTGCGGTTGACCGTCTGGTTGGCGAAAGGAAAGGGCAGGTTATAGTCCGATGCACCCGACATGTGGACCGTGTGCAAGACCGGATCGCTGCTCTTCAGTCTGAGCGTCCCGTTGGCGGGCACCAGCAACACGTGCGGTTCGTAGCGACAGGTCTTCTGATTCAGGAACTGCCGATCCTCCTGAATGTCCCACGACTTGCCCTTGGTGATGTCCTTCAGAAACACCACGGTATTGGCAACGCCCCCGCTTGAACTGATGACCAACCGCTCCAGATCGCGTTTTTTCTGAGACCGCGGATCGCAGATCTCGGGATCTTTATTGATCGGGAACGCAGACAATTTTGGGGCCGGCCCGGACCATTTCACGGTACCGGTGATCGTTCCGCCATCGGAGACAGAAATCACTTCATATCCTGATTGCGACACACACCGTGTGGCAAGCAGGATCAGAACCACTGCCAGCAACCGTTCCATGCTCAATTTTTTCTTCATTTCCGCACCTCTCACGGATCTCACGGCAACGTGGCTGTGACCCCGGAGTTGACAGGAGACGTCCCCTCGAACATCCCTGTCCTGGCGGCAACTGTCGTGTTTCGGATGGTTCCTCTTCGTCCCGGACTCCAACCGGGGGCGTCTCCCCTCACACAGACGCAACTGCCATAGTCCGAGCCTAGTGGCTGCCAGACGCCACCTCAAGTACCAAAGGTCTGGTTACCGAAGAGCGGGTACCATACTGGCTCTGCCGAACTGTTGCAAGACGGGAACTTGCGGGCGTTGTAAGGGACTTGTAAAGAGTGCGACGGAAGCCATTACCTTCGTCACGAACATCGTGTTACGAGCTTATGGCAGTGCAGGGTTTCCAAAAACAAATGGCACCCCGGTTTCTTCGGGCGCCATTCAAAAGGCTACCAGCGACTTCAGCGTCTTGAGTTACCGCTTCTCCATGGGCACGTACTTCGACGGGTACACCGGCCCGATATAGTCTGCCCGTGGCCGGATCAGACGATTATCGTCCAATTGCTCGATGACATGAGCGGACCAACCGGCAACCCGCGAGACTGCGAACACCGGCGTAAACAAATCTACTTCGATTCCCAGGGTATGGTAGGTCGAGGCCGAATAGAAATCCACGTTTGCGTTGAGTTTCTTGTCCGCCTTTACGAAGCCTTCAATCTTATTTGAGATTTCAAACCACTTGGACTCGCCGCTCGAGTGGCCAAGATCCTGGGACATTTTACGCAAGTGCGTCGCCCGTGGATCCTCTGTGTGGTAAACGCGATGGCCGAACCCGGGCACCTTCTTCTTCTGTGCGAGCATGTCCTTGACGTAGTCGACCGGATCGGCTCTGTCCCGGTCGATCGCCATCAGGATGTGAAAGACGGCCTCGTTCGCTCCGCCGTGCAAAGGCCCCTTCAACGTACCGATCGCGGAAGTGATGGCCGAGTGCATATCCGAGAGCGTTGCGGCCGTAACCCGTGCCGCAAACGTAGAAGCGTTCAGTTCATGATCGGCATGCAAGAGCAGGGCGATATCCAGCGCATGTTCCGCCGTGTGGGAAGGCGCGGTCCCGTTCAGCATCAAAAGGAAATTGGCAGCGTGGGAGAGGTTCCGGTCAGGCTCCACTACATCCTTGCCCTTGCGGATGCGGTCGTAGGCCGCGACGATCATGGCGATCTGCGATGTCAGGCGAATGGCTTTGTGAACGTTCGCGTCATGGTCATTCTTTTGGAATTCCGGATCGTAGAACGAAAGCGCGGAAACCGCTGTGCGCAGCACGTCCATGGGAAGGGCGTGCTTGGGCGCGACCCTCAATAGGTTGATGATCGAGCCATCGAGCTTGCGCTCTTCCGCGAGCCGCTCCCGAACTTCCATCAGTTCATTTCGCTTGGGAAGCCGTCCGAACCACAGCAAGTAGCAGGTCTCTTCGAAGTTCGAGTGGTCGGCCAGATCGTGAATATCGATGCCGCGGTACGCTAGAACGCCCTGATCGCCGTCGATGTAACAAATGCCGGAGGTGGTGGCAACAACGCCTTCAAGTCCCTTCGGGGTGTGCGTTACACTGGACATACTCCCTCGCAAGAGCTCTGGGATTTCGTTGCCGGCCCACGGGGGAATGAACGCGGAATCCGCAACCTTTTGTTATATCCCAAAACTCCTGACTTTCCAACCGCTTCCCTTTGTCCGGGAGTCGTATACTAGAGCGTTTGTTCCTCGGTCCCGGACAGCCGTCCGCGGGTCCGCATTTTTGCATCGGAGTATTCATGAAACGCGTCTTTTTTCTAAACTTTTTCCTCTCCTGCCTCGTCTTGAGCACGCTTTCATTTGCGGACGAAGGCATGTGGTTGTACAACGCTTTTCCGAAGAACAAGGTCAAGGCCAAATACGGCTTCGAACCAACCCAGGAATGGCTCGACCACGTTCGCCTTTCCTCGGTCCGGTTCAACAACGGCGGCTCGGGTTCGTTTGTTTCCGAAAATGGCCTCACCTTCACCAACCACCATGTGGGCGCGGTCTGCGTCCAGCAGCTCTCCACCAACGGCCACGATTACATCAAGGAGGGCTTCTATGCAAAAACCCAGGCCGAAGAAGTTAGGTGCCCGGACCTGGAACTGAATCAACTGGTGGGCATCGAAGACGTCACGGCAAGGGTAAACGGAGCCGTGAAGCCCGATATGTCGACCGCGGATGCCGGTCGCGCCCAGCGTGCCGCCATGTCACAGATCGAGAAGGATTGCGCCACCGCGACTGGCCTGCGCTGCGACGTCGTCACGTTCTACTCCGGCGAGGTCTACAACCTATACAAGTACAAAAAGTACACCGACGTCCGCCTGGTTTTTGCGCCCGAGTTCGACGCGGCCTTCTTCGGCGGGGATCCCGACAATTTCACCTATCCACGCTACGACCTCGACATTACATTCTTCCGCGTCTACGAGAACAACAAGCCTGCGCTTATCGATCACTATTTCCGCTGGTCAAAAGGCGGAGTCAAGGACAAGGAGCTGATTTTCGTCTCCGGCCACCCCGGCTCCACTGGCCGTCTGCGCACCATGTCGCAGCTCGAGTTCCTGCGGGAGGTCGACTACCCCTCCCGCCTGGACACCTACAGACGGCGCATTGCACTTCTGCAGAGCTTCAGCACGCAGTCGGAAGAGAACGCGCGCATCGCCAAAGAACAGATCTTCAGCTATCAGAACTCCTTCAAGGCGCTCACCGGCTATCTGGCGGGACTGGATGACAAGGACGCCATGGCCAAGAAACACGCAGAGGAGGAGAAATTGGAAGCCGCGTTCAAGGCCGACCCCAAGAACAAGTCCAGCAACCCCTGGGACGAGATCGCGGGGACTGTCAAGTTGCAGCGGAAGATCTACGTGCCGCTCAGTTACCTGGAAAGGACCCGAGGCTTTAACTCCGAGTTGGCCTACTTCGCCCGCTGGATCGTACGTTCCACTGAAGAGAAGACCAAGCCGAGCGAGCAGCGCCTGCGCGAATACCGCGACTCTGCGCTCCCCTCGCTGGAGCAGGAATTGTTCTCTACCGCTCCGATCTACAAATCGCTCGAGACCCTTACACTGGCCGACTCGCTCGCTCAACTGCGCGACGCTCTCGGAGCCAACAACCCGGACGTGCAGAAGGCTCTGCAGGGCAAAACCCCTGAGGAAGCCGCGCAGGACCTGATCACCAATACCAAGCTCGACGACGTGGCGGTTCGCAGACAGCTCTACGAAGGGGGCCAGGCTGCCGTGCTCGCTTCCACCGACCCGCTGATCGTCCTGATGCGGGCCGTTGATCCCGACGCCCGCGACCTCCGCAAGCAATACGACGACCAGGTGGACTCGGTCGAGCGCCGCGACGGAGCCGCCATCGCTAAGGCGCGCTTCGCTCGCAGCGGGTTCAACCAGCCTCCTGACGCAACCTTCACGCTTCGCTTGAGCTATGGCGCGGTGAAAGGCTACCAAGAAAACGGAAAAACGATCCCGTACTTCACCGTCATGGGCGGCGGATTCGAACACGCTGCCGAACACGACAACAAGCCTCCCTACCAGCTGCCCGACAGCTGGATGAAGGCCAAGTCGAAGCTCAAACTCTCGACCCCTCTCAATTACGTCTCCACCGCCGACATCATCGGCGGCAATTCCGGCAGCCCAACCGTGGACACGAAGGGTGAAGTCGTGGGGATCATCTTCGACGGTAACATCCAGTCGCTTGCCTGGAACTTCGTCTACGACGACCAGCAGGCACGTGCTGTGCACGTCGACTCGCGCGGAATTCAGGAGGCGCTTCGCACCATCTACAGAGCGACCGGGCTGGTCAACGAATTGGCCCCTGCCAAGACCACCGAGAAACAAAAAAGCGCGAAGAAAGCTGGCGCGGGGCGGGACCTAGTGCAGGCCAACTAGACCCAGTCATTGCGCCACCAACGGGGCGGGTGCAGACGTCCGGGAGAGTGCCCGGCCGTCGAAGACGGCCACATCTACGCCGGCCAGATCTCCAGGGCCGTCCGGCTCAAAATCTGCTCTTCGATCGCCGGCTGGAGCGCGAGCGCCCGAAAATCTTCCAGGTTCTGCTTAATGTCTGGCACACCCGGCCCGGGCCAGTCCGTGCCAAACAGCGTCTTGTGCGCGATTTGCTCCAGCCGCGGAAAATATTGAAGCAGACTCTTCGGAGGAATCCCGCTGATATCGAGATACACATTCGGGTGGCGCCGCAGCAGAAAGAACGCTGTGTCCATCCAAAGCGGCCGGCCGCCGTGCGCCATCAAGATCTTCAGCTTGGGAAAATCCACGGCCACGTCGTCAAGGTACATGGGATCGCCAAACTTGTTGCGCGCACCCGGGAAGATCGAGGTCCCGGTGTGGAACATCACCGGAATGCCATTTGCCTCGGCCGCGCGGTAGATGATCTCCAACTCGGTCACGCCCTTCAGATAGTCATTGGGAAACAGCAATTGGTGCGGCGGATGAATTTTGACCATCCTGATCTTGAGTCGCAAAAGATGTTCCACATCGGCCAGGATGTTCGCGCTGTGTCTCGGATGCAGGCTTCCGCACGGGATGAGCCGCTTGGGATCTTCCTTGACGTAGTCGACCACCCACTGATTCACACCTGAGGTGAACCCGATGACTTCCGGCGCCACGTAGTTGATCAACAGCGCGCGGTCGATGCCGGAACGGTCCATGCATCTGAGGAATGCCTTCGGGGACCGGCAGCATTGCTCGATCTCGGCGAAGTTCTCCCGCTTGTTCCGCATCAGCTCAAGCGCCGCGGGCTTGAACATATCCATCGGCGAAATGTGAATATGGCAGTCGGTGATCAAGTTGTCTCTCAGGATGCCATGCAGACGCTCGTCTGTTCACTTCCCTCTCCAGCGCGGCTCCCTCTTCTCCAAAAACGCCTGGATCCCCTCGCGTGCGTCCTCGGTTTGCAGCAACTCTTCCAAGTACACTTTCTCTGCACGGGCCAGGCCTTTATCGAAGTGCATCGAATCCCATGCGTAAAGAGCCCTCTTCGCGATGGCTAACGCCGCCGGACTCAGCTTCGCAAGTCTTTCGAGCACCTCGTCGGTTTTCTCCTTCACCTGATGGTCAGGCACGGCCCAATTCGCCAGCCCCAGAAAGCGGGCCTCCAGCCCGTCGAATTTGCGGCCGGTCAAGATGAGTTCTGCGGCATGCTTCTGTCCCGCCAACGCAGCCAGCGCTGCCGCTGCAACGGGCGGAAAGCATCCCAGCGAAATCTCCGGGAATCCCCACTGGGCTGACTCCGAGGTGATCACCACGTCGCACATCATCGCCAACTCCGCCCCGCCGCCCAGACAGTGTCCATGAACGGAAGCCACGAGGACCTTCCGCGACCCAACCAATGCGTGGAACACGGTGTGAAACTTGGTCAGCATCTCCCGAACCTTCTCGGGTGTGTGCGCGGCCACATCGACGCCCGCTGAGAACACCTTGTCGCCTCCGGAGAATGTGATCACGGAAACGTCCGACCGCGCCTCCGCTTCTGCAAGCGCTGTCTGCAACTGCTCAATCATCGGTACGTCGATGATGTGCAGCGGAGGGTTGTGCAGGGTAATGCGCGCCACCGGAGAGTGGACGTGAAACGAGATACGGCTGGATGAGGACGAAATCACGCAAGCAAGGATACCGCAGGGGATGGGCGTTGCGCCCATCCCCTGGAAACTCACTACAGATTGATCGCCGATTTTCGCGGCTCCCCGATGGTCAGGAAGGGATCGCGCGCACCTTCTTTCTCCGCAATCCAATTCCTTTCATTCGCGATAATCTCGAGCAGGACCTTCTTGTCTTCCGCCGTCGGCATGACTTCGTGGAAGTGCTCCTGGTATTCCCTGTCTCCGAGCATCTGGCCGTGTTTGGCGTGGAACTTCTGATTCGCGAATTGCCCAATGGCCCGGTTGAACCTGATGTCCGGTGCGTACAACTCCTTCTCGCCGGTCTTCCGGAAACCGTTCAGTCGGTCCACCAGCCCGGCCACTTCGTCGCGATACAGATGCCGGTTGTAGTCGTTCAACTGGTCCAGCTTGGCCGCTTCCTGATTCTGAGGCTCGTCGTACCGCCCCTTGATTCCCCAAACGTAGGCCCAGTGCGCCGAGGAAGAATGATCGGTGCCAAACAGGTCATAGGAACAAGAAATCCACTTGTTCAGATATTTCTGGATCAGCCACCCCGGAATCACGCCCGCCTGCACGATCCGACGCAGACCGTCGTTTCCGGTACCCATATGGAAGGCCTCCTCGCGGAGCATGTACGACATGGAACGTCCCAGGGGCGCGAAGGCGGAGTACTTGAGCATCTGCAACTGGAACTTCCCGTCGCGATCCACGAAGTCGGTATAGGTGAAAAAGTCCATCCAGTTGTCGACATCGACATTGAACGCGCCCAGCAATCGCTCGTTCTCAAATGCCCGCCGTTCCAGCATTTTCTGAGCCTCGACCTTGCCGGAATAACCAAAGTGGTCCAGCAGCAGCGCGCACATCTGCCATCCGTGCCGCATCTCTTCGATCATGACGCGCGTGAGCGCCCGGCGATCCCAATCCGTCGGAGCGGTCTCGAATAGATGCCGCTGCTGTTCTACGCTCGCGAACTCGGTGTCGCCCTGGTAGACGATCATGTTCAACAGCGCGTCGCGCATCTGCTGGGTGGGCACCTGGCGCAGGTTTTCCCACTTGCGCCGTCCCTTGAACGATCCAAACTGGATTTCCTCAGTGTCGATCGCTCCATAGAGGGTGTCGAACTTGAAGCTGGCAATCTGGTCCCGATCGACGCCGATCTCCTTGCGCCACTGATCGAACAGACCGACCCAGTCACTGAAGGTTCCGATTTTTGCGACTTTTCCCGGCATGAAAAACCTCTCTTCAGCAAAGGACACCGAGGACGGAGGACACCAGGAACAAGAAGATCTGAGCCGCCTTCCTTCGTGCTCCTTCGCGGTTCATGGTTGTGTTCATCCCATGTTCAACCAAACGGTCTTGATCTCGGTATAGTGTTCCAAAGCCGCCTGCCCCAGCTCCCGTCCGAACCCGGAACTCTTGTATCCACCGAACGGCAACGAGGCGTCCATCATGCCGTAGGTGTTGATCCACACTGTGCCGGCCCGGAGTTGCCGCGACACTTGGTGAGCCTTCTTCACGTCCCGAGTCCAGACCGCAGCCGCCAAGCCGTACCGATTGCGGTTCGCCAGCTCGACGACTTGGTCCACATCCTCGAAGGTCAACGCCGCCAGCACCGGTCCGAAGATTTCTTCCTGCGCGATCTTCATGTCGTTGCTGACACCGGCGAAGATCGTCGGTTCGACGAAGAATCCGTTCCCGCCATCCACCGCGACGCGATTTCCGCCGGCGATCAGTTTCGCGCCTTCGCTCTTACCGACCTCGATATAGCTGAGCACAGTCTGCATCTGTTCCTGGCTGACGATGGCTCCCATGCGCGTTTTGGGATCGAGGGGATCGGCCGGCACCATCTTCTTCGCGCGGGCCACCAGTTTTTCGACAAATTCGTCCTGCACCTTGCTCTCGACAAACAGCCGCGAACCAGCATTGCAGACCTCACCCTTGCCGTAGAAGATTCCGTTGATCGCGCCCTTTACGGCATTGTCGATATCGGAATCGGCAAACACGATGTTCGGCGACTTGCCACCCAGCTCGAGAGTGACGCGCTTCAACGTGTCGGCCGCGTTGCGCATGATCTCCTTGCCGACTGACGTCGAACCGGTAAAGGCGATCTTGTCGATGGCCGGATGCTGGACGATCGCCTTTCCCGTCCCCGAGCCGCCGGTCACGATGTTCAACACGCCCGCCGGAATGCCTGCCGCTGCTGCCAACTCGCCCAGCCGAAGAGCCGTCAGGGGCGTCTGCTCGGCAGGCTTCAACACGATGGTGTTTCCGCAAGCCAGAGCCGGCCCCAGTTTCCAGGACGCCAAAAGCAGCGGGAAATTCCACGGAATGATCAGCCCCACGACCCCGACCGGTTCCCGCAAGGTGTAGGTGAAGGCCGAGTCGAAGGTGTTGACGGTTTCGCCGTGAATCTTGGTCGCCCAGCCCGCATAGTAGCGAAGCACGTCCACCACCATCGGCATATCGACGTTGCGCGACTCGAAGATCGGTTTACCATTGTCGAGCGTTTCGAGCTCAGCCAGTTCGTCGATATGCGCGGCCACCAGATCGGCCAGTTGCCAGATCAAACGCCCGCGCTCACTGGCCGGCATCTTGCGCCACGGCCCGCTCTTCCCTTCGAAGGCGCGGCGAGCCGCATCCACGGCCCGGTCCACATCGGATGCCGAGGCTTCGACCACTTGCGTCAGGACTTCGCCAGTCGCCGGATTGATGGTGTCGAACGTCTTCGATCCGTTCACCCACTGGCCGTCGATCAGTAGCCGTCCGGGCGCAACGTTTGCTTTGCTAGCCGCAATCATGTCTTCCCCGTCAACCACGTGGCCGGGCTGTTCCTTTTATTTCGCGGTAAACGTCGCCGGCCGCTTCTCCACGTAAGCTGCCAGCCCTTCCTTCGCGTCGTAGCTCTGGAACAGGATCTGCTGGTTCTCGCGCTCAACCGCCAGGGCCGACTCCATCGGAATCTCCCACCCGGTCTGCACCGCGCGCTTGATCCTGCCCACAGCCATGGCGGCCTTGTTCGGCGGGCAGAACTGCCGGGCGTACTCCATGATGTTTTCCATGAAGCCGTCGCGCTGGTAGATGTCGTTGACGATGCCCAGCTCTTTTGCCTCCTCGAACGAGAAAGTATTGCCGGTCACCATCAACTCAATTGCTCGGCTCTTGCCCACCAGCCGCGAGAGGCGTTGCGTTCCGCCCGTTCCCGGCAACACACCCAGATTTACTTCAGGCAGCCCGATCTTCCCCGCATCCTTACGCGCGATACGGATGTCGGCCGCCATGGCAATCTCCAGGCCGCCGCCCACACAATGACCATTGAGCGCAGCAATGACGAGTTTGGGAGTGTGCTCCAGCCGCAGCAGGGTTTCATTTGCGTGTAGGCAGAAGTAATACTTGAACGTCGGATCGACGCTCGCCAGCATCTTGATATTGGCGCCCGCGGAGAAGAATTTGTCTCCCGACCCAGTCAGCACGATCACGTAGACATCGTTATCCATACGCGCCTGCAGGATCGCGTCGTCCAGTTGCCGGTTCATCTCGTAGGTGTAGGTGTTGGCCGGCGGATCAAACATCTCGATCACGCCTACGCCACTGTCCTTGCGGTAATTAATCAGCTTCTTCGTGGTCTCGCCGGCTGTCGGTCCAGTTGTTGTCGCCATGTCTGACTCCTCTTTGTCCTTGAAACTCCCGAAACTGAATTCAGTTCAAACTCGGAGAGCGCTTCTTTGCAGCTTTGCGTGGTCGGCAGCAAATCCCCTGCAGGAAAAGGTCGCCCATCTCCTGCGCCAGCTCGTCCGCGTCGCCGTCCACGCGCGGCTTATACCAGGTGTAAATCCAGTTCATCATCCCGAACAGGCTCAGGGCCGCCGTCCGGCTCGAGAAATCGAGGCCTTTTGCTTTCTTCAAGTCTTCTATGAGCGCGACGCAGGTCCGGACATAGTCCCGCTTGAGGCCCGCGATCTCCGCCCCATGTCCGTTCTTCAAGACCTCGTCCTCGTGGGACAACACCTTCATGGCTTTCTGGTTCGCGAGGAAATAATCAAGATGATTCAGGATGAACACCCGGATCCGGGTCTCCGGGTCGGTCACGCCCTCCAGTCGCGCGCGCAACCGATCGACGATGGTCGTGAAAGTGTGCCGCTGGATCAGGTAGAGCAGCTTTTCCTTGGATTCGAAGTAGTAGTAGAGCCCCGCCAGCGACATCCCGCTGACCCTCGACAAGTCGCGCATGGAAGCGCCCTCGTACCCTTTTTCGTCAAAGACTTCGGTGGCATGGGCAAGGATTTCCGACAGCCGGCGGTCAAAGCGGCTGTCTGTGGCAGACGTCCGGCGCCGCGCTCGGTTACCGGGCCGCGCTGGCGAGGGGAGAGGCATTGGTTATCGAACGTTCGTTCGAATTATAGACCCAGAGTGACACGCCTCACAAGTGATCGTGACGGTCCTGGAAGACGTGCCCCCGGGAACGCTCACTCAGCCCGCGGCCTCATACGCGCGCCCCAGCCAGTGCAGGGCATCGTTCAAATCCCGATCGGAAGACAGTTCAAGAACAAACCACTGCTTCGCCCGCATCAGCGTCGTCTGGATTCGCGAATCCGCTCGAAGACGAGCACGCACACGCGGCCCGGCGTCCTCCAACTTGAACGCTACCGAGCTGGATGTCCCCAGCGCACGTGAGCGTGGCAGGACGGCGAAGATTCGCTCTCCCCTATACACCGCCATGAGTCCGAACATCGGACGAAACCTCACTCGCGGCCACTCGCCGATTTCGGAGGCCAGGGCGGTCGACCAGGCCTTCATTTCCTCAGAAACAAAAGCCATCGCGGGCCGGGTCCCGGGTTTTGTCCGCGGGTCACGCCTTGGACGTTGTCCGCTCACTTCTCTTTCCCGCCCACCGGCTGCACCTCCGCCGGCTGTTTGCGGATGACCTGCTCCACGAGCATGATCCTATTCACCTGGTTGCGGTCGTACTTGGTGTCTTTGCCTTCCACTCGGAAGACCATGCCGGTCAACACGGCGCACTGGTTAATTCCTGATATCGGCCATGCACTGCTCCACTTCCGCCTTCAGATCAGCCGTCAGCGGCAGCAGGGGCAGCCGGACGGGACCGCCGAAATAGCCGTTCAGATCCATCGCGTACTTCGCGCCCGGGATGCCCAGACCACCGACGACTCGCTCGGCGGTCTTGGCAATGCGCGTCTGCTTTAACCGGGCCAAGTCAAGATCGCCCTCTTTCCAGGCGGTATAGATCTCGTAACAAGCGGTGGGAGCTGCGTCTGCGAATGCCAGGATTGCCCCGACAGCGCCCGCCTGAAGCGAGGGCTCCAGTTTTTGGGCCGAGCCTACCAGCACCTGGAAACCAACTTCCTTCTGCCGTGTCTTGAGACCGCCGACCACGCTCACCGCTGAAGACGAAGGCTTGCCGGGGCCCGCCAATGCAGCCACTGGAACAAGTTCCCCGCCCGAGCCAGGGCCTTCCCTGGCGGCCTTCACCATGCGGGGCGTCGCCGCATCGAAGGTTTCGGTCACGGTCGAGCTGCGCTTTACGTGCCGCGTGCCCTCTACGGTCTTCCTCACTTTCTCCACGTCCCCGCTGGACTCCTTGATCCCGATCAGGTTCGGATGATCCGCCAGTTCAATCACGATTTCGGCGGGGATATCGTATCCGGTCGTTTGCGGGAAGTTGTAGATGATAACCGGCAACGGTGACCGGTCCGCCACCATACGATAGAACGCCAGGATGTTCGCCGGTTTCATTTGCCCTTTGTAATAGTGCGGCGTGCGCACCATGGCGACGTCGTAACCCAGTTCCGCCGCGTAGTCGGTCAGGCGCAGCGTCTCAAGCGCGGACTCGATCCCTGTCCCCGCGATCAGAACCTTGTTGTTGGCTGCGGCCTCCCGCGCAGTCTTTAGCACCGCACGACGCTCTTCGTCAGAGAGCAGAATCGCCTCGCCCGTTGAACCCAGCACCACCATGCCGGCAACCGGCGTGCGCGAGTAGCGGTCCACGTTGGCTTCAAGCTTTTTGAAATAGACATTGCCCTCCGGGTAGAAGGGCGTGGTGATCGGGGTGAAGATGCCGGACAAAAGCATGGTAGTGGCCTCACGGCAAGCGTCTCCCACCAGAATACCTTCGCACGGCCGCGACTGCCAGTCCTTGCTGCCGGACGACCCGTTTTCACCTTAATATAAGGACATCAGTTCGCCCTCATCGAGCAGATGAAGTTCAATCCAGCCCTCAAGGGGTAGCGCGTCGACGGGTAAGCGGTTCTGCCAGAGGCTTAGCCGCATGCGGATGCGAGTCGCAGCTGGTGGCGCGGCCGCCTGGGCGGTTTCGCTCGAAGCGGGTGCGGCTGAGAGCCAGGCGAGCGGAACGCGAAATTCAAAGTTGCGGAGGAGCGCTACCCGGGCTGCTGCCTGGCCGGGGCGCTCGGATGATTCCAGGGGAATGGGATCTGCGGGGCCGGCCACCTGCCAGCGGCGAATCTTTCCGCCCTCCACGACGACCTCCAGGCGCAGGGCGCGCCGAGGACTTTGGCCGCGCTCCTCCCAGGATTCAAGATTGACCACCAGTTCGAAGGGAGTGGACGAAATCTTACCCTTGAAGTCGAGTCGCCCGTAGACATTGGTCTCATCGATGCCTGCGTGAACGGAGTCGAACAGGAATTGCTTGCCGTGCATGGCTCCGGCGCGATGGTCGGCGGTGTAGATGGCAGCACCCATCCATTCGAAATAGCGCACCATGTCGCCCGTGATGCGGGGATGAATATAGGCGGTCTGCGGAGTGAACGAAGGCCGGGCTACGACGCCGCTGATCGGTTGCGCAAGATAGTCGGGCGGCGTCGCTCCGAGCGCATGGTAGACGTTCGACAGATGCTTGCGGTAGAGCTCGTCGAAGTCGCGGTCATTGGCAGAGTGATGCTCGGGCCCGTACCACCAGTTCCAGTCGCTCCCCTCTCCGATCAGAAGCTCCTCGTAGGCCAGCTTGCGCTGCGCTTCGGCCGCTTGCGGTCCGTTCTGTTCGTAGAAAGTGCGCGCCTGAGAGAGGTAGTCCCAGGAGCGGTTGTCCTCGGGGGCGCCGATCCAGACATTGAAATTGGCGGAGATCCACGAGCCGGGTGTGATCGCATGCAGCGGGCTGAAATTGCGATGCCGGACGATCGCCTCGGAGATGGTAACGGCCTCCATTCCCGGGGTGCTCTGCAGTGCGTCGTAGAAGCGACGCAGGAACTCGCGGCCGGAACGGGGATAGTATTCCCATGCGTTTTCGCCGTCCAGAATGATCGATACCACCGCGTCCCGGCCCGAATCCAGAACGGGTTGCGCGGCTCGTTGAATGTTCTGAATGAGGTGCGCAGCGGCTTCGTTGGGGAGCATGCCGCTGTAGACAAACCCAATGAGGTCCGAGATCGTGTGGTCGCGAAACACCATGTGCATCGTGGTCGGACCATTCTCGTAGCGGTGGATGGTGTAGAGCTTTTCGGAGAGGTGGGAGGGCAGGCGTCCGGCACCGTCGCGCCAGAAAAACAAGCCCGTGCTGCGGCCGAGGACACCTTCGTCAGTGGCCATCCATTGCACGCCGAGATCATGAGCAACGGCAATGGCTTCCTCGGAGACGCTGCCCTCCGACGGCCAGACCCCCTTCGGGCGAACGTCGAAAACTTTCTCGTGGAGATCGAGGCCGCGCAGGATCTGGTCGCGGGCATCTTCAGGATGTCGAAAACGGTTCTGGGGGAGAGGCAGGCCCGGCGTCGAAACAGCGCCGACATTGGTGTCACAAAGCAGGGGAAGGATCGGATGGTAGAACGGCGACGTCGAGAGCTCGATCAAGCCCCTCTTAGCGGCAGAGGCGTGCGCAGGCAAGATTTGGCCCAGCACTTCCCTTTCGCGCTTTATGACGAAGCGCTGATCTTCGAGGGAATAGTTCCGTTCTTTGCGGACCAGCTCGGCCACCTCGCGATCCTCCAGAAAGAACTCGTCGAACCAGGCCAGCTGGGACAGGACCTGCAGGTCGGTGAAGTCCTGCGGCTGAAACAATCTCTCGGCCCGTTCCGGAGAATCTCCCGCGCTCCGAAAGCGCTCCCAGAGTTCGCGGTATCGGGGATAGCGGCCGATCAGATTGACCGGGTTCGCCTGGAACAAATATTGCACCGCAAAGCGCCTCTCATCGAGGCTGAGATCCCGGGCGGGCCGGGTCGCGACCTGCAGAAACGGATCGTGCGCTGTGCCTGCAACATAGTCCTGCAGCTGGGTGATCAACGACGGCACCAGGTTGAAATTCTGGTGGACCCGGGGAAATTCGTCGAGCAGTTTGACCATCCCGTAATAGTCTTTGAGAGCGTGCAACCGAACCCAGGGCAGGCGGTATTCGCCCGTGACCAGGTCCTTGTAGAAGGGCTGGTGCTGGTGCCACAAAAGGACTACGCGCAAAACAGGCATAGCGTGAGAAACTTCCCGGAATCCAGGGGGCCGATGAGAAGCCAGCAGTCTAGCATGCAGGAAGGAAGCAAAAGGACTGCTAGTTGGGTACACTAAAGGACACAACGGTCCCAGCGCCCACGCCTGGTATCCCGAGAACCTATGAGCCAACCTACTGAAACCGCGCCCGCCACGGTTCGCCACGATGTTTCCCTGCTGACAGAAAACGACCTCTATCTGTTCAACGAAGGCAGCCATTACCGGGTGCACGAGAAGCTGGGCGTGCACCTGATGGACGCGGGCGGCGAGTTGGGAACCTGCTTCAGCGTGTGGGCTCCGAATGCACGCGAAGTGTCCGTCATTGGGAGTTTCAACCAGTGGCATCCGAAAACCCACAAGTTACGGTCGCGCGGAAGTTCGGGGATTTGGGAAGGGTTTATTCCCGGCATCAAGAAAGGCACCCTGTACAAGTTTCACATCGAGTCGCATCAGCACGGATACCGGGTCGACAAAACAGATCCCATTGGATTCCTGCAGGAGAAACCGCCGCGCACGGCATCGGTTGTCTGGGACCTTGACTACGCCTGGAATGACCGGGAGTGGATGGAGAAGCGGGCGGCGCAGGGTTCGATCAAGGCGCCGGTTTCGATCTATGAAGTACACCTGGGATCGTGGATGCGGGCTTCGGAGGAGCACAGCCGGCCGCTTTCCTATCGCGAGGTCGCACCGAAATTGGCGGAGTACCTCCACCACATGGGATTCAGTCACGTGGAGTTCCTGCCGATCATGGAACACCCGTTTTACGGGTCCTGGGGATACCAGACCACTGGCTATTTTGCGCCGACATCCCGCTTCGGCACACCGCAAGACTTCATGTTCCTGATGGATTATCTGCACCAGCACGGCATCGGAGTGATTCTTGACTGGGTGCCGTCACATTTCCCGTCGGATGGGCACGGACTGGCCTATTTCGATGGCACTCACCTGTTCGAGCACTCCGATTCGCGGCAGGGTTTTCACCCCGACTGGAAGACCCACATCTTCAACTACGGACGAGCGGAAGTGCGTAGCTTTCTCATGTCGAGCGCAATGTTCTGGCTGGAGCGGTATCACGCCGACGGGCTGCGGGTCGATGCCGTGGCGTCGATGCTGTATCTCGATTATTCGCGCAAGGAAGGTGAGTGGATTCCGAACAAGTACGGCGGGCGGGAGAATCTAGAGGCCATCGATTTCCTTCGGCGCTTTAACGAAGAAGTCTACAAGGAGCATCCCGACGTTCAAACCATCGCCGAGGAGTCGACGGCTTGGCCCATGGTGTCCAGACCGGTCTACGTGGGTGGGCTGGGTTTCGGCATGAAGTGGGACATGGGTTGGATGCACGATACTCTGAAATACTTTTCGCAGGATCCAATTCACCGGCAGTATCACCACAACCTGCTGACCTTCCGCATGCTGTACGGGTTTACAGAAAACTTCGTTCTGCCGCTGTCCCATGACGAAGTCGTGCATGGCAAGGGATCGCTGCTCAACAAGATGCCAGGCGACGAGTGGCAGAAATTCGCCAACCTGCGACTGCTGTTTGCCTACATGTACGCGCAGCCGGGGAAAAAGCTTTTGTTCATGGGCGACGAGTTCGGCCAGGGGAACGAGTGGTCCCATGATCGATCGCTCGACTGGTGGTTGCTCCAGTTTCCCGTGCACCGAGGACTGCAGGGCTGGTTGCGGGACTTGAATCATTTGTTCCGCAACCAGAAGGCCCTGCATGAACTGGACAGTGATCCCGCAGGTTTTGAATGGGTGGATTGCAACGATGCGCCGATGAGCGTGGTGTCGCTGTTGCGCAAGGGAAAGTCGCCCAGGGACGTGGTTCTGGTGGCCTGCAACTTCACACCAGTTCCGCGTTTGAAGTACCGTGTGGGCGTTCCCATGGGCGGATGGTGGAAGGAACTGCTGAACAGCGACGGCGCGGAGTATGCCGGGAGCGGGATTGGAAATGGCGGCGGTGCGATGGCAGAAGCCCAGGGACAACACGGACGCCCGTACTCGCTGGAATTGACATTGCCACCGCTGGCAGCAGTGTTTTTCCGGCCGGCGTAAACCCGCCGACGAACTTGCTCTATTTCGAGATGCGCGGAAGCAGGTAAGCACCCAGCGCAATGCTGGCGAGAACGGATCCCAACGGAATGAGCCGCGCAGGCCGCAGAGGAACGGGGCGGCTGAAGCGCTGGACCAACAGGGTCTCAACCTGATCGACCAACTTGGTGATTGAAGTGCCCTTTGGGATCGAGGCGTCTACGCTGTGGCGCGCCTCCGAGACGTCGCCCGAACCAGACACCAGCACAACCGGGAGTTCTGGTCGGAGACGCTTAAGACGGGCCGCGAGTTCGGCCCCCGTCATTTCCGGCATTTCCAAATCCGTCAAAACCGCGTCGATTTTACGGCTGAGAAAAAGCTTCAAGGCCTGACGGCCGTTTGCGGCTACCGTGACGTCATATCCGTAGCTTCCCAGCAAGTCTTTGTACAACTGGCGAAAAGCGGAATCATCGTCGACGCAGAGCAGTCGGCGCTTTGCCATGGGGATGGACCTTCTTTTCTTAACTTTTGACTAATGGCAGCGGCTGGCGTACTTCGCCTCTCATTTGGCCGCATGCCAGTGGCCAAACCTACGGGCTAGTCCTTAGAAGAACTTAGGATACTTGTTGAGAACTCGGCGTGCATTTCCGATCACCGGATGGAGAAAAAAGTTCCGTTCGATCAGCGGCTTACGGTTTCCACTGGCCGATGCTGGCGAGCAGTTGATCCAATTCGGCTTTTTTGAGAATCTCGGCCACTGCGGAGTGACCGATGTGGGGAGCAATCGGTTTGGGATCGTCGGCTATAATCCAGGCCGTCACGGCGACGATCACGCTGCCCGCTTTGTAATCGAGCGGATCGATCTTGTCAAAGGTGTCGCTCGACTTGTGATGAATCTCGAAGTAGTGCGTCATGTCGACCCACAGGTCGAGCACGGGAATGCCTTGCAACATGAAGGGACCATGGTCGGTGTCGTAGGTCACCTCCATCGAGAGACCACCTCCGCTTAGATCTTTCAGCACTGAGTCGCTGATGGGCTGCATGGCATCTTTGAGGTCCTTGCGGCCTTCCACCTTCCAACCCTTAGGATGACCGGCGCCGTTATCGGTGTTGAGCACAGCAATGCAGTTGAACATTTCCACTCAGGTGAGCCTGCGTGTAGCCGTAGGAGCCGAGAAGACCTTCCTCTTCCCCACCCCAGAGGGCGAAACGAATGCTGCGGCGCGGAGCCTTCCCGAGCGACGCGATGGCCCGGGCTACCTCGAGCACGCTGGCGCTTCCGGCACCGTTGTCTTGTGCCCCGGTGCCATAGTCCCGGGAATCGAGATGGGCGCCGACAAGGATCCACTCGTCTGGCTTCTCGCGTCCTTTGATTTCTGCAATCACGTTATTGACCGGCTCGGGACCTGAAATGGTGTTCTGCAGTTCGAATTCCAGTGTGACCAGACCTTTCTCGAGCGACCGACGTATCAGTTGCCAATCCTCCATGCCGATTTGGGCGCCGGGAAGAACCAGCAAGCTCGCCCCCCAGTCTGGGTCCGTCGCGTTCAGCACATTGTTCCGGTCACGGTCGGGGAATATCAGGGCAACGGCACCTTCATCTTGAAGACCTGGTAGGACGCAACCAGCGCAGGCAGGACCTTTACCCAGCCCTCGGCAAAAATCTTGGCGGTGTCGAGGATGACGATCTTGCCTTTCATCCTGTCGGCTTGGGCCTTGATGGCGTCGGCGGCAACGTTGTCGACAACGATGACTTCCCCCTTGATTCCACCGGGCGGAGTCGACGGCGACCAACCCAGTGACTCCAGGTGCAGCGGGCGCGCGAGCGGAGCAAGCAATTGTCCGTGCGCGCTGCCGCGAGCCCAGCCGTTCGAAATGGTGAAGGGCTCGAGACGAACGTCTTTGATCCCGTAACTGCGGAACTTGGCGCCCGCCCACTCGGCGGCGCGATTGTAGGCGGGAGATCCCGTGAGGCGGCCGCCGAACCCGTCGGAAAGGTCACGCAGGGTTGTCATGGACGGCCCGGTGTAGATCGACGCCGCCAGCCGGTTGGTGGTTTCCTGGACGTCAGAGGCGGCCTGCGCGGCCAGGGCTGCGACGAAGAGAACAACGAAAGACGCGACCAGAGTGCGACCGAGCGTCATGACACCATCCGAAGAATCGAGATTCGTCTCCGACACGGATTCGGGCCCGGAAGTGCAATGAAGCGGGCGGCAGATGCAAGCCCTGCCCCCGCGACGCGCTCTCACCGTGCTAGACTCGCCCAGAGAGCAAAGTAAGCCGCATCATGCGGATTCTGACCCGCTACATTTTGCACGAAGTGGTGTCGCACGCGGCCATCGGCGCGGCGATCTTTACCTTCGTCCTGTTCACGAAAGATCTGGGACGGATCCTGGAGCTGGTGGTCCGAAACAGCGCACCGGTTTCCAGCGTCCTCGAAGTCGTCGTCCTGATTCTTCCTGTCACTCTCACCATTACCATTCCCGCCGGCGTCCTGGTTGGCATCCTGATCGGTCTCAGCCGGCTGGCGGCCGACAGCGAGATCACCGCCATGCGTGCCAGCGGCATCGGCGTGTGGAACTTCTTACGCATCCTTTCGATTTTTGTGCTGGCGACGTGGCTGATCGCGCTGGTCAACGGCGTCTACGTCGCACCCCAGGCACAGGCCGCGCTTGGGCGTCTTGAAGATCGGCTGAAAACCGCCCAGGCTTCTTTCGAAGTGCAGCCGCGGGTCTTCTACGAAGGATTCCCGAAGATCGTGCTCTACGTGCAAGACGTGCACGGCGGCCAGCGCGCAGCCGTCTGGAAGGGCGTGTTCCTGGCCGACATCAGCGCCCCTGGTTCCCCCCGCGTCTGGCAGGCCGAACAAGGAATCCTGGTCAGCGAGGGTCCGACCACGCTGCACCTGCATCTGGTGAACGGTTCCACCCATGAGATCGATCCCAAGGAACCGGAGCACTACCAGATCTCAAGTTTCCAGCAAACCGACATCCCGATCGAAGTCCCGGCAGCCGACACCAAGCAGGACACCGAACCCGTGCCGGTCGGCGAAATAGGAACGGCAACCCTGCTGAGGCAGGCTGGCAAGGCGCCCCCGGCAGCAGCGCGCTGGTATCTCATCGAATTCCACCGCCGGCTGGCGCTTCCGACCGCCTGTGTAGTGCTGGCTCTGGTGGGAATTCCCCTGGGCCTGTCGTCAAAAAAGGGCGGAAAGTCTTCCGGGTTTGTGCTGACCATCGCCCTGGTTTTCGCATACTACTCGGCATCGCTGATCGGAGTGTCGCTGGCACGGCAGGGGAGGCTGTCTCCTGCGCTGGGAGTTTGGTTCGCCAATCTGCTGTTCCTGGTCGGGGGAGCGTTCTTGCTCTGGCGGGCGGAGCGCCGCCCGCTCGAGATCAGCCAGTGGCTGTCGCTGCGCAATCCCTTCCGCAAGCACGAAGCCGCTAACGGCAACGGAAAGACCCTCGGCAATGCCAGCCGCGTGGGCGCCGCCTTCGAGCGGGCTGCGTCCCGGCGACGTGTCTCCGGCGTTGATTTTCCGACCATTCTGGACGACTACATCCTCCGGGATTTCTTCGTCTATCTGGGAATGATTTTGGTGAGTTTCCTCATCCTGTTGCTGGTGTTCACGCTCTTTGAGCTGTTAAGCGATATCCTGCGCAACGGGATCTCCTGGTGGATTGTCGGCGAGTACCTGCTGAATGTGTCTCCTTACTTCCTGTACAACATCCTGCAGTACGCCGTACTGCTGGCAGTGCTGATCACGTTCGGACTGATGGAGCGTTCCAACGAAGTGACCGCCATCAAGGCGACCGGAATCAGCATTTACCGGGTGATCGTGCCTGTATTGGTCATTTCGACGGCTCTGGCGGCAAGCCTGTTCTTCTTCGACCAGCTCTACCTTCCGCACGCGAACAAGCGGCAAGATGCATTGCGCAACCGGATCAAAGGGAAGCCTGCACAGACCTTCCTGCGACCGGACCGGAAGTGGATCTTCGGACAGCACTCCGACATTTACTACTACCAGTTCTTTGATCCGGATCGCGATCAGTTTGCCGACATCTCGGTGTTCCAGTTCGATCCCAAGACCTTCGCCGTCACCAACCGGGTGTACGCGGAACGAGCGAACTGGTCAGACATCACGCAGCGCTGGATTTTCGAGCAGGGATGGGAACGGAATCTGCGGGGCGAAGCGATCGCCAGCTATCGGCCGTTCGACGTAACCACGTTTCCGCAGTTCAGCGAGCCGCCGTCGTACTTCAAGAAGGAAGTAAAGCAGTCCTCCGAGATGAATTACGAGGAACTGCGGCGCTACATCCATGACCTGCAACAGAGCGGCTTCGACGTGGTGCGATTGAAAGTTCAGATGCAGAGGAAGTTCGCTTTCCCGCTGGTCACACTCGTGATGGCAGTGCTGGCGATTCCCTTCTCGCTCTCGGCGGGAAAGCGCGGGGCGATCACGGGAATCGCCGTTGCCGTGGGGATTGCGGTCGTGTATGAGACGATTTCCCGCTTGTTTGAGGCAATGGGCAACCTGAGCCAGTTACCGCCCGCGCTGGCCGCTTGGTCTCCCGACCTGATCTTCGCGCTGGTGGGCGGCTACCTCATCCTCAAAGTGCCTACCTAGACGCTCTCATAACTACCGAACACCGATCCCATAGGGCGCGAGGGGCGAGGTGAGTTGAGGCAGTGGTGTCAGGGCTCCGGTTGTGATTTCCAGCCCGAACGACGAGATGGAGCTTGCGCCGTTATTCGAAGTGAAAAGCCAGTAGTTTCCGTTGGTGGTTCCGTTGGAGCGAATCGCAAACCCGACCGGGTTGGCCCCGGTCGAAACCGTGCCGCCATTTGTCGAAAGCTGGGTCAATGCACCCGTGACGTGGTTGAGGGTAAATCCAATCACTTGACTGCCCTGATTGGCAAGCACGTAGAAGTACTTGACGGTGGGATCGGTAATCATCGCGATGGGACCGACTCCGGCAGGAACCGTCGTGCTGGAGGCGGTGATCGGACTCAGGCGGCCGTCGGTATTAATCGCGTACTCGAAGATGTCATTGGAACCGGCGTTTGCCACGTAGAGAAAGTTTCCCGCAGCCGGAGAAAACACCGCACTCGGTGCAGACCCCACCACGACGCCGAGGCATGGTCCCGGCCCAGCGCACGTCCCGGAGATGGCGGTGAGGGCGCCGGTCGATGAGTCAAAGGAGAACGGCAGGATCGCGTTATTCGCCTGATCGGCGACGTAGAGGAAGTTGCCCTGATTGCTCACTCCGACGGCGACCGGCAACGGCGCCACCGGGAGGACGGGGAGCGGAGGTGAGGTTTCGTGTACGGAAAATGGTGAGCCAGGTGCTTCCGTGAGAGCGCCGGCGGAGCCGATCGAAAAGACCGAAACGTTGCCTGGCGTCGTGGAGTCACCCTCATTGGCAACAAAGAGAAAATGTGCACCCGGATCCATGGCTAGATTCACCGGATGAGTGGCGGAGGTAAGCTTGGTCGACGCCTGAGCGACCGCCAGGGAGCCATCTTTATTTACGGTGAAAGTTGTAATATCGGCGGACCCGAAATTTGCTGTGTAGGCAAATGATTGCTTCGGGTCGAACAACAGAACGGTTGGCTGCGTGCCGGCGTTCGCGCTCTTTCCGGTCTGGGTCAGCGCGCCATTGCTAGACTTAAGCAAACCGCTGCCCAGGTTCAGAGAGTAGGCGGTCACGGTGCCGGGGGAAGTGCCTTGGCTGACCAAATATACAAATCCTGACTTGCTCGAGGAACCGCAACTCAGCAGAAACACCGACGATAGAACCAGGGCGACACACCGAAGCCAGCCAGACCTCATCGAGATTCGTTCTCCTGTTGATTTCCCACGATCGCGAGGCCGCACGAGCCTCGAGCAATCCTGTTTTGAGGGCTTGATTACCTTCATTTGTGTATCAGGAAATTTCCGGAAGAGCAAACTGCCGCAAAGACTTATTGGAATCCGAGTGAGCGCCGCGAGTTGCCTGGGAGGCACTCGGCGAATCACCGAAATCGTGGCCCAGGACCCTGGCTAGGCAGTCTGGACCGGTGTTGCCAACGACGGCTTGGCCGGCGTTTCCGGCGGACGCGAGAAGTCGATGGGCAAGCGGATCTCGACCATCAGGCCGCCTTCAGGACGATTGAGGGCCCGTACCGTGCCCCCATGTAAACGCACGGCTCGCTCCGTGATGGCCAAGCCCAATCCGACCCCGCCGGTCTGACGGCCGCGGGCATCGTCGAGGCGATAGAACGGCCGGAACAGCTTGTCGAGAGCTTCCTTGGGCACGCCGGGTCCACGGTCCGTAACGCGCACCACCGCTTCCTCCGTGCCATTCCCTGACTCCCGGGCAAGGCGAATCTCGACCTCGGTGCTGTCACGGGTATGGCGCGTGGCGTTGCGGACCACATTTTCAACGGCACTGTGCAACAGCGAAGGACTGCCAAAAATGATCATGTCCTCCTGAATCATGCAACCAACGCTACAGTGCCGGCTCTGGGCTTCGAAATCGGCATCCTTGGCAATATCGCGCACCAACTCCTCCAGGGAGATGGCAGTCCGGCGCATCGCGTCCTCTCCGCCTTCCAGGCGGGCCAAGGTCAGCAGCCGCCCGATGAGTTCGTTGAGACGATTGGCTTCCAGTTCAATGCGCTCGAGGACGCTGCGAGCTTCCGGCCCGGTGCGCTGCCAAGCCAACCCAAGCGCAACACTCAAACGGGCCAGAGGCGAACGCAGTTCGTGAGAAATGTCGTTCAGCAGCCTGGACTGCGCACTCACCAGATCCTGAAGGCGCTCGGCCATGGTGTTGAAGTCACGAACAAGCTGTGCGATCTCATCACGCCGGCGTCCCGGAGGAGCCTCTGCCCGGGCACTGAGATCGCCGGCAGCCAGCTGCTGCGTGGCTGCTCGAAGTCGACTGACGTCGGAAGTCAGGTAACCCGCCAACAGGTAGCAAATGATGCCCGAGACCAGCACGGCCATGGCGAGAATCTCAAGGCCCGCGCCTGGTGGCTTCTGGCGAAGCATCGGCAGCCAGGGCCGCGGAGGAACTTCGGCGACCATGATGAAATGCCGGGCGTCGGGCGCGGTGACCTGTTGTGACGTCAGACGACGCGTCGAGAAGCGCCAAAACCACCCGCCCGCTTGCGGCTCGACTCCACGACTGAGCCTGCGCGCCCACTCCGGGGCCGCTCGCCCAGCCAGTTCCCTGCCCGAATCGTCGAACAGGAACGCCTCAAGCTTGAGACTGCTCTTCAACTGATCGATCTTGCTGTTGAGGCCGGGAACTCCGCCGGTTTGGTATGCCTGCACCAGTTGTTGTGCCGTGTTGGTCTTGATGTATTCGAAGAAGGGGGATTCGGTCTGCGGACGAAACACCACCGTCGCGATGACCACCAGAGCCACGATCAGCGCCTGGGCCAGCCAAAACGAGAGAAAGATTTTGAGAAACAGGCTCTTCATCGAGAGTGACTCTTCGCGCTCTCGCGAGGTCTCGCCAGAATATACCCTACTCCCCGAACCGTCTTGATGTGCTCTTCTTCGCCGTTCACGTCCCCAAGTTTCTTGCGGACCTTACTCACATGCATGTCGATGCTGCGGTCGAAGGGCGAGAACTTCCGGCTCAGGACCGCGCTGACCAACTGCTCTCTGGTGACGACCCGGCCGGCTTCGCGCAGAAGCACTTCCAGCAGGTTGAACTCCACCGAGGTGAGTTCGATGCTTTCTCCCCCATGTCGGACAGTGCGGGTGGCAGGATCGAGTTCGATATCGCCGACCCTCAGGATCTCCGGCGGACGGGGCGAACCGATCGCCTTTGGATCGGCAGCGCTTCGGCGAAGGATCGCGCGTATGCGGGCCACCAACTCGCGCGGGTTGAATGGCTTAGGAAGATAATCGTCAGCGCCGATCTCGAGGCCGACGATGCGATCGACGTCTTCCCCGCGCGCGGTAAGCAGCAGTACCGGGATGCGGGAGGTAGCGCGAATGCGCCGAAGCACATCAAACCCGCTCATCCCCGGCAACATTACATCCAGGACCACGAGCAGGTAGCTGCCCCCTGAGGCCCGCTGCAGTCCGGTCTCACCATCGTGTACCGCCTCGATCCGGAAGCCTTCAGCCGCCAGATATTCGCTGACCAACGTGCACAGCTCAAAGTCGTCGTCAATGATGAGAATACGGTCCATCGCCACCCTTCTTTTTTACAACATGAGAGCTGAAATTCCGCGTAAAGAATTGTCAAATCAAGGGTAACTCATTGACAAAACTTTACTTGGGTTGACCGACTCTTTACCGCCATGGGGGTGGGAGCCGTGTTTCCATAGATGCAGGTGATTGCAGCTATCCCGGCCCGAAGGCGGGAATCATGAAAAGGAAAAGACAATGAGATCCCATCGTATGAAAATGGTTGGAGCGGTTCTCGGATTTACGATGCTGGCTGTGGCGGCTTTTGGCCAGTCAGTCGTCAGAACAGCCGGGCCCGGCCGACACGGCGCGGGCTTGGGTGGCATGCTGGCCTTTTTCGGTGACTATCTGGACTTGACCGACGCGCAGCGCACCCAGATGAAGGCCATCCTCGCGAAGGAAAAGCCGACCATCCAGCCCTTGATCGAGCAGTTAGCCCAAGGACACCAGCAGATGCGCCAACTGGAAGAGGCCGCCACTTTTGATGAGGCCAAAGTGCGCACCCTGGCCACCCAGCAGTCCCAGACCGCGACTGAATTGATGGTCCAGAAGGCACGGATCAAGTCGGAGCTGGTGCAAGTTCTGACGGCGGACCAGAAAGCGAAGCTGGCCACCTTTGAGGCCCGGCAGCAGGCCCGACTCCAGAAGCACTTCCAGCAGGGAGAGGCCGCGCCGACCGAAGCCACTCCGAATCAATAGATTTCCGCCTGCGCAGGGCGGGGCGGGCCTCGCTCCCAGACCGCCCCATTTTTGAGGCAACTTGGAGTCAGGGTTCGGGTGGACGACAAAGCCCATTCTGGGCCACGGATCACCCGGCCTTTGTCGGTAGAAATTTTCCATGGTGTGGTTTGATCAGGAGAGGTGGGTACGATTTTGGCAACCGTAGCAGCCGATCGAGCGCTAATTGAAGCCGTTGTGGCGGAAATGTCCGCCGGGATTGAGTGCGCAGTGGATTTCTGGATCGGGCAGATCGAGGATGCCCTGCAGGACCCGCGACTGACGACTCTTGGCCGCCTGAATGCCGTCCACGAAATCGCAAGCGAGTACCGCCGTACCACTGAAGGGTCTGGGGCCAGGGGCGATGGATACGTTGCGTAGCGGTTTTCGAGTTGCCGGAGCAGCCTTCATGAGCAGCGAGATCGTGTACTGGCTCTTGATGGGGATGGGATGGTTCTTCCTGGTGAGTTGGGCGATTGCGCTGCTCGTGGCCTGCGCATCCGTTTTTCGCCAGGACCGAACCGTCGAGTACGCGGGAGTTTCAGACAAGGTCCAGGGCAAGTTGATGATGCGGCCAAACGGAAGGGCCTAGCAGAGGGGCCTTAGCGTGGATCGCCTGCCTAGCGCTTGGGGTCGAACGTGAACTCAACCTGCGTTTTCGTCTCGGAATCGGCTGGGGCGTACTTCCACTTCCTAACCGCCGAGCTTGCGGCCTCGACCAGGACCGGGTTTCCCCCCAGCGGGGACACCGAGTCCACACTGCCCTTGGCTGAGATCACAATCTCCAGGCGAACCACGCCCCCAATGTGAGCTTCACGCAGAGTCAGCGGATATCCCGGGCTTTCCTTGTAAACAAGCCTCCGCGGGGATTTCTCGGTCTTCTGGGCTCTTCCCGGGACCACAAACGTCACGAGCGACACGACACAAAGCACTCGAGCAAAGACGGGTAGTATCCTCGCGAAGCGCTTGACCGGCGGCGAGTGGAGCGGTGAATTCTGCAAAATGGAGCTCCAAGCAAGACAAATTCCCCAGGGTTCGGCCTGGTCAAGACGTTATGCCAGCTGCCCGTAACCAGCAAGATTACTAACGTACTGGGAGACAGCGACGGAAGGTCCGCCTCGGCCAAATCGCAGGCCGAGCGTTCCTACGCCTCCCGAAGCCTCCAGAAGCTCTTCCTTCCTTTCAGAAAACTCCTTGCCTGACAATCACCTGCACCCGGCACTGGTAAAATCGCATCTACTAGACCGATGCTGCCGAAGAGCCTTCGCCCGTTGTCCCCTTACCTGAAGAAGTACTGGCGCGGTTTCGCGTGGGGCACGTTGTGTGTGCTGCTGTTGAACGGCATCTGGGTCCAGTTCCCCCAGGTCCTGCAGCGCGCTCTGGACCACCTGAAAAATGGCGGCCGCGGGGTGGGCCAGCTCGGTTTCTACGCGCTGCTCCTGATTCTGATCGCTGCCAGCAAGGGGGTGTTTCAATTCCTGACGCGCTGGATCGTGATCGGGATCTCGCGCGACATCGAATTTGATTTGCGGAACGACATGTTCCAGCACCTCGAACGGCTCTGTTTTCCCTACTACCAGCGCAACCGGACGGGCGACATCATGGCGCGCGCAACCAATGACCTGAATGCGGTGCGCATGCTGCTGGGGCCTGCGATTATGTACTCGGCCAACACCCTCGTGTTCACCGCGGGAGCTCTGGCCTACATGATAAAGATCAGCCCCAAGCTGACCGTGTACACCTTCCTGCCCCTGCCGGTAGCGAGCATCGTCATCCAATATTTCGGCCGGCAAATTCACGAGCGATTCGAAAAGATCCAGGCCATGTTTTCCGACATCTCCGCACGTGCTCAGGAGAACTTTTCCGGAGCGCGAGTGATCCGTGCCTACGTGCAAGAGGTAGCCGAGATCAAGCAGTTCGAAGCCGCCAACAATGAATACATCGCCCGCAGTCTTCCTCTGGCGCGCCTGATGGGACTGCTCTGGCCAACTCTGGAACTCACGCTGGGATTGGCTGTGGTTCTGGTCTTGTGGCTGGGTGGGCGCGAAGTGTTGATGAACCGGATGACCGTCGGCCAGTTCGCCGCGTTCCTCACTTACATGGTTCAGCTCACCTGGCCGGTGATCGCGCTGGGCTGGGTAATCAACATCTTCCAGCGCGGCACCGCGTCGCTGAGCCGAATTGACGAAATCCTGCAGGAGAAGCCCGAAATCGCCGACGACGAGGCCGTAGTCGCTGCGGGTCCGCCGGAAAAGGAGTTTCGCGGAGAGATTGAATTCCGTGACCTCAATTTCAGCTATGGCGGAACCCTGGTATTGCGCGACGTGAATCTGCAGATCCCTGAAGGCAGCAGCCTGGCGATCGTGGGACCGACTGGCTCCGGCAAAACAACGCTCGTGAGCTTGATTCCCCGCGTCTACGACGCCGCACCCGACACCGTATTCATCGACGGACGGCCCATTCGCGAATATCCGATCGAGTTTTTGCGCCGAAATATCGGCTTCGTTCCCCAGGAGACCTTCCTGTTCAGTGACACCATCCGCGAAAACATCGCCTTCGGCAAGGAGGACGCAACCGACCGGGAGATTCACCAGGCCGCCGGGGCCGCCAACATCGCCGCCGATATCGAAGCCTTTCCCGAGGGCTACAACACCATCGTCGGCGAACGCGGCCTGACGCTCTCCGGCGGCCAGAAGCAACGAACCGCCATCGCGCGTGCCATCATCCGCAATCCGCGCATCCTGATTCTCGACGATGCGCTTTCCAGCGTTGACACCCAGACCGAGGACAAAATTCTCAATCACCTGCGTGAACTGATGCAAGGGCGCACCACCATCTTCATCTCACATCGGGTTTCGACCGTGCGTAACGCGGATCGCATCGCCGTGCTGCACGGCGGACGCATCGTGGAACTGGGGACTCACGAGGAACTGATAGCCCGCAACGGCTATTACACCGACCTCTACAACAAACAGTTGCTGGAAGAGGAGCTCGCGGAAGTGTGAGAGTGTCGCGACCCTGTGCCTTTGCTCCTCGATTTCAATTCGCCAACTCCCTGACTCCTCCATGAAGCGCGTCCCCACTGCCGAACTTCTCGACACCGACGACGGGACTCCGGAAGAAATCGCCGGCTCGCTCGCGGATCTCCGAATGATCAACCGCCGTTTCGGAGGTCGCGAGACGACTCGCCGTATGGTCGAAAAGGTGGCCTTAGGCACGAACCGCGATTCCCTCTCCTTGCTCGAGGTAGCCGCCGGCTCAGGCGATGTTCCCCGCGGGACCCGTGACATGCTCGGCGCGCACGGCATTCGACTCGAAATCACGCTGCTCGATCGCATCGCATCGCACGTCGGCAACGGCGGCCGTTCGATCGGCGGTGATGCTTTGGCCCTGCCCTTCGGCGACGGCAGTTTCGACCTGGTCGGGTGCGGACTCTTCGCCCACCATCTGTCTCCAGAGCAAGTGATCGGCTTCGTCGACGAAGGCTTACGAGTGTGCCGCTGTGCTGTGCTCATCAACGACTTGGTCCGGCACCCGCTCCATCTCGCGATGGTCTACGCGGCTACCCCGCTCTACCGCAGTCGCCTCACGCGGCACGACGCCCCTGCTTCGGTGAGGCAGGCGTATACGCTCGAGGAAATGCGCGACATCCTCCGGCAGACATCGGCTGCGCGCGTAGAAATCGAACGCTACTATCTGTTTCGCATGGGCGTGATCGCATGGAAAGACTGATCCAGGCGAGTGCCGACCAGCACGTCCCGGCCCGTTACGATCTGATCGTGGTGGGCGGCGGCCCGGGCGGAGCTTCGACGGCCATCACCGCCGCGCGGTCCGGCGCACGCGTGCTGCTGCTCGAACGGGGACGACTCCCTCGCCAGCGCATCTGCGGAGAGTTTGTATCGGCGGAAGCCCTGGATTTGCTGGCCGACCTTCTGGGCGATTCAGCACCCTCTTTGCTGGCCGGGGTGGTACGCATTTCGCAGGCGCGGCTCTTCGTAGATGGGCGCACCATCCTGACCCCCGTCAGGCCTGCAGCGGCCAGCGTTGCGCGATTCGATTTGGATGCGGTCTTGTGGCACGCCGGGGAGGCCGCCGGAGTTGACGCTCGCCTCGAAACCAACGTGGAACGCGTCGACCACGCCGGGACGTTTCTGGTCCGGACATCGGCGGGTAATTTCCAAGCGCGTGCGGTCGTCAAAGCGACCGGCCGCTGGTCGAATCTCGATCGCCCGCCCAATCGCGCGCCCGGCCCGGCAGAGCGCTGGCTCGGGCTCAAAGCACACTTCGCCGAGCCGTCCCACCCCCCGTCGGTCGACCTCTATTTCTTTGAGGGCGGCTATTGCGGAGTCCAGCCCGTGACGCTGGCCGCAACCAGGGAGAACGATGGAAGAATCAACGCGTGTGCGATGGTGCGCTCCGATGTGGCTCGCAGCCTGCCCGAAGTCTTCGCGCAGCATCCCCAGCTGCGCGATCGTTCGAGCCGGTGGGAGCCGCTGATGGAGCCGGTCAGCACCTCGCCCCTTCAGTTTCACGAACCGCAGGCTGTCCAGAATCGCATGCTGCAGGTGGGTGATTCCGCAGGATTCGTGGATCCCTTCGTGGGTGACGGGATTTCACTGGCGCTGCGCAGCGGAGCGGCGGCCGCAGACTGCCTCCGACCGTTTTTCAGGGGGGATGCCTCGCTGGACGAGTCCGCCCAGCGATACGCGCAGATCTACCAGAGCCGTCTGCTGCCGGTATTCAGAAATTCCTCAAAACTGAGGAGACTGCTGCGCCTCCCGAAGGCACTCCGAGTCCCGATCGCGCATTTACTCGAGAACACGCCCACCGTGACCCGCTATCTGGTGAGCATGACGCGTTGAAGAGAAGATCGGAACTACCGAACGACCAGAACTTCGCGGATGTTATCGCGGCTCAAAAAGAACTTAATCGAGGCGAAATCGCGGAACAGGTTCTCGATGTGGCGGTTGTTGAACACCCGCTGCAGACGAAACCCAACACCGACGGCTCGGTGCACGGCGCCCGTAGGCCCACGACGCACTTCGCGCTGCGGGACAATCGGCTGCATATCCAGCACGTCGGTCCCCGTGATGTGATAGCGGTAGCAAGGAGCATCCGGCCCGGCGTCCCGCGTGTGAAAGAAGGCCAGCAACATTCCACCCGGCTTGAGCACCGACCACAATCGGCCGACCACCGGCTTCACCAGACTTTCATCCATGTAGTCGGGCAGGTTCCAACAGAGGACCACGTCGAACTGTGCAGCGGGATACAGCAGGTTGTCCTCGAGAAACAACCGGCTGTCGAGGGTGACGTTCCCTTGCTCGTCCTTCGTGACCAAGGCCGGATCGGTCGAAGCAGTCAGCAAGTCCTCGCTGTAGATCTTGTGAGCCCGCTCGGTGAAGTATCGGATGTTGGCTGGAGAGGTAGCCCCCAGATCGAGGATGCACAGCCCCTCCTCCGACACCCAATGGCGCGTCAACTCGCCCAAGCCACTGGAGCGGCGTGAGGGTCGTTGACTACCTTTTTCAGGGGACGAACCCTGATCCGGTCCGGACGATGAGCCGCGAAACAGTTTCATGAAGTCTTGGGATACCGTGCCAGTGGCGGCCCTCCGGAGGTTTCAGGCCTTGGCGGCACTCCTGCCGGCCGCTCCGGGAATGGATTCGCTCCCCCGCCAACCGCGAGAGACAGTCCGCCGGATGAATCCATGGGACTCACCCAAAGCAATCCATCACCTTACCGCCACGAACGATTCACTTGCCATCCTTGCTGATGTCGACCTTGCCCTTGAGATACGCGCCCTCCTCAATGGCAATGCGCTGGGTGGCGATGTCGCCCATGACAACGGCGGACTTTCTCAGGTCCACGCGATCAGAGGCGCGCAGGTTTCCTTCCAGCTTGCCTTGCACCGTGACCCCCTTGGCATCGACATTGGCCTTTACCTGGCCGTTGGGCCCGACCGTGAGGTTGTTCCCCTTTAGCAGGATGCTGCCTTCCACCTGGCCGTCCAGATACAGGTCCTCGCTGCCGGAAAGTTCTCCTTTGATGACGACCGACTTGCCAATGTGTGCGAACTCGCCAGTCTTGGGCACATCCATGAGCGCGATCTCCTTAGGCTGATTGCCGGTGGTTTGCAGAACTGCGGACCGATGCTTTCAATGATGCTTGGTCTCCGGCCGATCCCCCTGGGGAAGCCCCCCGGGGAATCCATTTGGCGGGAAAGCAGGATTTTAAACCATCCGCCTCCAGACCGCATGCGGTTTCCTTGGGGCCGTTTCTTGAATATCCCGCGTCCTGTCCGCTCGGCAGGACGATTTCCGTACAACAGCGGATGCAGACGCCCCGTCTAACGGTACACTAGGGCTGAAGGGAGGCTTCTGGATGAGGGGTTTGGGCCGTCGCCAACGGACGCAGTGGGTCGTCTGGACGGCCATGTTCGCTTTCACGCATCCCGGCTGGAGCTCCCAACTGCCGTCCATGCCGCCCGCCGAACTGGTCCGGAAAACCGTCCAGAATGAAATGAAGGCTTCCGAGTCCGCATCGATTCCCCACATGTTCGTTTCCCGCAAGGAAGGCGCCCACGGATCACAAACCAAGCTCTACTGTGAAACCAGGGACGCGATGGCCGGGATGGCGATTGCGAATGACGGAAAGCCGCTGACGCCGCAGCAACGGCACGCCGAAGAAGCCCGGCTTGAGCAGTTGATGAAAGATCCGGACGAACTCCGCAAGAAGCGCGAGCGCGAGAAGGAAGACGCCGAGCGGGTAGCTCGGATCGTGAGAGCTATGCCGGATGCGTTTCTGTACGAATACGATGGGACCGAACCAGCACGGCCGGGACTGGGCAAAGAGGGCGACGACCTGGTTCGCCTGAAGTTTCGGCCCAACCCCATGTACCAGCCGCCCACTCGCACCGAGCAGGTACTCGAAGGCATGCAGGGATTCATGCTCATCGACACCGACCAGCACCGGATCGCGCGAATCGACGGCACCCTCTACAAGGAGGTCGGATTCGGATGGGGCATCCTCGGACATCTCGACAGAGGCGGGCATTTCCTCGTGGAACAAGGGGATGTCGGCGACGGCTCATGGGATATCCATAAGATGAGTCTTGCCTTCACGGGAAAGATTCTTCTGTTCAAGCACCTCGACATCAAGTCGACCGAAACGCTCAGCGATTTTCGTCCCGTACCAAAAGCGCTCACCTTCGCTCAAGGCGTCGATCTGTTGAAAAAACAGGAAAGCGTGCTCGCCGAGAATGGCCGCGCGTCCGGCAGCCCGAAATGAACGAATCCACCGTGGGTCACTCAAATCCACGCTATCGTTCTCAGTGCAGCGCAGGATCTATGTGCTTCGCACCGTGGGCCCTTGGCGCCGTTGGGGAAAGGGCCCGGCTTCAGCCGCGCCCAAGAACACGACCAAAGAGCGGCTTCAGCCGACTAGGGTCCTGCAGGCGTGACACGCAGCTAGGTCGGTCCCACCGTTTCTTTCCTCACGGTCAGCTTTTCAATCAGATCTTCTCGCACTCGATAGCCCGTGCCAGGCTCGTCTTTAACCGTGATCAAGCCTTCCCGTGAAACCTCGACTGCCGGTTCGATAATGTCTTCCTTCCAGTAGCGCTTGGAGCCCGAAACGTCGCCGGGTAGCCGGAAGTTCTCCAACGTGGACAGCGCGATGTTTTGTGCCCGGCCCACGCCGGACTCCAACATTCCGCCGCACCAGACAGGCACGTTGTTGGCGTGGCAAACATCGTGCACCTTCTTGGCCTCTGAAAATCCGCCGACTCGGCCCACCTTGATGTTGATGATGCGGCAGGCGCCGCTTTCGACGGCGAAAGCCGCGTCGCGTGCGTGCTCGATCGACTCGTCCAGGCAGATCGCCGTGCGCAAATCCTTTTGCAGGCGCGCGTGGTAATAGATGTCGTCGTTCCACAGCGGCTGCTCGATCATGAGCAGGTTGAATGCGTCGAACTTGCGCAGATGTTCCACTTCATCCAGCGTGTAGGCGGAGTTGGCATCGACGCTGAGAGTGATTTCAGACCAGCGGGAGCGAACTTTCTCAAGGATGTTTACATCCCAGCCGGGCTTCACTTTGAGTTTGATCCGCCGGTAACCGGCCTCGAGCTCGGTCTGGATCTTCTCGAGGAGCTGATCGGGCGAGTCCTGAATGCCGATCGACACGCCACAAGCGATTTCGCGGCGGGTGCCACCCAAGAGTTTCCAGAGTGGCTGCCTCTTCTGCCGTGCTTCGATATCCCACAGGGCGTTTTCGAGCGCCGCCTTCGGCATGCGATGACCGCGCACCTTGCTCAACAGCGCTGGAGTTTCCCTGCCCTGCGTTAGGGTTTTGCCGATCAGGGCAGGAGCAAGGTAACGGGTAAGGGTGGGCCAGGCACTGTCGATCCACTCACTGCTGTAGAATGGGTCCTCTCCTGCGACACATTCACCCCAGCCAATGAGGCCGTCGCACCGAACGCTGACGAGCAGAATGCGGCGACGGTAGATACGACCGAAACTCGTCTCAAAAAAGTGGACGAGCGGCATATGAACTTCGCGCAGGGTGATGGATTCAATTTTCATGGAGTCGTCGGTGCTGCCTGGTCTGTACGAATGAAACCTCTCAGAAACAAACTCGCATAGAAATTCGGCTCCGGTCAGGATACTCGTAGCCCAACTCAGCTCTGTCATCGTGAGCGAAGCGCGGCGCCGCCTGCTCATCAGCCACGCGGTTACAACCCGCCAGGGTTTGTGAAACGACTAGAAACGCATCCGAACTTCATGAACCAGCCGCAATGACCGTTACGAGCGCGATATTTCGCCACTCATCGCTGCGTCGGCGCGGCATGCCATTAGCCATCCTTGCTGTAAAGGAGATCGCGTATCGCCCGTCTTCGAGCTTCGTTCGCTTCGATCAGCGCCTTGCGTTCGTTGGCGTCCATGCCCTGCTTTGCTTTGGGGTCAACGGGTTCGGGCTCGCTGCAGGCTGGGCAGCGGTTGGCAAAGCCGGGCTTATCGGGCTTCAGCTCGAATTCTTCCAAGCAGGCGACACAGGTTCGGATCGGAAAAGCCATGACACGAATATGATACAACCACCTAAGGGTAGCTTTTGATGTAGGCAGGCGTGGGTCCTGGAAAACTCCTTCCCCGCGAAATTCGCAACGATGGAATCGCGTCGGGAAGCCCAGCACGCAACTCTCTCTCGGGTAGCCTCGACACTTGCTGTCCCCCCATTTTGCCTTTCTGGGGCGAGAGGGAGTTCTTCAACAGCCACACGCGTTTACACCAACCACCGGGAACGAGTATTCAGGAGATGGCTTGGTTCGCTCTATTTCCCCGCATAGGACCAAGCCTCGTCCCAGCGGGCGAGCAGGAACTTTCCGTTCCCGCCATCATCTCGTTCGTACCCGAGCACGGCGAGGCCGTCGCCGAAAGCCTTGAGGAACTGCTCCCGATTGTGCTCCTGCACATTTTTGGCGCGACCGCGCGTGTCGGGCGACGCTTTCCACTCATAGATCGGCGCCGGCACCGAGATTCGCAGCACCGCTTGCACTTCGGGAACGGTGCCGCCCTGCGCCAACTTCTCCACACGTTTGGACTTCAGCCACCACTCGGCGATCAAGCGATCCGTCGGCAATCCACCCTGCAGCGGCGAGGTGGTAAAACCGTACTGGTTGATGGTGTAACGCCGCGCAATGGCTCCCAGTTTCTCAATGTTGAGATATGCGTTCTTGATCTCGAGCGGATCGAACGTCCACTCGATCAGATCAAAGCCTCGCGCCAGGCCCTGTTCCCGCTGAAACAGCTTGATGCGCCGGCCCAGGCCACCGTTGCGGTAGTCCTGGCGCACCGCCAGCATGTGCGAGTGCAAGTAGGGGTGCCCTCCGCGAACTCCTGGAAGGGAGAGGGCAAACCCGACCATCTCCGAGCCATCGAAAGCCCCGATGACCTGGCCGCCAACTTTTTCGGCGACTACAAACAAACGCAGGGGCACCAGTTCCGCATCCGAGAAGTTCCAAACTTCCTGTTGCAGCGCCACTGCGGTGCGCAGCTCATCGAGATCGTGGCAGTTTCGAATCAGAATTCCATCGGTCTTCACTTTTCCGATTTCTCCGCGTGTTTCGCCCGCTGCCACAGGCTCTCCAGTTCTTCCACGTTCGCCTGCTCCGGCTTGCGGCCGGAGGCTCTGAGTTGTTCTTCCATCCACTGAAAGCGGCGCCTGAACTTGCGGTTGGTCTTTTTGAGCGCGGACTCCGGATCGAGCGAAAGATAGCGTGCGATGTTCACCAGCACGAAGAAAAGATCCCCCACCTCCTCTTCCATACGCGCCCGAAGTTTTTCCGGAATTGGCTGCTGTCCGGAACCAGCTACGGCCCGAACCGCCGGACGCGGTCCGGGAGCAGGAAAATTCACCAGTTCTTCTCGCAGTTCTTCGGTCTCCTCCTGCAACTTGTCAAACAGCCCTTCCACGTTCGGCCAATCGAAGCCGCCATGGGCTGCCCGTGAACTGAGCTTGTGCGCTTCCAGAAGCGCAGGCATGGCCGAAGGGACTCCCGCCAGCAGGGACTCAGGTTGACTGTTTTCTTTGGCAGCCTTTCCGCCGCCCGCCGCTAGGCGCTTCTTCTCCTCGGCCTTGATCGCCTCCCAGTTGCGGACAACCTCGGAAGAGGTTTCGGCCTGCACGTCGCCGAACACGTGCGGGTGGCGGCCAATCAGTTTCGAAGAAAGACGTTCCAGCACATCGTCAATCGAGAATGTCCCCTGCTCTTTCGACATCTCGGAATAGAAGAGCACCTGCAACAGAAGATCTCCGAGTTCGCCGCTGAGTTCGTCCCAGTCACGATTGTCGATCGCCTCGAGCACTTCGTAGGTTTCTTCAAGGGTATAAGGCTTGATTGTGTCGAAGGTCTGTTCACGGTCCCAGGGACACCCGCCGGGGGCACGCAGTCTGGCCATGATCGCGACGGCGCGTTCGAAGCGCTCTCCAGTTGTAGGCGGCATCGGCAAACAATCTAAATGACCGGTCCGCTGGGTAGCAATCAGAGGTTTTCCGACCAGAACGTGACCCCTTTTCCGATTAACCGCGCAGCCTCTTTGTGATATGCCCGAAACGGGCCAGGCCTGCGCGAACCTTCAATCTCTTTTGTACATAGGGAGTTGTCCGGGTCATAGTATCTTGAAGCTATAGTTGGATCTCACGCACACTCTCCAAACGTCCGGCTGGAACAACAGAGCGATTTATCACGAACGTGCCACGCCCTGGGTTACCTTCCGCAAAGCGTGGCCCGCCGGTAACACTCTATCTGGCGAGTACGCCCTGGCGTGAATTCGACGACCGCCGCTCCGACCAGGCCGATGAATCTTCCCGAGACAAATCGTGCAGCGCTGGCTGGCCAGCACTTCCAGGTGGCCGTGATCGGCGGCGGCATCGTGGGGGTCGCGCTCGCACGCGAGTGTGCCCGGGCAGGCAAGCGCACGTTGCTGGTGGAACAACACGACTTCGCCGCCGGCACCACCAGTCGTTCGAGCCGTATTCTCAGCGGACTTCGCGCTCTCGAGAGCGGCGACATCGGGTTCGCGCGGGAGTTACTGCGCGAGCGCCAGCGCCTGTTGCGCGAGCGGCCATACCTCGCTCATCCCTCGCATTTTCTGATGGCTCTAAGCGACGATGGCCATCGTAGCGCCATGTCGGTGCGGACCTCGCTGTGGCTGTACCAGCACATGACCGGCGGCAAGAGGCAAGGCGTCGCCTTTGAGATGGACCGCAAAAAGCTCGAGTGCGCCCTCGACTCCGGACAGCATTGGTCAATCTTTGACTACGAAGACGCGCAGTGCGAGTTTCCGGAACGCCTGGTCGCGGAGTGGCTGGGCGAAGCGATCGCGGCTGGAGCGGTTGCGCGGAATCACACGCAAGTACTCGCGGTGGACCTGGCGCACGGACGGGCCCGGGGCCTATTGCTGCGCGACTGGACACGCAACCTCGAAGAGAGGATCGAGGCCACGTGGGTGATCAACGCTACCGGACCCTGGGCGGACCGGACGTGTCAGCACTCGTCGATCCGGACGCATCGCCCGCTGCTGAGCGGCGTGCGCGGATCGCACATCGTGGTGTCAAGTTTCCCGGGCGCTCCGAGCGCAGCGGTCTGCGGCGAAGCGATCGACGGCCAGCCGCTCTACGTGATTCCGTGGAACGAGCAGATTCTGGTAGGCGCGACCAGCGTGGCCGACGCGACCGATCCGAGCAAAGTACATCCGGCGCTCGATGAGATCGACTACCTGCTGCGGTCACTGGTGCGGATGTTCCCCAAGGCACGCATGTCGCAGAACGACATACGCTACGCTTTCGCAGGTGTGCGCGCGGCCTTACGAAATGAAAGACAATTCAACGGCGATCAGCCAGTCACACTCGCTCCACGATCACAAGGATGAGAACGTTGCGCGCATGATTTCCGTTGTAGGTGGCAGCCTGGCGACGGCCGCGAGCGTGGCGCGCGATTGCGCCCGGAAGATCGGGATCCGCGGGGCCGGGCCAAAGGCCCTTGTGCTCGCCGATTGTGGGATGCTCAATCCGCTATTCGACCAGTGGGTGGTCGATATTGCGAAGGCGGGAAACATCAGCGAGGCGTCGGCGCGGTCCATCGTGGAGTGGCATGGCCAGCGCTCGCATGCCATTGCGCGCATGGCGATGAGCAGCGTGGAACTGCGCACGCCGATCTGCCCGCACTCTGAACACATCGTGGCCGAGGCAGTGGACGCTTACGTGAGCGAATGCGCGGTCACGCTCGGGGATGTGCTGTTGCGTCGCGTGCCAGTTGCCCTGGGTGCTTGCTGGTCAGAAGCGTGCAGCCGCGAGGCCTCGTTACGAATCGGCACGGTGCTGGGATGGAACGAGCAGTCCACGGGCGCGAATCTGGAAGCACTCGAGATGGAACGGGCGGCGTTCCTGCGCAAGCCTCGCACGGGAGTGCGGCTGGAGGCGGCAGCGGACTGAAAAAACCAGGTCTTCAGCCTTACGCGTCAGGTCCTGGACTTGGGCGCTCGGCTCCGGGCTGCGTGGGTTTTCTACGACCCCAGCACTTCTGTCAACAATCTTGTTTCGTCAGAAATGATGCCGTCTACGCCGTAGTCCTTCAGGCGACGCATGGCTTCCCTTCCGTTTACCGTCCAGCTGAAAATCTTCTTTCCCGCTGCGTGCACAAGTGTACATAGATGTTCATCAATAAGCGCGAAGTGCAGGATCACGAATTGGGCTGGGGAGCTTTCCCACTCCGCCAGCTGCGCTGGGTCCTCGCACAGTAGACCTAGCGGGAGTTCGTTATCCCGGGAACTGAGCGTCCGCAAGACGTCCGGCAGGAACGACGAGATCACATAACCGCGCTGGGGCGGGTGGGCCTTCAGGGCGGTCAGGACGCACTGCTCGAGTCCCGGGACCTTAAGTTCGATATCGAGGAATGCTCGTGGCGCATAGCGAGCTAGCAACTCATCGAGTTGCGGGAGTGTGTTGAGCTGGCCGACGTTGGCATCGGCGATCGAGACACCCTCAAATTCCGGATCGTGGCAGATGACGGCGCGGCCATCAGCGCTGCGGCGAAGGTCGAATTCGAAACCGTCGCAACCGTGGGCCAGAGCCAGGTCGAAAGACTCGAATGTGTTTTCGGGAACAGAACCGATGGCGCGCGCGCCACGGTGGCCTAGCAGAATGGGGCGGGACATTTGGGGGTTATTGTAAGCGGAGGGCGTGGGGCTTCGCGGCCTGCCGCTCTGCATGCCGACGGACGGGGCGCCGTCGGTCCATCCAACGACCACTTTGGCTTGCCCTGGCAAGAAATTGCGAGGCGATTACCCTTCCGGGCCCGTTCTGCTGGGAGAAACAGCAGATCCTTCGACTGCGCTGTAGTGGTGCACATCGATGAGTCACACCGCGGCACTCAGGACTAGTCGAGGTCGAAGTCGCGCAGAGGGCGGCCCGTGTCGGGAGTCTCTTTGGCTTTCTTGACGGCCTCCTGGAACTTCTTCTCGAGCAGATCAGAGGCGTGCTTTTGATTTTCGACGGACTGGCGGAAGATGGAATCGCGGCGGCTGTCCTGCTCCTTCATGGCACGCGCGGCTTCCTCGATGTCGTTGAAGGTCTTGGGCCGAACGGCGGCCGTATGCGCGATCACGGCCTTGGCGCCGGCGTCGACCTTTAGGACAGCGTTACAGCAGGGACAAGTGACCTCGAACACTGGGGAATTCTTCACCATCTCAGCGAATCATACTCCAAATCGCCGCTAGCGTGCGGAGAGGCGGATGGGGAAAACCTTGAATAGATAGAGCATTTCCCAGCCGAGCAGGATGACGGCCACCGCGACCGTGCCAACGGCCATCATTTCGCCAAACGACCAGCGGCTCCGATTGGGATCAAAGCGTCGTGAGACCAGACTGAGGATGTTGAGAGTGGCAAAGCCGAACACCAGTGCCCAAAGGATGTTGTAGACATCGCCCTTTTTCGAGGACTCGAAAAGGGTAAAGACTCCCAACAGGGTCAGAGGCGGCATGGCCATTCCCCGTGGTAACAGGCTGAGGCCTCCGCGGAATCGAGTGAACTGGCTAACCAGGGTGAGCAGATACAAGCAGTTTTGCCCTTTTGCAGTGGCCGGGAAGAATCGTCTCTTCGGCCAGAATCGATCGTCAGATATTACCTTTTTTTCTCGGGCCGGTCACGAGTTGTCTAGCACACTGGGACAGGGTGCGGCGTTGCCAGAGCAGGGGCCCGACCTGACATGAAGATCGCGGCTGCCATTCGTTAGAATGACAGCTATGCCTCAAAACGTGCGATTTGTTTTCTTTGATGTCGGCAATACCCTTCTTTTCGCAAACCGTCCCCGGATTCTCGAACCCCTTCAGCAACGGAATATCTCGCCCACCGAGGAGCTGCTGCGGAAACTCGAAGGTGAAGTGAAGAACAAGTTTGACGACATCGTCGAATACGGCGGGAAGGCCGACCACAGTTTCTGGGACATGTTCTACGCACGCTTGTTTGAGGAGCTCGGCCAGGACGATGAGGGCTTACGGCAGCAGTTGATCTCCAACACCCGCAACTCGGCCAACTGGGACCAGCTGCGCCCGGGCACGCTCGAGGGGCTCGCGCAGATCCGGAAGAAATATCAGACAGCGGTCATTTCCAATGCCGACGGAAAGATTGCGGAAGTACTGGCGCGGTGCGGTATTGCGGACGGCTTTCTAACGATTACCGACTCGGGGATCGTGGGGCGGGAAAAACCGGATCCGGTGATTTTTGAGATCGCGTTGAAAAGCGTGTCGGCCCGGGCAGAGCAGAGCCTGTACGTAGGCGACGTCTATTCGGTCGATTATCGCGGCGCCACCGGCGCCGGAATGCAGGCCGTGCTGTTCGACGTTCCGGGTGCATACCGCGAGAAGGGCCTGCCGCGCGTGGAATCGCTAGAAGAACTGGCGGGGATGATCGGGTAGAATCGCGAAATCATGATTAATTCGAGCAGGCTCGTGTTGTTCCTCATGGCGGCCGTCTTACTGGCAATGGCTCCCGGTCCCGGGATGCTCTACGTCCTCGCTCGGAGCCTAGCAGGCGGACGGCGTGAAGGAGTGCTGTCATCGCTGGGAACCTTCGTCGGGGGAATGGTGCACGTGATGGCAGCCGCCGCCGGGGTATCGGTGGTACTGGCACGGTCCGCCCTGGCGTTTGCCACCGTGAAGTATGCGGGCGCGGCCTATCTTTGCTTTCTGGGGATCCGAATGATCCTCGATGCGCGGAAAGCCGAGCGTTCCCTGCCTGCAGAGGCTGGGGTTCCCGCGCGGAATCCGTTCTGGCAAGGGATCGCGACCGAAGTGCTGAACCCAAAGACGGCACTGTTTTTTCTTTCGTTCATCCCGCAGTTCGTGGATCGACAGAGTGGCCACGTCTTCTGGCAGTTTCTGATGCTGGGAACCATTTCGGTGACCTTGAACACCACCGCCGATCTGATCGTCACAATGTTTGCCGGACCATTGGGGAATCGGATTCGTTCGTCAGCGAGGTTCCGACGGACCCAGCGAACCGCCACTGGCGCGATCATGATTGGGTTGGGGACCTATCTTGCGACCAGCAAGGCGGAGTAGAACTCTCAAACTTGCGAGACGGCTCAGTCTTCGCGTCTAAATCCGACAGGCGAGCCCTTTCTTCGCTCGAGGCAGGCCGCCCGTCGCTCCAGAATCAAGACCAGATTTCAGTCGAAGGTGACGACCTGGTGATCGTGGCAGCCGGTCTGCAGGGTTCTGTAGAGAGTGCTCAGGAATTCGACACCATAGCGTGAGAGGTAGTAGATGGCCGCGATTTCGCGTTCCTGCAAGGTCTTGTTTGGAAAAAGAGAGTTGGTGAGTTGTTGGGTGTGACGGCTGACGACTTCGCTCTGGCGAACTTCCGCTCGAGCCGCGCGGGCGCGCAGGCTTTCCAGTTGATGCTGAATCTTGGAGCGGGCATTGTCGGCGGCATCCACCAAAGTCCTGTCGAGTCTCGCCAGCTCCTCACGAACGAACGACATCGCCTCTTGCATGGTTGTATTCGCGCGATCGAACGCCTGCTGCAACTCAGGTGGGAGGACCTTGGTGGCCAGTTTCTCCCGCAGCATTTCCTCGCCACGAAAGATCTCGGGCAAGGTGAGAGCGTAACGATCCAATAGCGCCTTAGGCTTTTGCTCCACGATCGTGGCGGAGAAGCGTGGGACGATGGGCGTAACGTGCCCCAGAAGCTTTTCATACACGACGCCCGCCTGAGCAAAATACGCGACTTCCGCCGCGCCACCGGTGTAGGCGAGGGTCGGCAGCAGGTAGTCCTGGACGACCGGCCGCAGCAACACGTTAGGGCTGAATTCGTGTGGGGCCGCGGCGATTCGACGAAGCAGTTCGTCCGGGGAGATTTTCTCGTCGCGCACCAGGAATTCAACCGTCGCGGGCGTGCCGTTGGTTCGACGATGAATGGGGACACGCGCACCGTCCCTCAGAGTGAAGAGCAGCGTCGACGAGGGAGTGACTTTCGCCTGCTGATGGTAGCCCATGTCGTCGAGCGCCTTGCCGCGCGCAAGAAGGGCTTCGTCGAGTTCGGCGGCGCGCTCGATCGCGGCACGATAGACGGGCTCAGCGGCGGCGTGAATTTCGGGGTCCGAGGGATCGATCAGGATCACACCGAATTCGTCAAACAGCCGCGAAAACAAGCGCGCGAAGGCACTGCCCAAAGTTTCGCCGGGACGATAGGATTCGCGCAGGAAATCGGTGGCCTGAGTCGTGCCGAGCAGTTCAACGACGGACTGCGTCACCGCTTCGATCTCGGGGCCAAAGGTGACGGTGCCGACGGGTGCTTCGTCGAGCCCGCGGCTTGCAGTCGCGATGGGATGCAGCGACGCCTCAGGACCCGGCAGCAAAGTGTGATTCACCTCCGCCAGATCGTGATCCGTGGTGGCCAGCCAAAAGATCGGGACGGAATCGACCCCGGCCGCGGTGGCTTCCACTGCCAACTTCACTGCGGTGAGGGCCTTCAGTATTGAAAACAGGGGCCCGCCAAAAAGACCGACCTGCTGTCCGGTGACGACTGCGGAAGCGCCCGCGCGCAGGCGAGTGATGTTGTCCAAGGTCTTGGGAGAGGCGTTCCAGGTACGGTTCTGACGTTCGAGCGCGTCACTGACTCGCTGGCGGTGCACCGCGTCATAACGGCGGTCGGATGTTTCCTGTTTCGCCCATTCGGCGAGACTGGGAGAGCGAGGATAAAAACTCTGAATTTGAGGAGAGTAGGAAAGGAAATCCAGGAAAAGCCGGGTGGTGTGGGGAATGCGGGAAAAGGGCAAACATTCGACCTTCACCGACAACTCTCCCCGCAGCGATGGACATTCAGGCTCATGATTGGCGACAGGTCCCATATTCTACAGGCTGCCCCTGGATGAGATGTTTGACGGATGAGCGGGATGCAAGTTAGTTGGAGCAGAGGGTGTAGTGCGAAACGAGCACGGAAGGGGTATGATCCGAAAAGCAGGCAAGCTGCATCTAATCAAGTGTTTGACTTCCGCTGGGTTGCAACCTAGATTGGAAGTGGATCTTTCAAAGGCCATCCCACCAGTGGGGGCGTCACGGCTTCGACGGAGATGCTTGCGGCCAAGAGGCATGCCGGGGTGCACACACCCGTAATCGTGGGCAAAATGATAATTGCCAATCAACAGATGGCATACGCTGCTTAATTAGTTAAGCAGCCGTCTTCCGCAGCTTCGCCCGTGGGCTGCGAGCGGACGTCACACAGCGGGCTGGTCCTTGACGCCACGTCTGAGCGGGGAGGACGAGATCATCAGGCTAGCAACAACCGTTTCTTGTCCGTTCTGAGCGGGGGTTGCGAACGTCCTGGGGTAATGCCCAGGGCATGAATCGGACTAAGCATGTAGTCTCCTGACCAGTGACATTTTCGGACGCGGGTTCGACTCCCGCCGCCTCCACCAATAACTCGTTTATTATCAATTGTTTACAGACACATTTTAATTTCGTACAATAGCATTTTGCAGAGGCGGGTTCTCCGCCGGGCTTCTCTCACGGAGCCTGCCCTGGAACGGCAGTACGAAAACCCCATCAGTTCATTTTTCCCCAGCATTCCTGCCAGGAATAATCGGTCCATCGATCGTTCGATTGGTTCGTAAATCGGCGAGAAGGAAAACGTTCGCCTCCCATTTCAGGCATTTCCGCCGATTGCGTCGAGATCGGCAATCACTTCAGAGGGAATTTGAAGCATCGAAGACTGAAGATTCTCGCGAAGGTGTTCGAGGGAAGATGTGCCAGGAATCAGCAGGATATTCGGCGAGCGCTGGAGGAGCCAAGCAAGCGCAACCTGCATTGGTGTGGCCTCGAGCGCCGCTGCGGCTGCGTCAAGCGCCGACGACTGTAATGGAGTGAAACCTCCCAGCGGGAAAAACGGAACATACGGTATGCCTTGCGCGGCCAGGTCGTCGATGAAAGCATCGTCGCTTCTGTGTGCCACGTTGTAAAAGTTCTGCACGCAAACAATCTCTGTGATTGTTCGAGCCTCAGCTAACTGCGTGGGAGTAATGTTGCTCAGACCGATACGCCGGATCAGTCCTTTGCGCTTGAGTTCGGCGAGGACGCTCAGTGGTTCCTCGATCGATTCCTGCCCCCGTTCCGTGATTCCGCCGACCCGAAGATTGACGACATCGAGATGGTCGAGGCCAAGATTTCTCAGGTTGTCATGGACGGCATCCACTAGCTCCTGGCTGGAAAGAGCGTGAAGCCAGGATTTGTCTGGACCGCGACGAGCGCCTACTTTGCTGACAATCACGAGATCCTTCGCATACGGATAGAGGGCCTGCTTGATAAGCTGATTGGTCACATGAGGTCCGTAGAAGTCGCTGGTATCAATGTG